>Ga0182738_1000122_pt1 | contig 131680 bp, 100 predicted proteins | sample eDN5th30CBELigMG_FD_128876 | JGI IMG/M metagenome (GOLD analysis project Ga0182738, IMG submission 128876) | Enriched Miracle-Growth compost microbial communities from Emeryville, California, USA - eDNA 5th pass 30_C BE-Lig MG (version 2)... ...
TGCGTTCTGAACTTCGTCAGCCTGCATCGACGAATTCCAGGAATTCGCCTGCTTCGGCTTCCTTGTCAGAACACAAATCGCTCGATCTCGCCTGACAAAGCACCTTTCCGGAGAGACTCTTACTTTTCAGAGTTGCCTTTCATCAGTCGAAACGTGGCTGCGCGGTCTCAGGCCAGAGTCACTTGCTCTAAGGGGTGAGTCTGCCACCAAGTTCCGTTCGCAAGACGGCCAGCCGTGCCGGCAGCTTGGCCGGGGTCTGGAGTGGAGCCACCTGAATTGTCCAGTGATGATCTCCAGCATCCGCTTCCGCGCTGATCACTCGTCCACAATAGATCGGCTCCGCCCCGGGCGAAACCAGACGATCGGTGAAGACTTCGTCACCTGCTGCAACCGCTTCCGTCGCCACCACTTCATCCAGGCGGCAGCCATTCCCGGTCCCCACCAGAATTCCCTGAGGCCCCTGCACTGCCCCCAGTGCGGAACGCCGCACAAGACGCACCGCCATTCGAAATTTCGGATCGGTAATGGGCTGGACCAGTGCTGTCCGTTCCCCCACTCGCAAGGTTCGGCCAAAGAGTGATCGTCCTGCTGTCACCAGCTGATCTGGTTTCAGGCCTTGTAATTTTCCCTGGTCAATCAGCAGGCCCGTTCCGGACAACACGAGTTCGCCGGCAGCCATCCCCCGATTTTTTTCGATCGAGATGAGCAATTGCAGACTCTCGCTCAACTCATCTCCACGCAGACCGATCACCCGGGCAGAAACAGCGTCCAGTTGCACCAGCGGCTCCGGAGTGGATGTCCTGACTAGCGGAGTGGAACGGAGCAACAGCTCATTCTCCGACCGCAATTCGGCAACATGTCTCGCAAGTTCACGATTCTCCATACGAAGTTGCTCGAGTTCGTTCAGCTGCTTCAAGGAAGTTTCAGCTGTCGAAGAATCCCCATACAGCAATTGATGAATTGCGGTCAGCGTGCCGGCGGATGTCGATTGCAGTCCCGCCTGCAAATGGCCCCGAATCGATTCTGGACCAGCCTGCAGGAACAGGCTCAGCAACAGCCAGCCCACCCAGACAAGGAACGGAGATCGAAAGCGGTTCTCGGACATGAATCAGGGGGAAAATGGTAGATGGTAGGGAATCGTGTTTTTGACTGATCCCGGACCTCTTTAAAAGCCGGCGCCTTCGGTCTGAAAGCGTTTTTTCCAGTGGTGCAAATGCTCCAGACAGATGGCGGTTCCACGGGCCACGGTTGTCAGCGGTTCCGGATCAATTCGGACGGGAATTCCCAGGTGTTCCCGCAGATACAGATCCAGATTTCGCAGCAACGCCCCTCCGCCGGCCAACATCAGTCCCGTATCAGCCAGATCACCAATCAGCTCTGGATCGCACTGTTCAATGCTGGCCTTCACGCAGTTCACAATCTTCCACAGGCATTCGCCCAGTGCTTCTCGAATCTCCTCACTGGTGATGACCGCCTTGCGAGGAATGCCACTCATGCTGTCCAGACCCCGGACTTCTGCGGAGAGTTCGCTGTCCAGTGGAGCGGCACTGCCAATTTCGATTTTCAGATGTTCGGCTGTCGGTCGGCCGATCCGCAATGAGTAGTGTTGACGAAGATAATCGATAATGGCTTCGTCCAGGTCGTTGCCGGCAATACGGATGGATTTGCTGGCAATCACTTCACCCAGACTGAGAATGGCACATTCGGTGGTCCCTCCCCCCAGGTCGCAGATCATGCTGGCGAGCGGTTCGCTGATGGGCAGTCCTGCTCCAATGCTGGCAGCCTTGGCTTTTTCAATCAGATAAATGCGGCCTGCACCAGCCCGTTCGACACTGTTATAAACGGCACGTTTCTCGACGGAGGAAATTTCGGACGGAACCGAAACGATGCAGCGGGGCCGCATGCCTCCTCCTTGCCGAGATGCCTTCTGGATGAAGTACCGCAACATGGTCTCGCACAACTCGAAATCGGTAATCACTCCGTGCCGTACGGGGTAGACGGAAACAATGCTGTCTGGCGTACGTCCGACCATTTGACGGGCCAGCTTGCCGATGGCTGCTCCCCGGCCGAGAACGCGGCGAGTCTTTTTTTCCAGTGCCAGGACGGTCGGTTCATCCAAGACAACTCCCGCCCCGCGGACAGCGATCAATGTATTCGCTGTCCCCAGGTCGATGCCCAGATCCGGGCAGAGCCAGTCTCGTAACCGATTCAGCATTCCCTTGCCGCGCAGAGACGTCCTTGCGATGCCGGTTCGAATCAGGGTGACCAAATTGGCCTTCCCAACCCCTCCGGATTGCCTGTTCAAATTTCCAGATACAAACTGTATCGTGGTTGACGGAAAAGGGGCAAGATGAGATTCCCGGCATTCGGGGCCTTCGCCTTTTACAAACCAGATAAAATCCCCGGCATTAACGCCAGGACGCCTGCACACACGCCAGCAGTGGGGGACTCAGAATCATCAGCCCCAGAATGATGGACATCATCGTGAGTGACAAGACGGCACCTGCAGCAATATCTTTCGCTTTGCCTGCCAGTCTGTGATGTTCCGGACTGACGAGATCGACCACGGTTTCGACGGCAGTATTGAGCAGCTCCACCGCAATGACATTCCCGATACACAGGATCAGCACGGCCCATTCCAGTCGTGAGACGTTCAACCAGGCTGCCAGCAGTATCACACCCGTCGCGACAAAGAAGTGCGTCCGCAGATTGCGTTCATGACGAACAGCCTCGCGGATGCCTCGCAGTGCCACGGAAAGACTCTGCAAAAACGAAATGGGAGGACGCATGTTCATAGAGTTCGAAGAAGAGCAACTCGATCAGATCAGGAGAGATCGCCACGGGTAATACGTAGAACTTCTTCCAGCGTTGTCGTGCCGGAGACCATTTTGCGGAAACCTGCCTGACGAAGGCTGACCATTCCTTTTTTCAATGCGTTGGCTCGAATAACTCCAGTGCTGGCCCGCTCGTTACACAAGTTCCGGATTTCTTCGTCGTTGATCAGCAGTTCATGCACACCTGTCCGGCCGGTGTATCCGGTATCACGGCAATCCCGGCAGCCGCCCGGTTCGTAGAACGTCTGTTCGCCCGTGCCTGAAAAATCCGGAGGCAGTTCATCCGGCTGATAAACTCGCTGTTTGCGACACCGGGGACACAACTTGCGCAATAACCGCTGAGCCAGAATGCCCTCCACGGTACTGGCCACCAGATAGGGCTCCACTCCCATGTCCACCAGTCGGGTGAACGAACCGGGAGCATCATTCGTGTGCAGCGTACTGAAGACAAGATGGCCGGTCAGAGAAGCCTGAATGGCGCTGGTGGCCGTTTCACCGTCTCGAATTTCCCCAATCAGGACGACATCCGGGTCGTGCCGCAGGATGCTGCGGAGTCCGGCGGCGAACGTCAAACCGATTTTGGAATGGACCTGAATCTGACTGATGCCTGCCAGTTGATATTCCACCGGATCTTCCACGGTAATGATCTTGGTGGCCGGGCTTTTGATTTCGCTGAGAGCACTGTACAGAGTCGTCGTTTTTCCACTTCCGGTTGGTCCTGTGACCAGCACAATACCGTGCGGCAGTTCGATCAGACGTTTGAAGCTGTCGTACGTATCTTGCGGCATGCCGACCCCCTTCAGATCGAAGACCATCCGCTGCTTATCCAGCAGACGTAAGACAATCCCTTCTCCGTGCAGCATCGGAATGATGGACATACGCACGTCAATCTCGCGACCCTGAACGCGAATATTGATGCGACCGTCCTGCGGAAGCCGCTTTTCTGCAATGTTCAACCGGGCCATGATCTTCAGGCGTGTCACGATTGACGAAGAAAAGTGATTGATTTCCGGAGGAACAGGTTGCACTCGCAAAATCCCATCCACGCGAAAACGAACAACCAGACCGGACTCCTGCGGCTCGAGGTGGACGTCGCTGGACCGTTGTTCGAGGGCTTCCAGCAGTAGTTCATTGACCAGCCGGATCACGCTGGGGGCCAGTGCGGATTCTGCCAGTTCGCCCATGCCGGCCGGAATTTCGTCCAGCAGATCGATTTCATCAGCCCGCTGGGCGACCAGTTCCTTGATGGTGTCTCCACCCACCCCCAGGTTCCGTTTGATCAGGTCGAGGATTTCATTCCGGCTGGCGAGGACCGGTTCAATTCGAACCCGCCCTAATGTGCTGAGCTCATCGATGGCTTCCAGATTGAACGGGTCGCTGATGGCGACTTGCACGTGCCCGTTTTCACGGGCCAGCGGGATGGCTTCGTAACGAAAGATGGCAGAAGTGGGAAAGAGATTGAGCAGTTCGCGGTCGACGTCAACGGATTTCAGATCGACCAGCGGCATGCCCAGTTCGTCGGAAAGCAGTTTCAGCGAGTCTTCTTCATGCAGAATACCCATTTGAATGAGAACCTGATCGATGCGCCCCTGAGGGTTTGTCTGGACCGCCAGTTCGACCTGCTGCTGGGTGACGAGACCGGATTCGATCAGGATATTAACAAGGTTCATGTTGAGACATTCTGGCATCACAGTTTGGACAAAAACGTATTCACCCCGCATCGACCGATTGATCGTTTCGCTGTCGTCCGCAGCGAAACGATCAATCGTTGGATTCTCTCCGCGAGTCTCCACGTGTATGACGGACAATATGGAAGTGAGGCGCGCTCAGCGAAATCTTTTCAGTTCTGTTGTTCAGACAGGGTGTGCTACGCTTACCGTCCTCCGCGTCCTCCACCACCAAACCCGCCTCGTCCGCCTCCTCCAGCACCACCACCAAATCCGCCGCGCCCGCCTCCAGCGCCACCACGTCCTCCTCCAAATCCACCAGATCCACCCCCTCCCTGCATCCGTTCTCGCATTCTCTGATCGAAGAGTTGCCGCATCTGATCCGTGTTATTGTTCCCGGACGAAGAAGGGCTGGAAGTGGTGGACGACGACGGAGCAGACGTCTGCCGAGATCCGGTCACACTCACTTTCACCTGCGGCATCAATGATCCCAGTGCTCCCTGGACCACCAGCGAATTGGTGTTTTCCAGATTGATCACCCGGACCGTTCTGCGAGCTTCCTGAGCGGCCTGATCAATCGATTCCACCAGGGTTTTGACTTCTTGAAACAGGGCATCATCCGCCCAGACAACCAGATGGCTGGTACTCTTGTCAACTCCCACTGTCAGTTTGGGAGCTGCCACCGGACCTTGTTCGTTTCCGCGTCCGCCACGTTGTCCACCCGCGAGCATCGCGAATGGGTTGTTGTTTTCCTGCACGCGAGGAGGGTCGGTATAATTTTTGTACGTGTCTTTCACGATCGTGAAGACTTCATCAACGCTGGCGTATTGCACCGGAATCAGCCGGGCAATCTTGTCTCGCAACGAATCTCCTCCCAGATCCGTGGCGTCCAGCACCTTCAACATCTCTTCCACTTCACGCACCAGTGCAGCAGGGCCGCTGACGAAAAGTGCGTTCTGGCGATTATCCGGAATGATCTTCAGCGTTTGTGAAACTCCCGCCGCTCCCAGACCGGTGAGGTCCCGCAGGCTGCTCCCCAGAGAAGTGACACCACTGCTCAGACTGTCCATCATGCCACCGGTGCTGGAGGAAGACGCTGAGACAGAACTGCCCGGAAAGAACAGCTTCAGCATGTTGGCAGCCTCGGTCGCATCGGCAACGCGCAGCGTAAAGACGGTCCATGTTACGCGAGGTGGAATCGCCTGCATGGTCTGGGCCAGCAGTTCTTCGAACTGATTGAGTTGTTCGGGATCTGAAGACGTAATAAAGAGTTCATCCCCCATCACAACAATATTCAATTCTCCTCTGGAGCTGGAATTTGGAGGGGCATTGCGCTGCGGGGGGGCCCCTCGACGGTTGTCGGGCTTCGCATCCAGATAATCATCCAGCATCCGGTCAAGATTGTCTTGATTCTCCTGCCTGTCTCTCTGCACCGCGGGTGGAGTCGCCCCTGGGCCTGTGGATGGAGTCGAAGCAGAATTGGAGTTGTCTGGAGCATCGGCAGTGTCCGACAAAAGTGGATGCTGGGGCTGACTGTCTGGGGCTCCGGTTGTGGATCGTTCCGTTGTCTGTGCAGCCAGATGAAGTGGAATTCTGCGTTTCTGCAAGGCGGCTGTCGGAATGGAATCAATTTCGGTGGAAGGGACCACATGTGTCTGTGGCGGACCGACATTGGGAGCCATTTCCCGGGCGGGGGGAGTGTATCGATCTCGATTTGGATTGCCGGTTCCGGGTGGAGTGACAATACGAATGGGAGTTTCGTTATTCGCATTCCACATCTTCTGGATTAAAGGCAGAAGCTCTGCGGGATCTCGGCCAGCCAGAGGAACCGTGCGGGCCATCGAATTGTCTGCTCTGCCACGCCGCCCCTGTCCATCTTCCCCCAATTGATTGAGCAGTGTCCGAATTTGTGCAATCTGTTCCGTACTGGCGCGGATCATCAACTGCTGCCCATAATAATCGGGCTCGATAATTGGAGCGGCTTCCCCATCTTTGGCAAACATGGATCGCAATGTGGTGGTCACGGAAACCGGGTCGAGCCGGGACAATGGAATCACTGCCATCTGTCGGTCTCCTCCCAGCCCGTCCATTTGCGAAATCAGTGTTTCAACCTGACGGTGCTGGTCCGGAGTGGCTTGAATATGAATCTTACGATTGCGGGTATCTTCATTGACGACAACTCCTGGCATCAGGGAGTCAATCGTCTTCGTCACTTCCCGTGGATCGGAGGAAGTCACCTGATAGACCTTCAGAAAAGGGCGATTGGAAGAGGGAACGAACTGTCCTGCGTCGCCGTCGATATCGATCGTTTTGAGTGCTTGTTCGACGAGCAGATGCTGAGCCAGCGTGGCGGTCACCAGTAACTGATTGGTGCGCATGTCGGTCGCCACACGGACCGGAGTCTTTTCCTGTTGCGGAGAAGATGGCTGAGGAGTGGGCTGCTGATTGCGGCGGTCTTGAGGGTTTCCCCCGCCGCGCATCATCGTTCGGTTGCGAGCTTCCGTCTCCGCACTGACATTCGAAACCCGGGGGGACACTCCCAGCAGCGTACGGACGATCTGTTCCGCATCAATCACATCAATATGTTTGACCTGATACGCCTTGAAAGTGATGTCATTCGGTCCTCCTCGGGCGGTCACTCCCGCCAGCATGTCTCGGATTCTTAAAAGATTGGAACCGATATCCGAAACCAGCAGAGAGTTTGTGGACTTCAACCCCACCACTTTTCCTTGTGGACCTTTGATTTCATTGACTTCCGTCGCAATCTGGGTGACATCCACTCCCTCCAGCGGGAAGATCACGGTCATCAGTTCGTTCTTGCCTCGTTGTTCCAGATCGTGCGGAGACACATTCGGAATCAGGCTGGGGGGAATTGGATCATCAATGTTAACGCAGACCAGAAAATCGTCCCGACGCAGCAGACAGTAGCCCTTCGGCAGGAGGTAGCCGTTCAGGATGTCCAGTGCTTCGGCAGGGGTGTATTGATTTTTGTCATAATAATTGAACGTACCGGGCGGCATGACGTTCAAATCCAGCGAGAGCCCTGCCTCTTCGGCAAAGAGTTTCAGAACATCACCCCAGGGAGCGTATCGAAAATTGAAAGAGAGCTTCTTTTCGGGCGAGGCTGCCGGCTTCCCGTTCTCTCCAGATGTTGAAGTCGCGGGCTGAGCGGGAGAACCGGGCCGTTGTGTCACACCAGTCGCCTCCTGGGGAGAAGTGCCAAAGGAAACGACCGGCACGGTGACTGCATTGGCGGGTTGCAATGTGACCAATCGCCCCTCCCCGGTTTTACTGGGAGTTGATGTTGAAGTGGCAGGAGGCGCTGTCCTCCCTGAAGAAAGCGTGCTGGAAGCGGGCGCAGTGGTACCAGTTGCAGCAGCAGCCCCAGTTGAAGACGTTCCAGTTGAAGACGTTCCAGTTGAAGACGTCCCAGTTGAAGACGTCCCAGTTGAAGACGTCCCGGGTGAAGACGTCGTCAGGGCCTGAGGATCAGCGACCTTCGGAGCGACAGTCGGAGACGTCGAGGAAGCGCTGTCTGCGACCGGAGTTGTTGCTGTCGAGGGGACTGACATCCCGGGTGACATCGGCTCTGTTGCGGGTGTCCCCACATCGGGCGTTGTGTCTGCACCGGTCACAGGTGCTGTCTGAGAAATGGCTTCCGGCACTGGTGCAACGGGAGGAATGGCTGCATTCGGGGAAGTTGGATCCGTCGCGACATTCGCCGTGACTACGGGAGGCGGTCCCAGGCGTTCGGTCCATTTTTTCTGTTGTTCCGGAGTGAACACACTCAAGTAGCGTAAGGTCCATTCCTCATCGACCTTCTGCCGATCCGCTTCGCTGGCGTCCCGGCCGAGTGCCAGACGAGCCATCATCCGCTGTTCACCAAATGTGGCCAGTTCCTTAATCTGCTCGCTGGTAACTCCAAACTCAGTTGCGAGATCGGCATCCCAGACAAAAATGGTCGGGCCTTCATGATGCAGATGCAGTTGTTCCAGTCGCTTGGCCTGTGTGGGATTGAGGATCGCTTTGGCATCGGCATCCGCTTTTTTGCGTAACTCGGTAAATCGGGCAGCCATCTGTTCCCGAACCTGAGTTCGTTCGTCTTCCGATTTGGCGGTCGCATACCGTTGAAAAATATCGGTAAATTTGTCGCGAGTGTCCCCCTGCGCCTCCGTCAGCGCGTCCAACTTGACCTGCTGTTCCGGAGTGATTTCCAGTTCCGCGCGGACCGCTTCGTTCCCAAGTTCGCGCAGGAGGCTCCGGTTACCCCGGCCACCAAACCCTCGACCTGGTCCAGGTCCAGGAAATCCCTGTCCGAAGGCCGAAACGGCGGCCAGTTCCAAGGTCAAAACTGCAATAGCCAGACCATGACACAATGCAGCTTTCAATGGTGAGTTCATAATCAACTCCTCAGAACTGGAGGCCAGTTCCCTCTCCACGCGATGAGAATGCGTGAACCGATCAACGTGAATTGATCAAAAAATTACGATGAATTCTGACAGAATTCTGATATTCTTCAACGAAGTTTTTGCAAAACGTATTTCACGAGAATGGGTTACAACTCTAATTCTTGAATTGTCATCAAGGAAATTCCGTTGATTTGTGTCCGAATGGCAGAGTTATCGATCCGATTCCTGTTTGACGGGGTTTCATAAGCAGATCATATCACTCTGTGACTCTTTTAACCCCGCTGAAATTGATTCGGACCGAAACACATGGTGAAAATAGACTGTCTACGAAAAGTCGGCATCTGGTTGCTGTTCGGGATGCTGTTTGGGGTATCTGTAAGGGCATACGGGCAGGACTGGGATGACGGTTCTCGCGAAGAATTCGACAATAGCGGTCGTTTCGGCGGTCGCAGCTTCGGTGGCCGGGGAGGCGGCTTCCGTGGTGGATTCGACGGAGGAGATGGAGGCCCCGGCCGCGACCGGGGAAATCGCGATTGGGGCGGTCGTGACGGATCGAGCCGCGGCGATTGGGGAAATGATGGCGGAGGCCGCTGGGGAGGACGGGGCGGGTTCAATTCCGACGAAGAGTTTTCGCCCAGTTACGGAGAAAATGGAAGACCTGGCGGATCCACCAGATCTCGTGAACGTATTACCATTGACCTGCCAACCGCATTTATTAGTGGAGATCTGGATGGAGATGGACAGATCGGCCTTTATGAATGGCGGCAATGGCGACGGGGGGATATGCAAGGATTTCTGGCATTAGACCACAATCAGGATGGCTTCCTCACCCCCGCCGAACTACAAAAAGGACCTCGCACCCCCGTTGTCGCTGGTCTCCCGGCAGGTTCGTCAGTGAGGGGGAGTCCATCCGGACAGGCCGGTCCTGCGCCCGGAAGTAGCAGGACTGAGTTGGTTTCGACTTCCACAACCGGGATGACTCCAGAAGCAGCCATCGCCGCGGGGAGATTCAAACTGCTCGATAAAAACCGGAATGAGACTCTGGAACCGGAAGAATGGGCTCTCTCCAGAATGATCCGCGCCCAGTTCGAAACAGCCAAGATTGACATCACCGTTCCAATGACCAAGGATGATTTCATTCAACATTTTGTCGAACTGAATCCTCCCAAAAAGCCCTGATTTGCCCTGATGCCCGACTACCAGTACACCGCCCGTGGAGTTTCCGGCCAGCAGGTCAGCGGAGTGCTGACTGCCGGTTCCGAAAAAGAAGTGCTGGCGTCACTGGCCGCCCAACGGTTGTTTCCTCTGCATGTGGAAATGGCTGCAGCGTCCAAGGCGTCTGAAAAGCAGATTCTCCGCCGCGTGCCCGCCAGATATCTGGCCGTATTTTATTCCCAACTGGCCGACCTGCTGAAATCCGGCGTCCCCTTGTTGCGATCGCTGGAGTTGCTGGGCCGACAGACGACACACCCCGCGCTGAAGTCGGTCTTACAGGATGTGCGCGATCAGGTGGCGGATGGATCTCGCCTGTACGATGCCATGCGGCAGCACCCCAAAGCCTTTACCGAACTCATGATCAGCATGGTTCGTGCCGGCGAGGAAGGGGGGTTCATGGAAGATGTCCTCAAGCGGATTGCCGACTTCACGGAACATCAGGAAGAACTGAAAGGCCGTGTCGTGGGGGCCATGGTCTATCCCATGTTTCTCCTCTCCGTGGGAGGACTGGTGGTCGCCGCATTGATGGTCTGGTTCGTTCCCCGCTTCGAACCGATTTTCGAAAACATGTCCCAACGGGGAGAGTTACCGCTCACCACTTCTTCCCTGCTGGCCATGAGTAACTTTGCCCAGCATTACTGGCCAATCGCCCTGGGGGCAACTGCCGCGGCCGTTTATGCACTCATTTATTATCTCCGGACACCGCAGGGGAAATATCGTCTGGATCAGTTTCGACTGCGTGCAATCGGCATGGGGCCAATTGTGCGTAACCTTTCCATTGCCAGGTTTTGCCGGGTACTGGGAACACTGTTAGGAAACGGCGTGCCGGTCCTGAATTCATTGCGAATTGCGAAAGATGCCACCGGCAATAAAGTGCTCAGCGAAGCCATTGACCGGGCAGCGGATAATGTTTCGACAGGAAAATCACTGGCGCGTCCCCTGGGTGCCAGCGGACAATTCCCCGAAGAAATTGTAGAAATGATTGCCGTGGGGGAAGAAGCGAATAACCTGGAAAACGTACTTATTAACATCTCGGAAAACCTGGACCGCCGCACCGGCCGACAGATTGAAATGGCGGTGCGGTTGCTGGAACCTATTTTACTGTTAATGCTGGCGGCGGTCGTCCTGTATGTTGTGATTGCCTTGCTTCTGCCCATTTTGCAATCGTCGTCCGCTGCCTGAAAAAGATTCAGAAGCAGATAAAGAAGTCTTAAAGATCATATTGAACAGCATCTCTGTGAAGGTGCTGAAAGAGAAATTCGGTTCGGTTCTTATGTTGATCGGAATTCTGATGCTGCCAGGTGGCTGCCAAGAATTCCCGTCAGCGACAACGGAGAAAAGAAAGTGATGCAACGTCGTGCTCAGTCCCGGCCAACCCGCCGTGGTTTTACATTGCTCGAAATCCTGATCGTGCTGGCCATTATCGGCGTGATTGCCGCGATGGCGGTTCCGCGTCTGCTGGGTCAGCAACGGACAGCGAACATCAGAACCACCAATGCCGCCATTGTCGCCCTGGAGGAAGCAGCCCAGTATTACGCAGTCGGAAATTCGGCCACCTATCCGGAATCGATTCAGGTCCTGCTGCAGAAAAGCCCGGATGGAAGTGACCCCGTTCTCGATAAAATCCCCACGGACGCCTGGGGAACTCCCTTGAATTATGAATATCCCAATACCAAGGCCAGCGTCAGCCGGCCGGCAATCTGGTCTTCGGGAGAAAATCGCCAGAACGAAAACGGCGGCGGCGATGACATCAACAACTGGAAAGATCTGCAAGCGACCTCCAAGTGAAACGCACTCTTCATCATCCCTGTCACAATGTGCCTGCCGGTGGTCTGAAAACAGGCAGATCGGCATTCACGTTGCTGGAACTGATGCTGGCGCTGGGGATTCTCATCACCCTGGCCACACTCAGCTGGCCGGGACTGATGCGATCTTTGAAGCAGCAAAGCGTACAGGGAAATGCGGAGCAGGTTCGGCAGGTGCTGGACCTCGCCCGCGTGCGCGCGGTGGAAGAAGGACGAGCACTGCAGGTCCGATTTGAACCGCATGGAAAACGATATGTTCTGCTTCCCTTCGATCCGCTTGATGAATCGTCACAACAGCCATCCAGTGCAGCTGCAACCACGACGTTGATCAATCAGGCGGCGCCGGTGCATGCCGATCCTTTCCGCGTGTATGAAGTCTCACAAGGTTGCTATTTTCACGTGGATAATGCCTTGCTCAGCGGTGAAACCGCATTTGCGGAGCGGCTGGGTGAAGAGTGGATGAAGCATCTGGAAAACGCTGCACAAGCGCAGGATGTCGCGTGGTCGGCACCTGTCATTTATTATCCAGATGGCTCTGCGACAGATGGAACGTTCGTCGTGATGGATCAGGATCGGCAATATATCAAGTTGCATGTCCGGGGCCTGACAGGAGCCGTCTGGGCAGAGCAACTGGCCGTGATGACCGAAAGATTAGGGCAGACCGGGAATTAGAGCAAGTTGCTCTGGCCTGGGCCCGCGCAGCGCGTTTCGACTGGTGAAATGCAACTCGCCGCGTGGCGGGACGCGGCCCATACGGAAGTGAGGCGATCTAGGAAGCTTGGCAGCCTGAAGAACTCCGAGAGGGCGAAGTTCCTGCCGAGCCGAAACCGTTTCGGGCATCTTCAGATGCGTTGATCATCTCGTACAAATCATCTTATGAAATGCGGCTTCAGATTATTTTTCAAGTTGCTGTTAGGTATCGGGTGTTCCGCTCGCGGAATGTGAAATGTTTATGAAACGCCAGTGCAATCAATGTCTGCGATCTCGGCAGGGGATCTCGTTGTTCGAGGTGGTCCTGGCGATCGCGATTTTTATTGGTGCTCTCACAGCGATTTCACAAATATTGCGAACCGGCAGCCGGGCAGCCATCCGTGCGCAATTGCAGTCGGAAGCGGTTCTGCTCTGCGAACGGCGAATGAATGAGGTTCTTTCTGGAGTCCAACCCCTGGAAGCCGTTCAACAGGCCACTTTCGAGCAAGGCCAGAACTGGTCCTGGAGTCTGAATATCACAGAAGGAGGAGTCGTTAACCTGTTACAGCTGGAGGTGATTGTCGAACACACGGGAGAGAATGATAATAGTAAAGTGAGCTATCATCTCACCCGGTTATTGCGTGATCCACAGGTTTATGTTGATGCTGCCAACGCAGCCAGTGCCGCCAGTCTGACCACGGGAGGAATGTGATGAGTCGCGTTGCCGTCCGTTCCGGATTCACTTTAATTGAAGTGCTCATCGCACTGGGCCTCAGTGTGATGTTAATTTCTGCTGTCTATGGGGCGGTGGAAATGTATTACCGTTATCAGACTGCCGGCCGGGCCGAAATTCGTGGTCAGCAGATGATGCGTTCGCTGACCCGGTTGATTGGGCGGGATATCGACTGTGTCGTTCAACCTGCGCCCCAGCCGCAGACAACGATGTCTTCGGGGCAGGCCGCTGATGATGCGGGAATGGGAACAGCTTCCACCTCCGGAAGTTTCGGATCGTCCAGCAGTAGTTCAGGAGGAAGCAGCAGTAGCATCGGAAATGGCTCCAGTCTAAGTGGATCATCTTTCGATGCACTGGCGCAAGGGGGAACAGCCCAGGCGCTCACCAGCGGGACCGCCAGCACTTTTCTCGGCCTGGAAGATGCAGGTCTGCCGGTGGTCTTCGGCATTGTCGGAACAGAAACGATGCTGCATCTCACGACCAGTCTCCCGTCACGGGACCTGAAATTCGTCTCGATCTCTGACACCACCCTGCCCACAGAGCGCAGCGGAGATCTGCAGGTCGTCACCATCGGCTTAACCACTATTGATACTCTCAGTATGACGATGCTGCAGAAAAACCTGAAAACGACGCGTCCGAATGTGGGGCTGGGACGCCGCATGCGGGATCTCTTTTCGCCGTTCGATACGGATGAAGCACTGGAACCACAACACCTGATCGCCCCCGAAGTGACAGAACTGGGATTTCGATACTTTGACTCAGGAGCCTGGGCCACAACATGGGACAGCGTCATGATGGGACGCCTGCCCCGGGCCATTGAAATTGACCTCGGCTTCTGGAATCCTCCCGTCGTCCGCGTCGGCGGATCAAAAAGCCTGGATGCGGGAACCATTACACATGTTCAATATGTTTTTAAAGTTCCGATTGCGGAACCAATCGTCAATTAGTAGTTAGTAATTAGTAGTTAGTAGGTTTAGCAAATGGTGATTGGCTCTCAACAGCGGCATTCGTGTGCATTTCGGCGATCGCGTCGTCCGGGAAGTGCACTGATTCTGGTGCTGGTGGTCATTGCCATGCTCTCGCTGGGTGCGTACACATTTTCCCGGCTCATGGTGGTGGAGTATCGAGCAGCCGTCGCCTCCGGATATCAGCATGCTGTGCAGAGTTGGGCGGAATCCGGTGTTGAATATACGGCTGCCTTACTCACTGCGGATGGGGGCGGCTGGGAAACAGATCTTTATCACAACCCCGCAGTCTTTCATGTCGCACTGGAGGAAGGGGGAGGATTTACAATTATTGCTCCGCTGGAAGATCCCAGCGATTCAACGGTGCTTCGCATGGGGGTGATCGATGAGTCCGCCAAGATCAACTTGAATGCCATTGCCGGGCTGGACCCCGATGACGGGATGGCCAGAAATCTGCTGCTGTTCCTGCCAAATATGACCGAAGAAATTGCGGACCGCATTCTGGACTGGATTGACTCCGACGATACCGCGCGGGAATTTGGAGCCGAAGCGGAAAGTGACAGCATCGTCCTGCCTCGCAATGGACCGTTACAGACGCTGGAGGAATTATTAGTCATTCCGGGAGTCACTCCCGGTCTTTTATATGGTGAAGATACGAATCGCAATGGAATCCTGGACTTCAATGAAAACGATGGAGACCGGGCCTTACCTTATGATAACGCAGATGGCGTGCTCGATCTGGGATGGGCAGAATTCTTCACGCTCTATAGCAAAGAAAGTAACTTACAACATCATGCAGATTACTATGGTCAGCCACGACTGAATGTCAACGAACAGCTATTGACTGATTTATATGATCAAATTGAAGAGCGGATGGGGGCCACGGAAGCTCAATTCATCACCGCCTATCGTCTGAACGGCCCCCTCAATCCGAACCCTTCAGGAACAAATGGAGGCAGCAGCTCAACCTCAGGAGGCAGCTCATCATCCGGAACAGGCAATCCCGGCTCCGGCAGTTCAGGATCAAGTAATTCAGGGAGCTCCCGGTCAGGCGGATCAACTTCCGGGGGGGGCAGCAGCGGATCAGGTTCCGGGAATTCCGGTTCGGGGAGTTCCAGCTCAGGGAATTCAGGTTCCGGGAATTCAGGTTCCGGCAGTTCAGGTTCCGGCAGTTCAGGTTCCGGGAGTTCCGGTTCAAGTCGTTCGGGCGGTCTGTCTCAATCGGGCTCCGGCAGTTCCGGGTCCGCCACCACGGGGAATTCCGCAACCGATCAACAACTGCTGGATATTGCCAGCAATCTGGCCAGTACGCTGGGAGGAGCTTCCGGAACAGTGACCCGGGGAGGCATGGATATTACGAATGGGGGTTCCACCCAGATCAATTCGATTTATGATCTGGTCGGTGCACAGGTCAATGCGACAATTGATGGACAGGAAACAGTGCTCGAGAGCCCGTGGAAGTCGGACCCGGGAAGTCTGCAGCAAATGCTGCCCATGCTCCTGGACACGTTGACCACGCGGTCAGATACAGAAATTCAAGGACGAATTAATATCAATCAGGCACGACGGGAAGTCTTGCTGGGAATTCCGGAGATGCCGGAAGGGGTTCCCGATGCCATTATTTCAGCGCGTTCCCAGCGTCTGGCAGGCAGTTCCGGAACGGTGGATCGGTTTGCAACGGCCGGCTGGTTACTGATTGAAGGGCTGGTAGATATTGAGACGATGAGAAAACTTGACAGTTCGGTGACCGCGGGTGGAAATGTGATCCGGGTGCAAGTCATTGGCCATGGAGATAAACCGGGGCCAATGTCGCGTGTGGAAGCAATTATTGACGGCACTCAAACTGCGCCGAAAATTATTTATCAGAGAAACCTGTCCGATCTGGGAGCCGGCTTTCAACGGGATCAGTTGCCCGGTTTTTCTGGAAACAGCACAAACGCCCCCCACAATCCTTAGAGATGGTCTCCAGATGGAAAATCTATCGCGAATTGAACAAATTCTCCCAGACTCGCGAGACACTCATCCATCAGAATTGTTGAATCTTCCCGGGAGCGTGGCTGCCGCTGGGAACCATGAACATGCATGCAGCCAGTTGCCGTTGACACTTTATGGATTTTATTGGCATTTGTCTGATTCTGAACTTTTCAGTGCCGCGAACAAAACCTCCCGGATCAGGAACACTTCTCTTCCGCGAGCAAGTTCGTTGCAAGTTTTGTCAAGGTTTTTCAGTGCCGCGAACAAAACCTCCCGAATCAGGAACACTTCCTTTCCGCGAGCAAGTTCGTTGCAAGTTTTGTCAAGGTTTTTCAGTGCCGCGAACAAAACCTCCCGGATCAGGAACACTTCCTTTCCGCGAGCAAGTTCGCTGCAAGTTTTGTCAAGGTTTTTCAGTGCCGCGAACAAAACCTCCTAGATCAGGAACACTTCCTTTCCGCGAGCAAGTTCGTTGCAGGTTTTGTCAAGGTTTTTTAAGTCGTTGATTTCGCCATGTCTGATATATTAGTCATCGAATGGTCTCGCGACCGCCTGAGTGCACTGGTTGTTGCGTCGGGAGGTCGTGGAGCAATCCGCAACTCCGCCTCCATCTCATCCATGGATTTTGCAGATCCACAGGTTTCCACGATTCAGGCTGGGGAGTCTTTGCGGGCCTGGCTGGCTCAGGAAGGGATTTCGGCAGAAGAAACCGTCGTTGTCGTTCCTCGCGAAGCGGTGGTGATCCGCCGGCTGGAACTTCCGCAAGCTCCCGCTGACGAACTTCCCGAACTGGTCCGATTCCAAACAGCCACGCGCACCTCCGCCTCGATTGAATCATTGGCACTGGACTATTTGCCGCTCCCCATCCAGACTCCCGAGCAGGGGCAAGAGGTGATCAGTTTCACCATGGAACGGGAGGCGGTGAACCGTATTCAGGCTGTCTGCGAGGCAGCCAAACTGGATGTCAAACACATCACATTGTCCTCCCTGGCCATTGCGGAACTGGTGCGGTCAACGGGTTTCAGCGATCTGGGAACGTCTCAGCCGGATCTCATCATTTATCAGCAGGGAGCACGAGTTGAATTCTCCATCATCGATTTCGGCACCCTGACTTTCAGTCATTCCACCCAACTGCCGGAAGTTGCAGGAGTGGAACGACTCAAGCCGCTCAAAAGCGATCTGGCCCGCTTTCTGGTTTCCCTGAATCAGGTCCGGCCGAATGTGGAATTGGGACGCTGTTTTTATTTCAGCAATCCTGTGGATGAAGAGATTCTGAATCTGCTGGAACAACGATTTCCCCGGGCTGTCACCCAGGTGGAACCATCGGACGTGCTCCCGGGTCGGATTCCCTCGGGATTCGAATCACTCTACGGAGCATCATTATCGGCCCGGGATGATCGGCTCCGGATCGACCTGCTGCATCCCCGCCGGAAGAAGGAAGTCCGGGATCGCCGCAAGTTTTATTATGGCACCGGAGCAGTGGCAGCGCTGCTGGCGCTGGTCCTGATCTATGCGGTCTTCTATTCCAAAAAATCAACTCTGGAAAATTCCATCCAGGCGTTGCGAACAGATATCGATTCCAAAGTCGAACAGTTAAAGAAAGGCAAACCGAAGGCAGATGCCTACCAGCGGCTGGCGCGTTGGCAGGAAGGAGATTCCGATGCCATCGAACTGTGGAATCACTTGCGGATGCACCTGACCAGCACGGACCGGGTCTATTTTACTGAAATACGTGTGATTCCGCTCTCGGGAGAGATTCAGGCCCGGTATGTCGGGCGTGGACATGCCCGCACCCGCCGGGATGTGGATGAATTGAATCAGATGCTTTCAGACTTCGGTTTCAAAGTCCGTCCGACAACTGCCAGCCCAGGATCGCGCGACCCGGACTACCCCCTGCTCTTCGAGCTGGATGTTGAACTGCCGCGAGGTCTACAGGCGACTCCCGTTGCGAACAATATTACTGGAACTTCAAACCTGAATGAGAGCAAGTCGCTCCAACCTGGACCGCTCAGCGCACGTTTCGATTGACGAAAGTCTCTTCGCCATGTGGCGAAATGCGGTCGATGCGGGGTGAATGCGATCTCACAGGCTGGAAAACTTGCCGCGAGCAGGCCCACAAGCCTGCGGACGTGACTTGAGAACCTGTCAGGGCAGAGTGGGTTGCACCACGACGGTTTCGACTGTCCTGCCTTCTTCAAAGTGATTGAATTGTCATGCAGAAACGTGAAAAGATTTTGGCCGGTGGACTGGCGGGAACACTTGTGTTCTGGTTCGGCTGGTCCGTGGTTTCCGATCGGATTCTGCCGCCGTTACATGACCTCGCAAACCAGGAAATCCGTCTGACGGAAGAGAAGAAAAATCTGTTCGAAGAACAACTGCAACTGGCTCGAAAAGAAAGCGAACTCAAAACGCTGCGGGCGCTCAGCCTGCCGCCAGACCCGCTGGATGCTCAGCGTCTGTACCAGGAATGGCTCACTACACTGGCGCAGATTTCCGGATTCGAAATCACCAAGATCACCCTGGACCGCCGGGTGGCTGAAGCAGACACCTATGTCACCATTCCCATCACCATCGATGCCAAAGCACAATTGGTCGAACTCGCCTCGTTCCTGCAACGGTTCGATTCCGTACAGCTGCTGCATCGTATTTCACGATGCGATGTGACCAGTCCCAGCAGTGAAGGAAATCCGGAACTCTCCATCACCATTACAGCGGAAGGACTTTCCTTACCATCCGCACCTGCCCGGACCCGCTTGTTCCCGCTGACGGAACTGTCTGAAGGAATCTCCCGGGATGCTCAAAAATTGACCGTTCTCTCAAGCAAAGGTTTTCCTGAGCAAACCCCGTTCTGCATTCGGATTGGCGGAGAGTTTCTCAATGTCACCAGCATCAACGACAATGTCTGGACAGTTCAGCGGGGAGTCGAAAAAACATTCGCCGAAAAACATGCCGCCAATGTGAGTGTGGAGGAATTTCCGCTGCAGGCTGGTAAAAAGGCCTCTCAAGCCGCTACGGCCATGTGGTCGCGCAGCGTTTTCACCAAACCGTCTGCCCTGGTGAACTATCAGCCCCGACTGGCCAGCAGGACTCCGCCCGTGGCGATTCGAGGTGAAGAATGGTCCTGGAAACTTGAAGTCGCCGGTTGGAATCCAGCATTTGGCAGCCCAAAATTTGAAATCCTGTCCGTTCCTCAGGGGATGGAACTGGATGAGCGGACAGGCACGCTGAGTTGGCACGTGGGCAATCAGTTAGAAATCGGGACGCAGCAAATTCAAGTTCTGGTCTGGGGCACCAATGGCCGCGAAGGAGGCTTTACGACCAGTGCCAATGTGCGCGTGCGTGACCCCAACGAACCGCCAAAATTTGCGGAACAAGGCCCGCTGAAGTTCTTCATTGGTCGGGAATCCAAAGTCCGGGTTTCGGCTGTGGACCCGGATGGAGATTCTCGCAAGTTACAATATTCCCTCGTCGAAGGACCGCCTGGCATGACAGTGGATGCCCGAACTGGAGAATTACGCTGGATTCCCACTGACGATCTGGCGCCTCAATCAATCACGGTCAAGCTGGAGGTGAAAGACAGTGATGAGATGCCGCAGACCGCCCGCCTGACTTTAAAAGGTTCTCTGGAAGAGGATTCCGCAAAATTCACTTATCTCACGGGTTCTGTGAGACGAACCAACGGAGTGGAGGAAGGCTGGATCAATGACCGGGCCACAAACCGTAAGACCATCGTCCATGCGGGCGATCAGTTAAGCATTGCCGATTTCGAGCTGATGATTGAAGAAATCGGTGCAACCTACCTGCTCGTCAAACGAAATGGGCAACAGTACCGCTGGCAATTCGAACAACCCCTGACCGAAATGCAACCCGTCAAGAACACGCCGGATAAAAGTTGAAGCTGCATCGCACAACCCGGTTTGAAGCGGTGAGAGCGCATGACCCCCGCATCGACCGCATTCCGCCATACGACGAATCGCGTTTCACCAGTCGAAACGCGTGCTGCGCGGGCTCAGGCCAGAGCAACCTGCTCTATCTGAACTCTCGACTGGACATGATCCACTCGGGGACATGAACAACTATCTCTGCCATTCCAACTTGAAGAGTCCGGACTTTGCCAGCCAGAAGATGGCGCTGCTTCCCAGCGGATCGCAGATCAGATTTGCGACATCATCGTCCACGGTTGTGCTCCAGACGAGTTCGCCGGCCGAGTTCATCCAGTACAGCTGGCCTTCAATTGTGGAGGCCGCCAGTCGATCCGGTTCAAAGCTGCTGGCAACATGGTTGACGGTTCCTTCCAGCATGTAGGACCCGATCGCAGCTCCATCCGCATCGAGCACCTGAATTCCATGGCCGAAGCTGGCGAGATAAATGAGGTCTCCCGCTCCAGTGGTGCTGAGTCCTCCCACATTGGACCAGTTGGCCTGTTTCCAGATCTGGGCTCCGGCCAGATTAAAGCAGCCCACGAATCCATGTTCGGCGGCACCAAACAGGATTGCTTCGCTGGTGCAAAATTCCAGAAAGGCGAGGGGACGCACTGTTTCAAACCGGGCGATTCGTCGTTTGCGTTCGTTGTAGACCTGAGTCATTCCATTGGCGAGACCCACAGCCAGATGATTGCCAAACGGAGAAACCGCCACGCTCAAACAGACTTCCGCAGGTTGAAGCGTTTGCGTCACCTGCAACTGGCGATTCAGACGCACGACGGTCTCTTCCCCGATAATGGCAGCCCCCTGGGAGCCGTCATCGCTCCAACTGAGAGCCACGACAGGTCCCGGAAGCTGACAAACAGCCAGAAGTTTCCCATGGAAATCGAAGCGGGACAGTTGGCCATGCGTGTCGCCGGCAAAGAGTTCACCGACTTCGCGAGAAGAGGCCAGGCAGCCGGGCCCATTCGTTTCCGCATGCCATTTCAGCTGCGGACGGCGTCCTTGTCCTGTCAACCAGGTCGGTGCGCGGTCCGTTGCAGATTCTGCCATGTGCGTTATCTCTTTGTGATATCCGAGCCCTGAATCTGCCGCAGTGCTTCCCGCAGGTCCGGGTCGTTTTCCAGATCGACTTCACCCAGCACGCGATGCTCTGGACCGTTCTGGACGACAACATCCGGCTGCAGGCCAATCTTACTCCAGTTATTTCCGCGAGGTGAATAGAACTTGGCGGTGGTCAGGCGGATGGCTGTGGAATATCGGGCATCGAAGATGGACTGCACGCTCCATTTGCCAAACGAAGTTCGTCCGACAATGGTTCCCCGCTGATGATCTCGAATTGCTCCTGCCACAATTTCACTGGCACTCGCACTGTTTTCATCGATGATCAGCACGATGGGAATATTCCAGGTTCCCGGCCGGTGAGCGGAGTACGTCATGTTTTGATCGCTGGCCCTTCCCCGGGTGGAAACAATCACTCCTTCTTCCAGAAAACGATCCAGCACTTCGATGGCAGCAGTCAGCAATCCACCTGGATTTTCGCGCAGGTCCCAGATGAGCGATCGCATTCCCTGCCGGGAGAGTTCGTTCAATGCGTGATCCATTTCGGTCACGGTACTCTGCTGAAAACCGGTCATCTGGATGTATCCGACGCCTCGGGCGGAATCGACAATCTGATAGACCGGAATACTGCGAACCTTCACTTCGCGTCGCACACAGATGACATGAAACGTGGCTGTCTCCTTGCGGGAGACTTCCAGATCGACGCGAGATCCCGCCCGACCCGCCAGCAGTCCGGCAGCTTCTTCCGTAGAAAGATTGCGGACATCCCGGCCATCGACTCCGATGATATAGTCGCCGCGTCGAAGTCCCCCTTCCGAGGCGGGACTTTCCGGCAGAACCTGGGAAAGACTCATCCCCTTGCCGGATTCGGATTCCATCACAATGCCGATCCCGACAAATTCCCCCTTGATATTTCCAAACAGGTCCTGCTTTTTGCCGGGGCTCAGCACATTGGAATAATCATCCAGACAGTTGCAGGCTCCAAACACATATTCCATGACGATGGGCCCGCTCTCCAGGCCGACGCTTTGCCGGCACAATTCGCAGACTTCGGAGACCAGTTGACGAGCCCCGGGCTGACCGGCCACTTGCTTATTCCAGAACTTTTCATAGATCTCGCGACGAAGACGCTGAATCCGATCCGCAGAAGCACCAAACAGGTTTTCTTCCAGAAAACGATCGTTGCCTAACGCCAGCCACAAACTTTCCGTTCCATGAGCAACCAGAGAGGTCGTGTTAATGGGATCGACATAATAGGTCTGAACATTGGTCAGCACATCGTCATACAAACTGAGTGCCACGTCCTGCGACATCGGCTTCAGTGTCGCCAGGAAGGTATTATCCGAGTAGCGCCGAGCCACCGAGAACTGGAACTGTGCACGGCGCAATCCCCGGTTCAGTGCTTCCTGATCAGGCCATTGTTTAACAGCCTTTTTATAGATCGCGACGGCCTCTTTCCAGTTCCGCTGCTCTTCCAGTTGCGTGGCAGTGGTGAGTGCTGTCTGTGCATCGATCAGGACATCATCCGCAATGACGATGCTGGAACTCAGGGCAATCCAGAACCCAAGAAAAACGGAAATATTGAGAGCCGCGAACAAAACCTCTCGGGCAAGGGAAATCTCCTGTCCGCGAGCAAGTCGGCCGTCTGTTTTGTCAGAGCTTCTAAAACTGTTACGAAACCGTTCCATGATGGTCGTCAAATCCATTCTGCTCCCCTTGCTGGCAGCTGTTGGACATTTTTTCTGGTCGACCTTCCGTGGACTCCTGGGCTTCCGCGGTGGAAGCACCCTCACGTCTTCGCTCCTGTTGAAGTCGTTAATTCAACTTACTTCACAATGCCATGGTGGGCAAAAAGGTACAAGCCCCGAACTTGATGAAAAATCCAAACATGGAACGAATTGCCCAAAAGCAACGCAGTCGCAACGTCTGCGGACCCCATGCGGGATAGTGAAGACGGACTCTTCAGAGAAAAGAACCGAAATTTCCCAGAAATTCCTGCAGCATATTCGTTACAGATGAACGCCGGTTTGCGTCAGAAGCGTTATAAGACACAGCCTCCGCGCGATCCTGTCAATCATTCTGCAAAAGCAGAAATACGCATCCAGTTTGAAGCATGCGCGAGTGCTCCCGGCCCGGCCACCCGGCCGGCGAGCAAAAGGTTGTTTCGAGGCTCTTCGCCATTCCTGCGGGCCATAAAAAAACCGCTGTGCCATTTCCAGAGGAAACGACACAGCGGTGAATGAGATCAAGACGAAGTCAATCGTCAAGAAATTTATTGCGGTTGGCGGGCGAACCGTTTGCCGCGTGGTTTGCCGTTCCCACGTGCTCCAGCCGCCCCTGCTCCTCCCGAATTGCTCGTCCGACGTCGTTGCCCGCCGCCGCTGCCGGGATTGCGACCACGGCCGGCTCCAGTGGGAGACTTGCTGCGTGTCTGCGCGGAACCGGCAGGAAAACGGTCGGGATAATCGGGATGAATCGGCACGGCGCGACGGATCAGTTTTTCAATCGCCCGCAGCTGGCTGCGTTCGGTGGCGTCACAGAGGGTATAGGCAATTCCACTTGCTCCCGCGCGGCCTGTGCGACCGATGCGGTGAACATAGGATTCCGGTTCGACAGGCAGTTCGTAGTTCACCACGTGCGTCAGACCTTCCACGTCCAGTCCACGGGCGGCCAGGTCGGTCGCGACCAGGACATTCAGCTTTTCAGACTTGAACATGTCCAGCGTACGTGTGCGTGCGTTCTGCGACTTGTTGCCATGAATGGCTTCAGCACGAATCCCTGCAATCGAAATCTGACGTGCGAGTCGATCGGCGCCACGTTTTGTGCGGGTGAAAATCAGTGCTTTCCCCACGGTGGGCCCATTCAAAATGCTGTTCAATAAGGATGTCTTCTCTGGAGTGGGGACGAAGAGCACCTGTTGATCAATCAGTTCCACGGTGGAAGACTGCGGAGCAACTTCCACTCGAACAGGATTGTTTAACAGTCCATGCGCCAGTTCCGCCACTTTCCCCGGCAAGGTCGCCGAGAAAAAGAGTGAATGCCGTTGCTTGGGAAGCCGGGCGATGATGCGTTTCAGATCGGGCAAAAATCCCATATCCAGCATCCGGTCCGCTTCGTCCAGCACAAATGTCTGTAACTGGTCCAGATGCAGATACCCTTGATTCAAGAGGTCCAGCAACCGGCCGGGAGTGGCCACCAGCACATGGACGCCACGATTCAGGGACTGTACTTGTCGTCCCTGACCGACACCGCCGAAGATCACGGTGGTTCGCACTTTCAAAAAGCGGCCATAAGTCAGAAAACTTTCCCCAATCTGCGAAGCAAGTTCACGTGTGGGGGCGAGGATCAGGACGCGGGGCCGGTTGGGAATCGAACGTTCGCGTTCGGCGCCCAGTCGATTCAGAATGGGTAAGGCAAATGCTGCCGTCTTTCCGGTTCCGGTCTGGGCACACCCCAACAGGTCACGACCATCCAGCAAATGCGGAATGGACTGGGCTTGAATGGGGGTGGGAGAGGTGTATTCCACAGCGGCCAGGGCCTGGTGGATTTCAGGAAGAAGATTCAGGTCAGAAAACAAAGTCGGATTCAATTCAAAACTTTCAACAAAACAGAAACTGACTGTCACAATTCACAACACCTGTTGGAATTGCAGCCAGTTCATCAAGATGGGACTGCTTCTGCAGCAACGGCAGATGCAGCGGGCCAGGCGGGATCAAACCACATTCCAGAACCGCAACGATCTGCTGCGGTTGTTGGCAGGATGTCGAACCACAATTGCCCAGCCCTGGGATTTTTGCGGTTTGGCAAGGACGAAATGCGCCGGATCATCCAGGAAAGAACCACTGCCCGAGCGCGGTTTTTCCAAGGCGACCAGGAACGTCCACCAAGTCACAGCACAGCCGTAACACAAGTGGATTCGTACTGGTGGTGGCCGCAAAAAAGTAGAAACTCCGTGCCCTGTCTCTGAAATCGAGGACCGGAGAATTCGCGAAATTTCGCGGCGGATGGGGCCGTTTCGCGGCAAGAAACGAAACTGAGCGCTCCAACCGAGTCGAGGCCGAAGGTCTGTTCATGGTCGAACAAACCTGCATGGACCCCAAACAGTATATCGTCCCGACAGCTGCGAGACAAGATCTGTTTCAGTCACCCCAGGGCACTATGTTGACACTATGTTGATTTGATGATGCGGACCAGCAGCACATGCCCCTGCCCGTTCTGAAAAGTCCTTTTCACACATTCTGCTTTTCCGAGAGTGGGTCTCAATGCGGTTTTGACTGTGGACTGAATTTTTGAAGCTGGATGATGCTCACCCTCTTTGTCCGTTGTCGCATTTTCCAGTCGAGAGCATTCATAGTTCAATCTCAACAGCAAGTGCTCCCCGTTTTGGTTGAGAGATGCGTTGACGATGGTCCCAATCGAATCACGGATGTAGTGGGGCTCTCTTTCGCCCCCTCGGGTGGAGGTGAACCCGTTGACAATGGCCACGGTTTTTCCAATCTGAACGGTCGACTCGGATTCCGGAATGATCGAAAGACGAATTTCTTCAACCAGTTCTACCCCATTGGTTGGCTTTGCATCCCCCAGAGAAGCCAGCACGTCGTCCCAGTCAATGGAATCATGCCGAAATTCGAGAGGAACCTGCAGCTCGGTGATCTGCAGCTGATAATTTGCAGTCTTCGAGCGAGATGCTTGATCATTTGCCGACGAAGGCGATGGCGGGTCTTCCGCCATCACACTCCAGGGCAAAAGCAAACAGGCCGCCAGCAGCATGACACGAATCATGTTCGCCCTCTTTGTAGAAGATCATTTCGCAACGGTACTGCCGGTTCAACACAGTGGCAGAATCCTCACGATCACTATGAGGCAAAGGCAGCGGGGAGGCAAGGGCCACCAGAGCCTTCGCCTTTTACCAACCAGATCAAGCCCCGGGAGAGCGAAGCTCCTGCTGAGCCGCGAGCAAGATCACGCTTCCTCTGATGTGCGGCTCGGCAGGAGTCTCGCCCATCCATGCCAAAGCCAAAAAGGCGAAAGCCCTGCAACGGCAACTGGCACTATTTGTTGAACAGGCTGGAGAGATAGGGGAACCGCAAACGGCTGCCGAGCTTGTGCGTGCGTGGGGCAACGGGCTGCTGAGCGGACTCTTCCATTGGCTGGTCGCAACCGGGCTCGATCCCTGCCGGCGCCAATTGAATATTGGGAGCAATCAGTTCTGCAGAGTGCAGTTGAACGTCCGGGAGTTCTGGAATGGGATTCAGGTGAGTATTCGCACTGGATGCCTGGTGTTGTGCTGAAAGCAGACTTGCCTGGTGTTGTGCTGAAGGCACACCTGATTGGTGTTGTGCTGAAGGCACACTTGATTGGTGCTGTGCAGGGAGCACACTCGCAGTCGGTGCGGACTCGGCAGATGCGGCGGCAGTCTGAGAAACCGTCGTGAATCGCAGGCGTTTGAAGAACTGTCGGGCTGGAGGAAAGACATTTTGAAACGGTGAGCGGTCCGTTGTTGCGGGAGCAGGCGCCAAGACCGTGGACGTGGAGATGGAGGGCTTGTTCGTCTCCGCCAATTCTTCGATCTGCGGCATCAGGATCACCGGAGAAGCATTTGCCGGAAGTTCGCGCAACGAGGCTGCCGATGCCGACAGGCGATTGCCGACACTGACCATCAAAATGATCAAAAGAGTTCGCATCTCGAACATAGAGCGCATTACCCCCCGCAGAGACCGCGCTCCGCCACGCGGCGAGCGCCTTTCATCAATCGAAACGCGCGCCGCGCGAGCCCAGGCCAGAGCAACTTGCTCTGAGTGGAAACGGTTCCGCTGCTTGCCGCGCTGAAGATCCCAGTGCTCACACTGTCGTTCCAGGTCTGAATTGACAATCGGAAGAACGAAAAAAAGGGGTGAGGCGTTGCGGAAGAAATGGCCGGAATCCTTAAGAACGGCACCCCGTCAACCGGCAGAGCCGTTCCAGATGGAACAACCTGTCCCTGCTTCAAAACAGACTCTTTTGGATGCAGCCCATAGAATCGTTACAATCGGCACAGATTCAACTTTTATGTGGACGCCTGCCTGACAGCCCGCAAGAATGTGGGAAGGCAGAGATGTGGGGTCAGGGACCAGATGCAGGGAAATTCAGCGGATAGCGATCCTTCAGAATCTCTGCCTTCCCCGCTCCATCTGATCAGGCTTGGAGCTGATCAGGCTTGGGGCTGCTGGTTGAGGATCTGGTTGAGGAAATTTTCAAGAATATTTCACAACAGTCAGGTAGTTAGACAGCATTTAGAAAAGGGAATTCGATGGAAGCTCGTCTCAGCGCATTTGAAGTTGCTTCTGAACCGATGAAAATCATGCAATCCATGGAGAAATATCTCCACAGCTGCGGGTTGCCGCATTCGTTGCTGGAACTGGTCAAAACGCGGGCTTCGCAGATCAATCACTGTGCTTACTGTCTGGACATGCACACAAAAGATGCCCGGGCAGCGGGCGAAACGGAACAACGTTTGTATGCTCTCAACGCTTGGCGTGAGGCCCCTTTCTATACGGAGCAAGAACGGGCTGCACTCGCCTGGACCGAAGCAGTCACACAGATTTCCAACGGCGTTTCCGATGAAGTCTATGAAGAGGCTCGCCGTCATTTTTCGGAGAAAGAGCTGGTCGATCTCACCTGGGCCGCAGGAGCCATCAACATGTGGAACCGCATGGCGATCAGCTTCCGTGCCGTTCCAGGCACCTATCAGCCGGCACGATCGCATTAGAGCGCATTCAACGACTCATCGTTTCGCGGCAGACGACGGCGAAACGATGAATCGGTCGATGCGGGGTGAATACGCATTACAGCAGGTTGCTCTCGCCTGACGAAGTGGATTTCAAAGCTCGCAAATGGTTCACCGTCTGGCTGATGAGAGCGATGGCTTGATCGATTTCATCACTCGTATTGTGAATGCTCAGGCTGAGTCGGAGTGATGAACGGTAAACCTCCTCGGGCAGTCCCATCGCCACCAGGACCGGAGAAGGTTCGTTCGATCCGCTGGCACAGGCACTTCCCAGCGAACAACATAGACCCGCCAGATCCAGTGCGATCAGCAGGGCATCTGCATCACAGCCAGGAAAGGCGATATTCAGCGTGTTGCTCAGGCGATGTTTCTGATCTCCATTAACGACCGCGAAAGGACAAGCCTGCATCAACCCGGCCTGCAGACGATTTCGCAGCGTCTCCAGCATCGTGCTGCGTGTTTCACGTTGCCGGCACCATTTTTGAAGTGCCATGCTCATTCCGGCAGCCAGCATGACCGCTTCCGTTCCGGGACGCATCCCTTGCTCCTGAAATCCGCCGGCGAGTTGTGCCGTCAGCCGGGTCCGTTTGCGGACCAGCAGGATTCCGATTCCGCGAGGACCATGAAATTTGTGGGCGGCTGCGGACAACGTGGTGGCTGGAAGTTCCTGAAAATCGATTTCCATTTTGCCCACGGATTGCACACCGTCGACATGAAACGGCACCCCTTGCTGCAGGCAATGCCGGGCGAGTGGTTGCAGATCGTGAATCACTCCGGTTTCGTTGTGGGCCAGGATGGACGTGACCAGCGAGACACCTTCCAGCGGCGGGAGTTCATCGGTGGAATCGTCGAATTGCCCCAGTATGTTTAATGGGATTGTCTGCCGTTGCCAGCCTGCCTGAACGAGTCTGCGAACAGGCTCTTCAATGGACGGATGTTCTCCAGGGGGAAGCAGGACCGTCCCTGTGCGGTCCGCCGTCAGTCCGGTGATGGCGAGGTTGTTGGACTCGGTTCCCCCGGAAGTGAAAATAACTTCTTCGGGAAGAGCATGCAGAATTTGTGCGATGGACTCGCGTGCATCCTCCAGCACTTGCCGGGCTCGTCGTCCAGCCAGATGGCGGCTTCCCGGATTGCCGACAGCGCTGCGAGCCACGCGTTGCATCTCTGCCAGAACATCTGGATCGATTTCCGTTGTCGCATTGTTGTCCAGATAAATCATAAGGCGTCAACAGAATTAAAGCTTAGAGCAAGTTGCCCTGGCGCGGGCCCGCGTTTCGATTGATGAAAGCCAAGTCGTCGCGTGGCGGAACGCGGTCGATGCGAGTGAACGCGGTCGATCCCCTGCCTACTCATCACGACAACTTCTCATTACTACAACTGCGTACTTTCGACGGAATGGCTGGGTTTGGCCTGTGTCCGCAAAAGGACTTCCATGCCAAAGATCGTTTCAAAGAATAACCGGCTCCGGCGGACCGCAATCTGTTCGATGGACAAATCATCAACAGAAGGTGCCGAGATGATCAACCGGTTGCGAACCCTGCGGCATTCAATCTGGCGAATCCGCTGGCTGCGGGACGCATCCAGGGCAATTGCAATTCTCAGGATCGATGCCAGCTTGGAGACGATCACGCGACGAAACCGGTCCATGGAAGCATATGGCTGATGCGTGGTCTTGGGCATCGAGCGGCGATGATAGCGGGCCACCATCGCGACCAGTTGCAAGTCATCTGCCGTCAATCCAAACAGCGTGCTGTTCATGATTAAATACATCGAATGCTTATGCATACTCGATGTATTAATATAGCTTCCTGTTTCATGCAGTGCGGCAGCCACATATAAGAGTGTTTCGTAACGATCTTCCAGTTCGTGTTCTTGACGAAGTTGCCGGAAGAGTTGCCGGCAAAGCTCCGCCACATTCCGGGCGTGTTCTTCATCAACGTCGTATCGACCGGCCAGTTCCCATGTCGCCCGAATGATCTGCTTTTGAAAGTCATCGGTCCAGGACCCGCGAGTTTCCACCATGTCTCGAATCAGACCGTCCCGCAAATTCACGTTACAAACCAGAACTTTGTCCACCCCCAGCGTCTGGGCCACCTTCAGGTTGGACAAGAGCGCGGGGCCCACTGTTTCCGCTTCGGGATAGGTGAGATGAAATTCGTTGACCAGTTGTTCTTCCGTCCGCGAGAAGACGTAGTCGACAAACGTGGCCAGGTCATCCAGTTCAATCGCCATTAATTTTGAATCGGAGATGGCCTCTTTCATGATCTCTTCGACGGCAAACCGGATGTCTCCTCCCATGGCGACCATGTTTGTCTCGGAACTGGGCTGCAGCAGTGCTGAAAATGGCTCCAACTGGCTGTAGATTTCTCCTTCAATAATCTTTCGCGCTTTACTGCGCGGGACACGATAGGAGCTGAGAGTCTGGGCCAGCCTCAACGAGCCCAGCCGAAAGGCGTGTGACAGGTCGACATTCCCTTCCACCAGTGTCAGCAATTCGGTGCTGCCGCCCCCCACTTCAATAATCATGGTGCGGGATTTGAACAGGCTGGGTTGTGCCCGTAATAATGGTTGCACGCCGCGATAGGTCATGCGATGCACTTCGGCTTCATCGAGAATCTCGATAAACAGGCCGGTCGCGATCAGCACGCGGTCAATAAAGGTAATGCGATTGACCGCTTCCCGCACTGCACTGGTCGCCACCACACGAATATCTTCCTGGCGGTTGATGCCGTATTCGTCCAGCTTTCGGCGGTAGCTGCGAAAAACAGAAACACATTCTTCAACCGTGGTCCGGGAGATTTCACCCGTCGTGAAGGCATCTTTGCCCAGCTGGACTGCCTGGGTGAGTGTTTCGAGTTGCCGAATGACCCCTTCCGGCTGAATTTCGGCAATGGCCATCCGAATCGACGTGGCTCCCACATCGATGACGGCGACGGTACGAATCCGTGTCGCACCTGTCCGAACTGGCACGTTCACTGAGTCGGCTTTCAAGAGTTTTCGAGACGATCCACTTTGTCTGGACAATATTTCAATATGATTTCTGGTGCTTTGTCAATTAAAAAAAATCGGGTAGGTCTTAACACAAAGTCCGACAACGGAGGACGTTTCGCGATCACGTCCCCTAAATCCAAGCCCTGGTAGGGCACTGGAGCGCATTCACCCCGTACAGGCCGCGTTCCGCCACGCGGCAAGTTGCGTTCATCAGTCGAGACGCGCGCTGCGCGGGCGCAGACCAGAGCAACTTGCTCTCATCGTTCCAAGTCTGATCGGATTGAGGCACGGGGAAAGAGGTCAGAGAATAGGGGAAAGACCGCATTTGATGCTTTTCCAACTCCTTTTTCCCCTCTTCCTCGTTTCCGAGTCAATCTGGAACGACTGAGTCCCTCATCATGGCATGTCCAGGGACGATTCGCTACCGAAATCATTTGTACTGAATTCGGAATGAGCTCTTAATTTGTGATAGGGGTAGGGGAGTCCGAAACCAATCGGACTTCACTACCCCGATCTCCAAAATGACATTCTCAGCCGGGGCACCCGGCTCTCAAATCCAGGGATGATTGACGTTTGAGGAGGAGTGTGTCACTGTAACAGGTCAAAGATTTTCATTTGTGCCAATCAGGCGCAGCGGCTGGAGGAATCATGTATTGGCGTATGGCTCGCCGGGCATTGGTGGAGACGGATAAGCGTTTGCTCTGGAAGCTGGCCTATAATTTCGGCTTCAAGGGGGCTCTGTCGGTGCAGCGGTTCAAACGCCGTTTGCGTCGTGGTGAATATTTCCCACCATTTCTCTATATCTCCGTGATCAACAGCTGCAATCTCCGTTGTCAGGGTTGCTGGGTGGATGTCGCTGCCAAGCAGCAGACAATCGATCTTTCCGCGATGAACCGGTTGATTCGCGATGCCTCCGCTGCCGGCAATTCATTTTTTGGAATCGTGGGTGGCGAACCGTTCATGCATCCGCAGATCCTGGAGATCTTTGCAGCACATCCCGGCTGTTATTTTCAAGTGTTCACCAATGGACATTTCATTACAGATGAGGTGGCCAAAGAGCTGCGCCGGCTGGGCAATGTCACTCCACTCATCAGCGTGGAAGGGACGGAACTGGTCAGCGATGTGCGACGGGGCCGGTTAAATGTTTTGTCGAAAACCATGGAAGGTCTGGACAATTGCCTGAAAAACAAATTGTTGACCGGGGTCTGTACCAGCGTCTGCCAGACCAACTTCAACGACATGCTCAATGAAGACTGGATTGACCGGCTGATTGAAAAAGGGGTCTTCTACACCTGGTTTCACGTCTATCGCCCCATGGGGCCGCATCCGGAACCGGAATTATGTCTCACTCAAGACCAGCAACAGCAGATCCGTAAGTTTGTCGTCGAGATGCGGGTGAAAAAACCGATTGGAATTATCGATGCGTACTACGACCATGCCGGTCAGGCACTGTGTCCAGCAGCGACGGGTCTGACGCATCACATCAATCCCTGGGGAGGAATCGAGCCCTGTCCGATTATCCAGTTCGCACAGGAATCCATTCACGATGCACGTCCGATCGATCAGGTGATCTCTCAATCGGAATTTCTGAGAGACTTTCGGACGCTGGCAGCTTCATCCACCCGAGGCTGCATTGTGCTGGAGCGGCCTGATCTACTGCATGAACTGGTTGTCAAACATGGAGCCGATGATCAGACGGTACGTAAATCGGCGCACAGCGAACTGCTGGCCATGCAGCATCGTCCCTCTCAAGCCTCCGCGATCGAAGACATCCCGGAACGGAGCTGGGGGTATTGGCTGGCCAAGCGACTCTTCTTCAATGACTTTGGTGCTTATGCACAACTTCCCGCCCAGGCCGTCAGCACTCCTCAAGCCGAATCCGCAGTTGGAGTGCATTGACAGTAGTCGTTCCAGGAGTGAAAGAGTCGTTCGGAGAGAGGGATAAGGGAAGCCGGGGGCGAAACGATGAATCGTATGAGGAGAAATCTAAAGACCGTGGCCCCTATCTCCCGCTATGAACCGCCAGCAGTGGGCGGGCCGTTCTTCAACCGATAAACATAGGCCAGAATCTCGGCGACCGCGCGGAAGTATTCCAGCGGGATTTCCTTGCCGACTTCAGCCAGGGCATAGAGGGCTCTGGTCAGCGGTTTGCGTTCCAGCACAGGCACTCCGTGTTGACGCGCGGTCTCAGCAATCCGGCGAGCGAAAGCACCGCTTCCCTTGGCCACCACCTTCGGAGCTTTCATCATCCCCGACTGATACTGCAACGCCACGGCGTAATGCGTGGGGTTCGTAATGACGACCGTGGCCCCCGGCACATCCTGCAGCGTCCGTCTTTGAGCGGCTTCTTTCTGCATTCGGCGAATCCGTGCCCGGACTTGCGGGTCTCCATTTTCGGCTTTCTGTTCATCCTTCACTTCATCCCGGGACATACGCAGCTTCTGTTCATTGCGAAACCAGCGAAACCCGTAATCGGCGATGCCCCATGTCAAAGCGGCCCCAGCCAGAGACATCATCAAGTGCACGATCAGGCCCCAGCCCATTTGGACGGAATGATCGAGTCGGCCATGCGAATTCCGCTGCAGTGCAGGCAGCCAGGAATAGAACAGAATGGTGGTGATGATGACCAGCGTCCCCACTTTTAAAACCGCCATCAAGCCTCTGACCAGACTTTCCAGCGACCACAGGCGTTCAAACCCCTTCACCATGTCCAGTTTTTCCCAGTTGGGGGACAATGGTTTGGGGGTGATCAGGAATCCGGTCTGAATTTGTGAAAGCAGAATATTTACCGCCAGAAACGCAACGGCTGCGGTCCCGGCCAGAGCCCATAAATTGCTGACCAGCCACTGAACAGCCACCTGCGTCGCGCCAATACTCCAGTCCGCTCCGCTCAGATTGAGAATCCGCGTTGTCAGCAATTGCTGCATATGTACGGAGAGCGCCGGCACCAGCCAGAGTGCGGCCACAGCGACCAGCAGAATCGCCACGGCGCTATTCAGATCCGGGCTATAGACAACCTGTCCCTCTTCGCGCGCCTTGTCACGGCGTTGCGGTGTCGGGTCTTCTGTCTTGTTTTCACTAGATCCTTCAGACATGGGAATAAGGGGTTAGGAATTAGGGGATAGGGAAAATTACCAAATACAGGCGAGGGCGCATTCGCTCCGCATTGTCTGATTCATCGTTTCGCTGCAGGGTGAATGCGCTCTACTAACCCCTAACTACTAACCCCTGATCACAGACCGCGAAAGCTGGTGAATGTTTGCAGGCAATGTGCCATTCCAGCCAGCAGGCTGGGAAGTAGCCAGATCATGCCTCCCAGGCCCACCAGTAGACGGACCGGTCCGCCGAATGTTAATAAATTAAACTGCGGTGTTTGTCGCATAATAAATAACGTGGCAATCATGCAGGCGAACAGCAGAATCCCCACCGGCGCGGCAATCCCCAGTCCGAGAGTTGTCGTTTGCAGAATGCTGCCGACAATCCATTCCTGACTGGGTAAGTTCCACGTTCTCCCCAGCGGGAAAGTTTCCAGGCTCACGTTAAACAGTCGCAAAAATTCGTGATGAATATTTGAACCGAAGAAGAACAGGACCGCAGCAACTTCCAGCATCTGCGAAAGGACATTGGATTCGCTTGGATCTGTGGCGGAGGTCACGGAAGACATCGTCAGCCCCATTTCCTGCACGATATAGGCCCCCGCGACACGCACCGGAACCAGAATGAGCCCCAGCAACCAGCCCAGGGCGGCGCCAAACAGGGTTTCTCGAATCCCCAGCCAGACCAGCAACATCCAGTTGTCGGTGACTTCCGGGTTGAGGCTGAGTGCCAGAGACGGAACGATCTTCGCCCCCCATAAGGCTGTGAGCGCGACGACCAGCCCCACCTTGACGGTGTGCGGAATATTTGTCCCGGAAAATGGGGGCAGAAAGGCGACAAACCCGCCCACCCGCAGAAAGACCAGCAGCAGCGCCACAGCCAGGGCTGTGATCATTTCACCGCCTCCAGCATGTGGAACATCATCCGCGAACTAAAACCCATCGCCATTTTCAGGCTCCAGGGAAGAGTGACCATCATCACAATGGCCACGCCGATAATCCGGGGAGCAAACGAGAGAGTCTGCTCCTGAATACTGGTCACCGTCTGCAATACGCTGATCACTCCACCAATCAAGAGACTGGCTGCAATCGACGGCAATGTGAGGACCAGTGCTGTCATCAGCAGGTCCCGCAGAATGCTGGCAACTTGCATCATGTCCATGGCATTCGCCTCAATCAGTCGTTTCAAGTCTGAACAGCTCAATCGCAGTCATCCCGTAATGTCCGTCGTACGCATGGACACTTGCGGAGAACCCAACGATTCATCGTTTCGCTGCAGAGGACAGCGAAACGATAAATCGGCCCATGCGGAGTGAATGCGCACTAGTGCATCGTCTACTCTAAAAATTGGGGTTGGTCTAAACGCAAAGTCCGACAACGGAGGACGTTTCGCGATGACGCACCCCAAATCCAAGCCCTGACAGGGCACTAGCGTTTGTTGGCGGTTTTTGTGGGAGGGCGTTTCAGGTTGCGGAATTTTTCGATCAGTTGCTGGACCAGTTTGGGGTCATCAATGGCGGACAGGATTTTTGCTGCTTCACGTTCTTCCAGGTTACGCAGAATCTGGACGGCAATGGCGAGTTGTTCTTCACCATCATTGGCCATGGACTTCAGCACTTCGGCAGCTTTTTCCGGCTCCATGCTTTGAATCCACTGCGAGAGCCGCTTGGTGTTATCCAGGTGTTCTTCGTCAATCTCCACGCGTTCATGTTTAATCTGCTGCATTTCCGCCGCGGCGTCGGATTGATCCTGAAGAAATTGCGTTCGTACATTCTTTAGTTTTTCGATCAATGTCTCCGCGTGCTTCAACTGATCCGCCACCTGCACACGCAGACCATCGATCTCTTTGCGTTCGGCTTCAATATCCGCCTGCGCCAGTTGATGTTGGACGCGCCGTTTCTGAAGCAACTCTTCCTGCCGTTTCACCTGTGCTTCGCGTTCTTTCACTCCCATGCCATATCGCAGCAGTTCTTCCACACTCATTTCGCGGGGGCGAACGGGAATGGGCATGCGTCCCTCGACGGGACCGGTCGTCAGTATGCCGGAAACAGGCTCTGGAAGGGCACCGCTGGTGGGAGCTGTCACGCCGTGTGCCGCTGCGGTCTTCGTTTCCGCACCATGTCCGTGAGCGGTTCCCGAAGCATCTTTTCCATGGGCTGTGGAACTGCTGCTTCCGCCATGTTCGGTGCCGGCTGCGGTGTGGCTGGACTGGTTCAGGACTTTATTCTGGATGAACCATGATCCGCCGGCGGCAATGACAAACATCACCGCTCCAAATCCCAGCATGGCTGCAATTTTAACCATGATTGGTTACCTCGATTTATTTAAGAGCCGCGAGCAAGTTCGCTGCAAATTTTATTAGTGCTTCTCTACTTCTGGCGGCTGCCAGCGGAAAACCGCGAGATCATCCATGGCCGCCTGCTGTTCCAGCAGCACGTCGCGACGATATTCCGTGCGTTGCTGCTCGACGATCCGTTCAATGCGTTCTACTTTGGAATGACATTCCTGGTATTTGGCTCGAGCCTGTTCGCAAAGTTGTTCCGCCTCTCGGCACTCGACATTCATTTTCTGCAGGGAGTCATCCGCAGCCGCCAGATGCTGGTGCATTCCCAGAATCACGGTCATCTGCCGGGCCTGCTGCAGGGCCCGGTTCACATCAATTCGAATCTCTTCCAGTCGCCCGGCAGCTTGTTGAGCCCGTTCTTGTGCATGTCTCCACCGCGATCGTTCCCGCGCCAGTTCCAACTCTGCCATGCGGCTTTGCTGCTGGCAGATCTCTAGAACTTTCTGCAGATTGGAATGAAAACGCTTCATGGTTTGGATCGCTAATTCTCTCGTTGATCATCGATTCATAACGATAAGAAACGTAATCACATGAAAAAATTTAATTCGTCGAAGGAGATGAAATTTTCAGCAGCTGTTCCAGCATGCCGGGGAAGGTGTCGGATTTCCCAATGTCCTGCTTCAGGAATGCCAGAATCTGCGGCATCCGTTGAATGGCTTCATCAATCTGAGGAGAGGCCCCTTTCTGATACATGCCCAGTCGGATCAGGTCGGAAACTTCTTCGTAGGTTGCCAGAATCTGACGCACCCGCAACGCTGCCTGCTGGTGTTCGTTCGACGTGACTTCGCGAAAGAGTCGGCTCAAGCTGTGCAGGACATCCACAGCGGGATATTGCCCGCGCGCAGCAATCTTCCGGCTCAAAACAATATGGCCGTCCAGAATAGACCGTGCGGCATCGGCAATCGGCTCGTCCATATCATCGCCGTCTACGAGTACTGTGATCAGTCCGGTGATGGAACCGACATCATCATTCCCTAATTTTTCCAGGGTGCCGGCCAGCAACGTGTAGACAGAAGGAGGATATCCGCGTGTTCCGGGTGGTTCTCCCCGCAACAATCCCAGTTCACGTTGAGCGAATGCCAACCGCGTCAGGCTGTCCAGGAAGAACAGGACATTGGCTCCTTGTGATCGAAAATCATCCGCAATGGTGATGGCGCTGCGGACCGCCTGAATCCGCATCAGGGGTGTTTCGTCTGAAGTGGCCACGATCACGACGCTGCGCCGTCGCCCGTCTTCTCCCAGACAGTCTTCGAGGAACGGTAAGACTTCCCGGCCACGTTCGCCCACCAGGCAGATGACGTTGAGATCCGCCGTGGCGTGTTTGGCAATCTCTCCCATGAGCGTACTTTTCCCGACACCGCTGCCGGCAAACAGGCCAACACGTTGACCGCAGCCTATCGTCAACAGGCCGTCAATGACGCGTTGTCCCGTCATGAGTGGCTGGGTGATGCGTTGTCGCCGCAAGGCGGAAGGGGTTTCCCGGTCGACAGCTTTCCAGCGTCGCACCCCGAGTGGTCCGGCATCATCGATCGGTTGTCCCAATCCGTTCAGGACCCGGCCCAGCAATGCCGAACCGACCGGGACACTCACCCGCCGTCCCATGACAATCACTTCGCAGCCAGGTTTCAGGCCGATGCTGTGATTGAAACTCATGATTTGAGATTGATCATCCTGCACGCCGACAACTTCCGCGAGCAGGCGTTCGTCTGCGGACGTACGAATCTCGCAGACATCTCCAATGGCTGCGGGGAGACGTGCCGTGAGGATTTCCTGAACGCTACGCAATCTCCCGGCGGTCCGGAAAACGTCGCAACGCCGCGACTTCGCCTGCAGTCGTTCGACGTTCAACCTGAGAGTCATCCAATTCCTCCATCCAGTGTCGACGTATTTCTGAAAGTTGCAGTCCGATGTCCGAGACCAGCATTCGTCCCGCATCATTTTCAACCCGACAACCTCCCCGCGAAACTCCGGGGTCGTTGTGGAATGTGATCTGTTCCGAGGACCATGGAGCCGGTTGTTGTAAAAGCCGTTTCCGGAGGAGTTCCAGGTCTTGGGGATGCAGGAAAACAACCGGGATGGCTTCCGTTCCCATGGATTCAATGGCGCGTTGAACCAGTTTCTCCACCGCAAAATGTTCGCTGTCGATGGCCTGAAAGACCAGTTGCGAGGCCACTGCGATGGCGAGTTCGATGGCCACCTGCTGCATTTCCAGCAGTGACTGTTGACGCCGCTGATCGATCGTTTCGAGAGATTCAGCGATGGACTGCAGTAGCGGGCGGAGATCCGGGGGAGGAGGCCCGGCGGTGGAAACGGGCTGGCCAGCTTCATCGGGAAAGGAAGCGGCCACCGGTTCAACTGGTGGACGAGAAGGGGACTCGGCAGGGGCCAGTTCACTTGTGCAACCGCGCAGGCGGACGTGCGTGGGGACCGAGGACCAGATGATTTCGTGTCGATGCATGTCAGCCAGCTTTCCATTACTCGACTTCCTGTTCCGACTCCGCAATTGCCTGCACCAGTAACTGGCGAGACGCCTGCAACTGCGTTCCGGACACGTTGCGTCGGAAGGACAATTCTTCCTGCAAGGCGGCCCGGGCGCGCTTCGATAGATTGCCCATGATCTTCTCGACAAGATTTTCCTGGGCACCAAACAATGATGTGGAAAGCGTTGTCGAGTCGACACGCGAGAGAACTTTTTGAATCTGAGCATCTTCCAGATTCAACAGGTCGTCGAACTGGTACAGGGCCTGATTGATCAGGCTGGCCTGTTCCGGATCTTGAGCTTCGAGTGTTTTGAGAATCTGCCGGCGTTTGCTCTTTTCCGTAGCACGCAGGACTTCCACCATCCGCTGGATATTGTCGCCATTTTTGCGTGGCTCCGCGGACAACGTACTGGCACGTTCCACGGTGGTGCGTGCAATCCGTCGCAAAATGATCTCCGGAGCCTGGGGATCGCGGCTCATTTCGCGAACCACATCTTCCCGCTTGGCTTCCGGCAGCAGATTGAGAAGTTGTGCCACGCGCGGCGGACTGGCTGCTTTCAATAATAGCGCCACAGTGCGCGGCTGCTCTGTCTCCAGCGCCGCCGACAACTGGTGCATATTCATCTTTTCCAAATCGACCAGCGGATCACCAGAAAGTGCATAGACCGCTTCCGGTGCAGCAGGATCTGCCGTTGCAACGTCCTCATCATCTTCGGCATGCAGTTTCAACGTGGCTGGCGCGGATGTCATGGCAAAGTGGAAGAATTGTTCGAACTCGTCCAGCACTTGTTGCTGCCTGCGGACGGAGGGAGGAGCTTGTGAAACGTCCTTCAAGCGATTGCGGAGTTGCAGCGTTGTCTGCGGATCGAGGCATCCCAGGACCTGCTCGGCAGCTTCCTGTCCGAGCATGTGCAGCAAAGTCAGCACGCGTTCTTCGCGATGATTCGTTTTCAGGTCCGCGTTCACGATGCAGTCTGTGTTTCGGAGATCGAGTTGGGAAGAGGGGTTAAGGGCAATACCGTTGAATTAAGCCTGCTATTGAATGCCGTTGGTCCATGAGATAAGGACTTACGTCAAATGCTGCCCAACAAAACAGTGAACATTTGCTCTTAATTCAACGGTATTGGGGTTAAGGGTTAGCTTCAGCCGGTCGCTGATTCGTCAGATCAGTTTCGTCAGTCAGTCCAGAGTCAGAGTGCTCTGGTATCCAAACCGCGTCAAATCTCAAAGAGGAAGTTGAGAATTCCCCTCGAATCACGCCACTTTTCGCTGTGAAGCTCTGGTTTCTGCCGGTTCCGCCAGCCAGGCCCGCACCACGTTGGCAACCGCTTCCGGATTCTCCAGAGCCTGTTCAGACAGATCAGCAACCCTCAGGACGACATCTGCCGGCAACCGTTCCTGACCTTCCGTCTCCACGACAATGGGCTTCATCCGGCGAATGACCAGGGTCCCCAGAATAAGTGCCACCAGCGCCGCCATCCCCAAAGAAAGGTTCTGGGCCAGCGGAGCATATTTTTCCCAGGTCGATGGAGCCGCGACCGGCTGGAGGAGATTGAGATTCCCGACCAGCGGAGCTGCCACAACTTCAATTTCATCCATTCGCGAGGAATCGAAACCGACGGCCTGCTTAATGATCTTTTCGATCTGTTCCGTGGTCACAGCCGCTTGAGCAACAGCCGTTCCATCGGCAGCGGCCTCGTCCTGCAACTGTACGACCGCTGCCACCGTTAAGCGGCTGATTCTGCCCGGAACGCGATGGACCGTGTCTTCCGTTTTGGCGTTTTCGTACTGCGTGGTATTGCTTTCCACTTTCGTGGATGGACCACTGTTGCCCGTCCCGGATTTGAAGGCCAGTTTGTCGACCTGCTCCGGAGGCGGTCCGACCGGCCCTTTGGCCTGTTTCGATCCGCCGCTGCTGGACTCCGAATGAATGGTCTCGGAAACCTTGACTTTGGCTTCCGGATCGTACTTGATTTCCCGTGTTTGCGTGTCGGTGAAGTCGATATCCGCCGTCACCCGCACCACTGCCCGACCCGGTCCCAGGAGTTGTGTCAAAATTGCCTCTGCCTTGGAGGAGAGGTCCGATTCGACACGATTTCGAAAACTGAGTTGCCCGGTGACATCCGCTTCCATGCCCTGTGTGGAGGAGAGCAGACGGCCACTGGTATCCAGCACGGAAACATTTTCGACATCGAGATTTTCAACGCTGTGCGCCACCAGTGAAATGATGGAACGGGCGTCGGTTGCCGAAAACATGGCATTGGGCTGCAGGTCCAGAATCACGCTGGCCTTGGCAGGGGCTCGATTACGGATAAATGGGCTCGATTCACTGGGGGTCAGATGGACGGTCGCCCCTCGGACACTTCCCAGCTGCGTGATGGATCGACCCAGCCGGGTTTCGAGTTGACGGTTCATCCGGGCCTGATACAACGTGGGGTCCGACCAGATTCCTTCACTGATTTCCGCAGGTTCCTGAGCAGTGACCGAGATCACGTCTTTTAATGCCAGACGCGCACGGCTGAGCGAACCCTTCGACACACTCACCGCCGAACCGGCATAATTCAACTGATAGCCGATTTTTTCACTTTCCAGCACGCTGATCACTTCTGCAGCCTGCTGAGGCGTCAGGCGATCTGTCAGCACCACATATTCTGGTCGTGTGGCCCAGAAGCCGACGCTGCCAATGGTCACGACTGAAAGCACCAAGGCCGCGACCATGGCCACGCGCTGACCGGCGCTCCAGCGACTCCAGAGAGCCTGCAGCTGAGACGTCAGTTTGTTCAGAAAATCCATGAAAAATCCCTATCCCCTGCTCCCTATCCCCTACTCCCTGGTACTTCGTTAATCTTAAAAATCGGAGTAGGACTTAACGCAAAGTCAGACAACGGAGGACGTTTTGCGATGACGTATCCCAGAACGAAACCCTGGCAGGGCACTACACCTGCATTCGCATGACATCCTGATACGCGGCAATCAGTTTGTCTCGAACTTCCATGACCAGGCGAAAGGCCACATCCGCCTTGGCGACATTGATGGCCACATCGTGAATATTGTCGACCTGGCCCGCCAGGAGGTTGTTCATATCCTGCGTGACCACCTGTTGCGGCTGATCTGCTTCGTGCAACATCCGGGTCATCAGTTGTTCAAAAGACACTCCCCCTGCAGGTCGTGCAGTAGACTGCCCAGCGTCGACACGCGAGAGGGGATTGTTGTGAACAGGCGAAGATGTCGGAGGAATCTGCATCAGCCGCTCGCTCTCATCAGAGAGAGTGCCTGTTCTGCCATCTGCCGAAACGTCTGCAGAGATTTCAGATTGGCTTCATAGGCCCGGTTGGCGGTCATCAGGTCAATCATTTCGTTGGGCAAAAAGACATTCGGCATTTCGACATAGCCATCGGCATCCGCATCGGGATGGCCGGGATTGTGCACCCGTGGGAGTGGACTTTGATCCGGTTCCACCCCTACCACTCGCACCCCATTCATCGCCGAGACTGTCTGTGGCGCGGAATGTCCCGCTGCTCCATTCGCCTGTTCCATCGCAGCGGCAAACACGACTTGTTGACGCCGATAGGCGCCGCCCGCGGCAGAACTGGTGGAGTTGGCATTGGCGATGTTGTTGGCGGCCACTTCCATTCGCATCCGTTCGGCGGTCAACCCGGAACCCGAAATCGTCGTGGCTGAGAAAAGATTGCCCATTCCCATCGGATAACTCCTTAATTCAGTAGTTCCCAGCCTGATCGGATTCAGGTAAGAGGAAAGAGCCAAGGGGGAAGGGGGAAAGCATTACATTGTCATCTTTCCTCAATCCTCTTTCGCCTTCTTTTCTTTACTTACGCCACCAGGTCTTGAGACAACTCTTACTCAACTCCTCACCGCCCGGCGCATGATGTCAAATTGGCTGGACATCACCTGCGAATACGTTTGAAACAACATGGCATTGCGATTGAGCTGGCTGATCTCGCGGTCAATATCCACATTATTTCCATCTCCCCGGTCATTGAGCCCTTGTTCCGGGACCACTTGCGGTTGCAACCTTTCGGCCCCTTCGGGATTTCCGGAATTCAATTGTGCTGCCAGGAGTTCCTCGAACTGCACGTCCAGCCGCTGATATCCAGGAGTATTGACATTCGCCAGATTCTGGCTGATCACTCCATGCCGCAACTGCGAGGCATTCATGAGTTGACTCAAATGATTGATCTGCGGCGGGAGAGGAAACATGTCTGGACTCCGGCAAAAACGGCGCAGCTGTTACAATCGAAAAATGGGTTCTCTTCTTCCCCATCGGCATATTCGGACTGAAATCTTTCTTCAAAGTTTTGATTCTTTTTCGAAAATTGCCGTCCGTCAGCCGAAATCATCGATCCAGGCAGGAGAAACGGAAAGATCTGACATAGTCCTCTCAACAGGTTTATTTTACCTATCTGATGTTCCATGCCGTTACACACACCTTCCTTGTCAATTTTCTTCAACGAGTGATGCAAAAAATCCCCGGACCGGCAGTTAAGGAATATGGATAAGGAGGATGGAATGCATGGCCGTTCGGAGTGGGAACGGAATGAGGGCTTCGACTGCATTCTCCGCCAATTCGCTACGGAACTCCTTCTGAACAGCGAATTGTAAGATATCACTGAACAGACGCCGATCGCGCTTGGCTTTCACCTCACATTCAGCCGAACTCAGACAGAGCAGATTCTGATCCTTCTGCATAAAATTCCTTCAATGGATTTGTCCCGGGCACATTGTTCCTGAAAAGGGATTTTGCGTTTCAGACAGTGGATTTTCATATGGACAACCAACTGCAACGACTCTCCCATCTGCCTTCATTGCCGACAGTTGCCGTTGAACTTCTGCGGATGTTTGCCGATCCGGAAGTCAGCATTTCCGATGTTGTGTATGTCCTGCAGACAGATCCTGCGCTCTCAGGTAAAATTCTGAAAGCGGCCAACACTTCCCAGTTTGGCATGAGACGTCCGGTCAGTGATCTGCAGCGGGCCGTGGTCCTGCTCGGCAAAAAATCCGTGATGGCACTCGCGCTGGGTTTTTCACTGGCCGAAGCCAGTATGTCCACCGGGCCCCATGCCAATCTGTATTCCGATTTCTGGTTTCAATCGCTGGTGCGTGGCTGCACGGCCTCTCTGCTGGCTGCCAAATACACCAAGGTGGACAGTGGCGAAGCATTCACCATAGGGCTCTTGGCACGCATTGGCCGGTTGGCCATGCTGAATTGTGACCGGGAACGATTTGTCGCCTGCCTGCAGAAGTCTCAGGAAACGGCTGAATCGCTCGACCATATCGAACAGCAGTCCGCCAGTATCACGTCCATGCAGGTCACCTTGCATCTGGCCCACGAATGGAAATTGCCCGCCCATTGCATTGATGCCATCAGCCAGATGAATGCCTCCATGGATGAGGCCTGCGAAAACCGTCAGCCGGGTTCAGACTTCATTGACCTGACAGACATTCTCCGGATTGCCAATGCTTTTGCCGAGTTTTTCAGCGGAGAAAACCGCGGACTGGCCATCGCCAAAGTCTATGAGTTGTGCTGCACCCTGCTGGGAGCAAATGAAGAACAGGTCAACCTGCTGGTGGATCAGGTGCGTGAAGAGCTGGACAACCACAGCGACCTGTTCAGTGTCGACATGGCCAAAGTGGGGTCTCCCATGGAACTCCTTTCACAAGCCATGGGACAACTCTCCATTCTGGCAGCCAATGCCTCGATGTACCGGGAAGAGATGTCTGCCAGTCCCACATCGAATGAGATGCAGGAAGAAAACGGCCGCTTGCGAAAACGGGTGATGGAACTCACGCAGTCCACCATGATGGACTCGCTGACTTCGCTTTACAATCGCTGCTATCTCATGCAGCAGTTGTACGACCGCTGGCAACGGGCCGCCGAACTTCAAGATAAAGTCAGCGTGCTCTTTCTGGATGTCGATCACTTCAAAAAAGTGAACGACAACTATGGCCATCTGGCAGGCGATGAAGTCTTACGTGCGGTTGCCAGACTGCTGATGGAGTCGGTTCGTGAAACCGATATCGTCACACGCTATGGTGGTGAAGAATTTGTCATTCTGACTTCGAATCACGACCTCCCGGGGCTGGTACGGCAGGCCGAACGAATTCGTTCCCGCATCGAGTCCCACGCAATTCAATTCGGCGAATACACACTGAACATTACCGCCAGCATCGGGGGATGCATCATTGTTCCCAATGAAGCTTCCCCGGAATTTGCCACACGCATTCTCGAAGCTGCGGACGCTGCCATGTATACGTCGAAACGCAACGGTCGAAATCAGGTGACGATTGTCGAGGAGATGATCAAGCTGGAGAACGCCCCTTCAAGACTTCAACCTGCCTGACGGAGATATCGCCTGGGGAGGCCACTGGCCGCAACATCTGCGGGGCAATGGGGCAGATGTCCCGCTGCAGGACGAAACAGAAAAAGTGCGAGCGAGAGGACGACAGCCAGGGACATCAGACGGAAACTCAGCACAGGATTGCCGAACCCGAAAACTGATTCCATTTACTATTCAGATTTCATTGATTCAGCCCACAACAGGTCACGCCCTGTCGCGACGCCTGACGGGGGCTGTTTTTTCGACACCGGACAGAACGGATTCGACTGGTGAACACTGCAGATTATCGCCATGGCTCATCTCACTTCTCAGGTATCGACATCGCTCAGCTCTCTTCACGAGCTCCAGTGGAGCGATGAGTTACACCTTCCCGTTCCGCCGCAATCCGTGATTGATTTTTCAGAACGGGCTCGCCGCCCGGATATTACCATCCGGGCTCTGGCCGCCGTTGTAGAATGCGAACCCGCCCTGACTGCGGAGTTACTCCGTAACGTCAATTCCTGTGTGCGCGGGTTGCGCCATAAAGTGGATTCGGTACAACAGGCCATTGCCCTGATGGGCATCCCCACCAGCAATACCATCCTGCTCACCAGCGCCTTATCAACTGCTGTGGCAAAAATCGATTCACCGCTGCTGGCCCCTTCGGACTTTCGCCGAGAGACCGTGGAACGCGCCCTGTTCTCACGCGAAGTCGCCCGGAAAATGGGACTCGATCAGACGGTCGCTTATACTGCAGCCATGCTGCAGGATATTCTGCTGCCGTTGTTAACGTCCCGTTACCAGGTGGAATACCACGAATATCTGCATCAAAGCGATCACGAATCTCTGGCCTCATACGAAAAGGAAAAGTTCGGCTGGACGCACGCCGAAATCACTGCCAAGACACTGCTGAACTGGGGCTTTTCCGATAATCTGGCCCAAGCGGTTCTCCAGCATCACGATTCACCGGAGCAGTTGCTCGTAGGCAATATGATTCCTCCCACAGCATTTCCGCCCAGTTGTGCCGCCATGCTGATGGATATGTTGCGGCAATCTCCCGATGGAGTGACCCGTCTGATCGACCTGCATGCCATCAACAGCCAGTTCCATGTGATGGAAATCGCAGAGGCAGTGGATGAATCGATACATGAACTCAGTTCGACACTCCATCATCCGCTCTCCCTCGTGCGGCGTCTGCAGAACGCCATGCTCGATCAACTGGATCACCGCCGCCGGCAGGCCGTCTCACCCGGCAGGCAGTTCGGCAATTATGTGCTGGAAGAAAAGCTCAAAGAGAGCAGCATGGGAGCCATCTTCCGCGCCCGGCATATTCGTTTACGACGACCCGCCGCCGTCAAGATCCTCCGTGCCGATCGGACCAACAATGAATCGATCGCACAGTTTGAACAGGAAGTTCAACTGACATCACGGCTGCGCCATCCCAACACGGTCTCCATTTTTGACTTCGGACATACCCCGGACGATCTGTTCTATTATGCCATGGAACTGATCGAAGGTCTCACTCTGGGTGACCTCGTCAAAAGAGAAGGTCGATTACCTGATGGACGAGTCCTCGCGCTGTTGCAGCAGACATGCGGTTCCATTTCCGAAGCCCACGAGATGGATCTGATTCACCGGGACATCAAGCCCGAAAACATCATGCTCTCCCAGCGCTCCAACTGGCCTGATCATGTTACTGTGCTGGATTTCGGCCTGGTGACCACCAGCAGCCCCGAAAGCCATATCGCATCGGATCTCTCACGCGGAGTTGTGGGAACCCCGCTTTATATGTCTCCCGAAGCGGCCCAGGGACGAGAGACCATCTGCCCCCGCAGCGACCTGTATTCCATTGCGGCAGTCGGATATTACCTGCTGACCGGAACTCCCGTGTTCACAGGCCGAACAGTTCTGGATGTACTGCATCAACATATGCGGTCCACTCCCCTGCCCCCGACGGAGCGTTGCGACGCTCTGATTTCTCAGGAACTGGAACGAATCCTGATGTCCTGTCTGCAAAAGAATCCGGGAGACCGCCCTGCTTCCGCCCTGGAACTGTCACACGCACTCTCGAAGTGCATCCCCTGCCAGCCCTGGTCGAACAACGATGCCACACGCTGGTGGAAAAAATACGTGGAAGATCAACAGTCCCGAAGCAATCTTTCTGCAGACGACGAAGAGACTTTGGCATCCACACTCGTCTCGACCAACCTGGGAGCCCTGTCCCAACTGGACCATACCGTCATCACACAAGAAGGCTGACAAAGCAATCGGCCTGTCGCGGACATGGTGAGAAACAATTTACTCAAGCCGTGCGAACGGTTTCTCAACATCACCGGTTTGCACTGCAAAGAAACGATTTCCATCAGGAGTTTGCAAGTTCTCGCAGCCACCCATCGATAGAAGGAGATCGACAGCCGTATCGCCACATTCATTCGGAACGACGGCAATTCTCCGGTCGTTGGAATCTCTCCATGAACTACCTGGTCACACCGTTTCATCGGGACGATCACGTCGCACTCTTTCGATCGCGTCGGGACGAAGTCTGGCGCACCTCACCCAACCGGGCAGATGAATATGTCTTTCTGAAACGCGAAGTCATTTCGATCCTGAGCACGGAATGCGGACATTTTCTGCTCGTCCTGCAAGGGGAAGAACTGATCACCATCCGAGACGTGTGCCGCAATGAGAACGTCGAATTTCTGGGGACCTATCCCCGGCAGGAACTCGAAGCGGTAATGGCGGAACTACGAACAAAAGTGGAGCAACCGGCCACACGCAGGCCGGCATTCTCCAGCGTGCTGGCCCCTCACCCCGGCCGAGACTCGTAATGCGGCCATTTGCGGAATCATGAAGCGTGTTACTGCACTTTCATTTCGGAAAGCAGGCTGGCCAGCCCTATCTCCACAACATTCTTCTGGCTCACACCAGCCGGAATCCCGGCTTCGGATTCGCTGAGATGGGCGAAGACAATTTCTGCTTCCGCCACAAGTTCCTCCCCGCAATGTGCGGTGATGGAGGTCATCCCTCCCTCATCCCGGGACTCCATGAGTGTCGCGGTATAGACGATCTGATCACCCGGCCGAGCGGGACGGTGCGAGATAAACTTGGGAATCTTGGCGAGGAACACCAGATATTTGAACTGGTGGCTCTCCCCCAGCAGAATTCCTCCGGTTTGCGCCATCCCTTCCATAATCAGCGATCCCGGCATGACCGGAAAACCGGGAAAATGGTCATGCAGATGCTCTTCTGCCAGCGAGACATTCTTGACCGATCTGGCCTGTCGACCACTTTGAAACTCAATGAATTTATCGATCCAGAACCAGCGCATGAATTCTTCCAGGTTAAAAGCAGCTTGAGCACATGACTCCCGCATGGGCTGCGTTCCGCCACGCGGCGAGTGCCCTGCCAGGGCTTGGATTTGGGGCGCGGCATCACGAAACGTCCTCCGTTGTCGGACTTTGCGTTGAGACCAACCCCACTTTTTAGAGTAGACGAGGCACGAGTCGTCTTTCTCCAATCGAAACGCGCGCTGTGAAACTGCTTGAACTGATTGCCTGCTGAGTTTCTCGCAGCAGTCTCCGCCCGAGACGGGGTGAATCGCTCTAACGTGAACGAGACATGATGACACGCGTCGCTGATGAGCAGCACGCGCAATCGCAAGCGGCTTCACATCCAGACAACCAGTGAATCACGATACGGAGAACCCGGCATGGCCGGTTTTCTGCTCCGGCCACAACCAAAGTCATTCGCGTTACACAATATTCCAGTGCTGTGACACGATCTTCCGATGCTGAGAGGCGTCAATCGGTCGCAGTCCGGGAATAGTCCTATTTCAGTTTGCTGGCGATGAACTTGCTGACCATGTCCACGGTGAACAGATCCTGCACATTGGCCACCTTGGGATCTGCTGCCAGCTTGTCCACGTTGGCATGGGGCATCCGGGTGCGGAATTCCTGAATCCCTTCCGGCGTGATCTTACCGTCTTTGACATAACCCGAGTCAGCAGACATCAGGTTTTCAGGAAACAGTTCGCCGCGAGGAATTTTGATGTCGAATGCTTTTTCCAGGCGGAAAACGATGTCCAGGAAGTCGATGGACTCAGCTCCCAGATCGCCCATCAACGTGGCTTCAGCAGTCACTTCATCATCATCGACACCCAGGGCCTCGACCAGGATTTCCTGCACTTTGGAAAAAATCTGTTCTTCATTCGGCATTTTCTCAAACTCCCAATTGGATCTCTGAACACATGGGTTCAAACAAAAACTCACCGTAGATTCCAGATCTGATCAGCATCGCAGACGACGGTGAGCGTCCCGAACCGAATACTTTTTTGCTGAAGTGATGACACCGTACCAGAGAACGGTCTCGAAATAAAATCCTTGCACACGGTTCCCGTGGCAGCCTTGTCAGAACAGTAATGCTTTGTTGACTCTAAAAAATTCGGATAGACCTGAACGTAAGTCCGACAACGGAGGACGTTTCGCGATGACGCCCCCCCAACCAAGCCCGGACAGGGCACTAGAACCCGCCCGCACTAGAACCCGCCCAGTGTGAGCCCGCCATCGACAACCAGCACATGACCGGTAATGTAGCTGGCTTCATCGCTGGCCAGAAAGGCCACTGCATTGGCAATATCTTCCGGTTTTCCCAATCGGCGAACCGGAATCTGTTTTTTGAGATCTGCTTCTGCCACGGAACGAACGGCTTCGGTCATATCTGTTTCAATAAATCCCGGCGCCACGGCATTCACAGTAATGTTTCGACGGCCAATTTCGGTAGCGAGGCACCGTGTCAGACCTTGAATCCCCCCCTTGCTGGCGGCATAGTTTACCTGTCCCTGATTGCCGAATTCGGCAGCCACGCTCGACAGATTGATGATCCGTCCGTAACGCTGCGACATCATCTGCCGCATCACTCCCTGGCAAAAATTATAAACACTATTCAAATTTGTGTTGATCACCGCCAGCCAGGCATCTTCTTCCATGACCGCCAGCAGGCCATCACGAATAATGCCCGCATTATTGACGAGGATATCCAGTCGTCCCCACTTCTCGACGACCGCTGCCACGATACGATCCGCATCGGCTTTGATAGCCACATCCCCTTGCAGGGCCATCACCTCATGACCTTGTTCGGTCAATTCCGAGATAATTTTGTCTGCCGATTCCTGGCTTGACTTATAAACAAATGCAACTTTGACTCCTTGTCGGGCGAGTTTTTCAACAATCGCCTTCCCAATCCCGCGACTTCCGCCGGTGACCAGCGCTGTGCGTGCTGTTTGGCTCATGATCCTGCTTTCTTCTCCAGCGGAAGGTTCCGCACTGTGGTCTGAATTTCTGATTCCGGCCGGTTTTAAAACAGCGCCCGCATGGTTGTTGCCATGTGGCAAGCCTGCGCCGCTACGGGGAGGATTGCGGCCATAATACCGCAAATAATCCTTTTAGACTGGCAATTTGTGTTTCATCCGCGGTCTTCATCTGCGGAGACCGATCAGCCAGATTATACTGTTCAAGTGTCAATTTCGCAGTCACCGCATTGACTCCGTTCACATTCCCGGAAGTTTTGAACGTCCACAGGTTCTCCGTTTTTTTGTGGACTGCAACCGAGATCTCCAGGGTTTGCCCCGGTGACACAAAACTGTTGAACTTTACTGCCCGTGCTTCTTTCAACAGCACTGTGCTGTAATGGAATTCTTCGCTGGCACGCATCAGCCAGGCACTGGATTGCACCATCGCTTCGACCATCAGCACGCCCGGCATGATGGGAAAACCCGGAAAATGATCCTGTAGATACTCTTCCGCCAGGGACAGCGTTTTGATCGCTGCCAATGATTCTCCAGGATGGAGTTGTGTGATCTTGTCGATCAGGGAAAAACGCATCGTCCAGGCCGTGTTTCACAAAAAGGTGTCACTGAGCGCTGGACGCCTCCTGTTCCACAAAGCGGACGGAAACTGTTGTCAACGCAACAGCATTCCGAACACCCTGGATGATGGAACCGGTCTGCTTCCAGTAGTGATAAAATCGAAATTTCGAACAGAGCACTATAGAAAACAACGAAATTGGAAACAACTACTGTACTGTCGACTCAAAAAATTTGTTGGATGAGATTCCCGGCGGGCAGAGAAGTTTCGTCGTAACTCTCGCCTGCCAATTGCTTTTCAGAATTCGACATATACCGGTTCTGCCGGTTGTTGCAGTGATTGCGGCTGGCTTTCCCGGGTTCTGGAGACTTTGACCAGAATCGCGTCGCTTCCTCTCCGGAAAAGTACGATTTTCGAAAGGGAGAAAAGTGTTTCCAAATCTTTTCAATCCGAGGGGATTTGCCGAGGGGATTTGAGTCTCTGCCAGCATAAAATTTGCATGCAGTCCTGAGTCTTCGTTAAAATTGAGATGGACGATACGAGAGGATATGACGGGTCTCCTGTCAATGCGGCGTTTTTCAACACACGAGTGCTTTCGTCAATTTTAAGCTGACCAACAAGACATTCGGAATCGCGAGGGACTGGCTGTGGGAAAATTGGGATTAGCTGGAACATCTCTGGCAGCAGCCATTCCGGGAGGCATTCTGTTCTACATCCTGCTGATGGCAGTGCTGGAGAAACTTGGAACTCCGATTCCGATGGTCATGAAAGTGGCCATTCTGATGTTGCTGGGACTCAGCCTCGTGATGGCTCTTTTCCCCGCTTATATTCTCATCTGGTTTCGGCGTCGCCGTCCCCAATTGGCGAAATCACAGGCAGCCGCAACCGGCGCAGCGGGAACAGACTTGCTTGAAGATGAAGATCTTCCCGAGGATCTCGTGGGGCAGGAGTTCGCGGAAGACGACGAATTGGAAGCGTCTTTGGAATCCTGGAGTGAAGATTCCGGCGAAGTCGGTGAAGTGACTGACAGCATGAGCGTGGATGAGGCGCTCGCAGCGGCCGATGAAGACCATCTGGAGGAAGATCATCTGGAAACCGTCGAATTCGAAGCAGATGAGCAGCTTTTCATGGTCGATGAATTCGAAAGCGATGAATTCGGGAGCACCGTTCCGGATGCGGATTTGAGCGGACAAGCTGACGACGAATTCGACTTTAGTGACGTCGCGGAGGATGGGGAAAGTGCCATCGCAGAGACGGCGGAAGAATTTGAGATCCTTGAGTCCGATGAGGATTTTACCCCCGCTGCCGACTTCGAAGATGAATTTACGTTCGAAGATTTTGATATCGAAGACGACGATGATCAAAAGCAAAGCACTTGATTCCGAGACCGTTTCGAGTGCATTCACCCCGCATCGATCAGGTTCCGCCGTGCGGCGAGTCCCATGAGTCGAAACATGTGCTGCGCGGGCTCAGGCCGGAACGACTTGCTCTAATGAATTTCGCTGTTCGGCACTGGATCGCCGTCCAGTTCGCACAAGGCGTTATGGGCTGCACGTTGTTCGGCAATCTTTTTACTGGCACCCCAGGCGGGTGAATACACTCGCGCTCCCACGACGGCGGTCACCAGAAAGCATTTTGAGTGGTCCGGTCCACGTTCGTCGAGGACCTGATACATGGGAGTCTGACCAAACTGCCGCTGAGCTTTCTGTTGAAACAGGCTCTTGTAATTGACGCCGATGGCTGATTCAGCCGCCCCATAGACATCTTCCGCAATCACCCAGCGTACATATTCCCGGGCTGCGGGATATCCGCCATCGAGATAAATGGCACCAATGATTGCCTCAAAGACGGTGGCCAGAATGGAAGAGGGGATCTGTGCATGAGTGGAGATCCCTTTGCCGACGATCAGAAAGTCTTCGAGCCTCATTTCGTGAATAATGCGGGCGCAGGTTGTTCGACTCACCACGACAGATTTAATGCGGGTCAGTTCTCCTTCGCTGCTCTCCGGAAAAAGTTCGAAGAGCATTTCACAGACCACTGCGCCCAGGATGGCATCTCCCAGAAATTCCAGGCGCTCGTTAGATTCCAACCGCGTCCGGGCTGCCGAGGCATGCGTCAGGCAAGTATGCAGTAAAGACTGATCGCGAAATTGATAGCGCAAAATCTCTTCGATGTTTCCCAGAGGCTCCGTGATTGATTCAGTAGAAGGCTCAGACATGGGTGCCGGTAACGAGAATTGAGTGGCTGTCTGCCAGCGCGGCATGATGGGGGTCGAACCTGGTTGAGTGTCGGGCTCCATCTTTCCTTCTCCGGAAAATGAGGCCCATGCACTAATCTCAAAAAACGCTTCAACTAGAACGCATGACTCCCGCATGGGCCGCGTTCCGCCACGCGGCGAGAGTCTTTCATCAAGTAAAACGCGCGCTGCGCGGGCCCAGGCCAGAGCAACTTGCTCTAGAACAAGCTGCTTTCGACCGTGCCCGCAGTAAAGGCATTTGGACTGCTTGATTGCTAAAGCCCGCATGGCTGCACCCAGCCTATACAGGCTGAATGCGCTCTAATCGAGAAACTCTCCTTTATATTTGATCTGGCGTTCTATTTGTACCCGCCTTGTCAGGATTTTCCAGATTTTTCCTAACGAACAGGTTGCCCTGCGCAATCTCGACGATTTACCGTTTGGCCGAGCAAGACGACCGGCAAAACAATGAATCGGCCCGTGCAGCACGTTTTAGAGTACGTTCACTCCGCATAGACCACGTCCCGCCACGCGGCGAGTTACATTTCACCTGACGAAACGCGCGCCGCGCGAGCCCCGACCAGAGCAATTTGCTCTCATCGATGAAAAGCTGATCGATGGAAAACCGTTGGCTGCGTGTCGGAATGCAGCTCATCCAAAATTTGCGCAAGCTGCTTTCGCCTGTCCCTATGGCAAAAGTGTTCGACTGATGAAATGCTGAATGCCGCGAGACAGGACCATGAGCAATACGCAGTGAATGCGCTCTGCGGCGATGGCAGGGAATGACACTGGCAGGCATTACACTTTTCGAACAATCATGTCCTTTTTCCAGTAGTCTTTCAGCGTTTCGACCAGCGCCAGGAACTTCTCCAGATCGATCGGCTTGACCAGGAAGCCCTGCACGTCCATCTTTTCAAACTCTGCGACATCTTCGTCCCCCGCAGTTCCGGTCATGATGAGAACGGGGATCTCTTTCAGCCGATCGCACTGTCGAATTTCTCGCAACAATGTCAGGCCATCCACTTCCGGAAGATGCAGATCCAGCAGGATCAAATCTGGACAGGGGGCGCGGGCATATTTCCCGGACTGAGTGAGAAAGTCTCGGGCTTCCTGGCCATCGTTCATCCACGAAAGCCGGTGCTCGATGCCACTTTTGGCCAGTGCCCCCATACTCAGACGGGCCGCCATCAGGCTGTCTTCGATCAGCAAAATCTCCATTGGCCGCCCAATGGCATCCTGAGACATCACTGTTCCTCACGAAGGTTGAAAACCGATTTAGAGCAAGTTGCTCTGGCCTGAGCCCGCGCAGCGCGCGTTTCGACTGATGAAACGCAACTCGCTGCGTGGCGGAACGCAGTCGATGCGGAGTGAATGCGCTCCTATGTGAATTTCAACAGACTGTCAGAGTTCGGCGAAAATCTCATCCCAGGCGGAGTCTTTGACGGGCTTGGTTTCAAAGACGGGTGTCAATTCCTCCACATGCTGACGTTCGCGCGATTGAAAGGCTGTAAAACGATCGACGCTATACTCCTTCAATAATGTATTGATCCGCATTTCAATCCGGGTCAACTCTTCCCCTTGTTCGGGCGTGACGAATGTGAATGCACGGCCGTCGCAATTCGAAGACAGCCTTCCCGTTCGTCCCACCCGATGGATGTAGTCGTCCGAACTTTGTGGGATGTCGTAATTAATGATATGAGATATTCCGCTGATGTCGATTCCACGTCCGACAATATCTGTAGCCAGCACCAGTCGTGCCTGCCCTTCGCGGAGTTCTCGAATCACCCTGTCCCGCTGCCGCTGCTGTAAATCTCCGTGAATTGCCGTCACTTCCGGCAGGCGTTTGGCCAGTCGCTCGTAAAGTTGCTGGGCACGGCGTTTTGTGCGGCAGAAGACCAGGGCTTGTGCCGGTCGTTCATTCAAGAGCACATGCACCAGCAGACCGAATTTTTTATGTTCTTCCACTGTACAGTAATGCTGCTCGATCGTCGTGACCACAACCGAGGTTTCTGAAAGATCGATTCGCTGGGGCGCACGCATGAATCGCTGGGCCAGTTTTTCCACAGGTGCTTCCAGCGTCGCCGACAGCAGCATGGTCTGACGGTCCGAATTGCTGTCTCGCAAAATTCGTTCGATATCTTTGCGAAACCCAATATCCAGCATCCGGTCCGCTTCGTCCAGAACCACAAACCGCACTTCTTTCAGGCTGAATGTGTTTCGTTGCAACAAGTCAATGACGCGACCGGGAGTTCCGACGACGATTTGAGCACAACGCTGCAAGGCCCGAATTTGCGGTCCCAGCGGGCGGCCCCCTACGACCAGCACAGATTCCACATTAGAACCGAAGGCCATGCGATTGAGTTCTTCGTCCACCTGTTCGCTGAGTTCCCGGGTGGGACACAGAATAATCGCCTGTACAGAGGTCTGAAGCGGGTCGATCTGCTGCAGAATGGGAAGCACAAAAGCAGCGGTTTTGCCCGTTCCTGTTCGAGCCTGTCCAATGCAGTCTCTGCCGGTGAGAGCCACCGGGATGAAAGCCGCCTGAATCGGTGTGGGATGTTCGTAACCGATTTCGTCCAGAACATCGAGAATCTGACTGTTTAACCCCAGATCTGCAAAAGTTTGAGTCCGTTGACTATTTTCCATGTATTCCATTTTTCCGAATTTGCCAATTTGATTGATAAAAGGCGATTGCAAGCGAGTGGGGCAGCCACTCTGTCCTGACAGGTTCTCAAGCAGCGTCTGCAGGCTCGTGGGCCTGCTCGCGACATTTTTCTCGTCCCTCAAGCCAAATAATGAGCAACCCGAGTGCCCTTTCAGGGCTTGGTTTTGGGGTGCGTCATAGCGGAACGTCCTCCGTTGTCGGACTTTGCGTTAAGACCTACCCAACTTTTTAAAGTTGACAAAGCAATTAGTACTGCGGGATGCTCAGCGGTGGACAACCATTTTCGCTGTCAAACCATTTTCGCTGTCAATCGTGACACGCCAGCCAACTCTATCCACGTCGGCGTCCTGATAAACGTCAGCGTCACATGTACTTCCAGCATTCGCCCGAGCCAGCACGGCTGATACTCTGCACGTTGAAAGATATGCTGCCCTTAAAGTTACAGCGAAACGGGGCCCACGGTCAAGAAACTTTGGAATTTCTCTCATTTCGAGCCGAATTCCCGCCGCCTTTCCAGATTCCTTAACAGCAATCCTGCCGGTTGTTTTTTGAAGAATCCTCCTCTTGCGGCTCCAGATGTGAGCTAGTGTTGAGTCATTCATGAGTTGACAGGTTGAAAAATTTGACGCGGGCAGGCCGAAGAGCCTGTGATTGATGAATGACAATGACGACTCGCCGCGTGATGGAACGCGGTCGATGCGGGATGAATGCACTCTCATTGATGGCTGTCTCTGATTTATGACCGTTGACGTTCAGACACCCGAGCCCACAGCTGTCCTTTCGGAGGATGCCACCTCCCGATTGATGCGGATGCTGGAGTCTGTGCGTCTGGAAAAAGCGGAGCCCCTCCTCGACAAAACCTGGACCGTCACAAAATCGGATTGCCCGCAGTGCCATTCGGAAACCCTCTGGGGAGATTCGCTATGGTGTCCAGACTGTGCGTACTATCCCAAGCTGGGGCGTTCCGTCAGCCCTGAAGAAATTCAGGCCACTCTGGATGAGAAAGCTTCCCCGGCACACGGTTGGGCCATCTGGCTGGCGATCGAAATCCTCGCCGTGGTGATGTTCAGCAGTTTATACTGTCTGCTGGAACCGGAAGCTGCTGCACGTGGCCCCGCTGGCCGAATACAATTTGTTGTTGGCATTCTGCTGATTATCGTGGCCCAGATCCAGGCGTTCGTGATTTCCACTCGTGGAAGCGACAGCATTCCGCTTAGCTCCATCTTTTTTGAACCGTTGCAACTCTGGCCCGCAGTCTTCAAGCAGTTGCCTCGTAGCCGTCAGACTTTGTACCTGGGGATCAATGGCCTCCTGGCAGTTGTCCTGGCAGTGGCGGTTGTGGGGATGGACTTTGAAGGGATGTTTCATGGCATGCGTCCCAGAAAACGCAAACGGACGATGATGCAGTCCATTGTGCAACTCGTCTCCAGTGCAGAAGGAAATTCTGCCTTCTCCATGTCCGGAGAGGAGGAAGAAGAGGAGGAGGAGGAAAATTCCCCGCTGGGGCTGAACGGGAATGCAACCCACGGCCAGTCTGCGGGCGGTTCTGACATGGAGAGTTCTTTGCAGGACTTCGCCGGGGCAGCGGGACCTGGACGTGTCGCCATGGCCGGCGAGACTTCGGGCGGCCCCCCGGCTCAAATTGCCGCCGACTTCACTCCGCCCGCCGATTCTACATTGACGGCTTCCGCCAGCCAGCATACTGCAACGCCTGAAAACGTTCCCCGATCCCCTTCGGGACGCGAACGGGTAGAACGATCCGAGTTCCTGGTGATTGGTTACCTGGCCAATTCCGCTGGAGAAATCCGATCTGTCTTGGCCCGAACCGCAAACAACCGACTCCAGTATGCGGGGAAGTTATCGTTGGATGAAGTTTCTGACAGCCGGCGTGACAGTGTTCAAAAAGTATTGGATCAGATTCGCACAAGACGCCCCATCTTGCAGATGGCTTATCAGGCCCGCTGGGTGCGTCCCATCGTTCTGGCACATGTGGCCTATGTCGGGTGGACTCCGGAAGGGCTGTTGCGTGAAGCCTATCTGATCGACCTTGAGAACCGCCCCACCGCGGTCGCGGGCCCGTAGTACCGTCAAACAAGCCACCACGCTCGTGTTCCTCCTGTTTGTGGACGTACCGACGTATCAACGCTTCATCCAACCCCACGGTGCTCACACAATGCACGATTCATTCCGCGTGCTGCGACTGGGGCGGTTCAGTATCAGCACTGGCCGTAAACAGAAACAGTCCGGCATTTTCCCCACCGGTGATGAGATGACGTTCATCGGGAGAAAGCATTAGCGGCCCGCTGAAGCGGGGAAACGTTGCCAGGTTGTGACCACTTCGTGTGTCCCAGAACTTGACTTCGCCCGGTGCATTCTCCCAGATCATTCCGGAACCGGTGATGAGTGTGGACTGCTCGGGGGAAAAAATCACAGACTGAACCGAGGAGGAATGCCCTCGAAGCTCGTGAACAGGAATCCAGTTTTGTGTATTCCACAGCGTCACCAGTCCCCCACGGGTCGCTGTTGCACAGTACATATCGCCAGGTGAAAACGCGAGATCGACAATCCCATTCGACGGGAACTGACGCTGCTGCCTAGTGCGTCGACCACGCGTTTCCTCTCGTTTTTCAAGAGCTGCATCACCCAGATGGATCCCAATTCTGTTCCGAGTACAAGCTGGCGTCCATCCGTCGAGAAATCCATCGACCAGACGTTCTCTCCAATTTTCTCAATAACATGTGTCCCGTCAGCCAGATTCCACAAACAAACAATCCCCTGCTGCGGTGCGGTGACCAGAACATTTCCATCGGGAGAAAGAGCCATCTCCAGAATTGCTGCCCGCGGTTCGGTGTGGTCGACAATCTGCAGCACACGGGCCACTTTGCCGGCAGCCAGATCCCAGACAACGACATCCCCTTCCACGTCCGCAGAAAAAATCTCACGACCATCGGGGGAGAACAGGACCTTGGTGATCACCTTTCCCTGCGCTCCCAGTTTCGTCCATTTTGTCGGATCGGACCAGTTGGAGATCCACAAATGCCCATCCTCCCCCCCCATCGCCAGCTGCTGTCCATCCGCCGAAGTCGCCAGGCTGAGCGGTTTCTGGACATCCTGAATGACACAAGCCGGGTTGGCTCGATAACTTTCCCGATCCCAAACCTTGACTGTTCGGTCCCCGCTGCCGGTGACCAGGAAGCGGTCTTCCGCGTCCAGGTCCATCGCCCAGATATCATCTCCATGAGCAGCAATCGCGGAAAGTTCCCGTCCGGTCCGATAGTCCCATTCCCGGATCATCTTATCGGAACCAACCGTCAACAGTGTGCTTCCGTCCGCCAGAAATGCCGCGTCAGAAATTTTGACCTGTGGGACGGCGACACTTCTGATTTTTGTGCCGTCAGGGACATGGAAGATTTCTACCCCGTCGAATCCTTCGACAATCCCCATCGTCAGTCCATCCGTGGAAAACCGAGTGCGTGTTCCCGGACTCGTGGTTTTGAAGACCTGTTCAATTTTCTTGTCAGCCATATTCCATAGCACGAGTCGGCTGGCAGTCCCCACCAGTGCCAGGATCTGGCCGTCGGGTGAAAACCCCACCTTCTCATAACCATTTAATTCGATGTGCTGATCAATGGTTCCCTTCAGGAAATTTCGAAGACAGACCTGATCTTTACTTGCCGTGACCAGCCATGTCCCGTCTGGCGAGAACGCTGCGGAAAGGATTGGTTGCTGATGTTCGACAGGCTGCGGGAGTTGTGTTGTTCCATCGAAAGAGAAAACTCTAAAGCTCCCCGGAACGATCCCCGCCGCTGCGATCCACTTCCCATCCGGTGAGACATCCAGGGCGCGCACTTCTGTGCCCAGGTCGCAGATCGTTTTAAAACCAGGTTGTTCGTCCTGCCAGTTCCAGATTTGCACTTCACCCTGCGAAGTGCCGGACAGAATCGATTTCCCGCCCGGCATGAAGAACGTCTGCATGACAGATCCCTGATATCCATCTCGCCGTGCCATCTCACGACGGCAGAGTCCATCGAACAATCGCCAGGTAAAATCGCGCAGGTCCGGCGGGCAGCGTTCTGGATCATCCAACAGATTGAGAGCCCGTCCCGGATCCATTTTCCAGAGTGCGTTCGCCTGCGTCAGTTGCTGGGCGTAAACGGTCCTTCGCGAAATCGCCAACTGTTGTTCTATCTGCTGACTGTGACGGGAGGCCAGTGCCCGCTGCTGTTCCGCAATGGCGTTTGCCTGCCGAAGATTCACCACATACTGAAACGACCCGATCAATAACATCAGCGGAGCCACAACTGCCGGAACGGCCAGCGCCGCCACGGTTGGGTTTCGTTGTATCCACTTCCAGGTCCGCTCCAACATTCCCGCCCGACGCGCATGAATCGGCTCTCCATTTCGAAAACGCTGCAGATCGTCCGCCAGAGCCGCTGCGGATGCGTAACGATGCTCGGGACGCTTTTGCAGACATTTTAAACAGATTGTAGAGAGATCTGCCGGGACTTGCGGACGAAGCCGTTCAGGTGGAACCGGCTCATCTTGAACAACGCTTTGCAGCGTCTCGATCAAGGTCTCTCCCAGAAAAGGAGGACGTCCCGTCAAGAATGCATAAAGGATTCCTCCCAGGGCATACACATCAACACGAAGATCCACTTTTCGGGGAGATTCAATTTGCTCAGGCGCTGTATACGATGGAGTCCCCTGAAAATCACCAGTACGAGTGGCCTGAACGGCATCGCCCATCAGTATCGCCAGACCGAAATCCGCCACCCGCGGTTCCTGATTTTCATCGAGAAGAATGTTGGACGGGGAAAGGTCACGATGCACGATTCCCTGCTGATGAACCACGTCCACCGCCCGGGCCACCGTCTCCAGCAACTGTGCAATCCACTGTGATTTCGGAAGTTCATCGCTCAACAAACGAGATAAACTTCCTCCCTTCACCCATTCCAGAACAAGAAACGGGGCACCCTCTTCGGTCTCGCCAATTTCATACATGCGCACGATATTACGATGATTGAGACTGGCGATCATGGCCGCTTCATTTTTAAAACGCTGCCGCTGTCGAAACGAAGAATACTGCAGCGTCGACAACATCTTTAATGCAACAATATGCCCGAGTTGCCGATGCCGTGCCCGATAAACGATTCCCGCCCCTCCCTGATCAGCCGCTTCCAGAAGTTCATAGTTTCCCACGATTCTCGCACCATCCACCAGGGATTTGGAATTTTCCCGAGGATGGAACGAAGAAAATGACTCCGATTTGCCGGCAGCCTGTTCGTCCTGAAATCGTCCCGCAACAGCCAATTCATGAATGGCGAACTGACGCCGTAACGCCACTTCCCAGTGAGGAAACCTGACGACATATTCTTCGCAGGTCGGGAGCTGCCCAATTGCATCACGGGCAAAGATCTCCGCATATATTAAATCGAGTGCAACGGACTCATCCTCTGCAAGTGAGCGGTCTAAAGCGAACATCTGCTCGGCTCGAATCTGCTCCCCTTGACGAATGCGCCGATCCAGCTCCTGACATGCCAATCGTAGCCGTTCCTCGGAAGTGATCGATTCAGTCCTTTTCACAACGGCACTCTCCGCAATAATAATAAAGCATATTTATCTCATGAATTGAATCAGCCAATTCTAGAGATGTCCATCCAGATCGGCCAATATATAAAATGGCAGATGTCATTTTATATACCGTCGTGAAAATCCCCATAGAGTCCTTAGAGACAGCCTCCGCAGGGCAGATTCTCCGCCTGCATTCCTCGAACAACAGCCCGCTGAATTCACTCAAACAGAGATTTTCCTGAGTCGGGACTGTGAAATGATCAATGTTCTGGAAGGGTTCGGCTCATCAGGAGCCTTGCCCTCCCACGCCAAAGTCAAAAAGGCGAAAGCGCCGGGGTAGGCAGGAGCTTGAGCGCATTTCATCCCGCACAGACCGCGCCCTGCCACACTGCGGGTCACCTTCCATCAGCCGAAACGCGTGCTGACCAGAGCAATTTGCTCCTCCCCTGCAGATCTTCGAAATATTTCAAATTTTTGCGATTTTGTTGTTTCGCTTTTCAAAGCCCATTCGCACTTAATTAAGGAGCGCCCGAACATGGCATCATTTATTTGATACAAATCCACATTCACCTGATTTGCCGCTTCGCGTCCGCTTCAACAGCATCTTGGTGTCACATGATTTGAAGTTGGCGTGCTGCAAGGATTGTGGGGCGTGCCAGGTGTGATGGCTCTGGCCCTGTTGCTGTTTGCGCAGGACGCTTTGCGTCCGTTTAAATCGCATTAATCCCTGTGTATGGACTGCAACTCGCTGTGTGGCGAATTGTCTTTCATGGGTCGCAACGCGCGCTGCGCGAGCCCAGGCCGGGGCAATTTTGCTCTCGCGTTGTTGACTGTTATTTTTTTGATTCTTAAGAAAGAGGTCGTCTCATGCGTGTACGTCACTACTCCGGGTTTACCTTGATTGAGTTGCTGGTGGTGATCGCCATCATCGCAGTTCTCATCGCCCTTCTTCTGCCAGCGGTCCAGCAGGCTCGCGAGGCAGCCAGGCGCAGCCAATGCAATAACAATTTAAAACAGATGGGCCTGGCCGTTCATAATTACCATGAAGTGCATAACTGTTTCCCGCCCGCGGGCTTGGGGGCAGCTAACGGTCCGGAACCCAGTCGGTTTGGCTTTTCCTGGTGGATTTTCACATTGCCATACATTGACCAGGCGACGTTGTATAACCAGTTGGATTTCATTCAGGGGTGCGGTGAATCTTCCGGGAATCATATGTCAGCTAATAATCGTGGTCTGCTCACCAAGTGGCGGGCGCCCTACATGCTTTGCCCGTCCTCTCCGCTTTCGAAACAGTATGATCGATCCGGCAATTTCGGGCTTGCAACGTACGCCGCAGTGAGCGGCGCAATTAACCATCGGACCACCGATAAAACCAGCAGCGCGGGACCTGTGTCTGCAGGTGGGTGTATGATTCACAATGCGACCAATGCATTTCGAGATGTGACCGATGGCACTTCCAATACAATTTTGGTGGGTGAACAGTCTGACTGGGGAACGTATTCTGATGGAACCCTGCATGATATTCGTTCGGGGTGGCTGAAAGGCTTGCAAATGGGTGCGGATCAGCTCAATGTCGCCAATGGAGATGGGACGACCGGGAACCAGCGGCGTTGGAACGGCACATCGATTGCTTTCCCGATTAACTACAAGGTTGCCACGGTCAAGTCGCCGACTGTCACAGCATGTGGACCAACTCCCGGAACAAACTGTGAGGCCAGTACGAATGCCCCGATTCAATCGATTCATGCCGGCGGAGCCTACGTCCTGATGGCGGATGGACACACCCGATTTTTAAGCGAATCCATGAACTTTGAAACACTACAAAATCTTTGCAACCGCGATGATGGAGCAGTCCTGGGTGAATTTTAATAATAGTGCCCTGCCAGTGCTCCAGTGGACCATTGAAGTTCGGGGGGGGCGAGGTTCCTGTCGAGCCGAACCCTTTCCTGAACGTTCATCATTAAAGTTCCACAAGATGAATTTATAGATAAACCATTTTTTAAACTCTGAAAAGCACTCTCTGCAATGAGTGTCACGGTGGATGATTGTTCATGAAATTGCTTCCCATTCAATCCATGCCTGCATCGATTGTAATTTGTCTGCTCGCATCACTCTTTATCGCATCGGGGTGCGGGAAAGCGAAGGCTCCTCCAGTTCCCACCGGAACATTAAACGGATCTGTCACATTTCAGGGACAGCCGGTCGAAGGGAGCATAAGTATTTACAGCAGAGATATCGGCCATGGCGGTCGGGCGGACTTTGCTTCCAATGGAAGCTATCGATTGGAAAATCTGCCACTCGGAACCTATGAAATTTCAATTCGCCCACCTGCTCCGCCGACACCGGCGGAAATCAGTGTCGATGCACAACCGGAACTCGACCCAGCGGATATTCCCCGCCGTTACCGTAGCCCGCAAGCTTCGAAACTGATCGTTGAAATTCAAAAGGGAGAGAATGAATTTTCGTTGGACATGAAGAAATAATCTGGTGACGAGAAAGATCAATTCATGCATATGGCGACATTTAAAAGCCTGGTCTGTCTTTCCGCAGTCGTGATCACCGGTCTGATCGCGGGAAGCTACTGGGGATCGCCGGAGCATTCGCCAGCACTGGCTGCAGGGCCGGCAACAGGAACAGTTGCAACTGCTTCCCGGCAACTTGAATCGTTCAGACTGAAGGGGGGATTCTTCGAAGCCCATTGTCTGAGTTGTCACGAGGGTGAAGAACCTGCAGGTGGTCTCGATTTAGCAGCCTTGAAGCTGAATCTCGATGATCCCGATCAGTTCTCGCAATGGCTGCGCGTTCACGACCGGATCGCTTCTGGAGAAATGCCCCCTGCCACAGAAACGCAGCCCGCGCCGCGTGAAGTAGAGCAGGTGACTTCGACATTATCGAAACTGCTCATGCAGGCGGACGTCAGTCGCATCGAGCGTGATGGTCGGACCGGGATGCGGCGGCTGAGTCGGGTCGAGTTCGAATGGACTTTGCGAGATCTATTAGGGATTCCCGGATTCTCCATTCAGAATGCTTTGCCGGTCGATGGAAAGTCGCATGGGTTTGATCGCTCCAGTGACGCCCTGGATTATTCGTTTATTCATGCCGATGCATATCTGGCTGCCGTTGATGCCGCCCTTGATGCAGCCACTCCAGAATTTGTCGAGCAACCGCCGGTTTTTAAATATCACTGGATTCCCTGGGACCCGGAACGGCATTCCAATCCCATCGCGATTCTAGTGAAATCGAAAGAGGCCCTCGGATTGATCGGTCTGGAACGGGACGAGACGTTCGTGGCGGAATATCCAAAGATCATTGATGATGATCCCAAGGCCACAGCGGTCGGAATTTTTCGTCATGGCGATGCGGATTTTCAAAACCGGGTAACGGGTTTTGCCCCTACTCTGACTGGTTTTCATCGAATACGAGTCAGTGGCTATAGTTTTGACTGGGATACAAAGAAAGTCGTCCCGACAGATCGCCATGGAGCATTAAGTTTCGGGATTCAGTCCCTTGGAACAGACTATGGGCTGGTTGATTTGCCCCCCAATGTCGCTGGCGTTTCGGAGATCATGGCCTGGCTGCCTCGCGGGGGAGGGATGACGGGTGGACTGAACGATTTCCTGTATTTCACCTCTGAATCATGCGAGCGACAACGTGACTATGGCCATAACAAGCCTGAAGTCCTGGGACCACCACGTCCCGCTCCCGGTGTGGCTGTCGAATGGATCGATATTGAAGGTCCAATTTATGATTCCTGGCCGCCAGCCAGCCAGATTGCCATGTTCGGAAATCTGCCTGTTCGGGAATGGAAGAAGGAATCAGCAACACCCTTCCCGGTCCAGCGCGTCTGGAAAAGTGGCAAACATCCGACGCACATGCCTAAAGATATTTATGGCAACAAAAATCAACTTCGCCCGATCGTAGAGGTGGTCAGTGAAAAACCGCAGGCGGATGCCAAACGGCTGCTTCAAGCGTTCCTGCCGCGTGCTTATCGCCGGGCGATCACGTCCACAGACCTGATTCGTTCGATGAAGGTTTTCAATGCAAAACTGGCAGCGGGGGAACACTTTCAAGATGCTCTCAAGTCTGCCTATCGTGATGCCTTGTCATCGCCAGATTTCTTAATGCTTGGTGGACGAGGGCCCAATTACGATTTAGCAAATCGGTTGAGCTATTTTCTCTGGTCGTCAATTCCAGACGAAGAGCTTTTAGCTCTCGCGAAAAAAGGCGAACTTTCTAAACCTGGTGTGCTGCGTGCCCAGGCGGAACGGATGCTTTCCGATCCGAAATCGGCACGATTCGTGGAGAACTTCTCCAGCCAATGGTTGCGACAGGACGAGATTGATGCCACACAGCCGGACCTGAAGCTGTATCCCGAATTCAGTCCGTTGCTGCAACGCTCGATGCTGGAAGAAACACGCGCTTATTTTGAAGAATTAGTTCGCACAGATGCCGGCATTGTTGCGCTTGTCAAATCGGATTTTGCAATGCTCAACGAACCACTGGCCCGACTTTATGGCATTGAAGGAGTGAAGGGGCATCACTTCCGCCGGGTTGAGCTTCCCGCAGATTCACCACGAGGGCCGTTCATGGCGCAGGGGAGCGTATTGAAAATCACCGCGAACGGAACCACGACGTCGCCTGTCACACGAGGCGCTTTTGTCATGGAGAAATTATTGGGAATCGTCCCGACCCCTCCTCCCCCCGGAATCGGGAGTATTGAACCCGATACTCGTGGAGCAACAACTATTCGGGACCAGCTGGCCAAACACAAGCACAGCCCCTCTTGTGCTTCCTGCCACGTTATTATGGACCCCTATGGTTTTGCCATGGAGAGCTTCGATGTTGTGGGCGGCTTTCGAACTCAGTACCGTGCCAGTGGGGCAGGCAAAGATCGTCCTGTCGTCCAGGGGCATCCCATCCAATACCACTTCGACAAACCGGTCGACTGTACGGGACAACTGCCGAACGGCCAGGCGTTCCAGGACCTGCTTGAACTGCAGGAATTGCTGGTTGAAGAGGAGACCACGCTGGCCCGCGCGTATGTCGGACATCTCGTCACATATGCCACCGGCAGCTCCATCGGTTTTGCCGATCGAACAGATGTGAAGGAGATCCTGATGAAGTCGAAATCACACCAGTTTGGACTTCGAACACTACTCATTGAGACTGTCTGCTCGCCCATCTTTTCAAAACGATAAGGGGCCACAGATCCGGTTCGTGAAACTCGAAACCCATGACGACTACTGCATTGTCAACATTAAAAATTTGGGGAGGTCTTAACGCAACGTCCGACAACGGAGGACGTTTCGCGATGACGTACCCCAAAACCAAGCCCTGACAGGGCACTACGATCCCGGGCATTCCCTCGGCGATCATCAATCATGAATTTTGAAAGCGACTCGCCATGCACAACGTCCAATTTGGAATGCGTACTCCACTCTCACGCAGAATGGTCCTTCGAGCTGCTGGCGCCGCGCTCACATTGCCGCTTCTGGAAAGTATGCTGCCCCGTTCAAAACGGGCGTGGGCCGCAACACAAGGGGAAACCTCTTCGCCCCGCCGATTCGTCGGGATGATGACGAATATGGGAATTCTCCCTGAATACTTTTTCCCTGCGAACGGCGGACGGGACTACGACAGCACTCCTTACCTGGACATCCTGAAAGACCACCGTTCTGATATGACTGTCTTTTCCGGCGTCTCTCTGCCCGGTGTAGATGGCGGGCACGGCGCAGAGAAAAGTTTTCTCACCGGTGCTCCCGGCGCAAGCCGCGGTTCATTTAAAAATAGTATTTCGCTGGACCAGGTGATTGCTCATCAACTCGGGGCATCCACACGCTTTCCATCACTTTCCATTATGGTGGGGTCGGAAAATCTCAGCTTGTCCTGGACTCGCGATGGCTCAATGATTCCGGCCATCACCAGTCCTCTCAAGCTTTTTCAACAGCTCTTTGTCGATGATTCGGCAGCCGGGAAGATGGCGGCAATTCAACGCTTGCAGGAAGACCGCAGCCTGCTTGACGGCATGCTGGCTCAATACCAGAAGTTGCAGAAGCGGGTCACCGTGGCCGATCGCCATCGACTTGATCAATATACGTCTGCGATCCGTGACCTCGAGCGACAATTGGCCGCCAACGCTTCCTGGATCGACCGGCCCAAACCCAAAGTCAATATCGAAGCCCCCAAAGAGATTGCTGACCGCAACGATCTGATTTTGAATTCGCAGGTCATGTTCGATCTGGTAAGACTGGCCCTCGAAACCGATTCGACCCGCTGTGTCACGATTGCTTTCAGTACTGGCAGTATCACTCCCAAAATCCAGGGAGTGTCTAATGCCACGCACACGTTGACACATCACGGGCAGCAACCCGAAAAGCTGACGGAATTGCGAGCCATCGAAGAAGTTCAGTTTCAGGCCCTGGCTGCGTTTTTCACAAGCCTGAAAGAACGCAATGAACAAGGTCAGACGCTGCTGGATCGCACAACCTGTCTGTTTGGGACAAACATGGGAAGCGCGAACTCACACGCCAATACCAACCTTCCGGTCCTGCTGGCAGGTGGCGGATTTCAGCACGGCCAGCATCTCGCTTTTGACAAGCAGAACAATTATCCACTCTCAGATCTCTACGTCAGCATTCTCCAGCGGATGGGGATTGAAGCGGATACGTTTGCCAGCAGCCATCGAACCATGCGAGGGCTCGAAATGAAGCCCGGAGTCTGAGAATTCAGGATGGGGGGATTCAGGATGGGTGAGAACACGAATGTGAGTCTATCCCTAATCCTGCCTCCCCCAGAGTCCCCTCAGTATCCCTCTCCCATCAGTGTCCCTTCAGTAGAACCTGGGACGACTCGGCGAGAGCGCATTCACCCCGTAGAGGCCGATTTCTCATTCTGCTGTCGTCTGCAGCGAAACGAGAAATCGTTGGATTCTCTCTTTCAGCGTCCACGCGTCATGAAGGGCAATACGGAAGTCGTGCGTTCTTGAGCAACTTGCTCTGGATTTACTGGAGAGCGGGAATCTGTTCACGCAGGAAGCCGGGACGATTGGTGGTGATGCCTTGTACTCCCAGTTGGATCAGGCGGTTGGCCTCAGCCACATCATCCACCGTCCAGACATCCAGTCGCAGGCCGGCATCATGAATTTTCTCGACATATGCCCGATCAAGTTGGGGACAATTTTTGAGGTCGACACCATCTGCCTGGATCTGTCTGGCCTGTGCGATGATGGCTTCCGCGGTGATCTTTTCGGGATTGTGTAAAAAGTAGGCCGGCAGGTCGGGACGCTGTTGTTTTACTGCAGCGATAACATCGGCATTAAAGCAAATCACCGGCGTTTCTTCCGGTTTCTTTCCGGATGCCTTCAGCTCGCGAAGCATCATCGGCACAATCTCCGGTCCACATTTCACTTCCAGATAAATCTTTTTTCCGGCCGGCACCGCATCCAGCAGTTCTTTGAGCGTGGGCATCTTTTCGCCTTGAAACGCTGCTGCTTTCCAGCTTCCCACATCCAGCGCTCTCAACTCGTCGAAGGCTGTTTTTGCAATGAGCTTCTCGATTCCGGCGGTGCGTTTCGTGGTTTTGTCATGGGAGGCAATGATCTTCTGGTCACTGGTGAGATACAGGTCGCATTCCGCCCCGTCGGCATGTTGTTCCCAGGCCAGCTTGAACGCCGCCACGGTATTCTCCGGAGCATCATGCGATGCCCCGCGATGAGCGATCAGTTCGACACGTGGATTTGCTCCCAGGCAAACCGTGGACGTCATCGAAATCAAGAAGAGGGCAATCAGTTTCATTGGACTCAGTTTCATTGGACAGAGACCCTGGTGTTGAACTTATGCACCGATTTGCAGCAGCACCTTGAATTGCTGACTGTCAGATGCAGTAGAAAATGCTTGAACCCCATCCTCCAAAGGAAAACGGGACGTGATCATGGATTCGACGTGAATGGACTGCTCTGCCAGGGCAGCCAGGGCCGGCGCGAACGGACCGCAGCGTGAACCAACGATGGTGACTTCATCAATCACCACCGGAGCCAGCGACGGCCCTTGATCTCCCGCTACAGTCGTCTTCAGGACGATGGTTCCACGCGGGCGAACAAGTCGACAGGCGTCCCGAAAACCACTGGCGCTCCCGGTGCAATCCACCACCAGATCCGCGATTTGTGAACCTGTCACGTCCGCCAGTCGAGCAGTCTGTAAACCCAGATTTTGCAGTTGTTGCAGCTTCCATGGATGTTTTCCAATCACCATGACATGGGAGAGAGACTGGGCGAGGACCTGGGCACACAGGTTGCCCAGTCGACCATCCCCGAGAACGACTGCGGACTGGAACCGTTCCAGTGAAAGCTGGGCGGGAATCTGAAATGCTGCTGCCAGTGGTTCCGTAAAAACTGCTGCATCATCTGAAACGGAATCCGGGACCTCATGCAGGTTTTCTTCAGGCAGCCAGACCCGTTCTGCAAAGGCACCATCATGATTGAGGATTCCCAGTACGCTGCGGTGCGGGCAATGTGTTCGCAGTCCTCGCTCACAGGTTTCGCAGGTTCCACAAGAGCAGTTGATTTCTCCGACGACACGTTTTCCTGCAAACTTGCCGGATTCGGCCATGCCTACGAATTCATGTCCGGGAACCCCGCGAAATCCCATGTATCCCTGGACCAGTTGTAAATCGGTTTCGCAAATGCCAGCCTGTAAGACACGGATCGGGATCTGTCGCGGAGAAGGCTGGGCGACATATTCTCTTGTAAACATCACACCTGCGGGGGTCAGCATCAGTGCCTGCAATCTCATTCTCCAATTCTCGACACGTCCTCTTCACGGAAAACACGCGGGGATGGCAGACGTGGGATTACAGCTTTCGCAGGATAAAAACCAGGTCTTCCGAACTGGCGGTCACTTCGGAAGTGACATCGATTTCATAACAGAAATCATGAACTCCAGCGATTTCCAGCTCAGGACATGTCGCCAGAAGTTTTCCAAATTGTTCGGCAGTATAGGTTCGATAATTCATTTCATCGACAATCCGCAGGGATTTCGTCGGTGTATAGACATCGACGTGCATGCCCAGTTTTTCGTTCCGCTGTTCCAGATCGAGATCTTTGGTCCACATGACGGAGTTGACCTGCAGATGTCCTCGCCGGGCTGTCCACTCTTCCGATTCGATGCGCTCCCCTTGTGTGGGGGTCAGATGCAGTCCCAGCACATAGAGCCCCCCTTTGGTGAGAGCATTGGCGATGCACTTCAAATGGCTCTCAGCCGCCTGTTCAGAATCCAGGTGACGAAAGCTGTTGATCATGTTGAAGGCGGCATGAACTTTCCTCTTGAGCCGAAAATCAGCCATGTCTCCAATCTGAACGGATTCCGGCAGTCCTGCCCGCTTGAGTCGCTGATTGCAGTACTTCACTGCTTTCTGATTGAGATCGTTCCCGCCGACTTCATAACCTGCCTGCCCCAGCTTGATCAGCAGTCGCCCTGTCCCGCAAGCGGGCTCGAAGATTCGTTGTACTTCGCACTTGGCATAATGATCGAAACAGGCCAGCAGAAAATCATATTCCGCTTTCCAGTCCGAGCCGAACAGCAGGTCATAATACTTGGGGAAGTCGTACAGGCTGGCGTCGGTCTGTTCCATCTGGTGATCTTTCCTGTCACTGGCATGTCCCTGGAGTTCCCTGCTGCTGAAAAACTCCCTGCTGCTGAAAAACTCCCTGCTGCTGAAAAACTCCATGCTGCTGAAAGCAGTGCCGGCCAATCAAATCAAGGAGCCCTGGGAGTTGTACGCGAATTGTTCTGATTCAGGATGTCCCGCGTCTCTTCGAACAACTGACGCCAGCTGCCGGTCAAGTTCTGATTGAACGCTTCCTGCTCCGCCTGCAATGTCTTACGAGCACGTTCCTGATTGTTATAGATCGCATCCAGATAGGCTTTACCAATCCGTGCTTCCAGGGCGGCATCATTGCCATATTTGACTTGCAGTTCATCGAGCTGTTGTCGGGCATCGGCTTCGCGTCTGCGATCTTTGACGTACAGTAATGCCAGTTGTTCCTGGGCACGTTGTCGCCAGGCTTTTTCGGTGGAAGACGGAAAGAATTCGATCACCGCCTTAAAGGCATCTTCGTCATCCATTTTGAACATCGCGGCCAGATACTGATCCCGGGCAAACTTCTGTTTCGGGACATCGCCCAGCGGATTGGTACTGACGCGCGGGACCTGCGTTCGCAGCATCCAGCCCATTCCTCCACTCAACACGAACAACAGCGCACAGCAGATCGGCAAAAGAGATCTGACAGGATCCAGCGGCGAACGGAAGCCGGAAACCGCCCCACTGAATTCCAGTTCCTCAACCGGTTCTCCGGTCCGTAAGGCCTTGGCGAGTTTGCGGATGTCGTTTAAGACAGATTGAGCATCCTGATAACGCTCTTCCGGCTTCTTGGCGATCATCCGTTGTACCAGCCCGCAGATCGAAGTCGGCAGATCTTTGCGGACGTCATGCAATGGGACCGGTGCTTCATGCAGATGTTTGACCGCCACACTGACAGCATTTTCCCCTTGAAAAGGAGGTGCGCCAGTCAGCATGTGATAGCAGGTAATTCCAAAGGAATAGATGTCGCTGCGCTGGTCCACCTTCTGTCCGCTGACCTGCTCCGGACTCATATACAGCGGGGTTCCCATAGTGACCCCTTCCTGCGTCAGATTGAGCCGCTCTCCTCCTTGCAGTTGGGCCAGACCGAAGTCCGCCACCTTTACCTCACCTTTGCGATTGAGCATGATGTTTTCGGGCTTGATGTCCCGATGGACAATTCCCTGCTCACCTGCCGCCTGCAGGGCGGCTGCCACCTGCCGCATGATCATCAGTGCCAAAGAAAGATCCAGCGGTCCACGTTTGATCAGTAATGCTTTGAGCGTCTGACCGTGAACGTACTCTTGCACAATGAAGTGCTGTCCTTTTTCACATCCCACCGTATAGACCTGCACGATGTTGGGATGATTCAGCCCGGCGGCCGCCTTGGCTTCTGTCTGAAAGCGTTTGACATAGTTTTCATCTGTCATCAATTCGGAACGCAGCAACTTCAGTGCCACATTCCGTTTCAGAGTCATCTGCTCCGCCAGCCAGACATCTGCCATTCCCCCCTTGCCCAGTCGACGCAATAACTTGAACTCACCCAGTTCCGTTCCCACTTGACGCATGCTGGACGAATCAACAGGAGCAAAGATCTGAGTTTCCCCGGTATCAATCTGGTCGCTGGAATCGGGATTGCTCATTTGCCGCATCCTCCGCCATATCCGATGGCAGTACTTCAAGTCAGGAAAAGAGGAGATCAGGGGAAAGAGAACAGGAGATGGAGAAAGTGATGCAGTTTCCCCGATCCCTGACTTCTTTCTTCTTTCCTCGCCCCACTCGATCCCTATCATGACAGATCCGCAGGTCGGCTGCAAAGTCCTTGGAGTGGTGAACTTTAGATGAAAATATCATCATTTTAGGGAACGGGCTGCTGTTGAATTCTTCACACGGACCCGATAATCTTGTCGTTTTCGAAAAATGATGGAATTTGAGACGGGAGCGATAATTGCTTTCCGTTTAAGGAGTTGTAGAAATGGTTCTCCGTCCTCGCTCAAAACTCAAGATTGCCCGTAAGCAGAAACGCTGCGGAAAATGCAATGCACTGATTCCCTATAAAGGGAAGAAGGTCCGCTGCAAGCGCTGTTCCAAGGCCGTGGCGTAACTCTCAGCTTGACTGTTCCAGTTTCACCGCTGCTTCAGAGAGCCGGTGAAGCCACTGGCCAGTTGCTGCGCTGGGTTTCTGCCGCTTGAGGGCAGGCGCTTGGGGGACAGATGCTTGGGGGACAGGCGCTTGTCTGTTGTTCATGCCGGACATGCTGAAAGCGAAACAGTCCTCCTGTTTCATGTTCTTGATGGACGTTTTTTTCATGGACGTTTCTCCTCACGGTCTGTTCGTTTGCGGAGCCGGGTTGATTTGAGGAGAATGGTCCAGCATGGAACCCGGTCCGGGAGAAATGCGATGGCTCAAAACGCATGGGAACGTCGCGCCCGTTGAACTCTTGTATTTCAGGAATGACCGTTGCTCGATCTCGCTCGAAAAGTCGAAGAAGCCTGTCTGGCCATCCGCCAAAAATGGGGGAAAACTCCTCACGCGGGGATCATTCTCGGAACCGGGCTGGGCAGCCTTGTCAGCGAGATTCAGATTGAAGCGGAATTCGATTATGAATCCATTCCGCATTTTCTAAAGTCCACCGCCACCAGTCATCGTGGTCGTCTCGTCTGCGGAACATTGATGGGAATTCCCGTGGTCGCCATGGAAGGGCGTCACCACATGTACGAAGGCTATTCTCTCAAAGAAATCACACTCCCCGTGCGGATCTTCAAGGCACTGGGGGCCGAATTGATGATCGTTTCCAACGCCGTGGGAGGAATGAATCCCAATTACCGTTGTGGCGACATCATGATCATTGATGACCACATCAACCTGATGGGGGACAATCCACTCATCGGAATCAATGATGACCAACTGGGCCCCCGTTTTCCGGATATGTCCGCCCCCTATGATCGCCAGTTGGGGGATGTGGCCCTGGAGATTGCCAGAACAGAAAATTTTGTGGCCCATCGCGGCGTCTTCGTGGCGGTCTCCGGTCCCAATCTGGAAACACGCGCGGAATATCGATTTCTGCGTCAGATTGGAGCCGATGCGGTTGGGATGTCGACCGTGCCGGAAGTGATCGTCGCTGTGCATGCCGGTCTGCGTACGGTCGGGCTCTCGATTGTCACAGATTTGTGCCTGCCGGATGCCCTGAAACCTGCGGTCGTCAGTGAAATCATCGCTATTGCCAATCAGGCTGAACCGAAACTCCGTTCACTGGTCAAAGGGGTTCTGGCACACGACGCCCGCCGGAACTGATGGCCTGTCATGTCCCTGTCACGGTGTTCCCTATGAAAATTGAGCTGTTGGGAACCGGTGGGTATTTTGCCAACTCCCTGCGCCAGACAGCCTGCGTCCTGTTGCCGGAATGGGGAATCGCTTTTGATGCGGGAAGCGCTCTGTATCGCCTGCCCGAACGTTGTTCGAACACCGACCTGCACCTCTTCCTGACCCATCCCCATCTGGATCATATTGTCGGACTCCCGTTCCTCTTGATGCCCAAACTGACCGGGCATTTTTCGGAAATCACGGTCCATGCCAATTCGTACACGCTGCAGGCCGTTGCCGAGCATCTGTTTGCCAACGCCCTGTTTCCCGTAGAGATGCCGTTTGCCCGTCATGCAATTGAGAGTGCAGGTTCGATGGAAGTTCGTTCCGGCCTGACCGTCAGCTGGCAGTCATTGCCCAGCCATCCCGGCGGCTCCATGGCCTATCGCATCGATGCCAACTCGCCTGATGAACGCTGCTCTCTGGCCTACGTGACGGACACATCCGTCGATGGGACTTATACGGATTTCATTTCCAATGTCGATCTGCTGCTGCACGAATGTTATTTTGATGATGCCCGGGCCAACCTGGCTGTCCGCACCGGGCATAGTCATGCCAGCGAAGTCGCTCATCTGGCTGCGAGCGTGAATGCGGGTCAGCTGGTCGTCGTGCATGTCGATCCGACCCTTGATCTCGAAGATCCCATTGGTCTGCCGGGCATGCAGGCCATCTTTCCACACACGGAAATCGGCCGGGATGGAATGCAGATTGAAATCGCCGGTCGGGCATGTCCCTGAGATCCGGCGAAAGAGAGAACCCGCATCAATGACGCTTTGCAGCATATGTCTGACCAGACCGGAAGCCCGGAGAACCATGCGAAAGCCCTTCGCAGACACTTCTCTGTGATATGGAATTGCAGTATTCTAGAGCAAGTTGCGCTGGCCTGGGCCCGCGCAGCGCGTTTCAACAGATGAAAGTCTACTCGCCGCGTGGCGCTACGCGGTCGATGCGCGGGAATTCACTCTATTACGATCTGGACCAGTCTATCGGTCAATCTGGGCATGATTTTATGGCACATCTCGTTGTCCCTTCGGAGCAGAAGTCTTCCGGCAAAGCGGAGACATTCGCCGTTCCGTCACATAGCTGGTGGGGCTGGCTGGAGGGATTCATCGAACGGATGTTTATCATTTTCTGTCTCTATGCCCTTTCGATCGGTCCTATGTACTGGCAATGGGTGGAGGCACGTTATGTGGATGGTTTCAGAATCATTGCAGCATTTTATGAACCTCTCCGCATCCTGGGCGAAATCTTTCCGGTGCTGGGAGAATGGCTGAACTGGTATCTCACCTTTTGGGCCTGGTAATGCCTTTGGGGCCTGGTCATACCATGTGACGGTTTAGACTCTAGAGCAAGTTGCTCCGGCCTGGGCTCTCGCAGCGTGCGTGTCGACTGTTGAAACGCAACTCACCGTGTGGCGGAACGCGATTGATGCGAAGTGAATGCGATCTCAAGAGAGCAAGTTGCTCTCTTTCACGAACGAGCCGCATTACAGTTGAATCTGCTCCGGTTCATCGCTGGTGTCAATGTGGCTGGATTCACGAATTGAAACCTGATTGCGGGCAGCCCACTGTGGCAAGTCTTCTTTCTTCAGTGCGGCTGCCAGCAGTTCGGGGAAAAGATCGGGAGTACAGGCGAACGAGACCACCCCCAGTGCAGACAGTTTCGCGGCCAGTGGTTGATGATAACTGGGAGTCCCTTCATCACTGAGTGCCAGCAGGCAGATCACCATCACTCCGCTGGCGGTGAGTTGTGCGATACGGCGAATGAGCTGGTCGGCATCTCCTCCTTCAAAGAGGTCGGTAATCAGGATCAGCGTGGTGAAGGCGGGCCGCATGATCCGAGACTGGCAATAACCGATGGCGCGGTTGATATCGGTTCCGCCCCCCAGCTGAGTTCCGAAGAGCAGATCAATCGGGTCTGGCAGATGGTCCGTCAGATCGACGACTTCCGTATCGAACACCACCATCTGCGTCTTCAGTGATCTCAAAGAGGCCAGTACCGAACCAAAGATCCCGGCATAGACAACCGAAGTGGCCATCGATCCGCTTTGGTCAACGCACAGTACAACATCCCGCAGACCGGATTGCTTTCGCCCATGCCCCACCAGTTGAGCGGGGATCAGGGCTTTCTGTTGTGGGAGATAATTTTTCAGGTTTTTCCGGATCGTGCGGTGCCAGTCAATCTCGTGGGGGCGGGGGCGTTGGCTGCGCGTGGCCTGATCCAGTGCTCCGCGCACAGCAGAAGTGAGCCGATTCCGCAGTCGCTGTTCGATTTCATCCGCCACTTTGCGAACCACATTGCGTGCGGTGTCGCGTGTCTTCTCGGGAATCACCGACTTCAGTGACAGGAGTGTCGCCACCAGGTGGACGTCCGCTTCGACGGTTTCCAGCGTTTCCGGTTGCAGCAACATTTCATTCAGCTTCAATCGCTCGATCGCGTCTTTCTGCATGAGTCGCACGACGGAGGTCGGAAAGAACTTTCGAATATCTCCCAGCCAGCGGTTCACTTTGGGGGAGGAACTTCCCAGTCCACTTTTGCGGTCGGAATCGTACAGGGCCTGCAGGACGCGATCCATTTCCTGATCGCTCCCCTCGAGTTGCACATCCAGCCCTTCCAGGCTGTCGGCGGGGGAAGCGGGTGGCCGGGGATCACTTCCCAGGACCAGCCGCCAGCGTCGTTGACGGGAGTTCAGTTCGGTTTCACTCATTCACTGACCCCTAAAATTCGTGCGAGCACCGGTAAGACACGGGCCGCCCGCACTTCGTCAATGCGTCTGATCATCTTCTGGCCGGGCTGACGAGGTGTGATCGAATCGGTCTCGAAGTGTTTGATTTTTTCGCCCATCTGCCGACGTTCCGCATGGGAGAAATTGGAAAAGGCGCGCCGCAGCACCGGCAACAGTTCTACAAAAATCGGTTCCGGCAACTCCAAAAGCCATCGATCCATGACCCGCCAGACAATCTCCTGATGAATCAGCAGCAGTCCACTTCCCTGCAACAAACCCTGTATCCATGCGGCTGCCTGTGCGGTTTCGACGGCGGGGCTGAGCGCCTGAGATGCCAGCAGTTCCAGTGCTCCTTCATCCAGCAATTGCTGTTCGAGTAAATTTCTGGTCGACCAGCCTCGAATCAGCCCGTGAACGTCTGTCTGGATGATGTTCTGCAGGACCTGATGAAACTCATCATTCAGATCGGCCAGTTGCAGAATATTGAGCCCTTGTTGAGTTTCGACCAGTCCCAGGACAACCTGCTCGGCAAGTTCCTGGCTGACATTCGCACACGTGATCGGCAAAGCGATGCAAATGCGTTTCAGGATGCCGCAAATGACCGGCTCCAGTTGTGAAACATCTGTTCCACGAACATCTCCATAGCGAAAGACTCGCGCCAGTGGAACAAGTGCGGACATAAGCTGCATGATTTCCGCGGAGACTGCGGAGGTCGCCTGAATACGCTGAATGAGAAACGGAATGACGTCGGGCAGATCTGCATGAATCGTCATGTCCAGCAAACGGGCCATGTCCTGGAGTTCGACAGATTTTTCGGACTGATGAATCATCCGTGCAGAGGCCGCTGCCACCAATGTATTTCCCCAGACATTGGCTTCAATCAGGGTGATGGCGAATTCCGGTTGCCACTCCAGTTTCCAGAGTTCATGGAAAGTCGAAATCCCTTGGCCGGCCGGCTGTTTTTCCCCCCAGTTCACTCCCAGCGTCAACAACCGATGTAGAAACCGGCTTTGCTGACGGGCATGGTCATTCCTCAGATCCAGGTCGATGGCCCGGGGGTGAGGAACGGGCTTCAATCGCAGCGATTTCTGTAACCGCTGGACATCTTCCATAAGTGGAACGGAAATGATGTCGCTGGGGACCGTTCCCAGGCGATCTCCTATTTCCAGCCGCTTGCGAACCAGTTCGAAACGGGAAGATTCTCCATGACAGAGGACCGTCAGGATCGATTCATTGAGTTCACGCAGTCCTGGAGAACGGATCTCGCGCATGGCGGCCAGTGCATCGGCCAGCCGGGATGCTTCAATGATGCTGGCGGAGGACGCAGCCAGGTCTTTTTCTCGCAGCAAGCGTGCCGCGTTCACCAACCAGCGCAGCGGGGCTTCGCGTTCGGCATCCCAGACATGAGCATACCACCCGGGAGCCTGAATTCCGGCGCCATATCCGCTGCGATACGCCAACCGGGAATGCGTCCAGGGAATCCATGTGGCTGTGGTCTTCAGTTTGGGGAGAGACCGCAACCTGGCGTTGTCTTCACTAATCCGGCACCCCGCCTGCTGGCCTTCAATCGCGGACTGATCCAGGCAAGGAGTATGCCAAGCGCCGCAGACAATGGCGATTTTCTGAAAGCCCTCTTTGATCACCCGCCGAATCGTTTTGCGCATATGGGCTTCACGCAGCAGATCTTTTTCACTGACTTCGGGAAACTCTTCCCGGACAGCTTGCATGGCATGCAGGATCGCTTCGAAAACTCCGGTGGCATCCTCGCGCCGTTCGATCTGTTCTTCCCACCAGAGTTCATGGTCCTGATATCCGGCGGCATCCGCCAGAATCGCCAGCGGATCGGCTCGCCAGACTGGTTCAACCGGGGGAGAAACAGTTGTGGAATCCGCAGAGGATGCTGGCGGCTGTGCATCCAGTGCCATCCGAATGGACATGGGGAGATCCATCGTCCGCACCGGGCATTGATGCTGGTTCGCCCAGCGCAAAACCTGCCATTCCGGTGAAAAGACGGCCAGCGGGTAAACCACGGACGTTCCCGGTTGATCGCGGGCATAGATCATCATGGCCACGGGCGGCTGCAACTCAACATGACCGGCCACCGGCAGAACCGGTTCGAGATCCATGGGTGCTTCCAGGACAATCACATCTGGATGCAGCTCATCCAGTCCCTGTATCAGACTGCGAGCACAGCCAGGGCCATGATGTCGAATTCCAAAGAGATGAAGCATAGCGGGTCAAGCATCTTTACTGGCACGGTACAAATCTTTCCAGCCGTCTCGTTCTTTCACGATGGTCTGCAAGTATTCCTGCCAGATCACCCGATCCTGAACGGGATCTTTGACCACTGCCCCTGTGAGCCCGGAGATCAGGTCACCGGCACTCAAAGTGCCGTCTCCATAATAAGCAGCCATCGCCATGCCGTTTGAGATCACCGAAATGGCCTCGGCCGTGGAGAGTGTTCCGCTGGGCGATTTCAACCGGGTTTTTCCATCAACACTCACACCGTTACGGAGCTCGCGAAAAATCGTGACGACCCGGCGGACTTCGTCCAGTGCCGGTTTTTCCGCGGGAAGTTCCAGCGCCCGCCCGAGTTGTTCCGCTCGGCTGTGCACAATCTGGACTTCATCTTCCAGCGAATCCGGCAACGGCAGGACCACGATATTAAAACGTCGCAGCAACGCACTGGATAACTCATTGACCCCCTTATCTCGATTGTTCGCAGTGGCAATCACATTGAATCCCTGGATCGCCTGAACTTCCGTATTCAACTCCGGAACCGGCAATGTTTTCTCCGAGAGAATCGTGATGAGCGAATCTTGCACTTCGGTTGGAATACGGGTCAATTCTTCCACGCGGACAATACGCCCCGTCCGCAATCCATACAGCATCGGACTTTCAACCAGCGCCGACATGGAAGGACCTTCCGCCAGTAAACGTGCGTAGTTCCATCCATAGCGCAGGGCCGTTTCATCAGTCCCGGCGGTCCCTTGAATCAGCAGGGTGGACGTTCCGGAAATGGCGGCGGAGAGATGTTCCGCCACCCAGGTCTTCGCGGTTCCCGGTACGCCGTACAGCAGCAGGGCCCGGTCCGTGGCGAGCGTGGCAATGGCAATTTCCACCAGTCGCGATTGCCCGACATATTTGGCGGTGATCTCCGTTCCATCGGGCAATGTTCCTCCCAGCAGATACATTTTCACCGCCCAGGGAGACAACTTCCAATGTGGTGGTCGCTGGCGATCATCAATCTGCGAGAGCGCTGCCAGCTCATGTGCAAACTGTTGTTCTGCATGAAGGCGTAAGGGGTTCTGCAAATCGGAACCATGAGCAATCTCGGGAGCAGTCAATGCGAATCTGCCTCTTCTCTATGAATGGGTTCAGGGCTGCAGCCAAAGTCTCTCCAATGGCAAGGGCTCACAAGGTGACATGAGAGAAGAGAGGGGGAAAAGGCTGTCGTTGATGCTTTTCCTCTTCCCTTGCCTCTTCTCGTGGTCTCAATCCGATCAGCCATGGAACGACTGGTCTCTGCATTGAGATTCTGTGTCGATAGCTCTCTGCTGCTTGTCCGGAAAAGTTGCGCAATGAATAATCTCAGCACTTCCGGGTTTTGTCGATGCAATATGATAAGATCACTGAGTACTTCCAAGTCTGATCGGGAGGAACGGAGGGGGGCGAGAGCGCATGACTTCCATCTTGTCCGTCATACTTGCAGAGAGAATTCAACGATTCATCGTTTCGCTGCAGACGACAGCACACGGTCAATTGGCAAAACGGTCAATTGGCAAAACGGTCGATGCGGAGTGAATGCAATCTGGAGGACAGAGGTCAACGGACAGGAAGATTTCAGCATTGACGCTGTTTTCTCACCTCTGGTGTTGAGAGTTTGCACCGGGTCTTTTGGATTTAGGGTCTTTTGAATTGAAGGAGAACAAATGCCGAAGTTGAGTGTGGAGGGGGTTGGGGAATTCGAAGTTCCCGCAGGCAAGCGACTCGTTCTGGCACTGAGTGAAGACGCCGGAGTCGATCAGTTGCATGCTTGTGGGGGACACGCCCGCTGCACCACTTGCCGAGTGGAATTTCTGAACGGCGAACCGGAACGCATGACCATAGCAGAGAAGCAACTGCTACAGGCCAAGGGGCTTTCCGGAATCCGGCTCAGTTGTCAGATCGAATGCGATGCCGAGATGTCAGTCCGGGCGATTTCACGTCTGGAAGGGAGTGGACGTAAAGATTGCGGCGGTCAGCCCGATACGGAAATTCAGCCCGCTCCGGAATGGACGAAAAAATAAACCCATGACTATAAACCCATGACTCCGGCTTGTGCCAGATGCCATGCTCGCATCTCGAGCACGCGCTCTAATGAAACGACCTGATCGCAGATCTGCCAGATTGGCTGATCTGCGATCAGGCTATTGAAGGTCGAGACGGGCAGCAGTCCAGCGGAGTCTGATCTCTCAGACGGATCGCCACGCCAGGTCTCGGCCTTAAAAAATTATGCACAAGCCAATTCGAGATTGAGTGCGGCAAGTTGCGAATGTTGTTGATGATGCTGGGAAGTTTCATTCTCCAATTGAAAAATTTCTTCACGCGTCACTGAAATATGTCCGGGGCAACGAAACCCCAATCTGACCCGCTTTTCGGAAATCTCCAGGACAATCACTTCAATTTCGTCACCAATCCGAATTGATTCCTGCTTCTTCCGTGAAAGCACTAACATGAGCAACCTCGATTTTTCATCCTTGAGTCAACTGAGATCCATCCGAACCGACAAGAGCAAACAGAATGCCATTCTCTCGAAATGTGCAAGAGACTGTCATAACGAGAGTATACACTGCACACCCATTCATGTGAATAGGCGTTCAGTATTTTTTTGATTATCATCTTTTGCTGATACTGAACTCGGGTTTGCCGAAAATGCAGTAAAAACACGCAAAGTGGCGAATTTGCACTCGATTCACTTGATGGTCACCCACCGATTCAACACGTAATTTCGAACGTAATCCACTCACCCCAGGTGACTTGCGTCATGACACATTCATAATTTGTATTTATAAAAGACCGTCGATTCGCACACGATTTTTGACGAAAAGGAAGGAGGACGCATCAGCTCATTCCATCACGTTTTCGTAAACAACTGGAGGAGAAACGCGTCGTCCGATACGATAACGTTCACTGATGTGTGCGTTTCAACACTCTCGAATGTTGGGATCAGACAGCATGCCCGCAAAAAAAGTCATTCTTGTCGATGAGCAACCGTTACTTCTGGAAGCCCTCACTACAAAGCTTGCCCAGTTGCCGTGCTTCGAGGTGATTGGAGCCTTCACGCATTCCGATCGGGCTTATTTTGAGATTATCAATTCCCGTCCGGACATGGTGATTATGGACCTGGAAATTGCAGGCCGCGGAGCGATTGAAGTTGCAGAACAGATTTCTTCTCGGCTGCCGGCTACGCAGACGGTCTTTTTTACGCAGTACGATACCGATATTTTTATCGACATTGCGATTCGTCTGGGGGCAGCAGGCTATCTCCTCAAGTCCGAACCGGTTTCCAGCATTCTCAGCGCCTTGCAGCAGATCGCCGAAGGGGAAACGGTTTTTTCGGAGAAGATCCGGGAGCGTTTGCAATTTGATCGGGAATTGCGGCAATATGTCGTGAAAACACAAAGCTTTTTCTCTGGTCTGACGCTCCGCCAGATTCAGGTGCTGCGGCACCTGGCTCGTGGGGAAAGTGTCAAAGAAGTGGCCAAAGTGATGATGTTGTCCGAACGGGCGATTGAAAGCCACAAATATCGCATCATGCAGAAAATGGGAATTCACGACCGAGTCGTCCTGACCCGCTTCGCAATCCGCGAAGGGCTGATGCCTGCTTGACAGGTTGCCCGCGCCAGAGTCGATGCAACGCGAGTTTCGATTAATGAAAGGCTGCCTTCCGCGTGGCGGGACGTGGCCTATGCGGAAGTCATGCATTCTCTATGCGGGGTGAACGCGATCTAATGCCCTCGCACCGGGTTTTCATCGGTATTGTCTTCGGGAATCCAGATCGGTGAACCGTGGCTGGTTTGCCGCTGACGGATACGGCGTGCTTTAATTCGCACGTATGGTGCGACAAACATTCCACGGTGTTTGAAATGTCCCGGTTGAGCTGCCGGGTCACCCCGCCGTGGTTCCACGAGATCTTCGATCACAAACCCCGACCGGCACAACTCCCCGACAAGTTGTTCCCAGCGATGCAGATATTCCACTGCACCCGGTTCGCGGTAGGCGGTGTCCGGAACAATGGGTAATGGATCGTTGTGATAATATGGTATTCCAACGAGATAGCGATTCTGGGAATCGCGTCCGGCAATCTGCAGGCTTCCCGGCTGCTTGTGCTGGCTGATATACAGTCCCTGGTCGCGCAGGACATGTGCAATTCCCTGGTACACTTCATGAATGCGAGGAATATAGCAGGTGCTGACCGGCTGATGCACGATATCAAAGGTTTCACTGGTAAAATCCGACAGGTCCTCCATCGTGCCGCAAATTGTTTTGATATCAAGGTTCCGATACCGGGCCTGCTCGTCATCCCGCTTCAGCATTTCGGCACTGATATCAAGGACGGTGACACGTGCTCCCGCGGAGGCATAGAGAATCGATTGCCAGCCCCCGCCAGCGGCCAGACATAAAACATCCAGCCCTTTCACCGATCCAGGCAGCCAGCCACGCTTGTCCAGCGTCAAGAGCGGCTGCGCGCATTCGCGATCAGTCGCCACATTCGCAAACGGACTGTTTGCCCGGGCCAACTGGTCCCAGGCCTGACGATTTACTGCCTGATATGACACGAACACCCCTTATGCTTTTTTGAAAGTCCATACTTTGAAAGTCCATGCGCTGCTGGGGAGAATATACCAGCTTATCGACAGCTCTTCTGCGCCGTGATAGACTGCAGATGTGTCGATTGCACCGCCGATGAAGCTGTGCGATTCTATCAGACTGCGACGATAATTGAGTGACAACGATCATTGAGTGACAACTATGGCTGGTTACGATGCTTTTGACCCGCGACTGGAATCTCTGGTTGTGGAGACGCGCACCAACTGGGCTCCGGACACGGATTCTTTGTCCGCCGAAGACAAGGCCATCATCGCGCGTGCCATTCAGCGAAAACCGCATCTGGCCAGCAAAATCACTTATGAACGAACCCATACCGGATTCATCCGCGAGATCACCGTGTCCGAAGCAGATATTGGAAAATTGTACGATCAGAAGACCGCCGCAGTGCTATCATAACACAGGCAGATTCCTGTTGTTACGTCCCTGATTTGATCGAGATCTGATGCATTCGAACCGGCCTGCGTGGGTTGTCTGCCTGCTTTCCTTTTTCTGGAGTCTGTTCGCTTTTCAGATTCTCTCTCTCCAGCCGCTGTATGCGGAGACAAAGCTCTGCTCGGATTTACCGGAAGGCTTCCAGTTTCGCACGCTGGTGGATGAAACGGGTTCGCATCAATACGCCGTTTTCGTTCCTCGGCAGTATGATCCAAACCAGAAATGGCCGGTGGTGTTGTTTCTGCATGGAGCCGGCGAAAAAGGGACCGATCCCCGCTGGCTGCTGTCCGGGCAATTGTCCGTCGCCCTGGAGAAATGGCCTGAAACTCCATTTATTGCCGTCTTTCCTCAATGTGAAGACCTGACCAGTCGCGCACTGACCGGCTGGCTGGCGGACGGTTCCGACGGTCTGCGAGCCATGAAAATTCTGGATCAGGTCGAACAGGATTATTCCATCGACCCCAAACGTCGCATTCTGCTGGGCTGGTCCATGGGGGGATATGGGGCCTGGAGCCTGGCTGCCCGGTATCCTGAAAAATGGTCTGCGGTGATGGCACTTGCCGGAGGAGCCATCCACGACCAGCTTCCGTTGCAGGGCCTGGCGGAGAGAAAAACGCCCGTCTGGGCGATCAGCGCTCAAGACGATCCATTGATCCCCTTTGAACGCTCACAACGACTGGTCCAGCAACTCAACGCAGCGGGAGGAAATGCCACCTTCACACTGTTGGAGAGTCGGTTTCATGATTTTACGCCGCAACTCTTTGCTGCCCCGCAAGTCTTTCAGTGGCTGCTCGATCCCTCTTCGGTAAAACCGGAACAGATCGACTTTCAACATGTCGACCCGCTGCCCGGGCAGACCCGCTATTACGACCGCTGTATCGTCGAGTTGAAAACGATTCCGAATTCTCTGGCGATGCGGCTGGGGAATGCTCCTTTTGAACAGATGGCCGGGGATCTTCCGGAACTGCTCACATCCACGCCGCTGTCTGGAACGCTGGCGAATGTCGATCAGACATTCGGCCAGCCGGGCAATCAAATGCGGGTTCAGTTAACGGATCTCAGCTATCATTGTGAAGTTGGCCGCATCTGGGCACATGGAATTTCCGGCGGTCGACTGGGGCTGGAGATTGATTTTCAGCCTCTCGAATTGATCATCGGCCAGACAACTCTGGATTCCGCCCGCAGTCGAGCACGGACCGGACCGATTCACATCCGGGTGGGAATTCACAAACCCGCGGTGCTCCGACTGGAAGTTCAACCCGTGATTCTTCACGGTGAATTGAAACTGCGGTTGCTCCGCAAAGACTTTTCTTTCGACAACGGAAACTGGTACATCGAACCGCCACAGCAGGTGGAAGCGCACAGCGATCAATTCACTTCGGACCAGCTTGTCACAGGAATCGTGGGGAGTCTGTATGGCAGTCGGCAGGACCTGATTGACCGTATTCTGGGGGTGATTCCCGAATTGCTGCAACAAACAGAGCAGGAATTACAGCAGCGCAGCGCTCCCGGGCTGGCCAGATTGCTCTCCCCCTTGCCGGTGCTGGTTCCAGATTTGAAAGTCTCGCCTTCCGCCGTCCGGACCGACGCACAAGGTGTCTCAGTCATTTGTGACATGAAAGTTGCATCACGGAGCGCACAGGATTTCTCCCTGCCGCTCAAGCCTTTACAGATCCAGAACCTTCCGACGAATGATCGGCTGTCATTGGAATTGGCACTGGATGCGGTCACGGCTGTTTCTCAATTAACGGTCGATCAAAACATGGCTGTGGTGAATGTCCTGGATATTTCAGAAGACGGGTTTGCCAGGCTGGCGAATCCGCAGTTCATGAACGAGGTTTTGCCGGACATGCACGCGGCAGAAGAGGAACAGCTGGAGACGCTGCTGCGATTGCTGCATCCCATGCAGGTGCAGGGAACATCCGGCGAGACGGCATCCGCTTCCACGCAACTCGAACTGCAGTCCTCCGGAGTGGCACTGGACATTTTTCGCCGCAGTCATTCCCGGACAACCTCCCAGCCGGTCGGCAGGATTCTTTTCAGCCTGCATCAGACCATCACGATCGAGCCTCCCTCCGACCAGGATTCTCCGGAAGCCGCCTTTGAAATGCGCTGGAATCCTGAATGCGAAGTGCTGTTTCTACGTGCAGAGTCTTTGAATGGCAGTCCTGTTCCGCAAGTGAACGGAGAACGGTTTCAAAAGGTATTTCACGACGCCTGGAGCGCGTGGGGGCAAGCACACGGACAACAACAAATTCCCATGACTGTAAGTCGGATGGGGGCCAGCCGGCTCAGGCTGGAGCGTCTGCAGGCCGATAAAGAAATTCTGAAGCTGTTTCTGGGAGTCAGTCACAACCCGCCCGCGGAGCATGAGAGCCAATGAAGGTCCTTTCCCGTTGGGCCAATAAAATTCCTTTCCCGTTGGGAAACAGGGACCAGAGGAATAAGGGAAAAATGTAGCAGACAGCCTTCCTCCTTCCCTCTCTTCTCTTGCCCCTTTTTCCAACACCAGCCATCGCAAAATTTGATCTCGCAGAAATCGGGATCAAGTAGACAGGGCCAGTTGGCTGATAAAAACTTCGAGACTTTTTTAAGAGTCTTTCAAAAAGGTCTGGATTTCCCATCGGCAATTGTGAATAATAAAGAGGTTGATTCTACTCGGGGAGTTTGTTTGCCCTGAACATTTTTTCGGCTGAGCACCCCGCCTTCGGGAAATAGCATGAAACGGATTCTCGGGATCTTGCTCGTCTTTCAACTGGCCACTCTGGCTTTTGCAGAGGATGCCGTTGTCCCGCCCGCATCGGAAATCACTCCGGAGCAGATGGTCTTTTTCGAGACCAAAGTTCGCCCCGTGTTTGTGGAGCATTGCTTCAAGTGTCATGGCGAAGGGAAGCACAAAGGGAACCTGCAGCTGGACAACGTCTCTTTGATGTTATCGGGAGGGGATTCAGGAGCAGCGATTGTGCCCGGCAACCCTACCGACAGCCTGCTGATTCAGGCCATCAATTATGATGGGTACGAGATGCCCCCGGGGCAGAAATTGCCGGCAGAAAAGATTGCGGATCTCACCCGCTGGGTAAAAATGGGGGCTCCCTGGCCCGGCACACATGGGGAAGATGTGGCCGCCGTTCGTAAAGGGGGCATGATTTCGGAAGAAGACCGCGAATGGTGGGCTTTTCAGCCAATCACCTCTCCCGCATTACCGGACTTAAAACATTCTCCACTTCCAGAAAATCCGATCGATTCTTTTGTTCTGGCGATGCTGGAAGAGCAGCACCTGACGCCAAACCCACCGGCAGATTCTCGGACGCTGATTCGCCGGGCGTTCTTCGATCTGATCGGTCTGCCTCCCACTCCGGAGGAGATGCGGACCTGGAGAGCCGCTCTCGAAAACAGTGATGGTTCCATTGCTCAGGCGGAATGGGCCAGACTCATTGATGATCTGCTGGCCCGTCCACAGTATGGAGAACGCTGGGGACGGCACTGGCTGGACGTGGTGCGTTTCGCTCAGACCAATGGCTACGAGCGCGATAACGAAAAAAGATATGCGTGGCGCTATCGGGATTATGTGATCGCCGCTTTTAATTCTGACAAACCCTACGACCAGTTTGTGATCGAACAGCTGGCCGGCGACGAATTGCCCGATGCGACGGATGAAACCCGCATCGCCACCGGCTTCTATCGCCTGGGGCTCTGGGACGATGAGCCCGATGATGCTCAACAGTCTGAATTCGATGACTTCGACGATATCGTGGTCGCCAGTTCCGCATCATTCCTGGGATTGACGATGGGATGCGCACGCTGTCACGACCATAAGTTCGATCCGATTCTGCATAAGGACTATTACTCGCTGGTCGCGTTTTTCCGAAACGTCCGAAAATACAGCAATAACGAAAACAGCCCCGAAAACTCCGGCGTACTGCCGCTGGGAGGCAAGGAGAAAGTTGCCGCGGCCATGGAGGCCCGTGCCCATCGCTGGGCCGAACTCGACGCCAAAATTGCAGCTGCGAAAGACAAGGCCGAAAAGGAGAAGCTGCAGAAGGCACGCGACAACAAAACATTGCCGAACATGGAATGGGCGATGGCGGTGCGTGAGCGCGGGCCCGACTGTGCCTCCACACATATCCTGATTCGTGGAAATGCACAGACTCCAGGAGATGAAGTCTTTCCAGAATTTCCAGAAGTGCTGGGGGGAGGGCGGCCGGAGATCATTCCACCCGATCGCGAAGCACCGTTTCAGACATCCGGTCGCCGGCTGGCACTGGCGAAATGGTTTGTGAAACCGGATCACCCATTGACAGCCCGCGTCATGGCAAACCGCATCTGGCATTATCATTTTGGTCGCGGCATCGTTCCCACGACCAGCGATTTTGGCAAGGTCGGGGTTCCTCCGTCGCATCCACAATTGCTCGACTGGCTGGCCAGTGATTTTCTGGCCAGTGGATGGTCCGTCAAACAGATGCACCGTCGCATCATGCTTTCGCAAACCTATCAACAGTCCTCCGCCACGGAAACAAATCCGCAGGCGAACGCGATCGATCCGGGAAATGTCTTTCTCTGGAGGCAGAATCTGCACCGTCTGGAAGCGGAAGCCATTCGAGACAGCATGCTGGCCATCAGTGACAGCCTCAACCTGGAAATGGGAGGACGTGGATTCTTTCCGCTGGTTGGAGCCGAAGTTCTCTCCGGAGGGACCGTCCCGGGAATCGGCTGGGAATCGTCTTCGACATCCCAGCGCAGTCGGCGGAGCATGTATACCTTCATCAAGCGGTCACTGGTCTCGCCTCAATTGGACACCTTTGATTATGCCAACACATCCTTACCACTGACGGAACGTCAAACGACCACCGTGGCACCGCAGGCATTGGCATTGCTCAATGACACCTTCATGCACCGTCTGGCTCATTCCTTCGCGACTCGCGTGGAGCGCGAAGCGGGAACAAACCCGGATGCCCGGATTCAGCGCGCTTTCGAAATCGCCTTGAATCGCCAACCGACAGCGAAAGAGCTGGAGGTCTCCCGTCGATTTATGGATCAGCAGCGCGAAGAGTATGCCGCATTGGGTTCGCGAATCATGTTCCGCCCCATCGTGCCGGTGTCGCTGCACCCCAGCTATCTCAGGCCACTTTCAGTAGAAGAATTTGTGGATGGTCCGGAAAGTGACTGGACTCCGTTTCGTGGAAAATGGAGCAATGGCGGTTCGCTGAATACCCGGCAGGGCCCGGTCTCACTCTGGGAGGGAATGATTTTTCAAGATGCCAGCCTCTCCACCACGATCACGCTGGGCAATGCATCGGAACTGGCGGGTCTGTTCCTTCGGGCCAGTCCCGCAGGAGATTTTGTAAAAGGTTACGAGATCCTGCTGGACCCGCGTGAAGCCACATTGTCCATCGTCCGTCACTCCGACAAACCGGTGACGATCGCCAGCATTCCCGCCGTCATCCCCACGGGTGTTCCGCTGCAACTGGTCGGTTCGATCAATGGAAACAAGATTGCCGTTCAACTGAAATTGCCCGGAGCGGACGTAAAACTGGAAGCGGTCGATCCAGATCCGATTGGAGTTCCCGGAAAGCTGGGAGCACGCACCTGGGGGGCGGCGGTCACGCTGGATGGTCTGGCGTTGACAGTGGATGGTCAGACCTATGATGTGGCCAACTCCAGACTGGGCCCGGAATCTTCCCATCAATCAGATTCCAGCTGGGTCGCCTTCGACAGTGACTGGAAAGTGAATCAGGAGGGTGCAGTCACTCCCGTGCCAGCCACGGCAGGGGGCAAGCTGATCTGGAATCACGGAAAATTTGAGGATGGCGTCGTGGAGGCAGACGTCCGCGTGCGGGGGGGCGGAGATGCGGGGCTGATTCTCCGCGTGACCGATCCTTATCCCGGTGTCGACTCCCTGGTTTCCTACAACATCAATTTCTCCAAAAATCGGCTGCGACTCGGCAAGCACAACCAGAACTGGCGGGAACTGGTGCAGGTGCCCTGTGAATTCCCTGCCGATCGCTGGGTCCATGTGCGTGCAGAACTGAATGGACCACATATTCGCGTCTATGTGGACCATCATCCCGAAGCCGCAATCGATTACACCGATCCCGAACCCCTGGCCGCAGGCAAGGTTGGTTTTCGAACGTTCAATTGCCCGATCGAATTCCGCAATGTCACCCTCACCGGGACTGGTGGGACGCAGACTCTCGAACTGGACAGCCTGCAGCCTGCCAGTCAGGCACAAGTTGCCGTCACCGGTTTGAAACCGGATCAGAGCGAACAACAGGCGTTCGAATCCTTTTGCCTGCTCGTTCTGAATCTGAATGAATTAATTTACGTGGAGTAGAATCATCATGATGTCTGGATTGCCGATTCAACAACGGCCGCGTCGCCAGTTTTTGTGGGAGATGGGGGCTGGTTTTACTGGAGTCGCATTGTCTGGCCTGCTGCAGGCAGACGGGTTTTTCAACCGGTCCGCACTTGCTGAGGAGTCTGTCGCGGCGGAAACTCCACTGCTGGCTCCCCGGCCGCAGCACTTTCCTACGAAAGCCAAGTCAGTCATCTTTCTGTTTATGTACGGGGGGCCATCGCAGATGGACACCTTCGACTACAAGCCGGAACTGCAGAAGCGCGACGGCGAAGAAGTCAAAACAGAAATCCGCCGTCGCAGCGTGCAGGCCACTCGTTTACTCGCGAGTCGACGCAAGTTTGCTCAGCATGGGGAAAGCGGGCTATGGTGCTCCGATGCGTTCCCGCATCTCTCTCAACACATGGATGAGATGGCGGTGATCAAGAGTCTGTATTCAGATTCCTTCGCGCATGGGTCCGCCATGTTGCAGATGAACAGCGGTCGCATTCTGCAGGGTTATCCATCAATGGGGGCCTGGCTGGCATATGGACTCGGGAGCGCCAATCAGAATTTACCGGGATTCGTGGTGATGCTGGACCCGCGTGGCGGTCCCATCAGTGGGGCCACCAACTGGTCCAGCGGATTCATGCCCGCGGCCTATCAGGGAACCGTGTTCCGTTCCAGCGGACAACCCATTCTCAATCTGGCTTCGCCCTCCGGTATCACTTCGCAAATGCAGCGGGAGCAGATCACCACTCTGAATGAACTCAATGCCATGCACATGGCGCACAACCCCGGTTATTCCGAACTGCAGGCGCGAATTGCCAGTTATGAACTCGCTTTTCAGCTGCAACGGACGGCGCCGGAGTCTCTCGATATCTCGCAAGAGACGGAGGCGACTCAGCGGATGTATGGAATCTACGATCCAAAACCGGATCATCCGCTCTCCATCGGTCCGGAACATTTTGGCCGTCAATGTCTGATCGCCCGGCGACTGGTGGAACGGGGAGTCCGTTTTGTGCAGATCTACAGTGGCGGAGGAAATCAGCAGACCAGTTGGGATGCACATTTTGGACAGGAAGAGAACATGACGATTCACGCTCCAGAAGTGGATCGTCCCATCGCCGGTCTGCTCACCGACCTGAAACAACGGGGGCTGCTGGATGAAACCCTGATCATCTGGGGGGGAGAATTCGGACGCCAACCGGTTTCACAAGGGGAACAACACGGTCGCGACCACAATCCGAAAGGCTTTACCTACTGGATGGCCGGAGGGGGAGTGAAGAAAGGGACCAGTTACGGCGAGACTGACGATCTTGGAATGGAAGCCGTGGAAGACCGACATCACATCCGGGATCTGCATGCCACAATCCTGCACTTGATGGGCCTGGACCATAACAGGCTGCACTTCTCCTATGGCGGATTGGAACAGAAGCTCACCGGTGTGGTCGAAGCGGAACCGATTCACGGTGTGATCGCCTGACGGTTCTGCTGCACGTGCCTGCAGTTTCATGGGTCTGAGTTTCATGTGTCCGCATCACGCAGCACGAAGACAGCGTTACCAGAGATCGCCGGACTCTTCTGTTGCCTGGGTTTCGTTTGTGCTGAGTGCTGTTTTGAAGCGGGCGGCAGCTGCGACGGCAAGTCCGTCGCAGCGTTCGTTTTCAGGGTGACCGTTGTGTCCCTTGATGACTGTAAATTGCACCTGATGCCGGCTGATCAGTTCGTCCAGTTGTTGCCAGAGTTCGACATTCTTGACCGGCTTCCAACTATTCTTTTCTTTGCGGCGCCATCCGTTTTTCTTCCAGTTGGGCATCCATTCCAAGGCTCCCTTGGCAACATAGATGCTGTCTGTAATGATTTCGACACGAGTGCGGCTGCGTAGTGCCTGCAAGCCATGGATGACGGCGGAAAGTTCCATCTGATTATTCGTAGTCAATTCCATCCCGCCGGAAACTTCCTTTTCTTTGCCGGTGGCGGGGTGGCGGAGTACGAAAGCCCATCCTCCCGGGCCGGGATTCCCGCTGCAGGCACCGTCCGTGAAGAGCTGGACTGTCGGCAAAGATTTCGTCGGGGAATCTGAATTCATCACTAAGAACCTCTCACAAACTGGTCCCGATCCGCTCGGGAAAAGGGAATTCTCACCGATTAGAGCAAGTTGCTCTGGCCTGGGCCCGCGCAGCGCACGTTTCGATTAATGAAAGGCCACTCGCCATGTGGCGGAAGGCGGTCGATGCGGGGTGAATGCGCCCGAAGGGGTTTTGTTTCGCGGCCCTAAAGATTTCTGCTTCACAACTTCAGTTTTTCAGCTTGCTGACCAGAGGCTGGCCGGATGGACCGCACACAGGATGGAAGCTGGCTGGAAAGTTGAGACAGTCTGGTCTGACTCGCACCGGAGAAATCAGGTTCTGAAAACCTGAAGGCTCCACCCTGAGGGCTCCGCACAGCACAGGGGATTCCCATTCTGCCCCGGCATGTGACTGCAAAGCTGCGATTCGGGTTAAGATCCATTAGCGCAGCTGCAAGTGATCACCTGGGCGCGAACTGGCGGACAGGGATGCTATTTGGCGCGATAGGTGATACGGCCTCGAGTCAGATCGTATGGAGAGACTTCCACTTTAACGCGGTCTCCCGGAACAATTCTGATGAAGTTTTTCCGCATCTTTCCAGAGACATGCGCCAGCACAATGTGACCATTGTCCAACTGCACGCGAAATTGCGTATTGGCCAGGGCTTCGAGCACCTGACCTTCCATTTCAATGGCCCCTTCTTTGGCCATAAACCGGCAACCTTTCCACAAAATATCTTGACACACCAGAATGAAAATTTCAGGAATCGGTGAGTCTAGCTGCGAACGCCCCAAAGAGCAAACAGCGTCAGTGAGTTTTCAAAACTTCTCATCGGATTCGCAATTTTTGCAAGATCTTTTCTTTCGGAATTGGCAGGCCGTTCCGCTTCAAATCCCGGGCCCAAAGCCAGGCGATCGGCAAAATCCCAGACATGAATGTCAGGTTTTCACGATCCCTGATGTTTCTTCAAGTGAACATGTTCTCTAAACTGCAAACGGTCAAGGTTCTTCACAGCGTGTGCGGATTTTGTGACGGTCCTCCCAAGTTTGGAAGCTTGATCCAAAAGTGAGAGCAAAGGGAAAGGGAAGAAGAGGCGAAAGACTGTCGTTCATGCTTTCCCCTCTCCTCTTTCCTCTGGTCTCCATCCGATCAGACTTGGAACGATCACCTGAGACGTGAATGACGTTGGTAATAGAGCAAGTTGCTCTGGCCTGGGTCCGCGCAGCGCACATTTCGACTGGTGAAACGCCACTCGCCGCGTGGCGGGACGCGGTCGATGCGAAGTGAATGCGTTCTATATAGCCGGAACAAACTGGTCAGTCCGGGATGGGTCGTTATGCAGCCACCATCATGTTTATCGGGCAAGTGGATCACTCCATGCCTGCGCGTATTGGCCGTCATGATGGTCACATTGATCTGCCAGTCTGCACCTCCGTTTGCGGCACGTGCCTGGGCGATTGATCCGCAACGTACGCTCACGCAGGTGCTGATGCGCAAATGGCAGTTTCCGCAAGGTCTGCCTCAACCGCGTGTCCTGGCGATCAAGCAGACCCTGGACGGCCATCTCTGGCTGGGAACACAGGCGGGCCTTTTTCAATTTGACGGAATGCGATTCACTCCCGCCCGTACTTCTTGTGGCTGTCCGCTGGGAAACCTGTGGGTTCAGCAACTTGTGGAAGATGCAGAACATCAATTGTGGATCGCCACGATGGGGGATGGCCTGTTGAAATTGAGCGACGGAGAATGCGAACACTTCCGTCTCGATGCGGGACTCCCTTCTCTGAATGTGCAATGCCTGCTGATCGACCATTACGGCACACTTTGGATTGGGACCGATCAAGGTCCGGCGCGGATGCTGCAGGGAAAAATTGTCCCCTTCTCGCCACAACGCGAACTGACGGTCAAGAACGTTCGGGCGATGTGTGAAACAGCCACCGGAACGGTTTGCCTGGGGGGTGATCAGGCACAATTGAATTTATGGCGTGATGGGCAGTTTCTCACACGAAAGTTAACGACGATCGGGCCGGACGTGGTGATTCGCACACTCCTGTCACTCCCCGACAACACCGTTCTGATCGGCACGACGTCCGGACTTGTCCGTCTGGATGCTGCAGGAGAATCAAAGATTGGACGGGCCGATGGGCTGGCAGACGACTTCATCGAAACGCTGGCCTACTCCAGTACCAGACAAGTCTGGGTCGGAACGCGGGATGGGGTCAGCCGGATGGGCGATTACGAAATTGAAACACTCCGCACGCGCGACGGGCTGACTCAAAGCACTGTCTGCGCCATCTGCGAAGACCACGAACAGAGCATGTGGATCGGCACCAAGAACGGCCTGAATCAATTTGTGGATCGCCGGACAATGCCTTTGACCACCAGTGAAGGACTCCCCTCCAACGAAACCGGTGCGATTCTGCAGGACCGGTCCGGAGAAATCTGGATTGGAACGCTGGACGCCGGCCTGGCACGTTTTGCCGGCAGACGATGTGAAGCGGTCGTCAATATGGGCACGGGACTCCCGGGAAATCGCGTGACCGCCCTGGCCGGGACGGCATCTGGTGAACTCTGGATCGGGACGGATCTGGGGCTGTGCCGAATGCAAAACAATCAGGTTCAGGCTCAGTTCACAATACAACAGGGGCTCCCTTCAGATGTGATCCGCAGTCTGGTTCCGGGTGAAAAAGAGGCCGTCTGGATTGGGACCGCACATGGGCTGGCCAAATGGGATGGTACGCAAATCTCAAAATTCGCATTGGAATCGGAGATGTCGCAATGGCCTGTTCGCGTCATTCTCAAAGAGCCGGATCAATCATTGATTGTGGCCACGGAAGGGGGGGGACTTTATCGCTGCCATGGGCAGGAAGCCGTTCCCTGGCTGGCAGCGATCGCGGAAATGCGCAGCATCACGGCACTCATTCCTGGTCCCGCCCGGAGTTACTGGGCCGCGTCGCGGGAAGGTTTGTTTCTTATCCGCGATGAGAAGCCCGTCCGTTTTACCGTTCAGCAAGGGCTCTATGATGATGAAATTTCCGGGTTGGCCCTGGACGATCAACAACGATTATGGATGGCCTGCAGCCGCGGCATCTTCTTTGTCAAACAAAGCGAACTGCTGGAGCTGGTCGAGGGGAAACGGGAGAGCGTCAACAGTACGCAATTCAGCCCGATGGAAGCGCTGCGAACCATTGAATGCCAGCAGGACGTCCAGCCCGCGCTCTGGAAGATGCAGGATGGCAAGATCTGGTTTTCCACAATTCATGGAGTGATCGTCATCGATCCTGCAGTGATTCATCGTCAGCTTCCGCCCCCTCCCGTCAGCCTGGAAGAAATGCAGGTGAACGGGCAGATTGTGAATCAACGTCAACATCTCACTCTGGCGGCCGGACAAAACAACCTGATGTTTCGCTATACCGCACTCAGTTTTGCCTCCCCGACGCGTATTCATTTTCGCTATCGCCTGGAAGGCTTTGATAAAGACTGGATCGATGCCGGGGCACGGCGCGAAGCGTATTATACAAACGTCCCTCCCGGCCGATATCGATTTGTCGTCAGTGCAGCCAACCCGGAAAATGAATGGCATTCAACGACATTGCCGGCAGAATTTATCATCCGTCCTTATTTTTATAAAACGATCTGGTTTTATGGTCTTTGCTGTGTCTTATCCGGGCTGGCCGTCTGGGGCACGCTCCGCTTGCGAGTGCTGCAGGTGCGTACCAGGCTCAATGCGGCCCTGGCAGAAAGAATGCGGATTGCGAGAGATCTGCACGACACGTTAATTCAAGGGTTTTCCGGGGTGACGATGCAGATGCAGGCCATCGCCCGGCAATTGAAGAATCCGAGAGAACGGGACGCGCTTCAGGAAGTGATCAATGATGCCGGTCATTGCCTGCGAGACGCCCGGCAAACAGTCACTGGACTCAGACATGCACCAGGAAGTTCGACCAGCCTGATCGAAGCGATTTCCCGTACGGCCCGGCAACTGACGGAAACGCAGGAGATTCAACTGCAATTGCACATGCCCGCGGAAATCCCGCCGCTCTCTTCGGAAATCGAGTATAATTTATTACGGATCGCGCAGGAGGCGATTGCCAACGCCGTCAAACATTCCGGAGCCGAGACCGTCATTGTTTCCCTGGCAACGGGAGACGGATCACTCAACATGTCGATTGAAGATAACGGCACCGGTTTGTCGCGAGATGACAGCCAACTCCCCGTTGGCCATTACGGACTGATTGGCATGCGTGAGAGAGCCCATCAGATTCGGGCAACTCTGGTCTGGCTGGCTCGTCCCGGGGGTGGAACAATCGTGCAACTTGTCCTGCCGAATTTTCACGGAACGGGGCAGACCGGTTCCCCTGCATTTTCATCGCAGATCTCCTGATCTCAGTTCCCGATCCGATCAGGCATGGAACTGATCAGGCATGGAAGTACTGTATGATGACAAATCCTGAAAAAATCATCCGCATCCTCTGTGTCGACGATCATCCACTCGTGAGAAAAGGGATTGCTTCCATTCTGGGACAGGAGCCGGACATGGATCTTGTCGCTGAAGGCGAAAACGGTCAGCAAGCGGTCGACCTGTTTCAGCGTCATGTCCCGGACGTCACCTTGATGGATCTGCGGATGCCCGTGCTGGACGGGATTGGCGCAGTGTTACAGATTCGCCATGAATTTCCAGCGGCACGCATCATCGCGCTGACCAGCTACGATGGTGATCAGGATATTTATCGTGCGCTCGAAGCGGGTGTGCGAGGCTATCTCCTGAAGGAAACCGTCCATGCCGAGATTGTGTCCGCCATTCGTACCGTGCATGCCGGTCGTAAACTCATCTCTCAGGACGCGGCCCAGCGACTGGCGGAATACTTCCCGCAACCAGCCCTCACGCCACGCGAAATTGAAGTCCTGGAATGGGTTGCGAAAGGACTGAGCAATAAAGATATCGCCCAGCAACTGGGAACTGCCGATGGCACGATCAAAATGCACGTGCAGAACATCCTGGCCAAGCTGGACGCTGCCGATCGCACACATGCAGTGACCACAGGACTCAAACGTGGCATCATCCATTTATAGCGGAGAATGCACTCACTCTTAACAGCCTGCTGGAAAATGCACGGATAGAAATGTCTGTGCCATCAGAGACTGCTGAACCACTGAAAAAGTGGGCCGGACATTTCTGCCTGGCCGAGATTTTATGTTTTTCAACAGGCTAGAGCAGATTGCTCTGGCCTGGGCCCGCGCAGCGTGCGTTTCGACTGATGAAACGCAGCTCGCCGCGTGGCGGAACGCGGCCCATGCGGGAGTCATGCGCTCTATTAAAGCCATTCTGCCAAGAGTCCTTTTTCCCGGAGTCGAACACGCAGCCGGCTCAACATGACTCGCAACACATTACTGTCACATTTCAGTTCGCGAGCAGCAGCAGCGGTCGTGTAGCCTTCTGCACGAAGCTCGATCAAGCGCCGCTCATCAGGATTTAACTCGTTAAGCACTCGTTCGAACAGCTCATTCAGGGCAACGCGTTCGGTCGGTTCGTCGGATGTGGGACCAATCGCCTGGATCATCGGCAAATTGCCCGAATTGAGTTCCTGCACATGCTTTTCCATTAACCGCCTGCGACGATGAATCTGCTGCCAGTTTTCAGCAACTTTTCTCTGAACCAGCCGTACTGCTAAACCTACCAGTTTTTGTGGATCAGACGGATCGAACTGATCGCCCCGCAGCATTTCCAGGAGAGCCACACGCACAGACTGGGCGACATCGACACTGTCAAAATAGGGACGCATAAGTGGTCCCAGCATGGCTTTGGCGGTCCGTAGAATTTCCGGTCCGCACAGATCAATCAGCTCCGCGATTGCGGAATCATCATTGTTCCGGAATCGCTCCAGCAGATTTTCGAATGATTCTTGATCCACATCAACCTCGACATTGATCATAGGCACCCTGTTGCCGATGGAAAGCCAGCTTACGAGAACGACTTTATCGCGATGCGTCGCGGGGGGCAACGTGCGACGGGTGGCTCTGCAGGGCCTTTTCCTTTTACAAAGCAGATCAAGTCCCGGGAGGGCGAAGCTCCTGCTGAGCCGCGAGCAAGCCCATTGATAAACCTGTTTTGCAACTCGGCGGCAGCAAGTCCCGGTTTTTCGGACATTGACTTACGGCAAAATACGATAACCTGGAAAGAGGGGGAGCAAGATCCCCCGGGCGATGGCTCCGCCGCAGCGTGACAGAGATCGAAGCTCAGAGAGTCTGACAGCAACCCTGCTCTGGAGGCCTGCTCTGGAGGCCAAAAATGGAAAGGCCGACAATCCAATCAAAAATTCTTCCGGAAACGGATCGTCTCAGGCAACAATACTCAGGAGGGGAAAATTTTCCAACTCCTCTCACCAAGAGTGAACTTCAATCATTACGCAATCTGCTTCGCAACTCGGAAGCAGTCTGTGGCATTTAAAAGTCGAGGAAAAAATCATGATGCAACGAAAACTTGGTTGGTTATTCACCGCCGTGGGAGGAATTTGCCTGGGGGCTGCTGCGGTCGGACTGTCACAGCCTGCGCCGTCATCGCCGGCGCTGGCTCCGCCCCCCGCTCACTCTCCAGACGATCTGTCAATCGCCTTTCGTGAGGTGTCTCAAAAAGTCTTGCCGGCTGTGGTCTCCATCAAAAGTGAGATCAAGGCTCGAGAAATCGCCAGCAACCAAAATAACGATTCCGATACATTGACCGATCCACAAGAAAAAATGTTACGGGAATTTTTCGGAAACAACCCCGGCTTCGAACAGTTCTTCCAACAACGGCGACCAGGATTGCGGCCGCGTATGACTCCCCGCCAGGAAGGGGCCGGCTCTGGTTTCATTGTTGACCCTCAAGGGATCGTGCTCACCAACAGCCATGTTGTCGAAGGGGCAGATCGGATCGTCGTCAAGTTGAATGATGGGCGTGAACTGGTTGCGGAGTCCTGGAACTTCGATCCCCGTACCGATATCGCGATTGTTCGCATCAAAACCGATAAGCCGTTGCCCGCACTCACGCTGGGGGACAGCAACCAGATGCAGGTGGGAGACTGGGTTCTGGCCCTGGGAAATCCCTTTAACGTGGGAACGACTGTGACGTCGGGGATCATCAGTGCGACCGGACGAGGTCCTGGAATCAACGAACGCGAAGAATATCTGCAGACCGACGCCGCCATCAATCCGGGCAACAGCGGCGGCCCACTCGTCAACCTGTACGGAGAAGTGATCGGTATCAACACGGCAATCTCCAGCCGGAGTGGAGGCTATGATGGAATTGGCTTTGCGATTCCGTCCAAGAATGTCCGCTGGGTGGCTGAGCAGTTAATCACACATGGTGAAGTAAAACGTTCCTACCTGGGAGTCCAGTTGCAGGCACTGACTTCAGAACTGCGGCAGAAATTGAAAGTCCCGTTTGGCAAGGGAGCGCTCATTTCCGAGGTTGGATCGGGAACCCCGGCGGAGAAGGCAAAACTGCTTTCTGGAGACGTCATCCTCAACTTTGACGGACGTGTCATCTCTGACCGGGATGATCTGGTCGATGCCGTCGAACGCGCAGCTCCGGATAAAAACTACAATCTGAATGTGCTGCGTGACGGAAAAGAAATGCAACTCACCGTCAAACTCGAAGCCATGCCCAGCGACTATACTCCCGCACTCCAGCGAGCCCGTATGCACGACAACCCCACCCAGCAGACCAAGCCCAGCCAGCAGGAAGTTTCCAAATTGGGGATTGAAGTCTCGCCGCTGGACAGCCAGCTGGCGAGTCAATTGGGGGTGGACAAGGAGATGAAAGGGCTGGTGGTGCGGAACGTTCGCCAGGGATCACCGGCAGAAGAAGCGGGACTGGAAGTGGGAGACATCATTCAGCGTGTCGGGACCACCACGGTCAGCAATCTCGACGACTTCGGTGCTGCGATTGAAAAAGCAGACCTGAGCACGGGATTACTTCTGCACATCAAACGAGGCAAAGGCTCAGCATTCATCGTGATCAATGCTGAGGAGTAATAGTGCAAGCACGCTGCTCTCGCCTGCCCCCGCAGTAAAAGCATTGCGATTGATGAAATATCGAATGCCGCGAGGCAGGGCGCGGAGAATATGGGGCGAATGCGATTGAGTGTTGAGTGACTGGAGCATCCGGATTCGAACTGTTCGAATCCGGATGCTCTCATTGATGACACTGCCTGGAGACTTGTTCCAACAGCCTGTTGAAATTCACTCGAACCGAGATTTGCCTGACTCGGGAATGTGAGATGATCAATGTTCTGAAAGGGGCTCGACTCGGCAGGAGTCTCTCTCGAACTTCAACGGGTTCAGGCTTGAGCGCATTCACTTCGTATTGTCCGATTGATCGTTGGATTCTCTCCGCGTGGCGAAACGCGACCTATACGGGGTGAATACGCTCTAACGGGGCCATTCCCCGGCACAAAGTTGACGAACGGTCTCTTCGACATGCTTCACGGGAAGCGGCTTGCCGTCTGGACCAATAGGGACAGTTCCATCCCGGGCGATGAGGAACAGACCGTTGAGAGACTTTTCCAAACGGACATCATACAGCCCATACATCCGATGCACCGGACTTTTCGCAGGGATTTTAAGATCGATGTCTGTCAACAGGGGGAACGGAAAGTCTCGGCCGAATTTCTTCTCCGCAGCGAGGTTGGCATAGGGCGTGGCATCGCTGATGGCAATCACTTCAATCCCCTGTTGCCGGAGCGCTTGTGCGTTCTGCGCCAGGGCACGGACGTTTGCGTCTTCATCCGCCCCCAGTTCCGCATCAAAGAACAGCAGAACCACACGCTGGCGACCTAGAAATCGCTCGAACTTGACGAGATGCCGATGATGATCCGCCACTTCAAATCGAGGTGCCAGTGCCCGTGGCGCCGCTTGTACCGGCGGCGCCACCGTTCGCCAGTGCTCCAATTGACGTTCGCGAAACAGGACCAGTCCCAGAATGACCAGACCCGCTGCCAGTAACAGAAGAAGTCCACGTGGAATCATACTTCCAGTGCCCTGTCAGGGCTGTGTTCGAGATGGCATCATCACATCACCGCCTGTTGTAAATGGGGTAGACTCCATATTCTACCCAAGCTTGAGAACAACTTGCTCTGGCCGCATGACGGAACGCTGCCTCTCCGTGGTGAATGCGCATTAGCAATGCTGACAAAGCGCCAGTTTAGCGACAACCGTTCCACAATGAGAACCCCGCTGGAGAATTCGATCGCATCACCAGAAAGCATTCATCCGATCCAGACTGCATCCGGGCGGCGCCGCAATTCTTTGATGAAGAGTTCGGTCCTCATGACCCTGAAATGGCTGAGCCGTGTTTCGATGAACCTTTCGAGAAGCTGAGGACCGATGAAGCTCGACGACTGTGAATCCACTGAATGATGCTGAACAGGTCTTCTGGAGAGAATTTTGCGGGGGTCAACGGGCTGTGTCTTTGCACTGGGACATCTTCCCGTTACGATCAACCGTCTTATCGATTGTTCAATCGTCTGTTCTGATTCCTGTCAACCATTCTGTGTTGCCATGCGCGCAGTGACTTTCGCAGCTACTTCGGGGGAAACGTCCAGATCTATGGACGCGATGAGATATCTTTTGCTCTTGGCGATGGTGCCTGGTTGCAACCGTTCGTCCCGGTCACTGGATATCAAGACAGAAATCCACCCGCCTGCAGTATTATTAAGTGAAGTCGAGAGTGCGGAGGATCGAACCCGATTCGGACGTTGTCCCATCGAGGTGACCAACCCGGGTGTAACAGATCAGACAGCAACCTTGCTTCGGACCGGATGCTCCTGTTATGGGGTCTCTTTGAACGACGAGCGACTGGCCACCGGCGCGGAATTTACGATTCCCGCAGGTCAAACGCGACAGTTGCAGATTGAGTTTCAGCCCGCCTCCAGTCAGAGCGAAAAATTCTATACTGCCGATTTTGGGGTCCAGTCCCCCGAGGGAGAAGCAGGCATCTTGTCTGTCAAATGCCGATATCAGGTCTATGCTGATGTGCGTCTGACACCCACCGTGATTACGGTGGATGCGGTTCCTCAGAAGCCGGCAGAAACTCAACAGAATATTATTATCGAACATGTTTATCGTGGTGAATCGACTGATTCGCAGGAACCCGGATTTCCAAACTTGCCCGCATCCATGCAGATCCTGCAAGTTCAGAAATCAGGGCTTCCGGAAAAGATCGAACCGAATCTGTGGCGACAATTCTGGGATGCGACTGTGAAAATCCAGCTTCCCGCCGATCGTCCCGATAGCATGCCGCCAATTAATTATCACGTCTCTGTGAGTCGGGAACATCACGGGCCAACTGTCAGTGGCCAGGGGAGCGTTGTCATCCATACTCGCCAGACGATTGCATTTCCCAGTCGCGTGAACTTTGGAAAGGTCAAAACGGGAAGCAGTCGCAGTCGGCGAATCCTGCTTTCCAGTCTGGACGATCAGGCCTTTCGCCTGCAATGTGATCAGGCCGCCCTGCCACCCGAACTGGAAGTCCGGTTTTTTGATTATTCAGAAAAGCGACATCTTGTAGAGTTAACATTCACTCCCTCGCATGCTGGACCATTTTCTGAAGAATTGAAATTGCAGACCGACATGTACGATGTCACTCAGATTTCAATTTCTCTGGAAGGGATTGCTGAATAGAACCCTGCGGCCGATACAGAGGAGATGCATAACGTTTCGCGATGACGCCCTCCAATACTTGAGCCCTGACAGGGCACTCATTATAAAATTACGGGAACGGTAAAGCCAAAGCTCAAAAAGTTAAGGATCGCATTGGTGGTGGCTTCACCCGGTTTGAAGTGCAACATGACCAGGTCATCGGGCTGGATCAGAATTCGCTCTTTCTTGTCTTCCATGGCCCGGGCCAGATCAACCCGGATGGAGATTTGTGAACCATCCGGCATTTTCCGCAGGATCACCGCTCGTGATGGCTTAATAATCCAGCCCGGGCTCCCGCTCCGCAAGGAATCACCACTCTGGCCGAGAGGCCCCCCCACCGAACCGACTGCCATGGAGATGGCTTCAATAATATCGACATCTTCATCGCGAGGCAGCGGAATCTTTGATCCGCCGATCAGGCCGCCGGTATAAAAATAGTCATACCGGCGGGGGACATAAACAACATCACCCGCATTCAGAATGACATCTTTCGGCCCAAATGGGAGGGCCTCACCGGGATAAGCATATAATGGAATCCGAATAATACTGGGACCTGATATTTCGCCATGTTCATAGCGTTCGACCAGTTTATCAACCTCTCTGGGACCGATGCTCGAACTCCCGTTTATCGCGCCGTTCCGCATGACCCAGACTTCACGAACACCATCGGTTCCCGGCAATCCCCCTGTGGCTGCCAGCGCATGCAGCACATCATTTTCATAAGCAGGCAGGTCAATCACTTCGCCCGATCCACGATGGATCTGATCCACAATTCCCGGAGGCGTCAAGGCAACCGCGGGATTGGGAGTATCCTGTCGCATGACGACGACACGCTGAACACGCTGGGTGATCAGCGAGACAGAAACACGCTCGCGGCCAGCTGCAATGACGGAATTGGCGCGATAGAGTTCCTTGATCTTGTCGGAGACTTCCTGAATGGTCATGCCCTCCACGGGCACCCGGCCGACCAGCGGCATTTCCAGAGCGCCATCAGTCCCCACGGTCATGGGAAGTCCGGTAGAAGGATTGACGATGCTGCCGCCGGGAGGATAGTAGCGTTGATTGAGTGTCTGAAACTGTGTCAAGACTGGCGTATCGTCAACGGAGGGGGGTAAGACCCCATAGACAAAGATGGCCAGAGTATCTCCCGATCCCACTCGATAAGCCTGCGGCCTGTCCTGTCCCAGTGCGGAAAGCAGGATCGGAACCTGTGCTTCTTTGATACTGCCAAAGAGATAAGGATCGATCCGGCTGGCTGGAATGGAACGGTAGGTCCCCGTGATACTATGGCACCCGGAACTGGCGATGGCGATCAACAGCAGGACAGGGCACATCTTCTTCCAGCTCAATTCGACTGCTTTTGAAAGCTGAAAATCCATCTTGGTTGTCCTTTCCGAGTCGGACGAATCATACTGCCCGCGAGCAGACCTGGCGTCGACTGTTTGTTCCGGCCTCAGCCAAATCTCTTCACGTTGCACAAAAATTCTCACGCCCTGAGAGAACTCTGACTTTTTCAAACCCAATCCAGTGCCCTGTCAGGGCTCGAATCTGGGATGCGTCATCACGAAACGTCCTCCGTTGTCGGACTTTGCGTTGAGGCGAACCCCAAATTTTAGAGTAGACGAGGCGCTAGGAATGACGCAGCACTACATCGCCGGCAAATAGAGCGAGGGCTGAATAAATGTCGATAATTCCGGAACAGGTGACCGGTTGGAGGATTCCTGGAATGAAGTTGGAGCAGGGGGAACAATGAAATCTGAACTAAAACCGTGTGGATCGGAAACTGCCTCAGAGAGCAGTCTGTCACCATGAACCGGATAATTTCCCACTGGAGGACAAGCCCCCGCCGGTGCCCAGACTTTCAGGTAGTGCGTATCAGGTTGTAGCGATGCGATCATCGCGCCATCCTGAAATCCAAGGTACCATTCATGCCGCTTTTGATCCCCATGATTCAGGATCTGGGAAGGCTTCCAATAATCATGTGGCGCGAACATGGGAGGATTTCCATCCCCGCCTGTCACCACGTCGAAATAGCCCGCCTTCCAACCCGATTTGTAATCGGAACTGCAGCTTTGCTCGCAAGTCCAGCGAAATTTCAAATAAGCCATTTCTGTACGAAATTGCTGAGAATGTTCGTAATGACTGTCCATCAATCCCGCACATCCCACCATCATGGTCATCAAAGGCAGAAGCACTGAAATCTGTCTGAACACACTATAGGCCATGGTCGTTGCACTCCTTGGCGCACCTTTTGGATCACGCCATGTGACATCGGCCTGCCTAAGAAGTAATCATGATGCGGGTCGCACTGGAAATGCGCGTTACAAAACTAATTTTCGTTTGAACTGATACAATCAGTAAAAACGGAAAGGTCGCCGTAAACTTCCCATTCTCCCATTTAAGAGCGAAGGCAAGATATCTGAAAATCTATAACAGACCATTTCTGAATGGGTTACAGAAATCTGCAAATCCTGAATAAATCCCTGCACTACGACGTACAACGTTTCAGGAGACGGCAGTCAGGCAGACGATTTCTCCAAGCCCCATGGTCAGCGAATCGCCGCGATAGATGCGGAAATGCGATTGGATCGAGATCTCCGGCAAAGGAAACTGCAGGCTGAGCAGATGGCGGAGGTACAATCGAACAAAAGTCGGTTGACCGACGGCAGCAAGTCGAAAATTCATCGTCAGCGGAAAAGGAGCGTCGGGTTGCAGCACCAGAATCGACCCACGTTTCATACCTGTGCCACACTGCTCTCCCGGCTGATCACCAATCACGATCGTACCGGCAATCATACCGGCGCCAGTGGCTGCTCCTGTGTGGCCTCCCACAGCCACCAGGCCGCGCCGTTGCCGAAGACCGACTCCATCGCCGGCATTGCCGCAAATCAAAAGCTCGCCACCTGTCATCCCTCTTTTTGAGCCGGGATAAGCAGCCCCAGCGTGATGCCCGGTGTCACCCAGAATTTGAATTCGTCCCCCCTTCATTTCTGCGCCCGCCCAGTCTCCCGCATGGCCGGTGACCAGAATCTCACCTCCCCGCATCTGGGCTCCCAAATGCATTCCAGCATTTCCGTGCACCTGGATTTTTCCGTGTCGCAGTCCAGCACCGATGGATTTCAGTCTCTCGCAGTTCCCCTCAAAAATCAAAACGGAGTCGGCCGCAGACCCCGCGATCTCAAAGATCTCTCCACAGGGGACTTGACGGTTTCCCATCCAGATTGGAATCGCGGCCACTTGTGCCGGGTTCCGGGGAGCCAGTCGCTCAAGTTGCAACGGGGCCACGTCGACAGAGAGAGCAGGTTGAGCCTTAAGGCAGAAAACAAGTGGCATACCACGTTCCAATTCATTCCATTCCTGAGCCGTCCGGAGCAAGTTACTTTTGTGCGGGCTCCATGCAGTCGCATCTCAATTGACGAAATGTCGTTGTATTCCTGGCAATAGAATGTGGTCCAGATGAGGAGTGAAATGCTCCCGCCGGATGCGAGCAGGTTACTCTGACCGATTGATTTCGGCCACCACTCAAGCCATACAGTCATTTCAAGTCTGACCAGATGGCGACAAGGGAAAAGAAGGAGAGGGAATAGCATGCGAGCAGGTTGCTCTGACCTGGGCCCGCGCAGCACGCGTTTCGACTGATGAAACACAACTCGCCGCGTCGCGGGACGCGGTCGATGCGGGGATGAATGCAATCGAAACGCAGCCTTTCCCCTATCCTCTGTCCCTTCTCCTTTACGTCACTTTGGATCAAACCTGGAAAAACTGTCATTCACATGCACGGCATTTTCGCGTCTGGAAAGAACTTTGATTGCGTACAGCAGAGAGGCCGGCGCACATCATATTGATTCCTCTGACAGACAGAAACCGTACGGAGCAACTTGCCCTGCAATAGTTTCCTGCAATTGTTGCCAGGTCACCAGAGTCCGCGGGCGAGGAACAGCCGCGACCTACGATCTGAGCATTTCCAGGCCATTCATCGTCCCGGAACTGGAAGCAAAGTGGTCCAGTTCGAGTCCAAGACGCTGTAACATGGAGACATACAGGTTGGCCAATGGATAATTATGATCACGGTCGAATGCCAGGTGTTGCCCGTGCTGGAAGCCGCCGCCTGCCAGGAGGATGGGCAGGTTCTGGTTGTTGTGCCCGTTATGGTTCCCCATATCCGAACCGAACAACACCATGGTATGGTCCAGCAGCGTGCCGTTTCCGTCTGGACTGCTGCGAAGTTTTTCGAGGAATTCCGCATAGGCCTTAATCTCTTCCAGCTCGATAATCCCCAGTTGTCGCAGTCGTTCGGTATCATTTCCGTGATGCGAAAGCATGTGATAGTCCTGATCCACTCCAGTGATCGCCAGAACGGTATTGACGCCCGAGTGGTCCATGGTGATCAGCCGGGAAGAATCGGTCTGCAGTGCGAGGTGGATCATGTCATACATGAGACGTGCATGGATGATGTGGTCGGCGCGGTTGGTGTTGTCTTTGGGAGGAGTCACAGAGACCTTGGGTTTCGGTCTGGTCTCCCAGTCCTGTGCCTGGACAAGCCGCTCCTCCGTCTCCCGGACTGATGTGAAATACTGGTCGAGGGTCTGGCGATCTTCCGGACCAACGCGGCGTTGCAGCCGTTTTGCTTCACCCATCACGGCATCGATCACGCTTTGCCGATCCTTGAGCCGCTGGATTTGATACTGCTTCTCTTTGCCTTGACTTTCGAGGAACATCTGGGCGAACAGACGAGATGGACGCGACTCGGACGGGATTTTGACGCCGCTGCGTGAAACAGAAATGCTGTTGCCGGGGGTTGTAGCGACCACCAGCGAGCTGAATCGTGTTTCACGTCCAAGATGTTCCGCCGCGAGTTGATCGATCGAAATCGAATTTTTGAAGCTCGTACTTCCCGGGGCTCGCGCCGCAGTCAGGTAGGACGCACCTGCTGCATGCCCTCCGTCGACATCGGGGTGTGACGTCCCCGAGAAGATTGTGAAATCATTCCGGAAATCCTGCAGGGCATCGAGGTAGGGAGTGGAGGTATAGTTTCGACCAGCGTCATCCGGAAACAGATTCTTGGCCAGCAGGCCGAAGCCGAGTCGCACCGCGACCATACGGCGTTTTGGCGAGAGCACCTCAGCGGCGCGAGCCGTCGCAGGGACCGATGGCACCATCGCATTGAGAAACGGAAGGGACAGCGCTACGCCGGCCCCTTTGAGCACGGTTCGTCGATCGAGAGTTTTCATCGCCAGCCAGTTCGTCAGAGATTATTGATTCGGATTTTCTACAGACTCTGGAATTCTTTGCTCTGCACGATTTCATGAATCATCGTGCGGAAGCCGCTCTGCTTGCTTGAGACCTTCGTCACGATCTCCGCAATTTCGCTTCGATCGGAGAAGCCCATGCTTCTTCCCAAAGAATAGATCAGCAGTTTTTCCGTCAGGCACGTGGTAAAGAATTCCGGATGCTGCATCAGGTCGCGTTTGAATTCGCGAACATCGGTGAACTTTATTCCATTGGCGGTGATGCCACTGGAGTCGACGTCCAGGCCACGGCGATACGGGCGGCGCCCGAGCTTTCCATTGGTTTCATGATAAGGAATCTTGTCGCCAGGTCCAAACTTCTCGGTCAGTGCGTCTTGTGTTGGCGGGTACTCTGGAAAATTCCTGATCCATTTGGGAATGTCGCCAGGACTGATCGAGCGATAGAAAACTCGCTCTCCGCCAATCGGGTCGAATCCTTCCAGTGCGAAGCCGGGAGGATCGATGCGGCGATGACAACTGGCGCATGCAGCAATGTTGCGATGCTTGTCGAGTTGTTCCCGCATTGTCGTCGCTCCACGGATGTCCGGTTCGATCGCACCCACATTCGGTGGCGGTGGCAGAACTGTCTCCCCCATGATGTTTCGCAAGACCCAGACTCCCCGGACGACGGGAGACGTATTTGTTCCATTGGCGGTGATCTTCAGGACACTGGCCTGGGTGATCACGCCGCCGCGAACGCTCTCAGCTGGAAGTTCCACACGTCGGAACTCCTGTCCATAGACTCCGTCGATGCCGTAGTGCAGTGCCAGCCGCTCATTCAATATGGTCCAATTGGAATCAACGAAATCGTACACGGGCAGGTCATTGTCCAGGATTTCGCGAAAGTAGCGTCTGGACTCTTCCAGCATCGAGAGTCGCAGCATTTCATCATATTCAGGAAAGAGGACCCTGTCCGGTTCGGTAAAGTCGATCTCGCGTAATCCGAGCCATTGCCCGATGAAATTTTCCACGAAGCGGTCTGACTTCGGATCGTTTAACATGCGATCAACTTCATCACGCAAGACTTCCGGACGACTCAATTGACCTTCTCCAGCCAATGCCAGCAAACGCTCATCCGGCATTGAGCTCCAGAAAAAGTACGATAATCGGGAGGCCAGTGCAGCGTCGTCTGATTGCGGCCGAATTTCCGGGGGGGCGTCCCGGAGCAGAAAATGGGGAGAACAGAGTATCCCCTGCAGGCCAACCTTCAGGGCTTCTTCAAACGAACGCTTTTCCTCCAGCGCCTGTTGAGTGAGCGCCACGTACGGCTCTAATTCCTCCGGAGTCGTGGAGCGGCGAAATGCACGAGGAAGAATCTGCCCGAGGATCTTGCGGGCGTCTTCCAGGCTGCCGGATTTCGGGTCAACATCACCCAGCAACTGCACCCGACTCAGCGGCGGCCATGGTTCAAGCGGTCCTTCCATGGAGATTTCACCGATGACCAGTCCGGGGCTGTCAAACCGGGCCACACCGTTCTCACCGGTCATTCCGTAGGGGACCATCTTATAGCTTCCCCCTTTTGTGAGGAAGTGTTCAAACTCGACGGTCGTCCAGTCATCTCCCAGGGGAATATCGTAATAGCCGACGAGCTTGCCGCTGCCCACGATGACATTTCCACCGTAAACCGCCAACGGTTGCGGGCGTTTCAGGCGGTGTCCTTTGACCTGAATCCGCACGCGATAGGTACCATCTTCCGTTGCTTTACCTGTTGCAAAAATCGCCGGACACCAGCCATCCCGAAAAATCATCAACCCATCTTCGTCGGTCTTTTGAAAGAGATTGCCTATCTGCTTGGCAGGGAAGCTGTCGCGGCCCAGCGGCATGCTGACGCTCATTCGTTTTGGTTCACGAACAGGCCCGTAAGCTGCGTCGATCGCTGCTTCCGCAGCTCGTAAATAGATCTCCATCTGGGTTGCAGAAATCCCCAGACCGGACGCCACGGTGTCAAAGCCATACGTCCGCTGATCTTCCGGTAACATGGCCTGCAGATCGACACGAATCTGAAACAGATCCCGCACGGTGTTTTCGTATTCCACCCGATTAAGCCGTCGAATTCGCTGATGGTTACGGGCAGCATCCGCCTTCAACAAAGCCGAACTCAAACTGTTCAGAAACGACATGGAGGCTGTGGCAGGGGGACGTTCCTCGTCCTTGGGGGGCATCTCTCCATGGATGACACGATCATACAGACGAACCCATTTATTGAGCACATCCGGGTCGGAAAGATTCCGGCTGATCTTATCGAGATCAAACCCGCCTTCGCGCGCTCCGTCAGCATGACAACTGCTGCAATGCTGCTTCAGGAACGCATCCAGCGGCAGAGACCAGTCATCCGCACCAGCCTGCCCTCCGCCCAGAGACATCCCCACGCCGGCAACCAGTCCCAGGCACAATTGCCTTACAAAGCTGTTCATGTGACTGATCATCAAGAACCGGCGCATCAATTGCCCTTAAAAATAGTTAAAAATGGAATGTCCTGGCGTCAGAAAAACGGGAGCAAAAGTGAATGATCAGAACGGGCCAACGACCTCGTTGCCGGAGATGGTGGTTGAAGCTTGAAGGATCGTCATATCGGTGTTTTCGCTGACAAAGCGGCACGCGCCGTCTCCTAACAGCATATGGCACCCACCAGCGTGATAACTCCCAGGAAAATTCAAATTATAGTTCTTGACTTTAGTGGGATCTCTCAGCTCTATATTGATTCCATATTTGACTCCCTCAGGCGTTGTATAAAATGCCATTACATAGGTATTAGTATATGCCGCCCAGAATGCCATCCGGTCTGGCTGCTGATCTTTGGTTTCCTGGAAGCCTTCTCCGAAAAGGAAGGTATTGCTCAGTCCATCGGAGACATCCTTCAATCGTGCAGCTCCGTTAATGCCGAATGCTCCACGTCCAACCTGGGTTGTGTCATACTTGTGACCACGATTACCGTCATCAAGCCGGAACGTTCCCGTCATGGGGGAGTAACTTGTCGGTTGAAGACTTTCAATTTGATCAAATCCAGAATTATAGGCGCTAAACGTAAAATTCTTGATTTCCTTACCTCCTTTTTCGGAGGGGCACCAGAATATCGGAAGAAAAACTCCCTTCACCACTTCTTGTGAATTGTCCGGGCTCCCTGCACAGTTTGCAGCGAATCGGGACATCGGAACATCCATGTCAATCTGCTGGTAAAGAGTGGACTGGTCGACAAAGGGAAGCAGGAAGACTTGTGTGGTGGCCCCCCGAATCGCCTCGACCGTATTGTATCCATAACAATTGTTATTTGTATTCGAGTTCCTGTGAGGACCATTAATGCATCCTGGCGGGAAAATTTTGTGAACATCAGCATAGTTATGCAGTGCCAGCCCGACCTGCTTCAGATTGTTTTTACATTGTGATCTGCGGGCCGCTTCACGAGCCGATTGCACTGCGGGCAACAAGAGTGCAATTAACACGGCAATAATTGCAATGACAACGAGCAGTTCGATGAGAGTAAACCCTTTGTGTTGCGTTGCAGTCGATGGATCTTTTTTCATGACATTTGTCCTTCACTGAAAAGGATACATATAAGCACGTCACGTACATGCTGAAAAACAGATACAAATAAAATAAGACGACGCCATCAGAGTAATGATCGCGACGCAGTTTAGAATTCGCCCACGGGGAAGCCATCCCGGCGATGGGAGAGACGCTGGTAGATACCAATTCCTGCTCCGGGCTTCTTTCCTGAATATGATCTACTGTTGTTTCCGCTTCCGCTCGCTCCGATGTTGCAAGCGTTATCAGCGCAGGACCATTGAATGCTATCACTCACGAAACGAACTGCACCGTCAGCCATCAGGAAGTGAGCTCCACCGGTATGCGTGCTGCTGAAGCCCTTATTGCACCCTTCCTGGCTTTGTGCATCTGTATGGTCCGCTGCCCGGCCATGAAAGTTGGAATAATTCAGCGGGGTCCCGGCGCTTCCAATATTCGTCTGAATGGTATTGTCTCGTACCACATCAGAGAGTGTTCGGGTTCCTCCTCCCACCCAGACCGCCGAACGGCATCGCCAATCTCGTTCGCCCACCAGAAACTGATTTGAAGTTCCATCGGCGATCATGGAAATATCGACGCTGCTGCCCGGCCAGATCGCGCCCCAACCCTGAGAGAATCCACCAGTGCCTAAAAAGGAAGTCGTACTGGCGTACAGCAACGACGTTCCCGAGACAGCCGGATAACTGGAAACGGCGACATTGCTCTTGGCATTCGTAGCATCGACAATCTTGGGAGCGACATCTGACGGGCAACGAAACGCGGGTAATACCGTGGTCACCAATTGCCGGTGCGTTGCATAGGCAGCGTTTGTCGTCAGGACATCGCTGAGCCGCACTTCGTTGGCTTGCAGGGAGTTGAACAGCCCCGCCTGGTCGATCTGCGGTAAGATAAAGGTACCCCAGCCCCAGCCTGCTCCCGCAGTTCCGATAACGGCTGGCACCATTGCCGGCGGAAACTGGTTATGAATTCCATGGTAATTATGCAGTGCCAGGCCGATTTGCTTCAGGTTGTTCTTGCACTGCGAACGCCTTGCTGCTTCCCGTGCACTCTGCACGGCTGGCAACAGCAGTGCAATCAGCACGGCAATAATCGCGATCACCACTAGAAGTTCGATCAGCGTGAAGCCTTTTTCGGCAGACAATAAAGCCCTGCCAGGCTTCGACTCCCTGTCATTTGTCAGCTTGGGGAAACTGTACGAACGGGGTATGGAGAAACCCCGTTGGTTCAGTCGTGAAGGAGTGTGCATCGAATCTCTCCCAAAATGAACGCTGAAACAAGGTCGAAAGCAAACGTACAAAAAGTAACCTATCCGTGAGGTATCGTGCAGAACTTTCGGGGTTTACCTCTCAATTTTGAAAAAACGAAATTTTCGCAAAAGTTCCGAAAGAGGAGGGTTGCCGCCGTGAAGCGATGATCGACAGGCGATGATGTTGTCTCTGAATGGTCATCCGGCAACTCACGATCAGCACTTCCAAATTGGGAAGCCTGGTCGAAAGTGACATAAAGAGAAGTGGGCGAGGAATTTATCCAGTCACGGAGGAATGCGCATCAAGCCGCTCCAGAAAGCAGACAATGAACTGAGGGAGAAAAGACACCAGACAATGCATTCAAATAGAACAAGTTGCTCTGGCCTGGGTTCCCGCAGCGCGCGTTTCGGCTGATGAAAGACAACTCGCCGCGTGGCGGAACGCGATCGATACGGGGACAATCCGCTCTAAACGCTCAACACACCTCAGATAGACGCAGTACCACACTTCAATCAGGAGCGAGAACCGAAATGACTTACGGCTACCGAATTCGATGATGATTGAATGAGCTGAAGTATGGATTTCACTTCGGGGACGCTCATTCATGAAAATACATATAAGCCACTCGCAATGTCAAGCCTGATCATTCTTGATCCCGCTTGATCCCAAGCAGAGCGTGTGCGTCGGAAACGTTGGTGGAAAACCCATGATCATCGGGGCGAGGTCACGGATTTCAGTCCTGAAATTGGTTAACGATGATGAAGATGAAACGCATACCGGACTGATTTTACGTAATAATGATGATGATGATGATTGATGGATGGATGGATGGATGGATGGATGGACAACGCCTGCCCGATGGATATTCCGGGGAAATGAAGACGCAGAGACGTAAAGAATTCTTCTCTCTGCGTCCTGGCCGCCTTTGCGTCTTCTTTTATTTTTTCGAAGAGACACACAAAAGGTCATGTAGACAAAATGGACGGACCAGCGATCGAGGTCGTCGTGGATTAAAGTGTTGGTTTCACAGCTTCAGAACCACTCATTCATATTCATAGCCACTAACGCGAGACTGGAGCGCATTCACCCCGCACAGAGACCGCGTTCCGTCACGCGGCGAGTTGTGTTTCACCAATCGAAACGCGTGCTGCACGGGCACAGGCGAGAACAAGTTGCACTGGTCCGTCCATTTTGTCTACGAAAACTATTCCGTGACAATGGCGTCCGGAGGTGATTGATCGATCACTTTGACAGGGACGTTGCGGATCTTCAGGACACCCGCAATGATGACGACGGCTGTCGAGCACAGAATTGCTACGCTCAACCACGTTTTCGCGTTACGTCGCATTCCTGCAAATGCCGGAATCCGTCCGGGCAGAACAGATGCGATGAAAAAGACGATCAGTGCCAACAGGATCTTGATGCCCATCAACATGTGATATTTCCCGTCACCATGATGCTGCGGAGCGGCGACAGCCAGGTAATTGTAGAGTCCGCTCAGGACCAGAACGGTGATGCCAATATGGACAAATGGTTTCCAGCGTTTCGTCACGCCTTGTTTCAGGAGTTCGTGCTCGGTTTCCGGCAACTGGCTGGCTGCGGGATATAAAACGTACCGCATGAAGATGGCACCGCCAAATAGAGTGATGGCCCCCAGAATGTGCAGGCAGCGGGAAAGTGTGACAATGGGATCTGGCATCTGGAATTCCTTCAGCAATTGGAGTAGCAGGCAGGGCAATGCGTCACTTTATAGGCCGTGCTGAGGAATGATGGTAGTGCTGCCCCGCAGCTTGGGATTCGGGTCGGTTTCTCGCGATTCGCTCCGTTATCGCCCGCGTCGCATTTTTAAAGCAAGTTGCTCTGGCCTGGGCTCGCGCAGCGAGCGTTTTGGTTGGTGAAAGGCAACTCGCCGCGTGGCGGGACGCGGCTAATGCGGGAGTCATGCGCCCCTAGCCGAAATTTGAGTTAAGATAGACGACCAACAATGGTCCGACTCTCCTCTCCAGAGGGCTTGATCGCAGCAGCGCAGCTTCCGGACGTATTTGATTTTCCGGCCGGATTGCTTTACCGTGTGCAGACGATACGTTTGATGAGACAGATCGAGCGAACGGTTGTTGCAAATGGAACTCCTTTCACATCCGGATGAAGATGCTGTCACAGCATTTCTCAAGTTTACAGTGCCGGGATGGCGAGGGGTCGGGGGCCAGAAAGTTCGATGATTTGCAGAGTTTCCTGACGCCCTCCCCCTGAACTCTTTTCTTCATCAGAACAGACTTGAACGACTGTGTCATCATGGCCACTCCCGAACCTTCTCGTGAATTGATCGAAACTTTCGAGAACCCGTTTCCGCAGCGGAATTACCTGATTGAAACGGTCTGTCCGGAATTCACATCGGTCTGCCCGAAGACAGGTCAACCCGACTTCGGGACGTTGACGATCTCGTATATTCCAGATCTGCTCTGTTTCGAATTGAAATCGCTGAAATTGTATTTGCAGCAATATCGCAATCACGGGGCCTTCTATGAACGGGTGACAAACACCATTCTGGACGATCTGGTGTTCATGACGCATCCGCGATGGATGAAAATCGAAGCTGCTTTCACTCCGCGAGGCGGTATTCGCACCACCGTTGTAGCCGAACATCCCGAATCGCCGTTGCTCCCATCCGGCCAGGCATAAAGAGCCCGTTCAAACGCAGAGCAAGTTGCTCTGGCCTGTCAGGGCTTCGTTTCAGGGTGTGTCATAGCGAAACGTCCTCTGCTGTCGGACTTTGCGTTAAGACCTACTCAAATTTTTAAAGTTGACGAAACACCACTGTCATTCCATTGGCAGCCCGGGGTAGGTGACCCGTTTCCGTTTGAGAAGAGCGCCTGCGGTGAGCTGATGTGGTCGCAATGTGCCGTTTGAGAAAATGTGCTGAACGGTCAAGCCGGCAGCTGTGGCGTAATCACTGACCAGTCGACGATGGCAGCGCCAGTATACACTTTCTGAGCACATGATCGCAGTTCGATGAGCGTGGACAATCTCCATCAGCTCTGCAAAACCTTCACGGAATGCAGGCGTCTGCATGTAATCCCCATAATTCCGGAAGCTGGCATTGTGCAGCCCGATATTCAGAGATGGATTTTTCAGGTGCTGTAAAGGACGCCGGCCCCCCAGTTTTTCGATACAGCGATATTCGATCCCCGCTGCCTGGAGCGCTGCTGCAAAAGTGGTCTGATTGAATTGCGGAAACGTGCGCGAGCCCGGGAAACGTCGAATATCCGCCAGCACTTCCACTTGATGTTGCTGAAGCAATTCAATCAATGTTTCCAGCGGCAGATTGGAATGACCAATCGTCAATAATTCCGTAGAACTGCGGCGAGGCCGCTCGGCCGTTGTCATGATGGAGACCACATGAATGGAGTTCTGCTTCATCAATCCGCGGATACTGTAAGGAGTTGCCCGATTCTGAAGTAGAGGCGATGAGAATACAAACAAGGGCAGAGATTTGAAGAAGGAGAGAGCCTCTATTTGACGCTTCCTCTTCCCCCGATTCCCTTCTCTCTTTTCCCTGCTCCTTCCCGTCATCTGGCCTCCGGATGTTTAACGGGAGAAGACAGGGCGCCTGGGCAATACAGAAGATTTGAAAATCTGAAAACGTAAGATGCTCTTGAATCGCCTGAATTCGCCTCGAATCGGGGACGTAAAAATCCTAGAATCCATCTGATTCTGTAGAGCAAGTTGTTCAAGGACGCAATGCGGATGGATGGGACCAATGCTGAGGGACCAGATGTGCGGTTCTCCCTGATGGAGAGGCTGCGCAGCGGGCTGACGCTCTCAATATTGATCGTGGCCTTGACGGCGTTCGTGTCGGGGAGCGGATGGCATTCCGCACAAGCACAAATTCTGAAAGAGAAGCCCAGGCAGAACGCCAAAGAGTTTGGCAGCAGGCAGAATCATCTCGCTCGGGAATCCAGTCCGTATCTGCGGATGCATTCCACGAATCCGGTGGACTGGTATCCCTGGGGACCGGAGGCTTTGCAGAAAGCGCTTTCTGAAAACAAGCCCATCTTTCTATCCGTGGGTTACAGCACCTGCTTCTGGTGCCATGTCATGGAACGGCAGGTCTTCGAGAACGAAGAGATTGCCGCGTATATGAACGAACATTTCATCAATATCAAGGTGGATCGCGAAGAGCGTCCCGATATTGATGATGTCTATATGACCTCTTTGCAGGTGTATTTTCAACTGGCACAATCCACTCAGGGAGGGGGCTGGCCGCTGTCCATTTTTCTGACTCCCGATGGTAAGCCGATTGCCGGGGGAACCTATTTTCCTCCGAAAGAGACTCCGGGCCTGACCAGCTTTCCGACCGTTCTGCGTCAGATTCAGACTGCCTGGAAAACACGCGAAAATGATGTGCGAACCACGGCAGATCTGATTACCCGGGAAGTGACCCGGCTTTCCACTCCTTCGTTGACCCAGAGTCCTGTCAAACCGGGGCCCGAGTTGGTGCATGCCGTCCTGCAGTCTATTGAATCTGCTTATGATCCAGTGGAAGGTGGGCTGGACTTCGACCCCAAATCGCCAGAAGGGGCAAAATTTCCGATGGCCTGCCGACTGCAGTTGCTGCAGTCTCAGGTGGGGCGTCCCCCCGCCCAGGGCCAGAAGGACCCTGCGGAAATGCTGGATGTCACACTACAGAAAATCGCTGCCGGCGGTATCTGGGATCACCTGGGGGGAGGTTTTCACCGTTACGCCACCGACCGCCGGTGGCGCGTGCCGCATTTCGAAAAAATGTTGTACGACAATGCTCAACTGGCGGAAATCTATGTCGAAGCATATCGCCGCACGGGGCGGGATCAGTACCGTCAGACCGCCGAAGGCATCTTCGAGTTCGTACAGCGGGAATTAACAGGTCCGCATGGTGATTTCTACTCCGCCCTGGATGCAGAGACGGACGGAATTGAAGGGGCTTTCTATACCTGGACCAAGGCCGAACTGGAAAAACATCTCTCAGCAGCGAATTTAAGAATCTTCACGATTGTTTATGGTCTGGATCAGCCGTCTGCACTGGAAACAGGTTCTGTCCTCTCTCTGCCCCGGCCGTTGCCTGATGTGGCCGAGACGCTGGGAATGCCGGTGAGTGAATTAGAGATTCGCCTGGCCGAGATGAAAAAGACCATGCTGGCGGTACGTCAACAGCGCAGCCCGCTTCGAAAGGATGACAAAGTCCTGACCGCCTGGAACGGGCTGATGATCCGGGCCTATGCACGCGGCGGACAGATTTTAAAGCGACAGGACTATCTGGAAGCTGCTTCCAAGGCAGCCGCCCGCATCCTGGCAGAACATCGAGACCCCAATGGGGGGCTCTTAAGAATCAATGCTTCCCTTTCCGAACAGCAACCGGCATTTCTGGAAGACTATGCCTTTCTGGTCAGTGGACTGCTGGCACTTTATGACGCCACTCATCAGGACAAATGGCTGAATGCGGCCCGCCGACTCACGGATGATCAGATGAGCGCCTTCTGGGATCAGAAGCAAGGCGGGTTTTTCTTCACCTCCAATCGGCAGGAAATTGTCCTGACGCGGCTGAAAAACGCCTATGATCATGAAATGCCCTCGGGGAACAGCGTCAGTGTCCAGAACCTGGTGCGTCTGGCTCGCTTGAGGTCCGACGAAACCTATCGCAAGCATGCCGAAAAAACGCTGGAAGCGTTTGGAAATCAGTTGCAGGATGCACCTGAACGCTCTGCCTACATGGCCATCTCGTTGCAGGAATTTCTGCACTGGTATGGAACTCCGGAGTCGCAAGCGGCTGGAGAAGGGCTCTTCTCTGGAGGGCCGTCCATGGTGAACCGTCCCCGTGCGGAGAAAACTCCACAATTCAAGGAGGCCCGCCCCGATGGTGATCAGGCTGCCAATGCCTCCCTGCATTTCCCCGAGCATCCGGGAGCCATTGTCCAACTGCTTCCAGATGCCGAGTCCGCAGCCAAATCGCCTCATCTGGCAGCCAGAGGATTCCTGGAAACAGATTCCCTCACACCGGGCAAAAACTGTCGCCTGGCAATTGAACTGGTGATTGAACCGGGGTGGCATCTCAATGCCAATCCGGCACAACCGGACTTTCTCAAACCCTTGACGGTCAGCCTGTCTGACCCGGCAGGCCGACAACTGCAGGACATCATTTATCCACAGGGGGAAGCATTTACGGTGACAGGGATCGATCAGCCGTTATCGGTTTACCAGGGACAGGTCACGGTGCAGGCGACCTTACCCGTTCCCGCCGATGCCAGCGACGCGCTGCCGGTGCAGATTGATGTGCGTGTGCAACTCTGCAATAACCAAAGTTGTGCTGCACCGACGGTTCTGCGTCTTCAAGGTTTGATTCCAATCAGCAGTTCCAGTCAACCTGCACGCTCCGTGAATCAGGTTTTCTTTCCTGCTGCCTCACCACCAAATGCACCACGTGCTTTCCCGGTCGCACCATAAGGTTCGCTGAAAACTCGCAATCAACGTGGTTCGGGGAAAATCAACAATGGTTGATTGATGAATTGCGACGACGCCGCTGTCGAGTTAGGATTTCGAAATGATGTGCTTCCGGAATCCTGGATCTCTTATGGGAATTTTCATTCCACGAGCGAGTTCGCTGCGAGTTTTGTCAGGCGTTTTGAGCTGCCTGATGATGGCGATCATGGGAGGAATGGCGGTTGCCGGGGAAAGAGGAACGAACGCTCAGGCTCTCCCAGCGTCCGTTCCTGGTGGCGAAAAGATGGTCAATTTGCTGCCGCCGGCCCTGAACGCCAGTTTTCCGGAGCCTCAATGGGTTTTCGTTTCCGGGAGAAAAGATGCGGCCATTTCGGAAACCTGGAGAATTGGAGTCGATGAGGAGACCAAGGCTCCCATCCTGATCTGCAATGGTGAACCGCATGGCTATTTACGAACGCGCGCCGCATTCGAGAACTTCGACCTGCAATTGGAATGGCGATTCCCCAAAGACCCCAATGGAAATAGCGGGATTCTGCTGTTCACTTCCGGAGAAGACCGAGTCTGGCCGGTTTGTCTGCAAGTGCAACTCCATCAACCGGAGCTGGGAGCAGTCTTTCCGATTGGCGGTGCGAAGTCTGCCAATGAACTGCCGGGAGTCGGGGTGCTGGCGAAGCCGGTCAATCAGTGGAACCGCTGTGATATTCACTGTCGATCGGGAGAGGCCACTGTGACCATCAACGGCCAATTGATTGGAACTGTGATTGGCTGCAATCCATTGGCTGGCACAATCGGCTTGCAGAGCGAGGGTTCAGAAATCCATTTCCGAGCCATCTCAATCCGTGAAGCCACTCGTGAAGCCACTGTCGTTCAACCCGAAAATCACCCTTTCCAGCCTTCTTTCATGTCCAAGACTGCCCCTGCTGATTCCTCCGTCAAAGAATAACGGATCGCGGAGGGGGCGGAGACGAGGGTTGGATGGACGGCGCTTTGGACGGAGCTGGTGATGCCAGGCGCGTCATATCCGAATCCAGTAGAACAGCAACCGGTTGGTGAGATTGCCTGGCACTTTCGGTGGCTGTTCTTTCTCCATCAAGACTGCCGTTGATGCACTCCGTTCTCAGGAGTTTCGTCGTGATATGGGGAATATTTCCCGTACCGGCCATCATGATAGCCATATCCATGATAGGCCGAGTACTTATTATAACTTCCCTGGTAGGTGGAACGATCCCCTCCCGTTCCGTTCACAACGACTCCCAGCACATTGCCTCCCACCATCGAGAGTGATCCATGTGCACGGCTTAACATGGGACGTGAGTTCCGCATGACGCGTGCGACCAGGATAATCCCATCGACCATCGAAGCCACAATTGTCGAGTCAGAGACTGCGAGAACAGGTGGAGAGTCAATGATAATGGTGTCATACCGATCGCGCAGGACCTCCAGCAGCTGGCCGAATTCCGGCTTCAAGAACAATTCGGCAGGGTTCTTGATATGTGGTCCGCAGGTCAGAAGGTCCAGATTTTCCACGACCGAATGGCAAATTGCATCAGCCAGTTCTGCCTGCTGGAGAATCACGGTAGAAAGTCCAGCCTTATTATCAGCATTAAAAAGCTTATGAACCCGCGGGCGTCTCAAATCGCACTCCAGCAGCAGACAGCGCTTGCCGGAATTGGCAACGGTAATCGCCAGATTTGAAGACAGCGTGGACTTTCCATCTCCAGGATTCGGACTGGTCACCTGGATGATTTTGTTGTTGGATTTCATCCCCAGCATGAGAGCTGTCCGTATCGTTCGATAGCTTTCCGTCATGGCGGAATTCGGACGATGATGAGAAATAATCGAAGGGTCCAGGGAATGTCCTGCCGATCCCGATTTTGTCTTGGGTTTCAGAATCCTGAGAGCCGGGACGTGTCCAATGACAGGAATGTTCAAATGCCTGGAGATATCCTGGGGAGTGCGATAACTTCGATCTGTCTTTTCGATAAGGATGCCGATCAGAATGGCAACAAAAATCCCTAACGCACTTCCGATCGCAATCGACTTCGGGAGGGTTGGCTCGACTTTGTATCCCATGCTGGGCAGGACAACCGGTTCGGCCGATAATGTTCCGGTGTCTTTATTCAATTCCATGGATTGAAGTTTTGTGAGTACCGCTTCGAAGAGTTGTTTGGTGCGGTTCAGATCGTCTTGAAGGGCGCGACTCTGGTTTTCTTCGATGCTGAGCCTCTTTGCCGCAACTTCTTCAGTCGTGAACAACGAATTCAATTTGACGAGTTGTTCATCAAAAGCTTCAATTTCATGATTGAGGGATTCGAGATAAACGGTCAGCATGTCCGGGCGCGGCTTGGTCTCCTGGGGGCCAATGCCCGCCCCTTGCAATTCCATCAATGAACGGCTGACTTCGATCTTCTTCTGAATCTCCTTGACTTTGGGATGGCCTGTCCCAAAACGCTCCAGGAGTAACTGTTCTTCCAGCAACAGGGGCATCAGTTCTTGTGCAATGGAGCGCGGCGATCCGGCAAGGGCTGAGTCTTTGGAGTCGTTAATATTCTTTCGATCGAGCTGATCGATCATGAGCACGATTGCTTCACGGCTTTCCCCGCGCGTGATGAGTGCCTGAACGGACTTCAACTGAGATTCCAGCATCGTCCGTTCCAGGATCACCCTGGCGCGTTGTGATTCAATTCCGGACAACCGCTCAGCATGCAAATTTTTCCCATCGTTTCCCGACCAGAGCAGCGAAGCTTCGTTGCGGAACTTGGCATAGGCCGATTCTTTCTCTGCCAGATCCGCTAACAATTCATCTTTCGCTTGAGTGATCAGAGCGAACATTCGCTGAGACGATGACCCCTGACTTTCGCCCAGGTAATCCACATAGGCTGCCAAAACCGCATTCAGAACTTCCTGGCACCATTTGGGGTCATTTCCCTGATATCGAAGATCAACAATTTCATCGCTGTGTTCGCTGGAGAAGACCCGTAATCCGGTGGAGATCGCCTGTGCATTCAGGGAGTTCAGGCGGGACGTCCCTTCCTGCAATTTTAGAACAGCCCGATCCAATACGAGTGGTGAAGTCATTAACACCACCTGCGTCTCTGTGGGTGAACGAGACGAGAATCGGTCGTTCAGGCCGTCGATCCCTCCCATCACGGGGGCTGTATGAACCAGCCGAAGTCGCGCCGATGAGGCATAGACCGGAGGTGTCTTAACGTAGCGCAGATATCCTAACCCCGCCCCCACAATGGCGAAGAAGACGAGCAGGAGCTTGTGTCCGAGAATCGCCTGAACCAGGTTCAATTCCGAAGAATCATCGCTGTCATCCAGATCCCGCTCTCGTGTCCATTGAGGATCGAAATTGACAGGATTCAGATCACTGCGATTGCCAAGATTCGGACGAAGGCCCATGAAGAAAACACCACTCGTAAAAGAATCTCTGTTTGTCGACTTCGGGGCGTCAAATGCTTCAACGCTCTTGGCTACAGACAACAAGCTGTTGCTGAATGAGAATGTACCCGTGAAGTTTAGCCGCTTCAATACGGTATCTTTTGAAATTCACTGGAATTCAAGAGATCTGCCGTCAAGAACTGACGGATTTCCAAATCATACTGTTTGCGAGGCGCGAAGTTCTGGGTGGGCCTGCCTTCGAGCACGGAGACGCATTCGATATTGCACTACAATCATCACACCTGTCAAGGCAATCAGAATTGTAAGAATCCAATAAATACCTGATCCGTACTGAATCCAATACAATCCAAGTTTCAAGAACTCAGCCGCGATTAAAAAGGTTCCCGCCTGCGATGTCCACCAGTTTTCAGCACTGAAGCCGTCTGACGGCGCAGCAACAAAGAGAAAGCGATCAAACTCATTGTGGTGGATTGACCGAAATGCGATCTTGGCGCGACGAATATGGTAGAAGCTGGTGACGACGGCAAATGTCTCATGAGGATTCTTCCGCAAGAACGCGGTCGCCACACGTGCATCGCCGAAAGTTGAATCGCTATGGCCGGGAAGAATGATGATTTTGTCATCAGGGACCCCCCGGGCCAACAGCACCTTCCGAGTCACTTCATGGGTTGGATCTGTTAACCCATCCGCTTCTTGAGGTGTCGGGAAATTCCGGGGAACGAGGACATCGTTTGCGAAGCCGGTCTTGACGAGGGCAGCTGCGACAAACGGCCGCACGGTTTCATCTCCGGGCAGCAACAGAATATGGTCCACCTTTGCTGGCGGCTCGCCGCGATCGAGCCATTCCGCAATGGACGGCAACCAGCCGGAACGCTTTCGCTGGTCGAGCACGATGCCGGAGTTCGTATGGAGTTCCGATAATTGTCGTTCATATTCATCAGGACTCCATCCTGAATTCAGCCTTTCGGAGGGAACACCGCGGCACCATGTATCAATACGATTAATCCAGGCAAGCACACAACGGCGACAACCTGCGCGAGTTTTCCACCAGTTGTCGGCACCAAAACGGCGATCTGTCAGAGCATGGACCGTGACACGTTTCATTTCCGTCTTGAGGATGCGATGCAGTTTGGTAGAGATCTGTCCAGACTGAAATTCCTCGCAGAGTACCGCCACCGTTTTCTGTGGATGATCGTTAAGCCAGGTCAACAGGAATTTCCCTGCTTCCCAGTCATCCCGCGCCGCTCCCTCGATGACTTCCTGCGACGCCAGAGGGATTTGGCGCAGATGCAGCTCCTGCTGAAATTTCGCCCGTTCGGATTGCACAATTCCCAATTGCACCAGGCGGTTTGGGTGTGAATCGAGTATCAGAATACGTCTCTCGGGATTTTGTTGAAATTGCTGCGCAGCAACGTCAAAACAATGATCACCGTTCCAAATCAGGATGTCTGCGGTCTGATGAATTTTGCCGGTGACAATCAGGCCACGAGCGAAGCCGGTCAGAATGGGTCGATGAAAGAGAACCAAAACGACAGTCAAAATAATGACTGTCACAATACCGCAAAAAAACAGGCGCCGGCCCCATCGGCCACGCTTACAGACACCTGATTTGGAAGAGACTTCCGAAGACATTTCGGGATCATTTCTCTGGTAAAATCGGCGTTACCCTCCAGTACCGCCATGACCGAGAGTGATCCGGTTTTGGTTTTAGAGCGCATTCGCCCCACATCGACCACGTTCCGCCACGCGGCGAGTTACGTTTAAACGCGTGCTGCGCGGGTCCAGCCAGAGCAGCTTGCTCTAAAATTGCGTGACTGAAGTTTCTGTAGTGGATGGGCCTTCAATTCCCAGACAAAACAGGGCAATTTCCGCAGAGACTTTTACGTCGAGGTTGTCTGAGCAAGCTGCCTGCCGCAATTCCACAGCAGCCAGTCGTCCATAGTCCCCTAATCCTGCCAAGCTCAGACAAGCCATGCTGCTGATCTCGGAATCAGAGTCCAGAATCGCTTTTCGCAAAGCCCCGGCCGCTTTCCGCTCGGACTCCACATTCACATTGCCAAGCATGAGAACCGACATCCATCGAGTCTGCCGATCGCCATTTTCCAGCTTCGAAATGAGGAAGTCAATGGATCTGGGGTCTCCGGGAGCAATCTTCGAAACTGCTTCAGCAGCATAGAGCGAGCAGATCCCTTGCCGTTTCTCCCTCACCATGGTCAAGGCATCGAGTGCGTCCATGGCTTCCGAGTTCATCTGTCCCAACATGTAGGCAGCCAGGCATACGACTTCATCATTTTGAGAGTTCAGGGATCGGCTGAGTGTCTGGACAGAAGACCAGCTGTCATTAGAAATATCTCGCAAGGTCCCGGCGGCATAGACCCGGACCAATTCGTTCCGATCTTCCAGCAAAGCATAGACTGCGACAGATGCCGGCTTTCCGCTTGAAGCCATTCTGCTGAGTTCCACCAAAGATGCAATGCGTTCTTCCGCCCGTGGGCTCTCCATCCTGGCAACGATCGTCTGGAGTTCTGCCGGTAGGTCCTCGCACAATCCAACCAGGGCGAGAACCGGTTGCGATGACGCCCGAACATTCACAATTCCGGACTCTTGAAGCGGTATTTCTGACGTCTTGACTGATCGCGAAGACGTGGGCTTCCAATCGTCTCTCACATCGACCGCAGCATGTAATGGCTTCCTGAATGCGGAATCGGGAGTTTCATTCTGAACCTGTGCATGAGGAATCGAGTTCTGTTGAACATGGGCGACCGCAACAGGTGACACCTCCACGGTTGATGCCGTCCTGGACGGTAATTCCGTTTTGAATGACGCCACTCTCGTTGGCAGGAGTGGGGAGGAAGCCTGTGTCTCACCAGTTGGTGCCTCACCTGAAGGTGCGACAAATAAAGACTCAGCAGTGACTGTCGTTCCCACGGGACGCATCTTTTCTGCGAGCTGAAGTTCCTGTGCCAGATTTCTGTCTGATACTGCGGCCAACTTTGTTGCCGGCAACTTTGCAGCAGGTGTCGGGAGGACCGAATCGGATCCGTCCTGATCGTTCAAAGCGGATCCCGGGCCAGTTCGCAAGGCGTTCTGTGCATACATCTGGGCCGTGCTCTCACGCTGGGCGAGTAAACTATGGCGATCTTTGGCAAGCGGGTGATCCGGTTGCTGGATCAGCATATGCTCGTAGATTCGCATCGCGGCCTGGGTGTTGCCGATCTGTTCGTAATGCTGAGCCATTTCGGCGAACCGCGTCATTCGTTCAGCGGATGCATTGGAACGATCGAACAGCGCCGATGTCGTCGAACACCCGCAGATCAGCAGAGGTGCAATGAGAATCAACAGCACGTTTTTGAAGTTCAGGTTCATATGGGCCCTCTGCAGAAATCTGTGGAAAGTTGAGACGAACATTCGTCGCTCATGATTTCTACTCCTTGTCGTTCCAGTCATGTTTCCGGATCAACCCTCTCGAGCCAACATTGGAATGTCTCTGGAGTCACAGATCAGAAAAACAGACGGTTTGATTATCGACGGAGCAACTCGGCAATACCGAATGTGAAGAAGGTGACGAGTCCGAAGTTGGTAAGCTCTTCTTTAGGCTTGTATCGCAAAATCAGGGTATCACCGGGCTTCATGAGCAAGCGTTCTTCCTCGTAATTGATGGCTCGGGTGGCATCAACGGCAATGACAATCTGACCATGACACGGAGTCTTGCGAATGATGAAGAGTTGTGACGGAGGCGCGCCTCCAAAACCGGCCCCCATGAAGCCTGCACCGCCTCCTCCACCGCCGCCTCCTCCGCCCCCACTCTGTCTCATTCCGCCGACACCTTGGCCAGCAATGGCCATGGCGCCCAGCACATCCAGATCATAATCACGAGGCAAGGGGAACTGGCCTCCCGGAAGCAATCCTCCAGTGTAGAAAAACTCTGTTTCACGCGATTCGATATAGACGATGTCTCCGTCCTCCAGAATCACATCCTCTGGCCGAACCGGTGGAATCATTCCAGGCGGAGATCGGAGCGGAATCCGGATGACTGAAGGATCGTCTGGCAATGGCGGAGGACACATACAAGGGTCCTGGTATCCGGCATAAAACGCTTTGACGAACGCATCCCGTTTCTCCGTATCGGCGAAACGGCTTTTCATCACCTTGACTTCATCTTTTGCATTCAGGCCAGGCAAGCCGCCGGTTTGTGCGAGAGCATGCAGAATGTCGTTCTGATACGCTTTCAGTTCGACAACTTCACCCTTTCCGACCTGCGCTGACCCCGACACTGTCCGTCGTCCTGATCCGCCTGACAATGCGACCTCCTGATCGACATCTTCGCGGATGACAATGACGTGATAGCGTCTTTCCCGGAGAAGTGTGACCACAATTCGGTTCTTGTCCGACTTGAGAATCTGATGATCCTCGATGTAGGCCTTGCGAATGACGGATTCGGCCTGTTCGACGGTCAATCCCCGGATTTGAAGTGGCGGAATCAACGGGAGACTAATCGTGCCGTCTTCCCGCAATGGCATGGGATAGCCGATGGAAGGAGGAATCTCGCTATCTTTTTCAGGGAAGTTGACAGGAGGTGGTGTTTGATCATCCCCCAGAACTCCTTCAATATAAACTCCGAGAATATCTCCCGCATCCAACTGATAGGTGGCGGGCGGGTCTTGCCGCAGTTTGGCGAGATCGATCTGCTGCCAGTCTGCCCGTGGCTGGGCGAGATATTCTATCGGAACCCGGCGAGCGGGCACACCGTGGATCGGCGACAGCACCGACGTGCAACCGGAGAAACCCGGCAGCATGAACAGCATTGCCAGCAATGTCTGCCAGCAAAGATTCCATCGGCTGGTCTGGTTTTGCTTCCATTGGCGAACGTTGGCCAATCCATTCAATGATAATATTGCCATCCGTGTCATTGGTGCGCTCTCACTTGAAAATTGGAAGTGGCCACATTGCTTTGTCTTTGAGTTCAACGACCATTTCACGTGGCCCTCATAAAAACGTTGCCAAACAAAAATCGAAGCCGAGAAATGAAGGCTCAGATCGTGTGAGCACTCTGTTCTGGCACGCTCGGAAACGCCCGATGCATGGTCGTCCCGGTGTTTGCAGCACGTGATCTCATCCAGCAGGATTGCCCTGATCGCAGTTCTATTCTGCTTCGGGTGCAAACAGCTGGTCTGATGGAGGAATGACTCTCAGCGGTGTGGGAAAAGGAACGATGTCTTCCGGGATCGGATCATAGGGAAGGATTGGGCCATTCCCGATCTGGTCGTTCAGTGGTGCAGGCGGAATGGGAAGGATTCCTGGAATGAGCTGCCCATCTTCAGGCAGGCCGTCCAAGAGGGGAGGCAATGTATTTGCCGGACATGTCGGACAAGTTGGACCAGGATAAGAGTGAAAGGAGGTCGGGAGCCGGTTTGAGCGTGCTTTCCCGGTCTCGAATCCTGCCTGAACCCCTGCCGAGTACCCTTGAAAATAAGCACAGATTTTCAGGCGGCCTTCTGCTGTTTCATAGCAGGATTTCCAATATCGCCTGGGCGGGATTGCTGGCAGACAGCCTTGCCCCCCCATGGCCACATCGTAGAAGCCGTCCAGGAACCCGTCTTTGTAGTAGCACTTGTGCGGATCGCCATCTGCACACTGCCTGGAATAATGCTTCCAGGCTTTGTTGGCTTGAGACTGGGCACGGTATGACGCGTAAGCGTTGTCCATGCACTCGATATATGAGAATTGATCGCAGATGCCGTGGCAACCGCTAAAAGCGAAGGCCCAACAGAGCACCAGGGCCAGAGGGCTCCTCCTCTTTCCCATTGATCGCCGCACGGTGAGATTCGGAACACTCATGTGACTTCCTTGTCATTTATCGCGTTCTTGAGCCTCCAGCTCCGCCCAGAGTCCAACTGAGAGCGAACGTTGATGGATGAAAGCCCAGATTGAGTCCCACTAATCAGGTCTCAAGCCCAATCGATGAACAATGATGGTCCGAAGACACCTTGACTTCAGTAGCTTTAGAGATTCGGCCAGTGTCTCTATCGGCAGACTTCAAATCTCTCATGGATGACTTCATTTCCCGAGACGGTGGTAAACTGAAAACTCTGCCGATTCGTCACGAAAAATCCCCGCAATCCCCCGAGATTAACAGCGATTCACCCCGATCTCTGCTCAAAAAGCTCCCTTCTCCTCAATCCGCTGACACCCCGAGTTACGCGTCATAACCTGTTTCTTTCATACAATTCGCAATCTACAACATGTTGTAAAGTAATAAGTTACGAATAAATTCCGTTGGCGCCGAAGATACCGCTTGCAATGAGACTGCTCGCTGGATAATTTCGAATTTGTGATTTGCCGCCAAATAATGTAAAGTTAGGGAAGCTTGGGAGTTTTCCTTCGCGAACTTTGGTTTCTGGCCTTTTGGTTGATTGAAATCGACCAGGATCGTCGTGGTTTTTGAAAATGAGAACATTATGCCATCTCGTCATCCGCTGATCACAGCCAACAGTGTTCTGAAGCATGTCATCGCCGCTGGTCTGCTGCTCGCAGGTTCAAGCTTTTGCGCTGATGCTGTCGGAGATGAAAACCCCACCATCAAAGAGAGCAACGCGGCGGTCGCCCTGAATCAGACCCCATGGCATGCGTCTTTGACACAGGACGGCCTGCTGTTGTTGCGGTTGTCATCGATTCCACCTGACTATTCGGGGATTCAGCCCGCCGCGGCCACGCCGGTCGTATTGACGCGGGGCACGACGATTACGAATACCACTCGATCCGGGCCGAATGGAATTGCACAAGTTGGCCGAGTACGGGAAGGGACGCATTCGCTCATTACCGTGAGTCCCAATGGGATCGCAGCAAGTGGGCTCTATGTCTCTAACAAGATGGAAGCCAACAACTCTCCGATCGGGAATGTGGCTGAACTTGCCCTTGTTCCTCTCAGTGAGGTCGGACTGGTGCGCGAGATCTTCGCCCGAAGAGCGCGCGCCTCGTCTCTCCCGCCTGGGCAGGTTCTTTCCGCCGATGAGGTTCCCAACCTTGGCCCATTGGGGATTCCTCAATACGTGATCCGTCCAGATGGAAGTTTCTTAGGGCGCCTGGTCAGAACGGAGCGTCTGGCAGTCAGGGCCTCTTCGGACCTGAGAGTGACCTTTATTCGTAATGGTCAGGTCCTCGCTGAATCCAAGACTGACCGTCTGGGACTCTTTCAGGTTCCGGCTGGTCAAGTCTCTCCGGGTCCCGTGAGTGTGGTGGCTGCCGGGGCAGACGGTTATGCCATTTTCGGTGCTGAAGTGATTGCAGCCCCATTGACATCCAGCGACGGCCACTTGCCGGATGGAACTTATCCTGTCTTCTTCCAGGGTGATGGGGCTGGTGTGGCGGCAACATCTGTCTCTTCTCCGGAATCTGCCCCCCTGATGGAAGAAGCTCTTAGCGAACCGTTTGAAGACATGCCCCCACCACCTGCGGATGGCGTTGCTGGTGTTGGCCTGGGCGGTGGGGGAGCTGGAAGTGGTGGTGGAGGAGGGGGTGGCGGAGGAGGAGGAGCCGCACTGGGTGCTGTCGGTCTTGGTTTAGGAGCCGCCGCCCTGGGGGTTGCCCTCGATAATGATAAGGACCACCCTGCCAGTCCATCACAATCAAATCCTTAATGCCATGAGAGCAAGTTGCTCTGGCCTGGGCTCGCGGAGCGCGCGTTTCGATCCATGGATCCATAAAAAGAAGCGATCCGCCATAGCACGGAACGCGGCCCAGGCGAAGCGTACGCATGAGCATCTCGTGTCGTGCCCTGTCAGGGCTTAGTTTTGGGGTGCGTTATAGCAAAACGTCCCCTGTTGGAGGACGTTGCGTTAAACCCTACTCGAATTTTTAAAGTCGACAAAGCAGTCGCTTGATTTTTTCGTGAGAGCTTCGAATCCGAGTAATTGCGTCACTTAGAGTCTATCCGGAAAGGTCAATTTGGGCTGCGATCGGCTCTTTTGCGTTCTGAACTTCGTCAGCCTGCATCGACGAATTCTAGGAATTCGCCTGCTTCGGCTTCCTTGTCAGAACACA
>Ga0182738_1000123_pt1 | contig 130822 bp, 115 predicted proteins | sample eDN5th30CBELigMG_FD_128876 | JGI IMG/M metagenome (GOLD analysis project Ga0182738, IMG submission 128876) | Enriched Miracle-Growth compost microbial communities from Emeryville, California, USA - eDNA 5th pass 30_C BE-Lig MG (version 2)... ...
ATCCTTCATCCTTCATCATCATCCATCATCAATATTCTACATTTAACAAACTTTAACGCAATATTGGCATCAATTATGTTGATTGGTGCGGGTATTTATCGCAATTTTACCAATTATTTTTTTTGAATAAAATTATGTCAGAACTACATCAGGCTGAAGACATCAGACAGCTTACCGAAAAAGTACGGGAACACAATTATTTTTTCACCCTGCTGAAGCAGGAAATCAACAAAGCGATTATAGGACAGGAATATATGATAGACCGTTTGCTGATCGGACTTTTAGGAAACGGACACATTCTTTTGGAAGGCGTTCCCGGATTGGCAAAAACATTAGCAATCAAAACATTAGCAGATGCCGTTCATGGCGAATTTTCCAGAATACAGTTTACACCCGATTTGCTTCCTGCAGATGTCGTAGGAACACAGATATACAATGTAAAAGAAAATGATTTTTCCATTAAAAAAGGACCCGTTTTTGCGAATTTCGTTTTGGCAGATGAGATCAACAGAGCACCTTCCAAAGTGCAATCTGCACTTCTGGAAGCGATGCAGGAAAAACAAGTAACCATTGGCGATGAAACAATGCCGCTTCCGAAACCGTTTTTAGTTTTGGCAACTCAAAACCCAATAGATCAGGAAGGAACGTATCTTTTACCTGAAGCGCAAAGCGACCGTTTTATGCTGAAATGCAAAATTGATTACCCTGAATTTGAGGATGAAAGAAAAGTAATGAGAATGGTTTCTACATCGCATCAGCCAACCATTTCTTCTGTAGTTTCACTGGATAATATTGTGGAAGCGAAAAAGCTGATTAACCAGATTTATCTCGACGAAAAAATTGAAAAATACATTTTGGATATGGTTTTCGCTACCAGATTTCCAGAAAAATACAGTATCCCGGAACTGAAAAATTATATCGGTTTTGGAGCTTCACCCAGAGCTTCCATCAATCTTGCGATTGCTTCCAGAGCCTATGCATTCCTGAAAAACAGGGCGTTTGTAATCCCGGAAGATGTAAAAGCTGTTGCCAAAGATGTTCTTCGTCACAGGATCGGATTAAGCTTCGAAGCAGAAGCAGAAGAAATGACTACCGAAGATATTGTTGATAAAATTCTGTCGAAAATAGAAGCACCTTAAAAATTCAAGGTTTAAAGTTTAAGGTTCAAAGTTTTTACACGCGACAAAAACCCTGAACCTTAAGCGTTGAATTTTAAACTCAAAAGAATGCAGATTAAAGACATCGTCAAAAAAGTAAAGCAGATAGAAATCCGTACCAAAAGGAAAACGGAAGCTTCTTTGATGGGACAGTATCATTCCGCTTTTAAAGGTCAGGGAATGACTTTTGCTGAAGTCCGCCCTTATCAGTTTGGTGATGAAATCCGCAGAATCGACTGGAACAAAACCGCCCGTTTCCGGGAACCTTATGTAAAAATAATGGAAGAGGAGCGCGAGCTCACGGTAATACTTCTGATAGATATTTCCGCATCGATGGATTACGGAACAAAGAATTCCCTGAAGCGTGAGTTTGTAGCAGAAATCTGTGCAAGTCTGGGGTTTTCCGCAGTCGGAAATAACGATAAAGTGGGCGTTATTTTATTTGCCGATAAAGTGTATAAAGTAATTCCGCCGCAAAAAGGCAGAAAACATATTCTGGCGATCATCTCGCAAATCCTCACCGCAGATTATATTCCTACAGAAAGCAAAATTGATGCAGCTTTTGAATATATGATGAATGTTTTTAAAAAGAAATCTTTCGTGTTTTTGTTTTCCGATTTTGAGGACGATTTCAATAAGCAGATTCTACGGGTGGTTTCCCAAAAGCATTCTCTTCTTGCAATGCGGATTTTTGATGAGAAAGACAACGAAATCCCCAATATCGGATATACGCTTTTTCGTGATGCAGAAACCGGAAAACAAATTTGGGCAAACACTTCCAGCGCAAGATGGCGTTATAATTTTGCCGAAGAACAACGCGAAAAAGTAAAAAGACTAAAAGAAAATTTTGAAAATTCTTCAGCAGGATTTATAGATATCGAAACAGGCTCAGATTATGCAAGAAAACTTTTTCAGTATTTTAAAAAATAGTAAATGGAGAGGTTTGAAAAGAGTATCGTAAAAACTTTATCTATGCGAAAAAAAAGAATAAACTTATAAATAGCGCGCTTCGTAGGAACACTATCTTGAAAAATATATAAAATAAAATTTTGAAAAAAATACTTTTATTACTCTTCATTATTTTTAATGTCTGCGGATTTTCTCAGACAGTAGGAGCCAGTCTCGATAAGAAAACATTGGCGCTCGGTGAAGTAGGCACATTCAAAATCAGTATTTTCGATTTGAAGAGCAAACCCGTGGAAGCCGCTCCCAAAAACGAATTGCTGCCCTTTCATTTCGAAGAAATAAAAGATTCTATCAGCATTACTCCGGAAATGTACGAAAGAGTAATACAGTTTCAGGTTTTTGAGGAAGGAAAATTTACCATTCCCGCACTCGATTTTAAAGTTGGAGGCGTGGTTTATCATTCCGTTCCTTATGAAGTTGAAGTTGTAAATACAGCGCGACAAGGCGATGAGATCAACGATATTATGAACAACAAGGAAGTCCCGCTGAATGCCCAGGATTACTGGGAAATGTACAAATTTTATCTGCTTGGTATTATTGCGGTTCTGGCTTTGATTTTTGCAATTTATCAGTTCATCAAATATGGCAAAAAGCGGAAAAACTCTCCCGTTGTTACCACCAATAAAACCTTAAAAGAGCTGGATGCACTCAAAAAGAAAAAATATATCGAGGAAGGAAACTTCCGGGCTTTCTATGTGGAATTAATCGATATTACACGGAATTTTTTAACCAGACAATACCGCATTCCTGCCAATGTTTTGCTCACAGATGATTTGGTAGATTTAATGAAAAACCATAACACGATTTCACCAGAGAACGAAAAAGTTCTCGAAGAAGTGTTTCTGCGCGGCGATCTGGTGAAATTTGCAAAAACCTTTCCTGATCAGCAAACAATGGAAAATGATTTTACAGAAATCCGTGCTTTTGTAAAACGCTCCTCCAAAGATTTAGAATTTGAAAACCTCATAAGAAAAGATGTTTAATTTAGGGAATTTTGAGTTTTACAGTCCGTGGTTTCTGCTGCTTTTCATTCTTCTTATTCCGCTTCTGGTTTTAGATCTGAAAAAGAAAAAAAGAAAAGGAATCACCGTTCCTACAGTGAATAATATGAAGCAGAACAACAGTATACTTTTTGTACTTTTCCTGCTGAAAATCTCAAAATATATTATTCTTTCCGCTCTTATTCTTGCAATGGCAAGACCACGAACCTTCAGCATTTCCGAAAATCGCGATGATTCCAAAGGTCTCGATATTATGCTTTCCGTAGATGTTTCGCTGAGTATGCTTTCCAAAGATCTCGATCCGGACCGGCTTACCGCTTTGAAGGATATCGCTATCAAATTCGTGAAAAAACGAGTGAACGATAGGATTGGTTTGGTCACCTATTCCGGTGAAGCATTTACAAAAGTTCCCGTAACTTCCGATCATCAGGTGGTTATTGATGAATTGCAGCAGCTGGATCCGCTTGAGCTTCAGCCGGGAACGGCAATCGGAGAAGGACTTTCCGTTGCGGTAAACCATTTGAAAAACAGCAAGGCAAAAAGCAAAATCATCATTCTGATGACAGATGGGAAAAATACTATCGAAAATGCGATGCCGCCACAAGTTGCTGCGGAACTGGCAAAAAGCAACAATATAAAAGTGTATGCGATCGGGATTGGAACCAACGGATATGCGCTAATGCCCACACGTTTGGATATTTTCGGAAATCTGATTTTTGATGAAACAAAAGTAGAGATTGATGAACCTACTTTGCGCGAAATAGCCAATACAACCGGCGGAAAATATTTCAAGGCGACATCCAACCAAAGCCTTGCAAATGTTTACAACGAAATTGATCAGCTGGAAAAATCGGATGTTAAAGCTTCCAGATTGTATAATTACGAAGAATATTTTCGGATATTTCTGTGGATTGCATTGGTAATCTTGGTTTTCGATGCACTTTTACGATGGATTTTTTATAAATTTTTAAGCTGATGGACTGGTATCTCGGAAATCCATATTATCTTATTTTGCTCTTGCTTTTACCACTTTTGGGGATTGCGGTTTTCAGTTTTGTAAAATGGCGGAACAAAAGACGCAACCTCTTTGCTGAACAGCGTTTTCAGGAAGAACTGTTCGAAAAGAATACACGATTTTCAAAAGTTTTTTTTGTACTGTATATCATTGCATTTACGTTTCTCATTTTTTCCGTTATTGATGTTCTGAAAGGAAGCGAAGAAGTAGCAACCAAACAGAAAATGAACAATGTGATTTTTCTTTTGGATGTTTCCAACTCGATGAATGCAGAAGATATTGCACCGAACCGTCTTACGGAAGCCAAAAACATCATCCTGAATTCTTTACAGAAATTTAAAAATGATAGAGTCGGAGTAGTGATTTTTGCGGGAGATGCTGTTTCCATAATGCCTTTAACAACAGATTATACTGCTGCAGATACTTATCTTGGCGGTATAGAAACCGAAGTGATGAAAGTTCAGGGAACCGATTTTCTAAAGGGGATGGAAATAGCGGCACAGAAATTTAAAAATATTTCAAAAGGTTCAAGAAAAGTAGTGATGATCAGCGATGGTGAAGATAATGAAGGGAACGAAAGCGCTGCAATTCGGGAAGCGAAAAAACAGGGAATATCCGTAATTTCAGTTGGAGTGGGAACCGAAGAAGGAGCGCCTGTTCCGAGCTATCTTTTCGGGCAGTTGATGGGCTACAAAACCGATATGGTTGGTGAAACGGTAATCTCCAAAAGACAAACCGATGCGCTGAAAAAAATCGCTTCTTCCACCGGCGGAACTTATATCAATGGGAATAATCTGGATGATGCGGTAAACCAAATTGTAAATGCAATAAACGCATCATCTTCGTCCACAATTTCCACCGTGAAATCCCGAAACGGAATCCATTACTATCAATATTTTCTGGCGGTTTCATTGTTTTTCTTTTTCATCATTTATCTGTTTAATCCGAAAAGAGATCTGAATATTTAGAGTTTATGGATTTGAGATTTTGAATTTTCAACATCCAATCTTCAGCCTTCAACCTTCAACATCAATTCACCTAACTTCCTGACTTTAACCCAAATTTAACAATTTCGGTTTGTGCTTTTAACATATAAAAGAATAATTTTGTAGAAATGATTTTAAAAAAATTTATTATAGGGATATTTTTATTTTTTCTTGGCTCATATACAGTTCTGGCGCAGGAAAGCTACAACCGTCTGCTTTTTGAGGGTAACAAAAATTTCAGTAAAAAGAACTACGAGAATTCTTCCGAAAAATTTAAAGAAGCTGCAAAACTCAAAAAAGAAGATTTTGCGGCACACTACAATCTTGGCAATTCCTATTACAAAAGAAATATGTTCGAAGAAGCCAAATCTGAATATGACAAGGCACAAAAATCTGCAAAAAACAGCCACGATAAAATGGCTGCTTTGTACAATCTCGGAAATGCGTATATGAAATCCAACCAGCCGGAAAAAGCGGCAGAGTTTTACAAGCAGTCCCTGAAATGGGATCCTTACAACGAAAAAATCAGAAAAAATTACGAAATCGCCAAGCTGAAAGAAAAACAGAAACAGCTGCAAAAAGACCAGAAAAACAATTCCGGAAAAGGAAGCGGCGATGGTAAAAATAAAGATCAGAACAGCGATAATAAAGACGGGAAAAATCCGAAAAACGGAAACGGAGAAAATCAGAAATCTCCGGACGGAACTGGTGATAATAGTAATAACAATCCGAAAAAAGACAACGGAAACAATATGCCGAAAGATTTGCAGGATGCTATCCTGAACCGTGTTTCCAATAAAGAACGCGAAACCGCCAGAAGAATCTTAAACAAAGACGGCTATTCAATGCCGGAAAGCAACGAAAAAGATTGGTGATGAGCCACAAACTTTCATATCTGTTATTTCTTTTTGCAGCCGTATTTTCTTACGGTCAGGTTACACTTGTCGTAGCAACAGAAGATAACGAGTTGAAAGTGAATGATAAATTTACCGTTACATTTGTTCTGGAAATAAGCGGCGATGAGTACATACAGGAAACGCCGCTGAAACTTCCGGATTTATCAAAATTCAATATCATAGGTACTGCTTCCAACAGAAATACTTATGTAGATCCCAAGAAAAATATTGTCATCAACCAGCTGGTTTATCAGGCGATGCTGGAACCAAAATACTCCGGAAAAGTGAAAATCGGATCCGCATTGGTACAGGTAAATGGTAAAATGTATAAAACAGAACCTTTCGACATCAACATAAAAGATTCCGAAAAAAAAGCAAATGCAGCTGATGAAATGGCTTCCAATGATATTTTCCTGAATATGGAAGTGGAAGATAAAACCATCTATACCAACCAGCCAACAATTGCAGTTTTGCGCGCTTACAGCAAAGATTTCGATAATTTCCGGAAAGTAGGAAATATACAGCTTCCTAACCAAAACAACGCCAATATCCGAACCGTAAGTTACAAGAAATCTGATATTGAGCCGGCTTCCAAAGGAGATTTGGCTTCGCAGGTAATTGCGGTTTTTATGATTTTTCCTACCGAATCGGGTAAGGTGGAAATAAAACCCGCTTCGGCAAAACTCAAAAATAAAAACTTGAAGATTTCTTCCAACAAAATAAATCTGAATGTGAAAAAGCTGCCTTCCAATTCTCCGGCAGATTTCAAAAATGCAGTAGGAAACTTCACGATGGAACTCGCCAGAAACTCTGAAGAACAGGCGGAAGTAAACAAGCCTATTGATGTGGTAATGAAGATTAAAGGAAACGGAAATTTTCTTAATTTAAAGCTTCCGCAAATTCAGGAAAGCGAACAATACCGATTTTTTCCTCCGAAAATTTCCCATCATTTTATTTCCGGAAGCAGAGGAATGGAAGGCGAAATTTCTGCGCATTACATCATTATTCCGAATAAATCCGGGAAGATAACGATAGAAACAGAACCTTTTGCCTACTTCAGCCCGGAGAAAACAAAATATATAGAAATAGATCCGCAGATGCTTAATATTAATGTTTTAAGCAAAGAGCAGATTGCTGATGCCAAAAGCACTATCGAAAAAATGAATGATTATACCAATGTGATTTTGGAAACGGTGAATACTCCTGTGATTAAAACCGGAGTTTTGCAAGTAAAAGATAAAAGCAAATTTAATTGGAAAACAATTTTACTGAATATCCTTTTATTTTCAGGAGTGGCATTTTTATTATTTTTATACAAAAAGCGCCGTAAAAAAAGAAAATTGATAATGCAGAAAAATGAGGCTTCAGCTCCTGTAGAAACGGTTGCCGAAGCGGAGGAAAAACTTCGTGCGCAATCTCATTTCTCGTTGCGCGAAGATCTGCAGTATCTTGAAAGAATAAAAGACGAGAAAGAGGCACCGAAATTTTTCACTGTTTATGACAGTATGGTAAAAAATTTTGAAAATCAGATCAATACGAAATATCAGGAAAGTCTTCATTCTTATTTTGAGAAAAATTACGGCTTGCAGTTTGCGGAAGATTTCCGGACATTATCCAAGAAAATTTCCATCGAAAAATATTCTCCGATTTTCTCTGAAGAATCTTTGGAAGCATTGTATTTGGAAATCCACCAATTGTTTTCAATAATTGAAGAATAATCAAAAAATTGTACTAATTTTGCGAATTATAAATTCCTATGAAATTTTTTGAAGCTTTCGACATAAAAGAGGTTCTTACCGCAACAATGGTTCTGTTTGCCGTTATTGATATTGTAGGCTCCATTCCTATTATTGTGAGCCTGAAACAAAAGTTTGGTAAAATTGAGGCGCGAAAAGCTTCTATAGTAGCAGGACTTTTAATGATCGGCTTTTTATATGTCGGAAATAATATCCTGAAATTGATTGGTGTGGATGTCAATTCTTTTGCAATTGCCGGTGCATTTGTAATCTTCATTATCGCTGTGGAAATGATCCTGGGAATAGAAATCCAGAAAACCGGCGAAAGCAAATCCGCATCCATCGTTCCTATTGCGTTTCCGCTAATTGCAGGAGCCGGAACTTTAACTACTACACTTTCCTTAAAAGCGGAATATCACGATATTAATCTTGTTCTCGCGATTATTCTTAACACCATTATCGTATATATTGTTTTGAAATCTGCGAACTGGCTGGAAAAAAAATTGGGAGACGGAACATTGGGAGTTTTGAAAAAAGTTTTCGGAATTATTCTTTTGGCGATCTCTATTAAATTATTTACTGCTAACTTTGCACAGCTTTTCGCAACTTATGTGAAGTTTTAAAAAAAATTGATATTATGCAAAAATTTTATAAAATATTTCTGGTACTCTTCGTTATTTTCATTGGTTTTAATCTTTATGTGATCGATTGGAACCTCGGCTTTATGCACGAAGAAAACGCTAAATTCATCCTTTCCATTGCAGCAGGAATTATTGGGCTGATTCTTGTATTTGTACTGAATATGTGGAGCAAACTTTCTGTGAAAAAGAAATAAAACTCTTTGTTATTACCCAATTAATTTCAATAAATTTTCTGGGATGTTCAAAATAAAAAAGCTCACTTTTCGGTGAGCATTTTTATTTTTAAACGGAACATTTTTATAATTCCGTAATGATATAGTTTTTATAATCATTTTTGTTGAAAGTAAACATTCCGGAAGCCAGATTCTGATTTTCCTTATAATCTTTCACCGCAATCACCGCTACAGAATTATCCGAAGCATATTGCTCGATTTTCACAATCTGTTTTTTCGCCTGATCAACAAAAATATATACCGATTTCAGTCCATTATTTTTTATAGGAACCAGCTTAATAAGATCGGCATTTACACCGTTTGCATATTTTTTTCCAACGTAGGAAGTGTTGTACTCGCTTTTATACGAATTCAGATAATTAACCGGTGAAAACATCATTTCCGAACCATCCGCTTTTGCTATTGTTACTTCCTGATCTTCCGCGCTGATGTTATATACTTTGTTTCCGTCAAAAATCTGCTCAATTCCCATTATTTTCAGTTTGTATTGGGATGGAGTAGTGTAGAAAATTCCCGTTTGTGTTTGCGTTACTTTTCCGTTTTCTCCGGTTCCGTAGGAAAATTTGAAATACGAATTTTTCTTGGCTTGATAATTTTTAGCAACAGCATCCAGAATTTGTTTGGATTTGGCATCACTTTTCTGAGCTGAAACCATCATAATACTTCCTGCCAGGAAAGCTCCGGTTACGATTTTATAGAATATTTTCTTCATTTTTTTAATTAATTGTATTTGAATTTTTTTTTAATTCAATATCAGTTTTCCATAAAAGGAAAATTCTCTCTGATATTACTTTCTCAGTTCTTCCAAATACTGTTCCAAAGAATGAAGATCGCTCATCAAAACTTCTCTTGCTTTCGCACCGTTGAAGCCTCCTACAATTCCTGAAGCTTCCAGCTGATCCATAATTCTGCCGGCTCTGTTGTAACCCAATTTCAGCTGTCTTTGCAGCATTGATGTTGAACCTTGCTGTGTGGAAACTACAATTCTTGCAGCATCTTCAAAAAGCGCATCTTTTTCGTTCGGATCAAATGTTCCGGCGGAACTGGAAGGTTCTTCCGAAGTATATTCCGGAAGAAGGAAGGCGGAACCATAACCTTTTTGTTCGCCAATATAGTCTGCGATTCTTTCCACTTCAGGAGTATCTACAAATGCGCACTGCAAACGTAAAATTTCATTTCCGTTAAAGTAAAGCATATCCCCTTTTCCGATTAATTGATCTGCTCCGGGAGAATCCAGAATCGTTCTGGAATCCACACTCGAAATCACACGGAAAGCTGCTCTTGCCGGGAAATTGGCTTTAATCATCCCCGTAATTACGTTTACAGAAGGACGCTGCGTTGCCACAATCAAATGAATTCCGACGGCTCTTGCCAATTGTGCCAAACGTGCGATTGGATGTTCCACTTCTTTTCCTGCGGTCATAATCAAATCAGCAAATTCGTCTACCACCAAAACGATGTAAGGCAAATAGCGATGTCCGTTTTCCGGATTCAGTTTTCTTTCCTGGAATTTTTTGTTGTATTCTTTAATGGTTCTGCAGAATGCGCTTTTCAAAAGTTCATAACGCGTGTCCATTTCCACACAAAGGGAATTCAGGGTATTGATGACTTTGTTGGTATCGGTAATAATGGCATCATCGGCATCCGGAAGTTTCGCCAGATAATGTCTTTCAATTTTTGAATAAAGAGTAAGTTCCACTTTTTTGGGATCCACCATTACGAATTTCAGTTCGCTTGGATGTTTTTTGTATAAAAGTGAAGTCAGAATTGCGTTAATTCCAACCGATTTTCCTTGTCCGGTTGCTCCTGCCATCAAAAGGTGAGGCATTTTGGCTAAATCTGCCATAAAGATTTCGTTGGAAATGGTTTTTCCGAAAACCACCGGTAAATCCATATCAGAATTTTGGAATTTTTGTGAAGCAATCACACTTCGCATCGAAACCATAGCTGGATTTTTTCTCGGAACTTCGATTCCGATGGTTCCTTTTCCGGGCATTGGTGCGATAATTCTGATTCCTAATGCAGAGAGATTCAGAGCAATGTCGTCCTGTAGTTTTTTAATCGCAGAAACACGGATTCCCGCTTCCGGAACGATTTCATACAAAGTTACGGTTGGTCCGATCGTCGCTTTGATTTCTGAAATTCCGACATTGAAATTTTTCAGAAGTCCAACAATTTTATTTTTATTTTCTTCCAGCTCTTCTTTGTTTACGGAGATTTCTTCGTTTCCGTAATCTTTCAAAAGATCAATTTTCGGCATTTGGAAATTGGCAAGATCCAGTTTATGATCATACAATCCGTGCTTGTTTATCAGCTCTTTGGATTTGGTTTCGGTTTCATCAATATCATCTTTGGTTTCGGCAACTTCTACTTTAAAGTCGAAATTTTCGTTTTCTGTTTTCGTAAAAGCCGAAGTAGTAGAAGGAGTATCGAGGTTGATGCTGACCGGTTTTTCTTCTTTCTTATTTTCATTTTCATCAAAAGAAGTTTTGTTGGGAGTTTTGATGGTATTGAAGTTTTCGAGAATTTCGTTCTCCGGAGCTTTTTTTGTGAAAGTTTCGGTAACGGTAATTTTTTCTTTTTTTGCAGTATCGTTTCCATCATCCGTTATTTCTCCAAGTTCTTCATCGGAATCAAAATCTTCTTCAGATTTTGGCAGCATTGATTTTACTCTACCTATGGTATTTTCATTAATTTCGTCCAGCCTGTTTTTGATTGCGCTTGGACGCAGATTGAACTCCAGAACGAAATACAGCGCAATACTTGCTAAAATGACCAGCCAAAGTCCGACTGTCCCGATTACCGAATTCAGAAAATCCATAATCTGGAATCCGTAAACACCGCTCAAAACGCCGTGTCCTTTTGTAACAGCACCCATAAAAATGGGCAGCCAGCAAATAAAAAACAGGGAATGCCCTAAAGTTTTCCATGGCTTGAACCAGCTTTTCTTCAGAATCAAAGTCCCAAACTTAAAGAGCAGAAATGCCACAATAAAAGCAGCAATTCCGAGACTTTCAAAGATAAACAGATTTCCCAGCCAATCTCCGGCTTTTCCGAAGATATTAGAAGATTTTACGGTTTTATCGAGCATGGTTCCGGCCTGGCTTTGATCTGCTTTCCAGTTCATCAGATAAGAAATGAAAGAAAATACCATTACTATGGAAATGATGATGAAAAAAGTTCCGAAGAATATGCGTGGTTTTGATAAAATTTTGTTGTTGGTCTGGGCTTTATTAGTATCGTTGTTCATTATATAAAAATCGTCAGTAGTTGCAAATTTAATGTTTTTTCCGGGTGTTGTAAATATTGTGAAAAAAAAGACAAGCTAAATGCACTAAAATAATTGAATTTTATCAGATATTTTCTTTTAACGCAAGGTTTGCATAGAATTTTATTTTTAAAAATTTTAATGGGTTTGATCTGTAAAAAGGATGGGCAAAAGCATTTTTATCGAAAACAAAGGAAGATACCGCAAACTGATAAAAAACATATCGCGGATTCGTGATTTAAAATTATAGGTTGTATTTTTGCAATGGTGCCTTTTACCAAAATCCGATTAAAATTTGATAATGAAAAAAATCCTGGATATTCTTATTTCCACAAGAACAATGGCGGTTTTGCTGCTGGTTTATGCGGCTTCTATGGCCTACGCAACTTTTCTCGAAAACGATTACGGAACTCCAGCTGCAAAAGCTCTGATCTACGAAGCGAAATGGTTTGAAGTAATTATGATACTTCTGATCCTGAACTTTATCGGGAACATCCAAAGATACAGACTCTGGAGAAGAGAAAAATGGCCGGTTCTGGTTTTTCACCTTGCATTTATCTTGATATTTATCGGCGGAGCAATTACGCGGTACATCAGTTTTGAAGGAACAATGCACATTCGCGAAGGCGAGTCTTCCAATGAAATTGTTACCGACAGAAATTTCTTTAAAATCCAGATCGAAGAAAAAGGCGATGTGCTGAACTATCAGGAAATCCCGTATATGATGTCGCCCATTCATAAAAATTTCAAAGCAAAATATGATTTTCACGGAAAAAATATCGAAGTGAAAGCACTGGATTATATTCAAAGAAAAAAAGACAGTCTGGTTGCCGATAATAATGGTGAAGAATATTTACATTTTGTAGTTGCAGGAGATAATGGAAGAAAAAATTTTTACCTGAAATCCGGTGAAACCCAAAGCATCAACGGAATGTTGATTTCATACAACCGTGCCATTGAAGGAGCTGTGGAATTCCGGAACGATAATGGAAAAGTTTTAATAAAAACTCCTGTAGATGCAGGATATATGGTGATGGCAACACAAGCAACTGGAGCTACCAAAAAAGATGAGTTTCAGCCTTTATCCTACCGAAGTCTTTATACCATCAATGATCTTAGAATTGTGGTTCCGGAAGGTTTACGAAAAGGAAAGCTTCTGGCTTTTGAAGGCGATAAAAATAAAGATAAAAACCTTCCCGATCAGCTGACGGTAGAAGTAAAAGCTCCGAAAAGTAAAATGAAGGTAGATCTTTCCGTGGAAAGAGGAAACCCAAATGCTTTCAAGCAGATTTCTATTGACGGACTGAATATTATTCTCGGTTTCGGACCAAAAGTGTACAAAACACCTTTCTCTTTGAAGCTGGATGATTTTGTGATGGAAACCTATCCAGGAAGTTCTTCGCCGAGTGCTTACGAAAGTCACATAAAAATTGTGGATGAAGGTAAGGAAGTTCCTTATAAAATCTATATGAATCACGTTCTGAATCATAAAGGATACCGCTTCTTTCAGGCAAGTTTCGATCCGGATCGGCAAGGTACGGTTCTTTCTGTAAACCACGATTTCTGGGGAACTTTGATCACGTATATCGGTTATACATTTCTGTTTTTAGGATTATTCGTAACCCTGTTCTGGAAAGGATCACATTTTTGGAAACTCAATAAAATGCTGAAACAGACCACGCGCAAAAAAATAATCCCAGTAATCCTGATTCTTTTAAGTTTCGGGTTGAACGCTCAGGAAATTGATATGCACGGAACCGACGGAAGCGGAAAAATGGCTCATACCAACCATTCCGCTCCGGATACGACTTCTGTACCCGAACAACCTTCTGATGCTGGAATGACTTCGCCATCAAGAATGAAAAACATTTCGCCGGACGAAATTATTGCGAAAAATAAAATCCCCAAAGAGCACGCCGATAAATTTGCATATTTGCTGGTTCAGAATTTTGAAGGACGAATTGTCCCGATGAATACTCAGGCTTTGGATGTTTTAAGAAAATTATACAAGCACGACAAATTCAAAGGAAGCAACGGAAAATCGATGGACGCCAACCAATGGTTTCTTTCCATAAATACCGATACCGAAAGCTGGACAATGGTACCGATTATTAAAATCGGAACCAAAGGTGGTGACGAACTCAAGAAAAAAGCAAAAGCCAATGATGATGGCTACACTTCGCTGATGAATCTTTTCCCGATTGATCCTAAAACCGGAATGTTGCATTACGTTTTGGAGGATGATTATAATGAAGCTTTCCGCAAAAAACCTGCAGACCAAACCAATTATGACAAGGAAGTAATTTCCGTAAATGAAAGAGTGCAGATTTTCAACGAATTTTTTAGCGGTCAGTTTCTGAGAATTGTTCCGGTGAAAAACGATCCGAATCACCGTTGGAATTCCTGGCTGAATGAAAGCTTTGAACCAGACGAAGAATCACAGAAAGTGATGGCTCCTTATTTCTTAAGCATACTGGATGCTAAAAAAACCGGAAATTGGAGCGATGCTGATAACGAACTTCAAAAACTGGAACAGTATCAGCTGAAATGGGGTAAAAATGTAGTTCCTTCCGAAAGAAAAGTTAATCTGGAAGTATTTATGAATAAAATGAATCTCAATTTCAAATTGTTGATTTTCTATACCTTAATCGGTGGATTGCTTTTGATCTTAGGTTTTGCAGAACTTTTCAAACCTAATAAAACCTTGAACAAAATTATCAAGATCATTATCTATATCGGGATTATAGGATATATTGCCCATTTTTTAGGATTGATAGCGAGATGGTATATTTCCGGACACGCTCCGTGGAGCAACGGTTATGAGGCGATTATTTTTATTTCGTGGATCGGTATCTCAGCAGGATTGTTATTTTATTTTAACTCTTCATTTGTTGGTAAAGCCAATATTCAGAATTTCTTAAAAGCTTTATTTAAAAATAACACCGCATCTAATGCACTGATTCCTGCTGCAGGATTTATGGTTGCCGTAATTATGATGGGATTCGCACACGGAGGTTCTGCACTCGATCCGCAGATTACGCCTTTGGTTCCTGTTCTGAAATCATACTGGCTCATTGTTCACGTCGCAATTATTACATCCAGCTACGGATTTTTTGCACTTTCGATGATTATCGCTGTTATAACTCTGGTTTTCTATATTGTATCGAATAAGAAATCTTACAGGATCCATCACGATTCCACGATAAAAGAATTGACGATTGTTTCTGAAATGTCTTTAACCATCGGACTTTTTGCACTTACGGTCGGGAATTTTCTTGGCGGAATCTGGGCAAATGAATCTTGGGGAAGATACTGGAGCTGGGATCCGAAAGAAACCTGGGCTTTTATTTCGATAATGGTTTACGCTTTTGTACTGCATATGCGTTTGGTTCCGGGATTGCGCGGAAGATGGGCGTTTCATGTAGCGGCAATGTTTGCGTTCTGCTCGATGGTAATGACGTATTTTGGAGTTAATTATTATCTGAGCGGTTTGCATTCTTACGCAAAAGGCGATCCTGTTCCTGTTCCGCTTTGGGTATATCTCGGATTGGCATTTATGCTGATACTTTCGCTGGTTTCGTATTTCAGATTCAAAGCATTGAAGAAATAGCAAAAAAAAGCATAAAATCAAAACTCCCGGTTCTAAACAGATTCGGGAGTTTTTTGATTGTATTTCAACTCCGAAGGAGTGAAATTATTGTAATAAAATAAAAATCACCTCCTTTAAGCTCCGAAGGAGCGGCATTATCAAAGAAAAATTAAAATTTGTATAAGATTCATTCACAATTACTCTCTTTATGGTTGAACAAATTTTGAAGAACTTAGACAGTTATTTAAAAAAAAACTATTGAAATCCCGGCTTGTCGGTTTTTTATTAAAATAAATATATTTAAAATTCAGGATTATTAAAAAATAATTTATATCTTTATGATATCAAAATAATATCAATTTAAAATAAGATTAACTATGGAAAAATTATTAAAACCAATGTCCGGCTACCTTGCTCTGGTTATTTGTCTGGTTCTTTTTGTAGCAGGGTTATACTGTATTATTTCGGGCGCAGATCGCAATTTTATTCTGGTAATTATCGGGATTATTTCCTTTATCGGATTTGTTTTTTTTGTAAAAGGTTTGATGATAATTCAGCCTAACCATTCTCGGGTTCTCAATTTTTTTGGAAAATATGTAGGTTCCGTAAAAGACAACGGTTTGTTTTTCATTAATCCTTTATTTTCTACACAAAAAATTTCGCTCCGTTCGGAAAATCTTCAAGGACAAACTTTGAAAGTAAATGATAAAATGGGAAATCCAATTGAAATAGGAGCAGTGCTGGTATGGAAAGTAGGAGATACCTATAAAGCTGCCTACGAAGTAGAAAATTACATCAGCTATGTGCGAATGCAAAGTGAAGCAGCAGTCCGGCATCTTGCGGTGAGTTTTCCGTATGACAATTTGGAAGATGAGCACGCCAGTATTACTTTGCGAGATGGCGGAGATCAGGTAAACAAAATCCTAGAATCCGAACTTACGGAAAGGCTTGCACCTGCCGGAATTATTGTTCAGGAAGCCAGAATCACACATTTGGCTTATGCTTCCGAAATTGCAGGAGCAATGCTTCAGCGTCAGCAGGCAACTGCAATTGTAGCAGCAAGAACCAAGATTGTAGAAGGAGCTGTAGGAATGGTGGATTTGGCACTGAAAAAGCTCTCCGAAGAGAATATTGTAGAATTGGATGACGAAAGAAAAGCAGCAATGGTATCCAATCTTATGGTGGTACTTTGTGGAGAAAAAGCCGCACAACCCATTCTAAATACAGGAACTTTATATAATTGATAATTTGTAATTGATGGAAAAATGAGTGAAAAAGAAACTCAAAAAGCATCAGCTAAGAAAAGCTTTGTACTTCGTATAGATGAAAATACCTATAAACTTTTGGAGTCTTGGGCAAATAATGAATTTCGTAGTGTAAATGGACAGATTGAATTTCTTCTGAACGAAGCACTTATAAAATCAGGAAGGAAAAAGAACCAATAAATCAAAGATATTAATGAAAAAAGCAGGAAAATTTTCCTGCTTTTTTTGTTGTATATAGGTTTCATAATTACATTCAAATATTATATCATTATAAATAATTGAATATTAATTTGTTTTTTACATAAAAATTTCTTTAATTTTGTTATAATATTAGTCATATTAATATATGGTTTGAAACATGTTAATAAAAAAAAATAACGCTATGAAAAAAAATTATTACTTAGGCATTTTTATTTTTTGCTTTATTTTCGTTGATGCACAAGTTGGTATTAATACAACAACTCCCGAGGCTACTCTAGATGTAAATGGTAATGTAATTATTCGGGAAGTGGAAGATGCGTCTTCTTCCCCCAGTTACAATTTTTTGGTCGTAGATGGTACTACTCATAAAGTAGGGAAGGTGAGCGGAAATCTTTCCGGAGGATCCGGATCTACTTCTAACTCTACAATAGCAAAAGCAGTAGAAGAAGATGGGATAAGTTTAATTTCTGCAGAATTTTATCCTGGATGGAACAGAATTGATTTTGGATCGGGACACGTTCCTATTAATTCCGGAAACCATTTTGATCCATCTACCGATACCTATACCGTTCCATCGGCAGGAGTATATGCTGTGAATTTTGAATTCCGTTATGGGAATGGAGTACAGTTGCAGTTGCTGAATTTTAGCGGAAGTCCGAGAATAGGAATTCTGAAACAAAAAACTTCGGGTTATGATGTAGTGGACGAAAGAGTGTTTAGCGGTGCAAATGTATCTTTATTTGGTATTGGTGCGCTAAGTATAATTGTGAGTTCGGTAAGTATGAACTCCCTTTACACCTTTGCTGCAAATGATGTTATTTCTTTTGAAGTTGCTCCGGGAGGTATTTCTTTAGGATTACTGGATGACAGCTATACTTCCGTAACCATCTACAAAATTTCTGACTAAAAACAAAAACACAAAGTATATATAAAAAAATCCTGAAAATTTTGTTTTCAGGATTTTGTGTATAATGTAGGGTTTCAAAAGATTTTATTTTCCGAAAAGGTTTCCTCCCATTCCCGGCATATTCGGCATTCCTTTGCTCATCATCTGCATCATTGCTTTTCCTTGCGGTCCCTGCATCATTTTCATCATTTTTCCCATTTGTTCAAATTGCTTCATCAGCGCATTCACATCTTCCAGCTTTCTGCCGGCTCCTCTGGCAATACGTTTTTTCCGGTTCATATCAATAATGGATGGTCTTCTTCTTTCTTCCGGAGTCATAGAATGGATAATGGCTTCAATATGTTTAAAAGCATCATCATTAATATCCACATCTTTTATCGCTTTTCCAACGCCCGGAATCATCCCCATCAGATCTTTCATATTTCCCATTTTTTTGATCTGGTTGATCTGCTTAAGAAAATCATCAAAACCGAATTCGTTTTTCGCAATTTTTTTATGAAGTTTTTTGGCTTCTTCTTCGTCAAACTGTTCCTGCGCTCTTTCTACCAAGGAAACCACATCTCCCATTCCGAGAATTCTATCAGCCATTCTTTCCGGATAGAAAAGATCCAGTGCTTCCATTTTTTCTCCGGTGGAAATAAATTTAATGGGTTTTTCTACCACAGAACGAATCGTTAATGCAGCTCCGCCTCGCGTATCACCATCTAATTTTGTTAAAACAACACCGTCAAAATTCAGTGCTTCGTTGAAAGCTTTTGCGGTGTTTACAGCATCTTGTCCGGTCATGGAATCCACTACGAAAAGCGTTTCGTCCGGTTTGATGAAGTAATGAACAGATTTTATTTCATTCATCATTTGTTCATCAATCGCCAAACGTCCCGCAGTATCCACAATTACAACATCAAAATTGTTTTCTTTGGCATATTTTACGGCGTTTTCTGCAATTGCGGAAGGATTGGTTGCGCCTTCTTCGGTATAAACAGGGATTCCGGTTTGTTCACCCAAAATTTTCAGCTGGTCTATTGCAGCTGGTCTGTACACGTCACAGGCTACCAAAAGTGGTTTTTTGCTTCTTTTCTGTTTCAGATAATTGGCGAGTTTTCCCGAGAAAGTGGTTTTTCCGGAACCTTGCAATCCGGCGATCAAGATGACGGATGGTTTTCCGGAAAGGTTGATACCTTCCTGCATTCCGCCCATCAGATCTACCAATTCGTCGTGAACAATCTTGGTCATCAATTGTCCCGGAGTAAGGCTTGTAAGAACATTTTGTCCCAAAGCTTTATCCTGAACTCTTTTAGTTAAATCTTTTGCAACTTTATAGTTCACATCGGCATCCACCAAAGCACGCCTGATTTCTTTTACGGTTTCCGCAACATTAATTTCTGTGATTTTTCCGCGCCCCGAAATATTATGAAGCGCCTTATCCAATTTATCCTGTAAACTGCCAAACATATTTTTATTTTATGGATTGCAAAAATAAGGAAATATTTACGGATTAAAAATTGTATTGTGATTTTTGAATTATTCAGTCATTTTTCCGGTCAGCTATTTCCGTTGGCTTTCCATTTCTGAGAGAAAAACTTAATACCTGATTCCTATTTTTTTTAGAATAAAATGCAAAAGCCAGATCGGACCAATCAGAAGAAACTGCACATCTTTCAGAAAGCTGGGTTTTTTGCCTTCAATCTTGTGTCCTGCGAATTGCATAATCCAGGTGATGATAAATACAGCAAGAAAGAGAATCCAAGATTTTTTCCCAAATGTTACATTGGCAAGCGATACAAAATGTTCCATCAGAAGCATTACAAGAATCATAATCAGAGCAATTCGCCAAGATAATTTCAGATAAAAAATCGTAACCAATATAAGCGCTAATGCACTTGCAATGCTCAGAAATCCAAAATATTCAAGATAGATGTTAGGCGTTGGAATGTAAGAGATAAAACCCAAAATAGTCCAGAAAATCAGCGGAACACAAATCCAATGAATGAGATTATTGGTAGGATTTCTGTGGCTTTCTGCATATTCGGCGAAGAGTCTGTCGATTTTTCTCATAGCTCTTGAATTTGAACAAATTTAAAAAAAATATTTACAGATTCGTTTCCGAAAAAAAAATTTTGAATTTATAGTTTATTATTGGGCTTTAATTTTTCTTGCACTCAGTCGCAAAAAACGAATCACCAGCAAAACTGCTGAAATGCTAAGTCCTAATCCTAAAGCAATCCACATCCCGAAAGCGCCCATTTTCATTGTATAACACAGGAAATATCCGAGCGGAATGGTAATTACCCAATACGCAATAAATGTGAGAATACTTGGGATTTTTACATCCTGAATTCCGCGTAAACATCCCAAAGCTACCACCTGAACTCCGTCTGAAAGCTGGAAAAGTGCTGCAATTACCAGTAATTTTGAAGCGAGAAGGATAACTTCTATATCTTCTTTTTGGGTGAAGAATACAGGGAAAATATTTCTTCCAAGAATAAAAATAATTCCGCAACACATCATAAAAATAAATACAATTTTCAGATTGTTGATGCCTTGGTTTCGCAATTCTACAAAATTCTGTTCACCCAATCGGTTTCCGATCATCACCGTGGAAGCTACGCTAAATCCGATACAAAGATTAAAGGTAAAGGAAGCCATGCTCAAAGCAATTTGGTGCGAAGCAATATCGTGTGCAGAAATCAGTCCGCAGATAAATGCAGCGGCAGCAAAAGCGGTAACTTCAAAAAACATTTGCATGGCTGTTGGAATCCCCAGTTTTATCATTTTTTGGAAAAGATCTTTTGAAAAAAGTTTAATTTTAAGACTGAAATCTTTAATATATCTGCTGGTTCTTTCTTCATGTTTCAAAACAAAATACAGGAAAATCATCATAAAAATTCTGGAAACCAAAGTTGCCAATGCTGAGCCTTTAACTCCCATTGCAGGAAATCCGAATAATCCTTTAATAAAAATATAATTTAGGGCAATATTCAGGATATTGGCTACAATCGTGGCTTTTGTTACACCAATGGTATAAGACAAACCTTCGGAAGTTTCCCGCAAAGTCTGAAACATCATAAACGGAATAATGCTGTATGCCATTATTTCAAGAAAAACAATGGTGTCAGGAATAATTTTCGCAGGCTGATCCATATGATAAAGCAGTGGAGTTGCCAGCAGAAGAAGCCCCATCAATATGATGCCGACTACCAGATTGATGACAAAACCGTGACGGAAAACTTTGTTGATTTCCTTATGATTGTTTTGTGCATGCGCTTCCGAAATTAAAGGAGGAATCGCAAAAGACATTCCCAAAGCAAATACGAAAACGCTGAAAAAAATTGCATTCCCCAAGGAAACTGAAGCCAAAGCATCCGAACCCAAAAGATTTCCTACAATAATGGTATCAAAAAGATTCACCGAAACCTGCCCGAGTTGCGTAAGCATCACAGGAATTGCAAGTTGCAGCGTTCTTTTGGTGTATGTTGCATTGAGGATTTTCATTACCGGGAAAAATTTCCGGCAAAATTAGTGTAAACTTTACAGAATACTGCTATTTGAAAATGAATTTATTGAAGAGGATGTTTAAAATTTTACCGAAATTTTATATCGGGTTTTAGATTTAACTTTGTTCAAAATAGCGATAAAAATTTTTAGCAATAAAGTTTAACCAGACTCTGATAATATCTATTTTTCAAAATCCCGGAAAAGTAGGAAGTCCTGTCTGTTGCAGATATTCAAAATTCGTTTTCTGTTTTTTTGCATAAACTTTGCAGTTCGCCAAAAAAAGATTAAATTTGCATCTCTTAAAAAAAAGATTATAAAGGTAATGAGCACAATATTTACATTATTTATGGTTTTGATTATGATCGCAAGTATCCTTCTGATCATTATTATTATGGCGCAAAACCCAAAAGGTGGAGGTCTTTCCGGAACTTTTGGCGGAACTTCTTCGGCACAGTTTGGGGTGCAAAGAACCAATGATTTTATGGAAAAAGCAACCTGGAGTTTAGGAGTTGCAATTGTAGTGCTTATCCTGCTAAGTGTGGTGCTTACTGCAAGTCCGGTAACTACCGTTCAGAAAAAAGTTCCTGCAAAAACAGAAACTTCGGTTCCGGCAAATCAGACAACAGCTCCTGCAAACAACAGCACAACACCAGCTACGCAGAAATAATATAAAAAAGTTAGTTATACCTCATCATAAAAGCGGTTTGATTTCTTTCGAGCCGCTTTTTTTGTGAGAAATTTTGTATTAGAATATTCAGACATTCCGGCTTATTTCAGTTTTTTCTTTTCATTGAAATATTTGGCTTTCATACCCAAAGTCAGGAAAAAGCGCTGCACCGGATTGTGACGATAGTATTTGTCTACAAAAATTTGCATTGCACCGTAAAAACGTTCCAGATATTTTTCATCTTTTATGGTGCTTTCTCCTTTATGGTGGAGCAAGGAAGCTTTACCGTAATAGAAATTCCGGAAGCCGTTTTTCAGCATTGTATAGCAAAGATCAATATCTTCACCATACATAAAATAGCTTTCGTCCAATCCGCCAATATTTTTATATATTTCTTTTCTGGCAAGCAGAAAAGCTCCGGTAATTACTTCCACTTCGGCAATTTCGTTTTCGCCGATATCATTGCGGTAATATGATTTGGAATTGTTTTTTCTGAAGCCGAAAAAAAGTTTTTCAAAAGAATTGAACATATCGGGAACCGAGCGTTTGCTTTCTGGATGAAAGTTTCCGAAACTATCGTGCATCCGGATTCCCAGACATCCGAATTTTTTCTGGGCATCTGCAAAATCGATAAGTTCTTTCATATAAAAACCTTCAAGCTCTGTATCGGGATTCAGGAGCAGGATATATTCGCCTTTTGCCAGTTCCACCGCTTTATTGTTGGCAATTGCAAAACCTTCGTTTTTTTGGTTTTCGATAAAATGATATTCAGGAAATTTCGGAATTAGATTTTTCCAGGAAGAATCCGGCGATTGATTATCCATTACAAACACTTCATAATCCACATTCTGTACAAATTTCCGGATGGAAGAGAGGCATTTCCACAAAAGTTCCGTTACGTTGTAATTAACAATAATGATGGATAATTTCATTGGATTTCAGGTTGTGGATTAGTTTTTTTCATCATACGGAAGGCGGTTCAGGATGGATCTTCCTAAGGAAACTTCGTCGGCATATTCCAGCTCATCGCCTACGGAAATTCCTCTTGCGATGGACGAAAATTTCACCGGAAAGATTTTGTATTTTTTATAAATGTAATACGCTGTAGTATCGCCTTCCATTGTTGCACTCAAAGCAAAAATCAATTCTTTTATTTCTCCCGATTCCAGTTTTTTTTCGATTTGTGAAATATTCAGATGGTTAGGGCCAATCCCTTCTATCGGAGAAATTTTCCCGCCAAGAACCAGGTATTTTCCTAAATATTTTGATGTATTTTCTATTGCCATTACATCCCGCACATCTTCAACAATGCAAAGAATTTCAGGATTTCTTTTCTGGCTTGCGCAAATTTCGCAAATTTCAGAATCCGAAAAATTATAGCATTCTCTGCAATAGCGGATTTCGGTAACCAACTTTTTCAAGGCATCGCCCAAAGCAACGGCTTGACTTTTAGGCTGCTTCAGAAGATAAAGAGCCAACCGTAATGCTGATTTTTTCCCAATTCCCGGAAGCCCGGAAATTTCTTCCACTGCTTTTGCCAAAATCTTACTCGGATAATCCATTGTGCAAAGATAAAAAAGATTAAAGAACCTTAGTCCAAACATCTTTACATCTTCCTAACTTTTCTCTATCTTTGGAAAAAACAAAATATTATGGTTCTGAAAAATTTAAACTATCCTTTGGATTTCAAATTCAAGATTACCACGCTTTCAAGCGATTTTAATATTACCGATAAAAATGGGAATTACGTAGCTTATGTGCGCCAAAAAATGTTCAAACTGAAAGAAGATGTAATCGTTTTCAGTGATGAAAGCAAATCCACGGAACTTTTTCGGATTAAAGCCGACCGTTGGCTGGATTTCAATGCGTCTTACAGTATGACTGATCTTGTGAATGGGAAAAACTACGGAAGACTTGCCCGAAAAGGAATGCGCTCCATCTGGAAGTCAACTTATGATGTGGTGGATGAAAATGATGTAGTGAAATTTACGATCACAGAAGACAATGCCTGGGTGAAAGTCTGGGATAGTTTTGTTGGTGAAATCCCCATTATCGGGATGTTTACAGGATATTTCCTAAATCCATCCTATTCCGTGAAAGATGCTTCCGGAAGAGCTTTTTTCAAATTAAAAAAAATGCCATCGCTCATCGGAAGAAGATTCCAGTTGGAACGCCTCATTGATATTGATGACGAAGATGAAAGTTTGGTTGTACTTTCCTTTTTGATGATGGTTTTACTGGAAAGATCAAAAGGATAGTTTTACGTTAAAATTATAATAAAACGCTTTTCGGGTTCGGGAAGCGTTTTTATATTTCGTAAATTTGAACAAACATTTTATTTATGAATCTTACCAATATAGAACCCCAAATTATCTGGAAAAATTTCTCTGCACTCAATGCTGTTCCCAGACCTTCAAAAAAAGAAGGAAAAGTAATCGGATTTATTAAAAATTTTGGAGAAAAATTAGGATTAGAAACCAGAGTGGATGAAGTGGGAAATGTAATCATCAAAAAACCTGCAACTTCCGGAATGGAAAACCGCAAATCTGTTATTCTGCAATCCCACCTCGATATGGTTTGCCAGAAAAATGCAGATGTGAATTTCGATTTTCAAACCCAGGGAATCCAAATGGAAATAGATGGAGATTGGGTAAAAGCAAAAGGAACAACTTTGGGCGCAGACAACGGACTTGGAGTTGCTGCCATTATGAGCATCCTTGAAAGTTCAGATATTCCGCATCCCGCTTTGGAAGCACTTTTTACCATCGATGAAGAAACAGGAATGACAGGAGCAATCGGATTGAAGCCGGGAGAATTATCAGGGGATATTTTGTTGAATCTGGATACAGAAGAAGACGATGAAATTGATATTGGTTGTGCAGGTGGAATAGATGTAACCGCAACGCAAAATTTTCCATTGGAAAATGCAAATGGACAAATCGTAAAAATTTCGGTAAAAGGTTTGCAGGGCGGACATTCGGGAATGGATATCCATAAAGGTTTCGGTAACGCAAATGTACTTTTGGGAAGATTACTCTACACTGGAGCCGAAAACCAGAATATTCAGCTGATTGCAATTGATGGTGGCGGATTACGAAATGCAATTCCCAGAGAAGCCAACGCAGTTTTATCAGTAAGAAATTCTGTGGAATTTATAGAAGCTGCCAACAGTCTGAAAGCTGCAATTTTAGAAGAATTTGCAACCATTGAGAAAGATTTACAAATCAATATCGAGAATTTTTCCACTCCCGAAAAAGCAATTTCTGAAGAAGCGTCGAAAAAAATAATTTTTGTAATGAAAGCTGCACACAACGGTGTTTACAGGATGAGCCCCGATGTTGCAGATTTGGTGGAATCTTCCAACAATATGGCAAGAGTAGAACTGAAAAACGGTGATCTTAAAATCTTGTGTCTTTCCCGCTCTTCCGTAGATTCTACAAAATATGCGGTTGCCGAACAATTGAAATCCGTCTTCCAACTTGCAGGATTGCAGGTGGAATTCAGTGGCTCATATCCAGGTTGGAAACCGAAGCCAGGTTCGGAAATCGTAAAAATTATGGAAAAAATTTACGAAAAAGATTTTGGAGAAAAACCAAATGTAGTGGCTTGTCACGCCGGTTTGGAATGCGGAATTATCGGAGCAAATTATCCTGAAATGGAAATGGTAAGTTTCGGACCAACGATTCGTGGAGCGCATTCTCCTGATGAAAAAGCGAACATACCTTCCACACAGAAATTCTGGAAATTCCTGAAAGAAATTTTATCAGAAATTCCACAGAAATGAGAATCTGTACAAATTTTATTTTTTTTGAAGATTTTCTTTGCCTCAAATCCTAAAGGAAGTGAAAGTCTTTAAAAACTTCATTCAAAGCTCCTCTTTTAGTTTAGGTTTGAGGAAAATGATTTTAAGAAATTTAGACAGACTCTAAATGAATTAGAAATAAAATAAAATTCCGGAAGATTTTCGCCTTCCGGAATTTTTTTATTTTCTGTTTGTTCTCCATCCATCTTAAGGATAAGGTGCCATTTCTACTTCCAATCCGTTGATTTCTTTGGTAATCGGAATTTGGCAACCCAATCTGGAGTTTTCTTTTACGTGATAAGCTTCTCCCAACATTGCATCTTCTTCGGCTTCCATTTCCTGCAATTTTTCTGCACCTTCTAGAATGTAAACCTGACAGGAAGCGCACATTGCCATTCCACCGCAAACTCCGATAGTTCCTTCTTCTGCAAGTTCATAAGAACGCATTACTTCCATCAAATTCATTGACATATCGGTTGGTGCAATTACTTCGTGCACGTTTCCTTCCCGGTCTGTAATTTTTAAATTAATGTCTTGCATATTTTGAGGTTCAAGGTTCAAGGTTTCAGGTTGTGAATGGTTAATTTCGCTTTGCGAATCAATTGCTAATTTCTTTATCAGAAAAATTCATTATTCACTGCGAATCCCGAATTGTATTTCTATAGCCTTCGCATCTTCCAACTTTCCGCTTTAATCAATCTTTTTCACTACCGCTTTTTCTGCTTCTTTCCGGCTTCCGTCGAAACCATCGACACCACTTACGGTGGTGTATTTCAGGACGTATTTTTTTCCGGGATTCAATCTTTGGTAAACGCTTTGGCACATTAAAGTTGCTTCATGGAAACCGCAAAGAATCAGCTTTAATTTTCCAGGATAGGTATTGATGTCACCAATGGCATAAACTCCTTCAATATTGGTTTGATAATCCAAAGAATTATTGACGACAATTGCATTTTTTTCGATATTCAACCCCCAGTTTCCGATTTCTCCTAATTTTGGTGTCAATCCGAAAAGTGGGATAAAGAAATCAGTTTCAATCTCTTTTTGTTCGCCGTCTTTTTCTACGGTGATGGCTTCTATTTTTCCGTTTCCTTTTAGTGCAACTACTTCTGCAGGAGTGATGAGGTTAATTTTTCCTTTATTTTTCAGTTCCTGGACTTTTTCTACGGAATCCAAAGCTCCGCGAAACTCGTTTCTTCTGTGGATCAGCGTTACTTCACTGGCAACATCAGCAAGAAAAATACTCCAGTCTAATGCGGAATCGCCGCCACCTCCGATAACAATTTTTTTGTTACGGAAATGTTCAGGGTCTTTTACAAAATATTCAATACCTTTTTCTTCGTATTCAGCAATATTGGAAATTTCCGGTTTCCTCGGCTCGAAAGTTCCGAGTCCGCCTGCAATGGCAATTGCTTTTGCTCTGTGTACAGTTCCTTTATTAGTAATTACTTCAAACCATTCGTCATCAATTTTATTCAGGCTAACAGCGGTTTCACCCAAAGTAAATCCAGGTTGAAACTGCTTGATCTGCTCCATTAGATTATCAACCAATTCTCCTGCATTTACTGATGGATAGCCGGGAATATCAAAAATCGGTTTTTTAGGATACAGCTCTGCCAACTGTCCGCCCGGTTGTGGAAGCGCATCGATAATGTGGCATTTCATTTTCAGTAAGCCGGCTTCAAAAACTGCGAAAAGTCCGGTAGGTCCGGCTCCGATTATAAGTAAATCTGTTGTAATCATTTTTGGAATAGAAAATAGTAATTGCTAAATAAATATGCCTGCAAAAATACAAAATTTAAAAGGAAAGCTAAGTGAGATATATCATTTATCACTTAAATTTGCTGTTTTTAAAGAAAAAATTCTTTGGCAGTGTTTTTGTAAAAATGAAATTATGAAAAAGATCATCTCTCTTGTTGCAGTTTTTCTGTTTACTTTCGGGTTTTCTCAAAAACTGGATAATATCCAGTCCGGCGAAGTTCTGAACTATCGTATCCATTACGGAATTCTGAACGCAGGAACTGCTACATTAACTACTGTGAAAACAACTTACCAGGGCGAACCTCATTTTTATGTAAAAGGAGTTGGGAAAACTACAGGTGCAGTTCGGGCGTTTTTCAAAGTGGATGATGTGTATGAAAGTTTTATTAATTACAACAGCGGTTTGCCCAGTTTTTATGTTCGGAATGTAAGTGAGGGAAGCTATACGCAACATTATGAAACGGTTTTCAATCATTCGGATCAGACTTTGATTCTTACCGATAAGAAAAATCCTAAGAACGGCTCTAAAGTTTTGAAATCAGTAAAAGGAGTTCAGGATATGCTTTCTGCGTTTTATTATCTTAGAAGTTTCGAGGAACACAAGCTGAAACCGGGTGTTGTTTTGGATATGAAAGTATGGATTGATGATGAAATGTTTCCTTTTCGCCTGAAAGTGGTAGGAACAGAAGATGTGAAAACCAAATTCGGGAAAGTGAACTGCCTAAAAATTATCCCTTCTGTAATGAGTGGTCGTGTTTTTAAAGACAAAGAAGGTGTAACACTTTGGGTAACCAATGATTCCAACCACGTTCCTGTTTCCATAAAGGCAGAACTGGCAGTTGGTTCGCTGAAAGCAGATTTGGAAAGTTATAAAAACGTGAAAAAAAGTATTGATTTTAAAAAGTAATGGACTTCTTTTTAATTTGAAATATCAATACCTATTTTATTTAAATTATTATATTGAAAAACAGACACTTGTCTGTTTTTTTTAATTTCCGATGTAACAGAATAAAAACAAAAGTTGTCCTATCACTAAACCATTAGTGAACTATGAAACTCAAATTTTCAATTTTATATTTGCTGTTATTTTTTGGAAATCTTGCATTCGGGCAAAGTTATGAGCAGGACCGTATTTCCCGGAAAAAAGTATCGGCATTACGTATTGATGAACCGATAAAAATTGATGGAGTTCTGGATGAAGAAATCTGGAGCAAAGCACAGGAAGCCACCAATTTTGTTGAAAGAAGCCCGAAAAACGGAACACCACAGCCAGATTCGTTGAAAACAAGCGTAAAATTTCTGTATGACAATATCGGCATATATGTGGGCGCACAGCTGAACGATCCTCATCCGGAAACGATTCCGGCTCAGCTTTCGGAAAGAGATGATGTGAATTTTGCTGATCTTTTCGGGATCATTATCAATGGTTATAATGATCATCAGCAGAGTTTAGAATTTTTGGTTTCTTCTGCCGGAGTTCAGCTCGATGCAAAACTCACCACAGAATCCGAAGATGATACCTGGAATGCAGTTTGGTACAGCAGTGTAAAGAAAAATGACCAAGGTTGGGCGGTAGAATTTTTGATTCCGTATTCGGAACTGAGATTTCCAAAATCGGATATCCAGAATTGGGGAATCAATATTATCAGAAGACACAAGAATAGCAATATTATGTATGACTGGAATCTTGTAAACAACGAAAAAGGAAACTATACTTTGTACGACGGCGTGCTTTCTGGTCTGGAACATATTAAAACACCGACACGGCTTTCCTTCACACCATATTTTTCTACTTATGTGAATAATTACGACGGAAAAACGACCATGAACGTGAATGGCGGAATGGATCTGAAATATGGGATAAACGATGCATTTACTTTTGATATGACCTTGATTCCGGATTTCGGGCAAGCTACATTTGATAATTCGATTCTCAATTTAACTCCATTCGAACAGCAGTTTACAGAACAACGCTCCTTTTTTACCGAAGGAACCGAGCTTTTCAGCAAAGGCGGACTTTTCTATTCCAGAAGAGTAGGAGGAATACCGATTCGTTATCCTGATGTTTCCGAAAATGAAACCGTTTCGGAATATCCTACAAACGTCAAGCTTTTCAATGCATTTAAAATTTCGGGACGTACAAAAAATGGACTCGGAATCGGAATATTCAACGGGATTACAGAGAAAATGGAAGCTACTATCCAAAATTTTGAAACCGGTGAAAAACGCAAAGAAGTGGTAGAACCTTGGAGCAATTATAATGTTTTGGTTTTGGACCAAAGATTCAACGGGAATTCTTCCGTAACATTTGTGAATACCAATACAATGAGAGCCGGAGATTTTCGGGATGCCAATGCTACCGGATTTTTGTGGAATATCAGCAACAAAAAAAATACCTATACCTATTACGGAAATATCAAAGGAAGCTGGGTAATGGATAACGGAACCAAATTCGGAAGCACCGGAACAGCAGGAATCGGGAAGTTTTCAGGAAAAAACAGATTTGAATTGAACGGAACTTTTACTGATAAAAACTGGGATATCAACGATCTTGGATTTTCTACCAAAACCAATTATGCCAATTACAATGCGTGGTACGGATACCGTATTTTGCAGCCTACCGAAAAGTTCAATAATATTTTTCTGAATTTCAACCTCAATTATTTCCACCGTTTGCAACCGTTTTTGTTCAATACTCTTGTATTCAACCACAATAATCAGTTTACAACGAAAAAGTTCCAGAGTTTCGGAGGCGGAATTGAATTTACACCATTCGGTGAAAAGGATATTTACGAAGCCAGAACTTTCGGAAGACATCTGAATGTTCCGGGATATTTTGACAGTTGGATCTGGTTTGAAAGTGATAGCCGCAAAAAAGTGCAGTACAATATCAATATTGATTATTATGCCTATAACGAAAAAGCAAGAAACAAGGTAATTCCGTCTCTATATCTTCGTTATCGCGCTTCGGATAAACTCAACCTTATCTGGCAGTTCAATCCGGTTTTCAGCAACAATGAAGTTGGATTTGCAGGGAAAAATTCCGAAAATATTTTTATGGGAAGAAGACAGCGCAATACCTATGAAAATGCCATTACAGGACAATATACTTTCAATAACAAAATGGCTTTGTCATTGGCTTTCCGGCATTATTTCTCAGATGTTTTCTATAAACAGTTTTATACTCTGAATCCGGATGGAAGTCTGGATCCTACCAAAGAGTTTAAAGAAAATCTGAACGGGACATACAATTCCTGGAATGTAGATTTGCGTTATTCTTGGTGGTTTGCACCCGGAAGCCAGCTTACGCTGCTCTACCGAAATGCGGTTGAAAATTATCAGGATATTTCACGGATGAAGCTTGGCGAAAATTTCAATACTTTGTTTAATGAACCAATGACGAATAATCTTTCGCTGAGAATCACCTATTATCTGGATTATAACAGATTGAAGAACTGGCTCTAAACATTTTTAAATTTTTCATATAAAACCGAAAATCGTTTCAGAAGCTCTGAAACGATTTTTTATTGGTAAACCACCCCGACAAAATTTTGTTAAAATTTTGCCACCCCTCCAAAGGAGGGGAATGATGCGGATTTTTTATAAAGTTTTAAACTGCTCCAACATCCGGATATCATTTTCAAAAAACATTCGGATGTCGCTCATTTGGTAGAGCAGCATTACGATTCTTTCAATTCCCATTCCGAAAGCATAGCCGGAATATTTGTCGGCATCGATATTTACATTTTGCAAAACCGCAGGATCCACCATTCCGCAACCCATAATTTCCAGCCAGCCGGTTCCTTTTGTTATTCTGTAATCCGTTTCAGAATTCAGTCCCCAATACACATCTACTTCTGCACTTGGTTCAGTAAAAGGGAAATATGAAGGACGCATCCGGATTTTGGATTTCCCGAAAAGCTCGGTGGTAAAAAATTGAATGGTTTGCTTTAAATCTGCAAAACTTACATTTTCATCAATATATAAACCTTCGATCTGATGAAAAATACAATGAGAGCGCGAAGAAACGGCTTCATTCCGGAAAACTCTTCCCGGTGAAAGGATTCTTATCGGTGGTTGATGCTCTTCCATATACCGGATTTGTACGGAAGAAGTATGCGTTCTGAGCAGGATATCGGGATTTTGCTCAATGAAAAAAGTGTCCTGCATATCTCTTGCAGGATGATATTCCGGAAGATTCAGTGCGGTGAAATTATGCCAGTCGTCCTCAATTTCCGGACCGTCTGCAACTGCGAAACCGATGGATCTGAAGATTTCGATAATTTTGTTTTTCACCAAATTGATAGGTTGACGCGAACCTAGCTCCAAAGGAAAAGCAGGTTTTGTAAGGTCATCTTTTTCAATGATAATTTGTGAAGCATTTGTATTTCTCAGCTCTTCCAGTTTTGCATTTACCGCTTGTTTCAGGGTGTTTATTTTCTGTCCGAAATCTTTTTTTTGCTCATTCGGAACCTCTTTGAATTTTTCAAAAAGATCATTCAAAATTCCCTTTTTTCCGTTATACCGAATGCGGAACTGCTCAATATCTTCTTTATTGGAAGAGCTGAAAAGCTGTACGTCCACCAATAATTCGTTAATTTTCTCTATCATTCTCGTTCTTTCAGTCAGAGGGCAAAAATACAAAAAATTTACGGTACTCGAATTAATGAATCGGGGAAATTATTGTTATAGCAATACTAAGAGCCTGTTTAAATTTTATATCGGAATTTTTTGGAAAAATCATTAAAAAAAAACCATAAATAATAAATTATTTACGGTTTTAAAATTGTACCCAGAGCCGGGATCGAACCGGCACGCCTTGCGGCATTGGTGTTTGAGACCAACGCGTCTACCAATTCCGCCATCTGGGCTTATAAATTGGTGTGCAAATATAGAAATATTTTTTTCCGTCACAAAAAAATCTGATAAAAATGATTCAAAAAAAATATTACCCTGTTTAGAACTCAATTTCCAGACCATCATAAGCCAGATGCACATTCTCCGGCAATTCTGCATCCACTTCATCGTGGAATCCTAAATGATGACTGATGTGCGTGAGAAAAGTGTTCCTTGGTTTCAATTTTTTTACAAGCTCCAAAACTTCAGGAAGAATAAAATGAGAAGGATGCGGTTCGCTTTTTCGTAAACAATTCAAAATCAGAAATTCCAGGTTTTTAAGTTTCTCTTTTTCAGAATCAGAAATCGCATTGGCATCGGTAATATAAGCCAGTTTCCCTAATTTATATCCCAATATCGGAATTTTCCCGTGCATTACTTCAATAGGCTCAACAGTAATGTCGAAAAGCGGAAATTCGTTTCGGATGATTTTCATTTCAAAAGTGGGAGCACCCGGATATTTTTCTTTGGCAAAAGCATACGGAAACCTTTCGGAAATTTCCATCGCCACTCTTTCCATACAATAGATGGGCATTTTAACATCATTCTTAAAAATCAGAGGACGAAGATCATCCAATCCAATTACGTGGTCATTATGTTCGTGGGTAATCAGAACTGCGTGGATATTTTCTTCTTTGTTTGTAAGCATTTGTTGCCGGAAATCCGGACCGCAGTCAATCAGAATTTTTTTTCCGGAATCTGTAGTAATCAGTGCGGAACTTCTCAGCCGTTTGTCTTTTGGATTTTCGGAAAGACAAACCGGATCGTGTGATCCGATTACAGGAATTCCTTGCGAAGTACCGGTTCCGAGAAATTTCAGCCTCATACTTTGAAGATGGTATTAATTTTGGTAAATTTACAAAAAATTTAAAAATGCCTTTGGTAACCCAGAAACTTACCCCAAAACAGAAAGCACTTGCTATAAATCTAGACCATACTATTTACGGAACTTTTGCGGAAATTGGCGCCGGACAGGAAACCGTCCGTCATTTTTTTCGGGTAGGAGGTGCATCAGGAACCATTGCAAAAGCAATGTCAGCTTATGATAAGGATTTCAGTGATGCTATTTACGGGAAAGAACCAAAAAGCAGATATGTTACCCAAAACCGTTTGCGCAAAATGCTGCGCTACGAAGCATCGCTAATCGAAGAGCGTGTTCCGCGGGAAAGTATGCCGGACAGAAAATATTTTTCGTACGCCAATACAGTTACCACCATTAATTTCGATAAAACACTAAAAGGACACGGTTGGGTAGGAATCCGTTTTCAGGACAAAACGGAAGGTGTATATAATGAAATTGTACTTCACGTAAAATTTAACCAGAATGATGCTACTCTTCAGCAGGAAACACTGGGAAGTTTAGGAGTGAATCTGATATACGGAGCCTTCAATTATTATGACAATCCACGAAGACTTATTGAATCTTTATATGACGATATCCCAAAAGACAATCTGGAAATTGATATGATCGATTTTTCGGGTTCGGTTTTCGAATATGTGGATAATCGTCTGATGAGTCTGCAACTGGTAAAATCCGGAATGACGGAAGCCGTAATCTTCACACCGGACGGAACCAATATGCTGCCGGCAGATCTTCTTTACAAAAAAAATATTTTCGCAGTCCGCGGAAGTTTTCGTCCCGTAACCAAAGTGAATATCGATATGTTCAACAATGGTTTGGAAATGTTTATGAAAGATACCGATTGCAGTAAAAAAGATGTGGAAGTGCTTTTCGAAATTACCATTGCCAACCTTCGTGCTGCAGGTGATATAGATGAAAGAGATTTTCTGGATCGGGTAGATGTTCTGGGAAAATTGGGCTATAATGTTATCATTTCCAACTTTTCGGAATATTACCGACTTATTGATTATTTTGCCAGCTATACCAACCAGAAAATAGGAATTGCGATGGGTGTAAATAATCTGTTGGATGTTTTCGATGAAGAATATTATAAAAATCTTTCGGGTGGAATCCTGGAAGCTTTCGGAAAATTCTTCAGAAAAGATATGATCGTATTTCTGTATCCCTACAAAGATCCCGTAACTTCAGAAGTGCTGACCTCCGAAAACCTGAAAGTAAACGACAACCTGAAAGAGCTTTACAAATATTTTAAACTCAACAAGCGTATTGTGGACATCAAAAACTACAATCCGGAATATTCCGAAATATATTCCCGCGATATCCTGCGAAAAATTGCAAACGGAGAAACAGGCTGGGAAAATCAGCTTTCCGATGGAGTGGCAGAAATGATCAAAGAACGAGGAATGTTCGGCTACAAAGGTGATGCAATTCTTTTGGAAGAAATCAAATAAATATTAACAATAAACCTGTTTTGCATTTAGGCGAATTTTTAATTTAAAATCACCTTTAAAAAATGTGAAATATTTTCAATATTCTTAATCTCTATAAAAAAAATGTCAGAAATCAAAAAAAGACTTTCCGTTATTCTGGAAAGTCCAAACCATAACACTACTGAAAAATTGCAGAAAATCTGCCAGCTTTTGGATCAGGAAATTTCATACTTCAACTGGACAGGATTTTATTTCAGAAATGGTGATAAAGAGGAACTTGTGCTCGGTCCTTATGTTGGCGCAGAAACCGATCACACAGTAATCCCGTTCGGAAAAGGAATTTGCGGACAGGTTGCCGTTTCCGGCGAAACTTTTGTAGTTCCGGATGTTTGGCAGCAGGACAATTATCTGGCTTGTTCGCTCGATACGAAAGCAGAAATTGTAGTTCCGATTTTTAAGGACGGAAAAAATATCGGACAGATAGATATCGATTCCCACCAAACCAATCCTTTCACCAAAGAAGACCGCAAAATGCTGGAATGGTTGTGTAATGAGGTTTCCAAAATTTTATAAAAACAAATCTTTGGAAACAAAAAATAGCGGATTGATTTTTTTCAGTCCGTTTTTTTTAGCAAAAATGTAAAAGCAATTTCCGGAAATATTCTTCACATTTCGCCAAATGCGTTCCGTACCAGGAAAACGCTTCCCCGTCCACAACCAGTATTTTCTTATCCGGAAAAACAAATTGCAATTCTTCGATATGCTTTTCTTTAAAAGGGAAAGGTTCGGAAGAAAGCATAATTACTTCAGCATCTTGCAGATCATCCGTTGTTATTTCAGGATAACGGATTTCGTTTTCGAAAATATTCTCAAAACCTATTTCGCTGAGAATGTGGTGGATAAAAGTATCGGAGCCAACCGTCATATATGGATTTTTCCAAATCAGATAAGCAACTTTCAGCTTTTTGCTGAGCTTGGATTTTTCTAAAATTTCATAAATTTTCATATTGAAAATCTGTGCAGCTTCCTCTTTTTTCAGAATATTTCCAAGGGTTTTCAGCAGGTAATAATTATCTTCAACGGTTTCCACATTGGTCAGCAAAACCTTGAAATCTTTCATCAGTTCTTCCACCTGCTCTTTTACATTTTCCTCTTTATTTGCGAGGATGAGGTCAGGATTCAGGGATTTTATTTTTGCGATATTCAGGTTTTTAGTTCCGCCAATACATTCAATATATTTTACTTTTTCTACCGGATGAATGCAGAATTTTGTACGACCAATAAGCTCGTTTTCAGACAAGCCCAAATCCAGAACTGCTTCGGTAATACTCGGAACCAGGGAAATAATTTTCATTTTTAAAGATAAAAATTTATTTGGAATTCAGCTTTTTGATAATGTAAACTTACATCCATTCCAGAATTAGAGCATCAATTCCACAGAAATATTGTAATGATTTGGAAAAAGATTGCTAAATTTAATGCTTCTAAATTTCTATAAGAATCCAAAAATGAAAAATTCGATACCCGTTATTTTAGTTGCTGCAATTTTCCTGAACTCCTGTTCCGCAAATGCAGTTAAAAATACTGAAAACCAAAAAGATATGCCTGTACAAACTGATGCTGCTCTTGCCCAGAATCCTTTGATGAAGAAAAGCACCCTGCAATACGAAGCTCCGGAATTTGATAAAATTAAAGATGAGCATTTCAAGCCTGCATTTGATTACGGATTGAAACAGCACGATTCTGAAATGGAAGCTATTGCCAATAATCCTGAAAAACCAACTTTTGAAAATACCATTATCGCGATGGAAAAAAGCGGCGAAGTGCTGAAACGCGCACAGATTATTTTCTATAATCTCACAAGTTCCAATACCAATCCTGTTTTGCAGGCTTTAGAAGAGGAATATGCTCCGGTTTTTGCAGCACATTCCGATAATATTTATCTGAACAGCAAACTCTACGAGCGCATCAAAAACATCAGTGAAAATGGTTTGGATGCAGAAGACAAAAGACTTTTGGAAGTTTACAAACAAAATTTCGAAATTGCAGGAGCTGCACTTTCTCCCGAACAAAAAGTGGAGCTGAAAAAAATAAATCAGGAACTGGCGACTCTTTCTACACAATTTTCCAGCAAACTTCTGGAAGCCAGAAAACAAGGCGCTTTAATTGTAGATGATGCAAAACTTCTGGACGGACTTTCTCCCGACGAAATTGCAGCCGCAAAAAACGATGCCGAACAAGCCGGACAAAACGGAAAATATCTTCTTGCACTCCAAAATACAACACAGCAGCCGCTTCTTCAAAATCTTAAAAACAGAGAAACGAGAGAAAAATTATTTCATGCATCGTGGTTCCGTGCAGAAAAAAATGATCAAAATGATACCAGAGCAGTAATTGAACAGCTGCTGAAGCTTCGTCTGAAAAAAGCGCACATTCTCGGAAAGAAAAGTTATGCAGAATGGAGCCTTCAGGATCAGATGGCAAAAACACCTGAAGCAGCGATGAATCTGATGAAGCAATTAGCAAAACCTGCGGTGGAAACTGCAAAAATGGAAGAATCGGAAATCCAGCAGCTCATCAATTCGCAGAAAGGAAACTTCAAGGTTGAACCTTGGGATTGGAACTTCTATTCCGAACAGGTGAGAAAAGCAAAATACGATCTTGATGAAAACCAGATAAAACCGTATTTTGAGGTGACCACAGTTTTGGAAAAGGGCGTGTTCTATGCCGCAGAAAAATTCTATGGAATCACCTTTAAGAAAAGACCGGATCTTCCAGTCTATCATCCTGATGTTGTCGCTTACGAAGTATTCGACCAGGATGGGAAATCTCTTGCAATTTATTACCTGGATTTTTACACCAGAAATTCCAAAAGTGGTGGCGCTTGGATGAGCAATTTTGTGGAGCAGTCTTATCTTTTGGGTACAAAACCGGTGATTGTTAATTGTTTTAATTATCAAAAACCAGCCGTGGGAAAACCTTCTTTAATTAGCTATGATGATGTGGAAACAATGTTTCACGAATTTGGACATTCCATTCACGGGATTTTTGCTAGCCAGAAATACACTTCTATTTCAGGAACCAATGTTCCGAGAGATTTTGTGGAATTCCCATCTCAAATTAATGAACATTTTGCTCTGGAACCGGAGATTCTGAAAAATTACGCCCTGCATTACGAAACCAAAAAACCGATTCCGCAGGAACTGGTGGATAAAATAAAAAAAGCGTCCAATTTCAATCAGGGATATGCAACAACCGAGCTGGTTTCCGCTGCAATGAACGATATGGAATGGCATACCATTACCAACGAAAATGAAATAAAACCAATTCTGGAATCTGAAAAAGAACTCTTGGTGAAAAACGGATTTACCATAAAAGCAGTTCCACCACGATATCACGCTCCCTATTTTGCACATATTTTCGGAGGCGGCTATTCCGCCGGATATTATGCGTATATCTGGTCGGAAACTCTGGATCAGGATGCTTGGGAATGGATCAAAGAAAACGGTGGAATTTCCCGTGAAAATGGCGACCGTTTCCGGAAGTACATTCTTTCCGTAGGAAATTCTGAAGATCTGAACGAGGCTTACAAAAAATTTACAGGGAGAAACCCGGATATTAAGCCATTGCTAAGAAGCAGAGGATTTATAAAATAGTTGAGAAGATTTTGAGCCTGTTTTCTTTTTTTCCAACACTAAAGGAAGGGAAAATAGACTTAAAATTCCTAAACCTTGAACCTCTGATTTTGAATTTTGCACCTGAAAAAATGAAAAAAAAACGGGAATTCCAATCTTCCGAATTGGTGAAATCTTTTGCAAAAATCTATGGTTTCGAAGATAAACTTTTGGCAATAGAAGTGAAAGATTTTCTGGAAGAATATTTGGATGAAAGCCTTTTCCGAGAAATTGTGAGTGTAAATTTGAAAGACAAAATCCTTTTCCTGAAGATCAACTCACCATTGCTGAAAAATGATTTCAGAATGCGCAAATCTTTTTTCCTGAAAAAATTCAGGGAGAAATTCGGGGAAGATCATTTTAGCGATCTTCAGGTTTTGTAATGCTCGCTTTTTCCACCATTTCTTTTGTTCTGGAATCAAGATAAGAACGGATGGGGAAGAAAAATTTCATTGGGTTTTTCAGAAAGTAACGGAATATTTCCTTCGAAATTTTTCTTACATTTCCAAAACCCACTTTCCGGGAACGAAATGCCAATAGCATTGAAAGCCCGAAACTTACTAAAAAATTGAAAAATCCGATCAGGAAAACCGTAACAAAACAGGTGAGCATCAAAGAAGTGCTTACAGAAAAATCTTTCCCGTACAATCCCAATGCAAAATTTCCGGATGCAAATGTAATGTGGCGGATATCCAGATCCAAACCTAAAAATTTTCCTATAGGTGCGGTAATTCCCATAAAGATCCCGAACCAAATATTGGAAACAATTCCCGGCCAATGTTTGGCGTAATATTCCGAAAGACGATGCGCAAAATTTTTCCCGAAAACTGTAGTGATAACGGTGTTTTTTGCAATCCGTTTCGGAATCCTGTAATACACAGAATTGTTGCCGATATTCCCGGAAATAATCCCTGAAACAAAAAGAAAAAATCCCGCAATGCAGGCATGGAAAATCGCCTTCGATTCTATCGGATCTAGGTCGTGAAGAAGTTTATCGGCATTATTTGCAGCCATATTCGTATTGAAAATCACATCCAATCCGTAAATAATGAGCAAAGCAGTAGGAAACGAAAGCAAAACATTCCCCACAAATGCAATAAACTGACTTCTGAAAAGGCGGGAAACCAAATGTGCAAATTCGGTATAGGTTTTTTCGGAATTTTCTTCCTCGGAAAGTACTTTTGCCATCGTTGCCGCCGTCATTGCAGGTTGTTTGGTTGCAAGTACGAAACCCATCAAATAGATCATCACAAATCCCATCGCATAATTAAATGCATATAAAATGGCGTGAGAAAATTCGCTTCCAGGAAGATAGCTGTAAAGCATTTTCAGAACACAAAGTGCACCCACAACAATTCCGCAACCCAAAGCTTTGCGGAACATTTTCATATAATCCGTGTAGCTGGAAGTAATGTAGTGTTTTCCGGTGTCTGCTGTATGATTGGTAATCAGGTGGGAAAGCAGCAAGCTGCTGTCGTCCACAAGTTCTTTAAGATTGTTTTTGTGGGATTTATACTCCAGAATGTCGAAAACAAGAAGCTTGGATTTTCGTACATCATCTTCCTCATCATCAATCACTAAAAGCCACAAAACATTGGAAATCCTTTGCAGCTGCTGCTTCATTTTCAAAAGTTCCTGATTAATCTTCCCCGAAATCCCGTAAATAGAGGAGTTTTTAAAGGCATTTTCTACAAACTCTTTACAGTGATCCAGATAGATTTTAATCTGCTTATAAAGTGCATCTTTGGAAGTAAGCTGAAAATTTTGATCCTCTTTGAAACGGAGGTTCAGCTCATCAATTTCATTTTGAAGTGCCAGAAACGGATTATCGAAATTCCGGTAATTGGGAACCATATTCACCACTTCCACATCCATTGCACTTCCGATTACGCGCCAAACCAAAATGTTTACCGAAAAAAGAAGCTCGTTTTTTACAAAATCATTTTTTATAAAATCTGAAATTTCCAAAATCCGGAAAAGTTCATCCATTCGATGTTCCGGAATGTTATGAAGTTGCTGCAAATCTTTTTTTGGAGTTACCGAAATCGTATCTACAAGATACCAAACTGTATTTTCGTTTTCTACAGGCGGCAGAATTTTGTTCAGCAATCTCTTTTTAAATTCCGGGAAAAATGCGTTCTCGGAAAGGATATTGGCTTCGGTTAATGAAAGATTGAAAGGTCTTTCGGAAAATATATTTTTAAGATAATCGCTGAAATTTTTACTGATCTCAGGAGAATTTTTCAGAAATTCCAGCAGCTCCTGAAAGTCCTCATTTCCGATATTGCGCATCAGTTCTGCCAAAGGCTGCAGCGTGGCTTTTTCGTTCCTGAAAGAAAAATATTTTTTCAGAACGCCGGAAGGTTTTGTATAATTTCTTTTGAAAAGCATTCTCTATTTTTTCAGGGAAACATTATTCATTTGACGCAAAATCCAGTTGTGTTTTTTCGTAAGATATTTGCTGGGATTTTTCGGATCATATTTTTTTGGATTGGGAAGAATGGCGGCAATCCACGCAGCTTCGCTTTTGGATAGATTTTTGGAATTTTTACCGAAATAATATTCGGAAGCCGCTTCCACACCGAAAACTCCTTGTCCCATTTCTATGGAATTCAGATAGCGTTCCAGGATGGTATTTTTGCCCCAAATCCATTCAATAATAAAGGTGTAAACGGTTTCCAACCCTTTCCGGATCCAGCTTCTTCCTTGCCACAGAAAAATATTTTTTGCAGTTTGCTGGGAAATGGTGCTTCCACCGCGGATTTTTTTTCCTTTCTCATTATGCTCGTATGCTTTTTGTATGGCATCATAATCGAAACCGTTATGCAAGAAAAACTTCTGATCTTCGGAAGCGATAACGGCTTTTTTCACATTGTCGCCCATATCATCAAACGGAATGTAATTGCGCTGCAATTTTCCGTATTTCAAAACGCCTTCAATTTGGGTAATGGTAATCGGCGGATTGAAAAATTTCCCCCAAAAAATAAAGAGGATATTCGCAAGAATCAGAATGTATATTACTTTTTTTATTTTTTTCCACATATCAATATGAGTAATGAGTAATTGACGATTACAAAGATAAGGTTTTATGGAAAAAGATTATTTCAGCTCTTTCATATAGATAAGCTGATACTCGGGAAAAAGTTGTGGGTGAAAAATTTTGATGTAGTCTTTCAGAACCAAATCGGCGCGCACAACACCGCTTTCAAAAAAATCATTGCTGGTGTTTTTCTGTTTTCCGTTGATAGTGTAAAGTTTTCCATGTTTGTACACTTTCATTTTGGAATAATTCGGGTTGATGGCAAGAAGCTCTTTTTTGGAAGTATGATTTCCGACATTGATCCAGTATTCTGCATTTCCTGATTTTGAAAAAACTTCCTCGAAACTTAGCGGAACGGCTTTTTCATCGGTATTGTTTTTCAGGATATAATCTGCATTTGCATCTTGGATGAATTCTGCTACGAAAGTTTTTCCGCCCGGTAAAAACCATTGGTTGCCATACATTTCATTTACCAAAACTTCAGGTTTTTCCTTTGTCCCGGAAGCTGTATTCTTCAGATTGGTATAATTTTTTTCGATTTCGGAGTATTTTTTCTGTGCCTGTTTTTCAGCTCCGAGAAGCTTCCCGAAAAGTTCAATGATTTTTGTTTTTTCCAAAGGTTTTTGCACCAGATATTCATCAATAAAAATAACTTCGATACCGTTTTTTTTCAAAAGCTGGTAGGTATTTTCGAAACTTTGGATGTAGTTGGTAAAAATAGCGTCTGGTTTGTTGGCAATAATTTTTTCAATATCATATTTCTGTTCGTTGCCAATATTTTCAATTTTTTTGTTGATGATCAGCTGATGTATTTTTTCTGAAAATACATACTCCGGACTGGAAATTCCTGTGATGCGGTTTTCCATCCCGAGTTCTGTGAAATATCCGACCAAGCTTGCATTCAGGAGCATTACTTTCCGGAAAGGCAATTTGTGGTCAGGGATTTTGTAGTAGAATTTTCCGGATCTGAATTCAAAAAAACCCTTATTCTGCTGATACTGAATGGTATTGGATATTTTTCCCCAATTTTGCGGCTCGGAAGGCTTTTCTTTTTTGCAGGAAAAAACCAGAAAAACGGGAATCAGTAAAAAGATTTTTGCTTTCATCTTTCAAAGAAAATAAATTTGTCTTATATTTGCAAACCTAAAAACGGGTGCGTAGCTCAATTGGATAGAGCGTCTGATTACGGCTCAGGAGGTTGAGGGTTCGACTCCTTCCGCGCTCACAAAAAAAGATTGAGAAATTTCTCAATCTTTTTTTTGTTTTTTGTTTGATTACATTACTTTCCGAAAAATTTTCTGATCATAATTTACCGTCAGTTTCTCGTTTGATGAAAGGTGCATCAGTTTTCCGTCTTTTATCCATTTTCTTCCCGGCTCGAATACATCTTCAAAATAGAGGTAGATGTATTCTACATTTCGGTACAGCTTTCTTGTTTTTTCTTTTAAATTTTCTTTCGCATCCATAGTATTTTATTTAAGGTCTTAAGTTACAAAAAAAAATAATGTATTTGCATTTTTTTTATATTTTTTCGTAAAAATCCGTAAAATCTTTATTAATGGGCAATATGCTTGGATAATCTTTACTGATATCAGCAATATCGGAATTTTATAGTTATTTTTGCATTCAGATTTTACAGGATATGTCTTTAGAAATTAAAAACCTCAGTAAAAAGTTTGGAGATCAGCTCGCGCTCAACAATATTAATATCACCATTTCGGAACACGGCATTATCGGGCTTCTCGGTCCAAACGGTGCAGGAAAATCCACGCTGATGAAATCCATTGCCGGAGTTCTGGATATTGAAGAAGGCAGTATTTTTTTTAAAGGAAAGAATATTTCCGAAAATGAAATCGAAAGTAAAAAAAATATCGGTTTTCTTCCGGAAAATAATCCACTATATAATGAAATGTATGTGAAAGAATATTTGAGTTTTGTAGCTGATATTCATAAAATTTCTAAAGAAAAAGTGGAAGAGATTATTGATCTTGTGGGAATTGGTGAAGAAAAATCAAAAAAAATAGGACAGCTTTCCAAAGGTTACAAACAGCGTGTTGGTCTGGCTCAGGCAATTTTGCATTCCCCCGACTTGTTAATTTTGGATGAACCTACAAACGGACTGGATCCTAATCAGATTCTGGAAATCCGGAATGTAATCCGCGAAATAGGGAAAGATAAGATTGTGATTCTTTCCACACATATTATGCAGGAAGTAGAAGCGTTGTGTTCCCGTGTGATCCTTATTCATAAAGGGAATATTATTCAGGATTCACCAATTGGAGCGTTCAAAGGCAAGTACGATAATCTGGAAGATGCATTTAGCAGTTATACCGTTTGATTTTGTATAAAAATGTGGGACAAAATCCCTATTTTTCCTTGAAAAAGGAAAAACCGACAGGTAGGAAAATAAAACAGATTTTCAGAAAAGGGAAGACCTTTATCGAAAATCAATGTTTTTTCTGAACTCTTTTCGGAGCTTTTTTTACCCGGATTTTAAATCTTTTTTGCGATTTGGATTTGTTCTGCATTCAGTGTTTTATTTTTACGCTATTAAATGTATAAATAAATCCATTAATTCCCAAAAATTTTGTTAAAATTTAATATTATCTCTTCATTCAATCAGATTATTATTTTTCCCGATTTGTTTTTTAATTCTATTTTTGATGATATTTATGCGTATGAAAAAGTATTTCAGAATTTTATTTAAAACCATTGGTGTAATCCTCGGAATCGTTTTGCTGTACTTGCTTTGTGGTTATTTTATTCCGTTTATTGAAGTTCCTGCCGAAAAAACCAACGAGCCCAAAACCGTGGAAATTTATCTTCTTACAAACGGAGTGCATACCGATATTGTGGTGCCCGTGAAAAATCAGCAATACGATTGGAGTAAAATGGTTCCTTTTGAAAATACTCTTTCAAAAAGTACAGATTTCCGTTATCTTTCGGTAGGTTGGGGTGATAAAGGTTTTTATCTTGATACGCCAACTTGGGCGGATTTGAAATTTTCCACCGCCTTCAAAGCTGCATTTTGGCTTAGCGAATCTGCAATGCACTGCACTTTTTATAATCAGATGACAGAAGGAAAAGATTGTGTGAAAATCCCGATTACTGCACAGCAATATGAACATTTGGTGTATTACATCAATGCCAAATTCGATCACGATAAAAATGGAAATCTACAATTGATAAAAACCGATGCAGTTTACGGAAATAATGATGCCTTCTATGATGCACAGGGAAGATACAGCTTTTTGGATACTTGCAATACTTGGGCAAATAACGGGTTGAAAGCTGCCGGACAAAAAGCCGCACTTTGGTCGCCTTCCGATTTCGGGATTTTTCAGCATTATCAGCATTAGAAAAATGTGAAGAGTGAAAAGAAAAATATAGATTTAACCAGTTGTGCATTTAGAGATAAAATTTATCTTATTGAAAATCAATAAAATACGAGATGCTTTCCAAATACACAACAGGTGAATTTATAAAAAAAACTGTCTTGTACAAGACAGTTTTTTAATTTATTAAAGTTTTATTTTATTTTTTCGGTGGATAATTCGCCATAATTTCGGCAACAATTTCTGGGATTTGTTTTTGTTTTGCTTTCGGAGAATCCACCGAAATTCCGTTTCCTATTCCTTGCCAAACAAGCTTTTGGGTTTTTGCATCAATAAGATCCAGGATCAGTGCTCCTTGGTTATAGTTGGAAGTCCAGGTTCTGTTCACACCAACTCCCCAACCGAAAGATCCGCCCCAACCGTACATTCCGAAAGGTCTGGAAGTCTGTACATCGGTTACTTTTTTGTGATTGGCTTTTATATTTACGATCAGATCCGGGTTTTCACCGGCATTCATCCCTTTCATCTGAAGCTGTTTCGAAACTTCATTCAGAACGCGGTCTTTATCAATATCATTAAGATTCAGATCATCAATTCTCAGTTTATAGGTTTTATATGAATTGAAATTGGCGGTTTCAGCATAATCAGAACGTACCTGAAATGGGCTGCAGGAAGAGAGTCCCAAAGTTGCGGCCATCAAAATGGTGAATAAATATTTTTTGTGCATCGCTTTTGGATTTATAGGTTTGTAATTTCTCATTTTTTAATATTTTTTTTGAAGGTATCAGTATTTTTATCATAACCGTAAGGACAGTGTTTGCATCCGTTTTTACAGCAATAGCCGCGTTTCAAATGAAATTTTTCGGTGAAAACCTTATACCCTTGTTCATTATAATAATAATCTTCATTTTCTTTGATTTCGTATTTTGGCATAGGTTAAATTTCCAATCAAAAGTTTTTATAATTTTGCGTTATGATTTTGATCTGTCAAAAGCTTCTCAAAAATACAAAAATAAACGGCATCACACTTTTTCCGTTTATTTTGTTGAAGAAAAAAGAGTTCCGGGAAGATCCAATCCTTATCAATCACGAGCGTATTCATCTTCGGCAGCAGCTGGAAATGCTGATCGTTTTTTTCTACATTTGGTACGCAGTAGAATATTATTATTGGTATTTCAAGTTAAAAAATAAATATTTAGCCTACAAATATATTTCGTTTGAAAAAGAAGCCTATTCCAAAGAAGATGATTTTAATTATTTGAAAAACAGAAAATTGTGGAGCTTCCGAAAATATCTCAGAAGTTATGATTAAAAAGTATCAAATGACTTCGGAGTTTTTTGCGTTAAGAAATTTAAAATTATTTTCGTTTAAAAATTTCCATTGTTTGAGTGGTGGCGAAAACCGTTATTAAAAAATAAAACTTTGTTTCCGCCCGAGTTTTGGAAATTTTAGAAAATAATTTTAAATTTTAGCAAAAAAATCCAAGTCTTGAATTTTTGGTTCTTTTGTTTCAAGACAAAAGAACAAACTATGATTTGATTAAAAAATGAACTTCCCGAGAACAGAAATCCCAATCATCGAAATTCCGTTGGAAAACAATATCAGGCTTTTCGTAAAAAGAGAAGACCTGATCCATCCCCGAATTTCAGGAAACAAGTACTGGAAGCTGTTTTATAACATAAAAAATTATTTGGATAACCATCCGCAAAATCCAATGTTCATTACTTTTGGTGGTGCTTTTTCCAATCATATTTCTGCGGTTTCGGCTTTGGGAAAAGATTTAGAAATAAGAACGCTCGGTATTATTCGAGGTGAAGAATTATCCGAAAAATGGCACGAAAATCCGACCCTGAAATTCAGCGCTGAAAATGGTATGGAATTCCATTTTGTTTCCCGTGAAAAATACCGCGAAAAAGAAATATTGAAGAACGAATTTCAACAAAAATTTCCCGAAGCACTTATCATTGAAGAAGGTGGAACAAACGAACTCGCTGTAAAAGGTATCCAAAATATGCTCGGAAACGCAACCAAAGATTTTCATTACCTTTGTACCGCTGTAGGAACAGGCGGAACTATTGCCGGAATTTCGCGATATTGTGAAGATAATCAGATGGTTATAGGTTTTAAAATCGTGAAAGATGATAGTCTTGAAGATAAAATCTCTGCACTTTCCGGGAAGCGCAATTTCATATTAATAGAATCAGAAGATCATTACGGCAAAATATCGGACGAAAATATCCGTTTTATAAACTGGTTTTATGAAAAATACGGGATTCCGCTGGATCCGATTTATACCGGAAAAATGATGAAGAAAATTTTCGAAATGATTGGGAATGGATTTTTCCCCGAAAACAGTAAGATTTTGGCTTTTCATACCGGAGGTTTGCAGGGAATTGCAGGAGCCAACCAAATGCTAAAAAAGCAAAACAGAACAATAATTAATTTTAATCTATAAAAATTTAGAAATGAAAAGACTTTTTGCTTTTGCAAGCCTTTTGTTTTTAATAAAAATTGGTGCACAAACCTGGAAAACCGAAGATCAGTACATACAGAAATTTGCACCTTATGCCGTGGAAGAAATGGAAAAATATAAAATTCCGGCTTCTATTACTTTAGCGCAAGGACTTTTGGAAACAGGAGGTGGACAAAGCCGTTTAGCGCGCGAAGGCAACAACCATTTCGGGATAAAATGCAAGGAAGACTGGACCGGAAAAACGATGAAACATACCGATGATGCCCCGAATGAATGTTTCCGGGTTTACAACGATCCACGGGAATCCTATGAAGATCATTCCAAATTTTTAGCGTACAGGAAATATTATCAGAATCTTTTCAACCTCGATATGAAGGATTATAAAGCCTGGGCTCACGGTTTGAAAAAAGCCGGCTATGCTACCAATCCGAAATACGCCTATATTCTCATCAGCAAAATTGAAAAATATAAGCTTTACGAATTTGATAATACCAATTCCAAAGAAGTGCTGTATGCTGTTTTGAAATTATATCCCGATCTGAAAAACGATCGTACTTTTATGGCACAGCTGGATCAGAGTAAGGTAAAAACAAAACCTGTAACCATCGAGGTTCCGTATGAACAGACTTCCTATAAAAAGCAGCAGGAAAATGTTGAAAAAATAAAAACAGATGCCGAACTTCTGAACACCATTCTCGTAAAAAATCATCCGAACGGAGGCAGAAAATTCTTTATCGTTCCTGCGGATACAGACCTTGCTTTTCTTTCCAAAAAATTCGGGGTAAGCAAAAATAAGCTGACCAAATGGAATGAACTTGAAGGCAATAAAGTCCATAAAAACGATATTCTCTTTCTCGAACCAAAATCTTCGTCAGGAAATGTAGCTACTTACAAAGCAAAAGCTGGCGAAAGTATGCACGATATTTCTCAAAAATTCGGTATTAAACTTACCAAATTATACACCAAAAATAGGATGGATGCCGGAAAGCAGCCGAAAGCCGGACAGCTTATTTATCTTCAGAAGAAAAAACCAAGATCGTAATATATGGTTGAGGTAAAAGTTGAGAAGGATCTTATTGACAGATTCTACAGGAATTGTTTGCATTAAAAAAACTACATAAAAACAAATGAATAATCAGGAGCTTTTCCAAAAATCCCAGCTGTATTTTCCGGGTGGTATTAATTCGTTTTCACAAACTTTCCTCACTGTTGGTGGAAATCCAATCTACATCAAATCAGCGAAAGATGCAACAATTACTGATGTTGAAGACAAAAATTATCTGGATCTGCAGCAATCCGCTAATATCTTAGGATATGCTCATCCAGAAATTATAGAAGCGGTTTCCGAGAAGCTAAAAACCGGATTTTTCTCAGCAACTTCTACGGAAAAAGAAACCGAACTCGCACAAATTATCGTTGAAAATATTCCGAATATTGATAAAGTAAAATTTTTTTCTTCCGAAACCGAAGCTTGCGAAAATGCAGTGAAAGTAGCGAGAAGTTTCACAAGAAGAGATAAGATTCTGAAGTTTTCAGGCAATTATCACGGTGATTCTGAAACTTTGCTGAAAGATTCCGGAGCGGGAAATTCGCTGAACAGAAACTTGAATTCAGCCGGAATCCCAATTCAGGTTTCGGATCTTACTTTGGTTTCACAATTCAATGATGTAGAAAGTTTGGAAGATATTTTCAAAGCCAATTCCGGAGAAATTGCGGCAGTAATTCTGGAGCCTGTCGCAGCAAATATGGGCTGTATTCCTGCTGAAACATTGTTTCTTCAAAAAATTCGCGAATTGTGCATCCGGGACAAAACGCTGCTTATTTTTGATGAAAGTAAAACCGGTTTCAGACTTGCTTTTGGTGGAGCACAGGAAATTTTCAATATTCAGGCAGATATTTTAATTTTCGGAAATATATTAGGCGCAGGTTTTCCTATCGCCGCTATTGGTGGAAACGAAAAAATAATGAACCAGTTCAATCCTTATGGAGATGTTTTTTCGGGAGGAAATTCTGCTGGAAATCCACTTGCATTTTCTGCCGGAACTGCGCTGCTGAACTATTTGAAAAAAACACCGGATTTCTATAAAAAACTCAACAGAAAAGCGGAAATGCTGGATTTCGGAATCGGGAAAATTCTGAATGAAAAAAATATTCCGCACCGGATTAATAGGAAAGGCTCAATGCTGTCCCTATTTTTTGATATCCACAAGGTTTCCGATTTTCAGGACACGACGGAGTCTAATCTTGCGTTGTACAATAATTTTTTCCACTTTCTTTTAGAAAACGGAATTTTTCTGCCGCCGCATTCTTTGAAATCCTGGTTTGTTTCGGATGCAATTACGGAAAATGATATTGAGAAAATTCTGGAAACAGTAAGAAGTTTTACGTATTTAAATGAATAAATTAGAATGCAAAACCCGTTGTGTATTTAGAATAAATGTTTAAATATTGATTATCAATTCTTTTGTCTTGAAACAAAAGAATCAAAAATTCAAGACTTGGAAAATCGGCTAAAATTTTACAAAAATTACTAAAATCTCCAAAACTCGGGCGGATACGAAATTTGTCATCAAATAAAAATTCTTGCCGCCCTCAAACAGTGGATATTTTTTAACGTAATTTCTGTAAAATTTTTTAATGCCTCCTTTTCCGAGGTCTAGAGTAAAGATTTCCAATAAGTTAAATCCTTTCTCCAACTCACAATCGTTAATAAATCCTTTTTAGGGTTTTAAAAACTTCAAAAATTTCTACAAAATATCCGTAAATTTATTTCTTTTTCGGCGTTTTCAGTCCTTTTTCTCGTGCTTCAGAAATGCCTATTGCGATGGCTTGTTTCCGGTCGGTTACTTTTTTTCCGGAAGAAGATTTCAGTTCACCTTCTTTGAATTCGTGCATCACTTCACCAATTTTTTCCTGTGCTTTTTTGGAATATTTTCTCGTTGTCATATCTTTATTTTTTAGTTTTTATAACAACAATTACTTTACCAAATCCCGAATTTTGAATTTCATAATTGCTTTTGAAAATTATATATTTTGCTCAAGAAAACAAAAAAATGGAAATGGTGTGGTTTCTTATTTTAAAGGTCAGAAATTGAAATTTAAAATATTTGTATTTCCAATTCAGTCCGGTTTTTTCATCCAAAATATTTATCTTTGAAATATCAATAAAAATTTATGAAAAAAATCTTTATCGCCGCTTTTGCAGCATCGGTTTTATTGGCGCAGAACATTGATGCGCAGGAAATAACTTTGGATAAGCTATATTCCGGATATTACAGAGGAAAGGGAATTGCCGGAATTGCTTCTCTGAAAAACGGTGAAAACTATGCCGTAATTGAGCGGGAAGGAATTGCAAAATATTCTTATAAAACTTCACAAAAAGAAGGAAATATTGTGGATGGAAGTTTTGAGAGCTATGAGTTTTCCGATGATGAAACCAAGATTCTTCTGCTGAAAGAAAGTGAGCCGATTTACCGTCATTCTTTTTTCGGAAAATTTGATGTAAAGGATTTGAAATCCGGAAAAATGGTTTCTCTGAACAACGGAAATTTTGTACAAGAGCCGAGGTTTTCTCCTGATGCAAAAAAAGTAGCTTTTATAGCAGAAAACAATTTGTTTTATCAGGATCTGGATTCCGGAAAAATTACTCAGATTACAACAGACGGAAAGAAAAACAGTATTATCAACGGGCTTGCAGATTGGGTGTATGAAGAAGAATTCGGGCATGCAAGACAATATGAATGGACAAAAAATTCGGATGCTATTGTTTTTGTAAAATCTGATGAATCGGAAGTTCCTGAGATTTTTATTCCGATCTACGGAAGTCCGAATAACAGCTATCCTGAAGAAATGCGCTATAAATATCCGAAAGCAGGAGAAAAAAATTCGGTTGTTTCTGCGCATTTGTACCGTTTGGATTCGGGGAAAACTTTGGGTCTGGATCTTTCCAATTTCAAAAATTATTACATTCCGAATGTGATCCAAACTGCGAAACAGGATGAAATGATCCTCATTACTTCCCAAAGAACGCAAAATGCTTCCGATATTCTGAAAGTGAATACCAAAACCGGAGAAATAAAAAAACTTTTTACCGAAACCGATAAAAGATGGATTGATACCGATAATGTAACAATGGAGTTTTTGGATGACGATTCTTTTCTTTGGGGTTCTGAACGGGACGGATTTCGCCACTTGTACTGGTATGATAAAGACGGAAAACTGAAAAAGCAAGTAACAAAAGGAAATTGGGATGTTACTGATTATTACGGATATAACCCGAAAACGAAAGAGGTTTTGGTGCAAACTACAGAAACAGGAAGCATTAATAAAGTAATTTCAAAAATCAATATCGAAAGTGGAAAATCAGCGATTATTTCGGATAAAGACGGGAATAATTCTGCAAGCTTCAGTAATAATTATCAATATTTTATAGAAACTTCTTCCAGCGCGAAAAAGCCTTATACTTTCACACTGAAAGACGGCAGCGGAAAATCCCTGAAAGAGCTTCAGAACAATGATGAACAGCTGAAAAAACTTCAGGATGACAATATGGTGGTAAAAGAATTTTTCACCATTCCGAATGAAGCGGGAGATCAGATGAATGCGTGGATGATGAAGCCCAAAAACTTTGATCCAAACAAAAAGTATCCATTATTTATGTACCAGTATTCCGGTCCGGGTTCTCAGTCGGTTTCCAATTCTTGGGATGTAGGAAACGGATTGTGGTTTAATCTTTTGGTTCAGAAAGGTTATATCGTAGCTTGTGTGGACGGAAGAGGAACGGGATTCAAAGGTGCGGATTACAAAAAAGTAACCTACAAAAATTTAGGAAAATATGAAATCGAAGACCAGATTGCAGCAGCAAAATGGTTTGGAAACCAGAGCTATATCGATAAATCCAGAATTGGGATTTTTGGATGGAGCTTCGGTGGTTATATGGCAAGTTTGGCGATGACGAAAGGTGCAGATGTCTTCAAAGCAGGAATTGCGGTAGCACCTGTTACCAACTGGAAATATTATGATTCCGTATATACCGAAAGATTTCTGCTGACTCCACAGGAAAATGCGGCAGGATATGAGGATAATTCGCCGACTAATTTTGCACAATTGCTGAAAGGGAAATTTCTTCTAATCCACGGAACAGCTGATGATAACGTGCATTTTCAGAATTCTATGGAGTTTTCCGAAGCTTTGATTCAGAATAAAAAGCAGTTTGAATTTATGGCATATCCTGATAAAAACCACGGAATTTATGGTGGAAATACAAGACCACAATTGTATGAAAAAATGACCAATTTTATATTGGAAAATCTTTAGTTATTTTTTAATATTTAAAGTAAAAAATCCTTTTCTGTGAAAATATGGAAAAGGATTTTTTTTTGTGAATAATGAAATTTAACATAAAATGTAAAAAGTAATGTTTTTTTTTGGCTTTTTTTAATTATATGCTGATAAATTTTTTCTTTTTATAATCTCATTTTCACCACTTTAATATAAATATTGAAAATCTATTGTTAAAATACTTTTTTTGTTAAGAAAATAATAATTATGTTTGCGGACTAATTTTTTAAACTATATTTATGAAAAAACTTTTACTGAGTTGCCTAATTGGATTAGGTATGATTGCAAATGCGCAGATTTCAGTGTATGAAAGTTTTGAAGGTACAGTTCCTTCTAACTTTACAGCTACTGGTGGTTATTCTGGCACAACTGGTGTATACACGATTACTCCACAATCTTGTGATGGAGCTAAAGCTTTAGGTACTAACTGTTACGGAGGAACTTCCGGAGGTAGAACTTTTACGTTTCTCTATACTCAAAATCCTTCTGTATCAAATGGTAAGAAAATTAATTGGTCTTTTGATTGGATGACTCTTGATTCCGGATTTGGAGGAGTTGTAAATGGTAGTATCCAAGTATCCTATTCTAGAGCTGCCACTGGTAATACTTGGACGAATTTGGGATCACCTGTTTCTATGTCTGCTCTTACTTCGTGTACTAATCTTTCGGGAATTATTGAAGAAAGCACAAGTGCTACAACAGGAGTTCCTGTAGATTCGCCATTGAGATTCAGAGTTGTTGTAACTACTCCGAATGGTGGAAGTAATGATTATCTTTGGCTAATTGACACTTTCAAGTTAGATCAAGAAAGTGATGTTGCACCAAGTTGTACAACAGTAACATTGCCAGCCGACGGAGCAAATCCTAACGGAAATCTCAATATTTCTTGGACTAATGCTGCAGGAGCTTCGGGATATAAACTTTATGTGGGTACAGAAGCTGAAAATTATGATGTATTAAATGGTGATGTTGTTAATGGTAATAACTATTCCATTGGCGGATTAGCAGCTAATACGACTTATTATATAAAAGTAATCCCAACAAATGCTATAGGAGATGCACAAGGATGTTCAGAAAGCAGTTTTACTACTGGAGATTTTGATTATTGTTCACCGGTTTCATCTGCAGATAACAGCTTAGACTATATTACTAATGTTAATTTTGCTGGAATTGACAACACAACTACGCAAGGAGATACCTCGTATAGTGATTTTACAACAGGAACGAAAGCAATGGTAACTCAAGGAGAAACAAAAACACTTTCTGTATCATTTACCGGAGATCCAGGATTTCCTGATGATCATCTAGGAGTCTTAATTGATTGGAACGGAGATAAAATTTTTAGTGAAGACGAAGCTTATCCTTTGGTAGCACATAGTGGTGGAGGAACTTTCACTACTGATGTTGTTGTTCCAAATAACGCAGTTGAAGGAGATACGAGAATGAGAGTGGTATTGTTATATAATACTGGAGATGTTGTAATTACAGGCTGCGAAAGTTTCTTATATGGTGAAGTTGAAGATTATACAGTAAATGTTTCTCCATTGATTGTTGCACCTACTTGTACTACGATTACTTCACCTGAAGATGGCGCTACAAATGTAGAATCAGAACCAACACAAATTACCTGGACTGCCGTAGAAGGTGCAGATGGTTACAAAGTATACATAGGAACTGCAACAGGAAATTATGATATTGTAAACGGAGGAGATGCAACAGCTACTCAATATGAGGTGGTATTGTCTGCAGATACCCAATATTTCGTGAAGGTTGTAGCATATAACACTGCAGGAGATGCAGCTGATTGCTCAGAGATTTCTTTCACTACAGCACCTACTTTGGCTGTTTCGGGAACAAAAGGAAACTCACTTTCGTTATATCCCAACCCATTCCACGAAGTGATTAAAATTTCTGATGTGAAGAACGTGTACAGCATTTCTGTGAATGATATGGCAGGAAGAAAAGTGAAAACTCTTGCTCCGGCTGCAGAACTTAACCTTTCCAGCTTGAAAGAAGGTGTTTACATTGTAAACCTTCAAATGAAAGACGGAAGCGTACAATCATTTAAAGTGATTAAAAAATAATCTCGGATTATTGTAAATAAATGAAGCCACTCAATTTGAGTGGCTTTTTTATTTTGGAATATTGTAGAATTTTAATCGAATAAATCTTTATCGAAACATCAGGAAATTTCTCCCCATTTGTTTTTTCCTTTATACTGCCGCAGATAATAATTTTTCATTGACGAATGATCAGGATGGGAGAGAAGCGGATCCTTTTCCAGAATATGTTCCACCGTTTCTTTGGATATTTTGATGATCTTTCCGTCCGTAACCAAATCCAATTTTTTGAAATCCACAACTCCGCTTTGCTGCGTTCCCAAAATATCTCCCGGACCGCGAAGCTGCATATCCACTTCAGAAATTTTGAAACCATCGTTGGTTTCCACCATTGTTTTAATACGTTTTCGGCTGTCGTTGCTCAGTTTATCAGAAGTCAGCAGGATGCAGTAACTTTGTTCTGCACCACGTCCAACTCTTCCCCGTAATTGGTGAAGCTGCGACAGTCCGAAACGTTCTGCACTTTCAATAATCATTACACTGGCATTCGGAACATTTACGCCAACTTCAATGACCGTTGTTGCTACCATAATTTGAGCATTTCCCGAGGCGAAATATTGCATATTGGTTTCTTTTTCTTCTGGTCACATTCTCCCATGAAGCATCGTTACATTATAATCTTTGAAAAATTCCAGAATATGGTCAAATCCTTCCATCAGGTTTTTATAATCCAGCGTTTCACTTTCTTCAATCAGCGGAAATACAAAATAAACCTGTCTTCCTTTATCTATTTCATCCTTTGCAAAACGATACACAGAAAGACGGTCACTTTCCTTTCTGTGAGCGGTAATAATGGGTTTTCTTCCAACCGGCATTTCATCAATCACCGAAACATCCAGATCAGAGTAGAAGCTCATCGCCAAAGTTCGCGGAATCGGTGTTGCAGTCATTACCAAAATATGAGGCGGAATATTATTTTTTGCCCACAATTTCGCACGTTGCGCAACGCCGAAACGGTGCTGTTCATCAATAATGGCTAAGCCTAAATTTTTAAACTGAACAATATCTTCAAGCAAAGCATGAGTTCCGATTAAGATGGAAAGTGTTCCGTTTAATAAATCGTAGTGAATGATTTTTCTTTCTGAAGTTTTTGTGGAACCTGTTAGCAATTTTACCGAAATTCCTGTATTTTCCAAAAGTTCAGAAATCCCGTTGAAATGCTGCTGCGCAAGAATTTCCGTCGGAGCCATCAAGCAGCTTTGGAAGCCATTGTCCAAAGCAATCAGCATCGAAAGAAGCGCAACCATTGTTTTTCCCGATCCAACATCACCTTGCAAAAGCCGGTTCATTTGGATGGGTTTTTTCATGTCGTTTCGGATTTCTTTTAAAACCCGTTTTTGCGCATTGGTAAGTTCAAAAGGAAGCCGATTTTCGTAAAAATTATTGAAATAATCTCCCACAACCGGAAACGGATTTCCTATGGAATGGCTTTTGTGATGGCGTTTTTTCAAACCGTAGCCCAACTGGAAAAAGAAAGCTTCCTCAAATTTCAACCTTTTTTCCGAAGCGTTAAAATATTCCTGATTTATAGGGAAATGAATATTCAGGAATGCTTGTTGTCTCGAAATTAATTTTAAATTCTTCATCAGATATCCCGGAAGATTTTCCTGAATAATATTGGGAATTTCGATGCAGATGTTTTTCAAAATCGTCTGAAAGAATTTTTGGTTCAGTCCACGTTTTGTCAGTTTTTCGGAACTTGGATAAATCGGGCGAAGACGTGTTTCTTTTTCTTTATTTTCCAAAGGTTCTATTTCCGGATGTGCCATCGAAAACACACGGTTGAATAGCGATATTTTCCCAAAAATATACAGCTCACGGTTTTGCGGAATCTGGTCTTTCATCCATTGCGAATACTGAAACCAAACCAAATCCATCGTTCCCGATTCATCATGAAATTTTGCTGAAAGTCGTTTTGATCTTCCACCACCAACTTCCTTCAGATCCGTGATTTTTCCTTTCAGCTGCACTTCAATAGTTTCATTTTCAGAAAGTTGAGAAATTCTGTACACCTTACTTTTATCGATGTATCGAATTGGGAAAAAGTTCAAAAAATCTTCCACAGTGTAGATGTCCAAAACTTTTTTTATCAGTTTTGCACGTTCCTCGCCGATGCCTTTCAGATATTCTATGGGAGTTTCTAAATTCAAAATAGTAATGATTTCAAATTTAAAAGAATATTTATAAAAACGAAACTATTTCCTATTTTTACAAAATGATTTCCAAACAAACCATCGACAAGATTTTTTCTACCATTCGGGTGGAAGAAATTATTGGCGAATATGTTCAGCTGAAACGTGCCGGAGCAAACCTGAAAGGTTTGAGCCCGTTTCGTGATGAAAAAACGCCGAGTTTTGTCGTTTCTCCAAGCAAGCAGATTTGGAAAGATTTCTCGACAGGAAAAGGCGGAACAGCGATTTCTTTTTTAATGGAAATTGAAAATTTCACCTATCCTGAAGCACTTCGGCACGCTGCAAAAAAATACGGAATCGAAATTGAGGAAGATACCCGCGAACTTTCCGAGGAAGAAAAGCAGTCGCAGACTGAAAGGGATATTCTGTATAAAATCCACGAAATTGCAAATGATTTTTTTCAGGAAAATCTTTGGGATTCCGAAGAAGGAAAATCCATCGGACTTTCCTATTTCAAAGAACGTGAGCTGAAAGACGAAATCATCAAAAAATTCCAGCTCGGATATTCCCCCGAAAAGAAAAATGCTTTCACCGAATTTGCTTTGGAGAAAGGCTATTCCAAAGGAATTCTCGAAAAATCAGGACTTTCCATTTTTCCTGAAAATTCTCCAAACGGAATCGACCGTTTTCGTGAAAGAGTCATTTTCCCGATTCACAGTTTTTCAGGAAGAGTTTTGGGTTTCGGAGCGAGAATTCTGAAGAATAATGCAAAAACAGCAAAATACCTCAATTCTCCCGAAACAGAAATTTATCATAAATCCAATGTTCTGTATGGTTTAAACCAAAGCAAACAGGCGATTTCCCGAAACAATCTCTGCCTTTTGGTGGAAGGTTATATGGATGTGGTTTCGCTTCACCAAAGCGGAATTGAAAATGTGGTTGCAAGTTCTGGAACAGCTTTAACGGTGGAACAAATCAAGCTGATAAAACGGCTTACCGAAAATGTTACCATTCTTTTCGACAGTGATACCGCCGGAATTAAAGCCAGCTTCCGGAGTATTGATATGCTGCTTTCCGAAGGGATGAATATCCGGGTTTTGCTTTTTCCTGATGGCGATGATCCCGATTCTTTCGCACGCAAACATCCACAGGATTTTGTAGAAAATTTTATTCAAAAAGAAGCAAAAGATTTTATCGATTTCAAAGCGGAAATTCTTCTGAAAGAAGCAGAAAACGACCCTATTAAAAAAGCCGAAGCAATCCGTGATATTGTGAAATCTGTCGCTTTTGTACGAAATGCCTTGAAGCAGGAAATTTATCTAAAACAGGTTTCCACAAAATTCGGATTAACTGAGCAAAGTCTGTTTAATGAACTGGGCGTTCAGAAGCAGGTTCAACAAAATCAGGTTCGTCCAAATCTCCAGAAAATGGAAGTTTCCCAGAAATTGGAAGTAGTAAACGAACCGGTTTTATCTGTAAATCCACTTTTGGTTTTGGAAGAGAAATTGGTGGAGCTGATGCTGAAATTCGGGGATCATATTATGGAAAGAAAAGATGCGGAAAACCAACCTTACCAGATTACGGTGATAGAAGAAATTGTTGGACATTTTGGTGAAGATGATTACAAAATCCAATCACCAATCAGCCAAAAAATTGTGGAGGAAATACAATCGGGAATGGAAGAAAACGAACTGCGAACCGGAAATTTTTTCCTGAAACTGATGGATGAAGATATTTCGGGAAAAGTAGCGGATGCTTTCGTAGAGCCATATGAAACCAGTAATTGGGAAAAGCATAATATCTATTTCAGTAAAGAAGCTGAGTTGGTTCCGAAGATTGTAAGCGATGTGATTATCCGTCATAAAAGAGAATTTATCGTGAAACTGATTGAGGAATTAAAAAACTCGATAAAATCAGATGAGGACAATTCCGAAAATTATATGAAAATTATTCATCTGAACGAATTGCGGAAAGAGATTGATTATGAGCTTCACCGGATTGTGTGACAATTTGACGTATTGAAAAGTAGGAATGATATTTGAAAAAAAACAATAGGTTCAAACAACTTGAACCTCGAACTTTAAACTTTAAACAAAAAAATATATGGACATAAAAAAAGATTTCAGGGATTTCTCTGTGAAACATTTGGGAAACAGCGGTCTTGCAACCGATCAGTATATGGGAACTTTCAACCCAACCAATTTAACCCCTTACATTATGGAAGAGCGCAGAATGAACGTAGCGCAAATGGACGTTTTTTCGCGTTTGATGATGGACAGGATTATTTTTCTGGGAACAGGAATTGATGATCAGGTAGCGAATATTGTAACCGCACAGTTGCTTTTTCTGGAAAGCGCAGATCCATCGAAAGACATTCAGATTTATATTAATTCTCCGGGCGGAAGCGTGTATGCAGGTTTGGGAATTTATGACACGATGCAGATCATCAAGCCGGATGTTGCAACCATCTGTACCGGAATGGCAGCTTCAATGGGCGCAGTTCTTCTGGTTGCAGGCGAAAAAGGAAAGCGTTCTGCACTGAAACATTCCAGAGTGATGATCCACCAACCAAGCGGCGGAGCGCAAGGTGTAGCTTCTGATATGGAAATTAATCTTCGCGAAATGCTGAAGCTGAAAAAAGAATTGTATGATATTATTTCCCATCATTCCGGACAAACCTATGAATGGGTGGAAAAATCTTCCGACCGAGATTATTGGATGACTTCTACGGAAGCGAAAGAATTTGGAATGGTTGATGAAGTTCTGGAAAAGAAAAGCTAATTTTTGCTAATGACGATTTGAGCAAAATAATCTAAACAATTTCGGGCGAAACCTTTGGTTTCGCCCGAAATTGTTATAATCTGTAAAATAACTTTCGTCCATTTTCTTCATCCTTCATCCTTCATCCTTCATCCTTCATCCTTCAATTAAACCCCTCAATAATCTTGGAAAAATCCTCAATTTTCAAAGAAGCTCCGCCAATCAGTCCGCCGTCAATATCCGGTTTTGCAAAAATTTCTTTCGCATTATCAGGTTTTACGGAACCTCCATATAAAATGGAAATTTCGTCAGCAGTTTCTTTTCCGTATTTTTCTGCGATTAAATTTCTGATGAAAGCATGAATTTCCTGCGCCTGCTGCGGAGTTGCGGTTTCTCCTGTTCCGATTGCCCAAACCGGCTCATACGCAATCACCACTTTTTTGATTTCTTCAGCAGAAAGCGTGAAAAGGGCAGTTTCTGTTTGCTTTTTTACAACATCAAAATGTTGTCCGGATTTGCGTTGTTCCAAAGTTTCGCCATTGCAATAAATTGGTGTTAAACCCGCATCCAAAAGTGCTTTTACTTTTTTGTTGGCATTATTATCAGTTTCGCCGTGATATTGTCTTCTTTCGGAATGGGAAACCAGACTTCCGTCTGCATTTACGGATTTCAGCATATCAACGGATATTTCTCCGGTAAAAGCTCCTGATGCGTGTTCAGAAATATCCTGTGCAAAAACACCGACTTCATTATTGATAAAAATGCGTTCTGCAGTGGTGATATAAATGCTGGGTGGCGCAATCCAAACTTCGCAGTTGGCATTGTTGTTTTTTTTGTATTCCAAAAGTTGAAGCATCAGTGTTTCAGCTTCGGGAAAGGTTTTGTTCATTTTCCAGTTTCCGGCTACAATATTTTTTCTCATATTTTTATTTTAAATTCCACATATTTTTGAGAAGGTTATAGAAGCGGTGTTCGTCTTCGCTTACCTGATTATCGGCTTTGATGAGTGATTTTGCAAATTTCACAAAGCTTTTTCTTTCTTCCTCTGTAGAGTCTTCCATAAAGCAGCGTGCGTGAAATTCGAAATGATCTTTCCAGTCTTCGGGTTGCAAGTTGGCGATTACTTCCAGCTCATTATCGAGATTGATACGAAAAGGAAATTCTTCAGCAAGATATTCCTGAACTTTCAGTCCTTCTTCCGGTGCAAACTCGCCGTCCACAGAAGAAAGAATCATCAGAAGATGGTATCCTGCAATAGGTTTATTGGATTTTTGCATATTTTATTTTTGTTTCAAGTTTAATATAAACACCCCGTCAAAATTTTCTTTCTGAAAATTTCGCCACCCCTCTGAAAGAGGGGAATTTTCTTCGTTGTCTCTTGTCTTCGAATTTTTTTCCTATTTATTATTTACAAAATCAACTGCAGGATCTTTATTTATAATTTTTCCGTTTTCTAAAGTCAGCACCAATGGATTGCTTCTCCCGATTGTTTTGATGGCAGTTGCATCCATTGATAATTTTGGAAATCCGGTAAGCTTTTGATTGGATGAAGAAACCTCAAAAACCGGAATTTTTTGCTGGTTTATTTTCTTTTCGAAAAGTGTACGGAATTCTTTAGCTTCATTTTTGTTTTTCAGAAAATCTTCGGGCTGATAGGAAAACAGAAGAATTACTTTTGGTAAATGCAGGATTTCATCCGTTTTGTCATTTCCGTTTTCATCTTCGAGCTTGAATTTTGATATCTCCGAAGAATAGCCTTCTTTCATGAGTTTGGAAATATTTTTTCCTTCCAGGATTTCCCAGGGAGAGCCTTCTTCCCAATATTTTTTATCATTCACATAATCGTCCTGGTTCACTTCTTTTTCTTCCCCGGTTCTATTGTTTTTTAAAATATAAAATGTTTTGTAAACAGACGGATCTTTGCTGATTTTTGCTTTTTCAACATTCATATCTGTCCCTATTTTATAATCTCTGAAATCTATCAAAGGTTCATTGATGATTCCGAAACCGATGATAAATGCGGTTGCTACAAGCGAAATAACAAGAACGGATTTCCGGAAGGAGCTTTTGTTTTCATTTTTGATGAAATCTTTTTTGTACCAAAACCAAAGAATAATTAAACCGATAAGCAAGATGATATCTTTGATAAAGCTTTGCCACGGTGTGAATTTTATAGCATCTCCGAAACATCCACAATCGGTAACTTTATTGAAATATGCGGAATAAAAAGTGAGAAACGCGAAAAAGATGCACAATGCAATCAGCGCAATGAGTAATTTTTTCAAATGGAGTTTCAGAAGAAGCATAATCCCGAGAACTAGTTCCAGTGCAACTACAAAAATTGCAATCGGAAGCGCAAACTTTTCAAAAAAAGGCATATTGAAAACCGGTGCGGAGAAATATTCTTCCAGTTTAAAAGAAAATCCCACAACATCCACTGCTTTTACAAATCCTGAAGCAATGAAGATAAGGGCAATAATAATCCGTAAAAATTTTTTCATAATTTTTAGATATTAGTTTTTATTCTGTTCACTTTTTTTTATCAAACAAAAAACCGCATAATTCAGCATATCAAAATAATTGGCATCAATTCCTTCGGAAACCAATGTTGTTCCGGAATTGTCTTCTATCTGTTTGGTTCTCAGTACTTTTTGGTAAATAAGATCTGTAATGGAAGAAATTCGCATTTCACGCCAGGCTTCTCCGTAATCGTGATTTTTCTTTTGCATCAGCTCTTTTGCTTCATTGGAAAACCGATCATAAAGCGTAAGGATTTCGTTTTTATCTTGTTTGAAATCATCGGCAAAACCTTTTTCCAACTGAATTAATCCGATAATGGCATAATTGACAATTGCCATAAAATTTTCTTCTTCCGATTCACCAACTTTTGAAACGCCTGTTGTCTGAAAATTGCGCAGGCTTTTAACTTTGATGAAGATCTGGTCTGTTAAAGAGGGTGTTCTCAGCACGCGGAAAGATGCGCCATAATCGGTAAGTTTTTTACTAAATAAATCCCGACAAACACGAATCACCGAATCGAATTGTTCTGATGTTTTCTGCATAAAAATTCTAAACTTTTCAAAGATAGGAAAAAATTGAATTATGAAGTGGGAAATAGGAGTTGCGGGATTTTTATTTTCCATCTATTTTTGCATAATGAACAGCAAATCTCAAATCCTGAATCCAAATTTTTTTTCCCTGAACTGCAATGGGAAAATGGTGGATTTATCGGTTCCGAAACTGATGGGAATTCTGAACATAACGCCCGATTCCTTTTCGGATGGCGGAAAATTCGGTTCTGAAAAAAATGCTTTGAAGCATACTGAAAAAATGATTTCCGAAGGTGCAGATTTTATTGATATCGGAGCGCAATCTACACGTCCTGCTGCCAAGAAAATTTCGGCAAAACAAGAAATTGAAAGATTAGGAAGTCTAATTTCCACCATAAAGAAAGAATTTCCCGGAATTTTGATTTCGTTGGATACTTTTTATTCTGATGTTGTAAAATTCGGTTACGATGAAGGTATTGATTTAGTGAATGACATTTCGGGAGGTCAATACGATGAAAAAATGTTGGAAACAGTAGCAAAAACGGGACTTCCGTATGTTTTGATGCACATCAATCCGACTTTTGAAACGATGCACGAGAAAGAAATTTCCGGTGATTTTATTGTGGAGTTGAATCGTTATTTTTCAGAAAAAATTGCCGAATTACAATCTTTTGGAATCAAAGATATTCTTCTGGATCCCGGTTTTGGCTTCGGAAAAACCATCAGCCAGAATCATCAGATGATTGCCGAACTGCAATACATCGCTTTCGGAAAATATCCTGTTTTAGCAGGAATTTCGCGTAAATCTTTTATTTATAAACCTTTGGGCAAATCGCCATTGGAGATTAATGAAGTAACCCAAAAACTTCATTTTGAAATCTTGGAAAACGGTGCGAAAATTCTCCGGGTTCACGATGTTGCGGAGGCTAAGAAGATTATAGATTTTTATCAATATATTAAAAAAGAATAATTTGGGATTATAAGAAAAAATTTGTATTATATTCAAAAATATATATATATTAGCTCCATCAATATTTAAAATTTTATCATTATGAAAAAAAATCTTACTCTTTTAATGATTGCGGCGGCATCATTATCTTTTGCACAAGTTCAAAAAATGAACTCTGTAGTTACATTAACTGATCATAATGTTAGTAATGTAAAAACTCAAAACAAAGCTGATGAGATGACGTATTCTCAGGTTTCATCTGATGAGTTGTCAGCATCTATTTCGGTTTTGTCATGTCAGGATATCGACGCTCCCGTACAAATAAGTAGAGGTTATGACATGCAAGCGGATTATGGGATTAATGTTCCATTTACGGTTACAAAAATTAATGTTGCAGCTAAAGCTTATGCGGGAAGTACTGTTGAAGGAATGATTATCAATTACAACGGAGAATGGAGTGATTTTATGCAATTGTCTGATAGCGAAGATACAGACGGTTATGGTGCGATGTCTTTTGATGCTAATGCAGATGCTAAATGGTATGATATGGAGCTTTTTGATCCATATACAGTTCCTGCAGGTCAAAAATTCTTAACATCTATTGTTGCTCCTATTGGTCCATTTACTACAGATCCAACAGGTTCTTTTATTCCATGGTATAATGTAGATGGTGCTACTCAAACTAGACCTTCTTGGTATGGTGGTAATTACGGAGCTTGTGGTCTTGATGAAGATGGAAATTATGTAAATGTTTTAACAAATGGATTTCCTGATGTTGGAGTTATTTTGATGAAAATAACAGGATATGCAGAAGATTTAGGAACTGTTGAAGTTGGAGGAAATGAGCTAAGAGCTTTCCCAAACCCTGCATCATCAGAAATTACCGTAACGCTTAAAGATTCTAAAATCGCTGATATCAACCTTGCAGATGCAGCAGGAAGAATAATCCCGGCAAGAGTTTCTGTAGACGGAAAAGTAGATGTTTCCAGTTTATCACCTGGTGTTTATTTCTTAAGAGTTAAAGACGACAAAGGTGTAACAAGAATCCAAAAAATTATTAAAAAATAATTTTCTAAAATTAATTATAAATAGCCGATGAACTTCATCGGCTATTTTTTTGTTCTAAAGCTTATTGTTAGGATGGTTTTTAGATATTTTCCCTGCAAATTCTTCGGAAAATAATTTTCGATCCTGCTCCAATTTATCAACATTTTCCGGAAGTCTATATCCAAAAAGTACCTTTCCTTCATCATCCAGAAAAATCAGTTCTTTTTCCTCACCATCAATCATTTGCGAGAAAATTTCCCACATCGAAGTATCTTTTTGTCGAAGCAGCTCAAAAAAAGCGTTGGCTTTGATCTCTATATTTTTCATGTTATATGATTTATTTGTTGGTGTTTTTCGGTTGCGGCGGCGAAGCCGCCGCAACCGAAAAACCCATTAAAAAAAAGAATAATCCAATCCTAAAATCCTAAAAGTTTCAGCTTAAACTGGATGGCAAAATTATCCTTAAATTTTGTGGTCTGATAATAACCGACACGGTAGAAAAATCCGAGATTAAACTGTGAGGAAAGGAAATTATTCCACTCCAAACCAACTTCATTGTACAGATGGTCGAGCTTTTGAAAATCGAACTGATGATATTCCGGATGCTTCATATTACCGATACTTCCTTTATAGACAACATCAAAACTTGAAGTATTTTTTCCAAAACTTTTGAAATACCAAGGAATCCGATGGGTGAAATAAGTTCCGATAAATTTGTCATTAAAATATCTTCCACCTGCCATTGTTGCAAAACCAAGATAAGAAGTAAGGTTGAAATTAAACTGGCTTTTTCCGTTACCAAGTCCGTTCATCGCAAAATGATACCAAATTGGAGCATTTCCCGTAAGCAAACCTCCATAAATCCTGAAACCGGTAACACCAAGATTGGTTTTAAAACTATGAACCAGCATAGCATCGTATCTTCCGAAATTCAGATCGCCACCGAAAGTTTTTATTCCCTGTTCATAATTCAGATACAGTTCCGGAAGCTGCTGGTCGTAAGTATATTTTCCGGAAGGAGTCATAATATTTTTGGAATTCGGGGAGAATTTTAAGGTGATCATTGTTGAAAACACCTCGAACTGACTTCCGGCATTCATAAAAGTGTAGGCGAAAAGTGCGTCTTCTTTTGTTTTTTTTGCTGAAACATTTAGCGTAATTCCGTTGGTGATATCATTTTCGTATGCCAACCGAAAACCTTCGTAGGAAAAGAATTTTCTATTGTGAAGATCCACTCCGGAGTTCATTATTTTCATTTTGAAAGCCCATAAGTTTTCATTGAAGCGTCCTGCTGCAGCCACATCATTAAAATATTCCGCACGAAAAAAGGCGTTTTTCTCAAGAGTGGTTCTCACATCAATTCCTGCTCCGTATTTCCATTTTTTATCGCCAAAACCATACGCAAAATAAGCATCGGGAGAAATATAACGACTGAATTTTTCATTCAATTTGGCAGCAGCTCCGAGACGGATATGCTCGAACTCGTTATAAGAAATAATTTTTGAGGCATCAAAGTCCACCATTCCTGTACGGATTTTCCCTTTCAGCAATCCGGTGAAAATATTGAGTTTCCGGTCCAAGTTGTATTTTTCTCCGACACTGTCTATTTTAGCATACGTCATTTTTTCTCTTTCGGTAAGGCTGTCGGTACGGAAATTCTCCAGTAGCGTTCCGTCGGAGTTTTTCACGTCCATCGAATAACCTTTGAAGTCCTTCCTGTTTCCCGGTGCCGGAGTTTTAAAATCGAAATAATCTGCCGTCATATAAACATAATTCCCAAACCGTTTCCTATTTTTGTTTTCCTTCTTCTCACCGGTTTTTTCATCTTGGGTATATTTTTCATCAAAATACGTGCTTCCCATTTTTATTTTCAGATTTTCTTTTACCAAAAACCATTTGTTATCAATGGGTTTCCAGATGCTTGTAATGTTTCCCTCACTTTTCTTTTTGCTGTTGCTTTCTATTTTTTTCAAAGCGTAGGTTTCGGTATCCACATACAGATAACCGTTGAATTTCCGGTGCTTTACCGTTCGTTTATAGTCTGCATTACGAAAGCGGATGACGTAGTTTTTCCGTCCGTCGATGGTGATAGAATCGGTGAGGAAATACCGGTATAAAGTTCTGTTTTCTTCCCGGATTTCTCTGGGAATCTGGTTGCGGTTGGAGCGGAGCGCCATCATTTCATAGATAGGCTGCTGAAGTCCGGAAACGCGGTTGTCCAAGATATTTATTTTTTCACCATATTTTTGTGAATACAAAAACTCTGATGCGCGTTCCCAAAGAAATAGTTTGCTTTCCGCCATCAGTTTCATAATGTTTACCGACTCTATGGAATCTTTTTTCTTTTCCGCTTTCATCTCTTTTTCGGGAAGCTTTTTCAGAGAATCGATGCGTTTCCGGATGAAATGATTGTAATCCGAAATACTGTCCTGATCCAAATCCAGAGAAAATTTTTCGTAGGATTTAAAGGAATAAGAATCCAAACTTTTAGGCGAATTATTTTTATAGTTCTCGTTTACTTTTTTCAAAATTTCCAAAGCACGCGGATCGCTTTTATCTTCCAGAACCACGGTTTCGATGTTCTGAACTTTAGGATCAGTTTTGGAAAGGGAAATTTCTATGAATCTATCCACCACTGCATTGTCTTCATAAAATCCGTCTGCAACAATGTTTATTTTTTTGCATTTGGTTTTAAAGGTTAAGCTGCCATTAGCATCTGTTTTTCCGATAACCTTGTTGTTGCAGGAAATTTCGGCAGCGGAAATCGGAAGCTGGCTTTGGGTTTCTTTTACAATAATTTTCGATTGCGAAAAAAATCCGGCAAAGACCAAAGAAAAAATGAGCGTGAAAATTTTTTCCATACATAGAAATTAGAATTCAAAAATAATGAAATTGTTGTGATCATCAGCTATCGGAATTTTGGGATATGCAAGAAAAAAATTGGCAATATAGATGAGTAATGAGTAATGAATAATGCTTTACTTTTACTTTTACCTCTGTCTAAAATCTTTCTCCGTCATTTCCACTTCCTGAAGCAGTTTACCATTTTTGTCGCGGTATTGGTATTTCACGGAATTGATATCAAAATTTTTAAGCTCGGAAACCATTTTCCCGAACTGTTTGTCTTGCAGCATATTTTGGCGGATAATCACTTTGTTTTCGGGCGTTTTTACAAGTTTTTTCATTTTCTCGGGAACTTCCGCAGTATAGATCACATCATTATCGGAGCCCAAAGCAACTTTTATAATTTTTATTCCTGTAAGAGAATCCACAATTGGGAGATTTGCATTAGACATTTCGAGAAGCTGGTTCAGATGGTTATGCTTTTCATTGAAATCAGCATCCGGTTTTGCAGCAGAAATATTTGATTTGTTGATAATTTCTTCGGCAATAGTTTCGCCGTTTTTTCCGGTAAGCTTCATTTTGAAATTCACGCCTTTATCCAGAAGAATCATATTTTTCGGATCTTTTTTCATCATCTTTACCAGAAGATCCGTAACTGCGGATTTGATCAATTTCGGTTGCAGATCGTCCGCAGAAAAACCGGATTTGAAAGTGAGCGAAATTTCATTTTCACCGCTTTGTTCGGTTTTCACCAATGAAAAAGCCGAATCCTGAATTTCTGTTTTCCCGGAATGATTGGCAGTTACGAATTCCCGAATAAGGTCGGCTTTGGTTTTTTCTTTTTTGCTGCAGGAAAAAAGAAGATTCAGAAAACTGAAAATCAGGATATTGATCAGGACAATCTTTTTCATTTTAAAATCTGGTATGAAGAAAATCCTTCCAGTTTTTAGTTTTGAAAGGGTGAATATCAAATTTTTTAAAATTACAAATCCATCGCTTTTTGGAAAGCACCTTCAATACCGGCAAGATTTTTTCCTCCTGCAGTTGCAAAACCGGGATTTCCGCCACCGCCGCCTTGTATTTCTTTTGCTAATTCTTTTACAATATTTCCGGCATTGTAATCTTTTTCCAAATCTGCAGAAACCCCAACAGTAATCATCGGTTTTTCTCCGAAATCGGAAATAATTACAGTTACAGAATTAGGAATTTCTTTTTTCAGCTGAAACACGATATTTTTTACGGAAGCTGCATCCAGAGACGTTTTTTTTACCAAAAGCTTTTTGCCGTTTTTATCTACGAAATCATTTTTCCAGTTTTGGATTTCGCCTTTTGCTTTTTCTTTTTTCAAAGAATCGATTTCGGATTTCAGAGAAGTGTTTTCTTCTAATAATTTCTCAACGGATTTCAGAACGTCTTTGGATTTTAAAAGTTGGGATAATTCTGAAATTTGATTTTCCAAAATTTGATAATATTCTTCCGCTTTATCTCCGGAAATAGCTTCGATTCTGCGGATTCCTGCTGCGGTGGAACTTTCCGAAACCAGCTTGAAATGCCCGATTTCTCCGGTGTTTTTTACGTGAGTTCCACCACATAATTCTTTTGAGGTACCGAACTGAATCATCCTTACACTGTCACCATATTTTTCGCCGAAAAGCGCCATTGCTCCTTTATCCAACGCTTCCTGAATAGGTATGTTCCGGAATTCCTGCAACGCGATATTTTCTTTGATTTTTGAATTTACTTTTTCTTCCACCAAAGCCAATTCGTCTTCCGACATTTTCGAGAAATGGGAAAAATCGAAACGAAGATAATCAGGACCAACGTAAGATCCTTTTTGCTCGACATGTGTTCCTAAAACTTCACGTAAAGCCTGGTGCAAAAGGTGAGTGGCAGAATGGTTTGCCTGTGTATTTTTGCGGTCATCTGTATTTACTCTTGCATAAAAAACGGAAGAAACGTCTTTCGGTAAATTTTTGATTAAGGAAATAATAAGGTTATTTTCTTTTTTGGTTTCCAGAATATCCAAAGATTCTTCTGCATTTTCCAGCCAGCCTTTGTCGCCAATTTGTCCGCCACCTTCCGGATAAAATGGGGAATGATCCAAAACGATCTGATAAAATTCTCCGTCTTTATTTTCAATTTTACGGTAACGCGTTATCAAAACTTCGTTATCGGTTTTGTCGTAGCCTACAAATGATTCCGGTTTTTCTTCAAGAATTATCCAATCGTGAACTTTCTGCGCAGAAGATTTTTTGGAACGTTGCTTTTGCTTTTCCATTTCCTCGTCAAAGCCTTTTTCATCAACAGTTAAATGTTTTTCTTCAGCAATAATTCTGGAGAGATCGGCAGGAAATCCGTAGGTATCATACAGTTCGAAAACTTCGTTTCCCGGAAGCGTTTTTTCGCCGTTTCTAATGGTTTGATCAATGATGGAATCCAAACGTACCAAACCGTGTTCAATGGTTTTCAGGAAAGAGTTTTCTTCTTCCTTAATCACTTCTGTTACCAATTTTTCCTGCTTTACAATTTCAGGGAAGAATTCGCCCATCTGATTTTTCAGAACAGCAACAAGCTCAAATAAAAAAGCTTCTTTCATTCCTAAAAAACGGTAGGAATACGAAATGGCTCTTCTCAGGATTCTGCGGATTACATAACCTGCACCTCCGTTGGAAGGCAGCTGTCCGTCTGCAATTGCAAAAGCAACAGCACGGATATGATCTACCACAACACGAATAGCGATGTCTTTTTCGTCTTCCAGAAGTCGGGTGTATTTTTTTCCGGAAAGTTCTTCTACTTTTGTGATTAACGGAGTGAAAACATCCGTATCATAATTGGATTTTTTGTGCTGTAAAGCCATACACAATCTTTCGAATCCCATTCCTGTATCTACGTGTTTTTTCGGAAGTTTTTCCAGGGAACCGTCTGCTTTTCTGTTGAATTCCATAAAAACGAGATTCCAGATTTCCACGACTTGCGGATGATCGTTGTTCACCAGTTCCAGCCCGGAAATTTTTGCTTTTTCGTCTTCTGATCTCAGATCTACATGGATTTCCGAGCAAGGTCCGCAAGGTCCGCTTTCGCCCATTTCCCAGAAATTATCTTTTTTGTTTCCGTTGATAATACGGTCTTCGGAAATGTGCTGTTTCCAGAAGTTATAAGCATCCTGATCTCTTTCCAGGTTTTCTTTTTCGTCGCCTTCAAAGATGGTAACGTAAAGATTTTCTTTCGGAATTTGATATACTTTAGTGAGCAATTCCCACGCAAAAGCAATGGCTTCTTTTTTGAAATAATCACCGAAAGACCAGTTTCCGAGCATTTCGAACATCGTGTGATGATACGTATCTCTTCCAACATCGTCCAGATCATTATGCTTTCCGGAAACCCGAAGGCATTTCTGCGTATCGGCAATTCGGGGCGCTTTCGGCTCTTTGTATCCGAGAAAATAATCCTTAAATTGTGTCATCCCCGAATTGGAGAACATTAGTGTAGGATCGTCTTTCAGGACAATCGGAGCGGAAGGAACGATAAGGTGATCTTTATTTTTGAAAAAATCTAAAAATTGCTGGCGTATTTCTTGTGAAGTCATAATATGCTTTTGGCTTTTGGCGTTTTGCTTTCGGCTTTTTATAAGATTGCAAATTTAATGAAATTGCAATGATTCTTTAATATCTGACATCGAAATATTTGAGAAAATGAAAAAAGGCAATAAAAAAATATTTTCTATCTTTATTTTATAATTCAATTATTCTAATGAAATTAACAGAACTGGCAAAAAAGCTGAATATCTCTACAGAAAGTCTGAAATGCTTTATTCAGGATTTTGAATTGGATCTGGATGAAGTATTGTGTCCGAACTTTGATGTAAAACCGGAATTTGAGAAATTTGCTTTGGAAAACACTGATTTTTTGCAGCAATACGCAAGTGATCTGGAGAAAAATAAATCGGTAGAAGAAATCGCAGATAAAATTAACCAGCCAAAAGAAAAAGTAGAAGAAATCATCAAAAAGAATCCGACAATTCTGGACAACGGAATGTACAAATCTTCGGTTTCCAGCTTTGGAGTTGATTATAAACTTGGTGGAAATTATAATTTTGTGTACGACTATTTCGGGAACAAAACCGTGCTTGCAGAAAGGGATTTTATTGGTTACCGCGATTTGTTTTTTTACATTTCCGATGTTCTGGAATCGTTCATTAATAAAGATGAAGCAAAAAATTGGGGAATTGAAAAACCTGCCGGAATTATTTTGTACGGCGTTCCCGGAAGCGGAAAGATTTTCTGGGCAAACAAAATTTCTGAAATTATCGGTTATCAGCTGAAGGAAGTGAAGAAATATTACCTTGGAAACTCTTATCCCAACGGAAACAGAAGCAGCTTTAACAATTTTCTGATTTCGATGATGAAGGAAAAAAAAGTAATCCTTTTTCTGGAAAATTTTGATGAAATTACTCAGGAAAAATCTGCCGAATATACCAATACCAAAGAGAATAACGAGACCAGCGAAATTATTCTGCACTACATCAACAAGTTTGTGGAAGAAGATCTGCTGATGGTAGGTTCGGCAAACACACTTTCAGGTATTGATGAAGAAATTCTGGCTCCGGGAAGATTCGATGTTCTGATTCCTGTTTTTCCTCCAAATGCGAAGGAAAGGGCAGAAGTAATCCTGTATTCCTTAACCCGGAATCTGGAAAAAAATTCAACCCTTTACAAAATTCTTGAAAAAAACGATGCGCACCGCCTTCCGTTCTGGAATCCGATTGCCCAGAAAATGAAAACTTTCAGCAATACAATGGTGATTGATTTTACCCAAAGTCTGAAAAAAAGGATCCGGAAAATTTATTATAAATCCCGGAACGAAAATCTGAAAATTGATGCCGCAATCCTGGAATCTGCATTACGGGACGCTTCAGCAAAGCTCACGGAAGAATATCTGAACCAGGTTCAGCAGTTTATCTACGATGTTTCCACCCATAATACTGACGATTTTCCTGTAAGGTTGGAAAATCTGAAAAATGAACTCGAAACCTACAAAGTTGTAGAAGAACCAATACGTACGATCGGATTTCATCATAATGAAGAAGAGAAGAGCAGTGATGAGCACAATTTATAAAAAAGAGAAACCATTTCTGATTTCTCTTTTTTGTGAGCGCGACAGGATTCGAACCTGTGACCGTCTGCTTAGAAGGCAGATGCTCTATCCAGCTGAGCTACGCACCCAGAATTTTTAAAAATGAACCTAACGAAAGGCTGTGTTTTTAAAAATAAAAAATTCCCGAAGGAATTTTAAAAAATGTCGGGGCGGCAGGATTCGAACCTGCGACCTCCTGGTCCCAAACCAGGCGCGATGACCGGACTACGCTACGCCCCGAAAATTCCCGGTTGCGGAGGGTAAGGGATTCGAACCCTTGCGACACTTTCGCGTCGACAGTTTAGCAAACTGCTCCGTTAACCACTCCGGCAACCCTCCTTGCAATATGAATAAGAACTGCTTTTCTGTAATTGCGAGTGCAAATATATAATAGATTTAGCTATTTACCAAAAAATATCTCAAAAAATTATTTGTATTTTTGATGAATAATTTCGAAAAAATATGAAAATTACACATAAACATTTATTTATCATAGGTTTAAGCACTGTTCTTTTTTCGTGCGGATCTCAAAAAACAGTCGTAACTAAAAAAAAACAGATTCAGCCCAATGTAAATCCCAAGCCTGCTCCCAACATTTCTAAAGTTGAAGCAGATGAAAAGATTGAACATAAAAATAATGAAGACTATTTCCGCGTGAATATTGCGGATATCACCAAAAATGATAATACGATAAGCTATGGCTCGATTGTCTCTGCAAAACCTACCGGTTTTAAAGTCGTAAAAACATATTTTCCTGCAGTAGGTCAAAATTTCCGCCAACGCTATGTAATCCTGCATTATACCGCATTAATTAATGATAAATCCATCACTACACTTACCCAACAAAGTGTCAGCGCACATTACCTTGTGAATGATTTGGATGATAAGGAAATTTATCAGTTAGTGGACGAAAACAAGCGTGCATATCACGCCGGAATCAGTAAATGGAGAAATGATTCTCAACTGAATGATACTTCCATCGGAATTGAAATTGTGAATATGGGATATACTACAGATTCTCTGGGTGCAAAAATTTTTCCGATATATCCCGAAAATCAGTTCCGGAAAGTGGCGGCTTTGGTAAAAGATCTCGTAATGCGATACAACATCCCACCAACAAATGTTTTGGGACATTCCGATATTGCACCTACAAGAAAGCAGGATCCCGGTCCGCAGTTTCCTTGGAAAAGATTGTATGACGAATATCAGATCGGGATGTGGTATGATGAAGCTACGAAGCAAAGTTTTGATATGCAGGCGATGAGTATGGATTTCCCGACACAGATTTTGGAGCCTTCCTTTATCTTCAAATTGCAGTCGGATCTGAAAAAATTTGGATATGGCATTGAGCTTTCCGGAACGTATGATGATGCCACAAAAAAAACAGTTGAAGCTTTTCAGTATCATTTCCGTCCAGCAAAATACGATGGCGTTTTCGATGCCGAAACCTGGTCAATTCTTCAGGCTTTAATTCAGAAATATCCTTCAAAATAATTTTTAAAAACAGTAAAATCCGTATCTGAACTTATTTGGATGCGGATTTCTTTGGTTGTAATAATTCCTAAATTTTGATTTGAATAAATGATGATAAAAACCAAAAATTCTCAGGATTCTACTTTTAATTTTCACCACGAAATCCATCATACCGATAAAAACGGATACCATTATACCACAGTTTCTAATGATGAAAACGGAGTTCGCACTTATACTTTAAAAAACGGACTGAAAGTTTTTCTTGCCCAGAATTTCGATGCACCAAAAATCCAAACCTATATTCCCGTGAAGACAGGCAGCAACAACGATCCTGCTGACAATACAGGTTTAGCGCATTATTTGGAACATATGATGTTTAAAGGAACTTCAAAAATTGGTTCGTCTGATTGGGAAAAAGAGAAAATACTTTTAGATGAAATTTCCGCGCTTTACGAACTTCACAAATCCGAAGATAACCCTGAAAAAAAGAAAGAAATTTACAAAAAAATTGATGAGGTTTCCCAAAAAGCCAGCCAGTTTGCAATTGCAAACGAATATGATAAAATGATTTCATCTCTCGGAGCAACAGGAACCAATGCCCATACCTGGCTGGATGAAACGGTTTACAAAAATAACATTCCCAGCAACGAGCTTGAGAATTGGCTGAAGATTGAAAAAGAAAGATTCTCTGAGCTGGTGCTTCGCTTGTTTCACACCGAATTGGAATCTGTTTACGAAGAATTCAACCGTGCTCAGGATAATGATGCAAGATTGGTGAATTATGCTTTAATGGAGCTGCTTTTTCCCACACATCAAAACGGTCAGCAAACCACGCTCGGAAAATCGGAACATCTGAAAAACCCTTCAATGGTCGCCATTCACAAATATTTTGATGAATATTATGTGCCGAACAATTATGCGTTGGTTTTAGTTGGTGATCTTCAGTTTGATGAAACTATTCAGTTGATTGACCGATATTTCGGAACTTTTGAGTACAAAGAGCTTCCGAAAAAAACTCCGATTGTAGAAAAGCCAATTTCCGGAATTGCAAAAAAAATAGTGAAAAGTCCGACCATTCCGCGTGTTCAGATTGCGTGGAGAACAGAAAGCTACGGAACACGCGAAGCAATGTTGGCAGATGTTGCTGCCAATATTCTAAGCAATAAAGGAGAAGCCGGATTATTGGATCTGAATATCAATCAGAAACAAAAAATGCTTTATGCACAAGCTTTTTCAGTAGGTTTTAAAAATTACGGCTATATTTCTGCAGTTGCTGTTCCCAAAGAAAACCAAACTTTGGATCAGGGAATTGAAATGATTTTGGAACAGATTGATCTCATTAAAAAAGGCGAATTTCCCGATTGGCTGATCCCTGCAATCATCAATGATTTTAAAATTCAAAGATTGAAAACCTGGGAAACAGCAAACGGACTGGCAACCACGCTTTACGATTCTTACATCAAAAACAGAACCTGGGAACAGGAAATTAATGAGATTGCCGAATATGAAAGCATTAACAAAGAAGAAATAATACAGTTTGCGCAAAGATTTTTCAGCGAAAATTATGTAGTGGTTTACAAGGAAAAAGGAACGAATGAAAGCCTGATCCGTGTGGAAAATCCCGGAATTACACCCATAAAAATAAACCGGGATTTGCAATCCGATTTTTTCAAAGAAATTTTACTGGCAAAATCCAAAGAGATAAAACCACAGTTTATTGATTATCAGAAAGAGATTGAAACAGATGAACTTTCCGGGAAAAAACTAAGTTTTATCAAGAACAAATACAACGAAATTGCGCAGGTTCATTACATATTTCCTTTCGGAAGCGATAATGATAAAGAGCTTTCATTGGCAACAATGGCGCTCCAATATTTGGGAACGGATCGTTTTTCGTCGGAACAGTTGAAAGAAGAATTTTATAAAATCGGGATATCCAACAATTTCAAAACGACTCAGGATTCGCTTACCATTTCGCTTTCCGGTTTGGAAGAAAATATTCCGCAGGGAATGGCACTTTTGCAGCATTGGCTGGATAATGCAAAACCGGAACAAAAGGTGTATGAAAATTTTGTGGAAACCATTCTCGAAAGCCGCGAAGCCGCCAAAAAAGATAAAACAAAAATAATAAATGCGCTGCTGAATTACGCCAAATTCGGAGCGTTTTCCAGAACAACGGATGTGGTTTCCGAAAAGAGGTTGAGGCAAATTCAATGTGCCGAACTTACCGGAAAAATGAACAAGCTCTTCAATTATGAATATCAGATTTTCTTTTACGGAAAAGATTTTGAAAAATTCAAAAAAGAAGCTTCAGTTTTCATAAAACCTCAAAACTTTGAAATCCCAAAACCTACCATTTATCCGGAACCTGAAACAGGCGGAAAAGTATATTTCATCAACTATGATATGGTGCAGATGGAAATGAGCAAAGCAGGGAAAGGTGAAAATGTAGAAGTGAATAATTTCGGCAAAATCAATGTTTTTAATGAATATTTCGGAAGAGGACTGTCATCCATTGTTTTTCAGGAAATGCGCGAAAGCAAGAGTTTGGCTTATTCCGCCTATGTATCGTATCAGGCAAATCCTGTTGCGCATCATCCCGATTACATCAGTACATATATCGGAACGCAGCCCGACAAATTAATGATTGCGGTAGATACCTTATCGGAATTAATGTCCGAGCTTCCGCAGGTAGAATTGCAGTTTGAAAATTCCAAAAATGCCGCTCTGAAGCAGATTGCGGCAGGAAGAATCACAAGAACCAATATTTTCTTTAATCTTCAAAATCTGAAAAAACTGGGAGTTGATTATGATTTGAGGAAAGAGATGTATCAGGAAATCGAAAAACTTTCACTGGATGATTTAACAGGATTTTACAATTCTAAAATAAAATCACTGCATTTCAATACCGCAATTATCGGCAAAAAGGAAAACCTGAATATGGAAGCCGCAGAAAAGATGGGGGATTTTACAGAAGTCAGTCTGGAAGAAATTTTCGGATATTAAAATCTATTAAAAATTATATTCAATAAAAATTTATAGATTTTTCTTAATTCTCTTAATTAAAATAAACTTTGTTTATTCTTGTTTTTAACATTAAGATTTTCAGTTAATTAAGCTGAATGTAATTAAGAAATCAATATATTGACTTTTATTAAGTTTTTTAAGCTAAATGGTCTTAATTTCTTAATGGTAAAAATAAATTTAAAATTTAAACAGGCTCTTAGATTCATTTTATATTAAAAATCAAAAAGCCGTATCTTTGCATCTTGTAAAAATTAGATTTTTGAAAGACATCCGAACCCTTTCCTTAGACCAGTTAAAAGATTATTTCGTAGAAATCGGCGAAAAGCCTTTTCGTGCGAAACAGGTTTATGATTGGCTTTGGAGTAAAAATCTTCACGGTTTTGAAGAAATGACAAACCTTTCCAAAAATCTGCGGGAAAACCTCTCCAAAGATTTTGTCATCAATCCAATCGCTGTCGATTTACTGCAAAAATCTTCGGACGGAACCATCAAAAACGGTGTGAAACTTCACGATGGATTAATGGTGGAATCCGTACTTATTCCCACAGAAACCAGAACTACAGCCTGCGTTTCCTCACAAGTCGGATGTTCTCTGAACTGCGAGTTTTGTGCCACTGCAAAACTCAAAAGAATGCGAAATCTGGAAGTTGCCGAAATCGTGGATCAGGTTGCACTAATCGATAGGCAAAGCAAAATGTATTTCGACAGACCACTTTCCAACATCGTGTTTATGGGAATGGGCGAACCGATGATGAATTACAAAAACGTGGTAGAAGCCATTCACAAAATCACAAAACCCGAAGGTTTGGGAATGTCGCCAAGAAGGATTACCGTTTCCACTTCCGGAATTCCGAAAATGATAAAAATGCTTGCCGATGAAAATCTGAAAGTAAAGTTAGCGTTATCCCTTCACACAGCAATCGAGCATAAACGAAACGAAATAATGCCGTTTTCAGAAAAATTTCCGTTAACGGATATTATGGACGCTTTGCAACACTGGTATCAGAAAACCGGTTCTGTCATTACCTTTGAATATTGTGTGTGGAAAGGAATCAACGATGGTGATGAAGATATAAAAGCACTCATCAAATATTGTCGGCAGGTTCCCTCAAAAGTTAATCTGATCCAGTACAATCCGATTGGCGAAGGGAAATTCGATCACCGAAGTATTTCCGCGGAAGAAAGATATGTACGCGAATTGGAAAAAGCAGGAATTACCGTAATGGTAAGACGAAGCAGAGGTGGAGATATTGATGCAGCTTGCGGACAATTGGCGAATAAAAACACCGAATAATTTTATATTACATTAAAAAAAATGTTCAGTCATAAAGGTAAAACCAGAAACGATAAGCACAATTTGGGTATTGCTTCCTTGTTGTCTTTTGTAGCAGGAATTGTGAATGTGGTAGGATTTATGGCGGTTTCTAAACTAACCACGAATGTTACCGGACATTTTGCATATTTTATAGATGAGGCTTTCACCATGAGATTTTCTCAGGCTTTCCATACCGCTTTATATATTTTTTTCTTTTTTCTGGGTGCTTTTTTTTCTAATTTTATGGTGGAGATATATTCCAAATTCAGGGAAAGCCTGGTGTATATTGCACCGACCATAACAGAAGCGTTTATTCTTATGCTGATTGCGGTTCTTGGAAATTTTTTGAAAGTAAATCATCCGGATATTATTGCGTTTTTCCTGCTCTTTGCAATGGGAATGCAGAATTCCTTGGTGACAGGTATTTCTCATTCAGTTGTCAGAACCACCCATCTTACCGGACTTTTTACCGATATGGGAATTGAATTTTCACAATTGTTTTTCTATAAAGATCAGGATCATAAACAAAAACTTAAAAAATCAATCAAACTTCGGCTCACCATTATTTTAATGTTCTTTTTGGGCGGAATTACAGGAGGTTTTTTGTATCAGTTTTTTGGAATTAAGACCTTGTTTTTCGGAAGTCTTATTCTGATTATTGGTTTGGTTTATGATTTTCTGAAAATCAGAATTTTACTGATGAAAAGAAAAGGAAATATTAATATTTAATATTATTTTATTAAAAATGGAATTTGTTTTGGGAGAAAATGCTTTAGAAAGTGTCTATGTATGGGCAATTCCGATCCACGCAACTGTTATTTTGGCTGAAATGATCTACAGCCACATAATGGAAGCCAAATTGTACAGCCGGAAAGACTTTTTCACCAATATTTATCTTGCACTGATGAACTTCGGACTGGATATGCTGATGAAAGCATTTGCAATGCTGGTAATGTTCTTTTTCTACAATCACCGGATTTTCGATTTTGATCTCAGCACTTGGTACTACTGGATATTTTGCTTTTTGGCAACCGATTTTGCTTATTATATCCATCATTTGGTAGATCACAAATCCAGAGCATTTTGGGCAGTGCATATTACCCATCACAATTCAGAATATTTTAATCTTACCACAGGATTCCGAAGTCCGGTTTTCCAGCCGCTCTATCGTTATATATTCTTTTCGCCTCTTGCATTTCTGGGATTCAATCCGTGGACAATTATGGTTTGCTATGCTATCGGACAAGTGTACGGAACCTGGGTACATACGCAAACCATCAAAAAAATGGGTTTTCTGGAATATTTCCTTGTAACTCCGTCCCATCATCGCGTTCATCACGGTTGTAACATCAAATATCTGGACAGAAATATGGGGATGGTATTGATTATCTGGGACAAAATTTTCGGAACATTTGAGCCCGAAGATCCCAAAGTTCCCGTAAAATTTGGGATATATCCGAAAATGCCCGATGATGGTCCTGTTACAACATTGCTTTACGAATGGCGAAAAATATGGAAAGATCTGAAACAGCCGAATCTTACCATAAAAGACCGGGTTTTCTATATTTTCGGATCTCCGGGTTGGCGGCACGACGGAACCGGAAAAACCGTAAAGCAATATCAAAAAGAATATTGGGAAAAGAAAAAACGGAAATCGGAAAACTGAGAAATTGATTTCATAAACAGATTTTCCCGCTGTTTTTCAAGGTCAGATGAAAAAAATAATCGCACTTTATTTTATACTATTTTTTGGTTTTGGCTTTTCCCAAAATCTGGAAAAACTGCGTCTCAAAGAATATCAGATTGCGGTGCTTCCCGATTCTGTAAAAGAAAGTTCGGGATTGGATTTTTTTGGAGAAAAACTCTATACTTTCAACGATAGCGGAAATACTTCTGAGATTTTTGAAATCGATAAAAATTCAGGGAAAATTTTAAGAATTCTTAAAACAAAACTCCTCAATAAAGACTGGGAAGCTTTAACCAATGACGGGAAAAATTTTTATATCGGAGATTTTGGGAATAATGCCGGAACCCGAAAAGATTTGAAAATTTATAAAATTCCTTTTAAAAATGATTCCATACAATCGGATTCTGTAAAAATAATTCCGTTTTATTTTCCCGGGCAGCAGGATTTTGTCCCAGAAAACCTAAATACCGATTTCGATGCAGAAGCAATGATTTTTCTAAACGGGAAAATCCATCTTTTCACCAAAGAATGGAGATCAAAATCTGTAACCCATTATATCATTAATCCGGAAATCACCGAAGATCAGGCGGCTGAAAAATCAGAAATTTTTAAAATCGGTTTTGCAGTTACGGATGCTGCTTATTTTGATAAAAAACTATATCTCGTCGGTTATACCAAAGGAGCAGAAGTGTATCTTCAGATTTTTAACGAAACGGAATCCGGTGTTTTCTTTTCATCAAAACCGGTAAAATATTTTCTTGGGACAGCTTTTTCTATCGGACAGATTGAGGGAATTGCCGTGGACGAATCCGGCATTTACATTTCCGGGGAAGCTTTCCGATCACCTTTAGGTGTCCGAAAGCAGAGCTTTTATTTTGTTCCGAAAGAAAAACTCTGAAGTTTTAAAATTTCTTTTTTTATCGGGGAAATACGCTATATTTGTGCAACTTAATTGTCATAGTTTTGTCCAATATCGTAGAAGAAATCAAACGCCCGATCAATGATGAAATGAAACTTTTCGAACAAAAGTTTTACGAATCAATGCAAAGCAATGTTCCGCTTCTGGACAAAGTTACCCGCTTTATTGTGACCACAAAAGGAAAACAAATGCGGCCGATGTTCGTTTTTCTTTGTGCGAAACTGGTGGGTGAAGTGAACGAGAAAACTTTTCGCGGCGCTTCGATGATTGAGCTGATCCATACTGCGACTTTGGTGCACGATGATGTGGTGGATGAAAGTTTCAAGCGACGTAATTTTTTCTCTATCAATGCTTTATGGAAAAATAAAATTGCGGTTTTGGTGGGTGATTATCTTTTATCGAAATCGGTTTTGCTTTCCACGGATCATAAAGATTACGATCTTCTTGCAGTGATTTCCAGAACGATACGGGAAATGTCTGAAGGCGAGTTGCTTCAATTGGAAAAAGCCCGAAAGTTAGATATTACGGAAGAAGTTTATTACGAAATTATCCGCCAGAAAACTGCGACTTTAATTGCTGCCTGCTGCGAAATTGGTGTTCTTTCCAACGAAGCCGATGAAAATATGGCAAAAAAAATGCAGGATTTCGGGACTTTTACGGGAATGGCTTTTCAGATAAAAGATGATCTGTTCGATTATCTTTCTTCCAATGTTATCGGAAAACCTGTAGGAATTGATATTAAGGAACAGAAAATGACGTTGCCTCTCATTCATACATTGAAATCAGCAAATGAAACCGACCGAAAATATTATTTCAATACGATAAAACGCTACAACAATGACAAAAAGCGTGTGAAAGAGCTTATTGAATTTGTAAAAAAATCCGGCGGTTTGGATTATGCGGTTTCGGTGATGAAAGATTTTCAGCAGAAAGCAAAAAATATCCTGAACGAATTTCCGGACTCCGAGGCGAAATCTTCTCTTAATCTTATGCTCGATTATGTGATTGAGCGGAAGTTTTAATTTCCTGAAATTAATATTCCTTTATTGAAAAATCAGAATTTTTGAACTGAAATTGTATGAATATTTCCGATGTGGAATTATATTTTTTCTTCGATTTCTTCAAGAATTTCCGAATCTTCTGAATGAAAAGATGTTTTCAGTTTGTCTTCTTTCATCATTTTAATAAAATAAGAAGGCTTTATTTTGAATCTTTTCTGGAAATTTACCGAAAAGCTTTCTGCGTTTGTATATCCGCCAATTCTTGCAAGCTCTTTAATATCAGCATTCAGAAAGGACAGATCGGTACGCAGCTGATGGATAATATAATCCAAACGAAGATCGCTGATATAGGCTCCGAATTTTTTCCCTTTATAGGTATTGATAATTTTTGAAAAATAGGTGGAATTGGTTCCTACCATTTCACTGAGGGATTTTTGGGAAATATGTGGATTCAGGAACTGGTTTTCTTCTTCAAATTTATCCAGCTGTTTAAGAACATTGTACACGAAAAAAGGATTCATTCCCGAGATTTTGTTGTAATATTCCATATCGGTTTCTTTATGGAATCCTTTTTTGTCGCTCTGCTTGAATTTCATTTTTACGGAAGATACTTTTTGGTGTTCTTTTTCATTCAGTTCTTCGATAATTTCGTTGAAGCGTTTCCTGTACATTTTTTTCAGCCTGTAATACCGCAATACATTGAAAACGATAATCAGGATGCTGATAAGAATAGTTCCGATAAGAACCTGCTGCTGTATTTTCAGGGATTTTTCGATGTTTTTTTTCTCTTCTAATAATTTTTGAGTATCATACTCCTTATTGATTTTGGGATAGAGATATTTGTAATTTTTTTCATAAGATTGGTCGAGCACCATTAATTTATTAATATACTCCAGTTGCTTGTTTTTGTTTCCTATGGAATCGTTGTATTTTATTAAAATTTCGTAGGCGGACCGAAACTGCGGATCCAGTTTTTTGGTTTTATTGTATTCATTATCAATTTCTTCCAGATATTTTATCGCAAGTCCTCTTTTGCCGGTTTTCCAGTATGTTTGTCCAAGATAAAAAACTTCGGTTAAATGTGGCCACTGATCGTTATAGCTTTCCAATGCTTCCGTAAGTTTAATAATTGCGGTTTTGTAATCTTTGGAATAATAGGCTTCTGTTCCTGTTAAAGAAATGAAATAAGGAATATATTGCGTTAATTTCTGTTTTTTGCAATATTCGAAAGCTTCGTTTAGCAGAGTTTTATTCTGCTCTGTTTTTCCCAATCGCGTGTTGGAATCGATGTAGCTCATTAAGGAATAGAGGTAATACATTTCAAAATTTTTACCCAAATCTTTTTTATTCAGGTTTTTCTTGAAATATTTCAGACATACTTCCAGTTCTTTATTGGAATCCTCATAAAGTCCGAGGTATTTTTTATTCTGGGCAATATAATAAATGGTTTTGTAGATATTATATTCTTCCCCCACTTCTGTTGAATATTTGTTGGCAATCAGGATATCATCCAGCGCTTTATTATAGGAAGACTGATTCATATATACAATACCGCGGTTCAGGTAGGCATCGGTAAGCAGTTTTTTGTCGGTAGATTTTTTTCCGACAATCAGCACGCTGTCTGCATATTTTAGATTTTTCGGATATTCGGAATAATTGCTTGCATACCTGTATGCATATAAAAGAGTTTCGTAATTATTCTCCAGTTTAGATTTTTGGATGTACAGGTTGATCAGTTCCCACATTTTTTCCGGCTGGTTATGCAGGCTGTCAATTTTTTTTTCAATTTCCTTATAATCCCATTTTTTTATTCTGGAATTTTGTGCTGAACTGTTTCCAAATTGGAAAAGAAAAATCAGGATTATAATATATTTGAAATTGAACATTATTTTACAGAAAATTAACCTATAATCATTTAATGAAATTATTTTTACAATAATACTGTATTTTTTTTTGTAAAACCAGCTTATTTTTATAGAAACCGTGTTATTTTTTATAAAAACCGTGTTCTGAAATTTGCATAAAACAACATTATCCCCATACATTTGTCACAGAACAACGGAAGAATTGTTGAGCTTTCAATATGACTTCCCGAAAAAGTAAATTTCTACATACTAAAATTATAAAAAAATATATTATTATGAAAAAGTTAATTTTTATTGCTTTAGGAATTACCGCACTTACAGTGGTTTCCTGCAGACAAGAAGACGAAGTATTAAACAATGAGGATACCCAAAGCTTAAAAGTTTTGCAAAAATCCAGAAAAGCAGCAGCAGACTCTGCGGCTACACATTACGGGGTTTTTAGCCAGAGTTTAACCAATGATGGAGATCCTGCACCACCACCAATTAAATAAAATTAAACTATTTAATATTCTATATTACTAAAAATAAATTTTTTTTTCATCATTTGTGTTTTGGTCCTCGCGTTGTGAAATGTCGGGGACTTTTTATGTCATTTTTTAATCAGTCATTTAACAGCTTAATATGATAAGATACCGTTAAAATATAACCACTGAAATATCAAAAAATACGTAACCTTTTGATAATTTGGATACTTTATTTGTAAATTGAATTTTAGAAGAGTAATTCAGAAGTCATTTTCAAAATATATTTAGAATCAGCAAAATCACTGAAATAACAATAGTTGTTAGCGAGATAACAAATAGATAATCCGCAATTTTTTCGTATTTAATTTCAGATTTCGTATTTGCAGTTCTGATTGCGAGAAACGAAAAAAAGCAACTTATTGCTAAGCAAATGCTGGCAATACTCGCACATTCATCCAAAGAAGTTCCGCTTGCAGTTTTCGTAATTTTTATAGAAGTAATGATAATCAGACAAAATCCGAGCAAATTACTCGAAGCATTCAAGATATGAGGAGATTTTTGTTTCATTGTTTTCACCTTTTCTTTATCAAAAATATAACTAATTCTGCTAATTACGATTTTTTTAATAAAATTTAAGAAAAATTATTTTATTTTTAATTTTGAAATTTTCACTACCGGAAAATTATTATATTTGTAAAAATCATTAGCCTTATGCAGGAAACCTATATCCAAACCCAACAGATTTCTTTTGAAGAATTCAGAAAAAGCATACTCGCAGATTACAAATTAGCACGCATTTCCCGGGAAATGTCGTATTTAGGAAGAAGAGAAGTACTCACCGGAAAAGCCAAATTCGGAATTTTCGGGGATGGGAAAGAACTTCCGCAACTGGCAATGTCCAAGGTTTTCCGAAATGGTGACTGGCGTTCAGGATATTATCGCGACCAGACTTTTGCATTGGCTATCGATGCACTTTCTGTAGAAAGCTTTTTTGCACAATTATATGCAGATACTGATGTAGAACGCGAACCCGCTTCTGCTGGTAGACAAATGAACGGCCACTTTGCAACACGAAGTTTAAATGATGATGGAAGCTGGAAAAACTTATCAGAACAAAAAAATATTTCTTCCGACATCTCGCCAACTGCCGGGCAAATGCCAAGATTATTGGGTTTGGCTCAGGCATCCAAAATTTTTAAAGCAGTACAATTTGAAGGTTCAGAAAAATTTTCAAACAACGGAAACGAAGTGGCTTTCGGAACAATCGGTGATGCTTCCACAGCGGAAGGTCATTTCTGGGAAACTTTAAATGCGGCTTGTGCATTGCAGGTTCCAATGATTATTTCCATTTGGGACGATGGTTACGGAATATCGGTTCCTACACACAATCAAAGAGCAAAAGCGGATATTTCCGAAATGCTGTCCGGATTCCAGAGAAAAGAAGGAGAAAATCAGGGCTGTGAAATCATAAAAGTGAAAGCGTGGGATTATCCGTCGCTTTTGGATGCGTATGCAAAAGCAGAACATTTTGCCAGAACAGAAAGTATTCCTGTTGTAGTGCACGTTGTGGAAGTTACGCAACCGCAAGGTCATTCCACTTCCGGATCGCACGAAAGATACAAAAGCCACGACCGTTTGGGTTTTGAAACCGAATTTGATGCCATTGAAAAACTGAAAGAATGGGTCCTGAATTATTCTGTGGAATCCAATGGTAAAGAAGAAATCCTCGCTACAAGCGAAGAGCTGGAAGCAATTGATTCCGAAGCAAAAAAAATTGTAAAAGCAGGTCAGAAAAAAGCTTGGGATAATTATCAGAATACGATTTCCGAACTGGTAAATAAAGTAATTCCGGGAGTAGAAAACCTTAAAAATCAAAGTCCGGAAATAGCTGCTTTGCTGGAAAATTTTAGCAAAATAATTTCAGTTGGCAAAAAAGATATTTTTCATTTGGCAAGAAAAACTTTACTGGCAACCAGAAATAATCATTCGCCTGAAAGACAGCATCTTCAGTCCGTTTATGATGCTATATTTAAAACAGAAAAAGATCATTATTCTTCCCATTTATATTCGCAATCGCAATGGAAAGCGACGAATGTGGAAGAAATAAAACCTGTCTTTTCCGAAAATTCTGAAGAAGTAGATGGCAGAGTAGTCATCCGGAATAATTTTGATAAAATTTTTGAAAAATATCCCGAAACTTTGGTTTTCGGTGAAGATGCCGGAAATATCGGTGATGTGAATCAGGGACTGGAAGGAATGCAGGAAAAATACGGTGAAATCCGGGTGGCAGATACCGGAATCCGTGAAGCAACCATTCTCGGACAGGGAATTGGAATGGCGATGCGCGGACTTCGCCCGATTGCAGAAATCCAGTATCTTGATTATATTTTGTATTGTCTGCAAGGAATGAGCGATGATTTGGCAACCGTACAATATCGTACAAAAGGAGGACAAAAAGCACCCGTAATTATCAGAACGCGCGGTCACCGATTGGAAGGAATCTGGCATTCCGGTTCGCCAATGGCGGGAATTTTAAATCTTTCAAAAGGGATTAATATCTTGGTTCCGAGAGATTTAACAAAAGCTGCCGGTTTTTACAACACAATGCTGAAAAGTGATGAACCGGCTGTAATCGTAGAATGTCTTAACGGGTATCGCCTGAAAGAAAAACAACCCGATAATTTAGGAGAATTTACCGTTCCGGTTGGGAAAATTGAATTAACCAAAGAAGGAAACGATGTAACCCTTGTTACGTATGGCTCAACGTGGAGAATCGTTACAGAAGCTGCAACCGAGCTGGAAAAACTTGGGATTTCAGCGGAAGTAATTGATGTCCAGTCGTTAATTCCTTTTGATTTGACTAATGAAATTGCAGAAAGCGTGAAGAAAACGAACCGTCTTGTCGTGATTGATGAAGATGTGGAAGGTGGAACTTCGGCATTTATTCTTCAGCAAATTCTGGAAAAACAGAAGGCATTCAGATATCTGGATTCCGATCCAATGACGATTTCTGCAAAAAATCACCGTCCTGCTTATGGAACTGATGGAGATTATTTCAGCAAACCGTCTTTGGATGATATTGTGGAAAAAGTCTACGGAATGTTCACGGAACTGAACCCACAGAAATTTCCGAAAATTTAAAATTGATTATAAAATAGTGCAAACTCTCAACATTGTTGAGAGTTTCGTATTTTTAAACAAAATATTTTCTTTGGAAAGACGCATTTTTGGCTACGATGTTATCCGTGCTTCAGCAATTTTTTTGGTAATGATAGGGCATAGTTTGGGATATTTATATTCCGGAACGTATTCTTTTTTTCTATCTTTTCTGAGCGGTTTTTTTGGAGTCGAATTATTTTTTGTTCTCAGCGGCGTTCTCATCGGTAGACTTTTACTTGAAGTTTTCAGTTCAAACGATATTCTTAAAAATCTGAAAAATTTTCTTCTTCGCCGTTGGCTTCGCACTTTGCCGATGTATTTTGTAATGCTTTTGGTATACTGGTTGGGGAATCGTAATTTTGATGCGGTGCAGAATGCAGATGTTCCGTTATGGAAATATTTCTTTTTTGTCCAGAATTTTTTCAGAGTTCAGCCCACATTTTTCGGTGTTTCGTGGAGTTTGAGTGTGGAAGAATGGTTTTACGTTTTGTTTCCGTTGGTTTTATGGATGATTAAGAAACGTCAACCATCTATTTCTTTAAAATCGCTTTTCGGAATCGGGATTTTTACATTTCTGGGTTATTTTCTTTTGATGAGATTTTTGGCTTTCCCGCATTATCATTTTACCTTTTACGAAGGAGTCCGCAAAATTGCCTTTTTCCGTCTGGATTCCATTGTTTTCGGGATTTTTATGGCTTTTGGATTTCGCTTTGTTAATGATAAAATTAGAGCAAATAAATATCTGTTCCTGCTGATTGCAATTGTGTTATTTATTGTAAATCAATATATTATATTCAATAACAATTATACGCATCTTCATTATTTCAATACTTTTTATTACTCTGTTTTGGGATGTGCATTGATGTTCATTTTTCCCTTTTTCAGAAATTTAAAAATATCAAAATCTCCGCTTTCAAACGGAATTACCTTCGTCAGCAAAATTTCCTATTCCTTATATCTAATTCATTGGTCGGTTTTCAAATTTCTTCAGCTGTCCTATTTCTCCGCAATCCCAAACCCTGCAAAATTTATTATTTTCTTTTTGATTTCCTTTACAGCAGCAGGTTTTACATATTATTGCATAGAAAAGCCAATGATGAAATTTCGGGAAAGATTTAGATAAAATTGATTTTAATAAAAATACACCATCTTACTTTGTCAAAGTTTTACAGCGCAAAGAAAGTACTTTGACAAAGTTTTACATTAATGGAATATTTTATTTTCAGAAATTTTTGAAAATTCAGAAATAATTTTTACATTTGTATAAGAAATTCAAAACCGAGAAAAATGAAACTTGCCGAAGCCAAAGAAAAATACATCCAAACCTGGGGAACACTTGCTACCAATTGGGGAATTAACCGGACAATGGCGCAAGTCCACGCTTTGCTTTTGGCGGAAGGAAAACCGCTTTCCACAGACGAAGTAATGGAAAAACTGGAAATTTCCAGAGGAAACGCCAATATGAATCTTCGAAATCTAATGGATTGGGGAATTGTTCGCAAAGAGCTTCTGAAAGGCGACCGGAAAGAATATTTTTTTGCCGAAAGAGATATGTGGTTTCTGTTTAAGCAATTAGTAAAAGAGAGAAAAAAAAGGGAAATAGAGCCGGTTCTCAATTCCATTTCCGAACTTAAAGATGTGGAAGAAAATTCTGATGAAGCAAAACAATTCACCAATCTGATGAAAGAAATGGAAAACGTAACCGGAAAAGTTTTCAATATTATGGATCTTGCAATCAAAAGTGATGATCACTGGCTTGTCGGGAAAATCACCAATTTATTAAAATAACGACAGAAAAGGAGAAATCCTTTTTTATTTAAATTTAATTTTCAATAATTACTGAAAATATAAAAATATTAGAAATTATGAAAACATTTTTTAAAATTGATGTCATTGTTCAGCAGCTTGTTTTCGGGATAATGATTTTTTACCTGATTTTCAATTATCAGCAGAACACTTTTGGAGGAAAAATTTTTTATTTCTACTATGCAGTGGGCGGTTTTCAGCTGGTGAGTTTTCTTATTCGATTTCTATTGAATTACAAAAAGTCGCTGATTTTTAAGATATACGGATTTTTATTACTACCGGTTTGGATAACTCTCTTTTTATCAGGTATTCTTCAAGGTGAGAATATCAATCTTGGAGTGCTCAATAAAATAGCGGGAATTTTCTGGTTTCTGCTGTATGCTTCTTTTTTCTATGCGCCGGTTCTTTCAGTTTTATACATTTTTGATATTCTTAAAACCTTGAAAAATTATGAAAAACCTCATATTTAAAATCGTAATGTTCTTCCTTTTCAGGAACAGCAGAAGAACAAGAGCCGATTTTCTGAACTTATAACACATTAAAAATATTAAAATGAAAACTTTACAAAATCACATCCTCATTTACGACAAAGATTGTCCAATGTGTAGCCTGTATTCAAAAGCTTTTATAAAAACCGGAATGCTTGACAAAAACGGTAGAGAAGCCTTTTCCGAAATATCTTCTAAAACCAAAAATCTTCTTGATTTTCGCCGTTCAAAAAACGAGATTGCTTTGATTAATTCCAAAGAAAATAAAGTAATGTATGGTCTCGACAGTCTTCTTACCATTATTGGCAACTCTTTTCCAAAACTGGAAAAAATAGCCAGGTTTCGTCCGTTTTATTGGTTTTTTCAAAAATTTTACAAATTCATTTCTTACAACAGAAAACAGATTATTCCTTCTGAAAAAGACGATTCTAAAAACTCCTGCGTTCCGGATTTTAACCTGAAATACAGATTGTTCTATATTGTATTTGTTTTACTTTTTTCCGCTTATGTTTTAGGATTTTACAATCAGCATTTGTTTCCGGATTTCAAAAGTAATTTTGAATTAGAATTTTTTATTTGTTGTATGCAAATTGTCTGGCAGAGTGTGTTTATGACATTTTATCTGAAAGAAAAAATCTGGAATTATTTAGGAAATATGATGACGGTTTCTCTCTTAGGAACTTTACTTTTAATTCCTGCATTATTTCTTGATTTCAGTAGCATTTTTTATTTTATTTATTTCGGAATAGTTGTTTTCATCATGTTTTTGGAACATTTGCGCCGATGTAAAATACTGAAATTAGGAATTGTTCCAACCATTTCTTGGATGGTTTTCAGGATCACTTTTGGTGGAATTTTACTTTTTATTGTTTCACAAAACTAAATTCAAAAAATAATGAAAATAATAATTGCAGGCGGAACCGGATTTCTTGGCGAAAATCTTGAAAAATATTTTACGGGAAAAGGAAATGAGGTTTATATTTTAACCCGAAATCCAAAACGGAAAAACGAAATTTTCTGGAATGCAAAAACACTAGATCATTGGAAAAATGAGCTTGAAAATGCAGATGTTCTCATTAATCTTGCCGGGAAATCTGTAGATTGCAGATATACGGAGAAAAACAGAAAAGAAATTTTCGAGTCCAGAATTTATTCCACCAGAATTTTGCAGCAAGCGTTAAACGAATGCCAAGATCCACCCAAAATATGGATGAATGCGAGTTCTGCAACCATCTATATTCATTCCGAAACGCATCGGAATACGGAGCAAAACGGAATAATCGGCGACGATTTTTCCATGAATATTTGCAAAAGCTGGGAAAAAGAATTCTTCGAAGTTAAGAACAAAAATATCCGTAAAATAGCTTTGAGAACTTCCATTGTTTTAGGAAAGAACGGTGGTGCTTTTCCGAAATTCCTTCAGGTTTCCAAAATTGGGTTGGGTGGAAAACAAGGTCTTGGAAATCAATTCGTAAGTTGGATTCACATTGATGATTTTTGCAGAGCGGTTAATTTTATTATTGAAAATGAAAACCTTCAGGGTGCTGTAAATATTACTGCTCCAAATCCTTTGTCCAACAAGGAAATGATGCAGAAAATAGAATCAAAGACAAATGCTTTTTTAGTTCTTAATTCTTCGGTTTTGCTTTTGGAAATAGGTGCACTTTTCCTGAAAACCGAAACAGAGCTCATGTTGAAAAGCCGGAATGTATATCCTGAAAAGCTTCTTGAAAACTATTTTCGCTTTAAATTTCCTGATTTTAATGTGGCTTTGAATAATTTGATTTAAAATTGATTCAAACATTTTCACTATTTTTCAAAAAATTTCCAACCTTTTTCAAAACAAGCGCATCTATGTAATTAAACCCACAAGTATGGACGAAGAAATATTCATAAGATGCCGCAACAAAGACCGCAATGCTCAGCGGAAAATCTATGAGCATTACGCCGGAAAGTTGTTTGCAACTTGCAAACGATACCTGAAAAACGACGAAGATGCGGAAGAAATTCTGGCAGATTCTTTTTACCTGATTTTTACCAAAATTCATCAGCTCCAGGAAGTTCAGGCTTTTGAAGGATGGGCAAAAAAAATTACAGTAAACCAATGTCTGCAGAAGCTCCGCAAAAAACAAAACCTGAATCTTTCTTTTGAAGAAACTTTCATAGAGCCGGAAGCCGAAGAAACGCAAGATTTTTCTGCTGAAAATGATATTCTTTCTTTGCTCGATCATCTTCCGGAAGGTTGCCGTACCATTTTCAGCTTGTTTGCAATCGAAGGCTATCCGCATCGCGAAATCGCATCAATGCTTTCGATTTCGGAAGGAACATCAAAATCACAGTTGAATTTTGCCCGAAAAAAATTGCAGGAACTTTTGCACTATCAATTGTCAAATTAAAAAAAAGTTTTGAAAAAATGGAAAATAATAAACAAAATAAAATAGATGAACTGTTTCAGCAAACCGCTAAAGAAACAGAAGAAATAAAATCGTTTCCGGCTTTTGAAAAAGTTTGGGAAAAAGTAGAGCAAAAGCTGGATGAAGAACCCAAAAAGAAAAACAGAATTTTTCCATTATGGTTTCCTTACGGAATTGCTGCCGGATTGGCTTTAGCTTTAGGTTCGCTGTATTTGTTCAATAAAAATGAGAACGTAAAACCAACTACTACAATTGCGAAAACCAACGAGCCAAAACCGGGAATTCCGGAAAATTCTTCTTCATTGGATAATGATGAAATTGAGGAATTAGATCGCCAGATTAAAACCAATATCGAAAAAAATCCGGCTGAAAAGAAGAACGAAATTATTGCCTATCATGATGTAAAAGACAGAAAATCGGATTACAGTACAGATGAATATTTTATTGAAAAAAAAGATAGAGAAGAAAATCCACCGATCATTACGAAACATTTGGAAACCACTGATTATGTTGCACCACCACCTCCGCCAACAACCGGAACCAAAAGTTCCACCGTTGAAAGTGTAAAAAAGTCGGATGAAAAAGTAGTTACAGCAATTGGAATTAAAGGTGAATCCAAAAAAAAGGGCTATTCTTCTGAATTGGTTTCCAAAACTTTAAGCGGAAAAGTGGCAGGATTAAATATCGTGAATAACGCAAATCCGGGAAGTACCCCAAATATTGTGATTCGCGGGGTTTCATCTATCGATACTTCGGAAAGTCCTTTGGATGTTGTAGATGGTAAAATTTATAAAACCAATGTTCTTGGAACATTAAGCCCTGATAAAATTTTTGCGGTAAATGTTCTTAAAAATGGAGCAGCAACAGCACTTTACGGCAACAAAGGAAGAAACGGAGTGGTTGTAATTGAAACCAAAAATCTATCAAATTCTGAAAAGCGAAAGCTGGAAAAAGACCTGAAATCCGACGATGCAAAAGAAACCTTGAAACCTGAAAAGGTAGAAGAACCCGAAACCGATCTGCCGACAGCAGGACAGCTTACTGCAGGAGAAATAAACGATTTTTCCAAATGGGATTATTGGCAGGATATTGCAGTTCCGGTTTTGCAGCAATACAAAAATACCTGGAAATTTTTTCCGGATCGCAGGGTTTCCGTTCAACTATTGAATCAGGATAAAAAACCGGTAATCGGACAAAAAGTAGTTTTGCTGAACGATAAAAAAGAAGAAATTTGGAGTGCAGTTTCTGATAATCTCGGCAATGCGGAACTATGGATTTCCCCAAGAACAGATATTCAGAACACTTCGCAACAATTTTATCTTGCAGATGATTCCGGAAGAATTATTTCTGATAAAGTGAAGGAATTCAAAGATGGACAAAATCTGATCTACATTCATCAAAACTGTCTGCAATCCAGAAATCTTGAACTCGCTTTTGTGGTAGATGCAACCGGATCGATGGGTGATGAAATTAGTTATCTGCAATCCGAATTGTTGGACGTTTTGAAAAAAGTAGAAAGCAATCTGCAAAATACCAAGGTGAATTACGGTTCTGTATTTTATCGTGATAAAGGGGATGAATATCTAACCCGGAAATTCGATTTTTCGGAAAAAGCGGAAGATTTGATAAGTTTTATCAAAAAACAAAAAGCAGCCGGAGGTGGCGATACACCGGAAGCCGTTGTAGAAGCATTAGAAGAAGCTATTGATGGATTGAAATGGAGCGATACCAATTCTGCAAAGCTAATGTTCCTGATTCTGGATGCACCACCACATTGGTCGGAAGAAAACATCAATCGTTTATTTGAAAAAATAAAACTTGCAGCACAAAAAGGAATTACCATTATTCCGCTTGCTGCAAGCGATACCGATAAGCAAACGGAATATCTGATGAGAACTTTTGCATTATTAACCAACGGAACATACACCTTTCTTACCAACGACAGCGGAATAGGAAATAATCATATTGAGCCGACTGCATCAGAATATGAGGTGGAAAAACTGAACGATTTGATTCTGAGGATTATTCTCCAGCGTTCATCAATTCCCGATTGTGAAAACGGAATAGAAAACGAATATCTGAATAAAAAACTGGATGTGGAAAGCAGGGGTGAAAAAAATTTCACCGTAAAAATTTTTCCGAACCCTACAAAAGGTAATTTCAAAATCCAGTCTGTAGCTCCGATTGATGAATTCGATTTGTACGATTACACCGGAAAAGTATTATTGAAAAAAGAAAAACTACCGAAAGGCATTAACGAGTTTGATATTTCTGTCTATCCGCAAAGTGTTTATATCATCCGCCTGAAATACGGAAATATTTGGGAAACTTTTAAAATTATTAAAAATTAGAAATAATGAGAAAATTAATTTTTGCATTCGTATTTGGGATTTTTTTCCAATTGGTTGATGCACAGAAAAACTTTATGGATCAACCCTATTTGGAAACTTCAGCAAAAGCAGATACACTGGTTATTCCGGACAGAATTTACATTTCCATCAATCTCAATGAAGCTGATTCCAAAAATAAAAAATCAGTAGAAGAACAAGAGCGTACAATGCAATCGGTACTGAAAAGAATTGGGATCAATACTGAAAAAGACTTAACACTTTCTGACCTTTCAAGCAATTTTAAACAATACTTTTTAAAAGGACAGAATATTGTAAAAATAAAAATGTACTCGCTATTGGTTCACGATGCAGTAACCGCAGGAAAAGTTTTGATTGAGCTGGAAAACTCGGGAATTTCAAACGTAAGTATAGAAAGTACAGAATATTCAAAAGCAGATGAACTAATTTTGGAACTGAAAAGCAATGCGATAAAAAAATCAAAAATTACAGCAGAAAAACTAGCAGAACCTCTTGGTCAAAAAATTGGTAAAGCTTTGTTTATTTCGGATTCCAATAGTGTTGCCAACGCACTTCAGGGTCAGGTTGTCGGTGTTAAAATCAGAGGATATTCCAGTTTATACGGGAGTAGCGCAGAATCTCCCATTTTTTCTGAATTTCAGAAAATCAAATTTAATGTCGAAGTCAATGTAAAATATCAGTTGGATTAAAAAACTGTAATACAAAAAGCAACTCTCCGGAGTTGCTTTTTGGTATGCAGAAACCAATAATTTTCCGTAAATTCGCATCAAATTTTTAATCAAATGAATTACGATATTATTGTCATCGGAAGCGGGCCCGGAGGTTATGTAACAGCAATCAGAGCGGCGCAATTGGGTTTCAAAACAGCCATTATCGAAAAAGAAAATCTTGGCGGAATCTGCCTGAACTGGGGTTGTATTCCTACCAAAGCCTTACTAAAATCGGCTCACGTTTTCAATTATCTGAAGCACGCTGAAGAATACGGCCTGAATAAAATTGAAAATCCGGGATTTGAGTTTTCAAATGTAATCCAGAGAAGTAGAGGAGTTGCATCAAAAATGAGCAAAGGAATCGAATTCCTGATGAAGAAAAATAAAATTGACGTTATCCTTGGAACTGCAACGGTAAAACCCGGAAAAAAAGTAGCAGTCGTAGATGCTGATGGAAAAACCGCAGAATATTCTGCAAACCACATCATCATCGCAACAGGAGCGCGTTCCCGAGAATTGCCAAATCTTCCGCAGGATGGCAAAAAAGTAATCGGCTACAGACAAGCCCTTTCGCTTCCTGAGCTTCCAAAATCAATGATTGTGGTTGGTTCCGGTGCAATCGGAGTGGAGTTTGCAGATTTCTACAACACAATGGGAACCAAAGTAACCATTGTAGAATTTATGCCGAACATCGTTCCTGTTGAAGACGAAGAAGTATCCAAGCACGTAGAAAAATCCCTGAAAAAAGCAGGAATTGATATTATGACCAATTCTTCCGTAGAATCGGTTGATACCAGTGGAAATGGAGTAAAAGCAAAAGTGAAAACCGCAAAAGGTGAAGAAACTTTAGAAGCAGACATTTTGCTTTCCGCTGTCGGAATTGCTGCAAACATCGAAGGAATCGGACTTGAAGAAGTAGGCATTAAAACAGACAAAGGAAGAGTTTTGGTAAACGAATGGTACGAAACTTCCGTTCCGGGATATTACGCAATTGGAGATATTATTCCGACTCAGGCTTTGGCGCACGTTGCTTCAGCAGAAGGAATCACTTTGGTTGAAAAACTGAAAGGACTTCACGTTCTTCCAATCAATTACGGAAATATTCCTGGTTGTACATATTGTCATCCAGAAATTGCTTCCGTAGGATTAACCGAAAAACAGGCAAAAGAAAAAGGATACGAATTGAAAGTTGGGAAATTCCCATTTTCTGCATCAGGAAAAGCGACTGCAAATGGCGATACAGATGGTTTTGTAAAAGTAATTTTCGATGCAAAATACGGAGAATGGCTGGGTTGTCACATGGTTGGCGATGGCGTTACCGATATGATTGCAGAAGCAGTGGTAGCCAGAAATCTGGAAACTACTGGTCACGAAATCATCAAATCCATTCATCCGCATCCAACATTGTCAGAAGCCATTATGGAAGCAGCAGCCGCAGCTTATGGTGAAGTGATTCATATTTAAGAGCAAGTATATTGAAAATAAAATCGGGCAAAACTTTAGTTTTGCCCGATTTTTTATGGTTTCACAGAAATCTCACCCAATTTCAGTTCCCAAACTTCCTTGGTTTTGCTGCCGAATTTTTTCTCGTTAATTTCAAAAGAAATCATTTGCTGCAAATCAATTGTTTTTCCGGAATCGGTTTTTATCTGATATACATTCAGCCACGAATTTTGGAAAACCTGCTGTTCATTTTTTTTGGAAACAATGTATAATTTTTGTTTTGAATTCTGATATTTTTCCAAAAATTCCCGAAGCGGTAATTTTTCATTTGAGCCTAAAAAATCCTGAATTTCAGTTTCCGGATTTTCAAATAATGAAAAGATAGCCTGCTTGATTTGAGCGTTCAATTCTGCATCATTTGTGTTTTGAAGCAGGTTAAAATAGTCTGCAAACTGTTCAAATTTTTCGGAAGAAGTATTTTGGAAAGCCAAAATCTGCGCTTTATTGTAATGGTTCGAAATGCTGTTTTTTGCAAAAGACGTATTTGTATTTTGCGCTTTCCCAAAAGAAAAGAGCAGCAGAGAAATTGAGAGGTAAAAACACTTTTTCATTCTTCCTGGATTCTTATAAAATTTACTTTTTCATCATCATTTTTCAGCTCTACAATCTTCCATTTTTTGATGCGTTCGGAAGGAACCAAAATTTGTTTTATAAAATCTTCTTTATTAAAATATTCCGCGCCCAAATTGTTTTTCAGCATCACGATTACTTCGGTATCATCGGAAAGCATCGTTTCAAGCTGAGATTTCCTGGTTTTCCAGTCTTTGATATCGGCGGAAAGAAAGGCTTTAATCGCCATTGCATTATCATTCGGCTGCAGTTGGATTTCGGTAGCCTCTTTATTGGGAATAATTTCTACCGTTTTTGTTTTGTAAAACGGACTTTCCACTACGATTTTCACGCTGTCTTTTCCCGATTTTATCGCAGATTTTTCGTCTAAAGAAATATCTTTTTTGGAATTGTCGGTAATTTCATATACTTTAATTTCATCTTTGGGAATTTCTTTTCCGTTGAATGAATTGGTGATCACGATTTCTCTATTTTCCTTTTTGCGAAAGCCAAAAAACCATCCCAAAAATCCCAATAAAAGCACTGCGCCAACTAAAATCCCGATTTTTAAATAGGATTTTTTTTCACTATTTTTTAGAGCAGAAAATTCTGTTTTATCCTGAATTTCTGTTTTCGTTTTCTGATGATGAAATTCGTCCCAGCCTGAAAATCCGCAGAATTTCGAAAAAATATCCAACATATCTTTTCGGGGAAGCTTTTCATTGGTTTCAGGTTTCAGGTGGGTATAAATCCATTTTTCGCTGACGGTACTTTTTTGCTCTTGTTCTACCAAATCGATGAGCTGCAAAATATCTTTCGAGCTGAAGTTTTTCCAGCTTCCGGAAAAGAAAGGATAATGCTTTTGATAGTTCAGAAGCACATTTTTTTTCAGTTCGTGGAAAACTTCTAAATCCGTCATCAAATTTGAAATCAAAGGTAAATTTTCATCCAAAAAATCTACTGTAAATGTACTGTAAATATACAGAAAAACTTTACAGTAAAGAGAAAGCGGATTTTCAGTACTTCATTTTTGATCTTGAAGTAAGATTGCAGCATCAATTTTAAAATTCAAAAAAAATGAAAACAAAAATTATGATTGCAGCCTTCTGTTGGTCTGCTTTTGCAAACGCTCAAATCAGTGGAAATCAAATTTATTCGAATTCAAACCAATACAATGATCAGAATCAAATTCCAGTATTTTCTGCTTACACTTCAAAAATTAGTTCCAATCAAAACTCAACTACATACAAAATTAATGTGCTGAATACGGTGAAAGCAAATGCGTATGTGATTACTTTCGGACTGAATCAGGAAGCGATTTCGGTAAAAGATTGCAATGCGAAAATTAACAGCAGGATTCAGAAATTCAAATCAGAAATCAGAAAAATTGGCGTGGAAACCGAGAAAGAAACGGATTTTTATGTGGATTTTATTTCCCAAACCAAAGTGTATGATTACGATGTAAACCGTGATGGTTCCCAGGTTAATGCAAAACAAAAAGACGTAGGTTTTGAAATCAAAAAGAATATTATTTTTAAAATTACAGATATTTCAAAATTTGATGCGCTTGTGGAACTGGCTGCCGAAAACGAAATTCATAACATTGTGAAAGTGGAGTATATCGTTAAAAATCAGGATGAAGTGTATGAGAAAATGCTGGATGAAGCCATAAAAGTCTACGAAAAAAGAAGAACGCTGGAAAAGAAAACCGGAGCAAAACAACCGCAGGAAAAACCAATGATAACGGTTAATTTTGTGAACATTCAGCCAAAAGATCAGTACAAAAATTATCAGGCGTACGAAAGTTCCAACGTAGAATATTCTTCGAATTATAACTCTGATAAAGTTTTTGTAAAACAGGAACAACGGAAAAGTAAAACGTTCTATTTCGACGGGCAAAAAACCAATTCTTACGATGTAATTATGAATGACGATACGGCTTTGATAGGAGTGCAATACAGTATGGAAGTGATTTTTACGATCGAAAATCCAAATCCTAAATCTAAAGACTATCACCTCATCACACCAAACGGTGAACTGAAAAAAATTGTTTTGGATTAAAATTTTAAAACCTGCATTTCAAAAAAGTGCAGGTTTTTGTTTTTAGAAAAGTTAAACTTTATGTTAAGAATATCAAATGATTTTCTAAAGTAAAAAGTTTTCCCTTATTTCGAGTAGAAATTAGTTCTAATGAATCATCCAACAATCGGGCTCGTACTTTCCGGAGGCGGAACAAAAGGGGTTGCACACGCCGGAGTTTTAAAATTTCTGAAAGAAAAAAATATTGAACCCCAGATTTTAGCGTGCTGTAGTGCCGGATCTATTGTCGGAAGTTTGTATGCTTTCGGAAAATCACCTGAAGAAATTGAAGATTTTTTCAAATCGATCTATTTTTTCAACTGGAAACATTTTACTTTTAACCAGCCGGGGTTGGTTTCTTCCAAGATTTTTCGGATGTATCTTGCACCGGTTTTTGGTGAAATGAAGATAGGTGATCTGCAAAAAGATGTGCGCATTGTCGCAACAGAGCTGGTTTCCGGAAAGCAGAAAACATTTGATAAAAATTTTAAAGTGGTGGATGCCATTATTGCATCGTGTTCAGTTCCGGGCGTAACTACGCCTTATATTATTGGAAATGAGCTGTATAGCGATGGCGGAGTTCTTAATAATTTTCCTGCGGATATTATTAAAAATGACTGCGAAAAAATGATTGGTGTTTTCGTTTCTCCGCCTCAGGATATTGAACTGAAAGATCTGAAAACCATAAAAGCGGTAGTTTCACGATCTTACGATCTACTTTCTTACCGAACAGAACTTCACAAATTTTCCTATTGCGACTGGTTTATCACTTCCAAAAAGCTGGCAAAATTCGGAATGTTTGAAAGGAAATCTGAAATTCTGGAAGAGATGTTCAATATTGGCTACGAAGCTGCCGAAGATAGTTTTGATGAAGATTTTTTGAAAGATTAAATAAATTTAAGATAGGGAAAACGATTTTGGTAAAATTTAAAAAAGTATATAAAAACCGATTATAACAAATATTTAGAATACACCAAAATTCCGGTAACCAAAGCTGCTAAAGTTCCTAACAATACGGCTCCTGCAGAAATATCCTTAATAATTTTAATCCTTTCATCATAATCTGGTTCTACGATATCACAAATTTTTTCGATTGCCGTATTGATAATTTCCAAAGCCAGAACTCCGAAACAGACGATAAAGATTAAAGCCGCATCAAATAAAGAAAGTTTCAGGAAAACGATAAGAAAAAGATTGATGATGAACGCAAAAATTTCAATCTGAAAATTGCGCTCATTTTTTAACAACCAAACTATTCCGAAAAGCGCATTCCGAAAGCTTTTATGAAACGGCGACTTTCTCATTTACCAGTTTTTATCGATAAGATAAATCATCTGAGCCATTGCCGAAGCTCCCAAAAGAAGCTCGCGACGATTTACTGCTTCGAATGTGTCGGATTCGCTGTGATGCAAATCGAAATATCTTTGGGAATCGGGGATAAGTCCGGCAAGCGGAACACCAAGATTTTTCAAAAAACCAACATCCACGCCACTTTCTTCCACATCAAAATTGTACACTCCATAAGGAAGAAATAGTTCGCGCCACGATTGTACCTGTTTTCTTTTTTCGGCATTCATTTCCAAGCCGATTCCTCGTGGAGAATATCCTCCTGCATCGCTTTCGATGGCGAAAAGATGGGTTTCATTATTTTCTTTTGCGGTTTTTGCATATTGTTCACCACCTTTTGCACCATTTTCTTCGTTGGCAAAACAAACAACACGAATGGTATGATTATTTGGAATTCCCAATTTTTTGAAAGTTCTTAAAACTTCGATAGACTGTACAATTCCTGCCCCGTCGTCTTGCGCACCTTCGCCCACATCCCAGGAATCCAAATGTCCGCCAACTACAATTATTTTGTTATCCTTTTTTCCGGTAATTTCACCGATTATGGTATGCGAAAGTTTTTCGCCCTTCATTCCGCAGTTGGAATTGAGTTTTGCTGTAATTTTTCCTTTTCGGACCAAATTTTCCAAATCATCTGCAGTTTTCGGACCTAATGCTACAGCCGGGATTTTGACAATTCCTTCTTTATACCGCATTACTCCGGTGTGCGGAACATCATCAAAAGCGGTGCTTACGGAACGGATCAAGACTGCTTTTCCGCCTTTTTTTGCCACCAATGATGCGGTTTCGGTGCGGTATTTTACAGCACTTCCGTAACCGAACATCGTTTCGATATAATCTTGGGAAAATGGATGATTGAACAGAACAATTTTATCTTTCACTGCGGAATCGGGAAGAAGATTAAATTCTTCAATGGTTTTTACGACAATGATTTCTCCGGTAAGATCTTTTCCGCCTGTTCCTTCGGAATTTCCGAGCGAAAGCATTTTTACAGATTTCAATTTTCCGTCCGAAGTTTTTATTTGTAAAGATTCTTTTCCTCTTTCCCAAACCGGGATCATTACTTCCTGTTTCCATACTTTGTCGGCTCCGGCTTCTTTCAGTTTTTGGACTGCCCAGTCGGTTGATTTTTCGTAGGCTTCGGATCCGCTTAAACGGTGTCCGATATTTTTTGTTAAATCGTAAAGATTGGAATAGGCTGTTCCGTTATTCAGGATTTCGGAAGATATTTTTCTGAATTCCAAAGAATCGGTTTTCTGCTGCGAAAACAAAAAGCCACCCAAAAAGAGCGGCAGGATAAGAAGTTTGTTCACTTTTTTACTTTTTTGGAAAAGCTAATTTATAGAAAAATTATTTCATATCATACATTACAAGTGCGGTAATGAGTTTTGGTTCTATCAAAGTACATTTTGGAGGCATTTTAATATTTTTATCGGAAATGCGAACCAAATCTGAAAAGCTGACCGGATAAATCCCGAAACCGGCTTTGTATTCACCGGAGTCTACTTTTTTCTTTAATGCAAGAATACCTTCTTTGCTGGAGTTTCCTTTCAGATATTCGATGTTATCGCTGGCAGATTCCAATTTTATTCCGAGGATATCATCGAAAATATAGCGTTCCAAAAGGTTATGGTCCAAATCGTGAATATCATTCTGATCAATCCTTAAATCGTGTTTTACGTGAAGGCTGTAGAATTTGCCATCCAGATACATACTGATATGGAATTTCTGTGAAGGATAATACGGATCGTCCCCTTTTTCGTGGATGAGGAAAGATTTTTCCAGTTTTTTCAGAAAATCTTTGGATGTTAATCCGTTAAGATCTTTCAAGAGCCGGTTGTAATCATGAATTTTAATGGAATCTTTTGAAACCAAATAACTGAAAACAAAGTTGTACGGCTCGTTTCCGGTGTGTTTTTTATTTTTTTCCTTGTGGTTTTTTGCATTCAAAGCGGTGGAACCGATCCGGTGATGTCCGTCTGCAATATAAAAGGAATCGATTTGTTCCAGAACTTCTTTCAGTTGCTGCATTTTCAGCCGGTTGTCAATTCTCCATATTTTGTGGCGTGTTCCGTTGTCTGCAACATAATTGATGATGGGAACATTTTTTTCTTCATGGTTCATCAGCAGCTCAATCTTCGAATTGGAGTTGTAGGTAAGCAGAACAGGTTCCGCCTGAAGGCTTACTTTATCTAAATAATATGCCAGCTTTTCTTTTCTTTGTGCGATGGTAGCTTCGTGCTTTTTAATTTTTCCGTCCAGAAAATCATCTACGGAAACCAATCCCAAAAGTCCGCGGAAAATGGTTTTATTGGGCAGGATCTGCTCATAAAGATAATAGGAAGAATTGTCCTGAACCAGCTTTTTTTCTTCCAGCATATCTTCCATATTGTGGCGGATTTTCCGCAGATTACGATCTACATCTTTGGATTTGCTTACCAGAAAAGGTTTCAGCATTTGTATATAGGAATCGTTGATCTGGGCTTTTTTATTAATTTCTTCCTGAGAGAAGTTGTCCAGAGATATGGTAGGGAAAATATCCAAATAAAAATCATTTGGTCTTATTCCGCGAAAAGGTTTAAATATCGGCATATCTACAGTTTCTTTTTGAGTTCAATAATTTGTTCGGCGAGTTCGAGCCCGATTTTTTCCTGCGCATCCAACGTGTTTCCTCCTAAATGCGGCGAAAGCGAAAGTGCCGGATTCATCAGAATATTCAGGCTTGGCGAAGGTTCGTTTTCGAAAACATCCAAAGCAGCACCTGCTACTTTTCCATCTTCAATATAATCCAGAAGTGCTACCTCGTTCATCACACCACCTCTTGCTGTATTCACGATGAATATTCCGTTTTCCATTTTTTCAAATTGCGGAGTATCAATTATGTAGTGGTCGGTTTTTGGTGTGTTGAGGCTGAGAAAAATGGTGTCTTTCAGAAAGTCATCCCAATCGTTTGTTGAGGTAATTTCGAAATCCAATGTTTGCCCGTTAAAAAAACGGATGGATATTTTTTCGGTTTTGGGTTTTCTGGTGAGCACTTTTACTTTCATTCCGAGGGAAATTCCCATTTTCACGACTTCCTGTCCGATTCTTCCGAAACCGATCACGCCTAAAGTTTTTCCTTCCAGCTCGATGGCTTTTGCATAGGATTTTTTCAGTGCGTTGAACTGTGTTTCGCCTTCCAAAGGCATCATTCTATTGGATTCGTGCAAGAATCTTGCAAGGGCGAAAAAATGTGCGAAAACCATTTCGGCAACCGATCGGGAAGAAGCAGAAGGCGTATTGATGATGTATATTCCTTTATCAATTGCATATTCCACATCGATATTGTCCATTCCTACACCGCCTCTTCCGATAATTTTCAGATTGGGACAAGCGTCGATCAGGTTTTTTCTTACTTGCGTTGCGCTTCTTACCAATAGTACATCCACCTGGTTTTCATTGATGAAATCCGCTAAATGTTCGGGAGCAACGCGATGATCCAAAATATCAATTCCCGCTTCTTTCAATCTGTTTTCTCCTGCTGTGGAAATTCCGTCGTTTGCTAAAACCTTCATAGTTTTTATTTGAGATATCAGAAATTATCTTGTTTTTAAAGCCTGTTTAAATTTTACCGAAATAAATTTAGTAAGTTTATTTTCTTATTCTTATCCATTTTTTTTATGTCCTTTTTAGCGTGTTTTCCTCCTACAATTTTCAATTTATCCCGATAAATTTTCAAATTCCGGAAGAAAAATCCATCTAAAAATTACTATAAAAATTCTGATATAAAATTTAAGCAGGTTCTTAGTTTTCTGAAATTTTATTATAAATTCTTCATTACATCCACCAAAACCTGAACACTTTCAATTGGCAGTGCATTGTAGAGGCTGGCTCTGTAACCGCCCAAACTTCTGTGACCGTTCAGTCCGCTGATTCCTGCTGCTTTCCAGGCATTGTCGAATTCTTCTTTTCTGTTTTCATCCGTCAGTTTGAAGGATACATTCATCAGGGAACGGTCTTCTTTTTCGCAAAAGGTTTCAAAGAGAGGATTGCGGTCAATCTCGTCATAAAGAAGTTTTGCTTTGGCTTCGTTTCTTTTTTCTGCAGCTGCGATTCCGCCGTTTTTTTCCAGCCACTGAAGCGTGAGAAGTGAAGTGTAAACAGCAAAAACTGAAGGTGTATTCAGCATTGATTCTTTATCAATGTGAAGCTGATAATTGAGGTAGGTAGGAATTTCTCTTCCGGTTTTTCCCAAGATATCTTTTTTCACCACTACCAATGTTGTTCCCGCAGGTCCCATATTTTTTTGTGCTCCTGCGTAGATCAAATCGAATTTTGAAAAATCCAGCTTGCGTGAAAAAATATCGGAGCTCATATCGCAAACCATTAAGGTATCTACATCCGGGAATTCCTTCATCTGCGTTCCGTATATGGTATTGTTGGAAGTGCAATGGAAATAATCGTAGTCTGAACCAACCGTATAATTTTTCGGAATGAAAGAATAATTCTGCTCTTTGGAAGAAGCAACTACTTCTGCATTTCCTAATTTTTTAGCTTCTTTTATTGCTCCGGAAGCCCACGTTCCTGTATCTATATACGCTGCTTTTCCGTTTACTTTCAAAAGATTAAAAGGGACCATCAAAAACTGTAAACTTGCGCCGCCTTGCAAATAAAGAACTTCGTAATCATCACCGAGATTCATCAGGCGTTTTACAATTGCTCTCGCCTCGTCCATTACTGCAACGAAATCCTTGCTACGGTGCGAAATTTCCAAAAGAGAAAGTCCAAGACCATTGAAATCCAGAACAGCTGCTGCTGCTTTTTGGAAAACTTCTTCTGGCAAAATGCTCGGACCGGCACTGAAATTATGTTTTTTCATTTGTTATTGTTTATTTCAGGGAAAAAAGATTAGGAGTAAAAATGGGAATTATTCCCCATGCAGAAATACTTTTTTAGCCAAAAGGCTTTCTTCGCTTTCTATATGATCTTCATCGGGAACACAACAATCTACCGGACAAACGGCAGCACATTGCGGCTCTTCGTGGAAGCCTTTGCATTCTGTACATTTATCGGTTACAATAAAATACACATCATCACTCACAGGTTCCTGCGGATCATCAGCATTTACCGTTAGTCCGGAAGTTAAAGTTACCGTTCCTTTCAGGGCGGTTCCTTCTGATGCTTTCCAATCTACAGCTCCTTCATATATTGCATTGTTTGGGCATTCCGGTTCGCAGGCTCCACAATTAATGCATTCATCGGTTATTTTGATAGCCATTGCTAATTTTATTTTAAATTTGTACAAAATTACAAAATTTTAAACAATTTTTATTGATGATTACTACTAAAAATCAAATTTCAGGACTTTGTAAATTAGGAACTTACATACAAAGATTTTTAGAAAAAAAACCTGATAATTTTGATGAAAATGATGCTGTTTTTCAGGATGTTTTATTAAAATCAAAAACAGAAAATCAATGGTTTACTTTGGAAAACCAAAAGTTTGCTCTGAAAAACTGGGCAGATTTGCTGAATGAGGAAAATATAACAAACTGGCTGAAAAATTACGAAGTTGCTAAAAACCCGAAAAGGGTAGGATTGGTTCTTGCCGGAAATATTCCGATGGTAGGTTTTCACGATGTGATTTCTGTGGTTCTCAGCGGAAATTTTCCCGTTATAAAATTATCATCAAAAGACCGATTGCTCCTGCCTTTTCTGCTAAAAAAATGGAATGATTTTTCAGAAGGAAATGTATCGTATGAATTCGTGGAGAAACTCGAAAGCTTTGATGCCGTAATTGCGACAGGAAGCAATAATACTGCACGTTATCTGGAGTTTTATTTCAAAGATTCGTTGAACATTATCCGTAAAAACCGAACTTCTGTTGCAGTTTTGAAAGGTGATGAAACTGATGAAGAACTGCGAAAATTAGCAGAAGATATTTTCCGGTATTTTGGTTTGGGTTGCCGGAATGTAACGCGTCTTTTTATTCCGGAAGATTTTATTTTAGATAGATTATTTGAGAATTTTTTGAGTTTTCAGGATATCATCAATCATCATCAATATGCGAATAATTATGACTACAATCGCGCGATTTATCTGCTGAACCAGGAAAAATTTTGGGACAATAATTTTGTAATGCTGAAAGAAGATGAAGGTTTATTTTCCCCACTTTCGGTGCTGAATTTCAGTCGTTATGAAAATATTGATGAAGTGAAGAATTTTCTGCAAGAAAACGAACAGAATATTCAGTGCGTCGTTGCAAAACGGGATTTAGATATTCCTGATTCCGTAGATTTTGGGGAAGCGCAGAATCCCGGTTTGGATACGTATGCAGATCATGTAGATACGATGAGATTTTTGGAGGTGATTTAAAATTTTTGCGTATTTAGTAGTTTTCTTTAATGTTCAAACGATTTTAGAATCTCGCTTTTTTCGGATTCAGAAAAGTCTGAAAAATCATCACGTTTTCCGCGAATTCCTTTTCTATTCTTTCCTGGATATTCAGCAGCTCGTTTTCCAGAAACTGTTCACGCAATTCTTCATTATCGAAAAACAGAAGAAGATTATAGTTTTTACCTTCGTTCACCATATTGCTTTGCACTTCGGAAAGAACGTACTTGTCCACTTCCATCAGGTTTTCTGCCATCAAAGAAAGTGTTTCATTCATATATTTTTCCCAGTTTTCGAGGTGGTTTTGCGTGCAGTGAAAGGTAAGGCTTAAAAGACTCATATTTTATAAAAATTTGTGATGTTTGTTGATAAGTTTGGGGCAAAAATCGGTAAAATTTTCGTAAATTGCCCCGTTATAAAATTAAAATCAGGCAGAAGTCCTGATTTGTATTTTAAAACATTGAAAAACAATAAGTTAAATTTTATTTATGCATAAAGAAGGAGAAAGGTTAATACCGATCAACATTGTTGATGAAATGAAATCCTCTTACATCGATTATTCGATGTCGGTAATAGTTTCCCGGGCTTTGCCGGATGTAAGAGACGGACTAAAGCCTGTCCACAGAAGAGTACTCTACGGAATGTACGGATTAGGCGTTTTTTCAAACAGAAAATATTTAAAATCTGCGAGAATTGTAGGAGATGTTTTGGGTAAATATCACCCTCACGGAGATTCCTCCGTTTACGATGCAATGGTTCGTATGGCGCAACCATGGAGTTTGCGGTATCCGCAGGTTAACGGGCAGGGAAATTTCGGTTCTATGGACGGGGATCCGCCTGCAGCAATGCGTTATACCGAAGCAAGACTGAAAAAAATCTCCGATGAAATCCTTTCCGATTTAGATAAAGATACCGTAGAATTTCAAAATAATTTTGATGACAGCTTAACAGAACCAACCGTACTTCCAACAAAAATCCCAAATCTTCTGGTAAACGGAGCTTCAGGTATTGCAGTAGGAATGGCAACCAATATGGCGCCGCACAATTTATCGGAATCGGTAGATGCAATCTGCGCTTATATTGATGATAAAGAAATTACCATCGATGATTTAATGAAGCATATCATCGCTCCGGATTTCCCGACAGGCGGAATTATCTATGGCTACGACGGTGTTCGTGATGCTTTCCATACAGGAAGAGGAAGAATTGTTTTGCGCGCAAAAGTAAATTTTGAAGAAATCGGAAACAGGAACGCTATTATTGTTACCGAAGTTCCGTATCAGGTGAACAAAGCGGAAATGATTGCAAGAACAGCCGAACTGGTAAAAGACGAAAAAATCCCGGGAATCCACGAAATTCGGGACGAATCCGACAGAAGAGGTCTGAGAATCGTTTACGAACTGAAAAACGATGCGATTCCGAATGTTGTGCTGAATCTTTTATACAAATATACAGCGCTCCAGACTTCTTTTTCCGTGAACAATATCGCACTGGTAAAAGGAAGACCGGAACAATTAAATCTGAAGCAGATCATTCATCATTTCGTAGATCACCGTCATGAAGTGATTATTAGAAGAACTGAATATGAGCTGAAAAAAGCAAAAGAAAGAGCACACATTCTGGAAGGCTTTATGAAAGTAATTGCAACGCAAGATTCCCTTGATAAAGCAATTGCGATTATCCGTAGAGCAGCAACTCCGCAAGATGCAAAAGAAGGCTTAATTGCCGAATTCGAGCTTTCCGACATTCAGGCGCAAGCAATTTTGGATTTGAGATTGGCGCGACTTACAGGAATGGAGCTGGATAAAATCCGTGCGGAATATGAAGAAATTATGGCTTTAATAAAGGATTTGGAAGATATTTTAACCAACGAGCCAAGAAGATACCAAATCATCAAAGACGAGCTTTTGGAAGTAAAAGAAAAATATGGTGATGAAAGAAGAACAGAAATCGACTATTCCGGTGGCGAAATGTCCATCGAAGATTTCATTCCGAATGAAGCGGTAGTGCTCACCATTTCTCACGCTGGTTATGTGAAAAGAACCTCACTCTCAGAATACAAAATCCAGAGCAGAGGCGGAGTAGGAAACCGGGCAGCTACAACCAGAGACGAAGATTTCTTAGAATATATTGTTTCGGCAACCAATCACCAGTATATGCTTTTCTTCACTGAAAAAGGAAAATGCTACTGGCTGCGTGTTTTCGAAATTCCAGAAGGTTCCAAAACTTCAAAAGGAAGAGCCGTTCAGAATTTAATTAACATCGAGCCAGATGATAAAATAAAAGCCTACATCCGAACCAACGATCTGAAAGATTCCGAATATGTAAACCAAATGTCGGTGGTAATGATCACCAAAAACGGAACCATCAAGAAAACCTCTTTGGAAGCCTATTCCAGACCGAGAACCAACGGAATCAACGCCATCGAAATTCGTGATAACGACCAGCTTTTAGGTGCTTATCTTACCAACGGAAATTCACAAATTATGATTGCCACCAAAAACGGAAAATGTATCCGCTTCCCGGAAGAAAAAGTAAGAGAAGTAGGACGTGGTTCTATCGGAGTTCGCGGGATTACTTTGGAAGACAACGACGAAGTAATTGGTATGATTGTTGTGAACGACGTGGAACAGGAAACGGTTTTGGTGGTTTCAGAAAACGGATACGGCAAAAGAACAGCAGTTGAAGATTACCGAATTACCAACAGAGGTGGAAAAGGAGTAATCACCCTTAATATCACAGAAAAAACCGGAAATCTAATTGCCATCCAAAGCGTAACAGATGAAGACGGATTAATGATTATCAACAAATCCGGAGTTGCCATCAGAATGGGAATGGACGAAATGAGAGTGATGGGACGAAATACACAAGGAGTTCGGGTAATCAACCTTAAAAACAATGACTCCATTGCAGCAATAGCGAAAGTAGCGATGGATAAGGAGGTGGAAGAAGATGATGAAAATGAATCCGCTGAAAATGTTCTGGAAAATACAGATTCTTCAAATCCGGAATTCAAAAACGCTCCGCAAACCGGTGATAATTCCGTAAGCAATATGGGCGATCCGAAAGTTCTGAAAAAAATTGAAGAACAAGAGGAAAAAGATAACCGTAAAATTGAAGAAAAGCAGGAGAATGATGACAACGAAAATTCGGAATCAGAAGAATAATGGGAAATGGAAGTAAGGTGCAATCACCTCGCTTTCTGTTCATTAAAACAATAAAATTTTTAAATATGAAAAAAACCATTTTAACCGCAGCGATGCTTATCGCAGTTTTTTCTTTTGCACAGAAAAAAGAAATATCCGCAGCATATAAAGCAATCGGATCAAACGATATTGCTGGTGCCAACGCACAGATCTCCGCAGCAGAAGCAGAAATGCAGGACAAAACCTATCTCTTGGAGCCCGCAGTTTTGGAGCAATATTATTATACAAAAGGGCTTATAGCTATTAAGAACGGTAAAATTTCGGAGGGCGCACCTTACCTTGCAAAAATCGCAGACTTAGGAAAAACCAATATTTACACCGGGAAAGATGCTTCAAAGAACAAAGTATATTATGTAGGAAAAGCAGCAGCAGATGCTTCAGGAATATCCGGACTGAAAGCTGAAAAATACACTCCTTCTACTACAAACAAACTTGCAGAAGAGCTCAACCCTTTGATTCAGAAATCAAACAAGGAAGCAGTTGATCTTTACAATGCCAAAAACTATGCAGCAGCAGCTCCAAAGTTTGAAGAAGTGTACAATTTGCTAAAAGCAGCCGGACAAAACAATCAGCAGTATCTGTATTATGCAGGAATTAATTATGCACTTGCCAATAAAAAAGATCAGGCAGCAGCAATATATACCGATCTTATCAATTCCGGATATACCGGTGTGGAAACCATTTATTCTGCAAAAAATGAAAAGACAGGAAAACAGGAAAACATGGACAAATCCCAATGGGAAATTATGAAAAAAGCTGGTTCCGGTTCCGGATTTTCTGATTTTAAAAGTGAAGTTTCACCAAGTGTGGAATCCGAATTGTATGAAACAGCAGCAGCCTTACTCATCGATAATAATAAATTTGATGAAGCTTTAAATATCATTGATAAAGGTTTGAAAAAATTTCCTAATAATGCAAAACTAAGTGAGCTTCAGGGGATTACTTATCATAAATCAGGAAAAACAGATGAGTTCGTTAAAAGCCTTAAAGCACAACTTGCTAAAAATCCGAATGATAAAATCAACTGGTTCAATCTTGGAGTTTTGTTGGGAAAAGACGATGCTACGAAAACAGAAGCGCTCGCAGCTTATGATAAAGTAATACAGCTGGATCCAGCTTATACCAATGCATACATCAATGCAGCATATCTTTTGATGGGAGATGATTCCAAAACAATTGATAGTTTCAACGCACTGAAAAAAGCCGGGAAAATGGATGATGCTAATAAAGTTTTGGAAGAAAGAAGAGGCCGTTTTGCAAAAGCAATCCCATATGCGGAAAAATGGCACGCTCTTCAACCCGACGAAATTGGAGCGGTATCTCTGCTGAAAGATCTTTATTTGGTTACAAAAAACGAAACGAAAGCAGCAGAATACAAAGCCAAAGAAACTGCAATGAAAAAGTAACTTTTCAATAGAAAAATAAAAACAAAAAAGCTGTCGGAGAAATTCCGGCAGCTTTTTTTATTAAAAAAGATTAATATAGCCCAAAGTGGCTAATAAAGAGTAGTTTACAAGAACCGAAAGTGCTATCGGTAACGATTTAGTAATGGTGCTTACTGCACTCGCTTTCATCTGATTACCTTGTAAATCATTATTGCAAATTTAATAAAAAAAGGGTTAAGTAGTAGTGTACTTAACCCTTTTTCTGCTTTTCCAATATACATCAAAAAGCGTAATTGGAAATAAATCTTTCCCAATATGGGGACACAATGTGATAATGGTTTACATATTATTTCCAAGTTTTGGTATATCAATTAAAATGTGGTTCCGAAACAAGTAGTGATAACTTTTAACAGACTAAGCTATGGAAATCGTGTTGAGTAAAATATTATCGCAAATTCAGCATCAGGAAGATAATCTTTCTTCTCAAATTATGCAAACTGCTGATGAGGCTTACCAAATGACCTTATTCCTGAAGGAAATGCTATTTACCATAAAGATGAAAGTCTTACAAACCGGATTTAAGGACGAACGGCAGGAAATCAATTTTTTCAAGAATATCAAACCGCAGATTTTAGGAAAACTTATTTATTACAATAAGGTATTCCGCATTGAAACTACCTGCCCCGTAAGTGCAGGGAGAATACACCAAAGTTATTTTGAAAACCAACTTAAAATCCTCAAATCCGAATACAAGGAAAGCATATCCAATGAGGATTTTTACAGGTACTATCGTGCAGGCAGAACTGACCGTGACCACAGTTATTTCAGGCTCGGAAAAATCAATTACCACGATGGTCTAAAAAGTAGTGTATTTGAAATTGACCTTAGCTTTTCTACTTATTACGATAACAAAGTTGCCCATATTATAGCCAATGAATTACTTTATACTTTCTTGCTTACCAAAATAAACCCTGAAAAAAATCCCGATACCATTTCAATAAACGGTGATGGAAACAAAGACATTTCGTGGACGAACTCGCAAAATGCACTGATAGAATTGATTTACGCCCTGTATGTTTCCAAATCTATTGCATACGGGAAAATAGGCATCAGGAAATTAGCATTGATTTTCCAAATCCTCTTCCGAACGCCCTTGAACGATATACATCATTCTTTCCACCGAATGAAAACAAGGGCAGGCTCCCGAACGGTGTTTTTAGACCAGCTCAAAATTTCCCTCGAAGAGTATATGGATAAAGACCTTTAGCAACATCAGCACGGGTGTTTGAAAGCAGTACACAAAATGTACTGCTTTTTCTTTGCCCATATATGCCAATTGGCATATATGGGCAAAAGGCTACTACAAAATAACCGAAACACGCTAAAACCCTTATTAAACAAGGGTTTTTCTCATTGCAAAAAATTTGAAAAAAAGTGCCAAACCAATGGGTACGCATTGGCAGACAAACACTGCCACACTTCTGAATTTTGTACTGTGAATATTAAACAATAGTGCAATGAACATTATAACAGTTGACGAAGAAGTGTGGAAGCACCTCAACGAACGGTTGAAAGCCATTAGCGAATATATCCTCAAACTGGAAGATACAAGCTACGATAGCTTATGGCTCAACAACCACGAAGTCTGCCAGTATCTCCACATCAGCGAAAAAACGTTGTGGCGTATGCGCACCAACGGGCAGATAGCTTTTTCAAAAATGTACGGGCAGTATTACTATACGATTGGTGCTATCAAGGAAATGCTCAACGCTAACGCCGTGCAGACGACCGATGAATATGTGGAGCAGCTTATGGCGAAAGGCAAAAGCTATATCGAGAAAGGCAGAAAGCTGAAATCAGGTAATCATTAAAAGCGTACCCGTATGAATATCGACAAAATGGAATTTGTGGCGTGGATGGAACGCATAATGGACAGGCTGGACATTCTTGGCAACCACATAGACGATTTACAAAAGAAGCGCAACAGCATAGACGGCGAAGAGTTACTGGATAATCAGGATTTATTGCAAATGCTGAAAATCAGTAACCGTTCCCTGCAACGGTATCGCTCCATAGGTAAGCTCCCTTATTATACCATTAGCGGAAAACTGTATTACAAACTGTCCGATGTGCATCAATTCATCAGGGAAAGTTTTAACCCGCCCCTGCCTAAACTGGATGCCAAGAAGTGACAAACACTGCCTTTGAGTGCCACATAACGCAAATCAGTGAAGGCTTCCTTTACATTCGACCGTGAATTTTAAAATTTCAGATTATGAGCGAAGAAACAACGAATAAACAAGAAATGCCGGAACAGCTTTCGGACATATTACTCGTACTGGATAAAGAGAAAATGAAAATCCAGGCGGTAAAGAGTATCGACGAAAACGGGAAAATGGAAACCGTAGAACCCACCAAGAAGAACCAAAACCAGTTTATGCGTGTGGACAAAAGCGGCGATTTCTTTTCCAACTTCTTTTCCAATTTTTTCAGCCAGTTAAAGAACCCTACAAACTTTACTTTCTTCAAAGTGCCTGCCCCTGTTGCTGCTGAAAAAGCGGAGGAACTGCAAAAGCACGTAGATAAGCCCACTCCACAGGGCGAGAAAGTGCTGAAAGAACACGAAGTGAAAGCAGAACTCCAACCGGATAAAAAACAAGAAAATCAAAATAATATGGCAACAGCACAAACAACAACAGAAACAAGCGAATACCGCTACAAGCCGGAGCAGATTGATTGGGACACAATGAAAAACCTCGGATTAAGCAAAGAGTATCTTGAAAAAAGAAACCTGCTCGACCCTTTGTTACGAGGTTATAAAACCAATGAACTTTTACCGATAGGTATTAACCTCGGTAGTTCCATCCTCCGCACAGATGCCCGCTTGTCTTTGCAGCAAGCGGAAGACGGCAATGTTATCGTGGCAATACACGGTATCAAAAGAGAACCTAACCTCCACTTTGAGTTTTTCGGTCACAAGTTTACGGACGAAGACAAGAAAAACCTGCTCGAAACGGGTAATATGGGGCGTGTCGTCAATTTGGTAAATTCTAAAACAGGCGAACTGATGCCGTCCATTATCAGCATTGACAGGCTGACCAATGATGTGATTGCACTGCGCACGGAGTTTATAAAAATTCCCGATGAAATTAAGGGCGTAAAGCTGAATGACGAACAAAAGCAAACGCTGATGGAGGGCAAACCGCTCTATTTAGAGGGTATGATTTCCTCGAAAGGAACGGAGTTTTCGGCAACTGTACAATTCAATGCGGACAAACGGTATGTTGAGTTCCTGTTTGACAGAAGCAACAACAATCAGCAGGCGCAAACGAACCAACAGAATACCCAACAAAGCAATCAGCAAAGCCAACCGCAAGAAGCTCCAAGAACTTTCAGGGGCAAAGAACTGGATGATGAGCAGTACAACAAGTTCAAAGCTGGACAAACCATATACGTTGAACTGAAAGACAAAAAAGACCAACCGTATAAGGGTTATATCACGTTCGACAAAGATAGCGGAAAGACCAATTTTGAGTTTCCCGGTCAGTACAAAGCACGGGTAGAACCTGCCGAAACTCATAAAACACAAACTGCCGTCAATTCGGAGGGTAAAACCAACGAAGCGACCAAGAACGTCCAAGAGCCTTTGAAGTCCGGGCAGCAAAGACCGAAAAACGAGAAGCAGCAGGAGCAACAGGATAACAAGCCTGAAAAATCCAAAGGCAGAAAAATGTAATACAGTATGAAAACAATCATTGCAGAAAAACCAAGCGTAGCAAGGGAAATAGCCGGACTTGTGGGAGCATCCGATAAAAAGGATGGCTACCTGACAGGTAACGGCTATTTTGTTACGTGGGCATTCGGTCATTTAATAGGACTGGGAATGCCCGAAGATTACGGCATTTCGGGATTTGATAAAGCATCCCTGCCGATATTGCCCAACCCGTTTTTATTGACCGTCCGCAAGGTCAAAAAAGACAAAGGGTACACCGCCGATACTGGCGCATTAAAGCAACTGAAAGTCATTGAGCAGCTTTTTAAGCAAAGCAACAGCATCATCGTTGCTACCGATGCAGGTCGTGAGGGCGAACTCATTTTCAGGTACATTTATGAATACCTGAAATGCAACAAACCTTTTGAACGCCTTTGGATAAGTTCGCTTACCGAAAAGGCAATAAAGCAAGGCTTCAACAACCTAAAAGACGGGGCAGCATTTGACGGACTGTATCAGGCAGCGCAAGGCAGAAGCCGTGCCGACTGGCTTGTAGGCATCAATGCTACACAGGCATTGAGCATTGCCGCAGGCAATGGTATCTATTCGCTTGGAAGAGTGCAAACGCCCACACTGGCTTTGATATGCAAACGTTACCTCGACAATAAGAATTTCACGGTAAAGAAATACTGGCAGATACAATTAACGCACAACAAAGCCCAGGTTGATTTCAAAAGTATTTCCGCAACCAAATGGGACGAAAAGCAACTTGCTGATGATACCCTTAAAGCTATTCAGCGTGGCGCAACGGCAACCTTTACATCAGTAGAAACCAAAAGCGTTACAGAACAACCGCCCTTGCTTTTCGACCTGACAGGCTTACAAAAGGAAGCCAACAAAAGGCTGAAATTATCTGCTGAAGCAACGCTCAATATTGCGCAAAGCCTGTACGAAAAGAAGTTTATCACGTACCCACGTACCGGGAGCAAATACATCCCTGAAGATATGTGGGCAGAAATTCCAAACCTCGTGCGGGCATTGCAAAATCGTGAGGATTGCAAGCAAGCCCTTACCAAAATCAAATGGGGACGGTTCAACAAACGTATCGTGAATGACCTCCGTGTAACGGACCATCACGGTTTGTTGATTACGGACAAAGTGCCGTCCGTACTTAATGCAGACGAAAACAAGATTTACAATATGATTGCGCTTCGCTTGCTTGAAGCCATATCGCAAGCCTGTGTCAAAGAAATAACCGATGTATCATTACAGGTATTGCATTACGACTTTACGGCAAAAGGCTGTAAAATTCAGGAAGCGGGTTGGCGTTCCATAAAAGGAAGTTTTACCGATGACGGCGAAGAGCCAGTGCAGGAATTACCTGAACTGCATAAAGGCGACGAACTTGCCATAAAGGAAGCCGCAGTTTTGGAAAAGCAGACCAAACCACCAGTGCTTTACACCGAAGCCGGGCTTTTGTCGGCTATGGAAACCGCAGGGAAAGAAATTGAGAACGAAGAAGAACGCAAAGCCCTCAAAAATATCGGCATCGGTACTCCTGCAACAAGAGCCGCCATTATCGAAACCCTGTTTACCCGTAATTATATCCAACGGGATAAACGTTCTTTAATCCCTACGGAAAAAGGATTGCAGGTGTACGGGCTTGTAAAAGACCGGAAAATTGCAGACGTGGCAATGACTGCCGAATGGGAATTGGCGTTACAGAAAATAGAAAATAACGAAGCGGATGCCGGAACATTCCAAAAGGAAATGGAAACCTATGCCAAATCTATTACCGATGAATTGCTACAAACCTCTATTGCAAGCACCAACCAACCCAAACTAACCTGCCCGAAATGCAAAAGTCAGCAGCTTATTATCCGTGACAAGATTGTGAAATGCCCTGATGAGGCTTGTAACTGGGTACAGTTCCGCACCGTCTGCGGTGTACAAATCAGTATCGAAAATGTAACAAACCTTGTCAATAAAGGCAAAACCTCTCTTATCAAAGGAATGACAAGCAAAGCCGGAAAGAAATTCGATGCTTACATCATTCTGAAAGAAAACGCTGAAAGTTCCTTTGAGTTTGAGAAAAACAAAAGCAGTAAACGCAATGGAAAATAAACCGTCAATCGTACCCAAAAAAATCAGGAACCTGATTTATACCATTCGGGGCAAACAGGTAATGTTGGATAGCGACCTCGCCGCCTTATATCAGGTGGAAACAAAGAACCTGAACAAAGCCGTAAAAAGAAATATTGAGCGTTTTCCTGTATCATTCTGCTTTCAACTGACCGAAGAGGAAGTTGAAAACTTGAGGTTCCAAATTGGAACCTCAAGTTTAAATTACGGCGGCAGACGTTATTTGCCCTATGTTTTTACCGAACAAGGCGTTGCAATGGCATCTGCCATACTCCGTTCAGATATAGCCGTTAAAATGAGTGTGGAAATAATGGAAGCCTTTGTAGAAATGCGGCGTATGCTCATTAGCAACGCTTCTTTGTTTCATCGTTTGGATAATATCGAGTTAAAGCAACTGGAAGCCGACCAAAAATTTGAAGAGATTTTTAAGGCTTTGGAAAGCGACAAGCTCCACAGTGAAAAAGGCATTTTCTACGACGGACAGGTATTTGATGCCTACGCCTTTGTTTCCGATATTATCCGAAGTGCCAAAAGTTCTATTATCCTGCTTGATAATTATGTGGATGATACGGTGCTTACTTTGTTGGGTAAGCGTAAGACTAATGTAACTGCTACAATTCTTACCAAAAGTTTCAGCAATCAGTTACGGTTAGACTTACAACGCTATAATAGTCAATATCCTCCGATAGAAATTGAAGTGTTTTCCGATGCCCATGACCGTTTTTTGATTATTGACCATACAGAACTCTACCATATCGGGGCATCACTGAAAGACCTGGGCAAAAAATGGTTTGCTTTTTCAAGAATGGATATTGAAGTCGGCAGGATGCTTCAAATCCTAAATAAGCCATAAAAGAAGCCCTCCGAATTTTCGGAGAGCTTCTTTGCTATTTGACACCTAAAATACCCTTATCGTTCTTAAATAGCTTTAGTAGTATTTCTTCTTTAGCCATAAACTTGCTCTTACTAATAATATCAGTACCGGAACTTCTACTAACGGTCCTATAACGCCTACAAACGCCTGTGGAGAATGAATACCGAAAACCGCTATTGCTACGGCTATTGCCAATTCAAAATTGTTTCCTGTGGCTGTAAATGCGATTGAGGCGTTTTTGTCGTAAGGAACATTTAAGGATTTATTGATAAAGAAGCTGACGAAAAACATCAGTACAAAATAGATTACTAACGGTATGGCAACTTTTACTACATCCATTGGCAGTTCTAATATTTTATCTCCTTTCAGACTGAACATTAATACTATCGTAAACAGTAAAGCATACAATGTAATGGGCGATATTCGGGATACAAATTTCCTGTTATACCATTCTATACCTTTTGATTTCACCAATGCGTAACGGCTTATAAAACCTGCTAAGAATGGAATGCCTAAGTATATCAATACGCTTTCGGTTACGTCTTTCATTGATACGCTTACATTGAAGTTAGCTATTCCTAATTTTTCAGGTAATACATTGATGAATAACCAAACTAAGAAGCTATAAGAAAGTATCTGGAAGATACTATTTAATGCAACTAACATAGCTGTATATTCTCTGTTTGCTTTAGCTAAGTCACTCCAAACGATTACCATTGCGATGCACCTTGCCAAACCTATCAATATCAGGCCTGTCATATAATCGGGTTCGTTCCGTAAAAACAAAACTGCTAAACCGAACATCAGTACTGTGCCGATAACCCAGTTCAGCAATAAGGATATACCGATTACTTTTTTGTCCTTAAATGCCATAGGTAATAATGAATAATCAACCTTTGCCAATGGTGGGTACATCATCAATATTAAACCTATTGCCAACGGAACATTTGTAGTGCCTACGGATAGAGCATTTGTAATTTTTGATATATCCGGAAAGAAATATCCCAATCCTATGCCTAATGCCATTGCAAGGAATATCCATAAGGTTAGGTAACGGTCAAGGAATTTTAGTTTTGATTGCATTGCGTGGTTAATTTGTGAGTTCTTTATATTGATTTGAGGTAAGCAGGTTTTCTAATTCTGCGATGTCCTGTATTTCTATTTTAATAAGCCAACCGTCTTTATAAGGATTGTCATTTATGAGTGTGGGCACTTTCAATAGCAGTTCGTTCGTTTCAACGATTTTACCCGATACAGGCATAAATAAATCACTGACCGTTTTAACCGCTTCAACAGAGCCGAATACTTCGTCCTGCCGAAAACTATATCCAACATTGGGTAAATCTGCATATACGATTTCGCCTAATTCGCTTTGTGCAAATTCGGTAATGCCTATTGTACCTGTGTTGTCCTGTACGCTTATCCACGTATGTTCTTTTGAATACTTTCTATCGGTTGGAAATTCCATCTTTATAAATTCTTTGATTAGTAACCTCTCCTTAAATTCTCTGCGTATTCGTTTGGTAAAATGCTTTCCTCTACTGCTTTTGCGGCTCTTTCAATATCATAATCAAATCGTATAAATTCCACACTGATACTGTCTTTGTCCAATACAGAACTTTGCTCATTGATAGTAAGCATTACATAACCGCCTCTTACATCGCTGTCTTTCGGCTTTCCTACCGAACCTATATTGATGGCGTGTCTGAAATGGTCTTGTCCGTCAATGCCCGAATTTAAAATGCGGTGGTATGGCTTGTGTGTATGTCCGAAACACATAATGTCTGCGTCCGCCTGTTCCATAATTCTAAGCATACTTTTTTCTTCCCTGTCCTCAAATAAGTATTCGTTTATTTTTCTTGGGCTACCGTGTACCAATAGCAAATTGAGCTTATCCTCGTTCAACTGAAATTCTACTTTGATATGTGCCGGAAGTGTACGCAAATAGGCTCTTTCTTCATCTTTCATAATAGAGTTGGTAAAAGAAATAGATATACTGCCGTTGTCTTTTTCGGGTTCAGTTTTATACGCACATCCGCAATCGTTGCTCATACGTCCAATACCAAAATCATAATTCCCTGCAATGGTTGGTATTTTGCGTTTACGGATTTCGTTCACTACTTCATTTGCCCAAATATTATAACCGACCAAATCGCCTAAGCAATAAATACTATCGGGATTTCTTTTTTCTACATCATCAAAGAATGCTTCTAATGCAGGTAGATTGGCGTGAATGTCGCTGAATAATGCAATTTTCATTTTTATTGATTTTAAGAATTATATTTTTAATGTTTCATTAATTTTAGCAACATCCCGAATTAGGTGTACAGCAAGCATTATTCAGCTCTGATAATTTTACCTTTTGCTTTTCGGCAGGAATACCGCAAGCATCACTTGCCAGGCAAGCGGTTTGCTTGTTTTTCAGTACAAAATGGTTTCCGTTAAAATTCAAATCGTATTTACCAACCGTTTCGCTTTGGTATTCTACTTCTATTTCGGCATCTTCAATACCCAACTTTTCTTCGGATAGCTTAATGATGTTTAATAGCTTTGTTGGCTTTAATCGGTGTTCAAAATCGTTGGCATTCCATAATTGGAAATTGACAACTTTTTCGTTTCTAATTGTTCCGCCACAATCAATGAAGTGTTTTGTAATAACACCTATCTCGGTAACGTGAAAGTGTTCGGGTACAAATGTTCCGTTCTCTAATTGAAATTCAACATTATCCAATGCTGGTAAGATTTCTTTGATGTTTGATAGTTTCATTATTTTTTTATTTAATTGTTATATTGCTTTATTGCGATTAATGTGCTTAAAAAAAATGCTTAACAGCATTTATCAACCTCTACATTATCTATAAAGAAAGCATTGAGTTCCTTTTTAATCTGCTGCCAAACATTTTCATCAATACAGTAGCACACACTTGTCCCTTCTATATTGCCTTTGATGATACCAATGTTTTTAAGCTCTTTTAAATGTTGTGAAATCGTAGCCTGCGCCAATCCTAATTCTTCCACTAAGTCATTACAAATGCAAGCATTCTGCTTGATGATGTATTGCAGGATAGCTATACGGGCAGGATGAGCCAGTGCCTTTAAAGTGGTTGCCAAGCTGTTTTGCTGTTCTGTAAATATTTCTGTTTTTGTTACGCCCATCTTATTTGTAATAATATATCGCAATATTACGATAAATATTTAAACCACAAAAGTAGTTTGTGAAAAAACATATAGCCAAGCACCAATTCTGTATAAATAATCAGTTCAATTTTCTATTGTAAATCGCCAAATCCTGCCTTTCAAAGCCAAACGCTGCAACATTATCAAAGGCAATTGCTCCTGCTTATAATTTTAGGATTTAAGTAAAATTCTAATCAAAATAAGTATGGATGTACAGCAAAAAGACCTGTCGTATTTCAGATTACGACTGCAAGAATTATTAAACAGCAGCTTTCCCGAAAAGGCACACGACCAAAAATTTATTGACCAACGGTCTTCGTGGGCTGCCAATGCTTATGAGGGTGCTTTCCGTTCGGGAAACGCCGTTGAGCAATGCGACGAAATAGCCAACTACATACTTTTTGAGGGCTTGCACTTCTCCAAGTTCGACACGGTTTTCAAAGTGGTATGTAATGAATTTGATACCATAATGGCAGACGAGGAACTGCGACCGTTCGCCCTGAAAATGTTCCCCGTTTGTGAGCCTGTTTTCGCAGGATATGAATTAACCGATGATTTCGCCAACGGAAATGAGTTTGATGTACTCTACACCGAACTGACCGGAACCATCTCAATATGGATTGAGGAAAATGGGCTTCAGTAAAAAGCAACATCTCCAACTGAATATTGATGCCCTGCGAATTGCTTTTAAACTGGAAAAGGAGAAACGCCAAGTCACCGTAGGCGAAAGACTGCTAATGATGCGATACAGCGGATTTGGCGGTCTTAAATTCGTTCTGAACCCCGTAGAAAACGAAATAGACATCAATCATTGGAGAAAAACAGAACACGACCTTTTTCCATTAACGCAGGAACTCCACCAATTACTCAAAGAAAATTCCGAAGACGATAAGCAGTACCGCAGGTATGTGGACAGTATGAAAAGTTCCGTACTGACGGCTTTTTATACCCCGCCAAAGGTTATAGATGCCATTTCATCCGCCTTGCGGGATAAGGGTCTGCATATTGATAAATTCCTCGAACCCTCCGCAGGTATCGGCTCATTCATCCAATCCTTTTCGGAAAATCAGAAAGCCAGTGTTACCGCCTATGAAAAAGACTTGCTCACAGGTAAGATTTTAAAGCAGCTTTATCCTGAAAGCAATATCCGTATCAACGGTTTTGAGGAAATTCCCGAAAGGGAACAAAACAACTATGATATAATCGCCAGTAATATACCGTTCGGCGATACTTCTGTATTTGACCTTTCTTATTCACGCAGCAGAAACAGCGCAAAGGAACAGGCTGCCCGAAGCATACACAATTACTTTTTTCTGAAAGGTGCTGATATGCTCCGTGAGGGTGGTTTGTTGGCTTACATCACTTCGCAGGGCATTCTGAATAGCCCTAAGAACGAACCCATACGCAGGGCGTTGATGCAGGATAATAATTTGGTTTCGGTTGTAAGACTGCCCAACAATCTGTTTACCGAATATGCAGGTACGGAAGTGGGCAGCGACCTGATTATCCTGCAAAAAAATACGGCAAAACAAAATCTGACCGACAGGGAAGATCTGTTTTGCCAAAGCAAGCCAACCGAATACAATACGCCGGGCAATGCGCTCTTTCAGGACGGTACAAGAATTATCCATACCGACCAAAAATTAGATACCGACCCATACGGTCAACCTGCCTTAATCTATACGCATAAAGACGGTGTTGAGGGTATTGCCAAAGATTTGAAACAAATGCTTTCCGAAGATTTTGGGAACCATCTGAATTTGAATTTATACAAAGGCGAACGCAATGATCAGCCTATGATACAAATTCCGATTGAACCAAAGGTTACACCTCCGGTCATAGACCCTGCAATCGTTCAGCAAAAACCGCAGCTTATAACCACTCCGGTAGTCCATCAGGAAAGCCCACAGGAACTAAAACAACTAAGCATTTTTGACCTGTTTGAAAGTGCGGGTGAGCCTGTAATGGTGCTTGCTCCACCTAAAAGAACTACCCAAAACAAAAGGCAAAGTAGTAATAAAAGAAGAGGCACAATAGGTCGTCAACCCGACCTGTTCAGCAGTGCCAGGCAGCAACCTTATACACCGCTAAAATCCAATGGTGCTACCAATGGAAAAAGCCAAGTAAACAGCAAAAAACAGGAAGCCATCGGCGACCTGTTTTCACAAATAAACGGCAATGGCCAGTCTGATAAGACTGCCATTCCCGTTACCGATATTAACACCGTTCCTGAACCTGCTCCGTATAGCGGCGAACTGCAATTATTCCACCGGAATGATTGCCTTGTGGTGGATAACGGTTGGGTCGGCTATTTGCAAGAGGTGGATAAGGAAGACAAAAAAGCTATCTTTCATCCATTGCAATTGCCGTCGGCACAGAAAGCAAGAGCCGAAGCCTACATAGCCGTAAGGGACAGTTATATCAACCTGTACCAAAAAGAAGCTGAAAAACAGACCGAACACAGGGAAGAACGGGAAACCCTGAACCTGCTGTACGATGCCTTTACCAAAAAATACGGCAATCTCAATACTGCCGACAATGCCAAGCTGATAAAAACAGACAGTGCAGGTAAAGAAATCCCCTATCTGGAGCGTGTCATTGGCGGCATAATCCATAAAGCGGATATTTTCAGCCGTCCGGTCAGTTTCTCTACTACCACGTTAGCAACCGACAATCCCGAAGAGGCTTTAGCTGCCTCCCTGAACAAATACGGAAATGTGGATTTGGACTTTATGTCCGAAATCAGCAGCCTGCCTGCCGATACCCTGAAAGAAGCCCTGCACGGGCGGTTGTTCTACAATCCGCTACAACAGGAATATGAAATAGCCGAACGTTGGATTGCAGGCAACGTGGTGGAGAAAGCAGATGAAGTAAGAGCCTATCTCGAAAACTATCCCGATGATACCGAAGCCAAAGAAAGCCTTACCGCTTTAGAGGAAGCCCGACCAAAACGTATCGAATTTGAGGAACTGGATTTTAACCTCGGCGAACGGTGGATACCTACCGGAATTTATGCCCGTTTCGCTTCGCATTTGTTCGATGCGGATGTACTGGTTCATTACTCCGAAAGCTCCGACGACTTTTCCGTAAAGTGTCATCAGGGCAATATGCACATTTGGGAAAAATATGCGGTCAAAGCGGAAAGCCGCACGTTTGACGGTATTGCCCTGCTTAAACACGCCCTTGTCAATACCACGCCTGATATTACCAAAAAAGTAATGGTTGGCGACCAAGAGGTTAAAGTACGGGATATGGAAGCCATACAAATGGCGAACACCAAGATTGACGAAATCCGTACCGCCTTTACCGACTGGCTACACGCACAGAACGATGAGTTTAAAAACAGGCTGACCGACCAGTACAACGATACCTTTAATTGTTTCGTTCGCCCAAACTATGACGGAAGCCATCAGGAATTTCCGGGATTAGACCGCAAGGGAGCAGGCATTGAAGACCTGTATTCAAGTCAAAAGGACACCGTTTGGATGATAAAGCTGAACAACGGTGCTATCTGCGACCACGAAGTAGGCGCAGGAAAAACGCTGATAATGTGTACCGCAGCGCAGGAAATGAAGCGTTTGGGATTAGCCCATAAGCCGATGATTATCGGGCTGAAAGCAAATATACCTGCCATTGCCGAAGACTACCGTAAAGCCTATCCACACGCCAAAATCCTTTATCCGGGTATTGATGATTTTACGCCGAAAAAACGCCTGCGGATTTTCGGGGATATTAAAAATAATGATTGGGATTGCGTGATACTTACGCACGACCAGTTCGGAATGATACCGCAATCGCCCGAAATACAAAAGGAAATCCTCGAAATAGAACTGGACAGCGTAGAGCGCAATCTCGATGCCCTGAAATCGCAGGGCAAGGAAGTGACAAGGGGAATGCTCGCCGGGGTAATCAAGCGGAAAGAAAATCTTGAAGTAAAGCTGAAAACGCTGCAACACGATATTGAAAACCGTAAGGATGATATTGTGGACTTTAAGATGATGGGCATAGACCATTTGTTTGTGGACGAAAGCCACCAGTTCAAAAACCTGATGTTCAACACCCGTCATACACGGGTTGCCGGACTGGGGAACGTGGACGGCAGCCAAAAGGCACTGAACCTGCTGTTTGCAATCCGCACCATTCAGGAGCGTACCAATGCGGATATGGGTGCAACCTTTCTTTCGGGTACAACCATCAGCAATTCATTAACGGAATTGTACCTGCTGTTTAAATACCTGCGCCCCCGTGCATTGGAAAAACAGGGTATTCATTCCTTTGATGCGTGGGCAGCTATCTATGCACGGAAAACGACCGATTATGAATTTTCGGTAGCTAACAATATTGTAGCAAAAGAACGTTTCCGCTACTTTATCAAAGTGCCGGAACTGGCACAGTTCTATTCTGAAATCACGGATTACAGAACGGCTAAGGATATTGGTATTGACCGCCCCACTAAGAACGAGGTATTGTACAACATACCGCCAACGCCCGACCAAGAAGCCTTTATCCAAAGCCTGATGCAGTTTGCCAAAACGGGCGATGCTACTTTGCTCGGTAGAGAACCATTATCGCAAAGGGAAGAAAAAGCAAAGATGCTCATTGCGACGGACTATGCCCGTAAGATGTCGCTCGATATGCGTATGGTAAGTGGTATATACGACGACCATCCCGACAACAAGGCTTCGCATTGTGCGGTAAATATCGCCAAGTATTACAACCAGTTCAACGCACAGAAAGGAACGCAGTTCGTTTTCTCCGATTTGGGAACCTACAAGCCCGGCGAATGGAACGTGTACTCCGAAATAAAACGCAAACTCGTGGAGGACCACGGCATACCTGCGCACGAAGTAAGGTTTATTCAGGAAGCGAAAAATGATAAGCAACGTAAGGAACTTATCAACGGAATGAACGAGGGCAAAATCCGTGTACTGTTCGGTTCTACAAGTATGCTCGGAACTGGCGTAAACGCACAGAAAAGAGCTGTTGCTGTTCATCATTTAGATACACCGTGGCGACCGTCTGACCTTGCCCAAAGGGACGGGCGGGCAATCAGAAAAGGCAATGAGATTGCCAAATTCTTTGCCGATAATAAAGTTGCTGTGATTATCTATGCAGTTGAAAAATCGTTGGACAGTTACAAATTCAACCTGCTGTATAATAAGCAGCTTTTCATCGACCAGTTAAAGACTAACAACCTGACCAAAAGAACGATTGACGAGGGAAGTATGGACGAAAAATCGGGAATGAACTTTTCGGAATATGTGGCAATCCTGTCAGGAAATACAGACCTGTTGGATAAAGCCAAACTGGAAAAACAGATTGCCGGACTGGAAAGCGAAAAGCAGGCGTTCAACCGCTCTAAATCCAGTGCCAAATTTAAGGTACAGGATTATATGGAAATGTTGCAAAGCACTCAATCCCGTTTGAGCCGGATGAGTACCGACTGGGAAAACTTACAGCAACGCCTGCAAAAGCGTTCGGACGGTACAATCGAAAACCCTGTGCTGTTAGATGGCTTGCCGCCCAATGCAAATCCGAAACAAATAGGCGCAAAACTGAACGAGATTGCGAACAAAGCCCGCACGGCAGGCGACTATCGTGAAATAGGCAACCTCTACGGGTTTCAATTATTGGTTAAAACAGAACTTCCAAAGGATAATTCAACACTCGAAAGGGTCAATAGATTTTTTATAACTGGCGAGGGCAATATCAAGTACACCTACAATAACGGTCTGATGGCAAAAGACCCCGAAACCGCCGCAATGAATTTTTTAAGGGCTTTGGAAAAACTGCCGGGCTTTGTGAAGCAGGAGCAGGAGAAAATCGCTGAAATACAAAAAGACCTGCCGATACTTCAGGAAGTGGTTAACGGTACTTGGGCTAAGGAAAGTCGATTGAGTGAGCTTAAAACGGAACTGGCTGCCGTAGAAAGAAAGATACAGCTATCTATTACGCCGGAAACCAAACAAGATGCTTCGGAGCAGGCAGAAAAGCAGAATGAAGCCCCAAAGGTGCAGGAAAGCATTATACGGACAAAAGGCGTTCATTCACCTCGTGGCGTATTATAATAGTCGTTACTTTTCGTCCATTTTTTTTATTAGGGCTTCACACAGGCTGTCAAGGAATTTGGTTCGGTTTATCTTACGGGCTTTCAGTTCCATAAACGTGTGGTAAAAATCGCCTAACTCAATATTAAAGGCTTCTTCAAAAGTTTTAGCTATCAATTTTATGTCTGTATTCCCATTGTTAAATACACCGTGGGAGTACAGTGCATATATGAGTTCCGTCAGTGCCGTTTTACTTGCCGTCCATTTCAATGAATTGTCCGAACCCCTTTTCACATTGATGTTATTGAGCCTGTCTTCCAAATAAACTTGTATCAGGTCATTGGCAATAATCTTGGCAACCTTATAATCGTGTGAAGTAGAAAAACGATGGTCTGCTTCAAAATAAAATGTGTCTAACCACAGCCTTATATCGTGCTTGCCACGCACAAAGAATTTTTCGTCAACGAAAGAATTATTGCTGCGGTAATACTTGTAAAAATCAAGGTTGTTTTCAAAGAACCTTTTTAGCTTTTTCAGTTCTTTGGTAAAATATTTCTTGGTACGCTTGTTCCCGTAGGGTCTTCTTGTTTCGATTTTATAGATGGCATTGTAGTAGATGAGCTTTGAAACAATAACAGGTTTCTGATACTTGAAAAAATGGATTTCTTCTTCCATATTCTTAAAGTCATTTTTCAGTACAAAGTCCTTTAAGTCGGCAAGGCTTTGTATGATATGGTGTATAACGGCTTCAATTCTTTTTATGGGGCAGTCGGTTTCAATCTCCAGTTCCTGGATTGCAGTTTCCAATTTAAGATATGTTTCATTGTAAAATTTATCCATTCGCTTCATTTTGATGTAATATATTATTGGTTAATACAGAAAAGCTAACACTGTTCGTATTAGCTTATGATGCAATTACTGCTTAAAAAAATTCAACCTCTACCGTATTGATGATGGAACGATAGATAGATTTTTGTTGCATACTTTAAAGGGTTGTAGTATGATGCAGGTTAGTCTTTGCGAATTACACCTGCATCACCTCCTTTTTTTTACCGATATTTTTTTACGGTTATGCAGTTTACAACCCTTAGTTATTTAATTTTAATAAGTCAATGCCAGCCCCACACCAAAGCCCATATCGCTATCATAGTGGGTACGTATACCTATATTCTTATTAATGATATACCTAAGTTCTCCCATATACTCTAAGTCGGTATTCACCATAAAACCACCTCTTAGTCTTTTTGAAATTGGTATATCTTCACGCATTAACTGCAATCTCACAATTCCATCATGATATACTTCTGCCTGAAAATTGACCAGCATAGGTAACGTATACATAAACCCTAAACTGAACGCCCTGCGGGTGTCTTTCTTGTTGGTTTGTCCAAATATGTTCTTTTCGTGTTCATCTTCTCCCATTTTACGGTAGCGGTAATCAAAACCTACAAAGGGCATGAACCATTGCATCTTTCCAATGTATCTACCTAAATGGGTTTCTACTTCATAACCGTGCATACTATTATAGCCTAAACGCCATTCTGTTCCTAATTGGTAGCGTGCATTCATTAGCATAGCTTCTCCATCATTACCATTGGTTGCAAAATCGTTTTGTGCCATAAAATGAGGCATATTACTTTCTCTTTGCAATTCTTTATAGGCTTTTACCTTGTCGGGTAGATAGGGGTTATTGTAGTCTCCAACTTCAAAGACCCTGTTCATTCCCGCCATCATGTGATATAATATATGGCAATGAAAGAACCAATCACCTTCCTCATTTGCTAAAAACTCAATGGTATCTGTTTCCATAGGCATGATATCCAACACATTTTTAAGCGGCGATTTTTCGCCTTTTCCGTTTATCACCCTGAAATCAAATCCGTGAAGATGCATTGGATGCCGCATCATTGAATTATTATAAATGGTAATCCGTAGAATTTCTCCTTTTTTTACAGGTATTTTGTCAGTTTCCGAAAGTATTTTATTATCCATGCTCCATACATAGCGGTTCATGTTGCCAGTAAGTGTGAATTTCAACTCTTTTACAGGCGCATCATTTGGAAGAGAGGTGTTATAAGGTGATTGCAACATAGCATAATTTAATGTTTTGATGTCTCCCAAGGCATTAGCGTTGTAACGGTTAGCGTCGTTATCCATATCCATACCCTCATGCTTACTGTGGTCTGCTTTTTTTGTTGCATCTCCGGTAATTTCGGGATACATCACTACATTCATGTCCATTTGGTTAAGGCTCATCTTCATGCCCATATCGTCCAAATCGCCATTCATTTTCATCATATCGTTCATCATCTTCATCCCCTCGAAATACTTCAATCGTGGGAGTGGAGAAATAAGCTGTTTGACCCCATCACCTATAAAGTAACTCGCAGATTGTGTCCTGTCTTCGGTTGTTGCTAAGAACTCGTAAGCCAAACCATCTTGAGGGATAGTCACTACAATATCGTAAGTTTCAGAAACGGCAATGATTAACCTGTCCACCTCTACAGGCTCAACATCATTCCCATCATTCGCTACTACTGTAATTTTTCCTCCAGCATACCGTAGCCAGAAATATGAAGACGCCCCTCCATTGGAAACACGCAATCTGACTTTGTCGCCTGCTTTTAGCTTTTTACCATCAATTGTTTTCAAATCGGTGCTATGGCTACCATTTATTAGGATTTTATCATAGTAAACGTCACTGACATCCATCGCCAGCATCCGCTTCCACTCGTTTTTTACCTTTACCCCTAATTTTCCCTCCTTAATAGCTTCAACATATGATTGTGTTGCGCCTTTCTTAATGGCCGCCCAATCATTTGCATTGTGTAGCATACGGTTGATATTATCGGGGTTAAGATTTGTCCACTCACTTAATATAATTGGAACGGTCGGCAAATCGTCAATTCCTTTTCTGAATGTCTTATCATCGCTTCTTTTCTTCATGATAAAACTTCCGTACATGCCAATCTGCTCCTGCAATCCTGAGTGGGAATGGTACCAGTGCGTACCATGCTGGATAATCGGAAAACGGTAGGTGTAGGTTGTGCCCGGTGCGAT
>Ga0182738_1000124_pt1 | contig 130682 bp, 119 predicted proteins | sample eDN5th30CBELigMG_FD_128876 | JGI IMG/M metagenome (GOLD analysis project Ga0182738, IMG submission 128876) | Enriched Miracle-Growth compost microbial communities from Emeryville, California, USA - eDNA 5th pass 30_C BE-Lig MG (version 2)... ...
AGAAAAGACATTCGAAAATCCGTGCGCTCCTTCCTAGAATATTTGGATACTTGCCCAGAAAAAGTAATCCAGCGTATTGGGTCACTAGCCATGTCGAAAAATTAAATGGAACTTATATATATGCTTCCTGAAGCTTATCATATATTTCTTGTTTCAATGTCTCTTTCATTGTTTTCCCAATAAAGTTCCGCGAAAATTCTATGCACTTATATGCTTCCTCATTTACAAAAATGTAGCGGAAAATTGGTCCAGGCTCTGCCTTCATTACAAAAATGCAATCTTTTATATGTTTAAATATAATGTCAAATATAATACGCTCTAATTTATCTGATTCAGCACTTTTTTTATCTAGATGCGCTACTAAATTGTTATTTTTCTCCATTCCAACTCCCCCTTATCATCTATGCAAAATACAATGACTAAATAAATGGCCAAGTGGTTCCCTTGGGAAATTAGTCATATTTTCCATAAGATGTTAAAATATATGTATATTCTTTTAGCTGTAATAGAAAAGGGACTATCTATTCCATCAAACACCTGTTTTTATTTAACTTCCTAGCTCTACAAATAAACAGGAGAGATAAAGCACTGGTTAATCCGCCTTTATCAGGCGCTAGAGAAAAAACAAAAAACCCCTCGCACTTTTCAAAAACTCTAATAGTAAAAAACACTCTTTTTAAAGCATTTCTTTTCTTGTATAAAAATAGTATAATAGCTTGTATTCTATACCTATTGTGAAAGGAGTTAATAATGGAATGAATAAAAATCAGCCATTTAAAACAAATTTGCAGCCAACAATCGATAATCTTACTCAAGCTATTTTTGTTGTAAATCGTCATGCAAAAACAGCCACCGATCCAAAATTTCTTTACAAGCTAAAACAAAACAGTCTGGAAAAACTACTTAAAGAAGGGAAAGCAAAAAAGATTGGACTCCACTTCTCCAGCAATCCAAAAAATAGCCAGCAGCAATCAGACATTTTAATCGAATGCGGAAAGTATATGTTTCATCTACCTCCCACCAAACAAGATTTCCGTGACTTGCCTCATTTAGGTGCCTTACGCACTGACGTCCGAAATCCAAAATCAACTATTTCCTTAAACCAAGCAAAAAAACTTCTCATTCATTACACCGGCTTAAAAGAAATATCTCCAAACAATAATAACAGAAGAAAAAAATATGAAAAACCTGTATTTAAAAAACTCGGTGAGAGCTATTAAACTTTCACCGTGTTTTTACATGTCCCTATCAATGAATCCATTAGAATTGATAGAAGCAACTGAATTTTAAGCCCAAAAGCCTTTTCCCTAACCCAGAGTTCCATTTGGAAAACTACAATATATGTTCATCCACTAATAAAATTAATTCTGCAATATCTGGTTTGCTTACTTGTCCATTTGCTCCAACTTTCTGCCCTTTATGTCTCAGATCTTCTGTAATTAAAGAAGAAAAAATAATAACTGGAAGATGCGCCAATTGAGGATTATCTTTTATTCTTTTCGTTAAATGATGCCCATCCATTTGCGGCATTTCAATATCGGTAATAATTAATTGTACGATATCCTCAATATTTTTCTGTTTACATTCCTGTTCCAAATAATTTAGCGCATCCTGTCCATTTTCAAAAAACTCTATATTGTAAAATCCCGCTTCTACAAGCGTATCTTCCAATAGCCTTCGCAGCATTGGCGAATCTTCCACGACCACTAGCCGTTTATTGCTGCGTTCTCTTTTACCTAGTTTTTTCACTTGCTGCACATTAATGCCTGAATCTGGGTTAATATCCACTAATATTTTTTCAAAATCTAATAGTAAAATCATTTCTCCAGCAAATTTAATGACTCCAATGATTTGACTGTCTGCCCCTTGATACATTCCTGTAGGTTTTTCAATATTCTCCCAAGAAATACGATGAATTTGGTTTACATGGTGGACATGAAAAATAATTTTCATTTTATTAAACTCAGAAACAATAAATTTATCTTTTTCAGGAGTACTTGAAGGAGGATAGCCTAATACATTGGCTAAACCAACAACCGGCAGCACTTCTCCCCTTAACTCTATAATCCCATCTACATAAGGATGAGAGTGAGGGATTGAAATAACAGAAACAGGATTAATAATTTCTTTTACTTTAATAACATTAATGCCAAATTTATTATTGCCAACTGAAAATTCTACAATTTCCAGTTCATTTGTACCACTCTCTAACAGAATTCCTCTTTCATTCTTCATTCCATTCTCCTACCCCTTCTTTAGAAACTTTCTCCCTATTTAACGGGCTTTTGCCCCCTCGCCTAAGAAATTAAGCAAGGGGCATGAAAAATGAAACTTGCCCGCAAAATCTTCATGAATCATCCTAGTTTAAATACTTTCCCTGCTTATTATCTAAATAACAAACAATACAAAATAAAAATATATACTCTATTTATCGACTGTTTTTTATGTTTCTGAAGAAAAATTCTCCCTTTCTTTATAAATAATTACAAGAATATTCCTTCCATTGCCAACTACTCTCTAATAAGAGAATGCACATATAAACCAATTATCGTTAAAACAATAAGAGATCCCAAGGCCAGTCTGCTTGCAAGTGCACCTAGGTCTGCAAAAAGAAGAGTTACTGTACCATACAAAAAAGGGCCGATTACAGAAGAAACTTTTCCTGAAAAAGCAAATAAACCAAAAAATTGCCCTCTTTTTTCGTCTGGCGTTATTTCCACAATATAAGCTCTTGTAGTGACCCACATGCTTCCTAATGCTACTCCAAACATGCTTCCTGCAATCCAAAATAAGGACTCGCTAAAAGCAAATGTCGCTATAACCAATGCCATAATTAACAATACACCAACATATTTTACAGATAGGTAAGATCCTTTATATTTGGCAATATGACCAAACAGAAAAGAACCGATAATGCTTGAAACAGTGGAAACTAAATAAAGCAAAATAAATTGATCTGTATTAAATCCAACAACAGCTTTTGCATATACGGCCATCATTGCAACCGTCGTAGCAATCGCATCATTTAAGAAAAAATAGGCAATCATAAATAGAAAAATTTCCCTATAGGTTTTTATTTGCCTAAATGTTTCGCAAATATCTTTATATCCGGAAATAAGGGAAAATGAATTTCTCTTTTCTGCTTGCGTTTCTTGCATAAAGAAAAACAAAGGCAAAGAAAAAAGAAAAAATAACAACGCAGTAGGAAGAAAAGCTTGATGAAATTTTCCATCTTCTACAAATAAATAAACAACTAATCCAATTAAAGTCCCTAAATATCCTACTGCCACACCAAATCCTGAAATCACGGGAATCTGCTCTTTTGTCCCTAAGTCAGAAATGCTATTATCATAAAATACTAAACTCGAATGATAAAAAAACTTCGCAAGCACAAAAAGAAGTATAACCAGAAATAAAGACAGGGGCATAGATAAAATCATTGTAGAAAAGTGGCTGCTTGCACTTATTCCCATCCCAGCAGTACAACCTACTGCAAACAATGTGAATAAAATAATATATTTCTTTTTTTTGCCAGTACGATCCATCATTACACCAAATAGGGGAGAAAATATAACTAATAAAAGACTTGCCACTGCATTTGCATAAGAAATAAACGTACTTGCCAATTGGTTTCGCATTTCATCAGAACCAACCATCTCCTGTAAATAAAGCGGAAAAAAAATTGTATTGATATTAGAGGAAAAAATCGTGTTCGCTGCATCATATATGGCCCATGATAATACCGGCAAAGAAAGGTATAGTGCTATTCCTTTTTTACTGCTCCTTTTATTTAACTGCTCTGCCATCATCACTTCTCCTTATATGTTTTTATTTAACTCCCTTTATTCATACTATTCCAGTTTATCCTTCTTCATGTAAACGAGCAAAAGAAACTTCTAGCTGCCACCAATTTCAGTCCATTCTGCAACATGCCAGAATCCGATTATTTTTTTAAAATTAATTACAATTTTGTGAATAACATAACAATCATCCAGACGTTTTTATGCACGCAGAATACGATAATATATAAACAAGTAATTCACCTTCTATTAAAGTAAACACAATATTCTACAGCTCACTTAAATAAAGAGAGAGGAGAAAAACATGACAGGCACTGCTATTCTTTTTCATGAAGATTCATCTGTTACGTTTTTAGAAAATATTGATATAGCGGATTATCAATTATGGCAGATTTCTAAAGCGAATAAATTTATACCTTTTCGAGGGGCAAGATTGTCCTACTTTTGTGAAGATGAAATTGATTGGGATTATGGCTACTGACCCTTTAGCTCTTTTTCATTAATTGCATATAAAAAGGAGAAGCATTAGAATCTAAATGCTTCTCCTTTTATTTTGCTTATATAGCTGAATTGCTATATTGCTGATAATATTTATAAAGTGCTTGTGTGCCGCTTTCCTCTTCTCCAAGCTTCGCCAATCTGCTGTATAGATTTTCGGCAAGCTCCAGACCAGGGGTATCCATCCCCATTAACTTTGCTTCTTCCAAAGCAATGCGCATATCTTTGATAAAGTGCTTAATATAAAAACCTGGTTCAAAATCACCTTTAATCATTCGAGGGGCAAGATTGCTTAAAGAAAAACTGCCTGCAGCCCCAGTAGATATGCTTTTCAGAACAGTATCTGGATTTAATCCTGCCTTTTGGGCATAAACAATTGCTTCACAAACACCGATCATATTAGAAGCAATCGCTATTTGATTGCACATTTTTGTATGCTGACCGGCGCCAGCTTCTCCCTGATATACAATATTGGTACCTAATATTTCAAAAACTGGGATCAGCTCTTTAAAACTCATTTCTTCTCCACCAACCATAATGGAGAGTTTTCCTTCTCTTGCCCCAATATCTCCACCTGATACTGGGGCATCCATTACATAAATGCCACGTTTTTTTCCTTCTTCAAATAGCCTTTTCGCTAAGCTTGGTGTAGATGTTGTCATATCAATTGTATAGCTGCCTTCTTTAGCGTTGGATAAGATGCCATCTTCGCCAAGATAAACTTCTTCCACATCAGATGGATACCCAACAATTGTAATAATAATAGCTGCTTTTTCAGCAACTTCTTTTGGTGTATCTGCCCATTTTGCTCCTAAAGACAGCAACTCTTCCGCTTTTTGTTTTGTCCTGTTATAGACAACTACCCTATATCCTTTGTTCAGCAAATTTTTCGCCATGCTGCTTCCCATAACGCCTGTACCAACAAATCCAATTATACTATTTTCTTGTGTTACCATATCATTTCACACTCCTTAATAGTAATGATCTATTTCTATTTATGTATTCTAATTAATGATAGCACGAATCATCTATTATGAATATGGACATTCCGTAAAGAAATAAAAGCAAATTAACAATCAGGCTTTTACAGATAAGCTTTTTCCCACTTAGATTTATTCTTTTCTCCCATCATCCCTTAAACAGGGAAACCCATTAAATAGTGGTAAATTTTTGGGTATGCTGATTGTTTTCTTAAATAGAAAAGCTTTTTTGTCAAAAACAAAAAATTCACATGTCTTTTTGCATTCGTCTGCACTTTCTCTAAAAACAACAAGCTTTAAAAAAGCAATAAAAAAGCCGACTGCTCCTAAAGGATCAGTCGGTCAAAAAGGGGAAAATGAGAATAGCCCTAAAGCAACTTTAAAAATCCATAATTGCCTGTGCTGATTTTATTTTTACCCTTTTTTACTGTAAATAAACATTATTTACAATATTTTTTATGAAAGTTTTGCAGCTGCTTTAACAGCTTCCATTACTTCATCTGTTGTAGACATTTGTAATGCTTTTGCTGCCAACTCTTCCATTTCAGTTTTAGACAGATGTAAGATTTGAGATCTTGCTTTTAAGATAGATGTAGCACTCATAGAGAATTCATCTAATCCTAAACCTAACAACAATGGAATTGCTGTTTCGTCTCCAGCCATTTCCCCACACATTCCAGCCCATTTGCCTTCTTTATGTGCAGCATCAATCACCATTTTAATTAAACGTAAAATAGATGGGTTGTATGGTTGGTATAAATAAGATACTCTTTCGTTCATACGGTCTGCAGCCATTGTATATTGGATCAAATCATTTGTTCCAATGCTAAAGAAATCTACTTCTTTTGCAAATTGGTCTGCAAGAACTGCTGTTGAGGGAATCTCTACCATAATTCCAAGTTCAATCTTATCTGCCACTTTTGTTCCTTCTGCAATTAAGTTTGCTTTTTCTTCTTCTAAAAGCGCTTTTGCAGCACGGAATTCATTTAATGTTGCAATCATCGGGAACATGATTTTTAAGTTTCCATATGAGCTTGCACGAAGCAATGCTCTTAATTGTGTACGGAAAATATCCTGCTCCTCTAAGCATAAACGAATAGCGCGGAAGCCAAGGAACGGGTTCATTTCTTTTGGCAAATCTAAATATGGAAGCTCTTTATCTCCGCCGATATCCAATGTACGAACAACCACTGGCTTTCCTTTCATGCCTTCAAGAACCGCTTTATAAGATTCAAATTGTTCATCTTCAGTCGGAAGCTGATCTCTTCCCATGTACAAGAATTCTGTACGGTATAAACCAACAGCTTCTCCACCATTATTAATAACACCTTCTAAATCATTCGGTGTACCAATATTTGCTGCCAATTCTACATGAACCCCGTCAGCGCTAACTGTTTTTTCATTCACAAGTTTAGCCCATTCTGCTTTTTGCTCTTCATATTGTGCAGCTGTTTTTTCATAGCTTGCTACTAGTTCTGGTGTTGGATTAATGTGAATTTCACCTTTTAATCCATCCACAATAACTAAATCGCCATTTTGGATTTCTTCTGTTGCTTTTTTTGTTCCCACAACAGCAGGAATTTCTAAGGAACGAGCCATGATTGCTGAATGTGATGTTCTTCCGCCAATATCTGTTGTAAAACCTTTAACAAACTGACGATTTAATTGAGCAGTATCAGATGGAGTTAAATCCTCTGCCACTACTACCACTTCTTCAGAAATCATGCTTGGATTTGCTAAATGCACGCCTAATAAATGGGCAAGCACACGTTTTGTAACGTCGCGAATATCTGCTGCACGTTCTCTCATATATTCATTATCCATTGATTCAAACATAGTAATAAACATATCAGTAGTTTCTTTTAGCGCAAATTCTGCATTCACAGATTCTGTTTTAATTTTGTCTTCAATAGGGGCAATTAGTTCAGGATCACTTAATACTAATAAATGGGCTTCAAAAATAGCGGCTTTATCCGCACCAAGCTCCTTGTTTGCTTTTTCACGGATAGCGTCTAACTCACCTTTTGATTTGTTTAATGCTTCTTGAAAACGACTGATTTCATTTTCAGCATTATCAATCGTTGTTTTTTCAAATGAAAGGTTTGGTTCTACTAGACGATATGCTTTTGCAATAGCAATTCCACTGGATGCTGCGATTCCTTGTAAGAAACTCATTATTCTGCCAAACCTTCTGTTTTTAAAGTTTCTGCTAAACCATTAATTGCATCCTGCTCATCGTTGCCTTCAGCACTAATTGCAATATCTGCCCCTTGACCAATACCTAATGACATTACACCCATAATAGATTTAAGGTTTACCTTTTTCCCTTTATATTCCAATTGAATTTCAGAATCAAATTTGCTTGCAGCTTGTACTAAAAGTGTTGCTGGACGAGCATGGATTCCTGTATCTGCTATAACTTTAAATTCTTTTACTATCATTGGTAAATCAAACTCCTTTTTATAAAAAAATTAAATAAGATGTCTTACGTAATCTTAACAGCTAAACTTAAATACCCTTAATACTAGCCAAGATTTATTCTAACCACTAAATACTATATAATTAATCAGATATAGTTGTAAACTGCCCTTTTTTATTCTATCCCTTATATTTAGCTTTTCTATCAAATCTGTACATTTGACTATTATATTTTCTTCTTATTTCCCAAAAATAATGTAGGGAATTTAAAACGATTATGTAGGTTTTTAAGTTTATTTTGATAACATCTCAAAAAAAGAATAGCATTTCTTTCTTTAGGAGACAATCAAAAAATCTTTTTCAAAGAAAAATAATCATTTTATATTTAACGAAGTTGTCATATATTTAAAGGTAGCAAGCGCTAAAATCGGATACAATTTAATAAACTGAAACTTCAATCAGCGGCGGATAAACCCGTTAAACAGCGACAAAAAAAAGAACCCAAATACTCAGTTTTTATCCTTTTTTATCAATAAAGCAAAAAGCCGTGGTGAAGAAACATGAAATATAAACGAGAAGAACCATTCCGCTATGTATTTCCAGAACCAATTGATGCAGAGTTTACTTTTAAACAATTAGACAGTGAAGCAACTTCCAATAAAGGAAAAGCAAGCATTATCGATATTAATCCAAATGGGGTTAAATTTTCCTCTCATTTAGATTTGCCAGTAAGGGATGAGCGTATTCTGTTCTATATTACATTTCTCATAAAAAACAAACAAATTTCCATTCCAGGCAATATTACTTGGAAGAAAAACTATTTAAATAGATATATATATGGATTTAATGCTCAAAATACGCAAGAAAAGCAGGAAGAAATTATTAAAGAAATAAAAGAGTATGCAAAATCGCTCCGTTCCAATAAAGCTTTTAAATGATGCCAAAAACCGGAAATAAGAAGTTTTTTCCAGTTTTCCCCTTCCTGATTTTTATTGCGCTGTTTAGCTTCTTGGTGTTGATAAATAAGTATATGTCACATCTCCGCCTCTTAAAGCAATTCCGCGAAAATGCTTAAAATCACTTCTTCTGACAAGATGCTGGCGAAATGGCAGGAAATCCTCCTTTTTTATGGTCACTTCTTCGACTTCCCCATTTTTCAATTGTTCCAATAAAGCAAGAATCTCCTTCTCCTCCATGACAACAACTCCTTTCAGCATTGTAGAATATTGTTAGTAAATGTCGACTTTTTCAAAGTAATTCACCGACCATCTCATGGTATAATTATCCTTAATATTATTTTAGTGAAAAACTTTTTCTTAATTTATTCGCTCATTCAACCATAAGCATATGCGCACAAAATACAGCATATTACCATAGTATATGTATATTTTAAGTGTTGCTGGCAGTGGAAGCAATTCATATTTCTTTACGAATGAATTCTGATAGTGCAAACTATAAATACAGAATTTATATACAATTTAGAATGCAAGGAGTGGAAGTAAAGTGAAAAAAGCCGAGGTTGGAAGTATAATTGAATTTAGAGGATTACAAGGAATTGTCGAAAAGGTTAATGAAAATTCTGTAATTGTTGATTTAACCTATATGAACAATTATCGTGATCTTGAATTAGAGCAAAGAACAGTTGTAAACCATAAAAACTATACAGTTATTAAATAGCGGCAAAAGCAGTGGTATTAATTAGAAGAAAACAAATAAATGTAAACGCTTTTTTCCTTATTATTAGGAATAGATAATAAAGAACAAAAGCCTTTATAAAGATTAGCTTCTGATTTTTTTCCATCTATTCCGATCTAGAATCTTGCAGCATTTACAAAGATTTTTGATACTATGGGCGGGGATAAGCATTTCCCCGCTTTAGCGTGTTTTTTTACCTTTCCATCAGCAGAATAAAAAGCAGGTCTAACACTCTTTTATAAAATTATTCTTCTGCAAGTTCTTTTTTTGTTTTTACTTTTCCATGCGGCTTTTGTTTTTGTTTGCGCACAGTCCATTCTCTTTCTTGCTCTCTTTGCGATTTAGACATCTTTCATCCCCCTTTCGTATATTCATTAGAATAATCCACTTGCTCCTTTTTTATCCCTTTTATCATTTGCCCTTACCTTATTGTTTTACTTTTTAAAATTGTTTTTCTTTTCTTGTTGACCATCTAGGAAAAAACTGATACCATCACATTATATTTCATATATAAAGCTTTAGCGATGAGTGTTATGGATAAAACTATAGCAGGAGCCGCTTCTGGAGAGACCGCAGCAGCGGCACCGAAGGATTCACAATCTCAGGTAAAAGGACAGAAGAGTAACATGTACATACTACCATTGGGTACTGAATTTGTTATTCTGGATGTTAGCTTGCCTAGAAGATTGGAGATGCTCCAATCTTTTTTCATGTTCATGATTCCACATGAAAAAGCATCCATCATTTTGCGAAATCACATACTATATGATCTTATAACAAATATTTTAAATCTATTTTGCTAAATATACTATTATTCCAATAAAGTAATTTAGCCAACAAAAAGAAACTTAAATGAGGTGACTTTCATGCAGCAGCGCCGTGCAGTTGTAAGTGTAATCGGAAAAGACCAAGTTGGTATCATCAGTAAAGTAACAACTATAATTTCTCAAAATAACATTAATATTCTCGATATTAGCCAAACTATTCTGCAAGACTTTTTTACAATGATGATGCTTGTAGATGTTACAAATAATGATAATTTAGATGAGTTGCGCAGCCAATTGGATGCACTTGGCAATGAACTTCAATTAAAGATCAATATTCAGCTGGAAGAAATTTTTCAATCCATGCATCGCGTGTAAGAACGGAGGATATTAAATGAAAATCGCATTAAATGAAATGATGGAAACCATCAATATGGTTCAAATGGAAAACCTTGATATTCGAACGGTTACAATGGGAATTAGTCTATATGACTGTGCAGATTCTGATTTTGATAAAATGAATGATGCTGTATATAAAAAAATCACTACATATGCAAGCAACTTAACAAAAGTAGCAGAGTCGGTTGAAAAAGAATACGGCATTCCTATTATCAACAAACGCATATCCATTACACCAATTGCCGAAATTCTAGGACATGCAACCGTCGAGCAGGCGGTTGCACTTGCAAAAACATTGGATAAAGCAGCAAAAGATTTAAACGTTGACTTTATTGGCGGATATTCTGCGCTTGTTCATAAGGGCATCTCAAAGGCAGATCAAACACTTCTAGATGCCCTGCCGGAAGCATTAACGGTTACAGATAGAGTTTGCGCTTCTGTTTCTGTTGCAACAACAAGAACTGGCATTAATATGGATGCTGTTAAGCAAATGGGCATCATCATTAAAGAAGCGGCAGAAAAAACAAAAGATACCAATGGATTGGCCTGTGCAAAACTTGTTGTTTTCTGCAACCCGGTGGAAGATAATCCCTTTATGGCTGGTGCCTTTCACGGCGCCGGAGAAGGCGAAGTCGTTATTAATGTGGGCGTGAGCGGTCCTGGCGTGGTATTAAATGCTCTAAAAAAATACCCTGAAGCCGACCTAGGCGAAGTTTCTGATGTAATAAAAAAAACAACCTTTAAAATTACTCGCGCAGGTGAATTAATTGGCCGTGTTGTTGCAGAGAGATTAGGTGTGCCTTTTGGCATTATGGACCTTTCCCTTGCACCAACAAATGCTATTAATGACAGCGTTGCGGAAATCTTAGAAGAAATAGGATTAGAGCGTGTCGGAACACATGGAACAATTGCTGCACTTGCTTTAATGAATGATGCTGTCAAAAAAGGAGGAGCAATGGCGAGCTCTTATGTTGGCGGCTTAAGCGGCGCCTTTATTCCTGTAAGTGAAGACAATGGCATGATTCGCGGCATTATGGACAATAGCTTAACTTTATCCAAACTAGAAGCGATGACATGTGTGTGCTCTGTTGGTCTTGATATGATTGCTCTGACAGGAGATGCAACACCTGCCACTTTATCTGCTATCATAGCTGATGAAGCAGCAATTGGCATGATTAACAAAAAAACAACTGCTGTACGCGTTATTCCTGTTCCGGGAAAACGCGAAGGAGAAATGGTAGAATTCGGAGGATTATTAGGTCGTGCTCCAGTGATGGGAGTAAACCCATTCAGTTCCGCTAAGTTAATTGATCGAGGCGGTCGCATCCCATCACCTCTGCAAGCTCTCATTAACTAATTATTAGCATAGATAAAAGGCAAGCGTCTAAAACAAAAGCCTCTTTAGGCTATTTTGGAGTTTGCCTCTTTTTATGTAAAAACAGCTTTAATTTTGAGGCATAGGTTTGATTGCCAAAAGCAGCAGAAAAACCAAACTAATATAGCCAAATAAGGGATATAGCCAAGAAAGCAATGTTCCATAATGAATAAAGCTGATTGCATAGGAAATAAAAAAGATTCCTGCAATAATCATAATGCTTGGAATTTTAATATATCCTCGCAGCTGCCTCTCTAATCCATAAACATTGCCGATCACCGATGTAAATATTTCTCCATAAATCACGAGAATATACACCCAAGAAAGGCTTGGTGCAAGCTCCCTCATAATAGTTGCCATTGGTATGGCATAATAATCAACATTCTCTAGCATAATAAGCGTAAAATGACTGGAAATTAAAATAAGCATTAAGGCAAAGCCACCTAATATCCCCCCCCATTTTACAATATCCTCATCTCCTATTTCCGATGCAGCAGGCACCAGTACAGCAATCGCCAGCGATAAATTGAGTGCTGTGTAAGAAAACGGCGAAGCAAAGGCCTTCCAGCTGCTATTTTTCTCTATCCATACATGGGAGACAAAATCAGGCATTTGAATCGTGTAAAAAAACAAAATAAAACTAAAGCTGATCATAATCGGCACAACAAATGTATTAACAGCAAATAATCCCTTCATTCCTACTGTCATAACTAGTATTGATAAAACAATTGTAAAAATAACGCCAGTTGCTTTAGAAAACCCCAATTGCTCTTCAAATACTGCCCCAGCGCCAGACAGCATGACTGCACAAACACCAATCAGCATAATCAGCATAATCATATTGATGAATGTCCCCATCCACCTTCCAAATAAAAAAATCGTAAACTCCTGATAAGATTTTGCTTTTATTTTCACAGAAATCCTCATTAATTTCGATCCAAAATAGCTGAAAATAACACCGCTGATTACAATGCCAATAAGTCCGATAAAACCAAACTGGGAAAAAAATTCTACAATTTCTTTTCCTGTCGCAAAACCGGCACCAACAACTGTTCCAACATATACAGCGGCTAATTGAAAGGCTGCACTCCATTTACTTTTCATCCCAGTCCCTCCTTCTTTTAACTATATGTCAAAGAGGACAAACAAAGACGAGCTTTTTTGTTGATTTATTCGCAGTATTTTTACATAATGGAACAAAGATTTTTGCAGAATCAGTGTTGCTTTGCAAAAATTCCACATTTTTCTACAAGCAAAAAGCTTGAAAGTCAAAAAAGGTCAAAGTATAATAGCCTCATAAAGGTCAAAATTGATCAAACTCAAAAGGAGGAAATATTTATGAAATGTCAAATTTGTCAAGAAAACAACGCAAACGTGAGTCTACAGTACTTTACAAACAATGAAAGTCATAAAGTGAGCATTTGCCATAGTTGTTATCAAAAAGAGAAACAAAAAATGACATCTAATCCTAATGCAATGTTTTTCCAGCCTTCCCCTTTTGATGAATTATTTAAATCATTTAATCAACATCAATCAGGGGCAATGAAGTCAGCTAATCAAGCTCCTTCTAATAATAGCAACAGCTTCTTAGATAAGTATGGGAAAAATTTAAATACTATTGCTAAAGCTGGATTAATAGATCCTGTAATAGGAAGAGATAATGAAATAGAACGAGTAATTGAAATATTAAATAGAAGAAATAAAAATAATCCTGTTTTAATTGGGGAGCCTGGTGTCGGCAAAACAGCCATTGCTGAAGGATTGGCATTAAAAATCGTCGAAGGTTCTGTACCAAAAAAATTAAAAAACAAAGAAATTTATTTATTGGATGTTGCATCACTTGTGACAAACACAGGTATTCGCGGACAGTTTGAAGAGCGAATGAAACAAATTATCCATGAAATCCAAGAAAGAAAAAATGTGATTGTATTTATCGATGAAATCCATCAGCTTGTAGGAGCCGGCTCTGCAGAAGGATCCATGGATGCAGGAAATATTTTAAAACCAGCGCTTGCACGCGGGGAGCTTCATATTATCGGTGCTACCACATTAAAAGAATATCGCCAAATTGAAAAAGATGCAGCTTTAGAGCGAAGATTCCAGCCGATTCAGGTTTCAGAGCCATCTGTTTCATCTGCCATTAAAATCTTAAATGGCATTAAAGACAAATACGAAAAATTCCATGAAGTAACTTATACAGACGAAGCAATTCGCCTTTGTGTAGAGCTTTCTCATCGCTATATTCAAGACCGCTTCTTGCCAGATAAAGCGATTGACTTATTGGATGAAGCTGGATCTAAAATGAATCTTGCATCTAATTATGCAAATACAGAGGAAATTGAAAATAGATTAACAAGTATTGCTAAAGAAAAAGAAGCGGCACTAAAAGAGGAAAATTACGAAAAAGCAGCAGAATTGCGCAAAGAAGAACAGCAGTTAGAAAAAGCTTTAAATAATACTAATCCAGAAGAAAAACCAGTTGTCGATGCTGTCTTAATTCAAGAACTAATTGAAAAGAAAACAGGAATTCCAGTCGGCAAACTCCAGCAGGATGAGCAGCAAAAAATGAAGAATTTAGCTGATCGCCTTGCAGCTAAAGTAATCGGCCAACAAGATGCAGTTGTCAAAGTGGCTAAAGCAATCAAAAGAAGCCGCGCTGGTTTAAAAGCCAAAAATAGACCAATCGGAAGCTTCCTATTTGTCGGACCAACTGGTGTAGGGAAAACAGAATTAACCAAAACCTTAGCAGAAGAATTGTTTGGTACAAAAGACAGCATGATTCGCCTTGATATGAGCGAATATATGGAAAAACACAGCATCGCTAAAATTATCGGTTCTCCTCCCGGCTATGTCGGACATGAGGAAGCTGGACAATTAACAGAACAAGTAAGAAGAAATCCTTACAGTATTATCTTGCTTGACGAAATTGAAAAAGCTCATCCTGATGTTCAATCTATTTTCTTGCAAATACTGGAAGACGGGCGATTAACAGACAGCCAAGGACGTACTATCAGCTTTAAAGATACCGTCATTATTATGACAAGCAACGCTGGTGTTGGCCATAAAAATATTGTGGTTGGTTTTGAAAAAAATGCCGCGATGGAAGAAAGCAATCTATTGCAGTCCTTAGGCAGCTTCTTTAAACCAGAATTTTTAAACCGATTTGATGGAATTATTGAATTTAAATCATTAGAAAAAGCTCATTTATTACAAATAGCCGATCTATTATTAAAAGAACTAAATAAAACTTTACAAGAACAAAAGATCAGCCTAACCATAACAGAAGAAGCAAAAGAAAAACTAGTAGAATTAGGAACACACCCAAGCTTTGGTGCTCGCCCATTAAGACGTGCCATTCAGGAACATCTTGAAGATCACTTAGCTGACTTTATTTTGGATCAGCAAGATGCAACAGATTTAACAGCCAAACTGGAAGATGGAAAAATCGTCATTGTCGAAACAGCAGCAGAAACGATTACTCAATAAAGTGAAACTTCAATCAGTGGGGGTTTTCTCCATCCCCCACTGATTGCTAGTTGAACCAATCGGGCCTTTACGGGCAGTTTTCCCCCACCTAGATTTCTCGTTTCTTCTCATTCTCTCTTAGGTGGAGGTCAAAAGCCCGTTAATGCCGGATAAAAAATAAGCATCCAATCGAGGTGATTGGATGCTTATTTTTATATCTTCATTAATTCCTTTTCTTCCCTCAAACACTCAATAAGAGATTCGACAGTCGGTTTTTCTGGCATTTGATTTGTACTTATGCCATACATTTCAGCCATTTCCTTCGTTTTTGTCCCCATCGACACAACTTTCACATCATGCACTAAAGATTCTAAGCCAAATTTGCTCGCTTCTTTTAGAAAAACTTGAACCGAAGAGCTGCTTGGAAATAATAAAATATCAAGTTCCATTTCCTCTAATTGACGTTTAATAATATCCTCAAATTTTGAATCGATTGTTTTTTTGCTTGTTATAAAAAAATCACTTTTTCCATATTGAACTGTGTATAAAGACTCTTCTTTTTTTATTTGGTTATCTCCAATAATAAGCAGGTTTCCTTCCTGCTGCATCTCTGTACATAAAAATGCTGCAAATCCTTTTGCTTCTAGTGCACTAATCGTTTTGCCAGATAGCCCATAAAGATTTCCTCTTAAGGAACGGATATCAATTTTTTGTTCTGCAAGCATCACAAAAAAATCATGCACCGCTTCCGAAGAAGTAAAAAGTATTTTATCATACACAGCCATATTTCGGATGATATTTTCATCAACAGCTGCTTTTTCCCTTTTCCATTTTGGAAATTCGATAACATCTGCGCCTTTTTCTTTTAATCGCTTTGCTATTTTGCTTTCTTCTGTTCCTGTTCTAATGAGCATTATTTGTCTGCCAAACAATGCCTTTTTCTCAAACCAGTTTATTTTTTCTCTTATGGCAACTACTTCTCCTACAAGTGTAATAGCAGGATTGGTAATTTGAGCTGCTTCTGCCTGCTGTGCAATGGTAGCCAATGTTCCTTCCACTATTTTCTGTCTGCCATATGTTCCCCATTGAATCAGAATAACGGGTGTATTCTGTGATTTGCCATGCTTTATTAAGTTGTCGCAAATATAATGCAGATTTTTTACCCCCATATAAAAAGCCATCGTTTGTACACTATTGACTAATCCTTGCCAATCAATATCGGGTTTTCCATTTGGCGTCTTATCATGTGCAGTTACGATCGCAAAGGATCCAGCATACTCTCGATGTGTTACAGGTATGCCTGCATAAAGGGGGGCTGCTATGCCAGAGGTGATGCCTGGCACCATTTCAAACTCAATACCATGTTCGCTGGCACATAACGCTTCTTCTCCAACTCTCCCAAATATACTTGGATCCCCGCCCTTAAGACGAACAACGTTTTTTCCTTCTAATGCTTTTTCAACTAGCAGACTATTAATAACTTCTTGCTTTAGAAAATGCCGATGTGGAAGCTTTCCACAATAGATAAATTCACATCCTGCATGTGCATGTTCTAATAAAGCTGGATTAATAAGGCGGTCATATAGAATAACATCTGCCCGTTTGATGGCCTCTAGCCCTTTTACTGTAATTAAATCTCCATCTCCTGGCCCCGCTCCCACTAAATACACTTTTCCTTTTTGCATATGCAGTCATCCTTTCTATCTTTCAGGCAAATTTCTTTTTTTCTATTCATCTTTTTTCTTGTTAACAGCTAATATGTTCGTCAGTTTTATAAAAGTGTTCAAGGGCTACAATGGCGCTGCCCATTCTTTCCTCTTTTGGAATCACAAGTCTGGTTACACCTTCATCCCTCAATGCAGCTGCTGTTACCTTGCCTACCGCAACTGCTACCACATTATTTTCGAAAGCTTCCAACAATTCATTATATACGTTCTGCTCTCTTGCGTAGGAGAATAGAAATCTCGCTTGTGGCGTGCTAGTAAAATTAACCGCATCTACTTTATTCGTCAAAATTTCCTCTACAAGCTGTTCCAATACTTCTGTTTGCGGCGGTATATGCTTATATGGCAGAATTTCTTTAAAATCTGCTTGTTGTTCCTGCAAATATTCGATTAATTTCGGTGCAGGATCCCCGTGCAGCTGCAATGCTACTTTGCATCCTTTTAAATCAAATGGTGCAAAAGATCGCACTAATCCAACCGTACTGCCATCATCATCCCGTACATCCGGAGTAATATTAAATTTTTTCAGCATATTAACTGTTTTATAGCCTCTTGCTGCGACATTAGACTGTTGAATGGTTTGAATAAATGCATCTTGCATCCCTATTTTTTCTGCAGTTTTATATAATGTCTCTGTTCCTACTCCCGTTGTGAAAATAAACCAATCATAATTTCCGTTTATAACCATTTTTACATCTTCTTCTAAATTGCTGTCATCTAAAAAAATGGTTCCTTGTGTAGGACGAGATAATGGAACTCCGCCTAAATTACTTACTAATTTACTCAGTTCTTCCACTTTTCGCTGTCCTGCTAAAGCTATTCTTTTTCCTTCTAGTCGTTTCAAGTACTTATTCCTCCAAATCCATATGTTATGCATTTACTATATCATTTTATTAATAGAAAAAGGATATGAATTTTTTGGGTTTGGCATTCTTTCATTTTCACTTTTTACATACAGTTTATGCCGTTAATCTTCTATTAAAAGATAAACTGTATCGTCTTCTACAGATGTTTTATATGTTTTTACACATCCTGTGTCAGGTTCTTGCACTTTGCCGTCCTCTAAACAGATTTTCCAATCATGCATTGGGCAAAACACATGTTTGCCGCTGACAATTCCTTCTGTCAGCACCCCGCCTTTATGCGGACAGCGATTTTCAATTGCCTGAATGGTGCCGCCGGACAATCTAAATACAGCAATTTCTTTCTCCTTATAGCGCACTGTTTTTCCTAAACTTTTTGGAAAATCTTCTACTTTCCCTACCAATATTTTTGTTAGCTGTTTATTCGCCATATTATTTTCTCCCCTTTTCATGTTATGGATAGGATTATGACATCACAACGTTTTCAAATAATTCTTTTGTTGTTTTGTCGCTTTCGACGATTTCCTTCCAAGGATCTTTATAAACAGATAAGGCTGCTTCCATTCTTGCATTTAACTCTTTGCGCTTTTGCTTATCATCAAGCACCGACTGCACATGCTCCAAACCGACACGGTCAATCCATGCAGACGTTCTTTCTAAATAATTGGCTGTTTCGCGGTAATATTGTAAATAAGCTGCCGTTATTTCCATTACCTCTTCCTCTGTCTGAACTTTATACAATAAGTCCCCGCCGCGTACATGTGTACCGCCGTTTCCGCCAACATAAATTTCCCAGCCGCCGTCAATGCCGATAAAGCCAATATCTTTAAAGCCCGATTCTGCACAGCTTCTCGGACAAGCAGATACAGCCATTTTTACTTTATGCGGTGTTTGCAAGCCTTCAAATTTCTGTTCTAAACGAATGCCAAGTCCCATAGAATCTTGTGTGCCAAATCGGCAAAATTGCTCGCCTACACATGTTTTTACTGTTCGCAATGATTTTCCGTAAGCAAATCCTGAGGGCATATCTAAATCTCCCCATACTTTTGGCAAATCTTCTTTTTTCACACCAATTAAGTCAATGCGTTGTCCACCAGTCAGCTTCACTAAAGGAATTTCATACTTGTCGACTACATCGGCAATTTTCCGTAAATCATTTGCATTTGTAACACCGCCATACATCCGTGGCACAACCGAATAGGTGCCATCTTTTTGGATGTTTGCATGCATACGTTCATTGACAAAACGGGAATCTCTTTCATCTTTGTATTGAATCGGATTAACCATTGCTAAATAATAGTTAAGGGCTGGACGGCATTTAGAACAACCCTCTTCACTCTTCCATCCTAAAACATGCATTACTTCTCTTGTATGTGTTAAGCCTTTTGCTTTAATTTCCTCGACTACTTCATCTCTTGAAAGAGTCGTACAGCTGCAGATTGCTTCTTTTTGCTTTGTTGCATCAAAATCTGAACCAAGTGTATGCTGCAATAATTCTCCAACAAGTCCTTTACAGCCGCCGCATGATCTTGAAGCGCTTGTACATGCTTTAATTTCATCAACTGAAGTGCAGCCTCCTTGAATTGCTTCAACAATTGTTCCTTTTGATACCCCGTTGCATCCGCAAATGATTTCATCTGCGCTCATGCTTGCAACTAAACTTACTCCAGCTTCTTCTCCAATCGGCTGCAGGATGGTAATTTTTTCTGTATCAGAAATATCCGCTTCTTTTTGAATCATTGAGAACAAGCGGTTTCCTTCTTTGCTGTCTCCAAAAAGCACTGCTCCAACTATTTTATTTCCGCGAAGGACAATCTTTTTATAAATGCCATCTTGTTCATCAAATACTTTAAGTGATCTTTTATCAGAATCTTCAGTAAAATCACCTGCTGAAAATACTTCTACACCAGATACTTTCAACTGTGTCGATAAAACAGAACCTTCATACGGCTTTGTTTCTTTTCCGCATAAATGGCTTGCCAATACTTTTGCTTGTTCATAAAGCGGCGCCACTAATCCGTATGGTATTCCTCTATGTTCTGCACATTCTCCAACAGAATAGATGTGCGGCGTCTCTGTCTGCAAATAGTCATTGACAATAATTCCACGATTGACAGCAATATTGCTAGACTTTGCCAACTCAATGTTTGGTCTGATTCCCACTGCCATTACCACTAAATCTGCCTCTAATATGCTGCCATCTTTAAACTTTAAGCCTGTTACTCTTTCCTCGCCTAAAAACTGTTCTGTCTGTGTTTCTAGCAAAAATTTCATTCCTTGTTTTTCTAATTCTTCTTGCAATAATCTCCCTGCCGTTGGATCAAGCTGACGCTCCATTAAAAATGGACCAATATGAATCACTGTTACATCCATCCCTAAATTAAGCAATCCTCTTGCTGCTTCTAATCCGAGCAATCCTCCACCGATAACTGCAGCCTTTTTGTATTTTTTAGAAGCCTCCAGCATAACATCTGTATCTCTTATATCACGGAATGCCGTTACCCCTTCTTTTTCTGCTCCAGGAATTGGAAGCATAAACGGAACAGAACCAGTGGCTAAAATCAATTTATCATAGCTTTCTACTCGTCCAGCATCTGTAGTAACTTGCTTATTCCCAGCATCTACATTGGTTACCGTTTCACCGGTATATAATGTGATATTGTTATTTTTATACCAATCCCAATCATTTAAAGTAATGTCACCAACATTTGTATCTCCCTGCAACACTTTTGATAACAGAATTCTATTATAATTTGGATGCGGCTCACTACCAAATATTGTGATTTCAAATTCATCTTTTGAAATTTTCAGCACTTCCTCAATTGCTCTTACCCCGGCCATACCATTTCCCACAAGAATTAATTTTCTTTTCTCCACCATAATTCCTCCCCCAAGAAGTTTCCTTTACTTTACCATAGAGAAAAGATGTTTTTAATATACTTGTTATATTTTCTGACACACTTTTTGATATATTCAAAATACTTCTTTTAATCAAAAAACTTATAAACCTTGCTCCATATTGGTTGTATGCCTTTTCATAAAAAATTTTTTTAGTAGGTGTTTTTCCTTTTTAAGCCATAACAAAAAGAGAGTTGTTTATTTTCTCTTCAAAATAAACAACTCTCTTTTTCTATTCTGCTTTAAACGGCTGAATTTTTACAGCACTTACTTTAAAGCCTGGCATTCTGCATGCGGGATCCAATTCTCCCCCAACCAGTTGATTTACATTTTGTGTGCCGCTCCAATGAATGGGCACAAATACCGTATCTGGACGAATCGATTCTGACCATTTGCTTCTTACTACAATTTTTCCTCTTTTAGATTCTACTGTAACTAGCTGACTATCAGAAATATTATACTGCTGCGCTGTTTTTGGATGTATTTCAAGATAAGATTCAAAATTCCGCGCAGATAAAGAAGCACTTTTTCTCGTTTGCACCCCTGTTAAATATTGGGACATCACACGTCCGGTCGTTAAATACAGCGGATACTCCCTGCTGATGCTTTCTTTGAGGACCACTGGTTTATTTGCAACAACCGCCATTTTTGCTTTGCCATCTTCTGTTGCAAACTTCTCTTCAAATAATCGCACAGTCCCTGGATGATGTTCTTCTGGACATGGCCATAAAATGCCTCGTTCTCTTCTTAAACGTTCATATGTTATGCCAGAATAGTCAGCAGTTCCCCCTTTCGATGCCTTTCGCAATTCATTAAAAATATCCTCTGCCTTTTCATAAGAAAAATAAGCACCCTTGCCAAGGACATTTGCTATCTCACAGATAATTTGCCAATCATGCTTGACGCTGCCAGGACATGGCTTTGATGCTTCCCTCAACATAACACGGCCTTCTAAATTGGTCATCGTTCCTTCATCTTCCAAATAAGAAGAGGTTGGCAAAATAATATCCGCCATTTCAGCTGTTTCTGATATAAACATATCCACAGCAACAAAAAACGTTAATTTCTCCAAAGCTCTTCTCACAAAATTAGCCTTTGGATTTGACATTACCGGATTGGAGCACATTAAAAACATGCCCTTAATTTCTCCTTCATCTATTTTCTCAAACATTTCAAATGCAGATACACCTTTTCTCGGCAGTTCCTCTTCCTTTATGCCCCAGATATTTGCAATAAAATTGCGATGCTCCTCATTTTCAATGCTGCGGTATCCTGGCAGTTGGTCGGCCTTTTGTCCATGTTCTCTCGCTCCTTGGCCATTTCCTTGTCCCGTAATTGCGCCATAACCAGAATAAGGCTTGCCGATTTTCCCTGTTGCCAAAAGAATATTCAAAAAATTACGCACAGCTGCTGTCCCATCTGTTTGCTGCTCAATTCCTCTCGCCGTTAAAATCATGCCAGATTCTTCTTTGCCGAATTTTATACCTGCTTTTTTAATGTCTTCTATCGGTACACCTGTTAATTCGGCAATTTCTGTTAAATCTAGTGTACGAATATATTCTTTCACTTCAGAAAATCCACTGACCCGTTTTTCGAGAAATGCTTCATCTATCAAATTTTCTTCTAAAATAACTTTCAGCAGTCCATTTGCCAATGCTGCATCCGTACCAGGACGCCCCTTTAAATGCAAGTCCGCCATTTTTGTTGTCGCTGTTTCTCGCGGGTCTATGGCAATTATATATGCCCCATTCTCTTTTGCCTTTTCAAAATAAGGAACAATAGTCGGCTGACATTCCGCTAAATTTGTTCCAGCTAAAATCATCACACGAGCATAAGGGATTTCTGCTAAAGAATTTGTCAGTCCCCTATCCATTCCAAATGTCTGATTTGCTGCGGTAGCTGCTGCTGACATGCATAAGCGGCCATTGTAGTCAATATACTTCGTCTGCAACGCAACGCGGGCAAACTTCCCTAATAAATAAGCCTCTTCATTTGTAATCGAAGCACTTCCATATACGGCCATCGCATTTTTCCCATGCTCTTTTTGAATGCTGTTAACATTCTCTTTAATATAATTTAAGGCTTCCTGCCAAGAAATTTGCACAAATTCCCCATTTACTTTTTTCAGAGGATATTTAATGCGCTGATGATGCATGGCATGTTGATGGGCGTTTAAGCCTTTTATGCATAAGCGGCCCTCTGAAGTAGGATTATCTTTGCCGATTACAGTATATTTTTTTCTTGATACAATGGATTCTTCTACTAATTGCATTTTGCATTGCATGCTGCAAAATGGACATTGGGTGTCATATCTTTTTTCTTTCGGTGCTGCTTTCTGCTGTGTGCGAAAATATTTTAGTAATAATTCGGTCATCAAAACACTTCCTCTCTAGCGGCTGAATTTTCTATCATCTGGAATTTCAGTTTTTCTAATAGGCTTAAATAAAATTTCTTTCTAGATTATCTTTCTTCTGCTTGCGGTCTCCTTCTAAGCGATCAATCAACTGTGTTCTAATATCTTGATCGAACAGGACTTCACGAATATGCACCAAATTCACTCTTTCCAACCATTGCCATATTCTTTCTAAATAATTGGCTGTTTCTCGGTAGTATTGAATAAAACCTAAAATAATGCCTATCGCTTCTTCTTTTGTTGCCGCAACATACAAGAGCTTTCCTGAACGGTTCTCTCTTCCACTGCTGCCGCCCACATAAATCTCCCAGCCTCTTGCTATCTCAATAAGTCCAATATCCTTTGTAGTTGAACCAGAATTATTATGCATACATGCAGATATGCCCATCTTCACTCGATAAGGAGTAGATAAAAAGACCATTCTTTCTTCCAATTCTACTGCCAGCTGCAAGGAGTTTTCTTTTGGACAAGAACAGATATGCTCTCCAATATTTGTTTTAATAGGATGTACAATATGCCCAAAGGAAGAACTAAGCTCCATATTTAATTCACTCCAAATATCCAACAACTTTTCATCTGTTATGCCCATTAAATGAATTCTTTGCTCACTAGATATAGCAATACGGTCGATTCTATACTTTTGGGCTACTTCCCCAATTATTTTCAGTTGACTTCCCGTTGTGACCCCCCCATACATTTGCGGAATAATGGTATAAGTTCCATCGCTATTTCTTATGGCATTCATTCGCTCGTTTACAAAACATGTATCCTGTACACTTTCGTATTCTGGATAAATCATTCCTAAATAATATTCAACAGCTGGGTTACAAACACTACAACCATCATGCTTTTGCCAATTTAGCGCCGCCATCACTTCTTTTTTTGAAGCTAAATTTAATATTTGCATTTCGTGTACTACTTCCTCTTCCGTTAAAGTGGTGCAGCTGCACATAGGTTTTACTTCAATTTTCTCATCAAATTCATCGCTCTTGATATATTCTAAAAGATCAGCAACCAATGGTTTGCAGCCGCCGCAGGATCCGGATGCCTTTGTGCACTTCTTGATCTCTCCGACTGTTTGCAAATCCTTTTCTAAAACAGCTTCAATAATTGCTCCTTTTGACACAGCATTGCAGTTGCAAATAATTTCACTTTGCGGCATTTCCTGAAAAATAGTCTGGCCGCTGCTGCTCGTTTGAAACCATTTTCCCTTTTCTTCTCTGCCAATCTCCTTTTTCTTCGCTACCATATCCCAAAAATAAGCAGACTTTTTTGTATCGCCAAAAAGGATTGCCCCAACAATCTTTTCCTCTTCGACAATTACTTTTTTATAGATGCCATCCATTTCATCAAACATAGTAATTGCTTTTGCTTTTTCCCCTTCATACACTTTGCCTACTGAAAATACATCCACTCCAGAGATTTTTAATTTTGTCGATAAAATGGAACTAGCATATCCAGCAGCTGCAATGCCACAAATTCTTTTTGCAAGCACTTGGCCTTGTTCATACAAAGGTTTTACTAATCCATACACCATGCCGTTATGCTCTGCACACTCGCCAACAGCATAAATATTGGGAATATTAGTTTCCATAAAGTCATTAACGACAATGCCTCTATTTGTTTTGATTCCGCTTTTTTTCGCCAAGGATATATTAGGAGAAACACCAACTGCCATCACCACTAAATCAGCTTCCGCAAACGTTCCATCCTTAAAACGAATCCCTTCTACACGATCTGTTCCGAACATTTCTTTCGAGTCTTTTCCTAATAGAAAATTCATGCCTTGTTCTTCAAGCTTTTGCTGCAGCAGCTTAGAAGCAGTTTGATCTAATTGCCGTTGCATTAAATAAGGACCATTATGCACAACATCTACTTCCATTCCAAGATTAAGCAGCCCTCTAGCCGCCTCAAGTCCTAATATTCCACCGCCAACCACCACTGCCTTTTTAAACTTTTTAGAAGATTCAATCATTTTTTCACAATCTTCTATTGTTCGAAATGTCATAACACCTGACTTTTCAATTCCTGGAATTGGCAAAACAAAAGGATTGGACCCTGTTGCAATAATTAATTTATCATACCCAATCTTACGAGCTTTATCTGTAACTACCCATTTTTCCTCTATTTCTACTTTTACAGCAGATTCACCAGAATACAAATTAATATGATGATTTTTATACCAATCATAATCATTTATTACAATATCATCAATACAAGCATCTCCTTGCAGCACGGAGGACAATTGAATTCGATTGTAATTTGCATGCGGCTCACTGCCTATAATTGCTACTTCAAATGTTTCAGGGCCATTTTTAATAATTTCCTCGACGCATCGCACTCCAGCCATTCCATTTCCTATTACTATCAATCTTTCTTTTTTCATAGTTAAAAACCCCCTGCACTCTCAATAAAGTGAAACTTCAATCAGGCTTTTACAGATAAGTTTCTCCCCGCTCGTTTTCTCTCATCACCCTTAAAGCGGGGATTAAAAACCCGTTAAATTGTGATAAAAATATCTCAACTATAGATACATAGCTTTCATTATTTCATACTATAAACTTTCAGAAAATAATTATGTCAGATAATCTGACAATAAAAAATAAATGGAAACGCTTAACCAGTAATCATTACAACATTTCCCATTTTATGAGAAAAAAATTTTTTATTTTTTTCTAAGGATATTGAAAAAAAGCAGGTTAGAAGTTCTGACACAAACCTTTTCCTTCTTTGAAACCTCTACTATAATCAAAAACATGTAAATCATTTATTGGTTTTTTACTTTAAAGTGGCAGTGTTATAAATCTTCTATTTGCAAGATTCATACCTTGCTTATTAACAAAAGGGGGAATTTAAATTGAAAATATCGGATTTAAGAAAAAGCGGCCATCCACAAACATTATTGTCATCGTTTTTGTATTTTGACATTAGTTTTATGATTTGGGTAATGCTTGGAGCATTAGGTGTATTTATTGCAAAGGATTTTGGTTTATCTCCCGCAGAAAAGGGAATGATTGTTGCCATTCCCACATTGGCGGGCTCTTTCTTCCGAATTGTTATGGGAATTTTAACAGACCGCATCGGTCCCAAAAAAACAGCAACCATTGGGATGATTGTGTCGATGATCCCATTGATTTGGGGATTTGCAGCAGGCAAAACAATACCAGAGCTTTATGCAATCGGCATTTTATTAGGTGTAGCTGGAGCAAGCTTTTCTGTCGCTTTACCAATGACAAGCCGTTGGTATCCTCCACATTTGCAAGGTCTTGCAATGGGAATTGCCGGTGCAGGAAATAGTGGAACATTAATTGCCACATTATTTGGTCCACGTTTAGCGGAGCACTTCGGCTGGCATAATGTAATGGGATTTGCGCTTATTCCATTAGCTATTGTTTTTATTATTTTCACAATATTGGCAAAAAATGCTCCATCTCAACCGAAGCCTGAGCCAATTGCCAATTACTTTAAAGTATTTAAATATAAAGACACTTGGTTTTTCTGCTTATTATATGGCGTAACATTTGGCGGTTTTGTAGGCTTAACTAGCTTCTTAAGCATCTTCTTTGTAGACCAATATAGATTATCATCCGTGCAAGCTGGCGACTTTGTGACATTATGTGTTGCTGCCGGAAGCTTCTTCCGTCCGGTTGGCGGCTTTATCGCAGACCGCATCGGTGGAGTGAAGTTGCTTTCTTCTTTATTTATTATTGCAGGATTATGCATGACCGGCGTCAGCACACTTCCTGCCCTTAGCTTTGTAATTGCGATGTTATTTGTGGGCATGATGTGTTTAGGAATGGGCAATGGCGCTGTCTTTCAGCTGGTTCCTCAACGTTTCCAAAAGGAAATAGGAATGGTGACAGGAATTGTTGGTGCAGCAGGCGGGATTGGCGGATTCTTTTTGCCAAATATTTTAGGAACATTAAAACAACTTACTGGTACATATGCTTCTGGATTCATCACATTTGCTTGCATCGGCTTTGCAGCATTTGGAATCCTATGGCTAGCAAATGCTTCCTGGAAAAAAACTTGGAATCTCAATGGAGAAGCCATTAAATCATAATAAAAAGAAAAAACGGTGTATTTTTTATAACACCGTTTTTTCTTTTTAAAGTTTTGCATCATCTATACTATTTAGCCATTGATCAATTTCCCGAATAACTGAGGCAACACAGCCATCTTCGAATGGAGAAATTAAATTGGCCTCTTTTACCAATTCTGTAAACGGGAGACTTCCCCCCAACTGACAAAGCTTCATATAATCTGACCAAGCTTTTTCCTTATTCTCGCGCGATTTTTTCCAAAATTGGAAAGCGCAAATTTGTGCTAGCGTGTAATCAATATAATAAAAAGGCGATGTATAAATATGGGATTGACGCTGCCAAAAACCGCCGCTCTCTAAATATTCATTATCATCATAGTCTTTATGAGGCATATATTTTTTTTCAATTTCCCGCCATGCTTGTTTTCGCTCTTTTGGTGTGGCAGTTGGATTTTCGTATACCCAATGCTGAAACTCATCCACAGAAACGCCATACGGAAGAAACAACAAAGCTGAGCTTAAATGAGTGAATTTATATTTATCTGCATCTTCTTTAAAAAACAGCTCCATCCAAGGCCATGTAAAAAACTCCATACTCATTGAATGAATTTCCGCCGCCTCATATGTAGGCCAATAATATTCCGGCATTTTTAAATTTCGGCTGCTGTATACTTGAAATGCATGTCCAGCTTCATGTGTCAGCACATCAATATCTCCGGAAGTCCCATTAAAATTAGAAAAGATAAACGGCGCTTTGTAATTTTCAATAAATGTACAATATCCCCCGCCGGCTTTTCCCTTTTTCGCCACAACATCCATTAATTGATTTTCTCTTAAATAGGAAAAGAAAACACCTGTCTCCTCGGATAATTCATTATACATTTTTTGTCCATTCTTAATAATCCACTCTGCATCGCCTTTGGGAAGTGCATTTCCAGAATTAAAATCCAATGATTCATCATAATATTTTAATTCTTCTAAACCGATTCTTTTTTGCTGCCGATGCTTTAATTCAGTTGCTAGCGGCACAATATATGTATGTATTTGATCGCGGAAGTTTTTGACCATTTCTGCATTATAGTCTGTTCGATCCATTCGATAATAAGCCAATTCTACAAAATTCTTATAGCCTAATTTTCCAGCTATTTCCGTGCGTACCTTTACCATATCATCATAAATGCGATCTAGCGTCTCTTCATATTTGGCAAAAAAAGCGAATTTTTTTGCGCTTGCTTCCTTTCGTACTTGACGATCATTTGATTGAGTAAACGGCTCCATTTGCGCTAATGTCCGCTCCTCTCCCTCAAACATAATTTTGGCGGAAGCAAGCAGTTTAGTATATTCTGTCGACAATTTATTTTCCTGCTGCAATAGTGGCACCACTTCATCAGAAAAAACTTTTAGCTGCGCTTCCGCTAATGCAAAAAGCTGTCTGCCTAAGAGCTGTTCCAGTTCTTTACGAAATGGTGAAGTGATTAGCTCTTGATAATATTTAGTAACGAGCCCTTCCAATTCTGGAGAAACTTCATCTAAGTAATCTTGTTCTGTTTGATAATATTCGTCATTTGTATCTATAGAATGCCTGATATAACATATATTGGACATGGTAGAAATATCATTGCGAAGATTATTGATTTTTTCAATAATCGTTAATTGTGTCTTCATATCTTTTGCTTCTGCAAACTGTTTTAACAGCATGTCAAATGCGGCTTTTATTTCTTGTTTATCCGGTCTTTTATATACATATTCAGAAAATTTCATGCTTTATCCCCTTTCTATTGCTAATTCATCTAAGCATATCCTACTTCTATGCTGCAATAAAGTAAAGCTTCAATCGTGGGGGGCCACACGCCTCCCGCTGATTGATAGTGGAATCAATCAAGCTTTTACTCAAGCAAGTTTCTCTCCACCTAGATTTTTAGGATTTTTTAAACACAGAAGTGCAAAGGCTGCAAAAAAAATGGCTGATCGCTGCCATTTTTTTGTTTGTTTATTTATTTGCTGCCGATAAGCCAAGTTTTTTTACAAGTTCAATAACGGTCTCTTTTTCTTCATGCGATAATGCTGTCATAAGCTCATGGATACGATTTTCATGTGTTGGAAAAATCGATTCAATCATTTCTTTTCCTGCTTCTGTAATTTGTGCAAAGGTAACCCGGCGGTCTGTTGGACAGGCAACCCTTTTTAAATAGCCTTTTTCCTCCAATTTATCCACCACATATGTAATGCTTCCGCTTGCTAATAATATTTTTCCGCCAATCTGCTGCAAAGGCTGATCGCCTTTATGGTACAATAATTCCATTACTGCAAATTCTGTTGGATTTAAGCCATATGTTTGAATTAACTTATTTACATTTTCATTAATGGCACGATATGCTCGGGAAAGTATAATAAATAGTTTTAATGACTGATTAATATCTTCTTTGCTCATTTTTAGTCCATTCCTTTTATCTAATATAAAGTTAAGTTTCAATCAGTAGGATTTTTCATCCCCCCACTGATTATTAATTAAACCAATCAAGCATTTACAGATAGGTTTCTCCCCACCTAGATTTCTCGTTTTCTCTCATTATCCCATAGGGAGGGGCTACTGCCCGTTAATGCGTGACAAAATATCTTGAATTCAAATTAATTATACGTATTTTCCACAATTTTGTCAATTATCCATATACTAAAACAAGCATATGGAAAATCATCTCAATTGTACTTCCAATGATACATGATATAATAAATAGTACTCAAAACGATAATTTTATTCTTTCCTTATTTGACGGGCAGCAAACCCTTGCCCCCTCCCCAAAAATTGAAGGGGAAATGAATGAAGAATTCCGCTAATGGCAGCTTTATTTTATTATATGGAGATATCAAATGAAAAACAGAATAAAAAAAATACTATTTTATATTTTAATCACAATCATGCCTGTCATCATATGTGGGTACTTATATGTAAATAAAATAGTAGAAAATGAATTATTGCAGCAAAAAAATGCGGCGAAGTGGACTGGATCTATTCATCAAAAACAATGGGATGCCTTCATGAATAAAACAGTAACTTCCTTAAATATATTAAGCATTTCCATTGAAACAAACAAAGAATCGATGAAAAATGTAGAAAAAATGCTTCGCAAAGTTGTTAATGGAGAACCAGCATATGGAGGATTGTACTTATTGGATAATACCGGAAATACAATCATTGGATCGGCTAATACCTATGACCATATTTCAATTAATTTGAATTATGCCAGCTATATAAAAGAAGCTATAAAAACAAAAGATATGGTCATCAGCAATCAACAAGAAATTTTAAATAATGGCCAAAAAGTGATTGGACTAGCAAAACCAGTTATAAAGGATAATGGTCAACTTGATTTTATTCTCGTTGCTTATTTGAGAACCGACTATTTATTGAATATTATGAAAATCATTACACCAAATGATGATATTGCTATTATAAATGCAAATGGCGAAATTTTACTGAGCATGAACGATTATATTTCCTCCCAAACCAACTCCATCTCTGTGCCAATCGATCGGCTTCCTTGGCATATAAAGGTTGGAATTCAAGATATCAATAAAAAGCAGCTTATCGAAAAAAGTTTACTATTTATTATTTTCTGTTTAATGTGTGCACATCTTCTATATTTGTTGCTGCAATTATACTTATTTAAGAAACGCTCACACTTGGAGAAAAAACAAAATGAAATTCAAAAGCTTGAGTTGGTTGGAAACTTAGCCGCTAGTTCTGCCCATGAAATTCGCAATCCTCTGACTGGCATTAAAGGTCTTATCCAATTATTAAGTGAAAAATATCAATCAAAAGAAGATCAGTTGTATTTTTCTATTATCCAAACAGAAATTACAAGGATTAATGAAATTGTCAGCCAGTTTTTAATCCTTGGCAAACCAACTGCACAAAAAAAGCAGACAGTCGATCTTCAGCTAATCATTCATGAGCTGAAGCCTTTAATTATTTCAGAAGGAAATTTAAACAATGTAGAGTGCCATTTCACTATTCCAGAGAAAAAAATCCCAATAGTATGTACAGCAGATCAAATGAAGCAGGTTATCTTAAACATTACTAAAAATGCCTTTGAAGCCATGTCAAGCAGCGGAACCTTAACATTTACTATTTTTGAGGCTGCTGGAAAAGTTACAATTTCTATTGAAGATTCTGGGATTGGCATCTCTCCATCACAATTAAAAAAGCTATTTCAACCGTTTTATACGTCCAAGGATACCGGAACAGGGCTTGGACTTATTGTTTGCAAGCGCATTATCCAATCTTTTCATGGCGAAATCTATATAAGCAGCAAAGAAAATATTGGTACAAAAGTCGAAATCATTTTGCCAGTTGCCTTGTAAAGATTATTTCTCTCTATTCTAATCCCCATGCATTTGTTCTGTGGGGATTTTTTACTTTTTAATAATTTTGCTAATTTATTGATAGGCCGTTTACTCTTGGTGAGGTGCAATTATGTGAATGGAAAATTGCCGAATAAGTATACAAGGCATGTTCAGCAAATCTTTGTGCTGGTCGTTTAAATGAATGAGGTAAATAAATTGATGTTGATTTTTCTGCTTGTTATTAAAAAAACAAAAAATTCCTTTTGTGTTTAGATGTTGTCTACTAATGATGTTATCTATGTATTTATCTCTTCCAAAGGAATTTTTAAAAGATAAGACTGTTGTAACTTTATCACCAATGTTTCTTTTTACAGCACTTTAGAATAAGTATCCTTTTTATAGACTAAATATTTAGACCAAACAATCACGGGCTGTTTTTTAAATTTTTTCGCAAAGGCTCTTTTCTGATTGCTTTGCCGAAAAACACGTTGGTATTGAACTATTAATTTATCTAGTTCTTGACTATGCTTGATCGTTTCTTCGCTGGTATAGCCGGTTTCTTTGGCAGATTGAATCATCACCTCTCTCTTTTTTTGAATGGTTTCCATCATTTCCTTTTTTACAAGACGCACTTCCTTTTCCTCCTACTCTATCGAAAAAATGCTAATTTTTATCCCTTTTATATAGAAAAAACTTGTCAAAAAAACGGATAAAAAGAAAATAGACTAAAAAGGCCCTTTCCATTCGTTTTATTTTATCGGCATAAAATTAGCTTACTTGATGAATTATTGCAAGAAATTATATAAAAGTAAATAGATTCGCAATATTAGACATTTTTTTCAAAGAAATAGGAATAAAGAACTATACGAATAGCCAAAAAAATTGTTTTTCGACAAACTTCCTCCGTATTATCTCTAATACAACAGAATATCCATTTCCATTTATAGGCATTAAGTCCTGTTTGTTTTTAACATATATTCTTATTCAGATGACAATATTAAAAATTATAGCGCCATGATTGTTTAGAGATCAAACGAATTTATCTATAAAAAGGATAAATGCTCCCTTTCATTTATCCTTTTTATTTTAGATGCTGAAATCTATTACATAAACAGCGGCAGTTTTTTTATTCTCTTTACTGCCTCTACTAAACGTTCTTCTGAAGTCAATAAACCAGCCCGCACGTATCCTTCTCCAAATTCCCCAAACCCTATTCCAGGTGCAACTGCAATATGCGCTGCATCTAGTAAATAATCAGCGAACTCTTCAGATGTGAAACCTTCAGGAACTTTTAGCCAAGCAAAAAAGGAGCCTGCTGGTGCTTTTACATTCCAGCCTATTTCTTTTAATCCATTTACAAATACATTTCTTCTCTTTTCATATAACGCATTTAGTTCTTCCACACATGCAAGAGAACTTGTCAAAGCAGTAGCTGCTGCTTCTTGTACCGCCCCAAATAAACTAACATACAAGTGGTCCTGATATAAATTAATTGCAGAAATCACACTTGGATTCCCTACCGCAAAACCAACGCGCCAGCCCGCCATATTAAAAGTTTTGGATAATGTATAAATCTCAATTCCTATTTCTTTAGCACCAGGCGTTTGCAAAAAGCTAATTGGTTTTTTTCCGTCAAATCCAATCGCCCCATAAGCAAAATCATGAACAGTGCAGATATCATTGGCTTGACTGAATTGAACCGTTTTCCGAAAAAAATCTTCTGTAGCAATAGCGCCTGTTGGATTATTAGGATAATTTAAAAACATAAGCTTTGCTTGCTGCAAAACATCATATGGAATTTTTTCATACGCTGGCAAAAAACCATTTTCTTCTAACAGCGGCATTTTAAACATCGCTGCACTCGCCATTGCAATTCCTGATAAATAATCAGGATATCCTGGGTCTGGCACTAAGACTGTATCTCCTGGATTTAGCAGGCACTGCGGTATTTCCACTAATCCTGCTTTTCCTCCAAACAGAACTGCTACCTCTGTTTTAGGATCAAGAGCTACTCCATACTCTTTTTGGTAAAACGCTGCTATTGCTTCTTTTATATAGTCATATCCTGTAAACGGAGAATATTTATGATTTAATGGATTCTCCGCTGCTTTTTGTAAACTTTGCACAATATGCGATGGTGTGGGCTGATCTGGATTTCCCTGCCCTAAATTGATTACATCAAATCCTTTTTCTACATATTTAGACACTTTCGAAACAAGAGAAGCAAAAAATTGTTCTGGCAAACTTTTTAAAATATTTGATTGTTCATAAACTTTCATCTTTCCACCTGCTTTTCCTTCCTATTAATTCATCCATTGATCCAAGCATTGTCATCTCTTGTAGACAAGAGATGGCTGCTAATCTAGCAATTTATCTGCTTGATGCTTTTATTTACTATGATTATTTAATATTTATAAAAATTTTATTAATGAAAACATTCAATAATCTTTCATTTTATGTTATAACGAATAGATGAGTCTGTAAATAATAATCAATAAAATAATAACCTTTTGAATTATCTATCTATTCATCCCGATAAACTGCTTTTTTGCTCTTTTACAAAAGAAATATAGAGAAAAACTTACAAAGTAGGAGGAATAAGTTATATGACTTTAACCGTTAGCATCATTCAAATGGATATAGCTTTTGGTGATCCAAAAAAAAATCTTCTTATGGCAGAAAAACAAATCAGCCATGCATGCAAAAGCAAAAAGATAGATATCATCGTCCTTCCTGAGTTATGGACAACAGGATATGATTTGACGCGCCTTGACGAAATTTCCGACAAGGAAGCAGAAAATACCATCGCCTTTTTAAAACGAATGGCAGTTGCTCACAATATTCATATTGTAGGGGGATCTGTTGCCAATAAAAAACAAAATGGTATTTTTAATACCTTAATTATTATTAATAATAAAGGTGAATTAGTGCATACCTACGATAAATTGCATCTATTTCAATTAATGGATGAACATATCTATTTGCAGGGCGGTGCTGCAGAAGGATTATTCTCTTTGGAGGAGCATCTATTTGCTGGAGTGATCTGCTATGACATTCGCTTCCCTGAGTGGATTCGCACTCATACAACAAAAGGCGCAGAAGCAATCTTTGTAGTAGCTGAATGGCCTCTGCCGCGCTTAGCTCATTGGAGATCATTATTAATCGCTCGAGCCATTGAAAACCAATGTTATGTTATCGCCTGCAATCGGGCAGGATCAGACCCTAATAATGCATTTGCAGGGCACAGCATAATCATCGACCCTTGGGGAGAAATCATTGTAGAAGCAGAAGAAGGAGCCTGCACTATAGATGGCACGATTGATCTGAAAAAGGTAAAAGAGGTTCGCAAAATGATTCCAATTTTTGCAGATCGCAAACCTGAATTTTATTCCTGATCTAAAGTGCAACTGCAACCAGTGGGAGATGGAGCGGCCCACTGGTTTTAGGCTATTACATGTAAATGCTCGCTAGGGCTTTCTCCACATCTCTTCTGGGTTAAGTTCATATCTACTATTTTCTCTATACATAAAATGGTGAATAATAAATTCTCTTCTAATCGTTGCATAATCATCAAAAAATTGCGCAATATATTCATTTATTTCTTTTTCCTCATATTTTTCGCCGATTTTTAATCCTTTGATCATATGACGGAATACCACTAATTTCTTTTTTTGTTGTGCTGGTATATTTTTCAATTTCCCTTCTGGCGTAAAAAAGTTTTTAATAATTGCCTTTTCTTCATCATGGGATACACCTATTTCTGCATCCACTTCCATTTCTAGCAAACCACTTATCGCTGCAATTTGCTGATTTAATACAGATTTATTTAAATAAAAATAAATGGTATTTTTATCTCGTCTTTCATAGACTACATTAATTTCCCGTAGTTTTTTTAAATGGTGGGTAATAGTAGGAGCGGATAATCCTAGTTTTTGGGCGAGCGCTTGTCCATTCCAGGCCTTATTTGCCAATAAAGCCATTATTTTTATTCTTGTTGGATCACCAATTGTCTTGTGGAAAGCCACTATCCTGTCTAATTGCATACATATCCTCCTAAAATTAGATAATAATAAAAAGGTTTGTTTTTATCAACCAGATATTTTATGTCCAAAAAAAATAGACCTTAAAAAGGCCTATTCAATCTAGTGACAAAATCGAATCTCCTACATTTTGCAAAGAGAAAATAAATTGAACAATTATACATAATGATAGACAAAAATAATTTATTTCCTCTATAAAATAGCTTGTCTTAAAATTGAATAGAACCATACTATAAAGCATTGTCTGCCATTTCGATATTAATAGTTATCCATTACGCTGTGTTTTGGAATATAAATATGAAATGTAGTGCCAATTCCCTCTTCTGATTCTATTTCCACCTTGCCTTTATGATCCTCAATAATTCGCTTGCAAACCATCAAGCCAAGTCCAGTTCCTTTTTCCTTTGTAGTAAAAAACGGCTGCCCTAATTTGGAAACTAATTCCTTGCTGATGCCATTTCCATTATCCTGTATGATAATATGGCAATCATCCTTTGTTTCCGCTAATTTAACTTTTATTTCTCCGCCATTTTCTAATACCTCAATTCCATTTTTTACAATATTGATGAATACTTTTTTGATTTCGTTTGGTTCGCAATAAACTTCCAGCGGAGACACCTCATATACTTTTTCCATTTGCACATTAAATAACACGGCCTGTGCCTGTAATAGTTCGAGCGTTTCATCCATTATTTTTGTAACATCATATTTGGTATACCGAACATCTTTCGGCTTTGCCAGAAGCAAAAATTCATTTATAATCATTTCAATTCTATTTAACTCTGTTTTAATAACAGAAAAATACATCTTATGATTATCCGAATGCGCCTCATTTTCTAACAGCTGAATAAATCCTTTTAATGCTGTCATCGGATTTCTTATTTCATGGGCAATCCCAGCAGCGAGTTCCCCTATTATATTAAGGGTAGAAGATTTTCTAAGCTGTTCCTCCATTACGGCATTTTCTGTAATATCTCTTAATGTAGTAATGCTTAAACCGGAATAAATATTATATTTATTTCGGAATTCAAACTGACTCCATTCCTTGCCATTAATTGCTGCTGTATACAACCCGCGATTTTGCTCTCCATCTTTTAAAGATAAGAGCATTGGTTTAATATCCTCTGCTACCGACTTTCCATTCGGGAGAACATCAAGTAAACTAAGTCCCTTCATTTCTTCTTTTGGCCGCAGCAAAATTCGTTCCGCTGCCCTATTCATATCCACAATCCTGAATGCTTCATCCCATACAATGATTCCATCAAATGCTTCTTCAAAAATATTGTTTAACATGCTTTTGCTTTCCCGAAGCTCCAGTTCCATTTTGTATCGTTCCGAAATATTCCGAAAGATGCTCATATGCATTCCTTCCACAGAATGCAGCTTCGTTGTAAACTCGAGCAATTTTTTTTGGCCATTCGGCATAAGAAACATAAGCTCTTCACGATTGGATTTATGTTTATATAATTGTTTAATCATGGAGATATATTTTTCATCTTTTTGATAAATATAATCACTAATTTTTGTTTGTGTTAATTCTTCGTATGTACTTTCAAATATGCGCAGTGCCGATTCGTTCGCTGCTATAATTTCTCCTGTTTCCTTCCATAATACAATGCCATCAAGGGCTTCTGTAAAAAAGTCATTGTAAAGCAATTCTTCTTTTTGCTTTTTTTGATATTCCAAAAAATAGCTTGTTACATTTCTTATTATTGCTACAAAACCATCCTCATCTGGAAGCTTGCTTGCAGAAATTTCATAAAAAACTTCCGTACTATTATGTTTAAGGGGAAACAAATATCTGCTGTGCTTTTGCGATGCGTTCATTTCATCCAAAAATTCCCTTGTTTTCTCTCCATATTCACGAGGAAGAAAGTGAGTAATATTTCTGCCAATAATCTTGTCCTTGTCTCGGCGGAATACGGTGCAAATAATATCATTTATTTCTAAAATAACTCCTTGAGAATTAAGGATTAATATGCCATCCTTAGCAGCGAGAAATGCTGCTTTAATTCGCTTGTCTGTTTGTTTTTCTTCTTTTAAAGCATTTCTTAAATAGAGATTTTCTTGTTCAAGATTACTTAGTTTCCTTTGCAACTGCTGTAATTCTTCTATATAAGATACACCTGCCACTGCTAAGCCTCCTTGAAAAACATAGTAATACATAATTCTACAAATTTATGAAAATACCTTTTGACCTGAGTGAAAAACACTTGCAAATTTCTGCATTCTTAGCATTTTGCATACAACCTCAGCCATATTCCCAAACAATCTGTACATAAAATCATAACTAAATAAAAATGCCGCTAAAATTTCTTCATTATGCCAATGATAATTTGTAGAAAAATTCAGTTTACTCTCTATATAACTATATCATATACTCCTCCCCTCTTACATAGACATTTCATCTATTATAGAAATTAATCGATTAACAGTAAAAGCTTCCCTAAAATAAACTTGTCTCATGGAAACAGGCATGGTAAAACAAGTGAAAACTATTTTCCACTTGTTTTATTGGCAGAATAAATGAAACTGTTTATTTTTTTAAAGCTTTATTATTTGCTTTTTTATTTGCCTGTACGTCATAAAATTTGCTCGCATTTACATCTCCGAACTCCATGCCAAACTCTACATTTGCAGCTTCATTTTTTTGCTTATTTTTTTTATTTGCCATGTTACTTCCCCTCTCTTCCATGTTTTGCATTGCGATTGGCGCCTTTTATCGGATTTTCTCCCTGCATAAATTCAGCTGAAAATTCCGTTTCTGCTACATTTTTTTTAGGAGTTTTGCTGTACTTTTCTACTGCATCAAACTTCGCTTTACGTTTAACCATCTTCATCAACCCCTTTTTTATGTTTTACATTTCTAGTTTCTGTCTGAAATAAAAAGCTATGCTCCCCATTTTTTGCTATTCTTGCAAACAAAAAAAGAAGCAAGATATGCCCTGCTTCTTTCAGCCGATAATAATTCTTTCTTTTGGATAATGATAATTGTCTTTTTTCTCCTTGCCGCCAATAATAAAAATAAAAGACGTTAAGCCGATTCTTCCAATAAACATAAGTACAATAATAACGATTTTTCCAATTGTTGATAAATCAGGCGTCAATCCTAAAGATAAACCTGTAGTACCAAAAGCAGAACAAACTTCAAAAATAATTTTGATCAAGGGGGCTTTTTCTGTTATTGATAAAACAATAATGGAGATAATGCATAAACCACTTGCTAGAATTGTGACAACAAGGGATTTGATGATATCTTCTTCATGAATCTCTCGTTTGAAAATTTTGATATTCCGATTTCCTTTGGCAAAATGATAAATAAACATAATATTTAAAGCTAATGTAGTCGTTCTTATTCCGCCTCCTACAGAACTTGGAGATGCTCCAACAAACATCAAAAAACAAAAAATCAATAAGGTAGGCATAGAATAATCATTCAGATCCATCGTGGAAAACCCGCCGCTTCTTGTTGATGCTGAATGAAAAAATGCATTAAAAAATACTTTATGCCATGTCATTCCTACAAAATAATGATTCCATTCTAAAAGGATGACAAGCAATGTACCGCAAACAAGCAAAGTTCCAAATGTTAATGAAGTTAATTTAGTGAACAAGGAAAATCTAAATGACTGCAGATTATGTTTAGGAAACAAATACTTTTTCACTTCTATTAATACAGGAAAACCGATTGCTCCTAATGTAATTAAAAGAATATGTACAAGCTGAATAAAATAGTCATTTGCATATGGAGCCAAAGAAGATCCTGTTAAATCCAGTCCTCCATTGGTTGTTGCGCTAATTGATGAAAATAATCCATGCAAAAATGCTTCTGTCCAAGTTGGATAATAATTGCGCAGCTGCAATCCTAAAATAAGGGCGCCGATCGCTTCAATAATAATAATTAATTTAATAATTTCTCTGATTAAATTAACTAATCCAGATAAATGGGATTGATTATGATCAAGCATAATCAATTGCCTTTCTTTTAAGCCAATTTTCTTTTTGAGCAGCATCCAAAAAAATGTGCCAAGCGTCATTACGCCAATTCCGCCAAATTGCAAAATAAACATTAAAATAAAGATGCCAAACATGCTATATGTTTCAGAAATATTAATGACTGTCAAACCTGTTACACTGACTGCACTTACCGCAGTAAAGACTGTATCCATAAACGAAACAGATACGCCCTTTTGATGAACGCCCGGTAAACATAGTAATAAAACTGAAACGCTGATTGCCAATAAATAATACCCTGTAATAATTTGTGCAGGTGTAAATTTATTTAACAACTCTTTAAGCGTTTTCCACATTTAAACAAATCCTTTCCATTTTTACTATTCTATCATATAGGCATTTGCGGAAATTTAAAAGTACTTTCTTATTAGGGTATCGATAAAACTTTTTTGCACACTAGCGCAAATGCTAAAGTATCCTAATATCTCCCTAATTCGAAATCTTTACCACTAATGAAAATACAATAAACCTCCATACTATAAATACAGATAAATTAAAAGGTTCATCAAAGATTTTTCGCCTAAAATAAATTTACCTGTAATACATTTTAAAGGAGACTGCTACAATGGCTACAACAAATAAACTTTTGGTACCTGGAATAGAACAATATTTAGATAGTGTAAAATATGAAATTGCACAAGAATTTGGTGTACAGTTAGGATCTGATACTGTGGCACGGTCTAATGGATCTGTAGGTGGCGAAATTACAAAAAGACTTGTTCAACAAGCTCAAGCTGAACTTGCTGGAAACAACCAATAGCTTTTTATCATGCATCAACGGGCTTTTGTCCTCCGCCTAAGAGATCATAAAGGAAAACGAAAATTTTTAGGCACGCAAATTAAAAGCCTTATTGATTCCACTAACAATCAAGGGAAAGTGGAAACCTCCCAATGATTGTTAGTTTCACTTTATATTTCCCCTTCTTTTTATTTTTTATAAGTGAAGGCAAGTTGTTTAGATAGGATATTCTTTATTCCTATTGAATAAAAAATACCTTATCTAAAGGCAAAAAAGGAAATTCCCGCGCAAAGGGAATTTCCTTTTTATTCCATTAATTAGAAAGGCTTAATTTTATTCTGCACTTTTTGCCTTTTTTCCAGATAAGATATATCCTCCAACAGCTATAATAAGCAAAACGGCCCAGAAAATTAATTTCCAGCCTTTTGATTCAGGAAAATGCTCATCAAGCATTCCTACTTCTGGATGTGCCAGTGTAAAAACTGCCAATTTCACTCCAACCCAGCCAACAATCATAAAAGCTGCCGTTTCCAATGCTGGTCTTGTATGAAGCAGCTTTACAAACCAATTTGCCGCAAACCGCATAATAATAAGACCAATGATTCCTCCTAGAAGCATAACCGTAAATTGCCCTCCATCAATGCCGCCAATAGTAAACCAGCCGGTTGGGGTCAATGTAATCGCTAAAGCAACAGCAGCAAGCATAGAGTCAATCGCAAATGCAATATCTGCCAATTCCACTTTTAATACAGTCATCCAAAAAGAGGATTGTTTTTTGTTGGCTTCTTTTTCCTTTTTTTCTTTATGAGCAAACTTTCCATAAAGATTGTGAACTGCAATAAATAATAAATACAGTGCCCCCAATGCTTGCACTTGCCAAACATCTGCTAAAATGGAAATCATAAATAATGTTGCAAATCTAAAGATAAACGCTCCAAATAATCCATAAAACAATGCCTTTTTTTGCTGTTCAGCCGGTAAATGCTTTACCATAACAGCCATAACCACTGCATTATCTGCTGCTAATATTCCTTCTAAGCCAATTAAAACAACAAGCACCCATCCATACTCTAATAACATACCTGTATCCATCATTTATCGCCTCCTGCTTTATTATCTGCATACCCTTGTTGACAACAATCTATCTCCGCTTTTTCTCTTATTATGTACAAAAATGCGCAAAAAAGACCTTTGCCAACAGGCAAAGGTCTTGCTAAGCATTTGAATGCCAATAAAGCCGATGGCAATAAAACCACGAAATGACGACTTTATTTTAGGTTTCCCTAAAAGCTACTCCCCTTTGAGGACATATACAAATTTATATCCTTATTATATACAAATTCACATGATTTGCCAATCTTTTTTTCCGTTTAACCCATGATTGTGTATTTTTATGTAGGTACTGCTGATTTATATTTAAATTATCGATCTATTAAGAATAGATTTTCCAGACCATTCATTCCTCATTTTGCACTCTTTTTTTTCTTAATATAAAGCAAAATGAATTTAATAATAAGCCCGCTTGCTATTCCTGGAATCAAAAAGAGCATGGGCAAAAAAATAGGGCCTACTAAAACATGGAATAATTTTAACTTCGTGGAATACATCACTCCTATGGTTACAAAATAAGCAGAAAAAACAAAAGGCAAAAATGCATATTCATCTTCCTTATCCATTACTGCCTTATATGCATCCCACATCGCAAACATATAAAGACAGGGATAAAACATGATCCATTGGAAATCAAGCACATTGATGGCTTCCTCTATATTCCATAAAAAGCTTTGCATGATAGCCTCATTAAAATTGCTCTGAACATTAATAATAAATTCTAATGCAATAAACAATGTGCCTTTCCAATATTGCTTCATTAACAATTGACTAAATCCCGGAAGTGCAATACTCCACATAATCGCTTCTAATCTACTTTGGCCCCGCATCGGTATCACCATCATCTATTTTCTCTACCTTCTTTATTCCATTTTTCGCTAAACTTATCTTTTTTATTCAACCTAGCTATCAAATGTTAAAAATAGAAAAATAAATAGACGTTTTGTTTAACAGAAGCAGCACCATATATGTATTACCACTGCCAATTTTCCTCTGTTCTACAAAAAATACAGCTCTTAAATAATCTGCGATAAAAATGCCTTTGTCCTTTCATGTTTTGGATTGTCAAAAATATCTTCTGGTTTCCCCATTTCAACAATTTCCCCTTTATCAAATAGAACAATACGATCGGCCACTTGACGGGCAAATCCCATTTCATGTGTGACAACAAGCATAGTCATGCCTGATTCGGCCAAAGTTTTCATAACATCTAATACTTCTTTTACCATCTCAGGATCCAGCGCAGAAGTAGGTTCATCAAACAGCATAATTTTCGGCTGCATCGCTAATGCTCTTGCAATTGCCACACGCTGCTGCTGTCCCCCAGACAGCTGTCCTGGATATTTGTCTGCTTGTTCTGGAATTCCTACTCTTTCCAACAGCTCTTTGGCAATTTGTTCCGCTTTTGCTTTTTTCCATTTCCGGACCCAAATTGGAGCCAATGATATATTTTTTAAAATTGTCATATGAGGAAATAGATTAAAAGACTGAAACACCATTCCCGTTTCTTTGCGAATTTCTTCTATGTTTTTCAAATCATCTGTCAACGCAATTTTATCTACGATGATTTCACCTTTTTGAAATTCCTCCAACGCATTAATTGTTCGAATAAAAGTGGATTTTCCTGATCCTGATGGACCCAATATTACGATAACTTCTCCTTGCTTTACTGCTAAATCGACATCTTTTAAGACATGATGATCTCCATACCATTTATTTAATTTTGTTACTTTTATAATTTCTTCTCGCTTTTCAAGCGGCGTTTCCAATTTTCCAACCGAAAATACACTTTTCATATTTATTTCCTCCCCTTATCGTTTACCTACACCTAAAGATGCTTCTAATTGTTTGCTGACATGCGACATTAAAAAACAGAAGATAAAGTAAAAAAATGCAATAAAAATATATATTTCCAGATATTTTCCAAGATACTCTGGATTCGCCGCCATTTTTTTGCCAATGCCAAGAAAATCCGTTAATCCGATTACCGCCACTAAAGAAGTATCTTTAAAAATAGAGATAAACTGACCAACCATTGCAGGAATAACTGCTTTTAATGCTTGCGGCAAAATGACAAATACCATTACTTTTATATTATTTAGCCCTAAAGCTTGCGCTGCTTCAAATTGTCCTTGCGAAATGGATTGCAGCCCCCCGCGGATATTTTCTGCTAAATAGGCAGCACTAAATAAAGTAAAAGCAATCATTGCCCTTAAAACATTATCCAATTGAATCTCGCTGCCAACAAAAAGAGGCAAAAGAAGCTGACCAATAAAAAGCACCATAATTAACGGCATGCCGCGAATAATCTCGATATAGACAATGCAGCTGTACTTAATAACCGGCAGCTCACTTCTTCTTCCAACTGCAAGGAGCAAACCTATTGGGAAAGAGCAAACAATTGCAGCTGATGCCAATATTAATGTTAATAAAAATCCTCCCCAAACATTTGTGCTGACAGGGTCTAACATGCCAAAACCATTTAAAACGCTGATGGTAACAGGTAAATACAAAATCCATAATACAAGTGTCGGCACCTTTAGAAAGTTAGCTTTTCGGCCAATAAAATAAAAGGCAGGTATAAGAGCAGCACTGATAAATAAGTACATTTTCGAACTTTCTTCTGTGTATGGAATTATTCCAAAAATAAGTAAAATAGAACCAATTACAACAGCTACATGACCAATTACACCTCTCCATAATCCCCAAGAAAGCCCCAGAAGCGCTGATATAAATAAAACTCCAATCCAAACCCGCCATATCTCTTCGACAGGAAATTGCCCAATCATCAATAAACGGATATTATTCGTAACAATCCCCCAGTCGCTTGTAAAAAGAAACGACAGCACTTTTGCAAAAATATAAATGGAAAAGACAGCTGCAGCAATAGTTAAGAGTACATTTTTCCAATCTTTAAATAAATTTTTTTTCAGCCAAAGAAGAATATTCTTTTCCTTTTGCGGTTTTTTTGATAAAATTTTTTCACTGTTAGTCAGTTGAATATTATCCAATTTGCTTCCCTACCTTTCCACCAATTGGAATTTTTTATTAAAAAGATTCATAAACAGTGATGTCGCCAAGCTCAAGAATAGATACACAGCAATCATAATAAAAATGGTTTCAATCGTATGCCCTGTCTGATTAATAACCGTATTGCCGACTCCAACAATATCCTGATAGGCAACTGCCATAGCCAAACTAGAGTTTTTGATTAAATTTAAATATTGGCTTGTTAATGGAGGAATAATAATCCGAACTGCTTGTGGAAAAATAATTAAACGCAAAGATGTCGAACTTTTAAATCCAAGAGCTTTCGCCGCTTCTGTTTGCCCTTTTGGCACTCCCATAATGCCTCCGCGAACTATTTCTGCAATATAAGTGGATGTATAAATAGACAGGGCAATCAAAACAGATAAAAATCCAATCGATAAAGTCGCACCGCCAACAAATGTGCCATTTTGAACAGCAGGTGCTGTAAAATGAACAGGCCCACTTCCTGTAAAAATGAATAAAAGCACACAGCCTGCTATAAAACTGGCAATGCTGGCAGCAAAAGGATAGCTGCTTTTTCCTGTTTCAATCGCTTTTTTCATTAATAATTTATAAAGAACCATTGCGCTAATTGCTAATACAACTATGATAATCACCCACATGCCTGTATTAGAGTGGGTCTGAATCCAAGGGATAGCTGTTCCTCTATTGGAAAAATAAAAAGGACCAATCCGGAGTGCTTCTTGAATTTTTGGCATTGGCAAAAACACAGCAAAATTCCAAATAAAAATTTGCACCAATAATGGCGTATTTCGGAATACTTCCACATAAATGACTGCAAGCTTATTGACAAGCCAATTATTGGATAAACGAGAAATTCCTATAATAACGCCTAATATAGAAGCAGTAATAATGCCAAAAAATGAAACTTTAAATGTATTTAATAATCCTACAAGCAATGCTCGGATATAAGGATCTTCTGGCGAATAGGAAATCAGCGACTCCGCAATCGGGAAGGACGCTTTTAATTGCAAATAATCAAGCCCTAATGTTAAGCCAATTTGTTCTAGTCCATACAGCATGTTGGTAATCATAAAATAAAGAGCAAAACCTGCAACAATAACAAATGCTGCTTGCAGAATAATCGGTACCGTTTTTTTATTTCTCCAAATTGGAGTAGAAGTTGTCTGTTTATCCAATTGTTCTTCACCTCTTCTTAAAAAGAATAGGCCTGCTAAAAAACACATCTATTAGCAGACCTGAACTAACGCTTTGCTATGAATTCTTAACGGAATGGAATAGAGTACAATAGTCCTCCATCTTTATAAAGAGCATTTTGTCCACGATCCAGCTTAAATGCTGTATCTGGTCCTAAGTTGCGGTCATAAATTTCTCCATAATTACCTACTTGTTTAATTACTTGATATGCAAAGTCATTCGGTAAACCAAGCTGCTCACCAAGATTTGTATCGCCAACTCCCAATAACCGTTGAATTTCCGGATTATCGCTTGTTTTGAATTCATCCACATTTTTAGAAGTAATGCCAAATTCTTCTGCTTGAATTAATGCATAAACAATCCAACTTACCGCATCTTTCCATTTTTCATCATTATCCAATACCGCAGGAGCTAATGGCTCTTTTGATAAAGTAGCATCTAATATAACATGCGCCTCAGGATCCTTTAATGTGGATTGACGAGAAACTAGCCCAGATTTATCTGTTGTCCATGCATCGATGCTTCCAGATTCGTATGCAGCAATTACCGCATCTGCGTTATCATATGGCTGTGCTGTATAATTGACGCCGGCAGCTTTCATTTGGTCCGCAAGATTTAATTCTGTTGTTGTTCCCGTTTCTACGCCAATTGTTTTCCCTTCCAAATCCTTTAATGTTTTAATGCCGCTGTTTTTTGGAACCATAATGCCTTGTCCATCATAGAACGTAACAGGTGCAAAGCTTAATCCCACTTCTGCATCACGATTTGTTGTCCAGGTGGTATTGCGCACCAATACATCTACTTCTTTTGATTGGACTGCCGTAAAACGTTCTGTCGCAGATAATGGCCTGAATTCTACTGCATTTGCATCTCCAAGCACGCCTGCTGCAATTGCTCTAGCAATATCAACATCAAATCCGGAATTTTTTCCATCTGAATCTATGTAGCCAAAACCAGGCAAGGAATTATTTACTCCCGCTTTTAATGTCCCTCTTTCTTTTACTGTTTCTAACATGCTTTTAGATGACTTAGAACCAGCACTTTTTTCTTCAGTTGATGAAGATTTGCTAGAGCAGCCAGCCAAAGCTAAAACTAACACAAGCAGAATACTTACAAATAGCGATAAACTTTTTTTCATGTAAACAAGTCCCCCTATTTTCTTAATTTAAAGAACCATTTCAGTAAAAAGAATATTCAGATATTTATTTACAATATTCTTTTTACTATTAAAATCATTCTCTTTTACTATAAATTGTATTAAAATCTAACATTATTTGTTATTTCAAATCACAACTTGTTTTAAATTATACCCAAAATTCAGATAATTTCAAATGTTTTTTTCGAATATTGATTTCTTCGTTAGTTTTCCTCTCATCAAATGGATATTTTTTCTATACAATTACAATATTTAAGAGGCGAAACCTTTATATATCAACTTTTACCCTCCCTGATAACTACAAAAAACTACAAAAAAATATAATGATTTACCCTTCCTTTTTCCTATATCAGTTATTTTTCGTTGACATTCTATTATTTTAATAGCTTTTTGTATATTCTCTAAATATTCTAATATAATAATTTCTGAACTAAATAATTTATCGTTACGTTTTGCTTTTTTACATCATTTCTTCAATAGAAAAGAGGCAGCATATCCGCCGCCTCTTTACAGAGTGTCGAGAAAGTTTTGAAGCAAACCTTCAGGCTGAATGAAAACGTTCGACTACCTTAGGAATTCCCCTTTTTGAGGAGCGGATTTACCTTTTTTGGGGTAATGAGCACCGAAGAAAAGGGGGATGACGAAGAGAGCGAACGTTTTTCAACAGCCTGAAAAGAGGCGGCATATCCGCCGCCTCTTTAAATTATTCTCCATCCATTGGATTATATAGCTTTACATCTGGATTTTTTTCTTGGAACCATCGTAAAGCAAAATCATTTTCAAATAAAAATGCCTTTTTGCCAAATCGATCTTCTACCAATAAACTTCTGCCGCTTGAAAGGTTTTCATTCACCTCTTCATCCACAGTCCAGCGAGCGATTTTTGAGCCTACATTCTCCATCAATACATCCACATTATATTCATTTTTCATGCGATGCTCAAACACTTCAAATTGAAGCTGCCCTACCGCACCAAGCAAATAATCTTCCGTTTTTACCGTTTTATAGAATTGTATAGCTCCTTCTTGTACAAGCTGCTGAATTCCTTTATGAAAATGCTTTTGTTTTAGAACGTTTTTCGCTGTTACCCTTACAAACAACTCTGGAGTAAACTGCGGCAATTTCTCATATTGGTAAGCCGTTTTGCTTGCTGTAAGCGTATCGCCAATTTGATAAAAGCCAGGATCATATAAACCAATAATATCTCCGCTAACCGCTTCATTAACTGTGCTGCGGTCATCCGCCATAAATTGAGTGGATTGTGCAAGCTTAATTTGCTTGCCTGTTCTTGAAAGCTGTACAGACATTCCTCTTTCAAATTTACCGGAACAAATTCGAAGAAATGCAATTCTGTCTCGATGAGCAGGGTTCATATTCGCCTGAATTTTAAAGATAAATCCAGAAAATTCCTCGGACAGCGGATCAATTTCACCAGCACTCGAGTTTCTAGCTTGGGGACTTGGAGCAAAGTCAAGATACGTTTCTAAAAATGTCTGAACGCCAAAATTTGCTAAAGCACTGCCAAAGAAAACAGGAGTCAATTCTCCGCTGTTGATTTTCTCTTTAGAAAATTCATTGCCTGCTTCATTTAAAAGCATAATCTCCTCTAACATTTGATCATACAAAGAATCATTTTTAATAGGATGGTCTCCTTCTATTTCGCCATCCTCATTTAAAGGCAGATATTTTTCGCCATCTTCTACACGAAACTGTTCAATTCGGTTATAATAGCGGTCATAAATGCCTAAAAACTCTTTTCCCATTCCGATTGGCCAGTTCATTGGATAAGACTCAATTCCCATTACTTCTTCCAATTCTGCCAATAATTCCAATGGAGCTTTACCTTGACGATCTAATTTATTGATAAACGTAAAAATCGGAATCCCTCTCATCCGGCAAACTTTAAATAATTTTAATGTTTGCTCTTCAATCCCTTTAGCTGAATCAATAATCATAACTGCACTGTCGACCGCTGTTAATGTTCGATAGGTATCTTCACTAAAGTCCTGGTGACCAGGTGTATCTAATATATTTACTCTTGCATCATTATAATCGAATTGCATGACACTTGATGTCACAGAAATTCCTCTTTGTTTTTCTATTTCCATCCAGTCACTTGTTGCATATTTACCTGTTTTTTTTCCCTTTACCGTTCCCGCATCACGAATAGCTCCGCCGAACAATAATAATTTTTCTGTCAATGTCGTTTTACCAGCATCCGGATGGGAAATAATTGCAAATGTACGACGAGATAAAACACTTTCTTTAAAATTATTAGACATGTTACTTTCCTCTCTTTTGCACTATCATTTTAAGTCCATTCCCTTATATTAGCTCGATAAAGGCAAGTTTGCAATCCTTTACTGAACTCCTGTGCATAAAATCATTCCTTTTTTCTTGCTTCTTTTTGCCAAGTTTCTTCTATAATATTATCTTGCATTTATTTTGCTGCAAATATAAGGATTGTTTTATTTTCCCCCTTCTTTCCTGTAGTTTTATTCACAGAAAAGAAGGTTATCATACAAAAAGAACAAAAGGGCAAATTAGACATTAGAAAGGATGAACAACATGCTTTTCAGAAAAAACTCGATTAAAAAAGGATATAAACAACATCAAAAAAAGGCAGAACAGCTTGTTGATAACCCGAAAAGATTAGAAGCTTTAGTTAAAAAAATCACTCCCAAAGTACTTGCAAATAAAAATAAGCTTGCTGAAATATGGAATGACCTTCATTTATTGCTCTCTCTTACAAAGTCTTGGTATAAAGGAGAATATCGACAAATCAGCAAAAAAACAATGATAATTATTACTGCAAGTTTTCTTTATTTCCTTTCTCCTATTGATCTGATTCCTGACTTTATTTTTGGACTTGGAATCCTGGATGATGCCATTGTTTTAAAATATGTGATATCAACTCTTGACAAGGAACTCCGCCAATATAAAAACTGGCTAGATAGTTCCTCCAAAGAAAAAGATTCTCCCATTTAGGAATGGCAAAAAAACACCTTTCTGCTATAATAAAAGAGGAATTGAAATAGAAAAGAATTTGTAGGGGAACCAGTGTCTGCTGGTTGAGAGCTATCCGATAGACTAGAAACCCTTTGAACCTGATCTGGTTAATACCAGCGTAGGAAACGTCCATTCTTTACATACATATTTGTATTTAAAGCGTTCAGGTTTTCCTACTTGAACGCTTTTTTCTGTGCATTATAATAAATAATCAGAAAAAAGAATTTTCCTGCCTAGTAAATCTTCTTTTCTTTTTCCAAACAATGGAGGTAAATAAAATGAAAAAAATCGTCTTACTGATTGCCGCCTTGCTTCTTTTGGCAGGGTGCAGCAATACTTCTGGTTCAAAAGAAAAAAATTCAGCAAAAAGTCTCAAAAAAGTAACCGTTGTATTAGATTGGACTCCTAATACAAATCACACAGGACTTTATGTTGCAAAAGAAAAGGGCTATTTCAAAGAGCAAGGGTTAGATGTAGATATTATTACACCAGGCGATTCGAATGCAGATACACTTGTTGCATCAGGAAAAGCCGATTTTGGGGTAAGCTATCAAGAAGGAATTACACAGGCACGAATTCAAGGAGTTCCAATTGTTTCTATCGCGGCAGTTATTCAGCATAATACATCTGGTTTTGCATCTCCTGCTGACAAAAACATTAAAACGCCAAAGGACTTTGCTCAAAAAACATACGGCGGCTGGGGATCTGAAGTAGAAAAATCTGTCCTGTCTTCTTTAATGAAACAAGAAAATGCTAATGTAAAAGATGTCGATATCGTAAATATCGGCGATACAGACTTTTTTACAGCAGTGAAGAAAAACATTGATTTTGCATGGATTTACTATGGATGGACAGGTGTAGAAGCGGAACTTCGAGGTGAAAAATTAAATATGATCTATTTAACAGACTATAGTGATAAATTAGATTATTACACCCCAGTCTTATCGACAAATGAAAAAATGATCAATTCGGATCCAGAAACAGTCAAAGCATTCGTTAAGGCTGCTTCTGACGGCTATCAATTTGCCATCAAACATCCTTCTGACGCAGCAGAGATTCTATTAAAAGCAGCTCCTGACTTAGATGCAGATTTAGTGAAGAAAAGCCAGGAGTGGCTGGCATCCAAATACCAAGATGACGCTGAACAATGGGGCATGCAAAAACTATCGGTTTGGGAAAACTATGCAGACTGGATGTATAAAAATAAACTGCTCGATAAAAAACTTGATGCTAATCAAGCATTTACAAATGACTTTCTGCCAAAAAATTAAAGGAGGAAACAAATTGGCTAACTCATTAATAAGCATTCAAATCATTCCAAAAACAAAAAACGGCGAAGATGTAATCCCATATGTGGATGAAGCAATTAAAGTCGTTCAGGATTCCGGCATCAAATATGAAGTGCATCCATTAGAAACAACAATCGAAGGAGAAATGGAAGAGCTATTTGCTATCATTACCAAAATGAATAAACGCATGATTGAAATTGGCAGCAGCAATGTTATCACACAAATTAAAGTGCTTTATCAGCCTTCTGGCATTACAATGGAAGATTTAACGGGGAAATATCGCTAATGAAACAATTAGCATCTACAAGCTGGAGACCGATTTTGGTTCTCCTTCTTTTATTTATTGCCTGGGAAACTTCTGTCCGCCTTTTTCATATTGAAACATGGCTGCTTCCCTCGCCAATTGCTGTAATCAAAGAAGCTGTGATCAGCTGGGAGACATTTTCTGTTCACCTTTTTGCCACCATGCGACTATCCATTTTGGGACTTATAATCGGTGTGCTGTTTGGATTATGTGTAGCAATCATTCTCCATCGTATGCCATTTTTGCGAAAAGCATTTTATCCGCTATTGATCTTGTCGCAAAATATTCCCATTATTGTATTGGCGCCGCTGCTTGTTATTTGGCTTGGATTTGGCGTTTTGCCGAAAATAATTGTCATTATATTAGTTTGTTTTTTTCCTATCACCATTGCCTGTCTGGATGGATTTCGACAAACAAGCTCTGAATTAAAGCATTATATGATAATGTCCGGAAGCAATAAACGGCAGCTTTTTTGGAAATTAGAATGGCCTCATGCCCTTCCTTCCATTTTTTCCGGCTTAAAAATTTCTGCAACCTATAGTGTAATGGGTGCTGTTATTTCAGAATGGCTTGGATCAAAAGAAGGGATAGGTGTATATATGACGCTAAGCTCTTCCTCTTTTCGGACAGATCGTGTTTTTGTCGCTATATTTGCCATTATGATTTTAAGCTTACTATTTTTTCTTCTTATTCAGCTTTTAGAAAAACTGTGCATTAAAGGCAATAGAAAGAAGGAATCAACATGAGTTTTCTTACATTAACCAATATTTCAAAATCATTTGGAGAAAATCAAGTATTGCAAAATATGAATATGACCATTCAAGAAGGCGAATTTGTTTCTATTTTAGGACCTTCTGGAAGCGGAAAAAGCACCCTCTTCCATTTAATCGGCGGCATTCTTTTGCCTGATGACGGTGATATTTATCTAAACAACCAGCCAATTACCGGAAAAAAAGGCTTTATCAGCTATATGCCACAAGCACCTTCCCTTTTTCCATGGCGTACTGTTATTGAAAATGCAGCTTTAGTACAAGAATTAAAAGGACAAAAGAATAAACAGACAGCAATAGACATGTTAACAAAAGCAGGACTTGCCCACTTTTTACATGCATACCCTGATGAGCTGTCTGGTGGTATGAAGCAGCGGGTTTCCTTTATCCGCTCCTTATTAAGCTTTGAACCTTTATTATGCTTAGATGAACCTTTTGGGGCATTAGATGAATTTACGCGATTAGAAATGCAAAAATGGCTTTTATCAATATGGACAGAATATCGGCGCACAATCTTATTTATCACACACAATATAGAAGAAGCATTATTTTTATCTGATCGCATCTTTGTGCTGTCAAAGCGGCCAGCCAATATTATAAAAGAAATAAAAGTACCATTTACCAGGCCAAGAGATCAAGACCTTTTGTTTCATCCCGACTTTCTTCAATTAAAAAAAGACATATACTACTTACTGCAAAATCAAAAGGAAAATGTATAAATGAATAAAATAATTGATGCTCATATTCACTTGGATCAATATCCGAAAGATACTATCCAGAAGATGCAGGATGATCCAAGCCTCAAAGGTGTTATCGCTGTATCAATGGATGCATCTTCCTGCATAAAAAATCAGCAGCTTGCAAAAAGGTATCCTTTTGTCCATCCTGCATTTGGCTTTCATCCCGAACAGCCATTGCCAAAGGAAACAGAAATAAAGGATTTACTTATATGGATAGAAAAGCAGCAAAACCACATGGCAGCAGTAGGCGAAGTTGGCCTTCCTCATTATGCACGCAAAGAGAACCCTGCGGCTTTTCCATTAGAGCCTTATATTGAAATATTAGAGCAATTTATCCTGCTTGCAAAAAAATTGTCAAAACCAATTTGTCTTCACAGTATATATGAGGAAGCTCCCATCGTCTTAAATTTATTGGAAAAGCATAATTATATGCACGCACATTTTCATTGGTTTAAGGGAGACGAAAAAACGGTCGAGCATTTAATTGTCAACGGCTGCTTTGTATCCATTACACCAGATCTTCTTTATGAACAAGAAATCCAAAAACTTGCGGCAAAATTTCCGCTTGAACAATTAATGGTTGAAACAGATGGGCCATGGCCTTTTGAAGGACCTTTTTCACAAAAAGATACGATGCCGCCTATGATTCATCAAACAGTAGCTGAAATTGCAAAAATTAAGGAAATTTGTGTAGATGTTGTATATAGACAGCTTCTTCTTAATACGGAAAAGTTTTTTTCTATATAAAGTAAAACTCCAATCAGCGAAAAGGTTATCTCTCTTCCATAAAATAAAATACAATGCAAAAAAACCTGACTCGAAAAGAATCAGGTTTTTTGTACTATTATGCTATTACCATTTAAAGCAAGCAGCACCAACAATAATTAGAAGAATAAATAATACAACGATTAGCGCAAACCCGCCGCCGTAACCATAGCCGCCGCCATAGCCGTAGCCATAGCTAGGATAGCTGCATCCACAACCATATCCGTACATCTATTTTTTCCTCCTTTATTTTTTATTCTCTAAATTCTGTTTAATTAGAAGCCACCGTAGCCCCAAGAAGCTCCGATGATCACCAAAAGAATAAATAATACTACTAAAAGAGCGAAACCTCCGCCGTATCCAACTTCACCCATTGTTAATTACCTCCTTTTTTTAATTCTGTATATCTTATTCAAGAATCTCAAAATGTGCGATAGTCAAATGCACATTTTTTAGGTTTTTTCCCTACTGACAAAAATGCTGCTTTTCCAGAAGAGTTGTCCAATTGTGCAAAAAAGCCGATCGATTCCACATCGGCCGGCTTTTATCTTCTATTTATTTAGGAATTATTCTCTTTTTTAGGGATAAAATTAAATATCTCATGCGATTCTAAGCTATCAACAAAACGATTGAGCCAATTATAATATTCAAGGGCATACGTTAATTTTTCAATATCTTTTTTTGCCTCTTCCTTAATTTCAGCAGCAATCTCTTCATCTTTTGCCATTTTTTTTAATTCTGCCAGTGATTTTTCCATCGCATAAACGTTCATGCTTACTCCTGCACGCCATTTAATTGTAAAAAAATCGATAAATGTTTGGTACCAATCATCTTCTGCTTTATATAGATCTTTGCGTACTCCTTTTTTCCAAACCTTATCAACCATCTTTAATTCCAACAAAGTCCGTACAGATGTACTCATGCTTGTTTTGCTCATGCCAAGCTCTTCTTTCATTTCATCAAGTGTCATTGGTTTTTCTTGAAAAAGCAGCATTCCATACAATCTTCCAATGGAATCTGTTACACCATATAGATTTATATTTTGAGCGATAGCATCGATAACTCTTTCCCGAGCAATTTCTAACTGCTCCTTACCTTCCATGATTTTATTCACATCCATCATTATAAGTTAATATTTTTGCTAGTTGCTTTAAAATAATGATTTTTATTACATTAGTATCTTTTATTTCTCCTATAGGCTTGTATTCTAAAATAATAGCCTGCTAGATGAAATAATACTTATCATTATAGCTTTCACATCCATTGCTAGCAATAAGATGCATTTCTATTCTTCTAATAGATTATCATGAAAGAAAAATTTGTAAAGAATGATTTTATTAAGGATCTGCGAGGATTTGGAAGGAATACTAAGAATACTCAACGTTCTGTACGTTCAGTTTTTTCTGTACGTACTTTACGAATGAATATAGAGAAATATGCACTTTGCTTCATGGTACAAATTCCCTCTATACTAAATAAGTACTATGTTTGACCGGCAAATTGAATGAGGTGAAAGAATGAAAGAAACTGTAAAAGTGAAAGTCGAAGATGTTACAAAAATCTTTGGCAAAAACAGCAAAAAAGCAATCGCATTATTGGAAAACGGCGATACAAAAGGAGAAATATTAAAGAAAACTGGTTCTACCGTTGGCGTCAATAAAGCTAACTTCGAAGTATATGCAGGTGAAATTTTTGTTATTATGGGTCTTTCTGGAAGCGGAAAGTCAACACTTGTCAGAATGCTTAATCGTCTAATCGATCCAACAATCGGCAAAGTTTATATTGACGGAAAAGATATTGTTGCAATGTCCAAAGAGGAATTGCGTAAAGTCAGAAGAGAAAAAATCAGCATGGTTTTTCAGAAATTCGCACTGCTTCCACACCGCACTATCTTAGAAAATACAGAATATGGTTTGGAAATTCAGGGTGTCGAAAAAGAAGCAAGAAAAACTCGTGCAATGGAATCTCTTAAACTAGTAGGTTTAGAAGGCTATGAAAATCAATATCCAGATCAATTAAGCGGCGGAATGCAGCAAAGAGTTGGATTGGCAAGAGCCTTAGCAAATGATCCTGATGTACTTTTAATGGATGAAGCATTCAGTGCCCTTGATCCACTAATTCGAAAAGATATGCAAGATGAATTGCTTGATCTTCAATCCAATATGGAAAAAACAATTATTTTTATTACACATGATTTAGATGAGGCGCTTAGAATTGGAGACCGGATTGCTTTAATGAAAGACGGATCCATTGTTCAAGTAGGCACTCCAGAGGAAATTTTAATGAATCCTTCCAATGACTATGTAGAACGATTTGTGGAAGATGTTGATTTATCAAAAGTATTGACAGCCAACCATGTAATGAAGCGTGCCGAAGCTGTTAATATTGATAAAGGTCCTCGTGTTGCTCTAAAAATGATGAAGGAATTAGGAATTTCCAGCATTTATGTTGTAAATAAGCGTAAAACCCTGCTCGGTGCGATTACTGCTGATCAAGCAAAACAAGCGGTCGAACAAGGACAATCGATTCATGACATCTTAATTGACTCTATCGATACAGTGATTGGCGAAACTTTATTGACTGATTTATTTGATACAGTTTCACAAGCGACTATTCCAGTTGCGGTTGTTGATGAAGCAAATCGCTTAAAAGGTATTGTTGTCCGCGGAGCTGTACTTGGTGCACTTGCTGGAAACAATGAAAACATCAATAATACAGAACTGCCGGAGTCACAAAAAGTGGAGGTGACAAACTAATGGAAAATCTATTTCCCAAACTTCCGGTTGCTGATTGGATCGATGCTTTTGTCGATTGGCTGACATCTACTTTTGCAGTCGCTTTTGATGGTATTTCTAGTGTCCTAGAATCCGTAGTAGAAGGATTGGTTACGGTTCTTACCTTTATTCCATCCTATGTATTCATTATATTATTAACCCTTATTGCTTGGAAACTAGCAAATAAAGGAATTGCACTATTTACTTTTATTGGTTTGCTTTTAGTTGCTAATTTAGGCTATTGGGATCCAATGTTAGATACATTAGCACTTGTTTTAACTTCTGTTATTATATCCATTATTATTGGTATTCCTACAGGCATCTGGGCTTCTCAAAAGAAGACAGTAAAACAAATTGTTGTTCCAATATTAGATTTTATGCAAACAATGCCTGCATTTGTTTATTTAATTCCTGCTATCTTTTTCTTTAACATAGGAGTCGTTCCTGGTGTAGTAGCTTCCGTTATTTTTGCAATGCCCCCTACTATTCGATTAACGATTCTTGGTATTCAGCAGGTTCCAAGTGATATTACAGAAGCGACTGAAGCATTTGGTAGTACAACAAGCCAAAAATTATTTAAAGTACAGTTGCCCCTTGCTATGCCAACCATTTTAGCTGGGATCAACCAAAGCATTATGCTTGCGCTATCTATGGTCGTAATTGCTGCAATGGTCGGCGCACCTGGACTTGGTGCAGACGTTTATCGCGCCGTTACCCAAATACAAATTGGGCGTGGTTTTGAAGCCGGCATCGCTATTGTAGTGGTTGCCATCATTCTTGATAGAATTACACAAAATATAGGAAATAAAAATCAAGGGGGAGTATCAGGAAAATGAAAAAATGGCTAATTTCTTTACTTGCATTAACAGTAGTTTTTGCACTTGGTGCATGTGGCTCAGACGACAAAAAGGAAAATGCAACTGTTGGTGATACAGTAGACTATAAAATCATCGGCATTGATCCTGGTGCTGGTTTAATGAAAGCAACCAGCCAAGCAATAAAAGATTATGATTTATCTGAGTGGACCGTTGTAGAAGGATCTAGTGCAGCAATGGTTGCTACATTAAAAAAAGCATATGATAAAAAAGAGCCAATTATTGTAACAGGCTGGACACCACATTGGATGTTTACAAAATATGATTTAAAATATTTAGAAGATCCAAAAAAGTCATTTGGTGAAGATGAAAATATTCATACCATTGTCAGAAATGGCCTAAAAGAAGATTTGCCAGAAGCATATCAAGTATTAGATAACTTCCATTGGGATACAGATGCAATGGGAGAAGTGATGATGGATATTACAGATGGTGCAAATCCAGAGGATGCTGCGGCAAAATGGGTCAAAGAAAATACTGATACTGTTAAAGAGTGGACAAATGGTGTCGACAAAGTAAAAGGCGACAAAATTAAAATCGGTTATGTTGCTTGGGACAGCGAAATTGCAAGTACAAATGTAATTGGAAAAGTTCTATCTGACTTGGGATATGATGTAACATTAAGCCAAGTTGAAGCAGGACCTATGTGGACAGGTGTGGCAGACGGAAGCTTGGATGCACATATTGCAGGCTGGCTGCCAATCACCCATGAAGATTATGCCAAAAAGTATGAAGGAAAATTCGAAGACCTAGGCACAAACTTAGAAGGAACTAAACTTGGATTAGTTGTTCCCTCTTATATGGACATTGATTCTATTGAAGATTTGAAAAAATAATTAAACTGCAGGCATCCTTTTATGAAGGATGCCTGTTTTTTCGTTAATGCTTTTACTTTATTTGGATTATTGCCATAGTTATTTAGTTTTGTTTTCGATTTATTCGCCGTCCTTCCCCTTTTATTCGCCATCCCCTCCCTTCGATAGGGTTGCAGCAAAAAAGCTAGCACCTTTAAACTATGCTAGCTTTCCTCTTTTACTCTTTATTCTGCTTTAGTTCATCCCTTATTCCATCTACACTTTGGCGGATATTTCCCTTTCCTGATAAATTTTCTAAAAGCTCTTTCACATCAATGCCTGCAGATGCCTTTAAAGATTCTTGCATTGTTGACATTAAATTGGTTGCATAGCCTGTTACTTTGTTTGCTCCCCCATTGCTGGCATCACTTCCCGTATCTACTACTGTAATTTTATCAATATTAGATAATGGGCTTGCAACTTGTTTTGCATATTCAGGCAGCATATCCAATACCATATCCAGAATCGCCGCTTGCCCGTACTGAGCATATGCTTCGGCAATTTTCCGTTTTGCTTCTGCTTCTGCCAATCCTTTTAGGCGGATAATTTCTGCTTCTGTTTCCCCTTTTGCTTTTTCTGCCTCAGCTTTTGCCAAACCGTCCACCCGCACTTTTTCTGCTTCAGCTTTTGCCTGCGACTCAATGCGGTACTGATTGGCATCTGCTTCAGCAATTTGTCTGCGTTTATTCGCTTCTGCCGCCTGCTCCATTGCATAACGGTCTGCATCTGCTTTCTTTTTCACTTCAGAATCATATTGCTTTTCTCTTCTTAAAATCTCTTTTTCCTCTAATTCAATTTGTTTTTGCCTTTCAATAATTTTGATTTGCATTTCCTGCTCAGTTACTTCCTGCTTAGAACGAGCGCTTTCTAAATCATATGCTTGATCGGCGCGAGCTTTTGCGACATCCTGTTCCCGTCTGTAGTCAGCAATTTTCATTTGATTTTCTTTTTCTGCTTCTGCTATTTCTGTCGCTCTTTCCAATTCCGCTTTTTTTGCATCTTTATCCGCTTCTGCCTTTTTAATTCTTGTTTCTTTATCCGCTTCTGCTGTAGCAATATCTGCATCCCTTTTCACTTGAGCAATTCTTGGTTTGCCAAGAGATTCTAAATAGCCATTTTTATCCCGCACATCTTTAATCGTAAAGGAAACAATGATTAGTCCCATTTTTGCTAAATCTTGGGAAGCAACTCTTTGCACTTCTTGGGAAAATTTATCGCGGTTTTTATAAATTTCTTCTACGGTCATGCTTCCTAAAATAGAACGCAAATGCCCTTCTAACACTTCACGGGCTTCGTTTTCTCGATCCTCTTTTGTTTTTCCCAAAAACTGTTCTGCTGCCGTCGCTATTTCCCCAATTGAACCACCAATTTTAATAATAGCTGTTCCATCGGCCATTACTGGAACCCCTTGTTCTGTGTATACTTCTGGTGTAGATACATCCAATTTACTGGAAAGCAAACTTAAAGGCTCTGATTGTTGAAATACAGGAAGGATGAATGTTCCTCCCCCTCTAATTATTTTAATTCGATTTCCGGCTTCATCTACATGTACGTTTTTTGCCCCTAAATAGCTGCCTGTTACAATTAAGGCCTCATCTGGACCGACCGTTCGGTACTTCGCGATAAATATACTGATTAATGCAATAAATAGAACAACAACTACTCCAACAATAATCCAAATATCGAGCATCTTTCTTCCCCCTAGTTATCAACTATAAATCTTCCTGCATAACTACATAAGCAATGCTATTTTTCACTTCAATAATCACAATATTTGCAGCACCTGGGATTTCCTCATTATAAAAACCTGCTGCCGTTTTGGAAATATGGCCACTATGGCTTTCAATCAGCACTTCTCCAAATCCATCTTTGGGGATCGCTGTAATCACCTTTCCTGCTCTTCCCTTTAATGACTCATCATCATAAACTAAAGATTCTTCTGCATTCGATAATGGAATAAGAATAAAAAAATGCAAGCATAATGCAATAATAATGGCGATAAAAGCAGACAGGATAAATATGAAAACACTACTGAAGGAAGCATATTTCTCCATTAAAAATCCACTGGCTGAAAGAATGGTTAAAAAAGCTAAAATAACAGTAGGATTTAAAACCCCTAATTCTGCACTAAAAATATCCGATATCACAAATGTCGCAAAAATACATATCCCGCAAATAATTAAGAGACCTAAATAAATAGATGTGATAGAAAAACCAAAAAGCTCCATTCTCATCATTCTCTTTCTTTAAATTTAAAATATTCATACTTAAAAAGTTCTGCCATTCAACTTTCTCCCCTCCTTTGATTAAATCGTTAACATATATACGAATTAAATTTCCAATTGTTTCATTTTTTTCTTTATTTTTGTAGAAAATAAAAAAATCGTTTCTCCACAATAAATCATAATTTTTGACAACTTCCTATTTATCCGTTAAAATCCTGTTAAAAAATAACTTTTTATCATCATATTTTTATTAGCAGTTTCATATTTTACTATTATGGGAAATCTATTAAGTAGGAATTTATACCATCTGAACGGCATACTAGTTGGAGGATATTATGAAACACGCAGGAAAATACTCGATAAAAGCCTTTTTATTAAGAAAAAAAATGTATATTGCCATAAGCTTATTGATTACTGCTCTCTTTATTGGCACTTATTTAACCGTCGATCATTTATTTCCAAATGAAGCAAACTCTGCATCCAGTGAATTGGGCGATAAAGTTATTGTCACAATGCCCAATGGAAAAAAAGTATACACATATAAAAATCTATTGGTAGAGGAAAATGGCAAACTTCTTTATAAAGGAGAAAGAAATACCATTGATTTAACCGGCGGTGTGGTGGTGTATGAAAATTGGAAAGAATAACTCATTGTTTCTAAAGACTCACAGATTTCCCCATAGCCTATGTTTTGCAAGACTGTCCTTTTGCAAATTAGGGCTGCTTTGCAAAAAATCCTTTCTTAAAAAAATATCAAAAGGAATTACAAAACAACCCTCTTTTTCACTTACAATAAACCGATTTTTTTAAGCCCCCATTTTAGCCCTCCATCATCCACATGCTTTGTTGTAAACTCGGCATATGGCTTTACCTCCTCTTCTGCATTTCCCATCGCAATTCCCATGCCTACATATGACAGCATTTCTTTATCATTTAAACCATCACCAAATGCAACAGCCTCGCTTGCATCAATCTGCAAATGCTTTAGCAACTCTGCAATTCCTTTCGCCTTTGATCCTCCATTTGGTATGACATCTGTTGACAAAGGGTGCCAGCGTACAAAACGGATGGAAGAAAAGCTTGCAGGATAAATCGCTTCATCCTTTTCTTCACAAAAAAGCAAACATTGAAAAATATCTGCTTCCTTCCAATATTCCTTGCGATAAATTGGCTGGGGAATTCTTAAAGACTGAAAAGATTCAATAACATGTTCATGGTCTTTATGGTTGGCACAGCATTCTTTGCTGCCTTGAAATACTACTGGATGTGAATGATCGATGGCAACCTTTTCAAGCCTTTCTAATGTTTCTGTTGGAATAGGTTTGGAATATATTTCGTTTCCTTCGCAGACAGCGTAAGAGCCATTAAAACAAACATATGAATGTAAATCTAATTCCTCTAGAATATGGGAGAAAAAATAAGGAGCTCTTCCTGTAGCTAACACAATCGGAATATTTTTTTCTTTCAGCTGCTTTACAGCGAGCTTTGCATCTTCTGGAATTTTTTTATCATTGTTTACCAATGTACCATCAATGTCAATAAATACAATTTTATAAGCCATCTTCTTCCTCCTTTGTTCTTTGTGTTTTAATGGCTTGTTTTATGCTTTTGCAAGCAGCGGTCTTTGATTATTCCAAATAACTTCTACCGGCAATTCAAAAAATTGCGATAATTTTTCGCTTGTCATCATCTCTTCCGTTTTTCCTTTTGCAAATACGGTTCCTTTTTTTAGTAATAAAGAATGCGAAAATACAGGGAGAACCTCTTCTAAATGATGTGTGACATAAATAATTGCTGGTCCATTTTTTTGTTTTGCCAGTACATTAATCGTTTCTAACAGTTGTTCCCGTGCAAGAAAATCCAAACCTGTTGCAGGTTCGTCTAATATAATAAGTTCCGGATCTAGCATCAGCGCCCTCGCAATTAGTACCCTTTGCTTTTCACCTTGTGAAAGGCTGCTGTATTCTCTGTCTGCATAATCAAAGCAGCCAAGCATCTTTAATAAATCAATTGCTTTTTGCCGCATTTCATCTGTTGGTGTCTCATATAAGCCAATGGATGCAAATGCTCCGCTTAAAATGATTTCATACGCACTGTCAGTCATATATAAATTTTGCTGCAAGCGATTCGATACTAATCCTATTCTCTTCCGAAGAGCTCCGCCGAGTTCTGCTTTGCCAAACACCTTTCCTAATACCTCGACACTTCCAACTGTAGGATGATAATATGCGCAAAGCATATTAAGCAAAGCTGTTTTCCCTGCCCCATTCAATCCATACAGGACCCAATGCTCGCCCTTTTTTATTTGCCAATTAATATCTTGTAAAATCCATTGACCTTTTCTCTTTAATCCTACTCCCTCTGTTTTTACAATCATTTTTATTTCCCTACTTTCTCCTTATCCTTTATTCTAAACTATTTCTACTATGTATATTTATTGGCAGCTCTAATGTTTTTTTTGCAAAAAAAAATACATTTAGACCCTCTTCTTTTCGAAAGAGGGTCTCATGTTATAAAAGATTAGCCAACTAATCCTTCTTTTTTCAGAACGCTTTCTAATCCTGCTACAGCTTCTTCTGCATCATCGCCAGTAGCTGAAATTGTAATTTCTCCACCTTTAGGCACTCCTAAAGACATAACGCCCATAATGGACTTTAAGTTTACAGCTTTGCCTTTATAAGCAATTTGCATGTCTGATTTAAATTTGCTAGCAGTGCTTACTAATAAAGTAGCTGGTCTAGCATGGATTCCTGTTTCATCAATAATTGTAAAAGTTTTTTCACTCATGGTAATACCTCCAAGTTAAAATATGCGTTACCTATCTATTTTAACTGATTTTCTTATTCAATACTAATTTTTTTCCGCTTATTTTATCTTTTTTCTGCTTTTTCCAGTGAAAAATCGACAAGTTCAGCCTGCCATGATGACTTTATCGATTAAAAATAATAGTCTATCACCTATCTTACAGGGGCACTTTTAATGAATTCTGCAAAAATTTTATTCATTTTTTCATCTGTTGCTGCCATTGATTCCGGATGCCACTGAATGCCTACTAAAAAATTGTCATAATATATATGCTCTACTGCCTCTATAATTCCATCACTGCTTTTGGCAGTAACTTTTAATGATTCTGCCAAACGGTCAATCGCTTGATGATGCAGGCTATTTACTCTTAGTTTTGTTTCCTGCAAAATGTCGGCTAACTTGCTGCCTTCATCTATTGTAACCCAATGAAAATCCCAGCTTCTATTAACCGTTTGACTATGCTGAATGCTATTTTTCACATTACTTGGAATATCTTGAATCAGTGATCCTCCTAATGCTGCATTTAGCAATTGGATTCCTCGGCAAATGGCAAGAATAGGCTTCTTCTTTTCCATTGCTTTTTCTAATAAGGACATTTCCCATTTATCCCGCAGCGGAATTGTTTCTCCCAGTTTTTGATGAGGATCCTGCCCATAAAACTTTGGATCTACATCTTCTCCACCACTAAATAAAATGGCATCACATTGATCAATCATCTCTTCTACAAGATTTTCTGCTAAAAATGGCAGAATAATTGGAATGCCACCATTTGCAGCTATTACTTTTTGATAATCATGGTGCACATATGTACCCTCCATAAATTTATTATGAAAAACATATGCTCCCGTGATGCCGATTACAGGTTTATTCGCCAAACAAACCATCTCCTTACCTAAACATTTTTACTATCAAGGCTATTCAAAACGAAAATGCTTGTCAATATTTTTTGATTAAAATCCTATTATTTTATTTCTCTTCTAAAATTTGGTACAATTAAGAATAATCAACTTACTTTAGAAGAGGTGAAATAAATGACATTATCAAAAAAACTGCTTATTACCCACGAATTGCCTTCTTTTTTATTAGATCAAATCAAAACTGCTATTCCTGACTGGAACATCTACATGTCAACAGATTCTAATGATTGGGATCAGCATTTGCAAGATGCAGAAGTAATCCTTGGCTGGCACAGCAAATGGGACCAGCAAAAACTTTGGAGCAATGACCAGCTAAAATGGATTCAAACATGGAGCGCTGGCGTCAATAGCTTGCCTTTACAACAGCTGGCAGCGCAAAACATTCAACTGACGAGTGCAAATGGTGTGCATAGCTACCCTATTTCAGAAACTGTTTTTGCACTGATGCTAGCACTTACAAGAAATATTCATACATATATTAGAAATCAAATAAACAAAGGATGGAATGATAGCGGTAACACCTTAGAAATGCATAATAAAACAATCGGCATTATCGGTGTCGGTGCAATTGGACAAGAAATTGCAAAACTAGCAAAAGCATTTGGCATGAAAGTGCTAGGGGTTCGCCATTCTGGAAAACCCGCTCCGTATGTAGATGAAATGTATCCGCAATCTGAACTGAAAAACACCCTTCCACACTGTGATTATGTCGTTATTACGTTGCCATTAACAGAGGATACCTATCATCTATTTGATAAAACATTATTTGAGAAAATGAAAAAATCCGCCTTTTTCATTAATATAGGCCGTGGAGAAATTGTTAAAGAAGATGATTTGATAGCGGCCCTCCAAAATGGAAATATTGCAGGAGCGGGTCTTGATGTATTTGAAACAGAACCATTGCAGCAAACAAGCCCTCTTTGGGAGATGGATAATGTTATTATTACTCCACATACCTCAGGGGCGACTGAACATTATGCAAAACGTGTGATAGAAGATATCTTTCTGCCAAACTTAAAATCCTATCTAGAAAACAGCCAACCTACTATAAATACTGTACATTATCAAAAAGGCTATTAAAAACAAAAAAGATCCAACAGGCTTGGATCTTTTTTGCTTGATTACTCTTCTATTTTTAAATATCTCTTTTTACTCGCTGTTCTTTTAAAATGCACATATAACTTCTGCACCATAAAACCAGTCAGCAATAGTATCACCATTAGCAAAGTAATCGTTGCACCTGGCGGAGTTCCTAACTGGTAGGAGGAATATAGCCCTGTAAAGATGCTGAATGCCGCAACAGCTATTGCCACAACAAATACCCATTTAAATCCTTTAGCAAGTTTAATAGCAAATGCTGCTGGAAGGACCAATAATGCTGACACTAATAAAACGCCTACTGTTGGAATAATAACAGAAATCGCTATCCCGGTTAAAATGCTAAAAGCAATCGATAATAAATTTGTATTGACACCGCTTGTCGCAGCAGTATCCTCATCAAATGTCATCAAATACATTGGTCGTTTTAATGTAATGAAAAATAAAATAATAATTGCTGTTACAATTCCTAATACCATTACTTGCTGCTTTGTAATAGTAATGATGCTGCCAAATAAAAATTGATCCATGCTTGTTGTCATTCCCCCTTGCGAAATGCTCATAAGGAACAATGCCAAAGAAAGGCCGGCAGCCATTAAAATGGCCACAGAAACTTCCGAATACGTATGATAAGCTCTTCTCATAAATTCGATTCCTAAAGCTCCTAATATTACAATCATAATACTAGAGAAGGTTATATTCATCTGAAAAAAGAAACCTATCGCTACACCAGCAAGGGAGATATGAGATAATGTGTCTGCCATCAGCGCTTGTCTTCTCAACACTAAAAATACACCAATAATCGGTGCAATAATAGCAATCATTCCGCCTGCCCAAAACGCTCTTTGCATGAATTCAAGGTTAAACATTTCCATCCGCCCTTTTCTCCTTTCTCAATATGAATAATTTTATCCAAATAGTCTTCTACCTCATCTTGATCATGTGTCACCATAACAACCGTACGATTATGCTGCACTACTTGATGCTTCATAAATTCATAGAAACCTTTTCTGCTGACTGCATCCATCCCCGTTGTCGGCTCATCTAATACCAATAAATCTGGTTCTGATGCCAAAATTCTTGCAATAATGATCTTTTGTTTTTGGCCTCCAGACAAATCCCCTACTTTTTTATGCTGAAACTGCCACATATCTACCATTTCTAGCGCTCTTTTGACTGCTTCATGATCTTTGTCAGTTAATCGCTGATACCATTTTTTCCTCTGATATCTTCCGGATCGGACAAGTTCTAGTACTGTACTTGGAAAACCTACATTAAAAGATGAAATCGACTGGGGAACATATCCAATCGTCAATTTTTTCCCAGCACTGTTTGTTTTGCTGATAATAATTTCTCCAGACCAAGGCTTTAATAAACCTAACAACAGCTTTAATAGGGTTGATTTGGAAGCGCCATTGGGTCCAGTAATGCCTACAAACTCTCCAGCTGCTAACTCAAATGATACACCATCAAGCGCCGGAATATGATCATAGCCAAATTTAATATTCTTAATTGTTGCAAGTTTCATTTTTATAGGCTCCCTTCTTTTTATTTAATAGATATATAATCTGAAGTTTATTTCATTCACTCAAGCATTCAGTTTGATAATATGCATACAGTAACCTATACGTAGAAAAAGCGTGTGGATAGGCTTCTCACACACGCTTATCTATTATATCACACCATTATTTAAAAAGAGACTTTTTCAATTGGTTTAAATTTTCTTCCATTACAGAAAGATAATCTTTACCAGCTTCTTGATCCTTTTTGCTTAATCCTTCTAGAGTATTCAGCACCTCTGTTTGTGCCCCTAGCTCTTTTGCCAATGTATTGGCAACTTTTGGAGAAGCTAACTCTTCAAAATAAATTATATTGATAGAATGTTTTTTGGCAAAATCCTTCAGTTCCGCAAGCTTTGCGGCACTTGGCTCCTGATCAGGTGAAAGTCCCGCAATCGGCACCTGCACTAGACCATATTCATTTGCTAAATAAGAAAAAGCAGTATGCTGAGTAATAAATTCAGAGCTGTCTCGATCTTTTAATTCTGTTTTAAATTTCTGATCTAAATTTTGTAATTTTTTAATATATGCTTCACTATTTTTTTGGTAGTATGCTTTATTATCCGGATCTGCCTTTACTAATGCGGCGGTGATGTTTTCTACTTCCTTTACAGCAAGAGCTGGACTTAGCCACACATGCGGATCTGCATCATGACTGTGCTCTTTTTCCCCATGCTCTTCTTCTTCCTCGTGACTCTCTAATAAAGTAATGCCTTTACTTGCTTCTACAAATGCAACATTAGCATCAGATACTGATTTTTTAATAGTTGGAACCCATGTTTCCATCTCTGTACTATTGTATACAAACAAATCTGCTTCTTGGATATCTCCTATATTTTTTGGTGTTGGTTCCCAGTCATGTGGTTCAATCGTGGACGGAATTAATAATGTGATATTGGCTTTATCTCCAGCAATATTTTTTGTAAAATCATACATTGGATAAAACGTTGTAATAATATCTATTTTTTTTGCATCTGCTGAATCTGTATTTTTATCACTGCAGCCTGTTATAAAAAAAATTGCAAACAAACAAATTATAAGCGGCTTTAAGCCTTTCATTTTTCTCTCCCCGTTTCCATTTTTCCAATTAGTTCGTATTGATTACGATTTATATCTTATAAAAAAATTTTTAATAAACCTGCCTTATCAACAAACCATAACGATTACGATTACTGATTTTAACCTATTTTTTTTAATAAATCAATAGTTTTATCCATGATTCTTTTTTATCCTGCACCCACAAGTTAACTTTATTCCCTTAGAAGCTGTTCGCATTACACTTATTAGCCAGTATTTCCAAAAAAAAAAATCATAAACTTAAGCATAATTTATCTGTTTTGGGGTATACATTAAAATAAGCATAGAAAAAGCATTGCCTAATTTATAAACTGTTTTAGGCAATGCTTTTTCTATTAAACTAGGAATCTATTAGAATCTCACTACTCTGCCGTTAAATACACCTTTCCAATAACCGCTAGTCATAGATGCGATAGCAACACCTGTCGAGCTTTGAGAGCCGATGAATTTGCCTCCACCTATATAAATTCCAACATGTCCATCTTTTTTATACGTATCAAAGAAAACTAAATCTCCAGGCTGAATATTGCTTGCTGACACTCTTGTACCTTGATTTTTTAAAGCATCTGTACTTGAACCGATATTGTATCCTGCTTGCGCATATGCCCAATGTACAAATCCTGAGCAGTCAAATAATCCATTTGCAATATCTGATGCTGTTCTTCCGCCGCCAAATTTATAAGTAGAGTTGCCAATATATTTGTATCCAGCAGTAATTACTGTTGACTTGCCTCCGCCAACACTGTTGTTGTTTGTATTGATTGTATTAGAAGAATTACTTTTGTTTTCAGAATCTGACTTGCTGCTTGAATTAGAGCTTGAGCTTGCATTAGAATTTGAACTAGATTTGGAATCTGAAGACGTGTTTGATTTGCTTGTACTAGCTGTTGAAGCGCTTGTACTAGCTGCAGTTGATTTGCTTGAATCACTTGCACTGTTTTTTGTTGTTGATTTGCTTGAATCAGCGTTTCCTACTGTTGATTGAACTAATGCATCCAATTCCGCTTGCTTTTGCTTTGCAAGCATTTCTTTGATTTCGCTTTCTTTTGATGCAAGAGTGCTGTCTTCTTGTTCTAATTTAGCTTTTGCTTCTTTATTGGCCTGCTGTTTTTGTTCCAATTCTTTTTTCGATTGTTCATTTTGTTCTTTTTGTGCAAGAATTTGTTTTTGCATTTCTTCTAAGTCCAGCTTCATTTCAGTTAAACCGGAAAGTTTATCTTCCACTTTTTCTTGTTTTGCTTCTAATGTCTTTTTATCTTTTTCATTGTCAGCGATAATGTCTTGGTCTGCTTCCATAATAGTCGCAACAGCCCCAACGCGGTCAACAAAGTCCTTAAATGTTGCTGCACCCAGCAAGACTTCTACATAATCCACGCTGCCGCCATTTTCTTGGAAAGTGCGAGCTCTTTCTTTTAAAATATTATTTCTTTTTTCGATTCTCTCTTTTAATTCTTTAATTTCTGCTTCTAATTTAGCAATCTCTTCTTTTGTTGCTTTGATATTTTCTTTCGTTTCTTCAATTTGAGCTGTATTCGCTTCTACCGCCGCATTCACTCTATTAATTTTTTGTTTTAGAGCTGCCAGTTCTTCTTCTGCTTCTACGATTTTAATTTCTGCATCTGATATTTGCGATTTTAAATCCGAGCGCTGTTGTGAAATATCCGATTGCTGTGATTGTAGTGTAGAGGCGCTAGCATTAAGTGCCGGCAGGGAAAAGCTGCCCCCTAGACCAATTATTATGGTTGTATTAAGTGCGATCCATTTCTTTTTCAACATATTATTTTCCTCCTGCATATCCCATTATCTATTTATCTAGCAATTTATGTGCGTTTTTTTTTATTTTAGCAGTAGTTCATTATGTATATACACTTCAACATTTAAAAGACTTTATAAATTATAGCAGTTTTTCGATAAAACGCCAATTATTATATGGCTTTTCGACTTTTTAATTGAAGGAAAAACATCTTTTGTCATAATTAGAAGTATAACATCATATTTTGTCATTTAAGTAATAGAAATATTACATTTATGTTTCAAACGAAATATTTTTGCATAATTTCATTAATTATTCACATATTCGTTCTAAAAAAAACAGCTTCCTATCATTCAACACCGCTCCCTCTTTCCGTTATAATAAATAATTAAGTGATACACTTCCAGGCTGCCCACGAAACGTTCGCTCTCTTCGTCATCCCCCTTTTCTGCGGTGCTCATTCCCCCCCAAAAGGTAAATCCGCTCCTCGAAAAGGGGGAATTCCTAAGGTAGTCAAACGTTTTCATTCAGCCTGAATGTTTGCTTCATAGCTTTTTCGACACTCTGTAAGTGATACACTTCTATCTTCCTTTAAGCAAAAGACTATATTATATATGTTAGGATGTTTATACAATGAAAAAAGTGATTGTTGTTGGCAGTGGAATACTAGGAGCTGCTGCTGCATTTGAATTAGCCAAACGGAAGGTCTCTGTAACAATTATTGATGGCAAGTATCCTGGAGGAGCAACCGCTGCCGCTGCCGGAATTATCTGTCCATGGATTTCTCAGCGAAGAAATAAAAGATGGTATTTATTAGCGCGGAACGGAGCTAAGTACTATCCTGCACTAATTGAGGAGCTGGCATCCTATCAAGAATTAACAACAGGATATGCGAAGGTTGGTGCTATCAGCCTTCATTCTGATCCAGCAAAATTAGAAGCAATGTTTAAAAGGACATTAAAGCGCAAACCAGAGGCACCTGAAATTGGCGATGTTTCTATCCTTAATCCAGAACAAGCAAAAGCACTTTTCCCTCTGCTTGCTGATGGTTATGGAGCTGTTCATGTAAGCGGAGCCGCTAGAGTAGATGGCCACGCTTTAAGAAATTCCCTTATTTCGGCCAGCAAAAAACTTGGCGCCGATTTTATCGAATCAGACTGCACTTTGTTAACAGACAAGCAAAAAATTATCGGGGTACAAACAAAAAAAGAAACTATCTTGGCCGATGAAGTTATTGTGGCAGGAGGAGCTTGGGCAAATCGATTATTGCAGCCATTAAACCTATCTTTTCAAGTAACAGAGCAAAAAGGGCAGATCATTCATTTAGAGTTGCCAAATACGGATTGCCGAAAGTGGCCTGTTGTTATGCCTCCACATGATCAATACATGCTCACACTAGAAAATAATCGTATAGTAATTGGAGCAACACATGAAAACAATACAAATTTTGATTATCGGATAACAGTCGGCGGCATCAAGGAAATTATAGATAAAGCACTTATGTTTGCTCCGGGATTAATTCAGAGTACTTTCTTAGAAACTAAAGTAGGATTCCGTCCATTCACTCCTGATTTTCTTCCTGTCTTTGGCAGAATCCAAGGAAGAGACGGGCTGCTGGTAGCAAATGGATTAGGAGCTTCGGGATTAACAATGGGGCCTTTTATCGGACAGCAGCTTGCTAAATATCTACTCGAAACTCCTGATGTAGACTTTTCTGATTATAGTGTAGAAGATTGCATTGCAGAAAATAAGGCACTCTCTAAATAAACAGTGCCCCACAAATGCACACTGAAGCAATGATATATCATCATTGCTTCAGTGTGCATACAAAATCCATTTCGCCAAATTTTCAGGCTGATCGAAAGCCCTTGTCGCATCAAAGCGCGAAGCCTTAAGAGGAGCGGAGTTGCCGCAGTTGAGTATGAGCATCCTCTCAAGGCGAGTCACGAAGAAAGCGAGCGTTTGTCGACAGCCTAAATCAATTAATTTTATAAACTCCGTAAACTGCGCACTAGCTCTAGCGTTTCTGCAGATGGCGGAATATGAAACTCTTCCGCAAGCATGGCTTCTAGCTGCTTAAAGATATTCAATCCTTCTGTTTTTCTTTTTAATAGGATATACAGCTGCAATAAACACTGATAATAATTTTCTCTAAATGGATTAAGTTCAATTGCTTTCTTCAATAAAAAAATCGATAATTCTTTATTCTTTGCTTTCCATTTTTCAGCTAGATATTCGAGGGCAGCCAAATATTCTTCCCTTATTTGAGTCTGTCTATCCCGCAGCCATAAATAATCATTTTCTTCCATATAATCTCCCGGATATAAAGATACAAGTTTATATCCCTCTTCTTCAATGCCATCTGGGTTTTCCTTTACTTTCATCATAAGGTTATATAGTTCTTCCAAATCAGATGAAAAGGTTATTTGCATAATATAGCCATTCCCATTTTTCCGTAATATTTCCGGCATTCCGATTTCACGAAACATTTTCCGCAAATAAGAAATGCATGTATAAAAATTCACTTTCGCTTTCTCATAATTCACATCAGGCCAAATATCGTCAATTATTTTTTCTTTATCTAAAAATACCCCTTGTTGATTAAAAAAATAGGCGCATAATTCTTTGACTTTATATGTTTTCCAGTTTAGAGAAATTGTTTCATTATAAACAACTTCAAATTTTTTCATGAATTTAACAAAAATCCTAGTTGATTCAAAAATGTTTCTGTCTGCTTTTTTTGCATTCATCCGATTGATGGTTTTTTGCAGCCGCTCCTCTTTTACCGGCTTCAGCAAATAATCTAGTGCATATAATTCAAACGCCTTGACCGCATATTCATTGTAGGCAGTTAAAAAAATAATATCTGTCTCTTCATTTATTTGTTTAATTTCTTCTGCAAGCTCTATACCATTTAATTCCGGCATCTCAATATCTAAAAAAACAGCATCAACGACAGACCCTTTTTTTATTTCATTTAATACTTCAATAGGATTTGTAAATTTTTTTATTGTGAGAGATGTTGATTTCATGATTTTTTTTATTTTTATTTCCAAAACATCTAATGCAATTGCTTCATCATCAACCATATATATATTCATTGTATTCACCATACTTTTCGTCTAAAAAAACTTATTTATTCCATTGTTTCTATTTTAAATCTCTAACTTCTAATACTACTTTTGTTCCAACATCTTCTTTACTCGTTATTTGCAATTGGGTTCCATAGTAATATTTTAGCCTTTTATTAATATTTTTCACCCCAACATGCCCTTCACTGTCCGCCGGAGAAAAAATATCAGCTAATACTTCTTCTGACATGCCCACCCCAGTATCTTCTATTGTAATAATAATTTTTTCATCTTTCCTTTCTACACTAAAAAAAAGAAAGCCGCCTGCTGCTCGCTTGGAAATCCCATGCCTTATTGCATTTTCTATTAGTGGCTGAACAATCAGCGGCGGCACCATAAATTTTTTCACTTTTATATCATAGTGTATATGAATACGATTGCGAAAACGGATTTTTTCAATATCCACATAAGAACGTATAAGCTGCATTTCTTTCTCAAATGGTATTAGTGTAGATGTATTATGGAAATCAAAGCTGCTTCTCAAATAGTCTGCAAAGTTTTCCGTTACTTCTCGAGATTGCTCAATATCTGTATAGCTGAGTGCATTGATTGTATTTAATACATTAAATAAAAAATGCGGTTTAATTTGCGATTGCAAAAAAGCTACTTCCATTGTAATAGATTGATTTACCGCCTCTTTCATCATCAGCAGATTTTTTATGCGAGCTTCAAATTCTGCATAATCAAATGGCTTACTAATTAAATCATTTGCACCTATTTGCAAAATATTGATTTTATCCATCTGATAAGATGAATCCATCATCATAAGTATAGGCAAATCTACTATGCTATAATTTTCTCTGAGTACTTTGCTTAATTCATAGCCTGACATTTTTGGCATCACTAAATCTACTACGACTAAATCAATCTGGGCATTTGCCTTCATTATAGAAAGAGCCTCATTTCCATCCCTTACAGCAATTACATTGGCAGGGATAGCTTCAATAATATCCACCATTATTTTTAAAAGTGGATCACTGTCATCCACAAGCAGCACTGTATAAGGAGCCTTAACATTAGAAAAATAAGGTGTGTCCATCTGAAAATAGTTTCTATTATGAGCCATTGTTTTGCTATTCTTATTTGAAGAGATTTCGGACTGCATGGACATCGGCAGAGAAAAGGTGACTTTTGTCCCTTCTCCCTCCTTTGAGACAATTGTAATTTTTCCATCCTGCAAATTTAATAGTTGTTTGACAATTTTCAGACCAAGACCATACAAATTATCCGTTTCCTTATCATAATGAAGCAAATTAACCACTTGTGCCAATTTTTCCGCATGCATGCCACACCCGTTATCTTGCACGGTAATATTAACATAGCCTTCCTTTTGGAAGGCAGAAACAATAATTTCTCCAGCATGAGCATGCTTCACTGCATTATCAAGCAAATTAGTGACAATCTGCCGAAAGCGGTTTTCATCCGCGATAATAAATGGAGTATTTGCAGGTATTTGGTTTATTATCTTAATATTTTTTTGCTGTGCGATAATTTGAAAAATACTAATTTCAATTGTAATAGTCGCATGGACATCGACGATCATTTTTTGAATTTTTAATAGCCCTTGCCGCAAATTAACAAAATCTGAAATTTCATGCACAAGTATTGTTAAGCGAAAGCTTAAAGAGCGAATCAGCTCCATCTTTTGAAGATCATCCGCTTCGAGCAATTCCTTTCTTTTCAGCATAGATTCTGTAATTTGCCGAATACCAGTTAATGGTGTAAGAAATTCATGGGTTGTTGTTTCTAAAAATTCATTTTTGACTTGATCCATTTTTATTAATTCTGCCGATAAATCTTCAACCTTTCGAAAAGCAAGCATAAACCGCAAAGATAATAAAAGTGAAAACATCATCAGTGCGCCAAGCGGCAGTAAATTAATCCAATTGGATATATATGTATTTGTATATGCATTTATATTCTCTAGCATGGTATACACCAAGATAGAAAGAGCAGCAAGCAATAAATAGTAGCCTTCCTTTTCTTTTGCCAATGTCGATTGAATAAAAATATAGCAAGCATAAAATATAGAAATTGCTCCCAATACTGTATGCATAAACATCAAAATGCCAAATACTTTTGCTACAAACAAAAGATCATAAAGCAGCATGCATCCACTTAATCCAATAAAAAAACAGCTCCATTTTTTCGAAGCATATTGTTTATGCGCCGTCAATAAATAAGAATATACAGTAATTGTAATGCCGCATAAAGATACATACTGCAAGCGCAATACAGATGGGTAAGAAATAGTAGAAAAAATCAAATAAATAACTTTTTCGCCATGCACAAATTGATATAAGCCAATAAACAAACAAACCAAAGCAAAATGTACTAGAAAAAATTCCTTCTTTCTCTGAAAAAATAATCCTAAAAAGTATAATCCCATCATAAAAAAAGATGCAATCGTCATGCAGTCAATCAGCAGCTCCTGATCTCTTAAAGAAGATATGTCCTCCTGTTTGCCCAAAAAAATCGGCTTATTGATCCCGCCTGTGGGCAAATGAATAAAATTCGCAACCTGGACAATTAGCTCATTATCCCCCTCTTTCAGCTGAAAATACTGAACATATGCGGTGTTTTTAGAAATAAAATCTTTTTTTTCTGCAGGATTTCCTAATTGTTTAATTAATTGGCCGTTTAAATATATTTTATGTGCCATTTGAATGGAATTTATTTTGATGCCATAAATTCCCTCTGCATTTTTCATATGAATAACTAACCGATATGTCCCTATTCCATATCCAGTATGCGTGCCGCTTACATTTTTCCAGTTCTGTGACACTGAAATGTATTCAGACTTGTGATTGTCCATTTCTGCTATTTCTTTAGAAGATAACAGCTGATCTCGAAAAAATTCCCAATTTCCATCTAGTGCAATCACTTTATTTTTTTGCAAATCAAAATCATTGATTGTCATTCTTCCATTAACAACTTTCACAAGAGACGCTGCATTTTTTTCAAAATCATAAAACGAAACAAAGCCTACCATAGCAAACAAGATAATAGTAAGCGCAAACGCAAGCAATTTTTTCATGATATCTCCTTTATTTTTCGACTGTCAAATGTGTTTTCTATTATCTTATAGATAGAACAGAAAAATCAATATCAGAAAAATGCGCGAAAAAATAAAATATAACTTTTAAGTTTTTTTTAAGTTTTTTAGAGTATATTGGAGAGAGGAGAATAAGAATAAAGATGCATATATATCCATTTACTTCCATTAAATACTAATAAATAACTATATTTTCCCTGACTCACCTTTTTTTTGATTTACTTTAAGAAGAGTCTAGTATTATCATATAATATAAATCAACCTTTTTATTCTATAAAAACATACACACCATGTAAATAAACCAACTGTTTCACCAAAACAATTCTACAAAATGGGGGTAAGAAAATGATTCTGCTGGTTCTCCTCTTTATGCTCATATGGTGGTGTACAAGAAACTATTTTAAAAAGCGAACACGGTTACATAATAAAAAAAAATTAAAGCATAAATTAATTAAATCACTAGAAATTAATCATCATTACAAAAAAACTGGAGGCAGTTAAATGACAAGAACGATAGCCATCTTATCCGGAAAAGGCGGAGTTGGCAAAACAACCATTACTGCAAACTTAGGTACTGCTCTCGCCTTAAAAGGATATAAAGTATGCTTAATAGATGCGGATTTTGGATTACGGAATTTGGATGTGCCATTAGGACTTACGAATAGAATTATTTTAGATATTAATGACTTTTTAGAAGGAATCTGTTCTTTGGATCATGTGCTTATAAAACATCGACAACTAAAAAATCTCCATTTTATTCCTGGAAGCAAATCAAAAAATCCTGCTGAAATTGATGGACAAATTTGGACAGCAAGAATAGAGGAAATAAAGCCTTATTATGATTTTGTTCTTATTGATTCACCAGCTGGCATAGAAAAAGGATTTGTTCATGCAATGAATGCTTGTAGCGAAGCAATTGTTGTGACTACCCCAGATAAAACAGCTATGCAAGATGCAGATCGAGTAATCGGTATACTAGAATCTTATCCAGAAAAAAAAATCAGCCTTTTGGTAAACTCCATCGAAACAACTAAACATTGCTTGGAAGAAATACTGCATATACTAAATATTGAACTGTTAGGAATATTGCCTGCTGATTCACAAATGATTCGGTCTGTTAACAAAGGGATGCCAGTTGCTTTAGATCCGGCTCAAAAAAGTGGTTTGCTGTACCGGCATATTGCAAAAAAATTATGTGGGCATGACCTGCCGCTATATGAGGACATAGAAACTAAAAAGCCCAAACCTTCTATTTTTAATAGAAGCTTTTTTCACCGCAAAATAGATAGAATGAGACTCTCTCACTAGAATAAAATCGATTGTTATTTTTGGATGGGACATGCAATAATTTCCATGGCTTTGGCTAAGGAAGCATGAATTATTTATAAAGAATGGTCCTTTCTTACGAAAAGACCACTCTTTTACATAGATTATTGCATATATACAGGTACTTCTTTTTTCATTGTATAAGAGTCTAGCAGACTATAAAGTGTATAGATTTGACTCACTTGTTTAGTAGCCCATCCAATATCAGAAGCATATTGATGCGCAGCAACTCCTTTGTTTGCTACAGATTCTGGATTCCACCTCATTTTATAAAGAGTATCTTGTCCTGCATTTATATATCCTTGCGCAATAAATTTTGCTCCGCCGATAATGGCTGCTTCTGGTGTAAACCATCCTGCATTGTAAGCATATTGGGCACCGCTTGAAATAGCACTTCCATCATATGCACCAATGCCGTACATATTATATACTTTTCTTCCATTGTACGTTACACCATTTGCCAGAGCAGACTGGCCATTTCCAGTTTCTAATAGTGCATGGGAAATAAGATAGATTTCATTTACGCCATAAGATTTGGCTGCTGCAACAAAAGAAGAAGCTTTTCCAGCAAGAATGCCTTTGCCTGCTAATATTTTTTCATTTACTTCTTGATCCTTTACATTCGCTGTTTCTGATAGTTTAATAAACTGCAAAGAAGTTACCTTATTAGAAACAAAATTTTGGGGATTAATATAATAAGCTGTATCTTCTTCGCTTGCATTTACCCATGTTTGTGTATTTTTAACTTGATACCAATAGTAGCCATCAGACCCTTTCACTTTGGAAAGAATGGTTAATGTAGTACCGCTATTTACGCTTGTTACAGCCCAATAGTTCGTTCCGGCTCCCCCCCTTAATCTCCAGGTGCCGCCAACAACTTTTGCCTTTGTCGCATCTGAAGATGTAAACGCAAGAGCATCTTCTCGAATATATACACTATATTGCTTGTCTGTCTGTGGATTAACGTTCATTTGAGCTTCTGTCATTTGATTAACGGACAAATTATAATTTTGATAAACAGTTGTTACTTCACTATTATTTGTTCCTGAATCTGAATCTGAATTTGCATTGGTATTCTTTTCTGTAGTTAAGTATTCTGAGCTGACATAGCCCGTTTTGCCATTACCTTTTACTTTGGACCAGCCATTACTTTCAGAATATACTTCCACTTTTGTTCCTGCTGCAAGTTTTGTCAATACCTCTGCCGAAGTTGATGGAGATTTGCGCATGTTTAAGGTGGATCCAGCATTTACATTCACATATTTAGACATAGTATTTATCTCATTTTCTACTACTGATCCTATTGCACTAGCAGATAAATAGCCTGAGCTGACATAGCCTGTTTGAGTGCCTACTTTTATTTTTGACCAGCCATTTACTTGCGATAATACAGACACTTTTGTATTTCTTGCAAGCTTTTTAATGATCGCTCCACTAGTAGACGGAGATTTGCGCATATTTAAGGATGAACTATCACTTACATTGACATATTTTGTTATAGTCGATGTCTGTGAGCTGCTTTCATTATTAGAAGCAGCGCCGTTATCATCAGTGCTGATTTTTGTTTTTGTTATGTATTTGCTGCTTACAAAACCCGTTTTGCCATTTGCCTTTACTTTCGACCAGCCATTACTTTCAGAATATACTTCCACTTTTGTTCCCCTTGTTAGCTTTGCAAGCACACTCCCTGTAGTAGAAGCTGATTTCCGCAGATTAAGTTGTGAATCTTTGCTGACATTCACATATTTGACGGTAACTGAATCTGTTTCTTTTTCTGTTGCCGCTGTTGGATTGGAGGACGACAAGTATTGAGTGGAAACATAACCACTTTTGCTGTTCGCAGTTATCTTTGCCCAGCCATTTGATTCAGAAAGAACCTCAACCTTTGTTCCTCTGCTTAATGTTTTTATGATGCTGCCTTTAGTGCTTGCGCTGCTTCTCATATTTAAAGCTGATTTTTCCGCAACCGCTACATACATTGTTTTGCTTTTGGCAACGCTTGTACTGCTTTTTCCTGAAGTGGACGATGTATTGGTAATTTTAGACGCAGATAAATAGGCGGAAGCTACATAACCTTCTTTTCCATATACTTTAACTTTCGACCAGCCATTGGAAGTAGAATAAACTGTTACCTGAACTCCCCTTGCTAACTTGACAATAACAGATGAACTTGCATTAGGCTTTGTGCGCATATTCAAATTAGATCCGCTGCTGACATTCACATATTTGGCAACTTTTGTTTCCGCTGGTGTCTTACTTACTTGTGCTGTTGATTTTGTTGCATTTTCATTTACAGTATTCTTCAAATATTTAGCCGCAACATAACCAGTTTTTCCATTAACTTTCACTTTCGACCAGCCATTTGATTCAGAATACACTTCTACTTTTGTATTATTTTTTACTGTCGTAACTACTTTTGCTGTTGTAGAAGCTTGCGATCTTACATTTAAGGAAGATGTAGCATCAACAGAAACAAATTTAGTTGTAGTTGCAGATTGCTGTTTTGCAGTTAAATAAGCCGAGCTCACATATCCTGTTTTTCCATTGGCTGTAATCTTAGTCCAGCCTTTTTCAGTTGATATAACTGTTAACTCTGCTCCCTTTTTTAAAGTTGCAATAATCGCAGCAGAGGTAGAAGGTTTTTTTCTTACATTTAATGTTGAATTTTGATCAATATTAACATACGCTAATTTCAAGGAATCCGCATGTACATGATGTTGAATAAAACCTGGTGCAGTTAAAGAAGCTACTATTACTCCTGGTGCAAGTATCTTTTTCATAGGTATTTCCTCCTGTTACTAAAGGGCCAAAACAAATAAAATAGGCACTATTGTCTTACTTTTTAATAAAAATTTAATTTAAATATAGCATAAAATAAATGAATTATTATATATTACCTATCTTATTATCTAAAAAACTTTACGTATATAATACAATAGTCACATTTTCGATAAAAAAAGCTGTATATTTATGACTACTTTATGAACCAACTCGGCTATCCTGCCAGCATGCATTTAGTTTGTTTTATTATAAGCAACCATTTTTACAAACCGATTTAATTATGTTTACATTTTTTTTAATAGTTCTTATCAATCCGATGCAAATGGTTTGCTGTATTGATAATGTGCAAAAAAAGAAAAGCGGGTATCTTCAAAATAAAGATACCCGCTTTTCTTTTTTTAAAACTATTAGAATGTATGAGCTAAATCTTTTGCTCTTGCAATTCCATTTTCTTTGATTTCTTGTGCTTTATCCGGCTGAGCAGCATGACCTTCAATAAACAATCCTTCAAATGAAGGCACTCCAAAGAAATTCATCATGATATTCAAATATTTATGGCCCATTTCCAGTTCAGCAGCAGGACCTTCTGAATAGAAACCGCCGCGTGCTTGAATATGAAGCGCTTTTTTATCTGTTAATAATCCAATTGGACCTTCTGCAGTATATTTAAATGTTTTTCCTGCAACTGCCACTGAATCAAGATATGCTTTCATTACTGGAGGAAATGAAAAGTTCCACAGTGGTGTAACAAATACATATTTATCTGCTCCAATAAATTGCTCGCTTAATTCAGCAAGGCGTGAAACTTTTGCTTGCTCTTCTTGAGATAATGCATCAAATGCACTTCCCGATTGAAGTTTTCCCCATCCACTGAAAACATCTGCATCAATATGAGGAATATTTTCTTTATATAAATCAATTGTAACAACTTCATCGTTTGGGTTCACTGTTTTGTATTCTTCGATGAATGCTTTCCCTGCTGCCATACTGAAAGAAGCAGTTTCATTATGTGGATGTGCTGTAATGTATAATACTTTTGCCAAAATAATCTCCCTTTCTTTTATTAATCCGAATTCTTTTTATTTTTATCTTTTTTATTAGAAATTACTCTATCCTTTTAAAAAGATATAGTTTGATAACAAAAATTATCGGATTAAATATCTTTAAATAATATATCTTTAATTCAATATAAATTTACACAAATTTCGACAACTTGTCAACCATTTTTGCCTTTTTCCCACTTTTTTAAAGTTTTTATTTATTTATGGTTTTATTGCTGCTGAGTGTGGGTATATAAATAACTCCCCCACTTAGGCATGCATCATTACAATAAAATAAAGCTATTGAATAGAATCCTCCATATAATCCAAATTTTATTCCAAACTATCTGTTACGAAAAACTGTTTTATTTGTTAGAGAATTTTATTATAAAATTGTGCAACCAAATGCCAGCAATTTCAATTTCTTTATTTTTGAGCTAATTTTATGAATGTATGTCCTAAAAAACATTAATTTAGGAGGTGCTTTTATTGTTAAAGATGGAAAATGTATCTAAAACATATAAAGGCGGAAAAAATGCAGTAAAAAATATTAATTTAGAAATTAAAAAAGGAGAATTCATTTGTTTTATTGGACCAAGCGGCTGTGGAAAAACAACCACAATGAAAATGATTAACCGTCTAATTGAACCATCTGGTGGAGCAATCTATATTAATGGGGAAAATATCCTGCATAAAAATCCTATTGAATTAAGACGTCATATCGGTTACGTTATCCAATCTATCGGCCTTTTTCCGCATATGACTATATCAGAAAATATTACGCTTGTACCTAAATTATTAAAATGGAAGGAAAAGAAACGCCAAGAAAAAGCAAAGGAATTGCTGAAGTTAGTAGACATGGGGCCAGAATATCTAGATCGCTACCCTCATGAACTAAGCGGGGGGCAGCAGCAACGGATCGGTGTATTGCGTGCCCTTGCAGCCAACCCTCCTTTAATATTAATGGATGAACCATTTGGAGCGCTCGACCCAATAACCAGGGATTCCTTGCAAGAAGAGTTTAAAAACCTGCAAAAAACATTAGACAAAACAATTGTGTTTGTCACACATGATATGGATGAGGCAATCAAACTAGCCGATCGTATTGTCATTCTAAAAGATGGAGAAATTGTTCAAGTTGGCACACCTGATGAAATACTCCGAAATCCTAAAAATGAATTTGTAGAAGAATTTATAGGAAAAGAACGATTGATTCAAACAAGACCAAATGTCGAGCTTGTTAGGCAAATCATGAATAAAAATCCTATTTCTATTACAGAAGATAAATCTTTGTCTGATGCGATTGCATTAATGAAAGAAAAGCGAGTGGATTCTTTATTAGTCGTTGATGAAAATAATCAATTAAAAGGATATGTAGACATTGAAACAATTGATGAAAAACGCAAAAAAGCATCTACAATTAAAGATTTGCTCATAACTGATTTATATAAAGTGCAGGCTGATACAATGATACGAGATACCGTTCAAAAAATTCTAAAACGCGGTGTTAAATATGTGCCAGTTGTTGATGAAACAAATCATCTTGTCGGGATTGTAACAAGAGCTTCTTTAGTTGATATTGTTTATGACAGCATTTGGGGAACTGATGATGCATTAATTACAACCATTTCTTAAGAGGTGAAAACATGACTACACTAATTGAATTTCTGCAAATAAATTGGCTGGAAACCTTGTATAAGGCATGGGAACATTTATATATTAGTTTAATTGCCGTTTTATTAGGCATATCGGTAGCAATTCCCCTTGGCATTGTACTGACCCGCATGAAAAAAGGCGCAGGCTTTGTAATTGGATTTGTAAATATTGTTCAAACCTTTCCTAGTTTAGCAGTGCTTGCCTTTTTTATACCCTTTTTAGGGGTTGGCAAACTACCTGCCATTGTTGCTTTATTTTTTTATTCAGTATTGCCGATTTTGCGCAATACCTATACTGGCATTAAAGGAGTAAATCCAAATCTTTTGGAATCCGGAAAAGGTCTTGGCATGACCAACTGGGAAAGAATATTTTTGGTTGAACTGCCCTTATCTCTTCCCGTAATTATGGCAGGGATAAGAACATCTTCTGTATATTTGATCGGATGGGCAACATTAGCTTCCTTTATTGGCGGCGGCGGCTTAGGAGACTATATTTTTATCGGATTAAATCTATATCAGCCAGCCTATATTATTTTTGGGGCTGTACCTGTGACACTTATGGCTGTTTTAATAGATTATCTATTCGCAAAGATTGAACAAAAAGTAACACCTAAAGGCATCAAAGGGATAAAGGAAACTGTTTAAGGAGTGGAAACATGAAATCGAAAATAACAGCAAAATTATGGGTTTTAGGCATTTTTATCTTCCTTATGTTATTAAGCGGATGTTCCCTTCCTGGATTAAGCTCATCTTCGGAAGACACAATCAAAATTGGTGCACAAAGCATGACGGAATCAGAAATTATTGCAAATATGATTAGTCAGCTCCTCGAACGAAACACCAACTATAATACGACAGTAATAAAAAATCTCGGCAGCAATTTTGTCCAGCAAAAAGCAATGGAAAACGGAGATGTTGATATTGCAGCGACTCGTTATACTGGTACAGATTTAACAAGTGTACTTGGTCAAAAAGTGGAAAAAAATCCAGAAACAGCATTAAAAATAGTGCAGGAACAATTCCATAAACAGTATGGCTATAAATTTTTTGATTCTTATGGATTTGAAAATACATATGCATTCACTGTTACAAAAAAACTCGCTAAAGAGAATCATTATGAAAAAATCTCTGATTTAAAAAATGATGCTAATAATCTAAATCTTGGTGTCGATAATGCTTGGCTCAAAAGAGAGGGTGACGGATATGAAGGATTTGTCAAGGCATATAGGTTTGAATTCGGCAATACCTATCCTATGCAAATAGGGCTTGTGTACGATGCTGTAAAAAACGGAAAAATGGATATTGTGTTGGCCTATTCTTCTGACGGACGCATTAAAGCATATGATTTGCAGCTTTTAGAAGATGACAAAAACTATTTTCCACCATATGACTGTGCGCCCGTCGTAAATGAAAAGATTCTAAAAAAATATCCTGAGATTGAAGCGCAGCTGAAAAAATTAATTGGAACCATTACTACAGAAAAAATGCAAGAATTAAATTATGAAGTAGATGGCAATTTAAAAGAGCCTTCCGTTGTAGCGAAGGAATTTTTACAAGAAAATCATTATTTTGATTAAAAGGAGGTATTGTAATGGAAGTATTACAGCAGTTAGGAACATACTACAGCCAAAACAGTACATATGTTCTTCATGAATTTTACCGTCATTTTTTAATGTCCATTTACGGTGTATTGTTTGCCGGCATTATCGCTATTCCCCTTGGAATCTTGATTGCGAAATATCGCAAATTAAGCTCCTGGATTTTCTCTATTACCAATGTAATCCAGACCATTCCTGCTCTTGCCATGCTTGCTATTTTAATGCTTGTAATGGGACTTGGCACAAATACCGTCATTGTCTCTTTATTCCTTTATTCCCTGCTTCCTGTTCTACGCAATACTTATGTAGGCATCATAAGCATTGAGCATGCTTATTTAGAATCAGGAAAAGCGATGGGCATGACAAAGTCCCAAGTATTATGGATGGTAGAATTGCCGTTAGCATTATCTGTTATCATGGCAGGCTTGCGAACAGCTTTAGTAATCGCCATCGGCATCACCGCTGTCGGAACTTTTGTTGGCGCTGGCGGACTGGGCGATATTATTGTGCGCGGCACAAATGCCACAAATGGAACAGCCATTATTCTAGCAGGGGCAATACCAACGGCCTTAATGGCAGTAATCGCCGACTTGGCACTTGGATTTTTTGAAAAGCTTTTGTCACCTGTCAAATCCAAAAATATGCCGCAACTGCCTTAATGCAAAGTAATACAGATAAGCAGAAAAAAGAAACGAATTGAATTTCGTTCCTTTTTTCTGTTTCATAATGCAACAATTCATTTTCCGATTGCTTCCTTACCTAAAGCCTGTTCCAATTACTTCATTCATATTATGAACCGTCACAAACGCTTTTCGATCAATTTGGCTAATGTATTTTTTTAATTTAACATAGTCTTTTCTTTCCAAAATAATCGTGATTACTTTTTTCCTATTGTTCGTAAAAGCACCTTTAGCTGTATGGATAGTTGCACTTTTATGAAGCTCGCGAATAATGTATTTTTGAATTTGTTCCCAGTGTTCACTAATAACAACCACTTTTTTTGTTATATTAAATTGACTGGTGAAATAGTCAATCACAATTCCTCTTAGAAAAATGCCAAAACATGCATATAATCCTTTATCGATGCCAAATGCGAATACTGCCAATAAACTAATAAAACAATCTGCCATCAGCACAGCTTTGCCAATATCAATTGCCAAATATTTATTTAAAATCATGGCAATTAAATCCATTCCGCCAGTAGAGGCGTTTTGATTAAAAACCAGCACTAAACCGAAACCTGCAATTAATGTCCCTATAACAAGCTGCAATAATAAATCATCGCTAAACGCTTGAAACATTGGATAGAAATAATCCAACAGCCAGACAAAAAAAGTCAATAAAAAGCTCGCATAAATTGTTTTTACTCCAAATTGAAATCCTAAAAAAGCAAATCCAACAATAAATAAAATAATATTTAATAAAAGCATCACAACACCAAGGGAAAGATTCGGAAAAAAAGCATAAAGCACAATGCTTAATCCGCCTAAGCCTCCTGAAGCAAACTGATTTGGCGCCATAAAAAAGTGAATATTGGCAGCAATTAAAAAAACTCCTGCATGCAATAACAATAAATTCCCAATATATTTAGCATTTACTTTCTTCATCATTTATTTTTCCCAATCAACAGATAAATCCGAAGCTATCGGCTTCTCCATCCATTGCTTCACTTGCTTTCTATCCATTGTTTTGCCCAATGTCCACATTAACTTTGCAACAATTGCTTCCGTATTCATATCAGCAGACAAAATAACATCATACTGTGCCACTTTTCTGCCAACTTCATATAAATATAAGTCTTGTCCTTCTTCTAGACATTGCGTAGAAATAGTCACAGCTACACCAGCATTTACTAACTCCTGCAGTTTAGGCAATAAGTTTCTTTCTTCAAAAGGCAAACCGCCATTTCCAAAGCTTTCAATAATAATGCCCTTGTAAGCTGTTTTTAGATAATCAAAAATTTCTGGCTTTGTGCCTGGATGAAGCTTTAATAGACAAACATCTGGACAAAGGCTTGTATCAACTGCCAAATTGCCGCTGTTTGTTTGACTTGGCTTCCAATAATAATGGATTGTTTTTTCTTGAATGGCAGCCACATATGGATGGTTAATGCTTTCAAAGGCATCATAGCTTTTTGTTCTCATTTTCACAGCTCTTGTGCCGATAATGACTCTGCCATCAAAAACTACAAACACACCGCCGATATCTTCCATCGCAAAGCGAATACTGTCTGATACATTCTTTTTGGCATCTGTTTGTTTAAAGCTGATTGGAACTTGTGATCCTGTAATAACAACCGGCTTATTTAAATTTTGCAGCATATAGCTTAAAGCAGCAGAAGTATAGGCCAATGTATCTGTACCATGTGTAATGACAAAGCCATCATACTTTTCATAATTTGCTGCGATAGCCCGAGCCATCACTGCCCAATGCTCTGGCTGCATATTGGTGCTGTCTCGATTCATGAGAATTTTGCATGTCACATCAACTGTCTGCGAGTTATCATCAAAATATTGCAGAAGTTCTTCAGCCGATAGTCCCGGAACCAGCCCTTCCTCTCCTTCTACAGATGCAATTGTTCCTCCTGTAGCAAGCAATAACAATTTTTTCATATGCTTCCTCCTGTTTCACACACAACAAATGTATGCGAATCGCGTTTTATTTAGTTGTATTATAGTCCTATTCCTATAAATAAAGCAATACTTGTATTCAAAACGCGCACATTTTTCTTTAAAAAAAGATTTTTCCATGCTATACTTCTGATTAACATATAACTTTTGATTAACGGGAGTGAATATTATTGCTGAAAACATTGCAAGAACTTAGAAAAAATAAAAACTGGTCCCAACAAGAAACTGCCGATATGCTTGGGATTGCCAAAAGTACATATGCTGGCTATGAATCTGGCTATCGCGAACCCCCATTGCGTGCATTAATGCAAATTGCAGACTTATTTAACATCTCTGTTGACTATATTTTAAATCGAACCCCTCCTGCTTCTGCTATAGAATTAACAGCATTAGGAACCGTTCTTTTAACAGTAGACCAGCAGCCAGTATCAGAAGATGAACTTAAAAATCTTATTGCCTTTACAAGGGTAAAAAGAAATCTATAATAAAAAAATAAGGTAAACAAAATACAAAGATTGTCCTAAAAAAACGACTCCCCAAATAAAAGCAGGTATTTTTGTTGCTTCTGCAAGCGCAGTGGCATCTCCAGCATTTTTGCTCTGCTTGATGCTTAACCGAAAAACAATAAATGCTGTCCAAACAGACTGCACTAAAACAACACAGCTAAAAAAAATGCTGGCATGCTGTAAAATTAATGGCTTATCATAATAAAACATCCAAAAGTTAAAAGCCAAAAAAGATATAGTCCAGAATAAACCGTATAAGTTTCTCACCCATAACACAAGGGATATACAAGCAACACAAGCAAAGATACAAAGGATGGCAATGTAATGCTCTTTCATTAGCAAATAAAATAAACCATATGCTGTTACCGAGGATCCAGTATATCCCATATATGCGATAAAGATGCGGCCAATCCATGAATCCGTCTGTGTTAAAGCTGTCCCAGAAGCATCTCTATTCAATTTAATTTTATGCACCAGCCTAAATTTCCGCCCAGAAATTATTGCTGCAAATACATGCCAAACTTCATGAATTAATGTATTAACTATTGCAATATATCTCCCTACAATAGGAAGGAAAGAGCAAACTGCTGCTATAATGATATAAAAATATACTAATTTCCAAGTTTCCATTCTATCTCCTCAAATCTTTTTATACTTGTCTCCATCTTAATATAAAAATATGACAAATATATGAAAGAAAATATACTTAGCGAAAAAAACCTCAAAATCAGCATGTAAACTGAAAAAAATCATTATTTATTTCTACTATTTTCTTTTGGACATGCAAATGGAGCTGCAAACATTCCTTTCTCTAAAGAGAATGTCTACAACTCCAGTATAGATAGCTATTATCCCGCATTAACGGACAATAAGACCCACTGATTAAAGTTTAATTTATTACTTTAAATGTTTGATTTTCAGATCAATCGCTGTTCTTTCCTTTGCTTCTTTAATTTCTTCTGGAATTCCAGCTGCAATTACGCCAACTATATCATAATCTTCCGGCACTTGCAGAACTTGTTTTCCTTTTGGGGAAGCTCCAGCAGAGCTCCAAAACGTTCCTACGCCATTTTCCCAAGCAAGGAGCATAAAGTTTTGCACAAAACATGAAACTGCGGCAAGATTCTCTTCTCTTTCCAATTCATTTCTGCCTTTATGGCTAAGCACTGCAAAAAGCACAGGCGCATTTCCAAAATTTAATTTATGGTTTAATGCAGCCCTTGTTTCCGCCCCAATAAAAACAATTTCCCATGGTTCTGTCAGCTTATGATTTGGTGCATATGCAGCAGTCTGCAGCCATTGTTTTACTTTCTCTCCATCAATGTTTTCTTCTTTAAACTTCTTAATTGTACGGCGGTTTTTAATAATTTCTGAAAGACTCATCCTTTTTCCTCCTTTAATTTATGTAGTTATTATATTGGCATATATGAAATTATACAAACGATACAAATTTCCTTCTTTTATTTTTTTCTTAATAAAATATATGAAATCATCGCACACAGTCCTGCTCCTAATATAACACTAGTCATGGATAAAGTAGAGTCATTTCCCAAAAGGCCTACAAAAGGAGAAACAACCCCGCCCATCAGCAAGCTTAACACACCAAGCAAAGCGGAGGCACTTCCCGCATGTTGGCTTTGCGTCTGCATTGCTAACGTAAAGCCAATTGTGGTTAGTTACTATCCCAACACTTGATACAACAAAAAACAAGGGCACTAAATGCCATAATAATCCTGCTTGCACTTATTAAAGAAAAACCGCTCGCCACATTTATCATCAGGCCAATTACAAACAGCCTTTTCTCCGCTATCTTTCCAGCAAGCCGTCCTGTAATTTGTGTTACCAAAACAATGCCAAGGCCATTCACTGCAAAAATCAGGCTATACATTTGAGGAGAAACGCCAAATATATCTTGCACCACGAATGGAGAGCCGGATATATAAGAAAACAGGCTTGCCATCACAAATCCTTGGGCTAGTGCATATCCCAAAAAGCCGCGATCTGCCAAAATTCGTTTAAATGTAAGCAATGTGCTGCGTACGCCACCTGGCATTCTTTTTTCTTTCGATAAGGTTTCCGGCAAATAAAAGCGAACAGAAATAAACATTATTAATCCAATTAATGATAATAAAATAAAAATTCCCTGCCATGTACTGAATCGCAAAAATTGCCCTCCCAATACTGGCGCCAGAATAGGAGCGGCTCCATTTACTAAAGCAACCAGCGCAAAAAATTTCGTCAATTCTGTGCCGCTATACAAATCCCTTACAATTGCTCTTGAAATAACAATGCCCGCAGCCCCAGCCATTCCCTGTAGCAGACGCAGGAAAATAAGGGCATAAATAGATGGACTAAATACACATAACAATGAAGTAATCATATACAGAACCAGCCCAACAAGCAACGGCAAGCGCCTGCCAATACTGTCGCTTAATGGACCTGCCACCAATTGTCCCCCTGCTAAACCAATCAGGAAAAAAACAGGCTAAACTGCGCCAGACCGCTTGTTGCATGAAATTCTTCTGCCAGCGATGGCAATGCCGGCAAATACATATCAATTGATAAAGGGCCAAAAGCAGCAATCGATCCTAAAACCAAAATCATCAATAATCAATTATGCTTCTGCTCTGCCACAAGTGAAGTGCTTTTCACGAATCCATTACCCTCTCTTCTCTACAACAATTTATTCTACTATCATACATTACTAAATCCGAAATTTCTATCACTTAAAAGCAAATCATTTTTAAAGTGATAGATATACCAAAAATAACAATATATATTTCTTGTTTACAGGATCCTCAAAAGGGTACATATCTAATAGAAAAAGGTCTAAAAAGAGAAAGGTTGGTATTAAATGAGCGAAACTAAAGTTGCGGTTATCACAGGATCTGGACAAGGAATCGGAAAAAAAATTGCAGAACGACTTGGAGAAGATGGATTTACGGTTGTAATCAGCGACCGAAACGAGGAAAGCGCAAATAGAACAGCTCTAGAATTAATCGAAAAAGGCATCGAAAGCAGCTCCTTTGTTGCTGATGTGGGCAAAAAAGAAGACTTACTCTCCTTAGTCGATCATACAACGGAGAAATATGGAAAAGTGGACGTATTTATCAATAACGCAGGCATTGACCAAGTAGATTCTATTTTAAATATAACAGAAGAAGATTTGCAGCAAATTTTCCAAATTAATGTATTTGGCACATTATTCGGCATCCAAGCTGCAGCTGCACAAATGAAAAAACAAGGCACAGGCGGCAAAATCATTAACGCATGCAGCATCGCTGGTCACCGAGCCTACAGTTTATTGGGTGCCTATTCCGCGACAAAATTTGCTGTTAAAGCATGGACACAAGCGGCAGCACAAGAATTAGCCTCCTCTAAAATCACAGTAAATGCCTATTGTCCTGGAATTGTCGGCACGAGTATGTGGGATCGCATTGATGAAGGCATGGCAGAATACATGGGACTTGAAAAAGGACAAGCATTTGAAAAATTTGCAGAAGGAATCACTTTAGGCAGAACCCAGGAACCAGCAGATGTAGCCAATTTTGTTTCCTATCTGGCCTCCACAGATTCTGACTATATGACAGGACAAGCTGTATTGATTGATGGCGGCATTCTTTTCGGATAAAGTGAAACGAACAATCAGGCTTTTACAGGAAATTTTCCCCGCCTAGACTTCTCGTTTTCTCTCATAACCTTGAGGTGGGGGTGTTACTGCCCGTCTAAATAGTGATAAACTTTTTATCAAAAAACCTTGCATCCTATTTGGAAGGATGCAAGGTTCAACATGCAAGATATTTATTCACTTTTTATCCAGATCAAAAATCAACTAGACAGGAAAAGCAATTATTATTTTTTTAAATGGTATGGCACAGTGGTAACAATGACATTTCTGCGATAAAGCAAATGTGCTTTTAAAAGCAGACTCGATTGGTTATGCAAAATATTATGCCAGCTTTTTTTCGTAATAAATTGAGGAACGATTACAGTAACACTATTTTGATGTTCTTCCCCTTTTTCTTCAATCACATCAATAAATCTTCTTAGCGGACGAATTAAACTTCTATATTGAGAATGCAGTGTAACTAAACGAATATCTGGTCTATAAGCATTCCATTTTTCTTCCATTTTCTTTTCACTTTCCCGATCAAAGGCTACATATACTGCTATTACGGTATCTCCGACTGTCTCAGCATATGCTAAAGAATTTTCCACCACTTTTGTAATGCCTGCAACAGGAAGAATCACAATATTTCCTTTTAATTTCTCTCGGCAATACGCTCCTTCAATACGCAATTGATTAGCAACATTGTTATAATGTGCATTTATTTTATGGAAGATAAATACGATAATCGGCAAAAATATCAGTACTGGCCAAACTTGCAGGAATTTTGTTGTAAATAAAATAATTAACACAGTAAAAGTAATCAATGCACCAACTAGATTAATGCTTAATTTCAGCTGCCATCCTTTTGGCTTTTCCTTTGCCCATTTTCGAATCATGCCGCTTTGCGATAAAGTAAACGGAATAAATACACCGACTGCATAAAGAGGAATGAGCATTTCCGTATGCCCTCCAAATAGAATGATCAATAGCATGGAAGCTGCCCCTAATGTCACAATTCCATTTGAATAGCCTAATCGATCCCCTCTTACAGTAAAAATTCTTGGCATATATTTATCAGTAGCCAGATTTACTGCAAGCAATGGAAATGCTGCAAAACCTGTATTGGCTGCCAATACGAGAATAAGTGCTGTTGTTACTTGAATAAAATAATAAAAGAAATTCCGCCCAAATACAGCAGAAGCAATTTGCGATACAACTGTTTCTTCCACTTTTGGAGAGATACCATACCAAAAGGCCAAAAAGGTAATGCCGGAAAATAATACTGCCAGAATAATTCCCATCATAGTCAATGTCCGAACCGCATTTTTTGCACTCGGCTCTTTAAAGCTTGGCACAGCATTGGAGATAGCTTCTACCCCTGTTAACGCAGAACACCCAGACGAAAAAGCCTTCAGCAATAAAAATAAGCTCATTCCTGGAACTACTGTACCGATTGGTGTGTGCAAACTTTCTGGGACTTGGCCATTAAGCACATCCCATAACCCTTTTCCAAGCAAAACAATCAATGCAAGCACAAATAAATAAACCGGATAAGCTAGAACAGAAGCTGATTCCGTAACCCCTCTTAAATTTAGTATCGTAATAAATAATACCAGCAGACAGGCAATTGGTACATTATATTCATGTAAGTTAGGAAACGCAGAAGTAATAGCGTCTGTTCCTGCCGATATGCTAACTGCAACGGTCAAAATATAGTCAACAAGCAAAGATCCTCCAGCAATCAACCCTGCATTTTCGCCTAGATTTTTTTTGGAAACAATATACGCTCCCCCGCCTTTAGGATAAGCATATATAATTTGCCGATAAGATAAAATTAAAGCTGTTAAGAGCACCAGAATGCCGACAGCAATCGGAATGGAATACCAATAGGCAAGAAAACCGATCCCCGCAAGCACAATCAAAATTTGTTCTGTACCGTAAGCAACAGAAGATAATGCATCAGATGAAAGAATCGCTAATGCTTTTAATTTATTTATTTTTTGATCTCCCAATTCGCGTGTTTTTAGCGGTTTTCCGATTAATACTCTTTTAACAACCGATCTATTCACAATAATTTCCTCCAGTTAATAGCTAAATATTTTCCCTTTTGTTTTGTAGGCATTAATAGTATGTGTAATATGCTAAATTCATTTCTAAAATCTCCTTTTATTTTTATGCACGACAAAAAGCTACAGAGGAAACCTCTATAGCCTTAATAATTATACTTTGGCAGAGTCAATTCCCCTCTCTAGAACGCTTGCGGAGTTAGCTGTCGGATTTGGGCAGTTAAGAGAGTTTGCCCTACCTTTTAAAAAGGATTCACCCCAAGTGCAAAATAATGCACTAAAATCATTGGTTCCCCCGCTCCATTTGGATTAAGCGAATAAAGAAATATAGTATTTACTATGCATGATAATACTCCTTGAAGAAAGGAAAGTAAAGGAAATAAAAACCGAAAAAAACGCCATAAAAAAGGAAAAAAGGCGATACAAGTCAATTTAACTGGCATAAGTCAATCCAATCTCATCATTTCATGCCAACACTTCTATTTATCTTAAAAATCGAGAGAAACAATAAAGCAAAACTTCAATTAGTGGGAGCTTTTCACATCTCCACTGATTGTTAGTGGAACAAATCAGACTTTTACAGATAAGTTTCTACCCACCCAGATTTCTCGTTTTCTCTCATCATCCTTTAGATGAGGGACAAAAGCCCTTTAAATAGTGATAATTGTTTTTATTAATAAATAATAAAAAATGCCAGTCTGGTTTTATAAAACCAGACTGGCATTTTTAAAGTCACTAAAAAGACTGTTTATTAATAAGCTAAGCTGAACAAGCCTTTAATATGTGTTAAATAGCGAATATTACTTGCTTCTTTCATTAGAGTAGCTGGTAATCCTTTAAGCGGAGTGTTGCTTCCTCCTACGATTGCCACGCCATCTTTGCGGCCAAGACTAGCAAGTGTTCCTGAGTTAACAGGGCTGAATGCTTCTTGTGTTTTGCCTTCAAGATATGCAAATACATTGTAGCCAATCAGCTCGCCCATTTGCCAAGCGATTTGTGCAGTTGGCGGGTATGGACGGCCATCTGCTGCAAAGTATACAGCGCTGTCTCCAGCAACAAATACTTCAGGATGAGAAGTGGATTGCAAGAAATCATTTACTGTAGCACGGCCGCGGTTTACTTCTAAACCAGATGCGCCTACAAGTGGGTTTCCTTGTACTCCGCCAGTCCATACAAAAGTATTTGTAACGATTTTTTGTCCATCTTTTAAGTCTACAACGTTGCCTGAAACATTTGTAACAGCTAAACCAGTTAAGAATGTTACGCCACGCGCTTCTAAGCTTTGTGTTGCACGCTGAATTAAATCTTCCGGAAGAACAGGAAGAATTTTCGGACCTGCTTCTACTAGCAATAATTTAATTTCTTTAAAGTCTACGCCATATTTTTTTGTCATAGCAGGCAAGATGTCAGCAAGTTCTCCAACAAGTTCTACACCTGTCAAACCGCCGCCGCCAATTAAGATTGTTGCATCTTCTGGCTTTTTCGTTTGAGAATATTCACGAATGCGATCTTCAACATGCTGGAAGATTTTATTTGCTTCTTCAGCAGATTTTAATGTCATGCTGTTTTCTTCTAATCCTGGAATTCCAAAATATGCAGTAACACTTCCTAATGCTACAACAAGTGCATCATATGAAAGCTTAGTGCCATCGGCCAATACTACCTCTTTATTGTCTACAGAAAAAGATTCAACTGTTGCAATTTTCAAATCAATATCTTTGCCTTTAAGCAGCTTATCAAGAGGCATCGCAACCGCTTGCTCAGAAATATTTCCAGCTGCAAGACGATGCAATTCCGTAATAATTTGGTGTGTTGGGAATTTATTAATAACAGTAACTTTAGCTTGGTCTTTTGAATAATATTTGCGTACATTTTGAGCTGCTAAAAGTCCACCGTATCCAGCACCTAAAATAACAATATGTTTTGACATAGTATATCCTCCGTCCTTATTCCTAATCAAAAATAATGCTTATTTTTGTTGTTGTTCGCGTTCTGACATAATTTGTAAATAACTTTGTGCAAAGCGGAATAATTTTTGTGCTTGTGGATCTTTTAATAATTTTAATAAACCGAATAAACCGATTGTTTCATTGCTTTGTTCTGCACGATCTTTCGCTTCAATAGCAGTCGCTGCAATTCCTTTTGCGGAATGAACAACTGGCTCCATCATTTCTGTTACTGCATGAACTGCATCGCTTTTAAACACTTCATCAGTCGCTAATCCTTGTGCAAAATCATAAGACTTTGTTAAAAGATTAACTAATTCTGTTAATTTAGGAAGCTGCTCCACTAATGTTGTTAAAGATTCTTGCACTTCTGGTTTCAGAAGCTGATCCAACAAATCTTGGCTAGATGCTGCTGTCAGTTGCTTTTCACTTGCTTGCGTAGTTGTTTCTGACATAACTGATTCTCCTTTACTATAAGCGGATATGCTTATATGAGTTTAGTTTAAATTGCCAAACTATTGTGATTTTATGCACAATAGTTTGCAAAATAAATAAAAATATTAGATAAATACCGGTGACATGAGGGATTATCTTTATTCTTATAATAGATAAAGGATGATTATACCAAACTATTAAACAGAATCTAAACATATCCCTTGTGTTAATCCCTTTAATATAATACCACTTTTTTATGAAAAATAAATGTGAGAATGACAAATTTTTAGAGATTTTTTAAGTAACTATGAACTTCCTCACAGAGACATAGTATTTTACACAATTTTGTCTATTAACTTTTTCGCATTTTCTGCTTTTAAATTTCAATATCTGCCACAATGCTGTCGATTCTGCCTACTTCGCGAATATATGCGGCTACTTCCTGATGTTCCGGATTAGGACCATACAGTTCTAGCGCATGCCGATCCTCAAAGCGAACTTTTAGCATTACTTGATACTCCGAACTACTAGAAGCAAAATTTAACCCAGCCTGCAAATCGACAATTCCCATTATCTTATTGCGCAATGCGCGAAATCTTTTAATAACTTCTTGCAGTTGATCTTCTGTTGTTGACTCGCCGAATTTAACTAGAACAATATGATCTATCATACGTTGCCCTCTTTCTTTTGCTTTATTTACCTTTATATTCTAACGAATTATCTATATTCCGGCAAATTTTATATGCTTTACTCTTATTTCCCATAAAAAATCAGCCTTAAAAAAAGGGCATCCATTAGCCAAATTTGACTGCTGAATAGCCCTTCTGTATTCTACTCTTTTGTAAATGACATTGCACTTCTGACCGTATTAATCGGTCGAACTAACTGTTCAATTTGTTCTCTTCTGCCTTCTAAAAATGGCGGCAATGATAGTTTTTCCCCAAGGGTTTCATACGGCTCATCTCCCATAAACCCTGGTCCATCTGTCGCAAATTCAAATAAAATTTGTGGTGCTACTCGCACATATAAAGATTGAAAGAAATGTCTATCTACATACCCGGATGTTTGAAAGCCGAAATTCTCCATTCTGTCTATCCAATAATTTAAAACATTGCGGTCCTCCACTCGGAATGCTGCATGATGCACCGTACCAAACCCTTGACGTGCTGGCGGAAGCACTGCATTATGTTCAACAATAATTTGTGCTCCATTTCCTCCTTCTCCTACCTCAAATAAATGAAAAGCTCCTTCTTTAGCAATTTCCTTAAATTGAAGCACTTTCTCAAGCATTTCTTTAAAATAATCAACATTAGCAATCCGAATAAACACTGGTCCTAATCCAGTGATCGCATATTGTAATGGGATAGGGCCATTTTGCCACGGTGTTCCCGATGCAACTCCATGATTCTGCTCGTCGGAAATCAATTGATAGGATTGGTCATCAAAATCTACAAATGATAAGACTTTTTTGCCAAATTGTTCCGAAATACCGCTATTTTTTACTCCTAATCGATCAAAACGTCTTTTCCAATAATCGATTGCCGCATCTGTTGGCACGCGAAAGGATGTTTTGGCAATTTCATTTGTGCCGTGAGTTCCTTTAGGAATATTAGGAAAATCAAAAAATGTCATATCTGTTCCAGGACTGCCTGCGTCATCAGCAAAAAATAAATGATATGTTTGAATATCATCTTGATTGACCGTTTTTTTCACTAAACGCATTCCCAATGTAAAAGTGAAAAACTCATAATTTTTTTCGGCACTGCTTGTAATTGCTGTAATATGATGTACTCCTTTTAATCCGTTCATTTATCTTTTCCTCCAGCCTATATTAGATTTTTTTATTTGATAGAGATAGTATGTGTACATTTGCTCATTATTATTTCAAATTAAAGTATCTTTATTTCGAGATAAATATATCATTCTTATTTTCTCTTGTCAATATTTATTCCCCCATTGATTGAAGTTTCACTTTATGTAGAAATCTGCACTATTGGCTTTCTCTATGCATAGACAGAAAGTGGACTTTTGATTAACTAATCCCAAAACATAAAATTCATTTTACAACACATACTAAGTGCTGATATGGAAATTTTTTTAGAAAGGGACGATTATGAAGAAACATCCTGTTGCAAATAAAACACAAAAAGGAGGCAATCTTTCCTGGTGGCAGCTCTCTTTGATCGGGGTTGGCTGCACAATTGGTACAGGCTACTTCTTAGGATCAGGAATCGGCATAAAGGAAACCGGATTTTCCATTGTCTTTTCATTTATCATTGCCGCACTCGGCACCTATATTGTATTTAATTTACTTGCCAAAATGACAGCAGCAGATCCCCAGGAAGGATCTTTTTGTTATTATGCAAATAAAGCTTTCGGACCATGGGCAGGCTTTAGCTGCGGCTGGAATTATTGGTGCTCCAATATTTTAATCATGGGAAGCCAGCTGACAGCACTTGCTCTTCTCTCACAATTCTGGTTTCCCAAAATTCCTCTTTGGATTTTTGCCTGCATCTATGCCGTATTATCAATTTTTGTTGTTTTTTTAGGCACAAAAGGTTTTGATCGCGTCGAAAATTATTTGGCAGTCATGAAAACAGCAGCGATTATTATGTTTATTCTACTGGCTTTTGCCGCCCTATTCGGCTTGTTTAAAACAACTGGATCTAAACCGGATTTTCCTGCTTCCAAACAAGCCTTTTTTCCTAATGGTCTAAAAGGATTTTGGACTTCTTTGCTTTATGCGTTTTATGCATATGGAGGCATTGAAGTAATTGGTTTAATGGCAATGCAGTTAAAAAACACAAAAGATGCACCTAAAGCAGGAACAAATATGCTGATTATTTTACTGATCATTTATGTTCTTTCCTTAGGACTAGCTGTTGTGCTTGCACCGCTTGAAGCTTTTACAGAAAAGGAAAGCCCCTTTGTTACGGCTTTATCTGATTACCATCTAAGCTTTTTTCCGCATGTATTTAATGGCGCCATTATTATCGCTGGCTTCTCAACCATGACAGCTTCCTTATTTGGAGTGACTAACCTGCTTGTAACGCTTGCCAAAGATGGAAATGCACCAAAATTATTTGAAAAGAAACTAAAAAAATTTAATAAACTGCCATTGCCTTCCCTTATCTTGGGCGCAATCGGCCTATTCGCTTCCGTTATTGCAGCACTTATTTTGCCCGGGAAAATCTTCGAATACATTACAACAGCCGCCGGAATTCTTCTGCTGTATAATTGGGCATTTATTTTGTTTTCTGCATTTAAAGTGCTAAAAACAACGTTCTGGGATAAAACAAAAGCATCTGCAGGCATCTTTTTAATTCTTGCAGCCATTAGTGGGACGATAATTGAAAAGGGAATTCGTATCGGCTTTTTTGTCAGTCTATTATTTGTAGTTATTCTGGCTGGCTGCACCGTTATTGTAGGATATAAGCGGAGGCAAGCCTCTTCCTAGTCTTAGGGCTTGTCTTGGCGCACATCGATTTTCCTATTGCAGCAATATCGATCAGTGACACTATTTTTTCACCAGTTTTTTGCGCCAATTTGGCAGAGCTCGCAAATTCTTTTTGTTTTTGCAAGCTCTATTTAATCTTCTCTCATCTCTGTCTCCTCAGACTGACATTTTTTTCATTTTTAGGAGTAAAAATCTTGAGGGCTAATTTTTTTGATTGGCAGCCTGTATTTTCTTCCATTATCCCTCCTGCTATATAATATTAATAGAAAGCAAAAGTGTTTCCTTAATACAAAAAATAAAGTGAAACTAACAATAAGCGGGGGAATCCACATTCCCCCACTTATTGTTAGTTAAATTAATCAGGCTTTTATGAGTAAGTTTCTCCCCACCTAGATTTCTCGTTTTCTCTTACAATCCCTTAGGTGAGGGCTGCCCGTTAAATAGTGATAAAAACAAATATCCTTGCTTAATCCTTATTTAGGAAATGCTGCTGCATATTGCTTTGGTACATGTGTTTCTTTTTTGAGCTGTGCAGCTGCTTCAATTGCCCAGTAAGGATTTCTCAGCATCCCTCTTCCCACTGCAACTAAATCCGCATCTTCATTGCCAATCACTGCATTTGCAACAGTTGCATCTTCTAAATTTCCAACAGTGATAACTGGCAAGTTTAATGTTTCTTTATATATACGCGCTAAAGGAACTTGGTAGCCTGCATGATTTTCTGGTCTTCTTGTCGCAGACAGAGGACCTTCCCCACCTGAACTTACATGGAATATATCAACGCCAGCTTCTTGATATTTTTTCGCAAATTCCACACTATCTTCCACTGTATAGCCGCCTTCTACATACTCTTTTGCAGAAATACGGAGAATTAGCGGCATATCTTCTGGCATCACATTTTTAGCAGCTTGAATGATCTCCACTCCAAATTTCGTGCGGTCTTGACCGTACTCATCATTGCGTTGGTTCGTAAGCGGGGAATGGAATTGATGGATTAAGTAGCCATGTGCTCCATGTAGCTCAATTACATCCACACCAGCTTTTAAGGCACGTTCTACACCTTGGCGAAATTTTACAACCATTTCTTTTACTTCATCTGTAGATAATTCCTTTGGCGTTTTTGATTTTTCATCAAAGGCTATCGGTGAAGAAGAAACAGGAACTTCTGCATCTTCTGCTTTTCTTCCAGCATGAGCAATTTGAATGCCTACTTTTGCGCCATGTGCATGACATGCATCAACAATGCGAGCTAATGCGGGAATTTGCTCATCGCTCCATATCCCTAAATCATAATCACTAATGCGTCCATCTGGATCTACATCTGTCATTTCAATAATAATTAAGCTTGCTCCGCCGATTGCCCGGCTCACATAATGATTATAATGCCAGTCGTTTGCAATTCCATCCTTATTTTCAACAGAATATTGGCACATCGGCGGCATTACCACACGATTTTTCAGCTCCAAACCTTTAAATGAAAAAGGGGTAAATAAATCTGCCATTTTTTATTCCTTCTTTCTTTTTAATGTATGCTCATGCATGTAAATTAGCATGTTTCTATTTCTCAGTCAATTTTGCTGCTTATAGCCTTAACATCATTTAATTTATTCGCCTTCATTCGATTGGTTTAATGCTGTCAAAAACAGTCAAGCGAAGTTTGCCGACTGCTTTTGTTATTTATAATTTTCAAGCTCTTTTACTAATTGTGTTAATCCTTGATACACCTCGTCCTTTTTTAGCGTTTCATTTAATGTCTGCTGAAAAGTATTCTTTGCTTTTGCGAATTTTTCTTCCCCTGATGCTGTCAAAGAAGTATAGATCCCTCTTCGATCATCTTGGCAAATATGCCTTTCAAGCGCCCCACAGCTTTTCGCTTCCATTCTTGCTACAAGTCTTGATAATGCACTTTGACTTAAATTAACCATTTCTTGCAGCTGTTGCAGCCTTAACTTTTTCTCTGATGCTTGCGCTAAAAACAGCAGCACATAAAACTCTCTTAACGATAATTGATGGGCTGCTTGTAAAGCATTCTCCAATTCATTCGCCGCTTTTTCTTGTATGGAGGTAAATGCCAGCCAACTTGCAAGAAGTGGGTTTTGTTTATTTAATTCCATGTAATCTCCACCTATATCCATATAAAATGGCTCTGTTTCCCATCTGTTCACAGCCACTATATTTACTGTTACTCATTGTACCAACTACAACTTTTACTAGTCAAACAGTGCCCTTATTTTAAGTGATGGAACCATTACCCTTTCTCTTCAGAAAAAACACTTCCTATTCTACCCTCTTCCTGCTGTAAAAGATGGATATTTTGTCATTCCTCCATCAGCAAACAAAGTAATTCCTGTCACATAGCTCGATTCATCTGATGCAAGCCAAGCAGCAACTGCCGCGATTTCTTCTGGCTCTCCAATATAGCCAAGGGGAATCATTGATTCTACATCTTTTCGCTGAAGGGGATCGGCAAACTTTTCTGCATTAATTGGCGTATTTATAGCCCCAGGTCCTATACTATTTACACGTATTTTTTTGGGCGCATACTCAAGAGCCAATGTTTCAGTCAGCATTTTCATGCCGCCTTTACTTGCTGCATAATGAACAAATGTCGGCCAAGGAATTTGTTCATGCACACTTGACATATTAATAATATTCCCTTCAATTTGATGATCCACGAAATATTTTAGTGCCTCCCTGCTTCCTAAAAATGCTCCAGTTAAATTAGTTTTTATAACCTTCTCCCAATCTTCTAAAGAGAGCTTATGGGATGGAGAAGCATTTTCCACCCCTGCATTATTTACCCAAATATGTAATGTTCCAAAATGAGCGATTGCTGTTTGCACAAGTCGTATCACATCTTCTTCCTTCGTAACATCTCCTTGTACAATAATGGCCTCCCCTCCAGCTTTTTCCACTTCATTTTTCACTTCTTCGGCTTCTTCTTTATCAGAAAAATAATTAATGACAACTTTCGCTTTTTCTTGGCCAAATCGAATAGACATCGCTCTTCCTAGTCCTGTTGATGCACCTGTAATTACTACTGCTTTATTTTCTAAATCGTTATACATCTAAAACCCACCCTTATCTTTTGGCTAATCCTAAACAAATTACGCCAATAATAATCAAAATAATTCCAATGCCAATAAAAAGAAGCTGGCGTTTTGTTTTCTTTTCCTTCAGTAAAAAAATGCCTCCAAGTGTGGAAATGACTACACCTGTCTGCGATAGCGAATAACTAATGGCAACACCAACTTTTGGCTGTGAAATAAAGAGAAACATATTTCCGGCAGCCCAAAATAGCCCAGGAAATATATTTAATAAAGTGTATTTATTAAAGGGTTTATGCCTATAGGTAATAATAAATCCCCCAAGCGCCATCCCAATTGCTTGCGGAAACAGTGCTGACCACCCACTCACTCCAAAAAAGCGCGCGATAACGGCATATCCTAAATAGCCAAGTGTGGAAACAAGCAATGTTACAATGCCCTTTTTCATTTTTTGCGATTCTTCTTGGCTTCTTTTTTGATCATATGATGTACAGACAATCCCTGTAATAATGCAGATAATCGCAATCACTCCAAGAATAATTGTAGTTATGTTTGTCCATTCATGAAAAATCAGAACACCAAAAAGCGTTGTCGAAACAATCTGCAGACCAGTAGAAATCGGCATGGTTTTCGACACGCCAATATATTCAATCGACTTAAACTGCCCACTTTGACCAATTGCCCAGCAAATTCCCGAAATAACACCAACAATAAAAATAGTTGTGGTAATCTCTGGTTTGGCAATCAAATAGACAACAAAAGAAAATACTAAAGCTCCAAGCGTAGTCCCTAATGTTTGGCTATAAGCGCCTCCTCCAATCTTTACATTAAGAAGAACAATGCTTCCCCAAAAGATGGCGGGGAGCAAACTAAAAAATAAATCCAAATTACTTCAACCTTCCTTTTTGTTAACTGATTTTTTTATTTTCCCTTAAAATGAACAATTTAATCATCCAAACTCGTTAAACAAAACTCTTTTGCTTTAAAGTGAAACTTCAATCAGCGGTTTTTTTTCCATTCCCCACTGACTTGTTAGTTGAAGCGATCGGGCTTTTATGGGTAGTTTTCCCCGCCTAGATTTCTCGTTTTTTCTCATAACCTTGAGATGGGGGGATTACTGCCCATTAATGCGTGATAAAACAAGGCTGTTTTCGCATACTTTGTTGTTTCTTAATATGGTCAAATGGTAAGAACAAGTTCGTTCCATTGCGTTCCAGATACTCGCTTTCCGCGGGGAGGAAGCTTAAACCTCCTCGGGCTTTTGTGGGGTCTGAAGCCTTTCCTCTTGTTCCCGCAGGAGTCGAGTGTCCTCCGCTCCATTTCACTACGTTTATAAAAAGTGGATTCAACCGCCATAATCTTTACGAAAACAGCTTAAAATAAAAAAAACACTTGGATTTCTTAGAGAAATCCAAGTGTCTTTTTAATATAACCAGTTTATTCATTAATATATGAATAAACTTGACTTTCCAATTCAGAAAGGAGCTGTTGACAACATTTATCTTTCATCGAATTCTTTAATGTGCCAATAGCACTTTCCACTAAATAAAGCCTCGGTGATTCCTTATGCAAAATCTCTTCTTGCACAAAATGAATCAGTTCATCAAACTTAGCTTTCTCTTTTAAATAGATGCAGTTTTGTTCCAGCTCCTTTTTCAGTTCTGCGATAATATGCACAAATACTTTCTCTTCATACTTTGAATTATTCACCTGAACAGGAAGCCATTTTTGCAAAATAATTGGATCAAGCAATTGTTCTTTTGTGCTGCTTAGCTCTTTTGCATTGCTGATGATTCTATTGACAGCATATGCTACCACTTGATGAATATCTGTTTTATCTTTATTTTCTAGAGACACAAAATAAAACAAATTATGAAGAATGCCTGTCATCATAATTGCACAATCCAATAAGTATGGTTTGCTTTCTGCTCCGCAAATGTCCACTAGCCGCAAATATACCCAATTTAATTCCTGAATTCTTCTTAGCTTTAAAAATTCTTTTAATTCTTCATCATTTGTAAATAGTATTTCTTCAAATAAAGAAATAATTTTATATTGATCATTTGTTTTAATAAGCAATTCAACTTGTTTAATAAAAATAGCTACATTTGTTTTGTCATTCCCCATTAATAAGCATTTGCGCTTCTCCTCTATCTCTGCATAAATACTTTTAAATATAGAAATGAGCAATTCATTTTTGCTTGTAAAATAATTATAGAACGTCCCTTTCGAAATACCGCTGTTCTCTAATATTTCTTGAATAGATGTTGCTTGAAAGCCTTTTTCAATAAATAATTCATGGGCTTTATCCATTACATGTTTTTTCCGATTATTCATCATCATCACCTTAAGATTAATTATACCGCCTGTTCAAATGGAACACTACCTAATTTATTTATAAAAAAGCAATCCCTCTAATGAAAACCCTTTATCCATAAGCTTTAAGAGTGTTTTGAAAATTCATTTTTTACAACAAAATTTATATTTTAGATTATCTAAACTTTTTATTGCAAAAATTGAACCATCGGTATATTATTATTTAGGCCTAGAACAATTGTACAATAACTGAACTGCAAGTTTATATTTTTATGGTCACATATCGCCGCTTATGAAAAATTAAAAAAAGATCCTAAATATAAATGCGTAAACAAATCTAAAAAGTTTAATGGTTCATTTTATTCTAAGACTGTTTTCTAAACCTTTTTGAACAAAAGGAACAGCATTTTACAATAAACCCGCAATCCTTGAAATGAAAACAGCCTACTCAAAATAAGGAGGATATATATGGAGAAAAAAGAAACATCTCATGCAAATAAGCCCCCATATGGCATTATCGCCATTTTAATGGCAGGTGCTTTTGTTGCTATTTTAAACTCAACACTGCTAAATATTGCGTTGCCTTCTATTATGAAGGATTTTGAAATTAGCGAATCAACAGGTCAATGGCTTGTAACAGGCTATATGCTTGTAAATGGAATAATGATTCCAACAACTGCATTTTTAATCCAAAAATATTCAATTCGCCGTTTATTTATTACAGCGATGTCCCTATTTACCTTTGGGACAATTGTGGCAGGCTTTTCTGGCAACTTTCCTACAATGCTTGCAGCCCGCATGGTTCAAGCATCCGGTTCAGCCATTATGATGCCTGTTCTAATGAACTTCCTATTAACAAGCTTCCCTGTTGAAAAACGCGGCAGTGCAATGGGAGTTTTCGGTTTGGTTATGATATTCGCTCCAGCGATTGGTCCAACATTATCTGGCTATATTGTGGAACACTATGACTGGAAAACATTATTCCGCCTTGTAGCGCCAATTGCAGCGATTGTACTGATTTTTGCTATCTTTAAATTAAAAGATAAAAAAGAAAAAGTGGATATTGCCATCGATAAATTATCTGTAATATTATCAAGCTTAGGTTTTGGCGGATTATTATATGGATTCAGTTCTGCCGGAGACAAAGGGTGGGACAGCTTCCATGTATATGGACCACTGGCCCTAGGTATTGTATGTTTGGTTTTATTTATTCTGCGCCAATTGAAATTGCCTAATCCAATGCTTGAATTTAGAATCTTTAAGTATCCTTTATTTGCATTATCAGCAGCTATTTCTGTTGTGGTGAATATAGCTATGTTCTCCGCTATGTTGTTAATGCCTTTATATATTCAAACAATTAAAGGAATTTCTCCTTTAGATTCTGGTTTAATGCTTCTGCCTGGAGCTATTATTATGGGGATTATGTCTCCAATCACTGGTAAACTATTTGATAAATACGGTGCGCGTGTACTTGCCGTTATTGGATTAATCATCACTGCTGCTACAACATATGCATTCAGTGAACTGACAATGACGACAAAGTATTCTACGTTGATGATTATCTATGCTATCCGCATGTTCGGCATGTCCATGATTATGATGCCTGTTATGACAAATGGATTAAACCAAGTTCCGCAGCGCTTAAATCCACATGGTACAGCAATGAATAATACATTATCGCAGGTTTCTGGAGCTATTGGTTCTGCTATATTGATTACCATTATGTCCAACCGCACAGAAACACATGCAAAAGAAATTGCTGCAGATGCTATGAAAGCTATGGGCAATGCAAAAGTACAGCCAACTGCAGAAGCAATTGCTGCAGCCAAAGAGCAAATTGCGATGAAAGCTATGCTAGAAGGAATAAACGATGCATTTTTTATTTCTGTAGGAATTGTTATTGTTGCCTTAGTTCTTTCTCTTTTTATGAAACGTGCTGTTCCTGCAGAAGACTTCAGTTCTAAAAGCAGAAATGCTGAAAAGGCTCCATCTGTCAATAAATTAGCGTAAAACAACTAAAATGACAAAAGCCTCGCTGAAAAAAGCAGATGATTCTTTTTCCAGCGAGGTTTTTTATTATAAAGGCTAAAAGCGTTTACAGTTTTAGGTCTTATTCTGCACTAACCAATATTTTCACTTGTTTTTTCTCTTCAATTAAAGAATGAAAGCCTTCTTCGACTACATTATCCAGCTTAATTTTTTTCGTCACTAATTTATCTGCTGAAAAATAGCCTTTGCGCATTAAATTAAGCACGGCAGGAAACACATCGCGATAACCGATAATTCCTTTAATTGTTCGTTCTTTTATTACAATATCATTCGGCAAAATTTCTGCTCCTTTTTCCCATATGCTTACAATAACTGTTTCACCAGCAATGGAAGTGGATTGAATGGCTTGCTTTAATACAACTGGCACTCCTGTTACTTCAAATGACACATCTACCCCGCCATTTGTGCGCCCAGCAATTTCTGCCACCACATCTTGATAATCTGCAGGATTAATGACGATAGCACCAAGCTCTTCTGCTTTAGCTTGACGTTCTGGCGAAAGCTCAATTGCATATATATCTGAAGCGCCTGCAGCCTTTAGTGCCTCAATCACAAGCAAACCAATAGGTCCGCACCCAAATACAGCTGCTGTATCCCCTGCTTGAACTTTGCTTGAACGAACCGCATAAAGTGCAACCGCAGATGGCTCTACTAATGCTCCTTGTTCATAGGATAATTCATCTGGCAATTTAAATAATAGCTCCTCATCCACTGCTACATATTCAGAGAAGCCTCCGCCTCCGCCTGCCAGGCCAAGAAATCCCATATTTTCATCCAAATTATAAGCTCCTTGATGTCCATGTGTCGCAAAAATCGGCTCAACTACAACGCGGTCGCCAATTTTATAATTGCTCACTCCCTCGCCCACTTCGACAACTTCACCGGAGAATTCATGTCCAAGGGTTACAGGCGCCACCTCATTTGTAAGCGGATGGGGTTCGCCTACAGGTATAAAAATAGGTCCTCCCAAATATTCATGCAAGTCGCTTCCACAAATGCCGCACCATTTTACTTTTATTTTCACTTGTCCAGAAGTGATTTTTGGTTCCTCTATATTTTCTAGACGAATATCTTTTTGATTATGCCATCTTAATGCCTTCATGCTATTACATCCCCTTTGTTGTTTTGGAACAAGTCATAAAAATATCAGCAAATTCTTATCTTTTTATCTCACTTAAAGGCCTTTAAGTTTTTCCATGCTAAGGAAACAATCTTAGTATATTATAAATAGGTATTAACGTAAATTTAATAATAATTAACTATAATTAACTAATAGTTAATTATAAGGGAGCATTTATAAGCATGAATATTGAACAATTAAAATACATTGTGGAAATTTCTCAAACAGGATCCTTAAAAGCAGCTGCCGAAAAGCAAAATATAACATTGCCCGCATTGAGCCAAGCTGTATCGAAACTAGAAAACGAATTGAATATCGAGCTCTTTCATCGATCAAAAAGAGGCTCCTATCCTACAGAAGAAGGCAAGCTTTTGATTGCCAAAGCAAGGAAAGTTCTAGAAAAACTGCAGGATTTTGTAGAAGAAGCCGAAAATTATACAAACACATTAAAAGGAGAAATAAAAATCGCTACATTTCCTGGACCTATGGATGTAATAGTGGAAATCATCACACAATTAAAAAATGAATTTCCTTATATTCGAGCATCTATTGAGGAAAACAACTCTCAAAATATTATTGAAAAAGTATGCAATCAAGAAGTGGATATCGGATTAATCATTTTTACAGAAAAGGATATCAAAAAAAACAAACAGCTTATTTTCAATAAAATGATTGATGGGCGCATGGTAGTTGCTGTTAATAAGCATTCCTCACTAGCTAATGAAAAAATGATTTCCTCAAGCATGCTCGAAAACCAGCCAATCATTCTATACAATGACCATTGCATTATAGAATTTATCAATGAATTAAACTCACTTGCTAAACAGATGGAAATCCTGTTTACAACAAATAATGTAGAAACCATTCGTTATGCATTAGATAACAATACAGCGATCAACATCGGCTATAACTATTCCTTTGAAACAATCACTGGCCTTGCCAACAACGATCACTATATCACCATCAACTTTGCACCAGATTTATCCAAAACCTACTATTTCGGCTATATCTGCTCTGCACAAAAAGGGTTATCCAGGATTTCAAAAGAGTTTTTGAAAAGGTTGGGCACGGCAATTTCTGAATAAGCGCAAAAGAGTTTTTTCCATGCACAGGCTAGTTTTCCCCTTTCATAACTGGCCTATAAAGTGAACCCTCAATCAGCGGGGACAAAAGTCCGTTAAATAGTGATTAAAAAACCCGCTGCCAAAAAGACTATTTCCTTCTAGCAGCAGGGTTTTGGGCCATTTTTTCAAAAACAGAAGCGGTAGAGTCTCCAACAATTAAAGACGCTGATAATTTCTTTTGCTTAATAGTATCATCGCCATTAATCATATCCATTAAATATTTAACAGCAAGCTTTCCAATTTCTTCTTCATTCTGCACAAGGCGTGTAAACTTCCAGCTTTCTATATTTAACGCTGGTTCGTCAAAACAGATAATTGAAATATCTTTTGGAATATGCAGCCCTAAATTATTCACAGCCTGATGCGCTAAACGAGCTATATTATATTCAAAGGCAAACAATGCCGTCAGCAATGGATTATTGGTTATATATTGTTCTATTTCTTTAATATCTTCTTCTTGTGTGCTTTTCGGTTCAGCCAAAGTACTTTTTATATTCGTGCACCACAGATTTTTGTTTACAATCACTTCTTTTTCCGCATATGCTTCTACAATGCCGCTAAATCTATCCTGCAGCGTCGTAGTTCCCATTTCATTTGGAGAGATGACGCCTATATTTTTATGCCCCAGCTTAAATAAATATTCCACTCCCTTTTTTGCTGCTTCTACATTATCTGTAGATACGGAAGAGGCAGCAACTCCTTTAAAGGACCTGTCAATTAAGACAAAAGGAAACTTATCTACAACCATTTTTAATATTTCTGAACTATAATGTTCTGCTTGAGCGGGATAAATAATAATTCCATCCACTTCAATAGACAATAATTCTTTTAGCAGGCGCTCTTCCTTTTCTGGTGAACCAAAAGAGCGTTTTAAAATCACAAATGCAGTTTCAGACGTTGCATATTCGATACTAGAAATAATTTTGCTTCCATAAGTATCATCAAAATCAGTCAGAATAAGTCCTATTAAAGGTTTTTTTTGTTTGTTGGCATTCATTAGCGCATCTTCCCATTTTTCTGAGACAAAAGTTCCCTTGCCCTTTTGGCGATAAACAATGCCATCTTTTTCTAAAGACTCCAGTGCTCTCTTGCTTGTTATTCTGCTTACTTTAAACTGGTCTGATAATTCCTTTTCAGAAGGAACCCTATCGTCAATTTTATATTTTCCGGAAAGGATGTCCTTTTTTATTGCTGCATAAACCTGTTCATACAATGCCTTCACTCACCATCACCTCAAAAATTTAATAAGCCCCTTAAGTATATAATCAATACTTAAAGGGCCGCTAAAGTATTCTACTTAGTTCTTAAATGTTATAATAAACGTCTTAATTTCATAAGGTTTGATTGAAAATTTCCATTCATTTATTTCTTTCTTTTCTCCAATAGCCCGTTCCATTAAATCACACTCTTGTATGGACTCAATATTTAAATCGCTCTTTAACGCAATATTTGTTCTAGCGCCAGTAAATTCATGCAATCGTACAATAAGCGCATCGCTATTTTCTGCCTTTTTGATTGCATCTATTAATACATTATACTTATCTACAGCAAAGAATGATATATCCTTTCTAGCACAACCTTTTGTATAAGTTAAAGGATTATTCAAATTCCATGCCTCTTCCACTGTATTTCCTTCTATCCAGCTATCCTTATGCGGCAAAAGACTGTAGGTAAATTGATGCTCCCCTTGATCTTGGGCAATATCAGGATATGTTGCTGACTTTAACAAAGTAAGCCGTATTACATTGTCTTTAATATCATGTCCATATTTGCAATCATTTAAGATGCTTACCCCATACCCTCTTTCTGATAAATCAGCCCATTGATGTCCGACCGATTCAAAGCGGGCGTAATCCCAGCTAGTATTCCAATGAGTCGGCCTTTTTACATTTCCATATTGGATATCATATGTTGCTTCTGTTGCTCTAACAGCTACTGGAAAAGCAACTTTCAGCAACTGATCTTGTTCACTCCAATTTACATTTGTTTTAAAGTCTATTCTTCGGCTTGTCGAATACACCGCCATGTTTTGCACAATAAGTGAATGTTTATATTTCCACTTAAATTGTACAACTGAACGCAGCGCACCATGTTCGATTAAATCTACATGTATTAATTCATCGACTTCACGCATCTTTTGCTGATAATAAATGTCGATATCCCAAGCATCATATTGCATTGGCTTATCTTCGAATACTTGCAGTACATTTCCTCTCGAACCTTCATCCAGTATATCTCTATCATTTTCTTTATCCAATAATTCGACCAATTGGCCTTTTTCATTCCATCTTATCCGATAAAATGGTGTCACAAGCTCATTTTGGCCAAAAGTGAATTTGGATTGAAGCTCCTGTTTCCCTTGTTGATAATGAATAGTTGCAATCCCCGTTGAGGGAAGATTTTTCACATTGATCAACCATGTTTCATCAGCAGTTTGTTCGGCTTCTAACAGGCTGCCATTATGATCAACCCACTGAATATCAGACCCGATATTTTCCTTAATTTCCAACAGATCATTTCTTGCAAATGTAGAAGAATTAAAAACTGCAAAAGCATTTTCTTTGTCGGATACTAAAGCATCAGCGCCATTCTTCCATTCCGCATAGGCTAACTCTTTGGCTTCCTTATATTCTATTTTACTGTCTTCATAGACTTCTCTTATAGAAGAACCTGGTATAATATCATGAAACTGATTTCTTAAAACAATTTTCCAGCTGTCTTCTAATTTTTGTGCTGGGTAAAGTGACCAATTCTTCTGGACAGCACAATTTAATGCATTGATCCATTCTGTTTCTCTTAGCAATAGTTCCATTTTTCGATTCATGCGTTTATTATGTGCTTGCGAGGTATACGTTCCACGATGGTATTCTAGATACAATTCTCCATCCCATGTATGTACATATTGATCTGTAGACTCCACCGTTTCATGCAATCGCTTGAAATACTCATCGGCTCTGCCTGTTTTAACTTTTGGAAGACCAGGCATTTTATCTAATCTTCTTCTCATTTCCAGCATTTCCCGATTTACTCCACCTCCTCCATCGCCATAGCCATATGACAGAAGCAGTTCTTGATTCACTGACTTGTCTCGATATGCCTCCCATATTCCTTTCACTGTCCGCGGGGTAATTTTCCCATTATATGTGTAAAACCAATATTCATCTTCTGGTGTTGTAATAAAATGTGTCAGAATTTCAGTGCCATCTATTCCCCGCCATTTAAAAGTGTCATGAGGCATCTTATTATATTGACTCCAGCTTATCTTTGTTGTCATAAATGTTTTTATTCCTGATTTGCTAAGAATTTGCGGCAATGCCCAACTATATCCAAAAACATCTGGCAGCCATAAGTATTCACAGTCTTTCCCAAACTCCTTGCGAAAAAATGCTGTTCCCAAAAGCAGCTGCCGAACAAGCGACTCGCCAGATGTTAAATTGCAGTCTGCTTCCAGCCACATGGCTCCATCCGCTTCCCAACGTCCTTCTTCTATACGTCTTTTTATTTGGCTATAAATCTCTGGATAATCGTTTTTTATATATTCATAGAGTTGAGGCTGGGTTTGCAAAAATACATAATCAGGAAACTTCTCCATCAGCCGCAATACAGTTGAAAAAGACCTGGCCGCCTTTTCTCTTGTATGTTTTAATCTCCATAGCCATGCTACATCAATATGTGTATGGCCAATTGCTTGAACAGTTACAGGATAATTCTTTGGCATTTTGTCTATTTCTTCCTGCAAATATTGATTTGCTTCATTTACTGTTTGATAAAATTCTATTGAATCACTGATGGACCAATCAATGAATAGAAATGCTTTATCCAATGCCTTTAAAAGCAATTGTCTTTCAGGCTGTGTTTCTGGCAAATACTTAATCGTTTCCAATACAGCCTTTGCAGTATAATATAAATCATCTGCTTCTTCATCCAACAAGGAAATATATGCTTTATTTAGCTTGTGTTCTTGAATAGTAGGTTTTCCTCCGCCTTCCAGCCCAGACCATAAGCGGAAAGTAAGCTGCACTTTCTTGCCGGCTAATTCTTTTGGAAGAAATACTTCTTGATGATTCATGTCGACTCCTTGATAAGGTTCTCCATTTACATACAGCAAGGATTCAAAACTGGAATTATTTCCTCCGCCTGTAATGCCAAAATCAAATACCCCAACAATTGTTTGATCCATCCATTCTTTCGGAATCTCCACTTCTCTAGACAGCCATAAATATTTATCTCTCCCTGCCCATCTTTCCTGCAGGTTAATTTCTTCCCATTCTCCTGTATTTGGAGGTCTCGTCCCTACATGTCCTTCTGCATCCAATTGCATCTGAAAAGAAGAAATGTCTTCCACTTGTCTATACCGATATGATTCCAATTCTCTTATTCTTTTTTCTAATTTCTCAATTGTCCAAAACATATTCATTATTCCTCCTTGCAATATTATTATCCTTTTGAAGCGCCGCCAAGGCTAAAGCCCTGTGACATAAAGCGTTGGGAAAAAATATAAAGCACCACTGCGGGAAAAGTATATAACAAGGAAAAAGCGGCTAATTTTCCATATTCAATCATTCCGTAGCTTCCAAAAAACTGAAAGATGGTTACAGAAGCCGGAAATTTTTCTGGGGTTTGTATTAAGATATAAGGAACAAAAAAATTGCCCCAACTTCCTGTGAATGTAAAGATGCCAACAGTACAAATGCCCGGCAGCATTAATGGAGAGACAATTTTTTGCATGCTCTTCCATACAGATGCACCATCAACCCATGCTGATTCTTCCAGCTCCAAGGGAACAGCATCCATAAAATTCTTCATCATCCAAATTCCATAAGGCAATCCTGATGCAGTCAAAAAAAGCATTGTGCCAATAAGACTGTCTTGTAAATTCACAAATATAAAAAGTTGATAAACTGGCACCATCACTGCAGTAATCGGCAGAGAAGTCATAAATAAAACGGTATACATAAAGGGCTTTTTATATTTTAATGCATATCTAGATAATGGATAAGCGGCTAAACCTGCTACTATTACTACTAGTATGGCCTGACCAAAGGATAAAAAGATGCCAATAATAAAAGACTTGACCGTAGCAGGGTCTGACAAAACAGATTGAAAATTAGCTAGAGTCAATGATTTGGGCATTTTCAGCGCCTGCTGTGCATTCGGATCAAAAGCAGCTAGCAGCACCCAAAGCAATGGGAGTAAAAATGCAATGCCGATTAAGGATAAAATAATATATGGAATAATTCTTTCCCTTTTAAAACGATTCATATGAAGAATTGCCCCCTCTCCCTACACATTTGCTTTCATGGAACGCATATAAATTAAACTTGCTATAATTCCTATTACCAGCAAGATAAGGGATATGGCGGTTCCATAACCTAATTGGTAATTCACAAAGGCTTGATTATACATAAAAATCGGCAAAGTTTGTGTAGATGTTCCTGGCCCTCCACCTGTCATGGCAAATATCAAGGTAAAGACACCTAAAGTTTGCAATGTAACCAGTATCATATTAGTGACAATCGAACCTTTTACCATCGGCAGCACAATTTTCAAAAGTGTTTGAATTCTTGTCGCACCATCTATTTTTGCTGCTTCTTCAATTGACTTTGGCACGTCATCTAAAGATGCTTGGAAAACCAGCATAGAAAAAGCTGTGCCATGCCAAATGTTAGCAATGATTACACTTACCATAGGAAATGAATATAGCCATGTGATTGATTCTAATCCCAAAGCATTTAAAATAGTATTTAATGTTCCATTGTCACTTAAAAAAGCTACCCAACAAAAAGCTACCACAATTTCCGGAGTTACCCAGCCTGCAATAACAATAATGCCGATAATTCTTCGAAATGACTTATTTTTTTCTTTCATTAACAGAGCTAGAATAAAACCCAAAACCTGTTGGCCAACCACCGCAGAAAAAATCAAAAATATAATTGTGTTAATCAAACTTATTTTAAAATTAGGATCCTCAAACATTGTGACAAAATTTTGAAAACCGACGAATTTTATACTTTGCGCTTCAGACCCTGTTAAAGCTAAATTTGTAAATGCAAAATAGAAGGTTAATGCGATCGGCCCTACAAAAAATATAAACAGCAAAAGCCAGGAAGGCAGTAAAAATAAAAAGGAACCTTGAAATTTATTGTTTCTTTTTATTTTTTTATGCTTTGGAGCTAAAGGAATCAGTTCGGTTTTCATTTAAACACCCCACTTTGTTAAGTCCATCCCCAAAATAGTTTAATTGCTCTATTGTTGGGGATGCCCTTTTTATCTATCTTTCTATCACTAAATCTTCTCCCACTAATTTAGTTACATTTGCTTTATATTGATCTGCTGCTTGTTCGGGGGTTAATTTATTTGTTGCAACATCTTCTACAAGCGTCTGAATGATTGTTGATACATTTGGATATTTGTCTACTGCTGGTCTAAATTGAGCATTTTGCAAAAACTCAGTAGCTTCTTTAAACATAGGTATTTCTTGATAGGTTGGATCTTTTGCAACATCATCTCTTGGCGTTAAGCTGCGATCTTTAAGCAGCAGTGATAAGTTCTTTTCTTTGCTTGAAGCAAATTGAATAAATTTCCAAGCTAAATCTTTATCGTCCCCGTTTTTAGGAATAGAAAATGCCCATCCGCCAGACATAGTGACATTGCCAGTACCTTGGCCATTTTCCGTTGGCATTGGCGCAAAACCTAAAACGTCAAAGGCTTCTTTCCATGGAGCAGGTCCATCTTCTCTCCAATTTCCAGTCTGCCAAATTCCATCTATCCCCATTGCAAGCTTGCCTTTTGGAAGAAGCTGCTGATAAGCAACAGTAGAGCCTTGGCCATTTAACACTTGTGATAGATTGGCACCTAAACCTTTTTCATAAACATCATCAATAAATTGAAAAGTATTTAACAGTCCCTCACTTTTAACAATCCATTTTTTGCTTTCTTGATCATATAATGGGTCTTCCGTGCCATATAACAGCATTTCAAATGTTTGCATGGAAGTTGCTTCACCAGTTGCTTTGCCTGAATTCATCCAAAGCGGAGTAACATCTTTTCCGAATTTCGTTTTGATTGCTTGGGCAGCAGTTAATATATCCTCCCAAGACTTTGGCTGCCATGGGACTTCTATTCCTGCTTCTTTAAATAATTCCTTGTTATACCAAATCCCCCTCGAATCGGTATTGTATGGGACTCCGTATATTTTTCCATCTTGGGCCATAACACCCTGTTTTACATTTTCAGTAAAATTGCTCCAATCATCCCAGTTTTTAATTTTGTCATCTAAAGGTTCTAAGTATCCGGCGCTTGCATCAGAATTCACCATAAAGGTATCCTCTGTCACAATATCCGGAGCAGTATTTTTGGACTTCAGCATAAGAGCAATTTTCGCAAAATAATCTCCTTCTGATACGTTAAGCGGGGAGAGTTCTATGTTTGCTCCCTTATTTTGTTTCTCAAATTCTGGTATTACTTCTTGATTCAGCCAGTCAGTTAATCCTGCATTGGCTCCTCCACCAGACCTGTATGTTATCGTTATTGTATTCTCATCCTCTTCCTTTTTCGTCGAACTTTGATTAGAACATGCACCTAACAAGAAACAAGCTGCTACAAGGCTAACACTCCATACTCTCGTCCTACCCATTATTAAAACCTCTTTTCTGTTTAATAATAAAAGTGCTGACTACATTAAAGGAAACGCTTACATAAAAATACAAAAATTTTTCTGCTTTCTCCTCCTTTATTCAAAACCATTATTTTATATAAATAACATACTTGATATATATGATATATGTCAACATATATAATTCGTTTTTATTTCTGCTGTTTTCGACATTTTTTTAATCCCTCAAACAATACGGCAGGACTTTATGAATGTATATCTATCTGTCTTTTATTACGCATTAATAGGCTTTTGCCCCCGCTTCAGGATACTGAGAGAAAACGAAAAATCCAGGTGGGTAGAAACTTATCTGTAAAAGCCTGATTGAAGTTTTACTTTATGATATTTTTGCTGCATGCTATATATAAAATCAGATTTTTTGAAAACCTTTACATTTTTCAGATGTTTTTGATGATGTTTTGGTTATTTTTTGGTATACTATCAATATAGGTAGGAAATGACATAAAATAATACCGTTTACAATTATTCAATTTCCTGAAAATACAATAAATAGAAATTTATGCATAAGTTTTGAGTATTTTCTTATTTTTTATGAATAATGGCTATTTGTTTGATAATTGATGAAATAAGGGTGGGGAACCTATGTTAAAAACAAAAAGGATAAAACAAATACAAGATTTTGTATTAGAGCATCAAACTGTCTCATTAGACGAATTGGTTACCGTATTTGATGTTTCCAAAAATACAATTAGACGTGATGTTCAAGAACTAGTTGAAAATGGGCTTCTAAAAAAAGTGTATGGAGGAGTTGCCATCAATCACAGCAATCTTATCTCTTTCCATGATCGGCAGATTCAAAACAAAACTGAAAAAGAATTAATCGGGAAAACCGCTGCTGAGTTTGTAGAAGATGATGATATTATTTTTATTGATTCCGGCACCACTACTCTCGAAATGTTAGAGTATTTAAAGACAAAACAATTAACAATCATCACAAATAATTTAGATTTTATTATTCAGGCACTCCCGTATGAAAATTTAAATGTTATTACACTAGGCGGCGTACTTGAAAGAAAAACAAAAGCATTTACAAGCGTTAAAAGCATGGATGTCATTAAAGCATACAATATTAACAAAGCATTTATGGCCTCTACGGGCATTTCCCTTTCAAACGGTGTGACTAATTCTTCTCCTCTAGAAAGTGAAATCAAAAAAAATGTTGTTGAAAGAAGCTCTGAAGTGTATTTGCTCGTGGATCATTTAAAATTTGATAAGTATGCATTGATGACTTACTGCAGTTTAAATGAAATTGACTATTTAGTAACAGATAAAGAACCATTAGATGCTTATAAAGAATTTGCAAATGAACATAATATCAAACTGATTGTTTCCACATAAAGTGAAACTTCAATCAGGCTTTTATGGGCAGTGTTCCCCCATCTAGATTTCTTGTTTTCTCTTACACTCCTTTAGGTGAGGGGGGGCAAAGGCCCGTTAAATAGTGATAACCACCTCTATTAAAATATCAGGAGGTGGTTTTTGTAATCATGCGCCAATGCCATTAGTTATTTGCGATTGCTCCAGCTGTTTATTGACCTTTAGTTTTCTGTTTTCCTCTTTAATCATTGTTACATAAAGTGAAACTTCAATCAGTGGGGGTTTTCTTTCGTCCCCCACTGATTATTAGTTGAACCAATCGGACCTTTACTCAGCATGTTTCTACCCACCTAGATTTCTCGTTTCTTCTCAGCCTCTCTTAGGTGGGGGCAAAAGCCCGTTAAATAGTGATAAATATCTTTTACTAAGAAAGGATTATAAAAAATGAGCGTATTACATAAAGAACTATCTATTTCAGCTAAAAATAGCTATACAAAAAAAACGCATGCACTCTTTTTGGCCTCTGTTTTTTTCTTTTGGTTTGCCATCTATATCTACACACCAACTTTCGGCTTGTATCTAGAATATAATGGGTTTTCCTATAATTCTATTGGTTTTATCTTAGGGAGCTACGGAATTACCCAAATACTTTTTCGCTTCCCTCTTGGAATCTTGTCCGATTTCCTCCATGGAATAAGACGCTATTTGCTTGTTATTGGATTTGTCATGGCATTGATCAGCTGTTTATTATTGCTTGTTTCCAATTCTTTCTATGTTATTTTAATTGCTAGATTATTAGCTGGAGTTACTGCTTCTATGTGGGTAATGGCTACCATTCTTTATTCCCACTATTTCACAAAAGAAAAATCTTCTAAAGCAATGAGCATTCTGCAATCTTTAACCGTATTTTCTCAATTTGTCAGCATGGCTATTTGCGGCTATCTTGTAGAATATTTAGGATGGGATGTTCCCTTTTGGATCGGCGCTGTTTCGGCATTGCTGGGAGGAATATTAGCTTGGAATATCCAGGAGGAAAAAAGAGAAAGCAGTGCAGAAACAAAAAAGATTGCGACAATCATCAAAATGACCTGGCATATTCCGCAATTAAAAATGATGACATTTCTCTCTTTTATTGCACATTCTATTTTATTTATCACTATTTTTGGGTTTAGTCCTATGTATGCCGCAGAACTTGGCATCAAAGAAAGTTCCCTTTTATGGTTGACAAGTGCCTTTTTTATCCCTCATGCACTTGCCACCTTTAGCCTTGTATTTATTAAAGTCAAACAAAATCATGTGCCATTTGTTCTCATATGCTGTTTTGCTGCTGCAAGCCTTTTTGTATTGCTGATTCCCTATACAAACAGCTTATTTGCATTAAGTATGGTTCATGCTGTCGTCGGTTTAAGCTTGGGGTTCGTTTTCCCATTATTGTTAGGGCAAGTCGTTTTGCACAGTCCGGCAGAATTAAAAATGTCTGCCATGGGATTTCACCAATCCTTTTATGCAATCGGCATTTTAATCGGCCCCCTGCTTGCAGGATATGTGGCAGAGCATTCAGGTTTAGCTGAAGTGTTCTATTTCACTGCACTATTGTCGATTATTGCAGCTATTTTATTGGCTGCTGTAAAAAGAAAGAAAATAGCTGCACCGAAAACAGCTTCATAAAAATACAAAAACAGGGCAAAATTGTCCTGTTTTTTTCGTCTGCATTAAATAGTTTTGTTTTGCAAGTCTTTTCGGCGGTAGATGCTTAACATTACTCCTATGCCACGATTATATGCAAATAAATGACTTCCCGATATTTGATAGGCAGCTTCATAACAGCCGCTGCAAGCTGTGCTTCTTCCTCCTGCTGTATAATGGCATCCTCTACCATTTCCCCATTGTTGCAAAACGCTCCTTCATTTTGCATTTCCACGACATTTTTGTTGTACCAGCTTTTTAAATAATCTTTGCAATGATTAATGGCAATTCGCCAAAGCCATGTTTTTACACTTGATTGCTGCTTATATGCAGGAAGTGCTTTATAGCATTTGACAAATATATCTTGCGTTAAATCTTCCGCCAGAGTTTTATTGTTGACATAAGAAAAAACAAGCTTCAGAATATCTTGTCCATAATTATCGATGATTTCCGCAAAAACAGCCTCTATATCCTCTAAATTCCATGCTTCTACTATCATTTCATCCACCATTTCTCCTCCCTTTCTCTAATTAGACGACATGCCCTTTTTAATAGTTTTTATAAAAAGAAAAAAAGTTGTTTAGATGAGGGAAGCCCCCTTCTAAACAACTTTTTTCTTTTAATCTTCAGCCAATTTCGCTAAATGCTTGTTTTTGTCCATTCTGCTGAACATTATATGATAAATGACGGCGCTAAGAAGTGCAAGCATGCATATAATCATAAATGTCCATGTGTAGCCAAACCAGGCGCTCATTGGAATCGACAGCGGCGCAAGCATTTTCGAAAAAGTAAACCGCAAACTTGCTGCCGCAAAATACTGCCCCCTTTTATCTTCTGGAGCAATTTCTGAAATAAATCCTTGCTGAATGCCCGCTGTCATCAATTCTGCCAATGTAAAAACTGCCATGGCCATCAGCATGCCCCATATCCATGATGTTTGGCTGAACAAAAAAATCGATGCGGCATAAATAATGGAAGCAAGAATAAATACATTCCTTTCTTTAAACTTTGTCATCCACTTTGTTACAGTGATGGTAAACAGCGCAACAAGCAAACCATTTTCCGCCAGTATCAATCCAAAGGCTTGCGTATTTTCAACCACAAGAGACCATTCACCAAATGAAAATAAAGGCTGACTGGAGATATTTTCGCTTACATAAACAGGGAACAAAAGATCCAGCTGCATAAAGGTTTGGCCGACTAGCACACCTGCAACAATAAACAATAAAAATGTCCGGTCTTGGATGATTACATGGTAGTCTTTCAGTTGTGCACCCAGCGCCCGAAGCCAATTTTGCTTTTCTGCTCCCTCTATATGTTGATATGGAGGTGCAGTTTCTTCTATCCAAACTTTTAAAATAATGCTTAAAATAATATTGACAATACCAGCACCAATTAAAAGCGGAACTCGATAGTCTTTGTAAAATATCCCGCCGATAATCGGACCTATAACAACCGCGATATTAATGCTTGTATAAAAAACGGCAAAGACACTACTTCGATGCTTTTCGGGAACCACATCTGCCACCATTGCTTGGCTTGCAGGCCAATAAATAGCGCCAAACATGCCGACAATAGTAAAGCAGATAAAACCAAGCACTGGAGAATCAAGCCAAGGCGTATTTGCTAGGCCAAACACAATAAAAGCAAATCCTTGGACGCAAGCTGACAGCACCATCATTTTTTTTCTGCCAAAACGGTCAGCATAATAGCCTCCAAGCAAGTTTGCTATCACAGAAAAAGCTTGAGAAATAATCAATAATATTCCTGCTGCTGTTTTGCCAAATGAATCGGCAAAATAAATAGCAAGGAAAGGAAAAAACATCCAAAAGCTAATATTTACAATCGTTTCTCCTGCTAAACGTATCTTTAAATTTTTATCCCAATCTCTAAGACGCATATTCTAGTTTGTTCTACTCCTTTAATATTTTTTAGAAAGGCTGTTTTCGCATGCTTTGTTGTTTTTTAATATAGTCAAATTGTAAGAACCAGTTCGTTCCATTGCGCTCCAGACACTCGCTTTCCACGGGGAGGAAGCTTAAGCCTCCTCTTGTTCCCGCAGGAGTCGAGTGTCCTCCGCTCCATTTCACTAAGTTTATAAAAAGTGGATTCAACAGCCATAATCTTTACGAAAATAGCCTTTAGAAAACTATTCATTTATAATAAATGATGGCCATAAAAAAACCTTATTCTTTTGGAATAAGTGTTTTTTAATATATGCTATTTATAGCTTATCTTTTTTTGACGTTGCTGATGAAACGATATAGTAGCTGATCACAAGCACTAAAATAGCGCAAGTATATAATAATGTTTGTGATGCATTATCATGATAGACGATAATTAATCGTACCATTGCCGTAATGCCAATGTAAAGAAAATAGCGCAATGGAAAATGGTAGTTTTCCTGAAAATATTTGACGATTAGTGCAATAAACTCAAAATATAGGAAAAAGATCAAAATTCTTTCCAATAATTCATAATTTGTATGGCTGCCCTCTAAAAAGATGGAATAGTGCACAAAATAGATAATCTCTTTCGTCATTAATATACTTAATGTAATAGCAAGCAGCACTAATGAAATATTTAATATAAGCTGCAAAGCAAATGATAGCCGAATATTTTGTTTTATATGCTTTTTTTCATTTTTTCTGGATTCCACCTTACTCCTCCAATAGATTAGAATAGTCTGCTACCTTTATTGTACATATAGATAGTGAGTTCTCCTAGAAAAATATGCAAAAATTCACATAAAATTTACCACGCATTAATAGGCTTTTCTTTAATCAACCATTTTCCTTTTGCGCTAATTATGAACAACGTTTGGATTCAATTGCAGCTTTTCTAAAAAAAATGCTACTATTTTGCCTGAGAAAATATAAGCATCCAAAATATTGTCTCGATCAAACCTTCTTTTTTGTGCTATATAAAGGGAAATGAGCTGATCAACCATAGTCGCCAATAAATTAGGCAATGGACAAATATTTTCATATAAAGGGAAAATATTTGTTTCGGCATTTGCATAGCCGTTTTTTTGTTTGCAGAATGCAGTCTCGGCATCCCTCTCGCAATAATCCACTAAATTTTCTATACTGTATAATTTAATCAGTTGGCAGCATGCTTCTTGAAGAACGGATGAGAATAGCTCCCCTTTGCTTCGGTAGCATTCATAAAATGTAGCGCGCCGGAGCCTGCTTTTTTGCATAATATCTGAAATTGTAATCTTTTCATATGCCGTTTTTTCAAGCAAAAGTTCGATAAACGCATACTGCAGCTGGCGCTCTAATGGGGTTGTTATTCTAGGTTCGTCTGCAATTTTTATGCATATGCAATTAACTCTATCACACAGAGAAGCATAATATTTGTGAAAAAATTCACAAATATCATCAGATGAAAAAGTAACATTCTCCTTTACAACATAAAGACTCATCATATAAAACAGGACAGCTCGATCATGTTTTGCCTTTTTCTGATCACAGAAACATTGTTGGCAATCTAGAAAAAAATCATAAAAATCGATATAGGGATCCATTTTTCTGTCCATCAGTATTTGAAAAAAAACTCTATTTTTTTGCAAAAAAACAAAAACTGCTTCCAAGGTAGCCTTTTGCTTTAAAGAGATGTCTACAGCATCAAGCATTGCTGCTTTGGCCAAAACTTCTGATAAACTTTTTTTCATCTCTTTGACTAGTTCATCAAATATAGCATACTTGTCTGGATAAAATTGCAGCATAACCTTGCGGCTAACATGCGCTTGTTCCGTTAATTCTTTTACTTTGATTTGCTGCAGCCCTTTTTTTTGCAGCAGCAGCAGCATTGTGCGCTTTAAATGCACCTTCGCCTTTTTCACCTCTAAATAGGACATAACAACATTCCCTCCCAAAAGAAACGCTTCCTATTACAACCAGTTTTATACAGCTATTCGTTGATACATCCATTATAACAGAGAAGCACATTTTAGTGGAATTACATACTGTTATAAAACAGAATTTTTGTTCATTTTTAACATTTTTATGAAATTTTTTCTTCTTGCTAAAGGAAGGCTGCAATCTTTGCTCTTGCTGATTCTGTACAGCAAAAGAAGTTTCTAATAGACTCTTAGAAACTTCCATCAATGTTTGATTCCTATTTATTAATTACTCATTGTCTCCTTTGTGCCATTTCCCGAAGAAATTGCCGGTATTCGCTGTCGTTCATTTTCTTATGCTGATTATCCTTTTTTTCTTGAAATGATTGCAGAGCTTGGCGAAAGGCTTCATCATCTATAACTTGTTTTGATCCAGTATTTTCTTGTTCCTGCTTTTTAGAGGGTAGTTCACCAAGAGGTATATCCGCCTCTTGCTTTTCTATTTCTTTGCTTTCAATCTTCAAAATTGTTTCTTCTATTTTTTTGTCTTGTGAAATAGAGTGGACATTTATACTTGTTAAGAAAATGACAATCAAAACAACCAAAATAGTACAACAAATGATTACCATCATCTAAATCAGCCCCATCTTTCCTTGCTTATATGCCGTTGTGACTTTGGCAACTCTTTCTCCCAAGGCTTTCCCCAACTCTATCCCTTCTTTTGAAATCAGTTCCGTTTCCTCGATAGGACAGGTAACCCCAACACCATAATAAGATCCATATAGCGCATTTTCTGGTATATTTCCAGGCAAACCGACAATGATCATTCCTTGATGAAGCATTGGTGTAATTAAATTAAGCATGGTTGATTCTAATCCGCCATGTGCTGTAGCCGTTGTACAAAAAACAGCGCCCACCTTATTGATAAGCTTTCCTTCTGCCCATAAATAGCCAAGCCTATCGATCCATGTTTTTAGCCCTGCACTTATTGTTCCAAAATGGCCGGGACATCCCCAAATAATTGCATCCATTTCTGGCAGTTTTGCAACATCTGCATCCTGAACATTGTCTATATAAACATCTGTATGTGGAATTCTTTTTGCACCTTCTGCAACAGCTTCAGCTAAACACTTTGTATGGTCTCCTTCACTATCATATACAACATAAATCTTCACTTTATCTTTCCCCTTTTCTTATAATCTTGCATCCGTTTCTATTAGAAGAGGGTATCCAATCCGCCGATTTCCCAGCTGTTGGATGCCCCCCCAATTTTCTGTTATTTTCCTCTAGATAGATTTTTATTTTTTGTTGATTTTTCTTCTTGGACTAAAATCTTTGCGGCAGCTTCTTTTCTTACTATTATTAGTTAATAGAAATTTTCACTTCTGCATTCATGCCTAAAAGAACTTTTTTCGTTGGATTTTGAATAGAAATTTTCACCGGTACTTTTTGCGTCACTTTTGTATAGTTGCCAGAAGCATTTTGCGACGGCAGTGCGGAAAATACCGAATTGGTTGCATAGCCAATTTCTTCAATTTCTCCATCAAACACAACTTCTGAATCTCCATCGACAGAAATATCAACACTGTCGCCAACTTCAATATCACTTACATTTTTTTCTTTAATATTTGCAATAATATATAAATCATCCATATCAGCTTCCTGTGCAAGCACCTGGCCTGCTTGAACCAGTTGATTCGTTTTTGCTTCATTTTTAATAATGGTGCCCGCTTCCACTGTTTTTACAGCCACTTCTTTTTCTGCAGCGGCAACTTTGCCGATTGCTTGTTTATCGGATACCTTTTCGCCTTCTTTCCCTTCCCAATTTGTCAGCACGCCGGAAGTTGGTGCGACCATTTGAGATATATCTGCAGCTACCACTGCATCCTCTGTTTTTACATAGTTTTTATTTTCGTAATAAAGATATCCTCCACTAGCAATTAATCCTAAAATAACCACAAGTCCTATAATATTGATAAAAATTAATTTCCCTTTGCTCATGTTTTTCTCCTTATCTATCATTAGTTGAATGTATTTGTGAAAATTCTTCTTTTGGGGCAGGTAAAAGAATTCTTTTTGGCTTTTGTACAAGTGATCTGCCTTTTCCTGTTGCCATTTTTCCAATTGATGCAATCAGCATAATGATGCTTAAAATAATTAATATCGTAAAAAGCTCATGATATGCCCCAAGAATTGCCGCTTTTTTTGAATTAGCCACTATTTCATAGGAAGCCATGCTTTTGGCTTTGGCAACAGTTAATCCATCTTCCATAAAATGTTTCGTTAGCCTTGCTGCTTCTTCCTTAAATTCAGGATTTGTATCAGCAACCTCCATTCGAATCGATTCGTAATTTATGGCATTTCTAGTGATGAGAAACCAGCCAATAATTGGCGATATAATCGCCCCAACCATGTTTCGGATCGAATGCAGTGTAATAGAGCGCATTGATGCTTGATGAATGTCCCCTGCCAATGCTGTTCCAAGCGCGCCAGAAACAAGCACCATACTAACACCTCCGCCAAGGCATGCTATTTGAAAATATAAAGCATTTAAAGATACTTCTGTGCCGATTGTCCGCCATTTTATGCTGACATAAATAATGGCTAAAGATCCTAGCACACCTAAAAAACCTGCTCCGACTTTATCATACAAAATTGTTTTTAAAATTGCCGTTACAACAATTCCAACAAAAAACCAAAAATAAAAATGAGATAAATAAACAAATGGAAGATCTAGATTATTTCGCAAAAAGCCATTTATCCCTGCAATTGCAACAATAAGGGCAATATGAGAAGCGACGGCCATTACTGTGCCCGCAATCGTTTTTGGCGCTTTTAGCGTATAAAAGGGCACCAGCGGCATTTCTGCTTTCATATCGACAAAAATAAACAGCATAAACAGAATAGAAGCAACAAGCAAAAATGGCCATACATAAAGTGAACTGAAGCCTTTTTGCGATAAATTGCATAATGGAACAGTTAAGACCAAAACAGTAAGACACCATAAGAAAACACCTGTCTTATCTATCGCTTTTTGCTCACCTTTATGTTTATCACTTTTTGGCATTCCCACAAAGCCAATAACTAAACATAATACAGATGCAAGAATGTTTAAGAGAAACAGCCAGCGCCACGCGTCTGCCTGCAAGGAGATGGAACCGAATAAAGCGCCAAGGGCACTTGCTCCAAATAGACCAGTGATAATCATCAATAAAAACATATTTCTGATTTTATTTGGAAAAGATATTAAGCTGACTGGCAAAATCGTTAAAAATAAAAAACCAGCACTAATCCCTTGAATAATCCTCCCTATTGTAAGCATAGCTAATTCTGGTGATAATGCAGCAATGATGGAACCGCATAAAAACAGAAATGTAAAAAGCAGATAATTTTTTCTTAAGCCAAGCCTCCTTGTTAATACAGGACCTAATGGAACCCCAAGTGCAAAGGCCAAATTAGATAATGTGGATGGTATTAATAAAGCATTTGAACTTAATTGAAGTCCATTTTGAATAATTGTTTGATTCAAGATGTATGAAAGATTAGAAAAGTATTGGGAACCAATTGCAAATATCGTCAATATCGAAATAATTAAATATTGAGGGACTGCAACCTTTTCTGTTTCTGATGCAGAGGTATTAACCTGCTTTGCCATATATCTTCCTCCTTTCTGAGTATCTCTTTTTAATAAGAATTAAAAAGAACTGCACTTATTAAAAAATTATTAATCCTATTTCCTGCGTTCCAGCTATTTTTATCACTATTTAACGGGCAGTAATCCCCCCACCTAGGGGATTAAGAGAGAAAACAAGAAATCTAGGTGGTTAGAAACTTGCCCGTAAAAGCCTGATTGGTTCAACTAACAATCAGTGGGGGATGGAGAACTCTCCTGATTGAAGTTTCACTTTATAGCATTAACATCACTTTTATATTGTATATAACAAGTTGTATTATACAATATAAAGTTTTAAAAAAACAACTATATTTTTTAATGTACATATAAAAAAGGTTATCTGCTGCAAACAGATAACCTTTTTTATCGGCCCCATCGTTTAAAATCTTGATTTAAACGATGCAAATACTTGTCCAGCTGTGCTAAATCCTGCTGTTCCCAATTTTGAAGAATTTCTTCATATCCTTTATTTCGAGCTTTTTGAACCTTCTGCAAAACATCTTTTCCTTCTTCAGTAATTTGCACAAGGCTGATTCTTCCATTATTTGCATCAGGAAATCTTGTAATATATGCCTTTGTTTCCAAGTTGCTGATTTGTCTGCTTGCTGTTGAAATATTAAGCATTAAATGATGAGCAATTTCATTAATGCCAGCCGGTCCATTTTTATGCAATTCACTTAATATCAGATATTCAGAGCGATCGAGGCTCCCTAATTTAGGATGGTTTGCTGTTATTAAGCGCACCAGCATAGCAATTTCATACTCAATCGATTGAAGCGAGCTTTCTTTCACGACTCTCCCCCCTTCATCTAACCTTTCTTTATTTTCATATGAATTTATTTTTGTATTATAACATAAGGAAGAAAGAAAGATAAAAACGAACCTTTTTGTCTGTTAAAATACAGATAAAAGAATAAAAATCTGGAGGGATCATATGGGAAAAAACCTTTTAATTATGGGCGGAGACAGGCGCCAATCCGATGTCATCAAACAGCTTTCATCACTTGATATCACCCTTTATTTAGCTGGTTTAGAAAATCTGGCATGCACTTATAAAAACATCCAGCATGTGAAACTGAACCAAATTGATTTTTCATTGATGGACAGCATTCTTCTGCCCATACCTGGCGTGCATGAGGGCGGAAGCATCGAAACCATCTTTTCCTCAAATCCCCTTATTTTAACAAAAGAAATGATTGCTCAAACAAAAAAAGAATGTGTCATCTATTCTGGGGTTATCACCCCGTACTTGCAGGAAATTCAACGAGATGCCAATCGAAAAATAATTGCCATTTTTGAGCGAAATGATGTCGCTGTCCTTAATTCTATTCCAACAGCAGAAGGTGCACTGATGCTTGCTATTGAAAACACGCCTGTTACCATTCATCAAGCAAATGTAATGATATTAGGTTTTGGCAGAGTCGGCAAAACAGTTGCCAGGCTTTTTCATTCTGTCGGCGCAAAAGTGAGTGTATGCATCCGAAAACCAGAGGATGCTGCAAGAGTGAATGAAATGGGCATGATGCCCCTATTTATGCATTCACTTCCTGAAGCGGCAAAAAATCAGGCTATCTTTATCAATACAGTGCCCTATCTTGTTTTAAACGCAAATATTCTAGACCATGTAGACAAAGCTGCGCTAATTATCGATCTTGCTTCCAAGCCTGGTGGCACCGATTTCGCTTATGCAAAAAAATTAGGCATCCAAACATTGTGGTCCTTAGGGCTGCCTGCGAAAGTGGCGCCAAAAACTGCCGGTGAAATTATTGGAAATGTATTGGCTGAATTATTGATTAAAAATCAGCCATAATTGCAAAAAAGGATATTCAACCACAGAATTTACACTAATCCTTGGTTGAATATCCTTTTATTTTTTAAATCTTTTTCTCCTGCACCTCTACTGATGCTATTTGCATTCCTTTTTGTTTTCCAAATAGCAGCAAACAAAAAAGCGCAACAGCAGCAAATAAAATATAAATAAGAATTACATTCCCATAATTCATAGCCTCAGCCAAAAAACCGAATAATAAAAAGCCTACTGTGTTGCCAATTTGTGTAGAGTTCATATAAAGAGTTGTAGCCGTTCCTTGAGCATGAGGGATAAAATCTTGAAAATAAGAAATAGCAATGCCAGAAGTAATCGAGACTTGTGCAGCACTTAATATTTGCAAAGGATAAATCTGCCAAGGCTCTGTCACAAAAAAGAATAATGCAAAATACACAAGGGCAATCGAAAAGCCAATGCGAATCAATAAGCCATTATCCAGTTTGGTGGCAAGAATGCCGACCGCTATCATCATAGGCACTTCAAAAATTGGAGGTACACTAAAAATCAGGCCAACATCAAACTCTGTTCCTCCCAGCAATTTGGTCACAAATTGAGGAGCATTTAATGTATGAATAGAAGTGGCTGCAGCAAGCAATAATGCTGCTGCCAAATTGCCGAATATATGGGGCTTTTTCACATATTCGGCGATTCCAGCACGATTTCGTTTATTCTCATAGACAGTTTTTGGAACATCCTTTAAAAAAAATAAAATGACAAACAGCCCTATTGCATAACCTGCTGCTACAAATAAAAATAGTCCTTTAAATCCAATAATTACAACAAACCATGCTGCAAGTGCCGGCCCTACAGTCCAGGAAAGGGCAAAAAACATCCTAAATACATTCATAATAAATGGCGTTTCATCTTTTGGCACATCAGCATGCTGCAAAGCTTCTCTAGCATAGGCCCAAAGCTGGGGCACAGTTGCTGCAGCGCTTCCTAATAACAAAAATGCAATGATAGCCAATAAATAATAATCTCTTATATAGGCAAAAAGACAATAGCCAATCATCCCCATTAAACTCGCATAAATAAGAATTTTTTTCCGGCTGATACTGCTATCCGATTTTTTGGCAATAATGGTGCTGATCAAAACACCGCCTAATGCCATAATGGTCATAAAAACACCAAAACCAATATTGCTCATTCCCACTTCATCAATGCCGAACAGCGAAGAAAAGGGTGCAAAAAAAGAGGTGGAAAGACCAAATATAAAATTGCACAAAAACAGCACTGGAAAAGAGGGGATTTTCCAAACAAAAATCAATTTCTCTTTTATGCCGATTACTTTAGACATTTTTTAGCCTCCTTTTTTCTTCTATACAAAAAACCATACATAAGCGAACATAGCTCTTATGCCATGTTCGCTTATGCATTTTTTGATAATATTTATTGCGGTCTAAACAAAAAAGGAGCAAGTGATTGGAGCGAAAGGATGCTCGCTCCAATCACCTTGCTTTTTAAGGAAAACTTCGGTCAACAGGAAAATTCCCCATTCCTTCCCACTGATTATCCAGACATCAAAAATATTTTAAAATGATTCTACTCTTTAGCTAGAAAAATTTTTTGTTTCATTTGAGAAGTGCTTCAATTTTTCTACACCTTTTAGCAGCTTGTCGCCAACTACATCAGCATCTTCAATATGCTCTATTATCACTTTATTAATTCTATCAAAAAGACTGGTGCTATCGCTGAATTTTTCAAGAACTTTGTCATTTACATTCTTTTGTTCTTCAATTCCCTTTAACAAAAATAGTATTTCATTTTGAACATCCTTTATATTTGTTAAAAGATGATTGATTTGTTCAGCTGTCAAAGAGCTTAATTGAATGCCCTCTTTTATTAGAACCATATTATGCTGATTGTTATCAAACGCTGCTGTAATTTCTGATTGAATCTGCGCAATAAGGGTGGATATGCTGCTTGTGCTTTGATTGGTAGTTTCAGCAAGCTTCCTTACTTCTTCTGCAACAACTGCAAATCCTTTTCCATGCTCTCCTGCTCTTGC